>JADEYI010000009.1_pt1 | contig 420298 bp, 609 predicted proteins | sample 8542331 | NCBI WGS metagenome assembly JADEYI01 (sample SAMN16510988, study PRJNA670497) | mine drainage metagenome | isolation source: biofilm near Copperflume 1 | place: Germany: Marsberg coppermine Kilianstollen | collected 2018-02
GTTGGACTCGCCAGATCCAAGCAAGACCCAATCAACCATGGGCACGGTGCTCAGTGTTTGTACCGCCCCCCGCTAGCCGGGGCCAATAAATGAGAGTAGAAAGAGAGTGATGGCTCTGAGGAGATATTATCAGGCTTCTGAATGAGCAAGAGTGCTGATGGGGAGTGCATGGAATTGTGGTGCAGGTCTTCACTCCAGGGCCTCTGTCGATGGAACTGTCTGCGCGCGTGTATGGGGACATCTGGAAGTTTGAAGAGCAAGGCCTCCCAGGAGACCTGATTGCCAGGTGTGACAGCCCGCACACCTGACCGGTGTTGCTTATCCTTCACCCACTTTCAAGTTTATAGCAATTTTTCCCCTTCATCGACCCAAAACCCTTAATATTTTCATATGAAGGCCCCTGCCCAAAATTTTAATCTTAAAAACCCCCTCTTCGCCTGCAAAAAGGGGATGAATGGATTGCACAAAGATTCCTGGTTGGTAGGCTGTCATAAAAACGCTGCTAGAGGCACCTGATACTCACAATTATTATTTGGAAAGGCGTGTTGCAGCAATAAGAATACTCAAATACTTAAGATTTTTGTAAATTTCTGCAGGGGCATTGCCAAGCGCGAGGAGGGCAAGCTGGTGCTGCTGCTGGATGACTACCCCTTTGCTGAGGACGGCCTGCTGGTCTGGAATGCTCTGGAGGAGTACTTCACAGGTTACATCAACCTCTACTACAGCGACAGCGGCGCGGACGGCAAACCAAAGGCATGAGCCTGACCTCCTGCATGGCAAACGTCGCTTGCAGAGTTCCCTCTGTCCTAAAAAAGCAAAAATGAGAGTCTGCAAAGGCATAAAGGAGATAGTCCTGCGTGCTTGCGGATGTGGCTTGCTCAAACTTTGAGCAGAGAGTGCTAATTGCTTTGCTGAGGCACCAGGGCCTCATGCATGACTGACTTTAGCATGCGACATGCATCGTGAGCCAGCAGCGGCCAACAGAACCTGCATAAGACCTCCCTGCTGGCCTTCATCTTTGAGAGGTGCAAGAGATAATCAGAGAATGAATAAGAACTTAAAAACAAGAGTTCTATTGTTTGCCCCTGAAGTGGTGCTCATGCATGGGCGAGTGCATGCAGGTGACTGATGACGTGGAGCTGACAGCCTGGTACAAGGAGGCGCGGGAAGAGGGCCACCCCGACAAGAAGGAGGGCTGGATCGAGCTGACTGACACTGCAAGCCTGGTGGAGATCCTGGCCACCATCGCCTGGATTGGGTGAGTTCCCTGCGCATTGCACAACCTGCACAAGGAGACTAGAGATGGAGGAAAGGAACTTAGGGATGGTCCGATTCTCTATTTTTCACTTTATAACATTTCATGGAGTTGGCCCTGTACGAGAGCATGTGTTTTATCGCATATAATTTATCTATTTTTCATGATGTTGTGAATCTCATGCTCTTTTGAGGTCCACAGACTCTGTTTGAGCATCTTGACTTGGATTTAAAAATTTGAACATTGAAATCTTAACTCATCCTGACGCCCCAGTGTTTGCGAGCACCTCTTCAGTGCTTGGCGTACAGTGCTTGCTGCACTGTGTCACCTGTCGTTGGACACTCTTGCTGACTTCAAAACATTGGCTTTGCAGTAATACTGCATTTAAGCGAAGAATACTTTACTTGACTGAGATATTCTGGCTGTGCCTGCACAGCTCGGGTCACCATGCAGCTGTGAACTTTGACCAGTACATGTACTACGGATACATGCCCAACAAGCCTTCCTTCGTCTCCCACGCAATCCCCTTGCCAGACTCTCCTGAGGAGAAGGTAAAATCCAGGATCAACACAACCTGCCATTCACTTCAATTGTCCAGTCCATTCTGCTTGCTAATCTGCCTCAAAGGGCAAAACTATGCCAGCTCTAGCAGTACTGCAATTGCTGAAACTTGAGTGCGCACAGCATTGCGGTACAGATGATCGGGTCTGAATTTCTCTGCAATGACCATTATATTGATCAGAACTCAAAAGACTGCGGTAAACTTTTGCTTGCCTTCTGCGCATACCTGCTATGCATGCGCATGCTGGGATGGGCAGCCGCACATAGAGGTCATCTGGTTACTGAAGGCCAGAGAGTTACAATGACCGCTTTCTGACCTGCATCTGCAGGCCCTCCTGGACGATTTTGAATTCGAATTCCTGCGCACTCTGAGCGACCCAATCCGCACAGTCCAGACCATGCTGCTGGTCAAGCTGCTGTCCAACCACTCCCAAGACGAGGAGTACCTGGCTGGGCCCGAAAATGAATGGATCACGGTGCTTGTTCAGCTCCCTTATAAAAATCCTCAAAAAGTCCTGTTTTTTTCTGTTGTTATGTCCCTGCAGCAGTGCCTTACCTAATTGTCAGCTCCTGTTTTGTCTGATGAGGAACTGCATGCTTGTGAGCGTAGTGAGGGTGCTTGCTGGCAAGTGGAAGTGCTCTGCTGGGGCCTTCAACCAAGCCATTTCTGTCCCTTTCTTTCCCAGATACACGATAGGTTTCAGGGTCAATAAAGTCCATGCACAGCCATGAGAGGGTGATGTTGCCGTATCGACAGGACCCAAAGGCGGTGGCCCTGAGGAAGAAGTTTGAGGATGCAATGGCGGAAGCGGAGCAGCTGATGATTAAGCGCAACTCCGACCCCGAGAGCCGGGCGCGCCACAGCCCGGCCGGCGTACCGTACCGGCTGATGTACCCTTCCGTCCAGACCGATCCACCCACCCCGGAAAACCAGGGCATGACCGGCTGCGGCATTCCGTACGTCCTTCCTTTGCACCAATTCCTCTTACTTACTGTTGGTTGCTGTATGTGTTATGTTCAGGAGATGCTTCAATGCTCAGTCCATGCACATCCAGGCCTTGCATGCAATCCTAAGTTCAGGCCCTCATGATCCTGTAGCACCCAAGACTCAAGAGAAGACGCATGATTCAAGTGGCGTCAGTAAGTTGAAGTGCGCAGTAACATCCGTGATAATATTGATAACAGAGATTTTTGTGTGTTGCAGGTACAGCGTCTCCATCTAACGAATGCGCCGCTTGACCACATGATCCATGGGACCGTTTTCATGTTGCGCACAACTCAGCCCCTGGCACAGGAAGCCAGAGATTGCAGTGGGCTGTCAGTTGCTATGCTCTTTGGAGAAGAATGAGCGCATTTTGCGAATGCCCAGCCTTTGAGTTTCACGAGAAGTATTCTTCACTGAATGTTCAACAATTTTCCGGCAGGGTTTTCCTTACTAAAATTGCCAGCAGACAGAGGAGCAAATGATTCTGTGGTGCTTTCATCAGGCTTGATTGTGCCTGCTTTTCTTCAGGTATTTGCGTGTCATTGCAAGCATGTCACATTATTGGAGTACTGTGCACAGTACAAATTGTATCGTTTTTTTTCAACTTCATTGATTTCAGAGAATTTGCACCCATTTATTTACGATAGGAATGTGGAGTGAAGCTGAGGGCAGGGCATTTTCAAATTTGTGTCATTGACATTTTTCTTTCTTTTGTCAAGGGATTGCACATGGCTACATACTTTAAGTCAGGCACTATTTCTAATTTGTTAGCATTTATAAATAATAAATGTTATTACCATGCCAAGGCCATCTTTGATGTGATGCAGCACTTGTATCATGGTGGTCAGCATCAATTAGCTAATGGCCCAAAAGTTTGCTTCCAATTCAGTCTCAATTGCCAGAGTGCCGTGCTGGGCTGCCTCTGGGCGAGCCACCGGGAAGTACGTTTATTCTCTGAGGGCTGTCGGCGCCGCTGCCCTCCCTCCACTCTCCATCCTGCCACATCCAAAAACATAACCATGATGTGCATGTCATGCGTAGCCTGTAGCTAAGAAGATTTTCTCCGAATCCCAGCTAGCACACCACGCCTGCCAGCTCTGCTTGCAGCATGCAGCGGCTCTCAGCTCCTCGCAATCATCTTTGAACACAGAGTTATTGGCCCGTACCCAGAATCATTGGAATAATCTATAATCTCCAGCAATCTTCGTTGCATACTTGAGAATATGCACTCAGCTGCATGCGCACCTTTCTGGCTCGGGGTGCTGCAATGGCCTGTGCGCGCAGGCGAGCCACTTCCTCTCTCAGCCCATCTGCGCGCTCTAATTCAGCGCCCAGCTGAGCCTGCATGCCACTCCAATCAATGCTTAGATTCACTGCCCCCGAGAATCTGATTGTGGTGCACGAGTGGCCTCTGTAGGCCTCTTTTGTGGGGCGTGAACTCTGTATGTTTCCCTCTCAATGCCTTTTGTTCTGAAAACCTTACTAATTGACATTTTGGATTATCATTTTTACATTTCAGAGACCTGTTAGTAGGCACCCGAGGCTCATTGGTCTTCTGGGCAGTCTTCCACTGCCCACCTTCACATAACATTTTTTGGACATTGTCATTATGATGCGAGGGTCTGATTGTAGGAGATCAGTGTGGCAGCAGGCTTGGGGATGGTGGTCTGTCAGGATAAGTATGTAATGATTTGGTCACATTGTGAAGCAGGTGACCTGCATGATTTCACAATCTGGCATCCATAATAGAGGATCACCACGGAGTTATATTGCTGGGACAAGGGGATTAAGGGCGTGCCTGCAGGTTGGCGGCTGCTGACTGGAGCTGGCTGATGCTGTCCTGGGCCTCCCTGCGCATGCTGGAGACGTGGCCCTCACCAGCCTCCTTCATCTGTGACCACACCAGAACGCTTCAACCTTGCTTTGAGAAGAAGTGTTGCATGGGAAGGCAGAGCTTCAGCTCTCCCGAGAAACCACTAGAGTGCAACAACAAACTGTAGCATACAATGCTGGCTTGAAGACATGAAGGTTGATATTAGGAGTTCTATAAAAAGTATAACAAAAGAGCGCTTTCAGCAGATTGTCCTTCATTACCTGTCCTATTAGCTGCTGGATAATACAAATCTGTGCATCATGACAAGAGAAAATAATGGAGTGCTGACCTGCGCAACGTCGGAGGTGTATGCTGATTGCAGGTCGGCCAGGGCCGCGCGCATGCGTGCCACCTCAGCGCGCAGCGGCTTCACGGCAGCTTCCCTCAGCTCCACCGCCTTCTCACCGCCTTCCAGCCGCGCCTGCTCCACACCCTCCTCACCCCTGCACCAAGGGCGCAGAACACGAATATCAAACCCCCCAATTTCCATGCACTCATCCAAGGGAAACACTTCCGTCGTACCATGACTGTCTTGTATCAAGCAATGACACCTGCACAATCACATACAGAGGTCTGGGAGCTTGCACGAGGATTCTGAGCATCTGGCTGCAACGCTTGTGATTTCAAGGCAGCCTGCGTGTTCGTCGTCAGTGTGGGGGCCGGCCTTCAAGCATGAGTTGGATTCACGTACAACCTCTTTTTATCTTCATCCACAGAGCAGGGGGACAAAGAAGGGGCAGCTCACTGTTTGACGGCGGCTTCCAGGTCTTTGATGCGAGCGGCGCATGCGCCGCAGGCAGCCACGGCCTTGGCGACGCGTCTGTCGAGCCCCTTGTCGAGGCCGAGGACGTCCGGGGAAGCCGCCATGAAGCTGGCGCGCATGCTGCTCCTCCGCGGCTGCTGCACTGCCGGCAGCGCCCTCTCCATCGGTGCCAGCACCCTCTGCACAGCCTGATCCTCCGCCCACGCTCTGACCTGTAGGGGGAAATTATTAATGGAAATATTAAAGGGAGGCCCTCCACAACATCAGAGCCCACTTGCTTTGAAACATGGCCAAAATCTGAGTAGAGTATAAGAGATAACAAGGAATGTCTTCCGGGCGCAGGTGTCTCTCAGGGTGACCTTGAGGGTGATAATAATGCTATCACCATGACAGTAGAAGGTGGCACGTGAAGGAATGACTGGCATCCACTCCTAGACGACTGGGATGACATATGCAAAACAGGAATAAAAAGGGAGAGGAGGTAATGCAGCATAGCACAGGGGTGTAAACCTGCTGCAGCAGCTGCTGGAGGTAGACGTTGAAGGAGTCGGTGCTGTCGCAGGTGGTGAGCGCATGCTGCAGGCTGTTGTCCAGGGCTATGATTGGCCCGAGGCCGCCAACCAGCAGGCCCAGCTGCTGCTGCAGCTGCCGGGCATCTGCCTGCGCAGCTGCCAGCGAGTCCAGCGCTGCCCTCGTCTGGCCCTGCGACTCCGCCAACACAGCCTCCTCCTGCATATCAATGTTTGGGTTGTCATCAATGCCATGAAGGGCAACAGTTAGGCGACCCCGTGGGGAAGGATGAATGCGGCCAAACAGCAAAGTCGCTCGGCGCAAGATTCAGTGATCGCGGCCAAGTCTGCGTTGACCTGAACAGCCACTCAGGAGAGTGTCACGTGAATCGGCAACGTGAGACATGGAGCTTGACACGTGTACGTGTGGTCTTTCATGTGAAGGTTGCCGATCATGAGTCCTTGATCAGCGGATGTAGGAAATGGTACGTCCTCAAGCACACACATTTAAAGTCCCGGTGCAGGAATTCAAACGCATGGGGGATTAGTAAGAGAGGGAGGGAACGCTGCGCACGTGCTGCGCGGCGGCCGCGCACGCTTCGGCGAGTGCGTCCCGGTGGCGCTCTGCGTCGTCGCGCCTGGCGGCTGCCAGCATGTCCTTGTGCGCCTGCCCAGCCGCCACAGCGTCCGACCGCAGCGCCAGCAACACCTGCGCAATCGATTCCATCTATTTCATTAGATATTACATCGATTACATCTCAGGCATAAGCTTGATCTGACCGTACACCAATGAGCCCAACCTCAGGGCATTGCGCATCTTAGTCACAGCTAGGGATCTCCTTAAAAAGAGAGTGTTCAACGAATTTTCACGGAAGTGAATCTACATTTCAAGACATGCTTCGAGCCGATCTTGGCTCTGTTGAGAAGGTGAGAAGGGAAAATGCAGATCGCGCTGCAAAACCCCTGCAGAAGGGTTCGCAAGGGAACAGAATGGGAAAAATTGCTTACCTGGCGCCAGCGCGCCTGCATAGCCTCGACACCGTTGGCGCACTCCGCGGCTGCGCGTTGCAGCTCGCCCTCAAACGCCGTCCGCAGCAGCGCCTGCTGCGCGCGCAGCTGCAGCACCTGCTTTGACACCTGCCCGCACCGCCGTTTGGGATTGGAAAATGCAGTGCTTTGAGGCATCACGGTGAAGCTGAGATGGGGAAAATGTCGATTTCTAGTCTGCACGCGCTCCCATCAGAGGACAGGTATTGTTTGCAGGCTCCTCTGTCCGGTGACAGTCCAAGAATATTGATATCCTGTTGCTGGGTGCTCCAGTGCCGTAGAACTCTTCAGCAGGAACCCATGCCTTGAAAAGGGTCCGAGTAAATGAGTGTGAGTGAATGCGCACCTGTGAAGCGACGCGCGAGACGCGCCGCTTGTGCAGCGCGAGCAGCCGCTCCTTCTCGGTCCGGGCCGCGCGTACGGCCGCCTCCGCCGCGGACGCCTGCTCGCGCATCTGCTCTTTGATCCTTCCGTTCTCACTCTTATATTCTCCAAGCCGCTCGTTCAGCTGCAAGGCCTCGGCTGCGGCGCGATCCGCGGCTGCATGCGCTTCCCTGAACTTAGAGGCTGCCTCTGCTGCGTCGGCCTCGGTAGACTTGGCGGCCAGCGCGGCATCCCGCGCCCGCTGCTGTGCCGCCTCCTTTGCATGCTCTGCCTGTTCTACCTTGTCCTCCATCGCCTGATTCACACACGGCAATGCCTTTTCAACATTCTTGTGCATCATGCAAGCTCGGCATGCTTCCAGATGTATGCATTAATCTTGTGCCTGCTCTCTACTGTCCCGAGAAGGCACTCCATTTTGGCAGGTACCATGCAAGCCAGCCAGTGGGTAGAATGCAATGTGCTCAGGGGCCAACCTGCAGCGCGAATTCATGCTTCTTCTTGGCGGCGCGCAGCTCGGCGGCGGCCGCAGCGGCGGCGTCAACAGCGTCAGATCGTGCGTCGGCCAGCTCGCGTCTGAGCTGCGCGGTCTCTTCCTGCAGGTGGGTGCGTTCCCTCATCAACCCCTGAGCCTCCGAGGCGCTCAACTGGTGCTGCAGGTGGTGCAGCTGCCGCGTGGCTTCCTCCAGCTGCTCCGTGGCTTCCTCCCTCGCCTCCTGGCTCCTCGCATGGTCCTCCTGTAACCCCATGAGGCGCACACTAGCTCAGCATCTGCATTATGGATTTTCAGGGCTAAAAAACTATGTAAAAGTCTCTTTTTCCGATGATTCCCACAGGTCATGTACTAGGTAAATTTCTGTTTTCTGATTATCAAAGTCCCAAGTAGCTGCTGGCATCTTGTTGTCCCATGGGTTCCAGAGACCATGGAATCGGTACAATCTCGTTTTCTCATGGTTTCTGGAGGTCAAGTAGCTGGTATGATTTTTAAGCAGGCTCTGTGTAAATGTATGATCGCACAGTCAGGCATACCTTGAGCCGCTGCAGGCTCTTGCGGGCGGCCTCCGCTTCTGACTGGGCGTCAGCAGCCTCTCTCTGGCATCGGTGCAGCTCGGACGATGCCCTCTCTAATTCAACTGTCTTGCGTTTTGTCTCAACCTCATGGTCATCCTGCACCTGCAACACCACCCTGCCCCATGTTACTATGTGCCTCTACAATGTCCCTTTCCCCCTTTTTGAGCTGTTTTAAAAACTCTGCATGTTCACGTCTACAAGGATGGATGCGCAAATGGTATGACCCGCTCTATTTGCGAGGATGGCGTTTAGGAATCTCAACAAGTCAGAATGAAGCGGGGCAGTTTTGGCCGGGCACCTTGCGCAGCTGCGCGGCAGCTGCGGTCTGCAGCTCGGCCTCCCGGGCGGCCAGCCGCAGCGCAGCTTCCCGCTCCATGGCAGCTACGCGCCGCGACATCTCCCCGGCAGCGTCGTAGTCCTTGGAAGCCAGGCGCGAGTCGAGTATGCGCGCATGCTCTGCCTTGGTTATGTAATCGCTGGGGTTGGCCACCACGTCGTTGCTGGACAGGTGACGCACCCGAAGCTCCAGCTCCTGAGGACACAAATTCAAATTCAAACTCAATTTTTGATGCATGCATGCCTTGCAGTGCAGACAGCACATTTGCGCCCCCTTGCGGTTGAATGTTTGATCTCACCTTATAGCAACTGAATGGCACGTAAGTGGGCTGATCACTGGGCTTGCAAGCTCTTGCTGGACCATAGGTATCAAAATACACCCAACGTGTTCCACATGGCATATCAATTTGCTGTTGTCTGGTGCTTAGTCTGTCCAAAACAGCTGAGGTTTTTCCAACCACCTAACAATGGTCCACAAGACAAGGCAGCCATGAAGACGCGGGAACTACGAAGCTTTTTGCACGATTTCAATCCCCCAAGGATCTGCACCTGATATTTCTGGCGCCACTCAAAGTCCTTCTGCTGCAGCTGCAGCTTGAGGCCGGCCTCCGCCTCGCGCTCGAGCGCCGCGCGCATCTCCTCCCGGCCGCCCTTGCGCTTCGCCAGCTCCTCTGTAGACAACTCCGCCCGCCTCTTGCCGTCCGCCACCTGCCGTCAAAGACGACTTCTATTCTTTGTGTTTTTCTATTTCAATAATTTGCGCCCATGATTGCAATTATCAGAGACTTCTAGTAAGTAGTATACCTCTTTTGCTCAGTGGCCAGATCACCTTAGGGTGGAGCGCCCTGTAATAGCATGCATAGCAGCGATGATTGAAAGACTGCATGCATGGCAGGACCCTGGTGATCCTGTCCAATAATTGAGACCTTTCTTTCTTTCATCAGATTGCCTGTACTCATAAGATTAAGTCGCGCATGTGGAGTGTGTCATGTGACAGCGTGCCACAAAGCTGAAGGCATACGGGGTACCCGGCTGCTTTGGTTGACAAGAGTCGAAAATGCGGTTACGGTATCTTGAAATGCATTAAATCAGCGCGGCATGCTGTGCAGGTGCTGCGGTCAGTGGCAGGCGCACCTGGGCTTCGAGGCCGGCGATGGTGCTGCGAAGGTTGCACAGCGCGGTGTTGTGCTCGCACGCTTCGCGCCGCAGCCGCTCGACCTCTTCGCGCGCGGCCTGCGCGCACCGGCCGGCGCGGCAGCCGGCCGCCTTGGCCTCCGCCAGGCGGGACGCTAGCTCATCACGCTGACGCGACACCGCCTCCAGATCTCGCACTGCCTCCTGCGTAATTCACTACCTTGTTGAGATGGAATCGAAGGGGAGAAGCCTCAGAAACTCTGAAGTCCAACATCTGAGAACGCAGTGCAGCCGTGCAATCCCCTGCGGCTCTTGCAGAAACGCCTTGTTTTAGTGTGTACCTGATGTCTTCAGGCTTTTTCCACCTTGCTACTCCTGTAAGTTCTGGTCTTCTTGGGAAAAACTTTCTAAATTTACTTTGGGCGGCGGGACTACTTTTGGCCCATGAGCTAAAATATTACACTAAATTGCTGTTGCTCATTGACTGGGCCGCGTGTTCTAAGATTTGGGCAAGCCACCTGAACGCCGAGCCGGGCTGCTTCCTCGTGCCCCTGCAGCCCCTCGAGCCGCCGCATGATGGACACATACTTTTCGCGCGCCTCCCTCCGCTCACCCTCGGCCTGCGCCAGCTGGCGCTCCAGCTCGAGCGTGTGCCCTGCCGCCGCGTCCTGACGCGCTTTCACCCCTGACAAGTTTTCTTCCAGCCCCTGACCCCGCGCATGCGCCGCCGCGGCCGCCTTCCTTTGTGTGTCCGCCTCAGACCTGCATGTGCCTTAAGATTAGTAATCATCAATAAAGTAATCAATTCAAGCGCTACCCCGGGTTCACTTGGATTAGTTGCAAAAGCAGGACAGAAGAAGCTGGGCTATCTCTTTGTAGGTGTATCTGTTTGCGTCCTTCAAGGAGACCTTATCATCCCTTCAAGGCCCAGGTTGGAGGCTGAAGGAAACCACATATCAACACTGCTGACCATTCCTGAACCCTTTGCAGATGAGAAAGTGTGGCGATCATCTTTACAAATTCAAGAGACTGAGTCATCTGCACCGGGCGATAGCGGCGTCGTTGCGCGCTTGTCTGCACTGCTGTTCCAGGGCGGCCTCCCTCTCGGCGGCGGCTGCCTGGCGGGCGGAGCAGTCGGACAGGTGCTGCTGATGCGCGCTCTCAAGCGATCGCAGCTTCCCGGAAGCTTCCTCCGCCTGCGCCTGGCTTCCCTGCCTCGCCTGCTCCAGCTTGGCAATCTGCACTTGCACATTGTTTCACGCTTTTTTCACTTTGCTGATGAAAGCCATACTTTTTCATGTAATGTGCAGGGGTGCACAAGTCCCATCCATATTGACCACCCCTTCCAATGCAGTCAGCCTTATTTTGTCCAGCAAAGCCACAATATCTGGACTACGTTCCCATGCACCTTGTTCCTCCAAATGCAAAGCTGCAGAATACTCCTGAGACTTCGTGCACTTGTTGCTGGCATTCTCAGACGATGTTGTGATGTCACAGAGGTGGTTAGCTGATGTGCGAGTGTTCCCTGTCACCAGAACGATATTGTCTGGGTTGTTCAGTAGGAGCAACAACAAAACTGCTCACCTGCTGAGCGGTGGATGTGCTGGCAGTGTTCTGGCGCATCTGGCAGTCTGCTGCCCTGTTGTCAGCGGCCAGCCGCGCTATGTGCGCCTCTTGGAGTTCTCTGGCTGCCTGGTCCGCCCTCTGCTGCACCGCTGACAACTGCACGCAGACAGCAGCTTTGATGCATGCCAGAATTTGTCATCAGCGGCGCATGCATCCCTTTGAGTCCCAATACAATGATCACCAACTGCAGTGTGCAAGAGGACTTAAGTAAGGGAGAGTATGAAGGCTTCCCCCACAAGGAGGAGCATTGTTTGGGTGCTCATATGACATGCTATGCTGGGGGTGCTGATATGACATGCTGTGCTGGTACACATGAGCAGGATGCCTCCCAGCAAATATGCATGCATGGATGTGCAGAAAGCAAGTTTGAGGCTGCTTAGGAGCAGGTACCTTTGCCTCAGCGCGCTGCCGCTGCAGGGACTCTGCCTCCAGCCTCTCCAAGGCAGTCCTGGCTGCCTGCTGAGCCTGGCGCAGCTGCTGCCTGACCAAGCTTATTTCCTCATGAGCCGCTGCAGTCTCGCCAGCATCCCTCCCACTATAATGCCTCGACCCCTGATTCACAATGCACAGGCGGCCTGGTCATATGGATCTTCAACAAGTCATGACACGAATGAGAAGTCCAGATATGATCATGGACACTCTCCCTTTTGCTAATCGTGCTGCTGGGTGCTGGTTCTGCATGGCAGTCAGAAAGTCTGCAGGCAGCTCTGGCTACCTGGTGGCCATAGTGTGCGGGGAGCAGGTCAGCTAGAAGCTCCTGTGCGCGAGCTGCAGCCAGTGGAGCAGTGGCTGGGCTGCGCTTCAGGGCTGCCAAAAGGACATCGTTCTCAAGGCCCGCGGCTGCGCTGAGGCCCGCCTTCAGCTCCTGCACACATGAGAGAATGTTGTTCCTTGCCATTGAGCAGCATAGCATTGTAGGTGTTGCCGGGATTGGTTCTGTTCAGGCTGATTTTTGCCACACCTTTGCATGCCGCTGGTAGCTACTCTGCAGTTCTCGTTCTAATTCCTCGTGTCTTGTCATCGACGAGAGATATTGTGGGGCTGGCATAGGTAAGGCAAGTATTGAGGTTCAGTATGCAGCACTGCAGGAGACTGGCAGTCAAAGTATTGCTTTCCCTCGAGCTCCAAGACCTGATACTGAACCTTCAATACAAATGGCCTTGAGATTGCTGACAAATAATGAATGTTAATAGATCTCAAGATAACAAACAGAGTTGCAGGTTGCAGGTTTGGATGTCAAAAGTGCAATTGTGAACTGTAACGTGAAGGACTAGACGACACTTTTGATGCGCTTTTCTATTGTCCATGACAATTAAGGATTCTTTCTGCACAAGAAGGCCCTCATTGTTGCGTTATCAGGAGGGTCTTGTGCTTGCATCGTTGCAGCTGTCGGACCCTATTTTTATCCGAGTTGACTTGGTGAAGATGTTGCATCGACCCTCTCCGGAAGAGACGACCAAAATTTTTGAAATTTTGCAACATTCTGTACAGCTCCCTGTCTTTTTTTTAGAATCGTGCACTTCTGTCACTGCTGCACTAATTCTGAAGGACTGGAGAGAGGTTGCAGCAGCTATGGCTTCCACGATGCTCCAAACCGACACAACAGAGAAATTTGTGGTCGACCAGGAAAGTGCGTTGATAGAGAGGGTGCAGATGCTGATTGATTGGACCTGAACATGTGCATCGATGTGCAATCTAGATTCATCCTGATACAATGCCATGAGCACGGTGCCCTGCCAGAATCCTGCCAACTCTTCACTGAAGTTCTGAACATCTTCCTGTTTGTTACAGACACCGCACAGAATGCCACGAGGGAGACAGATCCCCACCGATTGGAGCAGCGCTTGAGGCAGATTACGTACGGGAAGAACACCCTGGGATATGCCAGCTACACCAAAGCTGTTCCCAAGTATGTCACCTTGATGGCTGCTTTGCTGGTGTAAGGTTACACAATTTCAATCTATACATTACCAAGACTGTCACTTCGCCTTTCAGACTTATCTGGGTGATCTAACATGCTTGTGCCCAACCAGGGACAAGCGAAAGCGAGCAAAGAAGGGTGAGGAGAACACGCATCCCGTCACTCCGGACATACATCAGATGTGCAGCAAGCGGGCTTTTGACGGCCAGGTGCATCATTAGACATGTGTCTCCTCATGTCCCCTTGTGTCCGTTCACAGCACTCATGAAGTTCGGCTCGGCCAGGGCACTTCGGGCTATGCAAAGTCAAGGGAAGGCTCACGTATGTATCTTATTGCAGGTGAGGAAGTGGAGGAGACAGCTGCACTTCTGGGACCCCAAGCCTGAGGGGGACGAGATCAAAATCGAGGTGCGCAGCATCTGGAGAACACACCACACCTGCATGCAGCCAAGAGTTGCTGCAGTGGTCATGTCACCTGCGACTTTTCTGCCCCTTGTAGCACCATGAAACCAGGCCGCCGCTACAGTACAACTCATCGATGGGCATCTGAAGACCTGCTGGGGTTCACTCGTCACGAAGCTGATTCGTCTTACTTAGTGCCTGAGAAAAGTTTCTGGGGTGCCTCCAGGTGGTGAATGAGTACGCAGCATCAGAGGAGGAGGCGCTGCCAGTGGCGCGGCTGGGGACGCCGCTCAGAGACGACAGCCTGGATGCTGAGCTCGACGGGGGGTCCAGGCAGGACAACCCCAGCAGCAGCGCCATCCCAGGGCTGTCCACCGGCAGCAAGCGAGATACTGTGTCCGGCTCAGTCAGCCAGCCCACGGTAAGTCGCTCACCGCAATTTAACACATTTGTTTTGCAGTCACGAGCCCTTGTTGCCATACAAGCCTCTTGCTGGCTCTTTACCTTGCTGGATCTGACCTGTTGGGCGGTGTAAACCTGCCTGGCGTAAGCCGTTGTATGTTGTGGGTGGCTTTCGTTTGTGCCCGAGCAGTCGCGAGCCCTTACTGCTTCTGCTGACTTATGTTGTTGCAGAGAAATCAGGATCTGTGTGTGCTCCTGCCAGGGCATACTGTCGACCAACAAATTGAAAATCCGGTCTGCATGCTTGTCTCCTTTTGCGCAAGCTGCCTGCTGATTGGATGAAGGTTCCGGCTGTGTGCAGGAGGTAAGCCAGGCGAACGCCACCTCGAAGCGGCAGAGGACAGTCTCTGCGACCGAAGGGCCTCAGAAGAGCGCACCAGCCTCCATCTATGACGATTGGGAAGATGATTGCGTGATTGTTCCCCGCCCCTGATCAATTTGTATAGAACCCTCTGAGCAGCTGCAATCACTTACATAGATGCCGCGCTTCTCGTTCACTGCTGCTTGTTGTGCTATCAGGATGAATGAACTGACTAATGAATGAATGACCAATAAATGATGACGACATGACCGACGGGCGCCATCCGAGGTGGGTAGGCCATGTGCATACCACCTAGGTGTATGACGCTGTGTATTTTGTCTTTTCTTGGACAGGTCTAATGTCAAAACGCTCCGGGAATGCAGATATGATCTGAAAATGCTTGAATGCAATTCACCATGTTTGTAGAATTGTTCAGATGCCATTGCGTAATTTCTGTGAAATGCTGTACTTAATTTAACAATAGTAAGATTGAGCTGTTTCTTAATTGGGCAGTATCAATTAGATCCATCAAAGGGCCTGTGGAAAACACACACCACATTGCACCTGCCGGATGTATTCAGCCTCCCTAGCTAGCTTAAGCTCATATGACAAAGTCTTCCCAAAACCAATTGCCAAATAGCTGTAAACAAACTTCCTAGCAGTGGAGCTGTACAGTCAAGTTGATTAACCACAGTGTCACCTTAGCAGAGCAGGAAAGCTATCTTCTATATGCCTAGTGGGCTGGAGTGACTTTCAACATGCAGTCTCTTGTTGGTGTCTCCTTGTTTGTACACTGCATGTCCGCCACAATACATCATTCACCCCGCAGTCCAGATCAGGCCGTTGGTCGGAAAGGGGTCGGCGAGGCCGGGCAGGCCGCCGGCATTCCGCGAGGCCGGGGCCGGGGCGGGGGCGGATGAGTCAGCGCCCTCCGTCCTCACACCCGCCCTGTTGCTGACGGCTCCGGCGCGGCCCCCGTTCTGCGCTACACGCGTTGCTGCCGCATCTGCGGTGCCCTGCGCAGAGGACAGACCGTGTTAAAGCACGCAATTGTCCCTTTCGCATACCGAACATGCACGATCCCGGGCTCTGTGCATGAGCAAGACTACTGCACAGGGCTTCTAAGGCATGAGGTTCAAACTCCTGAGGCAGGGATGACTTATGGCAAGGGAAGAAAAGCCAACTCGGAGATAGCTGATTTTCTGCGAGTGTTCTACCTGGCCGGCAGAGCCAACAGTGACGACTGGCGCGCCTGCAGGAGCCTGCTCGGCGCCCACATACACCTCGTACATTGGCCCCCCTGCCGCTTCCACTGCCACGCTCGGGGCCTGTGCCGGTGCCGGCGCCAGCGCAGCCGCCGCCGCGCGCTCCCGTGCCTGCGTGAGCATCATGTGAAGAATTTAGGCAACCCAATCTGGCTGGTAATACCAGGGGAGTACAGTAACAGGGTGATGTATTTTGGAATTGAAACCCTTTGCGGATGAAGCCCTGACCTGACTGGACTGTGAGATACAGATCCCCCGTGCCACTGATGCAATTCACTGGTCTACTGCATGAGACTGGAAGGCTGTCATCGTCCAGTGCACAGGGATGCTGTTGTTTGGCTCCCAGCCTCTCATGCGCTGCCCCATCATGACCAGGAGCTGGCTTGATATCAGTGGTGGGCCATTGTAGGTGCGGCTGTGGGGGTCAGAAGGCAGGGGCCTGGATTTGAGATCTGTTGAAGCCTGAGCCGGGAACAGGAGCCATGCTGCACAGGGTTAAGGGCAAGCAAAGGAGGGCTATAAAAGGGGGTTTGCTTGCCTGCTGACGCGCGTACGCAGGCGTTCCTGGGATGGCCGGGGGGCGCGCAACACCGGGGGGCAGCGGAGGCTCTGCCACTGTGGCACCTGCAGTAGAATGTAAAATTATAACACTTACTAATAATATTATTATTACAAGCCTTTCTGCCATCGACAAGCTGCAGATTAAGGCTCAACAAATCATACCCCTTGTTGGCCTCGCCAGATCCAAACAAGACCCAACCAACCGTGCGCATGTCGCTCGGTATTTTATACCGCCCCCCGCCAGCAGGGGCCAATTTAAGCAGCAGCAGAGTTGACAGAGCCACATCAAGTTGAATCCATGAGAAGTGTGCTGATTCTTTTCTAAAGCTCCTGATAATTGTCGATTAAGCCCAAAGAGAGTGCAAACATGAATACAGAAGAGCGCCAATGAAGGGAGAAAGAGCTGCCTCAAAAGTCTGGCAGAGTGCATCAACAATACATTGATTGCCTTTGATGCCACTCACAGCTGTTTGCCGTGAGCTCGCCCTAAAGCATTGCACGAACTTGGGTGATGTACACGATGTTAATTGATATTGACAAGTAGGCACACCTGACACGCCGGCCATGTTACTCACGCTGCCGTCTGCCTGTGTACCGCCCTGCAGCATGCCTGCATCGTTTGCTGCACCAGGGATCACCCTGAAGCATCACCCAACTCAGGTCTGAAATAGATTCTGACTTCCTCAAATGGCAGCAGCATGGCGGAGGGAGTATCCTCAGAGAACGGCGGACACAAGTCCCTGCCTCATTGCAGCAATATGCCTGCGTAGATTAGTAGCAGCAAATCCTCTTTGTTCAGGACTCACAGTACTTGGGGGTGTTCTTTTCCTCTGACCATGTCTAGCATGACCGTTGTATCAATGTTCGGTAAGGAATTCATGCATGTGGCGCACGTGCTGAGTAGGCCGCTGTTTGAGTTGGCGCCTGTGGTGGTGCTGAGCTGGCCCAGGCTGCCAGCCGATGACCATCCCCACTTCAGCTCGCGCGCGCCGTGAGCGTGGCAAGCGAGACCCAACAGAAGGAGTGTGGTCCAGGCACGCATGATGGCGTAGGAAACCTCCTGGTGCTACCAGAACATGGCTTAAGTAAAATTGAGCAGCATGCTTGCCTGAAATTACAAAGATTGAGAAGGATAAATACTTGATCTTGTACCAATGTTGGCGATCGTCAATTGTTCCACAAACGTCACGGTAATTCAGCAGACTGAGCAGCACTGCTGCTTTCCTGTGAGAGGGGTGCTTTGGTCAAAGCTGGGCCTCCTTGACCAAAACTGTCCAGTCTACGGTATTTTAATAAACATTTTAAGCTCTCTGTAAACAACTGGCCTTCTACTCCTTCATACAAATAAATTGTAGCAAAGAAGGGCCATCTAGATCTATAAAACTTGGCTACTCAGACTTCTGCCCGTCGTCACAGTCAGCTCCACCCAACGCGCAGATCAGGGAGAACCTATTTGAGACTTCGTGCAGCGGTCAGAGGACCGAGTCACCTTTTGCTTATATGCTTGCTATTTCCCCCGGCAGATGCCTCGCTCTGAATCTTTCGTTGCGACGTTCTTTAAGTGAGCAATGCTCTGTGGGTGGGCAAAACAGAATATTTCTTCCACAGCGTCTCTGATCGTCGTGCTAGACTTTCTTTGGGGAGACCTCGCCTCCCTTCCTGCGCTCAAGAGAGGGTTCCGACAACCGAGACTCGAGTTGCCAAAAGAGGTGGTCGATATTCAGGCGGCTTCGTGGAAGCAGCAGGAAGCCCCCGCTCCCAAGTTGGGAGTCAAAACACCAGCAGGGCTGCTTCCATAAACGTCAGCAAGTGTAGCTTTCTTTTTACTTGTTGAAGGCTTGTGCGAGTCGACTGGATACATTGGCAGCCTTGTTGTCCTGAGTGCTTGTTCTGATGGCAACCCGCTTGCAGTTTGAGAACAACAACGAGGTTGGAGTGTTTGCAAAACTCACATCTGCATATGCACTTGTTGCATTGGGAGGCAGCGAAAATTTCTACAGGTGCGATCGCCTGTGCTCGAGTGGGGCAACAACCTAGTAAACAAGGTTGCTTCATATTGGGAGTGATAATGTACTCTGGAGACATGGCATTTCATGTACTTGGAACAGTTAAGTGACCGATGTAGATGCTTGGAACAGTTAAGTGACCGATGTAGATGCTGTTAGACAGCCTGCTGTTCCTCTGACATCAAGACAGCAACTTCTGTGCCCTGCAGTGTCTTCGAAACAGAGCTTTCAGAGCACATCCCTGTGGTGAAGACGTCAATAGCCGGAACGAGGCTTGTTGGAAGAATCACAGTAGGTAAGGATGTACTTCCGATACGATGTCTTTTGCTGCAGCAGAAACAAAGGGTGCAAGTGTCTCACATGCTGCTGCTGGCTATGCAGGGAACAAAAATGGGCTGCTCTTACCCAACACCACCACAGATCAAGGTGCCAATTCCTCTCAAAGATTTCTTCACAGGTTCAGCATCAGGCAGCCGCCTAGCACGTGATACAAGGTAGTTGCAGTGTGGGATTAATCTTGAGCATGTGACTGTGCTGCGCAGAGCTCATGCACGTGAGGAACAGTCTTCCGGACGAGGTGGTGGTGCAGAGGATAGATGAGCGGCTCAACTCTCTGGGCAACTGCATATCCTGCAACGACTATGTTGCACTCGTCCACCCTGACATCGACAAGGTCCGGCATTGGTCTACACCCTCACTTGTCTTTATTCTGTGCCTTTTCCCATGCTGTTTTTGGCCATCACTGCAGATCAGGTGGTTGAGAAGACTGTCAACAGGGATATGGACTTCAAGGGGGGCCCAAAGTCCAGATCACTACGGCTGTTGATAGGAACGTGCAGATATAAAGGTCAAGCATTCAGAAGTTTAAAGTTTGCCACAGGAGACAGAGGAGTTGGTGGCTGATGTGCTGGGAGTGGAGGTGTTCCGGCAGAGCATAGCAGGCAACACACTCGTGGGCAGCTACTGCACGTTCACAAACCAGGGCGGCCTGGTACGCTCCCTATAATGCCATGCCATGCCCATACATTAACCTGCTACATTCACGATTTCCTGTCACAGGAGGACTGCACCAATCTTGCCAGCCCTGGACCTTTGAAAACCTCTGAGCATCAACACCTCCAAGCCTCTTTTCTCTTCTGTGGCTGGACTGAAAGCAGCTGCCCTCCGCTGCAGTTGTACTTGGGCACACAGCAAAGCAGCAACACATCACTACTTCCAGGGTCACAAAATTCAGTGGTCACAAAAGTCACACGGTGGTCTTCTGTCCTGCAGGTGGCGCCCAACGTGTCAGTGGAGGATCTGGACGAGCTGTCGTCGCTCTTGCAGGTGCCGCTGGTTGCCGGCACGGTGAACCGTGGCAGTGATGTGGTTGGGGCAGGCCTCGTGGCCAATGACTGGGCGGCCTTCTGCGGATGGGACACCACAGCCACAGAGCTGAGCGTGATCGAGAGCGTGTTCAAGCTGCGGGACAGCAAGCCCTCCAACATTGTCAACGAGATGCGCGCGTCGCTGATCGACACCCTGGCGTGAGGCAGCCTTACTGAGGCTCTTGCAGCCGAGGACTGCAGACTATACAGCACTGTGTAGGGGTCTGTTTCCTGTGGGCTGCTGCTGTGAGAAGTATGAGCAGAAGGAGTGCGGAGGGGTCATATTCTCTGCAAACCAAGCTGTCAGACGGTGCAGCTGCCAGTTGTGTGTGTCTGCGTGCATACAACATGGTTGGAACCAATTTGTGCAACAACTGGAACCTTCAAGACCTCTGTGGCTGTCAGTAGCCTTTTGACAGGGGCGGACACTGGACATTACTGTCCCCTATGCCCCAATACCAAGCGCAATACTAAGTCACGTGGCACGGTGCATGGTGCGGCAGCATGCAGGTTGTAGCCTACAACACACGTGGATGCCAATGCTTCCAGCCTTTATGTGCTATATAGGTCGACCTGCACGTGTGATGCATCCATTCGCATTCTATTGTGGCATGCATCCGTGTTACTATGAAACTTGGAATTTCATCAGAAATTACAACACATGTGCACAAGAGCCCAAGTATATACCAAGATATATCTCGTGTTGCACATAATGATACATATATGGATTCAACTCAATAAATCATCAGTCACATGTGTACCCACTTGCAGGCTGGAGGTTCCAGCTACAATAATTGCGGTCACCAAGAAATTTGCCACATGTACTTGCAATGGTTCGACTCTAAAATTCTGGCAAGACATAGCCACGCGGGCAGCACTTTCTCTGTCCTTTCTCACCAGTTGTGGGAGGAGGAGGTATGCATGCTTCACATGCCCCACTTGCTGTATGGCAATATGAGAAGTACCGTGAATGGTAAGCAGATGGGTCAAAGTTGAAGAGCAGGAAGTCAAAATCTGGATAGACTGGCTCTAAGAATCCACCAGTTTCGTATGTGAAATACACGTCAGGTTGTGTCAGAACCTCGTGGTGACACACCCTCTTCAGTGTTGCCCCCACTTCAACCATTGTGTACTCGGAACTCCTATACTCTATATAGAGTGTTTCTAGGCGGGCGCCTGTGGCCTCCAAATTATCCACTATGAGCTCTAGATTGCCATGCACCCGCAACACCAGGGCACGAAGGTTGGGTAGTGCTAAGTCTATCTCCAAATTGCCGTCATCGACCTCCACATGCAAGAAGCGCAGCTGAGCAACACTGCTACCGAGGCACACCTGCTGATTGTTGCTCAAGACATCAATCAAGGATAGGGCTGTCAGGCAATAACAGCTCCCTCTGGTGCTAAGCAGCCGGTCAAAAAATACCCTCTGGTTCGCAGCATTGCCAGACAGATGAAGGCCATGCCCCGACTTGTTTGCTATGAGAAACTCCAGAAGCGCATCTGCATTTTGCAGCACATCTGTTGCAGGGCCCTGCACAGTCAGCTTGGTGGTAGGATGCAGGGACACCTTGTTTGGCACAAGGTAGACAAGGCACACAGCCTGCAGCCGAGAATTCGCTTCAAGACACAAATCTGGCATCTTTTGCGTCTCCAAACCTGTGAAATTTGTCAGTTTTAGCGTCTCCAGGTTGTGCAGTGTGGCAATGCTGGCCAGCTCCGTCGCCGACAACATATCCACTGTGATGTCCAAGTGCTTCAAACTTGGTAGCGGCGGCAGCGCTTGCATCGATCTCGAATGCAAGATGAGACTCTCTAGCTTGGTCATCTGCGCCAGAAGAGGCCGAGACCAAGGCACAGTGTCGAATGCAGTGATAAGCTCAAGTGCCAGCCATCGCACATTTCGCATGGGCCACTCATTTATTGCAGCCATCAGCTGCTCAGCGTCAACCTGTGCAAGCAGAGTACGGTAAGCAAAGATCGCGTCCAATTGAATCGCCATGCCGTCCTCACAAATATTCCTGATCCTGCACTGTCTTGGTTGCTTGATGTGGGGGTTGGGAATGTCAAAGGAATCCACACAACGAGAGTGTGCGTGACAGAGATGTTCTTCAAGTGCCTTACCATTTCCTTGGCCGTCAATAAGGCTGTCAGCCCCACCGCATTTGCATCTCTCCCGTGGCGAAGGCCCCATGCTATCCGGTTCACCATCTCAGCTGGCTTACAATTCAAACTTGCAAGGTTGAGGGTCCTTGGTTGAACTGCAAGAAGAGATCTGCAAGTGCCGCAGGCCCTGGCAAATTCCTGGGTCGTTAAATTGGCAGCTACACCTACCCAAACGTCAGTGGGCAGATCCACGCGTGGTGCCATTTCTATACTCTGCACCTGCTTAAATATATTCGTGGACAACTTACTTTATATTCTAGGTGATTCTGTACACTGAGATGTTGCTACCTGAATTTGCATGCCATTATAAAGCCCTCGAGCTCAAAGTGGAAGTCGAAGGTAGCTGCTGAGAGTGGCACGTGCCAGTGGAAGTGGAATTGCATTCAACAGATGCTGTTCTCACGTCTCCCATCAATTTGCGAAGAGTTGAAGGGGAAGGTTTTCACTATGTCCTACATTGCTCCTAAGGTCGTGCTGGTCAGAGGACTACAGATTGCCCAAGCGACGTGAAGGGTGTACGACAGGCCCTGTTGTTCAGGAGCCCTTTCACATTATGTTTGCGCCTCGTAGTGCTGTCAAGAAGTCCTTAAAGAATCATGCAGGCAGCCTTACGCCGGCACGTGGTCGCCTGGACACAGAAAGCGATGTGACTCAGAAAGCAAGGAGACCAACAATGCACAGCACGGTGCGACACAGCTGTCCTTGGTTGGCCAACCTGCACAAACTCCCCTATTTAGATTTCTCAGTCCGAAGCATGGGCCGTGAAGATAGTATGGTGAGACCCAGGCATATGTATGGAGCAAAATATATAACAAGATCTCTTCATAGCCTGTCAAATTGTTCTCAATGTCGTTTCGTGTTTCATGCTCGCAGCCTAAAGGCCCTGAGACAACGAAGAAAGTTCATGCACAAGCGGCTTCGGCTGCTAAGTGCAGAACAGTACCTGGAAACCCCAGGCAAGTGCCCCACTTGGCTTGCAAAGAACTGACGCCAAGTATGGTAGGAATTCGGATGATATCCCACAGCCCTCAATATTCATCCCACCTCACTTTCGTAATTCCTGAAGTGCAGGGCACCATGCAAAAGCACGGCATCCACACCCAGAGGAAGTGAAGACGGAGAACAGACTTCAAGGAATCTGAGCGAGCAGCTCAATGCAGAAAGCACCTCGTGTACAGACACTGTCAAGGTAGATCCTGCTGGAGCACGCTGCTGGAACATCGAGGCTTGCAAAGAGCGTCGGACAGATGCTCTTGGTTTCACAGGCGTATTTATCAGCTTGCATGAGAATAATGCCTCTGCTTGCAGGTGGTGGTTAGAGTCAGACCAGTAGACACCAGCGAGACACAAGGTGTTGCACCCAATCCCTGATATTTTCCATCACAAAAGAGGTTCTTTCCCAATTTTACTGCCATCGTATGTGTCATTTGTGTCTGTTCTCATAAGGTTACTGTTGCAGGGAGTCTCCAGGAGCTGTCCACCACGCATGTCTCCATTGTATCGGCTCACGACCATCTCAGGAATTATGAGTTTGACCATGTTTGTGGCCCCACGGCAAGCCAGGAGGACGTATTTGAGGGCGAGTATCCCTCTTCCCTGAACCGACAATTGTCATCCTTGACAATCAGAGGCCAGTAATATGTTGATTTCCAATATGTCTGAGATATTATGATGTGGGAACATCAAGCATAGTGCGTGCAGCAATGCTAAAGGAGAATTGTGCAATGCTCTGCAGTGGCGGGACGGCCCTTCGTGGATCACTGCCTGCAAGGCTTCAATGTGTCTCTGTTTGCCTATGGGCAGACCTCCGCTGGCAAGACCCACACCATGACCGGCAACCTCAGAGAACCCGGCCAGGTGAATCGTCCTTTCAACCAGCAGCCACAATTTGCTAGATTCCCCAGGTGCCTTTCTTGATGCTACGTCAGCATTTGTCTCTTAGTGTTTTGAAAGAAAGGCGTCTTAATCTGAGGAAAATGCACAGGTTGGACTGGCACCGAGGTTGCTTGAGCTTCTGTTCCTCCAGATCTCTGAGGCAGAAGGCAAGGAGGTAATCTGCGTCCATCACTTTGTCCCTTCACTGCATCCGCACTACATGTCAGAACCTTATATGAGCTTGCTCCTAGACAATGGCATGATCGGTACTCCCTCCCACAAGCACCTGTTAATGGGGATTTGTTTGTTGGCAGGGTCCGGACCAGCTCAAATTCACTGTGAGGGCGTCCTACCTGGAGCTGTACAAGGAGGTAATCACGGATCTGCTGGGGCCTGCGGATGGGGCAAGCCTGCAGCTCAGGGAGGATGTGTGCAGCGGAGTCTATGTGGAAGGGCTCACAGAGCGGGAAATCCTCAATGGTGCGTGCTGTCAAGATCACTATTATATTTGACCAAATCAATTGTCTTATTTGGATTGTGGCAGGATGGTATCTCTGTGATATACTGAACATCTTGCCATACGAATATCAAATGTTCCAAGAGAGGCTAGATCTCATACTTGACTAATGCCGCTTTTGAGCATGCAAAGAAGGTGATCCATCAAATCTAAACAGGGGTACTGCAAATCACCCCTCGCTTGGACAGGGTTGTAACCTGTGGGTAGTCTTTTGCATTACATTGACCCCCGCTCTAAGGGGGTTTGAGGGAATTGATGCGTGCAGCGGGGGACGCGATGGCGGTGGTGGAGGAGGGAACAGCGCGGCGGCGCACAAACGAGACGCGCATGAACCAGGAGAGCAGCCGCTCACACGCCGTGCTCACCGTCTACATCGAGTCCTGGTCCCGGGCAGACTCCGACGTCGAGTGTATCCGCTCCTCTCGGCTCAACCTCATCGACCTCGCAGGTGCTCGCCTAATTTCAATCTTGGCCATATGACACGGGGCACCCGGCTTCCAGGGCTGGTGGGTTCCATTTCAGGACACAAAATGAAAATCTGAAAAGACGGACAGTAAAAGCGCGCATCGCGGAGTTGAACCTGCAACCATGGGTAATTGCGCAGGAAGCGAGCGGAACTCGAGCAGCGGAGCCACGGGGGAGCGCCTAAAGGAGGCCTGCAGCATCAACCAGTCGCTGACGACGCTGGGCCGAGTCATCTCCGAGCTTGTAGACGCGCAACAGTCTGCGCAGGCCGGCGGCGGCCCGCGGCACATCCCCTACCGGGACTCGAGGCTCACCTACCTGCTGCAAGTGAGCGCCCTCGGTGTGGCCATTCTTGACAAGCATATCTGCTTGCTTGGCCAGCAATGCCATACCCTGGTGCAGGGGACTCCAGAATCATTCAACCTGCATCCTTGCAAACAGAAGATTAGGGCCCCTGCTTTGCAGAAGCAGAAACCCCTCAAATTACAGTGCGTCGAGGGCACTACGCTCGGGGGACCTCAAGAATTTCAGCCTTGCGTTTCTGCTTTCAACCTGCCTGCGGCTTGGGAGGGCATCACACCATTTCACACAGCGGCGCTGCTGCAGCAGTCATCATTAATGCTTCCAGAGCAAGGCTCTTCTGGCCAAAGACGGCACTTGCAGCGTGCTTGCACTATATACCAAGATGGTGTGTCACGCAGGATTCACTGGGCGGCAACTCAAAGACGCTGATCATCGCATGCGTGAGCCCGGCGGAGGCGCACGCGGCGGAGACGGCGTCCACGCTGGAATTCGCGCAGCGTGCGAAGCGCATTCGCAACCGCGCGCGGGTCAACCGCGACACGCGCGGCGACGAGCAGCTGCTGCGCCGCGAGATCGAGCGCCTCAAGCGGTAATACTTGATCAAAAAAATCCCTTTGCATGGGGGTGTTATTGCATGCAGGGTCTATGGGTCTTTTTATTCAGGCAGATGCAAACACCTGAATGGAGGTGCAGAATTGTGGGCCGCGGTTCCTTGCCCCGCCCACCAGCAAGATATTGAGGGAAACTGGTCAAACATGCGTGGCTCATTTTATTGTGAGTCTCCCCTGGGGAGACATGGGAAAGCTCACCTCGGGCTTGCATATTAAAAGGCTTGTCATGGAGCACGTGACCTGAGGATAAGACCGCTTCTTTCCGCTTACTGCACAATCACACCAGGCATGTACACCTGGGTCCACTGCGCCATTACATACGGCCTCTTTTTGCACACTGTTCAATGACCGCAAATGTTTAAATGATGCCAGGGAGTTGGAGGCGCGTGATGCGGCGGCCGAGATATTGGCGCAGGAGAACGCAGAGTTGCGGCGGCTGCTGGAGGCCACCCGGCCGCAGGGGTTCCCTCCGCAGCAAGCGCCTTCTGAGGCAACCACGCAGCGCCTGAAAGCCCTGGAAGAGCAGCGGAGGCGGCTCGAAGAGGAACGCGCGGATCTTGAGCAGGTGATCTTGTGGAAGTGCACAAGCATGCTGTATTGGGGTGTTTACTGGAGGCCAGGGAATTGCTTGGCACACATTATCAAATGTAACAGGCACAAAAAATAGCATATCATGGGTTGAAAGATTGCCATGAGGCTTTGTGGCAGCACTCAGCAATCCTGACTCCTTGTCAGTCTCAGGACTGACGAGTCAGATAGTGAGTCCTGTCCGTCTTGTGGAAAAGACACCATCTTGTGCAACCACCGTCTTACTCACTGACAGAGTCCGTCCTAGCCTTTGTCCTCAGTGATTCAACAATAGACGACTAGGTTCGCAGGCTTTGTCAGCAGCATGTGACTTGAACTGCTGTGCAGGAGAGGGATGTGGCGGACAGGAGGGCGGCGCACATGGAGGCGAGCTGCAGCAACATGAGGGAGGAGGTGCAACAAGCAAGGCTAGAAACTCTGACCGAGCGCAAGACCGCCTCCAAACTGCGCTCCGAGGTGAGCCTAGCGCACGCATGGCTGCTGCGTTGCATCACTCATTGGCAGCTTTGTGGTGATCTAAACAATTTTCATGCCCTCACATTGTGCCCCAGGTCCATGTTACTGTGCTGTATCATTGGTGAGCCTGCATGAGTCATTGCAAGGCCTTCTGTGTCGCCCAGCATGGCTCATCCAGACCCTCTACAGATTCATTGCCCCTTTTATAGACTCATGCCAGGGAATATTGCATCGAACCTGACAAAAATAGGTAGTCTGATATTGATTGTGCCGGCAGATTCTGTGCCTGCAAAGTGTGCTCCCTGCACATCTCTCTGTAACCCATTCAATCTTATGTATATAGCAGGCTGACCATGAGCCCAGCCTGCTGTGTAGGCCTGCGTCTGCAGCGGAGACTTCTCAATGAGATGCCACCCTGACATGCAACATGCTTTGACAATGCTGTATCTTTGGTGAGCAGGTGGCTGAGGGGAGCAGGGCGCGCGCGGCACTGGAGGAGCAGCTGCAGAAGTTGCAGAGGGAGGCTGATGCCGAGAGGACGGCGGCTCAGGCGAGGCAGGCGCAGCTGCAGGCCAGGGTGGGGAAGCTGCAGGAGGTGAGTCACCCGCTGGCATCATCCATATTAGTCCCTCCCCTGACGCCCTCTTACTTGCTGGATTTTGCGTTCAATGTTCTGCAGCAGTAGTGATCATACAGATGGGACTAACACACGCTGAAAACAACTGGTACTACAGAATCCCTTCAACACAACTGCTCACTGTGGCAAACTGGCTCACATAAACTTGCAGAGAATGTGCATTCTGTGAGTGGATTGAGGGGGAGACTACTTCTCAATCAAGGTGACGTGTCTCAAGGCTGCAGCTTACTGTACATCATTAGCTGCTCATGTACATGTCAGGGAGCTCATGTCAGATATAAAATAAGTTTTCAGCTCTGAGACCCATGCCTAAAAGTTATGAAAGTGACTAAGTGTGCATGTGCCGATGTCAGGACCTTGCTGAAGAGCGCCAGCGCGCCACGAAATGGAAATTGGTGATGGAGAGCTTCTCGTCAAATGTCACCGCTGCGTACAACCAGGCGCAGACTCCCAAATGTCAGTCAAAGTCTGGGCTGGGGCTGCGCAGGCCGCCAGAGCTGGAGGTGGAGTCATACGAGTGACTCAGCGGTGCCCTCCTCATATGGGTGCTTGCGCGATGTGAGCTCCATTGCATGTGTAAACAGAATGTGGAGATCTGTAATATGTGATATTTTTGGGATTAACGAATGTGAGAGCTGATGACATATGTGCTTTCATGGACACATGCATTGAGGTCTGTCTAGATCTAGATCTGCAATGTTGCACAGTAGTTTGGTGAATTGCAACTGCAAATTCCACACATGGAGTTGATGCAAAAAAACAACCGAGGTCACTGCGAGGATGTCGGTATGCTAATGTGTTATGATGACCACAGCGCCCTTTGGTACTTTGTAAGAGGGGAACGCAAGAAATGCTTCACACGCCATTTGGCAGAATCGCAGAAAGATCAAACAGATAATGCTGGGCTCATAAGCTTTGCACAAAGAGAATACGACACCGCTCATTTAATTCTGAGAGTTGCACAGCCCCTGTGTTGTTGATCATGCATAAACAAACTCTGCAATTTCTGTGCAACGCACAGCTCAAATTCTTCAAGAATGTCCACATTCGTTAGCACAACCGGAATGTTGCACGAGTTTCACAAATCACATCAATTCAACTCTATCCCACCCCACGTGACAATCATGTTTCAAGAGCACGATTGCTCTCCAAACACAGCAAAGATTCTGCAGACGCTGACATTGCTTGTGCAGAAAGTCGATCTGCCCATTAAAGAGGAATTGCACAATGCCATGGAAAAATCAACTGCAGTGCAGCTCAGGCAGTTCAACACCTCACCGGTGCTCCATTACTGGCAGCTGTGAGGCGGATCATGTTCCAAGAAATCAAAGATTTACTCTAAAACATTGAATGCAAAGGCTGCTGCACGCTCATGACGTTGGCTGCTTTGAGCACTTGGAGACGATGTCATACTTGCTCTGCTCGCTCACCAGGAAATTGATGAGCCCTGACTTGCCCGCCAGAGTGTTGGCGTCATCCAGAGTCTGCACGACACCACATTGCCCATCAGAACATTCAAAAGAACAGAGAATATCCAATTCCGATGGACACGAAGATAACTGCCACTTGAGCCTGAGAAGCAAGCTTGAAAATAGAGTGATGACCTTCAAGCCATGGGATGGTTTGAGAAAGTGATGGGTTGCTCTGCTGCCTCAAAAGAATATGTCCAGAGATCCAGTAGATTGTCCTATGCCCTGACACATTCTTGAGCAGATATATACGAGAACAAAATAGGCAGCGCACACCTTTTTGATGATGCGGCAGCATTGGTACATTGGTAAAAACAAAGAGAAAGTGCCCGAGGCAGCGCGCACCTTTTTGATGACGGGGCAGCACTTGTTGAGCTGGTCGGTGACGGCGGTGGCCTCAGGAGCGCCGTTGAGGCTGGGCAGAGAGGTGATGCAGCTCTGCGCGGCGCCCTCAAGCCCTGCCAGGAACGAGTCCGCCACCTGCACAACCGCGTAAATTCGAATTCAAAATCGACAGCAGGCAACACAGAGGATTGCGCAGTCAACATCAATGCGTAACCACATGACCATGATGCCTGCGATGGTTGTACCCAGCACCTTCTAAACATGGCCTATCAGAATACAATCCCACCATTAGATGGCAAAGATGGCCTCCTGCCATCAGATGTGGTCATAAGAAAAAATCCACACAAGCTATTTCTCATGGTGCATCACGTGCATGGACTATCAGCTTTGAATATGAAGACAGACAGTGTGCATATGTGTGAAGTGGGGACAATGCAAGTGCAAGGGTAGATACTCACCGCAACGGTGTCGCCGTTGGAGTCCTGGGTGTGGCCGAGCGCCTGCACAAAAGCGAGCGCGGTGTTGTACGAGTCGAAGGCGCTGATGTAGCTGGGGGTTGACGCGCCGCTCGGGTTCAGCAGCGCCTTCAGGCCGTCCACCACCTGCATGCACACTTGTCATTGCCAGCATTTTGGTCGGAATAAAAGAGAGGCGTGTGCTGCTAAGAGGCACACTGCTGCTCAGGGCATGGGCAGATTTCTTTGGTGGTGCTAACACTAAGGCATGTGCTGCTCTGAGGCACGCTGCTGCTCAGGGCAAACAGCAAGGTACCGAGGCATTAAAAGAGCTCAGAGCGCTTGGAGCTCGAGCTTCTAGGGATCCTGCCTCAATTCAGCAGGAAGACTGCATCTTAGGAATCTGTTCAGTTCTAATCTGACACCTGTTGATGGGGGCAGTAAATTTGCTGCGTGGCAGGCTACAAAATGGGTCAAAGGCCCGGGCAACCCCACTCGCACAGAGGCAACGCCACACCTATGCAACTGTACATGCTTCTTGAGCAAAACCACAATGTAGAAAAAAATGGAGAAATTCAGAGGAGGCAAAAGTGCACGCCTGCTGGTACTTGTTCTCGCCGAGCTGCTGGATGACGTAGGTGGCAGCGCGCGCGGCCAGAGCCGTGTCCAGTCCGTTGACTCCCTTGAGGTCATTCAGGGATGACACCGGCGCCGGCAGCTGGTCCTGCACCACGCTTCGGTAGCCGCCGATCGCGCTGACCGCCTGGTTCAGCAGGTCAGTGAAGTTGGCGGTGCTCCCTGTGGTGTCCACCACTGCACCAGTGCAGCATGTCACCCATGAGACCCTCTTCGCAGTATCCTGTTGGTCTCTGTTGAATTTCACAGCTGCACTGCTTTGCGAGATGAAGTGACTTGTCATTTCTGAGCCACGTGCAACTTCACAGCTGCTCTGCTTTAATGATTGGAGTGTCTTCTCCTTTCTGAGCCACGCCCATGAGGTGTTAAATGCTGCATGTAATGGAGGTGAGGACTGCAGGCTGCGGTCTCATTTGCAAGCTGGTGGCTCGTCGTGCAAAGAGGAGACTAGAACAAAAGAATCCAATGCACTCCTCATGCCACGGCAGGGCGAGGCTGTGGGCCAGAAGCCAGCCAGGGCTCCCTGCGCTTGTGGATGCACAAATCCACTTTCAACAGGGAGGGCTTCAAACACGATCTTAATTGGGATTGCTGTGGAGTCACACGTGTGCTGACGAGGGCGGCAGCGGTGGGTGGGTCGGCCGCCACTGAGTTGAGTGCGTCAGCGATGAGGCTGGCGTCTGCGGTCTGCTGCAGCGTGCGCGCCGCGGCTGCGGGTCCGGCGCACAGCAGGGCGCCCAATGCCAGGATCAGGAGTGCAGGGGCTACCATCTGGACCTGCACAGCAATCGCTGCACTTTCAGTCTCAGGGTCTCTGTGCACGCTTGGAGCATGGACAGTAGATTGACGTCTGGAATCGCTTCGTTCATGTGATATGCGCCTTTCTGAGGTGCAGCTCGCAATATTTCTCCTGGGCTACTCAGCCTGTCCTGCTTGAGGCTCTTGCTGAGCGTCCCCTTCATGAATTGGTTTTCTAGCCCAGCTGTGACATCTGTAGGATGATTCACAGGTGTTTAACTGGAAACAGGTACCCTTACGCTTCCCCTTCATGAATTTGGTGGGCTTCAAACACGTGCTTCAGGGATGAAATTTTTGTCAGGGCATCTCGCAGCTTCTCATCAAGGATAGTGCACATATTTTCAGTCTGACTGTAAATTTCTGCGTCACGCAGCGCATTGACGATCACGAGATCCTTTGAAACACCACACGCACTCCGTCGACCCCAAGATCGGTTCTCAAGACGAATCAATCCCACAGATTTGGAAGGAGTTCCACTGTACAACTAACGAAGAGATGTTTGGATTGATAAGTGCCTGTTTCTGTGCATCAGGAGAGACCTTTTGGTGCTCTGCAATTTCTCGCGGCAAGGCGAATGTAACATCCGCTTCCGAAAGAAGCACGGCGTCGCATCTATCAACCGCAGACGTCTACAATGGGTATCATAAATCCCCTACAGCGATGGAAACCGAAACAGTTCCGCTTCAAGGCATCGTTACAAAAGGCGGCAACACTCGAGCTCACCGTCTGCTCAATCTTCTCGCTCAATCTGCCTGGTGCTCCTTGCTTCCGTCTCCTGCACTCTTGCGTATGAAGATTGCGAATCTGTGGGAATAATTATTACTTCGTATGCTGGTCTGAGCAAACGGCGGCCAAACTCTGGCGCTGAAACTCACCACACCCTCGTGTGCCACCTGGCGCCCACCTGGAGCTGGATCTCAAATATCTGTAATGTCAGACAGGGGAGGGTCACACGTTGCCAGGGCACGGCGTTACACCCACGCAGGTCAGGTGATGGCTTGAACTGCATGTGAGTATTGGCGGAAGTCCTCCCGGTTTTACTGGCAGGTAGTAATGATACCCACTGCATATGCATGGAGAATATTGCACTTACAGTAACTGATAGTTACGTAATTGCCGCAGCCGCGCTTTCAATTTACGCTGCGTTTACAGCATGCCCTGGAGCAAGGAAATAAATAAAATTTGTCTTGTCTCTGATTCAGATACTAATTCAGGCAAGCAATAAAGACACCACAAACAATATCAAATCAATCACAACTACAAGAGTTCCCTTGATTTAAAAATTTATTAAATGTACTCACAGTAAGTTCCATCATATTCCAAAACTCTTTATTCGCAGTCCAAGCTGCATGATATCAATTGCATGCGTTCACACCATTGCCCAGATCCTACACTCTGTTATTTTCCTTGCAGCGGGAGTCTCCTTCTTGGGTGGTCTGTGATCTACTGGCAGGCTTGCACGCGGGGGTAGCTGGTGAGAGCCGAGCTGAAGACACTGGCCGTGCCCACCTGGCCTCCGAGCGTGTTGGCATTCTGCATGATCTGCACAGAGCACAACAAAAAAACTCAGCTCAGTCTCGCTGAGATGTTAGGACCCAGATGCCATGCATGGGTTAAGCACTGTTAGTCACTAATTGGTCTGAGGCTGGTTCTTGTGCCTTGCGTGCTCTGCAGACAAGTGCTGAAGTATTTTTTGGCTGCTGCAGCTAGCATACTTCTGTAAACAAGTGATAGAGCTCAGTGGTCTACTGTATCAACGCTGCCTGGCATTTTATGCCTGCTTAATTCACATTCTGTGAGACCAGTGGATGCACCACAGCAATGCAAGTCAGGCTGCCGACGCATTACGCAATCAGCGCATCACCATCAGAAGCAGTTACAAATGTTAGTAAGTGGTAGTCACCTGTCTGACGACGCTGCAGCATGACGTGGCGGTGCCGCCGTCCGAGATGCACTTTGCCATGGCATCATCCAGCCCCTTTGCAAATGACTTACCAACCTGCATGGCACAGGCCTGCCACATCAGCATGCATGCAGACATATGCATGCATTTGTACATTGATAGCCCTCTCATTACCCCGAGCACCCTTGCAGCAGTTTCAAGCTCCTGTAGCTTCAATGAGGCACTTGGCATAACACAGGTCAAGAAAGACTTATGTGCAAGGCTGAATGATATGTGAGGGCAAAGGGGTAGAAGGATATACCTGGGATGAGAGGTCTGGCTGCACGCGGTTGGCCTTGGCGGCAGCTGCCGTGAAGGTGGCGGCGGTGTTGTAGGCCTGAGTGCTGGAAATGGCAGTCGTGCCCCCACTGGAAGATATCGTGTTTGCCAGCGAAGAAGCCACCTGTTTCATTTGCACACCACCCTTCAGCTAATGCAGCCCATTTTTGTTGCAGCAAAGCCCTGACATGCACAGCCACCCTCTGTTAATTAGCAAGGAGCAATGTTTCCTTTACTTGTCTACAAGCTCCTTCGTAGTGCCACATGCAGCCTGGCGAGCTCTGAACCATTGTGCATCTTTCCAATCACTTGCCCAGCCATGCAGACAGCCTTAAAGAGCCAGGCTTGTCTCATGTCATGTGGTATATTTTCAGATCCATCTAGGTTCGGGGTCCAGAGATATTGATATTGTGATAAGGGAGGGCAAAGGTTCACCGTGGGGGAGTTGTTGTTGGCGAGGTTGGCGAGCATGGAGTCGGCCAGGCCGGTGATCACATTGTTGCCGTCCGTGCTGCGCGTGGCCGACAGGTTCATGAGCTCCCCAAGGTTGAAGGGCATCGCCTGCGACATGTTTGGAATACCTGCGCGCACCATTAATACATTAAGGAGCCATTGACGGGCTGCATCTGCCCCCAATACCATACTCAGCATAGCTGCTGGCCCATAGTTAGCGATGGCTGCATGCTCGAAATGCAGCCAAAAAATTGCCCTTGTTGGAGGTGGGCTGCAGGCGGCTCAGACAAGCTTGGGAGAACCTCTTGATGATTGTTACTAGCATCTCTTCATTGCAGGTAAAGGGACAAATGAAATTGCACACCTCCACCGCCGCTCGCAAAGCCCATGATGAGCTGCAGAGCTGCACCCATCAAAGAGCCCAAGTCGGGCAGCCCACTGCCACCACCACCCAGGAGCCCTGAACGCAGCACATGCATCCCATTAGCATGCTGCAAAAGGCAGGCAGCAAACTCTCACAGGCTCTCTTCACTCAATCCTGGCTGCATTCCACCAGCATGGCATCAGCATATCATGACAAAGGATAGAATAATTGGAACAGGTGGCGAGTGCAGGGCCTCACCAAGGAGACCGCCGATGCCGCCGGCCGCCCCAGAGTCGCCGCCATTGTTGTTGTTATTGTTGTTGTTGTTTGAAGAGCCGCCGCCGCTGCCGCCGTTGTTGTTATTGTTGTTGTTGAAGTTGCAGTTGTTCCCCGTGGCAATGACGGCGTTGTTACCGATGTTGCAGTCGTTGTTGTTATTGTTTGCTGGAGGGCTTTCCACCTGTCCGTTTGCCCAGCCGGTGACCGTGTTCTGAGCTGTGTTTGACCCCTGCACATGTTTTGATTTGTCTTCAGCAACCATTGTCATGCATGAGCAGGTGCATGTCACATCGAAATGCTGCCATCAGCTTCAACCCCACCTCAGGGGTGGCTCCCTCAGGCAATTGAGAGTCCTCAAGATACACAATTTTGATTTCATTCATTTGATCCCACAAGTGGCAGCACCGTACCTGGTTGTTGTTGTTGGAGTTGTTCTCATTACTACCGCCGCTGTTCAAACCGCCATTATTCCCATTGTTTCCTCCCCAGCTGCCATCTCCCCCATTTCCGTTTCCCCCACCCCCGCCCCCTCCATTATTACCCCAGTCGCCGCCGCTGTTGCCCCATTGCTGCTGGGGTTGATAGGGCCTGCCCGGACCTCCCGGTCCCCCCGGTCCACCACCGCCAGGTCCGCCAGGTCCGCCAGGACCACCGGGACCCCCCGGCCCCGGCAGCTGCCGCAGCTGCCGCGCGCACTGGCCGGTGCACAGCAGTGCGAGCAGGATCAGGCAGCGGGCTGTTGTGCCGCGGGTGAGTTTGAGTTCCATACTGGTTGGCCTGCGCAGTGGGCAAAGAATTGTCAGCAGTGGGCGCCAGCCTGCCTGAGGAGCAACAATGTAATAAAAGCTACACCCGCTGCAGCTGTTGACCGGTGGGCAAGGGCACAAGGTGCTCAATTTTTTGCGGTCAGAACTAAAAGACTATATGCTGGAGTCTAGACGGTACTCACATGAGTAATCGACTCCTTGAAGTACCCTTGCCCAGTCCCTTGACACGTCATATCACATATCGATGGGACACAGCACTATATCTGCGATAATTGACTTGAAGGCCTGAGAGCATCTTAAAAACGTATTGAACCATTTTTGAAAACACTAAGAGTGTCAAAGAAGCGTTCAGCATGACGATCGCCGTCAAACACGCGATGGCACATCTACGACCCCTCAATATCTGTCTCGCAGGATTTCCCTTATCATACCATTCTAACATTCTCGTAGCTATTTTTTTACATTTGAAGTGTTTTGAGCAAAAATTCTCTTTACTAGAAGCTCTAGAGCCGAAAAGAAAGCCATCAACTTGTCCTGACGGAGCCCTCTGTCAAAAGAGCCCTGTGGGGGCTTGTGGAATGATAAAGCGAGAAGTGGTGAAATGAACATCAAGAGGAAAAGCATCTAAGGCAATCTAAGCAATGCCTGCAACGATTTGAGCCCACCTGCTAGGTTTCCGACACCGTTTTGGAAGTGATCAGGATCTCCGAGATACTTCTGCACGTCTTCAGAACACGATATCGATCCCTTTTGCGCTTCAGATACCAGTTGATATGAAAGCCATCTTTGATAGGTCAAATTGGTGCAGATGACAAGAATCCAAATAGCTGAACATTGTAGCTTGGCGTCGGCCTGTCGAGCACATTTGAACGGGAGCCAGGCTGGATCATCGACCCCAGTCCACCCCTTCCTGCTTGCCACCTGCCTTCCCTCCGCCACCTGTACCTGAGCGGGGCATTTCGCTGCCAGCACATGCCGAGTGTTGCTTGAGACCTTTCTGTCTTTGTTGGGAGTCACAGGTGGCAGGAGCAAGTGAAGAGCTATACACATGTGCATGCCCTTAAGCTCAATTGAGATCTCGAAATATGAGCAAGCTAGCAGATCATAAGTTACTGCTGGACATGCAGATCGCGACGACGCCCTCAGCGCACCTTGAGCACAGAGAGAATGCAAGACATACAAGCTACTGCGAACCCGCGTTCCACCTACGTAGGTATACAAGCAACTGCGAGAATGCACTCGTTTGGTGACACTTCTTTTCATATTTTAAAACACCTCTTGAACAAAATATGTGGCATGACGAACAGTCACACGACCCACCAAAGACCTTAGACCTCGAGGCGGCTAACACTAATCTCTGTGAGACTCTCGGTTGTTTGCAGGACAAGACCTCTCAGCCAACTCATCGACTAGAAGCCCCCAGAACAGTGATGCTAATGATGATCTATGCCTTTCTGTCACGATAAGAATTCCTGCAAAAAGTATAGTACAGGCCAGCTCAGTCAGCTGCCAGCAGTCATTGGATGGACTTGACTGCCTTGGTTGCAGCATCGTCCAGGTCATCAGCTGCTATGATGTCAACATCGCTATTGCTCAGGATCTCCTTGCCCTTCTCCACATTGGTGCCCTCTAACCTCACTATGAGGGGAACTGACACGCCCACCTGTGCACATCGAAGACCTCAGCACCTTCTGTGTCAAAGCCAGGACAGCACAGAAAAATCAGATCCCCCTCAGCTCAAGTGCAGAAGAGCTGGATGTGTTGCGCACCCCCTTTGCTGCGTTGACGATGCCAGCAGCGATGACGTCGCACTTCATGATGCCACCTGCGTGACACAAGAGCCTCAGACAGTGCAGGATGCTTGCGGCCTGAGCATCCATGTTGCTCTGTCCTTCGCTGCAATAGGCAATTGTAGACTACGCAAGGTGTTGGTGCTCACCAAAGATGTTGACCATGATGGCCTTGACTTGGGGGTCTGATGTGAGGATTTTGAATGCCTCCACCACCTGCACAGACCAGGTACATTCTTCGAGTCAGTCTGCAATTTTCTGTGTATGGAAAGGCTTGTGGCATTAGTCAATACAATAGCTGATCCCTGTAAGGAGCTGCAGGGCTTAATCATCAATGGCGGCAGTGTTGCATGGCAGTCCTTTGCCAACAAAGCTCGATTCCAAGCACAGGACATCAACACAGCGGCTGCAAGCCAGCAGGGGATTTGATGTAATACAAATTGGCACCTGCTGCTCGGAGGCATTGCCTCCCACGTCCAGGAAGTTGGCGGGGGATCCTCCATGCAGCTTGATGATGTCCATGGTCGCCATGGCCAGGCCAGCACCGTTGACCATGCAGCCGATGTTGCCGTCTAGCCCGATGTAGTTCAGATCAAACTTGCCAGCCGCCACCTCCCTGCGCACACACCAGACATCCCATTTGCTTCTCCCTCGTCTACAGTGCGTCAGATGCGCTTGACTAGGCACTGGTTTCTCTTCCCCGGAGAGATACGCCAGGCTACTTTGCCTTCTGAACCTTTCCCGCAGATCAGGCCTTGCACAGTTCCTTCATTTTGTTTCCAAGCCATACGCTTTCGGACAATCAGTCAATAATGCATCAGAATTGCGGACAGCGGAGGTGTGCATGTCAGGGGGTGCATGCAGGCACCTGGGGTCCTCCTGGGACGAGTCCCGCTTGGCAAAGAGCTCCTTCTGCCTGAAGGCTGCGTTGTCATCAAAGCCCAGCTTCGCATCGGCTGCCACGAGGCGGCCATCTGTCGTCTCAGCCAGAGGATTCACCTGCAAGGAAATCCACATTGCTTGGTATGGAGAATGCATGCTTGGAAAAGACGATCCTTGTGTGAGAGCGCACATGGCAAGCTGGCAGTAGGCTTAGATCGGCAGTGATGTGTCTCTAACGCAGTGAGCATGAGTAATTGGTGCCACACCTCGACCATGGTGCAGTCACTCTTCACAAAGGTCTCGTAGAGAGCTTTGATCTGGTCCGCCGCCGCCTTCTTGTTACCACTGACCTTCAGTGCCTCCACAGCTTGGTTGGCCTGAATATGCAGCAGATCATAAGTCTTTCTTGACCCTCCCAGCTGTCATAATTCGGTTGGATTTGCTGCTGGCATGTTCATGACAAGCACATGCAGAAACCAATAGGGATGGCACAGTACATGAAGAAAAGGCCGAGGCAAGGTCATTGGTAGGGAGATTGGGCACCTGAGCGTCTGTGATGCCCTCAAAGATGTCAATGGGGATCTTTATGATCTTCTCTGGGTACTTCTCTGCCAGATCCTCAATGCTCGTCCCGCCTGCAGACGCTTAGAATGTGAGCTTCATCCATGCATGGTGATTAGAACATCAAGGAAGCAATTGTTGGCATTATAGGTGAAGAAAAAAGAGGAGCATGCATGTGCACCTTCGCTGCAGGCAATAATCATGGGCCCTGCAGAAGCCCTGTCGAGCAGGATTGCAAAGTACATCTCATTTGCGAAGCTCATCTTGTTGGCAATGTACAGGGTGTTGACAGGCTTCCCTGCTGGGCCAGTCTGCTTTGTGACAAGAACCTGCATGCACATATCACATCTGTGATTAATCCCTTCCTATGTAGCAAGTGTCCATCAAGTTCATAATGCCTGCATTCACCAAGCTGAAAAGCTTGGATCAGTACCTGTCCAAGCATCTGCTCTGCCAGCTTGGGTGCCTCATCAACGCTGCAGATGTGCACCCCGCCTTGCAAGCCGCTCTTGAACTTGCCCAAGCCTCGTCCACCTGCCAGGATCTGACTCTTCACCACAACCTGTATAGGGGGACCCAGATCAATGCCGTGAAAGGGGCTGTCTGGGCTGCTCATGGTGTAATCAGGTTTACAAGAAGGCGATAGTGAGAAGCGAGAAACATTTAAGCATGACATACCTGGCCTTCTGCATCAGCCATCTTTTTCGCTGCTGGCAGCACTTCATCCAGCTTGAAGACTGGAATGCCAGGAGGAACATTGACCCCGTATTGGCTCATCAACTCAGCGCCCTGATACAGGCAAATCCAAACCAGCATCAAGAATTGATTCGAAGACTCTTCGAATGAGCAACTGATATTCCAATCGAGGCAGAATACACAAAAACCCTAAGGCGTCTTGAACACAGTGCGAAGGACAGCAGGCCCCCACAAGAGAGATACAATCGAATGGCATGTGGCATCATTGCCATCCATGCGAGGTTCAGCTGCAGGAGACAATGTCAAGTTCATGTTGTAGACTTATGCAGGTGCCTCAGATGCCAACACAGCCACGCCAGTACACTAGCAAATTCCACAGGAGATAGATTGCCCGAATGTCTATGTGGAACTATCGATCGCATTGTAGTGCTGAGCAGTAGGCTGACCTGATACTCGTGGACATTGAGAAACCGCAGGTGTTGTAGCTGCATGCCATTCTTCCTCGATGCCTGCGATGCCCTGGTGAGGGCCCGGAGGCAAGATCCAAGCATGATTGCAAGTTTCTTGTATAGTGTGGACTCGAGAACTGCCTGAGCGAAGAATTGAAGTAACAGGGCAGAACACTACTAATACAGATGTCACGATTACTGATCTGTGGCGTTACCGCACCCACGTGCCTGTTCACATCGTTCCTTGTTCGTTTCTGAAGGCGGTGGAGTCCGTCCAAACAAAAAATATGTGTTATTAAATTGCTTAAGCATCTTTTGCGTTCCGTTCTGTGTTCTCATTACAGGCTTGCACTACAGATCGCAAAGAAATGCACCAAGGTGAATGGCTCAAAAGCGCTCTGCTTCTCGATTTAGCCTATGTTCGGTCATTACAGGATAATGTGGTGCAAATTTTATGTATGTATGGTCAGTGCACAAGGTATCGTCCTGTCTTTATGATCCAAACCTCTGTAACCGCCAGTCACAAAGTATGTCTTTGAGTGCGCTTCGTGGCTTGGAATATGCATCTTCGCTTTGAGCGGAATCTCATCGATTCCTCTGATAATCAGCAAAAGATTACTGCGCTGTCATGGTCGCCAACGAGGTATTGCTAAATTTTGCAGCTTGTTGCTGTCCATCGAAACAGGTGATAAGCCAACTTTTCATGACAGCGCAGAGTTAAAAATTGCCCGTGACAGGCAGAAGATTGCGGCAGCTACCGCACACAGGGTGATCTACCTGTTCGATGAAGGAGGCGAACTCAGGGACAGATTCAGAACAAAACCAATTGAATCAGATGGGCACTCTGTTTATATGGTATGGGGAATGGCGTTCTCTCAGGACTCAACAAAACTGGCCACAGCGCAGGTGAGCTGAGCAAAACTTTGGATCTCACCTGTCCCTCATATTTTTTACTCACTGGAATTGTCACAAATGACTGCAAAACCCCAAAGAACCTGGTTGGTGCTCGCTACATGCAGAGCGATGGGGTGGTGTTTATTTATCGATTGGGACTTGAATGGGGAGAAAAGAAGAGTATATGTGCCAAACTCCCAGCCAACAGTCCTGTAACAAGTATTGTCTGGCCGCCAACCAATGCTGACCGCCTTTATTTTGGGGCACTTGACGGCAAGGTGAGCGTCCCTATGACGAAATTGTGCTTGCCATTTACTGGATCATGAAGAGAGAAGTAGCTCATGTACGCATGAGTCACCCATCATGGTGTCGCAGGTGAGACTTGGTCATCTGAAGACCAACAAGACTGAGCTTTTGTCAGGTAACTTGGAGGCAAGTGCAATCTTGGCACTTGCTGCCAATGGAAAAGGCGATGCTCTCATTTCTGGGCATGAAGACGGTTGTATCTGCAGGTAATCCCAAATCTCGCTATTTTCAACTCCTGAGGATAAGCCAATACATTGCATTTTCTACATTTAGAGGGGTTCACAATGTCACACAGGTATGACCTTGACCGGACATCAGGAGATGACAACCAGCGAGTCTTAGTGCGGCACTCATGTTCAATTGAGGTTCTGGCATGGGGCGAAGCCATTCTGGCAGCTGGCCCAGACTGCAAGGTGCCAGACTATATAAAGCTCAAATTTCCTCGCAGACATGCATGAAAGACAGCCTGAGGCCTTTCTATGTACATGGGTTCTGACCGTGGGATAATTGACAGGCAACTTGCATGCAGGTGGCTGTGTATACAGCGACCGGGAATCCATTGCATGTCTTTGAGTCAAGAGAAGGATTCAGGCGGAGCGCAGCCACTGCTGCAGCTTTCAGTCCCTCAGGCCAAGGGGTTTTAGTAGGCAGCCAAGGAGCAATTACTGCATACAGCAGGCTGCCCAACAATACTTGGGCAGTTTCTCAGACACTCGAGGTGTGAATTTTTCGTGAGCTTACTTCTGGCAGGCCTTCTATGTCAGGATACACAGAAAACATTTACTCTGTGGCTGGGATGGCCCGCTCCTGACCCAGTCATAGCATCATAGTCTGCAAAAGTTCTTGCAGGCGGAGAGCATGCATGGCATAACTGCCATGTGTTGGTCCCCCGACAGCAACTATGTTGTCCTTGGAACACTTTCTGGCGGTGTCATGCTCTATTCCACCTGTCTCAAGCGACAGCTCTACAAAGATAACTTTGAGATCATTTACTCTAGCCTCAGCAAGGCAACTGTCCAGCACAGGCCCACAGGTATGACATTGTCTTTGTTTGTCACAGACCCAGCAGTTTGCGAGCCATCTTTCTTGCATGCGTGAGGACAAATGTGCTTAGAAATATGCATGTGCATGATGCACAAAGTATTGTGGTTGTCCTGCCAGGTCAAAGCGTAGCGATGGCGTCCTCCCTTGGGCAGTCCATTTCCAATATTGACATCTACCAGGACCGCTATGTGGTAGCCAGGACATCCAAAAGCCTTGTTCTCGTGGACCTCACCAGAAACGTGACTGGAGAAATCCTATGGGGAGGCAGAGGGAAGGAGCGCTTTTATTTTGGCAATCCCGAGGTAACCTAGCAACACCACATGCATGCGCACAACAGTGCAATGGAGCATGCGCAGCTACCTCTCACAACCATGGTGCTTCCTATGGAATTGATGAACACATGCGTCTGCATGGCATCGTGCGAGGAATCTCACTTGAACCTGTGATGTTGATGTCCAGGTGTGTGGCATTTATGACTCTGGCGAGCTTTCTGTGGTGGAATATGGCAGCAGCGAGGTGCTGGGGTCATGGAGGGTCACTCGCGTCAGCCATTACATATTGTCCATCAGCCTGCAGTCACACCTTCGTCCAAAGGCTTGCATTGTTGCCCATCTGGAGGGCAAGAGGAACATCAAAGTGACAGAACTGGTATCTGGCGCCACCCTGGCTTCATTTGAACATGCTGCCAAAGTGGACTGGCTGGTAAGCTCCATCACTCCTTCTCCCATGCGCAGCAGCAGTACAGCACCATATTTTTGTAGCTAATTGACATGGTGTTCAGAGGGTGCATCGGGGTGGCGTGAGATGGTATGTGCTGCTGACAGAATGATGGGCCTGACTGCTTCCAGGAATTGAATGCATCGGCGTCCCACCTTCTGTTCAGGGACCAGCATGCCAGCCTGCACATGCTTTTTCTTGCTGCCGCCAAAAACGTGCTCCTATTGGAGCGCTGTTCTTACTGCCAGTGGATGCCTAGTCTGGACGTCATTGTGGCCCAGTCAGGCGGCACCCTGCATGTGTGGTACTCTGCTCGCTGCCCAGGCAGTGTTGCCACTGCTGCAGTGCAAGGCGCAGTTGACAGCATTATCAATTTCCAGGTGATTATAAAGTCCGCGCATGATGAAACTGCCGTCTACAGGATAGATGTTTGTCTGCAGGCATTCCTCAAGCCTGGTCAATCTTGTGGACCCTGGCTGCGAGCCTCCTGAAGAAGCCATCCATTCTCCAGAAAAGGGTGCGTGGAAATTTGTTGGGTGCTGCTGCAGGGTAAGGTGGAGGTTGTGCTCACCGAAGGAAGCAGAAAAGAAGCGCATATGTTGGACCCAGCCCTCATCCGATTTGGGCAGACGCTGGCTGCAGGAGGCACAAGAGAGTGAGTATACATGTCCCTCTTGTGTGCCCACAGGCGCATGCAATCACAAATTCCTGCATTTTTGAAATTTCGTTTTCATCGCTGAAATATCCTCGTAGGGCTTACGGCATTGCGGCTGCCCTGCCGGGACCACCAAACAAGGTGATGTGGCAGATGTTGACAGAGACAGCACAGTCACAGAAGGACCTTTCCATGCTCGGACTGTGCCATGAAAGGATGGGCAATGCTGAACACGCTCTGGATGTGCGCCAGGTGAAATATCTCCACCAAGTTAGACGGCCCTGTATACATGGCAAGTTGCCTTTGTGTTCAGCCAATGGCATGCATGCAATATGGCGTCCCTTGAATTGTGGTGGTGCTTATTTTGACAGCGATTTACCCATGTGCAGAATTTGGAAAATTTCTCACAAAGTATCACACTCTCCCTGCACAGCTCCAGGAGAGGGCGCAGGCTGAGGGATGGGCTGCTGGAGATACCAGGCTCGCTGTTGCTCTGGCACAGCTGTCCCAGCAATGGAATATTGCAGAGGAGCTGTTGCTTGGCCAGGGGGAGGCAGGATCCGCTGTGGAAATGTACAGAGGCCTCGGCATGCTAAAGGATGCAGTCAGGTCTGATCATTGCTTCCATCAGTTCAGAGCACAAGACATTTTATAGTTATAAAGTGCAGCAGGAGATTTTGGGATGGCCATTCTGGACCGTAACCTAGTCCTTGAGGACTGGAAAATGTGCAATAATAATAATAATAATAACAATAACAATAATAATAAAGTAATAATCCTGGACCATAAGTTGCTGCTGCTTTTTGTGCAGGGTTGCTGACATGGCAAAACAACCTTCGCTGGAGCAGCTCGTGAGTGATCTTGTTGAGCAGTTGTCAAGGGATGGCGATTTTGGAGAAGCGGCCAGTGTCCTGCTCAAGCAGGGCAATATGTGTGCAGCCATGGAGTACTTCTTGAAAGCCGGCATGCCTGATCAGGCAGCACAGGTGTGGACATCTGTTCCTGTCAGCTGCATGACAGCTCCCTCGCACGCCTAATTAGTTACGTTTGATTTTTTAAAAGCCATTTGCCTCTGGGCCTGGCATGCACGCATGCAGTGCAGTTTCTCCTGTGAGTTGCAACTGTTGGCATTGCACTGACCAATTGGCAATTGCAGGCTGTGCTTCAAAGTGGTGTTTCGGAGGGTGCACTGGGAATAGGATCTCTAGTCAGCGCACTCGAAACAGCAGGACTGCACGAGCTTGCAGGCGATCTTTTGTTGAAGCAGCAGAAGATACCAGAAGCTCTTGCAGCCTTCCAAAAGTGCGTACCTCTCCAGCAATTTGCTCTCCTATGAAATGAACAGGTTTTGTCTATCTTGTGCTGCCGTTAAACGTCTGCATCTTTGCTGTAATTGAGGCCGGCATCAATTGTATTGCCGTGTGGCAGGGCGTGTGCATATGACAAGGCTGTAAAGCTGGCTTCGAAGCATCAGCCAGGCAAAGTAGCAGTGCTGCATCATGAGTGGGCACAATGGCTGCTAACACGAGGGGAATTAGAGATGGCCGTCCAGCACTTTCTGGACGCTGGTGACAGATCGGCTGCTGTGGACGCTGCACTGTCTGCCAAGCACTTTGACACTGCAGCCGGAATCATACAGGAGGAGGTAATTATTCTTGCTCTGCTCAAGCCGCATCTGTTCTGGGCTGATCTTTCAAACACTGTAATCTATGGATGATTTTCATGCCCCGATGGTCTCTGGCAAGGCATGCATAAAATCTCTTGCCACATGACCTGGTCCACTCAATGGAAACATGCTCAAAGCTGCCGATGCTCTTTGCTGCAGGACACCCGGACAGCAGTGCCGCTGTGCAGGCGGCTGGCAGCTGGCTACGAAGCTTCCCGGCAGCTGGAAAGTGCAGAGCATTGGTACATCAGAGCAGGGCTTCCCAAGGAGGCCACGCAGATGTGGCTGCGCGCCAAATGCTGGCCACAAGCCGTGCATGCGGCATCACAGCACCTGTCTGACACAGCTGCCCATGTGCGCGCCATGTCCTTTTATGATCTGGCACATACCCGCCAGGTCACGTCACTGACACGATTCAAAGACAGCTATGACTATGCTGTGATAGAGGAGGATCGTGCACTGAGCACCGTGCCCATGGTTGTTTGCGTCTTGCTTGGATCTGGCTAGTCGATCAAGGGATAGGATTATGTGGCGGCCTTCACCTGCCGCTAGTCTGCAGACGCACCGTGCCTCTAGCAGGAAAATCGTGCTTTGAATATTACCCCATTACTGTAAGTAATAGCAATAGATCATGATGGTGGGGCCGGTTTTGCAGGAGCTGTTTGTGGTGCATGCAAAAAGGCTGGAGGCACAGAGGAGGTGGCAGGATGCGGAGAGTGCCTGGGTGGCGGCTGGAGAGCCCGCGCAGGCAGTGGGAATGCATCGTCGCAACGGCGACTTTGCCGCCATGTTCCGTGCAGTCCATCAACATCAGCCTGTACGCCACGACTCTACATTATCGCTTTAATGCATGCATATGCTGCCATTATGGCTTTTTCCTGCCCTGAAATGCAAGTGGCAGAACAAAGCCCCTGCTGAAGTGCGATACGTTTTCCAGAAACTGCCTTGCACTGTCTACATCAGCTTTGTGGCAGCAGACCAGAAGGAGTACATTGCATTGCTGCCTTGTGAAGCATTCCAGTGTTGCGCAGGAGAGGCTGGCAGACACGCATGCGCAATTGGCGCGAGAGATGGAAGCAGCCGGGGATCTGAAAGGGGCTGAGGCACATTTTGTGGAGGCGGGGCATTGGCGGGGAGCTGCTGACATGTACGCAAAACACAACTCCTGGGAGGACGCACTGCGGATTGCCAAAACTCACGGCGGCACTGCAGCCCATGACCAGGTGGGATCTTAGACGCAGACTTTTGCATGTTGGTGGTATTATTACCTGGCCTTGGCGAGCAGATGCATCACTGGAAGCTCAATGCTGAGTCCTTTTGCCCGGTGGAACTGTATCTGCTTGTTTCAGAATAGAAGTAGGTGAGAATAGACTGATGTGCCAAAGGAGGGGCCAATTGTTCGTATGATGGCGTGCAGGTGGCAATTGCATGGGCATCAAGCTGCAGTCCCCAGGAAGCAGTTGCAATTCTGGCCAGGTTAGACTTGCTTGAGGCTGCCATAGATGCCGCCCTGTGCGCTGAGAATTTCCAGCATGCCTTTGACGTGGCAAGCGCTGCTGTCCCAGCTCTGGTGCCAGAAGTGCACCTCAGACATGCAATCTACTTGGAAGACCAAGGCGAGCTCCTCAAATCCTCCTAAAATCTCAGCTATATCTGTAGCTTCTTGCGCCTGCCTGACATTATTCTAGAAATGAGCACATTTGTATTCACGGTATTCAATTTTCTGTATGTAACAGTTGAAGGGGTGTGCAGGGCATTGGAAGGATGCAGAGCAGGAGTTCCTGTTGGCAGGGCAGCCAAAGGAGGCGCTTGAGATGTGGCTGTACCAGAAGAAATGGGCTGTCGCGCGCCAGCTGTGCCAGCAGCACTACCCCTCTGGCATGCACAGTGTAGTGGAGGCTCAGGTAGATAAGGTCTCTCTGCAGCAACACCTCAGACACACTCTTGCCCTCTCCCGGTGCTGAGGTTTGTCGTAGAATCTGATAATCTGCTCCTCTGGCAAGCAAATACGGTATCAACGGATGCAAATCAACGGGCAAAGGTGTGCAGGCAAGAGTGGCTCATGAGGAGGGGGACGTTGCGCATGCAGAGGCTCTGTTCCTCGAGATCGGGCAGCCGCAAGTGGCGCTGCAGATGCACCAGGAAGCAGGGGACTGGGACGCTGCTCTGCGGCTGGCAGAGCAGCACCTGCCCTCCGTGGTGAGGCTTCTTCCCAACCTTGAGCTTCGAAAATGAAGCCCCTGTTTATAGAGCTGCCTGATGATCCCCCCAGAGCTTGCATTTCTCAGTTGAGACTCTGGAAAGTGTCATTGGGGTTGCGGTTGTATAGAGCATCCTCACACGATGCAAAACTTTTGGATGGGTGCAAGCATGCCTCGGATAGTTTCTCATGGTGACTTTCTTGGAGTTGGCCTCGGCTGTGCTTAGAAAGTTCCATCTGTGCTACAGGTGCCACAGATCCAGGCCAGGATGCAGCCTGCAGCACTGGAGCCACCGCAGCCGGCTGAGAGTCCGCTTGTAACTCATGCTGAAGCGTTGGAGGCTGAGGGCAGCTGGGCCAAGGCGATTGATGCCTACCTGTCCATCACTCAGCAGCACATCAGCGACCAAGATCGCCAGATCGAGGTAGATTTGCTGGGCTCTTACAGAGATTGCTCAGCATGCGCACTCTGAAGCAGTCCTCATGGCCTTCTGTCTGTGCCCACATGTTCAACTGCAACATGGGAGTTTGGCAGTTGAAGAGAGTTCATGGGCCGATTTGATGACACGAGCCGAAATGAAATTGCCGTCGTGCTTCCCTTTTCTTGACTACTTAGCAGGTCTGCAGTGGTTTGACCTGCCAAAGAACCAACCTATGAATCAAGAAAGACGCCCAGTCAAGACAGCAAAAACACTTACAACCTTTGGTCAAGTTTTGAAGTAATACGCCATGCTTGCAGATGTGGGGCCGGGCGCTGAAGATTGCAGAGACCAAGATGCATGCCAGGCTGGCGGAAGTGGCTGCCACAATAGGCCGCAGGCTGCAGCGTCTGGGGCACTTTGAGCAGGCCGGCGAGCTGCTCATGGGCGCCCAAGATAACAAGGTAACTTTCCTTTTACTGCATCTGACCGACATGCTCAACCCTGTCAGCATGCATGACCCTCCAAAACTCATCCTTTAAAAAGACAAGATGATCCTGCTGACAAAGCACCTGCCATATCTCGTGACAGTTGCTTTGCATGGTAACAATTTCTCCTGTAAAGAATATATTCATCAATAATGTAGTATATTGGGCATCCATATGACTGGTGGAGGAAGTGCAAGAACCGAGAAGAAGACTGGAGAGCAATCATCCAGGTGTTGCTTGATGTACCTAGTCCTTGAGGACTGGAAAACGTGTAATATTAATAATTTATATAATAATAGGGTAGTCTCATCGAGTCACACATATGGGGACAGGGTGCCGTGGAGGCTTTCTTGTTGGGTTCGTTGTTTGGGAGGGCGCGGGCTGCGGCTGGGCAGGACAATGCGCTGCGCACGGCTGTCGAGCATGCACATCTGCGCTGTGGCGGTCCCACAGCAGCCGAACTGCTGGAAGCAGGTGAGAATGAGAGCCTGTATTGCTGGTTCAATAGATATGTACCGGCTGACCGACAACCATTGACTTGACCTTGTGTAAACACTGTTTGACTGTGCACCATTGCAAGGCACCCAGCAGGGATTGTGCGTATTGAAAGAGCACGAAGAGCTCCATTTGTCATTGCCACCCCTACATTGAAAGCGCAACCGCAATCAGAGGTGTCCATTCTGTTATTGATGACTTACAGAATGGATGGTGCAGGAGGAGCACACGTGGCTCTGCCAGTCTACGCAGATGCTGGACATTGGGAGCTGGTGCATGACGTGGCAGCCAACCTTGACAGCGCCACCAGAGATGACTACCTCATCAGGTAACATTACTCTTCGCAGCGCACCTCAAATATGTTGCAGCCTGCAGACAACATGCTGACATGCCAACGACTACAAGAGTCCAATAACAGCAGAAGACCGCCTCGCTTGCTTGCTCAACTGTGAGTGTATTCATATGCATCCGTTGACTTGGGGTGTTTGTTGGCAGGCACGTGACTGACCTGATGCACCAGGAGCAGCCAGATCAGGCAGCACCGGTCCTGGCGCACTATGGAGCTCCCAAGGCAGCCGGGTTATACCCTTTCTACCAGAGCATAGCACAAGCGCTGCTCAGCAAAGTGCTGGGGACTGCAACGGGGAAGAGCGCGGTGGAGACGGCTTTGTCGGCATGCCACAGGTTCCTTCATGGTCTGTTGGTGGATGCCAATGGCGCCACAGAGCATCATGACCCTGCAAAGCAGGTCAGGCATCTTTGCGATTATAGTTTTGACCTTGCACATGTGATGGTGCTGAGATGATCGTGTTCACATGAAGACTTGAAGGCATGTGGGAATGTGGCAGGGCTTACGCGATGCATGGGAAGCTGTGCACTACAGCCTGCTTCACAGCAGATCCGTCAGGAAGAGTTGGCACTTGCTGGCTGCCAAGCAAGCCACATCATTGCTGCGCTTCTGTGTATTCATTCCTGCCGACTGGGCCTATGCTACAGCTGGTGCGATTTCTCCCACCTTCCATGCAACAGCTCTAAATTGTGCAGTTGAGAGCGTGCCTGTTTTCCTGCTTGTAACAAGCAATTCCTCACTGCTGAAATGCTAGCATGCATGATGCGCAGGGCTGGCATGGAGGGATGCGGGCGCAGCAAACATGGCGCTCCTATTCCTGAATCGCTTCCTTGACATAGCGGAGGCCATTGAAGACGGGCTTGCAGGCATAAAGCTAGGGCCAATCCAGGGTGCAGATTTGCCAGGCCATACTCCACTGCCACAGAAGCATTCCCTCAGCGAAAGACAGAAAGATGAGGTGACTCATCTAGGACATTCAGGGGGCATAAGCACAGTGCATCTTGAACATGACAATGTGCTGAGTATTTACGTTTCTCGGGAGCTTCTTGACTGCTTGAAAACATGACTGTGTTCGTGCAGGTGCGGGAGTGGGTGATTGCAGCTTCCTTGGATCCCAAAATCTCACAATCACCAAATCAGCGCAGTTGTGAGTCATGCGGAGCGGACACCTATGAGGCCAGTCTTTCATGCCACCAGTGTGGGGACCACAGCGAGCAATGCACCATTACAGGCAAGTGTGAATTGAATTTGCAAATGCGCCATCTGTGCTTGTGACTGAGTGCATTCCTTGCCAGTCTCAGGCTACCAAGTCGTGTCCGAGGTGCTGAGGAATAGCGTTTTGTCACAGGCTACCCAGTCGCCAAAGCAGAGGCTGTGTATCTGACTCATGGAGGCACTAAGTTTGTGGTGCGGAGGTCAGATTGGCATCAGTATGTTCAGCATTTCAGCTCCTGCCCCGTGACAGGCATAGACTTAAAGCCAACATAGAACCTCCAATCCAAATAGAATGTTATGCCTGTGTAATCATGGAAACATTTTTATGTTACAAATGAATGCAGAAGCTTGAAAATTCACAGAAAGCTAGCATATAAGCTCCGCCACTTTGAGATACTACAAAAGGACTGCCACTTCAAGTATTCCAACTCCAAAGCAACACCCAAGGCAGTGACAAAACTGATGTCATCCTCATTATGGAAAGGCGTGCTTGCTTGATTGTTGCGCCTGAGCAGGTCAACAACCACTCTTATCAAATATACAGCAACATTTAAGCCAGCGTTCGCAAGTCAAATACACAGCAAAATCCGTTTCTGATCTATACACAGATCAGCTTCCGCAGATTTTGAGCCCCCTGCTGGGGAACAAAATCTGAAGACAACGAACAAGTACCCGAGACCGCCCGGCCACCATCTGCAAGAGCTGTACTCCCTTCAAAACAAATCGCACTGCCTATCATCAGGAGTGCACGGTGCGCCTGAGGTCCTCAGGGATGGAGCTCAGGGCGTCCTCCAGGCTGTGGGGCTGGTGTGACCCCCCGCCTGTCAGCTCTTCGGTGTGCCCCTCCCCCACCGTCTCAACATCCCCTGCCGGGTCCTCCCTCTCGCTGTCCACCACCTGCTGGTCGCCACCCCTGCCGGAGCGGTCCTCCCGGCCCTCCGACGTGTGCTGAGTCAGCGGGGTACCAAGTGAATCCGCCCGGCCGCGGCCCTGCGGCGTCCCCGGCCCAGAGCGGCTGAACATCCTGTGCAATCTGTGCATCGAGCCCTGCTGCCCACTGCTCTCCCTGCGCATGCTCTCACTGCGGTCATCTCCGCCGTGATTGTCTCTGCTGCGACTAGACGTGCTGCGGATGATTGCACCGCGGCTATCTGCCCTGGATGGCCCGGGCCGGCGGCTGAGCTCACCATCGCCCTGCTGGTCGCGCTGCGATGGCGCCTCAGCCCAATTTCCGTAGTGCCCGTTGGGTACGGGCAGAGGCTGCCCAGAGCGCGGGCTTGCAATACTGCCGCCGGCAGCAGCCTGCTGCCTGGTGGTCGAGAGCTCCGCCCAGTCCTGCGGCTGCAGCTGCCTCCTGCTATTACTCCTATCCCTGTCCTCCGGTGACCTGTCTCCCCTGCGTTCCCGCCTGCTGCTACTCTTGCTGCTGCGCCGCAACCGCCCGCTGCCCTCTCCAGAACCTCCATTCCCGCCGGGCGCTGACGCTGACGCCGACGCCGCGCCGCGCGCGTCCCCGTTAGTCCCGGGCGCTGACTGGGCCGCTGAGGTTGCCGCTGATGTGGCAGTTCCGGCGGCGAAGTCCCGGGCGTCGGCGTAAGAAGTGGGGGTCATCACCCTTGCGCGGTCAGGGTGGTTGATGTAACAGACGTCCTTGAGGCGCAGCCGCCGCTCGCACTGCGCGAACGGTTTCAAATAATCCGGCACGTCTTGCAGCGCGCGGCCGACCGTCATGCGTTGCCTGCTCGTGCTCGCGGCGTCGTCCCAGATTGGCTCCACGTCGTTCTCGAACGGCGAGTCATTGTCGGTGTCGGGCTTGCCGCCACCACCGCCGCCGCGGCCGCCGCCGCCGTGGCCGCCGCGCTCGTCGCATTCGTCGTTCTCAGAAGCGCTGCCCTCGGGCGGCTGCATCTGCTGCGCCAGCTGCGACGCGCGCTGAAGCAGGCTCTCCCTGGATAGCGGCATCACGTGTTTTAAAATATGTTTTTTTATTTTATTTTTGAGGACCAATCATGGCTATCAGCTTAGAAGAAGAAACAGGAAATGAGCTCAGAGGTAAGCTGCAAACACTATAAGTTGTCACATTCAATCTGAAAAGCAGCACTGCAGGTCAGCTGTGCTGGAACTAGAAATGGGTGTTTGGCATGAGATGAGCTGGGGCAGAGGTTGTTAAAAAATCAAAACGAACATTGCAAGCTGCGAGTGGCAATTAGAATGGTGGGGGGGAAGCAGCGCACCAGTGCTCGCGCTCGTCTTTGGCGGCATGCCTCAGGTTGAGCTGCATGCGCCGCTCAAACATGTCGATCAGCTTGTGGCGCAACTCCGGCAGGATCTGCCCATTCACGCGACATGCATCAGCCTTCCATGAAATCCACATGCATGTCCAATGGAGCAGTGCTTGCCAAGGCATCATTGCAATTTGTAGCAAGTCAGCTTCACCGCCCCGGAAATGGGAGTGAAAAGGCGGCAAGCACCCAGCACGCAATAACGACAATCACAGTAGGTGCTTCTCAGAGTAGGGGTGGCATGCAGGTGCAACTGCCAAACCCACTATAGATAGCCTGGCATTTTCGAACGACTGCCAAATCCCAAAACCACTGCTGCAACATTTGGGAGGAGACAAGACACCAACAACACGCCAATTGCCTATTCCTTATCTTCAAGCGCTGATTGCCTCAGTGCGTAGCCTGGGAGCGTGCTAGGTGCTGTTCTTGGCAGAATTTATGTCGCCTAAGAAAAAGGAAAGGAACCGGCTCTGAACATAAAAGGATAAGGCAGGGGATAGACAGGTGCAGTGGCTCACGTTAAAGATGTGTTCCAGGTCGCGGATGGTGAGCGCCCAGAGCATGCAGGGGGAGATGGCGCGCAGGGTGACTGGGCGAACGTGGGGCCCGTCTGGCAGCAGGTTGAGCAGCACGCTCTCCCCCACAATCGCCGGCGCCGTCACCAGCCGCATCTCCTCCGTGTGCCGCATTATTAGCAGCTCCCCTGCGCAAAGATTGCCGCCATTGAAATTGCACCTCTTCAGTGTTGGAATCTTCAATGGCTGGCGGGATACCAAGCAGCTCGATGGTGTGGAGGGCACACGGGCACAGGTTGAGCTTAAGGCATACGAACTCAGCGCCTGCGCTGCCAAGACGAAAATACTTTCTGAAAGAGGCCGGCACATTGACACAGTATTGTCACTAACAATCGTTACACCTGACCCTGCCAATAAAAATCATTGGTCACTCCTGTCCATAATACTTCTCATGACCACAACAGGTAATCTTGGCCGCCGCTGTCTTGTGCCAGACAAGCGCCTTCACTTTGTCCAGCATGCAACACAGCGCAACGCACCTTCCTGAAGTAAATAGAGCGCGTCGGCGTCGTCGCCCTCCTGCGCGACGTTGTGGCCGGCCGGCACGAGGCAGGGCTGCAGGCGCGCGGCCACCTGGCGCTCGGCAGACTCGTCGAGCGCGCGGAAGATGTCGGAGTGCGCGAAGAGCGGCCGCGCCAGCTCCAGCGCCATGTCCGTTCGCAGCGCCGCCGGCAGCTCACTCCAAAAGTCCTCATCATTCACCTCTGCGCGCGAGAAAAACACAGGTAGTCATTTGAATCTGAATTTGGGCACCCCAAATTCCCCGTCCGGACGAGAACTTCTGACAAACAGTCCTCGCTGTTCACCTCTGCGCACAGCCGGGGTACTGTCAGCAGTGAACTCTGAATCGAGCTTTCAGCCTGTGATATTCCCATAACGTCAATAAGCTGCAGCCAAAAGGCTTAGTCATGCAGCTCTGCACGCAGGCCAACACATTGCTGCGGTTACTTTCCAATCATTTGTTCCTTGAAGGACAATCCTCAGGTTACCAGCCCCAGAATAAGTTGCCATCAGCACAGCACCTTGAGACTGGTCCTGAACAGAAGCACGACAGATCTTCCTGGTGCTGTGAGCATGACTAGTGGAACAGGCCTGTTGCCAAAACCATGGCATTCCTATTTATAGGCCGCGACACGACATACTTTAGGAACAGGCCCAAAGGCGCTTTTCTACCCCAAGCTTCAGAGTCAGGGCGCAACGCATCTGCGCAGTGAAGCAAGCAAGCTTTGTAATGGAGCGCCTGCAGAAAGTGACAGCCGCCTCGTCAGGAAGCTTGCATGCTCCACAGGCACAAACACCTGCAAGCGGCAGCAGCAGCACACACCGGTGAAGGGCAGCCAGACTTCGGCGTAGTAGGCGCGGATGCGGCGGGTGATAGTCTGACTGATGCGTCGCTGCCGCGTCCACATCTCCACTCGCGCCAGCTTCTTGCGCAGCTTCCCCGCGCGCCGTGCCTCCGTGCTCAAAAACTTTATCAGCTGCCTGCACGCGCACACCAGGGCTCACGTCCAATCAGGCCGCCCCACTGTGATTTAATGAGCTATCTGCTCATACAATCAACGCATGCATTACACCTGAGGTGCGGAAATATGACGAGCCCATCAAGAAAGGTCAAGGCTTCCAGGCTTTGGAGCAATGTGTGCTTCCACATTTCAGGTCTGGAGGTAAGAAAAAAGGCTTTGCAGACAACACAACGCAAGAAAGAAACGCACTGTGAGCTGGAGATGACAAAGCCAAAGATGATGATGCCGAACAGCATCAGGATGACGGCCATGATCTGCTCAAAGGCATTGACCGGGCCGACGTCGCCGTATCCCACCTGCACAGCCAAAGCAGCAAATTTCTTGGCATGATTTTCTATATTGAAGCCAAGGTGGACAGTGATTAAATCAAATTAAATTCAGATTCAAATAATTGGAAGGCAGGCAGGCAGCGCACACCGTTGTGATGGTCATGGTCACAAAGTACAGGGAAGCCACCCACTGCCTTGCTCCTGGGGCATTTGAGAGATCAATCTGGCCTGCACATGACCACCCATTGCCCAAGCATCAGACGTCTTATCTGCTGTGAACATTGAGATGCGCACGGTGACCACTTTGCATATGTCACTTGTCAGCTGCACAGCTTTGGGCCTTGGAAAACAGAGCAGTATTGTTGCAGGAAAGGGCACGCACTCACCAACTTTAGACAGCCAGCTGTTTGCCACTCCCTCCAAGGTGGCCACATAGTACCACACGCATGCCAGGAAGTTCAGCAGCACACACCTGTTTAGCCACCATCAACACTCAAAGCTGCTGCCAAAGCAAGCGCTGTCTGCAGTACCAGAAAAAATTGGCAAAACAACTGGTGTGTAGATTTGTTGCATGAGGCAGGAAATTGGGTAGAGGCCACTCACGCTGCAAAGGTGACATTGATGAAGAAGATGTGGCCAATGGACAGGTGTCTCATGAGCGTGCGATTGAAGGTGCCAATGAGAGAGATGAACACGAGACGCTGCATGCGCATCACTCATATTCAACCTTGTCAATGATTTGAAATTTACAGACAAGACCATGATACTGAAGGATGCATTGCAGATGGTACGAGAACAAGCAGCGCGCTTAAAACTATTTTCCCATGTAACATGAGCTCACCTCCAGGAACTTGATGACATGCCACATGCGGAAGAGCCTCAGCAGGAGGATGATATGCAGAGGCATGCCGCCTGACTGGTCTGGTATCCCAAGCACTGCTATCTGCGAAGCAATAATGACACTCCATTCTCTTCTCTTTCCAGCTTTTCAGCCTGCTAGCTCACAGTAATCCGGATGCATGTTTCACACTGCTCTAGGTCCAGTAAGTGAATCAGTGCAGAAGGCAGGTAAGAAATCACGTAGAAAAGGTCATCAGATTGGATGATCACCTCAGCAATGAGCGGCAGCGCGGCCAGCAAGTCCACGAAAAATGTGGAGTAGCGGACATAGTACTCCGCTATCAGCCGGGGGTCTCTGATGACTTTTCTGCGCAGATTGTGGATCACCACAAAGCCTGTTGAGAAGCCCATGAGGATATCCAGCCAGTAGACAACTCCTGCACACATACATAAACTCTAAACGACTCATTCGCAAGCTGTGACTACAGATCTCCATTTTTAAAATCAGAATTTGCCAGGCCGCTCAGCAATGGCACAGATGTCCAGCGGGGAAACTTTCAGACTGCTGCTATGTGCCTGCAGGGTCTCAAATTTTTGCCTACAAAAACAAAAAGGAAGGCAGTGCTTGCCTGCAGCGATGTCAACGCCGTTGTACCATGAGAAGTGGGTGGCCTTGAAGTGGAATGCCACTCCCAGGGGCACGATGAAGGCGGTGTATGTGGCGTCGACCAGAGTGGTGAAGAAGTACCAGGCCATTGCCGGGCGAGACAGAGGGTGGATTGTTGGCAATCTGCATCTGTACCTCCTCCTGGCAGCCAGTGACAGCCTTTAGATATTAATAATATATCGAAAATAAGGCTTTCATTTCCCAGGGGGATCCCCACCGCGATTGGACTTCTGCTTCTCAGTTCTGGGAATGGATTCTATCCACCCTGAATTTTTGGCCACATTGACTGCCAAGCTTCCTAGGCAGGTCAAGAATCCATGGGGTTGTCCAGAGACATTCAGATCTGCTGTCTGGGCAACCCAGGATCTCTGTCAAACCCTCACTTGTTCCCCACACCCAACACCTGTCTCTTGACAAGAGGGATTGTTCACCAATGTATGAGTAGCTCACCCTCTGGCTGCAAGCTGCTGAGCTTCCTTTGCCTGCTCCTCCTGGTCCTTGCGGTGGATGCTGTCTTCCACGTCATCAAAGGAAATGCCATGTCTGCTCCGCAAATTCCGCCAGACATGCTGGAAGGCCGTTCTCCAAAACAGTGGCCTGTTCGCGCGGCCTCTGCAGGCGCGCAAGAGATCCTGGTCAACATCCTGTGGAATATATTTGTTGTGGCAGGCAGGGAAAGCTTCTCATCTGGGATTGGTTTCAGGGTATTCACGGAAAGGCTTACTTGGTGAAATGGTTCCAGCCAATTTGATCGACATGGAGTTCTCTTGCTAGATAGGTTGGTTGATAGGTATCTGAAGAGCCGGGAAGTCACTTAGTAGCCAAACACGCATAGAACGATAATAAAACGTCTCCAATGCTGATCTCCGTGGCATCGTTGCTTGTGACCCCATACAGCATATTATGGCACTGCATACATAATTGTACAAAACAGGCTATATCATGTATCAGACGGTACCTTCATCCTTGTGGTACGGCCGGTCTGAAGGCTCGCTGAACAGGACAAGACCAAGGTCATCTTCTTCTTCACCGTCGTCTTCTTTCTTGGATTCTTGGCCGACGCCTGTTTCTACGTCATTTTCATGTTGCGGAGACTTGTCATTGTCATGCTTATGGAACAAGCGGCCCATTTGGTAAAGCAGTAAAAGTTTCAACATGCATCTCCTGTGTGACAAATACCCACAAGTAGCCAGGCGTCTGCGTTACTGCGCAATTTAATTATTTTAATTTGCACCTTCAGGGCTCCATTTAAATTCATAGCTTGTTTTCCATCATTCCAAAGTGCAGGCTTGGATTATGTTGGACATCGCCCATTGTGCCGCTGCCTGGAAGCTGCCCAGTTGCACTTTCATTATTTCCAGACCCCCTCCTCATGTGAGCCATGTGGCGCACATGGACTGTGACATCAGCAGACTTACGTGAAATGACCCATCATATTTGACCCCAAGGCAGACGTGCCTCAGGGCCCTTGTTCTATCGTTCAGGCATTGAGATTTGCGCTATTTATTTTGTTAAAAAAGTGCCGATTCCCATCGGGCGCGCCCACACTTATAGCCTTCCTACATCTGCTCCTGGTGCCTTGTGTGCCGCGAAACCCCAGCGATGAGTACCGATGGACCACCGATCATCGACCTGTCAAACTTTGAGGAGCGCAAAGAAGAAATCAAAGATGAGCTGATGAAGGCAGCAACCACCATAGGTAAGATCGAAAACGCGGAGCCAGCTGCCGGATGTCCGGAAACCTAGGGCGTAACAAGCTTTGCACTCTCTCACGCCGTAATTAATCAGACAGAATGTCTCAAATTGCAGACCTGTCAGAGATGTCCGTGGCTTCTGGCTGCATACCTGAACGGTGTGCCAGTTGCTCTGCGCAGTGCTGCTCCGCTGCTGCACGAACTGTCTGCTTAACCCTTTGCGCTCTATTGTGCAGCATAGCACCATCCCAAGTTTGTATCCATGCAGCGGATTGAATGATTTTTTTAAGCCAAATTTACCAGTATAGTCCTGTGCCACCTTGTAGGCTTCTTCTACATCACCAACCACGGCATCCCTCAGGAGCTCATCGACCGCGCATTTGCCATCAATGACCGGTGAGTGGACACTGCATCCTGCGAAGCAACACGTTCACAGCCCTGCATTCCTCAACAAGAAGCCTAACGTCGGGGCCCAGCTCGGCCAATTCTCACGATGGCTCAATTCGCATGGCGTATACGTACCCCTCCACAATTTGCGTTCGGCTCAATCTTGCTGCTCAACGCCACCGAATCATCAGAATGCTTCGCGTAAGCTGACGTCTGCCAGCAGTGCTTGGTTCAAGCGCTCTTGTGTTGCCTGCAGCTACTTCAATCAGCCAGCAGAGGTGAAGGCCAAGTACCCCTCCACTGACTGGGCAGCTGTCAAGCTGCTGGGCTATGAAGTCAACAGCATGAGTGAAGGAGGTGCGGCAGTCAGCTGATGCTCCCATTGCTGACACCACTGCATCCGCTTTGGGTGTCCAGGGTTCCATGAAGCATACTTGATGTAACATCCAAGCTGTGCAGTCCCATGATGCAAATAAATTGCACCTGGCGACAGTACATCGATCTCACTTAGACCTGGATGTTGTTAACTTGTATACTTAGCCACCTGTTGCTAGCCCTTTCTATTTGTCATTGTCATGGGGGCTGAGGCTATGACAAGACAGAGTCTGTAATGCTCGTCAGCCAAAAAGTGCCTGCTGAGCTTGTGTGCAAGCAGCAGCACCACAGCTGTCTGTCCCATCACATGGTCGAACAAATGGTCCGTACATAGGCACTTGCTACTCTTCATCTATCAGTGAATCGGCTGATGTGTCAAGATCCCCAGCTCTTCTTTTTGCAGCTCGATCTGGATTTCGGCAGGCCTTATAGAAGAGATATATCATCTCTTTGGCCCCGATTTCTAAGGTGCTCCTCTAAACGGGTGGACTCTTGAGAGTTGCGGGTGCATGCAGGTCTCGTGCGGGAGAGCTGCATCCAGAAGTTCCCTGTGCACAAGGAAATGGAGAAGGTCTGGCCCCGTGAGGAGGACTGCCCCAACTTCAAGTGAGGCCTTCTGCAATTAAGCATGCAACATTTAGATGCAATTTTGGTCTAGCCAGGATCACCTAAATCGTCATATGCCAGTGGACTTAGGTCAGCATCGGTGAGACCGTGAAACTGATCATGGTCTGATCCAGAGATGAAATCATATTCAAGTGGCACAATTGTGGGCTCATAATTAATTATGTGATGACAAAGATAGGAAAGAGACGCAATGATGATGCCTGGGGTGCGTTTCAGGGGTGTGTCATGCATTGTATCAATGTTCACCCTTCTGCACACCATAGGATGTGATGTTAACTACATCCTTGGTGCGGGAATTTCAATGTGAATTTGACCTGGTCTGACTGCCGCAGGGACACGACAATTGAGTTCATGGAAGCTCTGCCTCCAGTCGTGGACCGACTCATGTCTCTGTTTGCGCTGGGCATCGGCTTCCGCGAAGACTACTTCAAGGATGTGCGACCCTTTCGTTGGTTTTTTAAACCTCTGAACAATGAACAATGTTCTGTATCCTTATCCCGCTAGCATGTGTATGTGCACATGCTTTCAGCCTGGCAGCAGCTGCTGTGGCAGTGCAAGGCTTGTTTTCCCGATGAGTCATTGCAAGAGCAGGTGGTTGCTTTTCCTGGATTGCTGCAAGACTCCCTGCTTGCTCATCTCACCATATTGCCCCACTCCCTATCATGAGCACCTTCTCATTTTTCATGTACAAATAAGGCGACCTAGAGGGTTAGAATTAGCATCACAAGGGTCTTTGTTGAGCTCCTGTAAGGGTCAATGCATATACATATATAGATATATGCAGGAGACAGTGTCCGCCCAAAGAGCTCCAGGTTCATGCCTTCGAGCGGATGTGACCGTCAAATTGACCTTATACCTGTTGGGAGTAGTTCAGAAAAATCACATGAAAGATGATAATTGTTCTAGTGCAATGACAAATACTTGACTGCTGCAGATCACTGATGTCAACAATGTGGAGAACAACACTTTCCTGCAGTACCACAAGTACCCCTCCTGGGAGGGGGTTGACCCTTCCACATGGGAGCAGGGTGTAAATCGCATCACAGCCCACACCGACGAATCTCTCATGACGCTCCTCTTCACAAGCCCTGGTAAGCCCAGAGAAGAAGGCTTGGGAACAAAACTTTCAAGCAGTCAGGAATGATTCTTTTTGATATGCCTGCATTCACTGAATCTCTATAAAGGCTTGTACAGCGTTGGGCCAGCTGTGTGACCAACATGGCAAGTGAGAGTCCGTATCAGGAAACAGAAGGGAGAAAAGGTGTATCATGAAGAAAGGGTGAAGTGAGATCATGGTTTCCTTCAGGGTCTGTTGGACTGGAGCTGGCTGCTGGCAAGGACGGGCAGGCAGTCGGCAGTGAGAATGGCCACTACACGGTAAGAAGGAACCCCCGTGTGGCTAAAGCACCTATGCTGCGCTCCAGAATGTTCCAAACGCACGAATGAGCACAGTATCAGATTTGTTGTACAGATTGCTCAGTAGTGCGTAAAAGTGCCGATGGAGTGGAGTGAACAGGATACAAAGGCACATCAAACCAGAAGGGGCCACGGAATGTTTCAATTTTTTTTATTATTATTACACGCTTGTTCCAGCCCTCAGGGCTAGATGCGTTGCAGAAACCTCTCAATGATTCCTCTCCAGCCTTCTCTGTCTTGGCACTTTCTCCACCAATGGTATGCCAATCCAATGGAGTCCAGGTCATCCCTAACACAATCATTTCAGGATTTGTTACATAGTACTACTAATCAATTAGGAGTGAATTGCAGGTGGACAAGTGGACGGACTGCCCTCCGAAGCCGGGATGCATCACTGTGAATGTGGGGGACCCGCTGCAGTTCTGGAGTGACGGCCTCCTCAAATCCAACTACCACCGCGTTCGCATGCCCAAGCCTGGCGAGTCCCTGGTACGAGTCCCCTGCCCATGTACAACGAAGCTAAAATGCCCGGCCCAAACCTTGCTCACACGATTAGGCAAGGTTTGACTGCCCCCAAGGGCCACCAAAGAGATTGGCCTGAGTGGGTCAGGGCTAGGGGCTAGGGACAACTCTTCAGGGCAGCCCAGAAAATTTGAGACTTGGAAAAGTGGCGTAAGGGCAACGCCTTGAAGCCACAAGGCTGTGACTCAGGGGTACCTTAGATCTGTCAGGAACTGTGAACCACTTAGAAGCTGGGTTCACCAGAAAATTGGCATCTCCCTGTTCAAATACCTTAGGAATTTCAGGGATGCTCCAAAAATGCATCATTACCGCGGCAGCCCTTGCCCTACTTAGGGGCTGGCCTGAGATTTTCTAGGACCTCTGTCAAACCCTGCCATAGTATGAGGAGAGCAGGACTCTAGATGTCTTCCAGTGTGCTACCAGTTTGCTAAATGACGTCACTCTTGACCTGCAGGGCTCTTTTTCAGTCAGGCCCATTGTAAGGATAAGATGTCTTTGCAAATTGGTGTCATAGGAATCACCCTGCCTTAAGCATGCCCGATTTTGATTTAACTCGGAGCTCCCACGAACCTTAGTTTGAAGCACGGGAGACCTCAGAATTGCCTCAACATAACGAGCATCTCTCGTGTACATTCACAATAAATTGGCTGATGGTTTGACATTTTAAATCTGCAGGCTGCCCGCTACTCCATGGGCTGGTTTGTGTGGCCCAAGGATAATGTCCTCATCCAGGGTCCTCAGAAGAAGTACCCTCCCACAACCATGACTGAGTTCATGAAGGTGCCCCTCTCTCCTCACATTCTCAAATCTGTGCATGCATGGCTTCCGCATGCATGCTTCTTGCTGCTATGCTATCAGTATGCTTGCAATTTAGAGACCTGCTGGGAGCCACCTGAGGCTCATTAATATTGTGGCCAGTCTTCCACTGCCCATCTTCATATCACAAGTTCCTGAAGTGTCTGCATGCCGTCAAAGATTTGGCAGTTCCAATATTTTCATGGCCCCAACATACAAGCAAATTATCTTATGCGACCAGCTTGCCACTGTGCAGTACTTAGCGGCTGAATTTATTTTGGCCCCATTCTGATGCCTGGCCTTGGGTCAATATTGTCTTTAAGGCTGCAATGTGCGGACCAGATCGCATTGCTTATAAATCTAGATAGTTTGCCTTCTGCGGAGATCTTGCAACATGGTTCAACATGGTGGTTACATGCAGCTCAATTATCCCTGGCTTGTTGTAATATCCCGGACTTACCAATATTTGTTGATTGAGTTCCAAGCGTTATGAACACTGCAGGTGAAGGGCGCGCTGTATGGAGCCAGCTTCAACCCTGATCCCGAGGTGTACAAGGCCAATCAGCACATCGCCTTTGGGCTACCACAGGTTGCCGCAACAGCAATTCCAGCTGCCTCTTGAATAGATTTGAGGGATATTAATGACGCAGCTGAGGCTGTGACAGCTATTTTTCGGGGGTTATGACAACTGTTCCCGCCAATATTTGGATCGAGGAAGGGTAAGCACAATGGTGAGACTCGAACAGGGTTCAGAGTCAGCTTTCCATCTTTAAGTATGGTCCTTGTGAAGTGAAGTATGCCTTGTGCAGGCTTGCAAAATAGACAAGGCCAAGGCCGAAGTCAAGGTCATCTATTTCTTTCACCGTCCTTTCCTTTCATGTACATGTGTTCTTCGCTAACACCTGTTCCTAGTTCTTTTCTGTGTTGCGGAAGTGTATTATTTTCATACTTGTGAAATGAGCGGCACGCTCAATAAAGAAGTGATATGTTCAACATGCACCTCCTGTGTAACAATTTATAAGTAGTAGCGAAGCGTCTGCGTACTTGTGATTTTCAATGAGTTCACTTTGCAGGTTGAAAAGTCCAAGTCTTTCATTGCCTAAGTACCAGGTTTTACATTACAAGGATCATCTTTGGATTTTGCCCAATGTGCCGCTGCCGGGAAGCTGCGCAGTCGGAACTCATGCATTTGAGACCCTCAAGAAGACCTGCCAAGGGTCTCAATACTCTACAATGTGCATCTTCTTCCTAAGCACTGGCCAAATACTAATGACATTCCACTCTAGACACTCCAAATTGAATACCTGTACAAAATGTATGATTGAACATAGTTCAGGCACCACTCAAGTCCCTCAACATGCAAGAAGATGAGACAAGCACAACTGTCAACATGCATGCGCCCACTTGGCACTCTAATTACATCTCACACACGACCTACAAAGCAGCTGAGCATCTTCTGCTAGCTCGGTGCTTGGTCTAGATGCGAGGCAAGGGTGACATTGAAGACCCGTGCTGGGCTGCTTTGTGCAATGCAGCAAAGTGCGACCCCTTGGCTGCCAGCAGCTGCATGGGTGCACCCGTCTCAACAACTCTGCCGCCTTCCAACACTACAACAATGTCGCAACCCATGACAGACTCCAAACGATGAGCAACCTGTGAGCCATACAAACTCACTCAGCCTCGGCACTGTAAAATGAATAAGTTGCTCAACACATTCCCCCGGACATTCCAGCCATGCACAATGTACCATGCACCGTGTGCTTAATACCCAGGTGACTTACTGAGAAGGCATTCAGGAGGAAAAACACCCAGTGCTCCTCCCAAATAAATCTTAGAAGGCAGGCGCTTGGAATCATCAGTTTTATGGGACCGGAGTCACCTGGAGGATGGTGGCATGGCTGAGCTGGGAGGCAATGAGCTCCTGCATGAGACGGGCGGTAGCTGCGTCCACGTTTGCGGTGCACTCGTCCAGGCACACAATGCGCGGCCGACGCAGCAGCACGCGCGCCAGGCACAGCAGCTGCTGCTGCCCTGCGACAGCAGCCCCACAACACTTCAAACAAGCTGTCACCCTTCAGCTAAGCTATGCAAGACACAGCGTTGTTGGCCTCATCTGCAGGCCCATGCACCTGCGCTCCCTGCTGCTCAATATCAGCTGCCAATGTTTGCTCTCGACCTTTCAACTCAGCTACTTAAGACGCAGGGTACTTGGCCTCACCTGCAGGCTATGCACCTGCGCTCCATTGCTCGAAAGTAGCTGCCAATCTTTTGCTCTCACTCTTTCATCTCACCTACTGAAGACGCAGGCTCTTGCCTCATCTACAGGCTATGCACCTGCGCTCCATTGCTCGAAAGTAGCTGCCAATCTTTTGCTCTCACTCTTTCATCTCACCTACTGAAGACGCAGGCTCTTGCCTCATCTACAGGCTATGCACCTGCGCTCCCGTTGCTCGATACCAGCTGCCAGTCTTTGAAATAATTTGGAATGGAAAGAAGGGATATGCGCATGTTGACACCTGTGCAATTCGGGTGTTTGTCTTCAGCATTCCTGGGTACTCCAGACCAGGCGGATCTACATCTACATAGGATATTCCAGACACTGAGGCCACATGTGCAGACTCTCCGGCACCTTTCCTTCTGCAATAACTGAGTACGAGACTCTTGAAGTTGAAGCATTGAGGAACGACTGCAGCAATTGCTTGCAAGGCAGATAGACCTACCCTGTGACAGGCCGACGCCCCCTTCGCCGAGGCACACAGACAGCAGCTGGCCGCCAAAGCCGCTGTGCACGAGCACGCCCGTGGACTCGCGTGCGAGCGACTCAGCAAAGCTGCCGCCTCCGCCGAAGAAGCGCGACCGCGGCGCCGGCCGCCCCCGGTGCCCCGAGTACGACGGCTCCGGCGCTGCGCTCATGCTGGGGCCTGCGCGGCCCTCCTCTGCCAGCAGGGACGTCCTGTGGGATGAGCAATGCAACAAGCCATCATCCTTCACTATTTATCAGGAGATTGTTGCCGTTGTCAATGTACCCAATTCCAGGGATTTGTACACGCCCCTCAACCGTTCCTGTTTCCTGTAATGTGTGTCTGCAGGGTGGATTGTACATGTATCTTCCTCTGGTGACGGCGGCATCAATCACGGCGACAGCCTCCACACCCTTGGTGGCATTTTCCTCTCTCTCTCTCTCTTTCTCTTTCTCAATCTAGATCGAAGGCTTGTCCAGCAAAATCCAGAGATGAGCAAGTCAGCAGCCTGCAATAAAATTTTGGACAAAAGTCTTGTTGGGCGCTGCACCTCTCGCTGCTGCCGGGTGATTCGGCGGGCGGCAGGTAGCTGGTGCTGGGCGCTGAGGACGGCCGGTGCCGCGGCGGAATCGGCCGCCCTAGCTGCGGCGAGCGCGGGGGCGTGCCTGCGAGCATACCAGCAACTATGATCTCTCCATAATTTACTTTGTTCTTAAAGTTGCAAAGCACACCGGCGTTTATTGAGACACACATCCATATCATGTTGGTGCACCATGCAGGGCACTGTGGGCTCCTCCAAAAGGCCAATAATGTAAATAATGCAATTGAGGATCTCAAATTCCAAGAGAATTCAACATTTTAAAGAGCGAGGAAATGATGGCAGAGCGCAAGAGGTAAGGCTGCGAGTCTGACTGAATAAGAAGTGCAGATGACAAGGGCCGCTTTCCTGCAATCTTGACCTGGCCCGGCCATGCCATCCTACAAACATATCCCAGCTCAAGCGAGTTCCTGTAACGGTCCATAGCGAGAAGCCGCACCGAAGGCGCCGGGAGGGGCTCCTCAAACAAGGTCTACATATGGGATATTCCGGACCTCAAACCCAATCACAGTTAAGATATTCTGGCGCAAGTATTCAGGCTGCGAGCCGCACCAAAGGCGCCAGGAGGGGCTCTTCACTCAAGGTCCAGATTACCAATTACTGAGAACCTCGAGATTCTCAATGATAAACTCGTAAACTGTGGCGCAAATATTTGAGCTGCAAGCCGCACCGAAGGCGCCGGGAGGGGTACGGGAGACGGAGTGCGGGGGCGTGGCGGCGGCTGAGGAGGGTGCCCGGCGGGCGGCGACTGGGCTGGAGCGCTCTGCGGCGCCCTTGGCCTGGCTGAGGCTGAGCCCGCACAGGATGTCCCACAGCCGCGTCACCTTCAGCACGCTGATAAGCTCCCGGTCGCTGTGGCGGCCCATCGGGTCCAGGTTCTCCCGGATCGTGCCCTGCCGCAAACAATTGATCACGCTCAGACAAGATGAGATTTATTCAGTGCCCTGCTGCAACCCACAACTAAGCATTCAGGCAACATGACCATATTTTGCCCTGCCGCAAAGCATGAATTCGGGCATTCAGGCACAGAGAACCACATTCCCCTGCCGGAACAAATGTACCAGCCAGCCACCAAGGCAGCCTAGTATTTTCATTTCGACTAATCGGAGATAGTTATGTGCTGAGAACCAGGGAAAATTTCGCGCAGTGAAAATCCTGGAGAAGACAGCCAGCATTTGCATCGGCGGGATCCTCTAGGACGGACATGGCGTGGAGAATTCCCTGGCCAAACACAGGATTTGCAAAAAAACCCAAGCTCTTCCTGTTGCAAGTCCGCATTCCATCTTTCCCATCCAAAGGCAAACAGATCATCAGTCGCTCTGAGTGTGCCAAGAAGACACACCTGGAAGAGGAAGGGCGTCTGCGGCACGCATGCAATGCCGGAGCGCAGGCGCCTCAATGGGACGGCCCCAATGTCGTGTCCGTCCACCAGGATCGTGCCCCCCTCTATCTCAGTCAGCCGCAGCCGGGCCGCCACCATGCTGCTCTTCCCAGCCCCTGTTATACAACACACCTAATTGTTTAATTGGTATCAGCATATCAGGATATCCTAATGCTGATGACTCAGTCTTCTGCAACCCGCAGTACCCAGTGTGACAGCTTGACCTGCTACTCATGAAGACACCTGATAAAGGAGGCACATATGAAAAGACAGGCCAGTGTAGGGCATAGCCTCATATGCAGGAGATCAAGTCAGGCTGGCAGTTACCTGTTCTGCCGCAGATTCCCAGCTTCTGCCCAGGCCGGATGTCCAGAGACAGCCCAGCGAGTGCCAGCGGAGCATCCGCATGGTACCTCAGCCTCACATCCACAAATGACACCCGTCCCTGCTCCGGCCAGCTGCTTGGCAGCGCCCTGGCTTCCTCCCCTTCCAGTGCCCCATTGTGAAGTGTGTCCGCCTGTGACACAGAACACAGACCAGCATTCATATTATTCTGCACCCTGCACTGTCCATGACATGGCACGTGGTCTGCAACAGTCCTGCTTAGAGACATCCTGGACGAACACCCCTCAAGAAGATGTCCTGACGTTATAGATTTCTGTCAGCATCTCTGCATGCATGCCGGGTTGCAGCAGATATAAGCAGTCACAGACAGAAAATCCTGCTGCGGCCAGGAGAACAGACCTGGGGCTCCAGGTCTGAGAATTCGAGGATGCGCTCCACAGCCACCATCTCCTGCTCTGTCTCGGCAAAGGACGTCAGCAGGCCGTTCAGGAGCCCCGTGATGGCCAGCGCGTAGCTCAGGCTCAGGCCCACCAGACCCGCTCCCGCCCTCCTGCACACGCAGTCAGTAGTACATCGATGGGCCCCAGTAGAGACGTGTTCCCAGTATGGCCTTGCATTGACCTTGCCCTATGCTTGCAGAAGAAGCTTGAAGACTGCAAACCCCTGATTGAAAATGCATCACACTTGCTGCGCTCCCTCCTTGAGGTAGCTTCAGCCCAGGTGTTGAACAACTCATAATGACACTGTTGTAAAGCAGCCATGGCTTATCATTTCCTGAATGAATGTTTCTGATAGTAAGTTCTTTTTCAAGGGGGAGAGGGAATGTCACGCACCCTCCTGCCTGGCTGGCGAAGGAGGGCAGCAGGCCTGCAGCGCCGGCCACGCCGAGGCCCGCCACAAGCGTGATGACCGACGCGGCCAGCACCTGCAGCCGCAGCGACAGCCACTGCGCCGCCGCCAGCCCTGCAGAACGCACACCACCTCCCATGTCAATCTCATTATTTACCTGTGGAAATAAAAAGGCGGCATAGTACAAAGTGCGGTCCTTCCCCGCGAGTCTCATACCTGCAAAATACAAGTCAGTCTGCAGCCTGTCATACTTTACATATCGGCAGAGCTGCAGCTGTGTACCAGCAGCTTATCTACATTTGCATCCTCAGGATCACAAATTAGTGGCTGTTGGGCCTGCATACAAGGCCTCTTGCGGTCATTCCTATGTCTGGAGCGTCAACTATCTTCAGAACGTGTGTGCACCTGCATGCACATACACTTTGAACACAGTCGACGATCCAGACACGCCATCAGACATCCAGACGTATGCGGGGAGGGGAGCTCAGGAGCTCGGGAGGGATGCCCTGATGAGCCGCACCTGCAAAGTTGGCGCGCTGCAGGGCGCCCAGGCGGTCAACGTTCTGGGCGGCAAAGGCGGCCTGAGCGCGGAAACCGCGGATTGTGGCGGCCCCATCGAGTGCCTCGGAGAAGCCGGCGTACACGGGACTGCGCGCCACGCTGCCCAGGCGCCGTATCTCCCTCGACGTGTGCCGGTAGTACCCCTGCCAATATAAGCCTTATCAATACCGGCTGACTGTATGCACATGACAGGGCGAGCCTTTGTCATCTTCCAAGATTTTCACATGTACAAGCTACATGTGGATCTTGGCCAAAAACGAGAGATCACCCACATGAGGGCACAATTAACACCTTATTGATTCACCTGTGTGCAAGACCAACATGTTCACGTGGCATACAAGCAGATGCCCTGCACACCCAAAGATCAAGCAGGGAGGCTGACCTGTAGCCAGCGGTAGATGAGGGCCAGGGGGATGAAGGCGGCGGCCAGCAGGGGTTGGCTGTAGGTGAGCACAGCCACGACGCCCAGCATGGAGAACAACACAGCCAGCAGGATGTTCAGGATGAAGGGCAGCGAGTCGTCGGCGGTGGCCGTGTCGGAGGAGAAGCGGTTGAGTATGCGGCCAGCCGGGGTCGCGCTGAAAAAGGCGGCCGGCGCGGCTGCCACTGCCGCCAGCAGCCGCTCATGCAGCCGCTGCGCAGCTACCAGGCCGCCGTTCGCAAAGGAGAACGCCCGCACCTGTAAGCACAATGTGTGGTGATACTCAGCAGGGCAATCCCCTAGCTTCGACATGTGTGAGACGCGCAATTTTGCTAGCAGACAAGCAACCGCCCATACATGTCATCTGCATGTCCTCATTGCAAGAAACACTGCTCAATATCCCGCACTGACAAGTGAGTTCCCTTTCAAGTCATAACGAGTTAAAATGAAGTGTCGGGCTGCTGCACAGGATAGCCCAAGCCTTGGCGGCCACGGCCCCTCAGAGCAAACAGGGGACTCGAAATCAACTTAGTCTAATCTAGAGTTCCCTGGAGTAAACAGGGAGAGGGGTTTACCAGGATGGAGAGGGAGTTGGCAAGGGTGAGCATGAGCAGCACGCTGAGGTAGAACTGCACGTCCGGCTGCAGCTGCGCGACACTGCGCCGCACGCCGCGCCGCAGCCTGGCCGCCTGGTCGTGCACATAGTCCCGCACAGCAGCCATCGCATCCGCCATCCACCCCTTGCTCTTCTCCCCCGGCCGCAAACCGTCCACAACCTCGCTGTTCCCTCCAACCCTTCGATCCCGCACGGCCCCCGCCTTGCTTCCTAAAGGCTGCAGATCGTCCACATTCCTGATGCTCCCTCCTGCTTCTGTCCCACTCCTCACGGCCCCAGCCTCGATTTCCCGCGGCGGCAGATCTTCCACAACCTTGCTGTTCCCTCCAGCCCCTGTTAGATCCCTCACAGCCCCAGCCTCGCTCTGTTCCCCTCCCAACCATTCTTTCAGACTCCTACTGACCGGCAGTCCCCGCCCATGAGCTTCCGCCGACCCCTTGCCGCTCCTCGTGGTTTTCTCAGCCCCCCAAGCAGGCTTGGCAGCTCCCTCAAGCTCGTCTGGGTCCCAGTGAGGGCTCTGCGCTGCTGATTCGCTGCTTTCCCTGAAGCCTTCCTTGGGATCAATCCAGGCAGCAACTTCTTGGGAGTCAGTGGGACCCCAAGTGTAGCCTGACTGCGGCAGCCAGACATAGCTGGCGGCTCGGGAGGGATGGAAGGTGGGCATGGCCTGCCAGCTGGGGTAGGGCGTCTGCTGCTGCATGACTGTGGCGTTGAAACCGCGGAGTGAAAGGTCCAGCTCGACTTCCTCGTGGTGCTGATGTGACACCCAGTAGGACAGCCACAGGTCGCTCCCGTTTTGGGTGACCTGCAGGGGAGAACACAGGATTTAGATTAGAGTGATCAAGATTATAACGTGATTGGTTTCTTATCTTCCCCAGCACGCCTCGTAATTTTGCAATGTGACAATGGCCCGACAGTGTTGAGAGATATGTGCGCTTTGACGCAGCTTCAAGTCCAGCACACATTTATCAGAAGTCCAACTTGGGAGAAGGTTAGTCCACCTGCATGAGGGTGAGACTGATGAAGATGACCGAGACCAGGAAGGGCCCCGCAGCCATGGCATAGGCTGTGTACACCCGCGGCTTCACATGCCCTGTCTGCCTGGCTTCCTCCACCTCGCCTGACCCCTCCTGAGGCGTTCCAGCCGGCCCCTGAACTGCAGCCTGGGCAGGAGGTGTGCCGGGAGGCTGCTCCAAGACCGGCTGCTGCTGTGGCGCTTTCCCAGCCCCTGCCTGCTTCATAGAAGCCCCTGCATGCAGGATCTTATATCATGGAGGGTTGCGCTCTGCACAGGACCAAGTCCATTTGGGTGTTGCCTGTTACTACACAGGAATGAAGCATGCGGTAACGTGTGAAAAGAAAGAGAAGACTCACCTGGAGGGCTCTGAAGGGAGCCACTGGGCTGCGTTGGCATGGAGGAGGACATGCGCCTCTGGAAGCTCTCATGCAGCTTGGCCTTGCCCTTACCCACCTCCTGCGAGGCAGCATAAAACAGCCTCACAGATCCAGCTCTCAGGCGTAAACAGTCAGAACATCTGAAAAGACGCCAATGACGATGTCATTGGGACCAGGCACATCCCAATGACCATGGTAATGACATCTCTCGACATTGTACTGCTGAAAAGACAACATGCACAAGGTTGATGTGACACTCGCAGTCGGCGCCCTTCGAGCAAGCCTCACCTCTGTGTCGGGCTGCAGGCCGGGAGTCCACAGCTGTAGGCCGTAGGGGTCCTCTTCTGGGGGTCCCTGTATCCAACAGTAAAGTAGCTAAGCAATCATACACTTTTTTCCCCGGCTGGAGGGGGGGGGGGGGGATAAGTACTAAGCACTATGCGCACAGTCTGTGTTTGGCTTGGTTTTGAGCAGTAGGGATACGGCAGTCTTCACTTGCAATTGATCCCCACATGCATGTAACCTTGGGAGGAACGGCAGGTAACAGGGATCGTAACAACAAGATTCAAGGGCTCATGCAAACGGAGCCCTTGAGAAAGATCAGGGGCCATACCAGGTATGCCACCCGGCCGCCCTCCAGGCGGAGCAGGCTGTCGGCCGCGGCCGCGAATCGGCGCGAGTGTGTGACGATGAGGCGCGTCTTGCCGCGCAGCAGCGGCCCGCAGATGGCGCGCTCCCACAGCTCAGCCGCCACCGGCGCATCCACCGCCGCCAGCACATCATCCAGCAGGTACACGTCGCTGTCCTGTTTACAGCAGTGACGCCCATATTGACACAAATTGCAAAGTCATCTTTTAGCATTGACATCTTGACTTCCCAAGGGCATGGCGGACGGCACCACCCATGGCTGCTGCAGCACGCCACCTGGCCTGTATCTTATATATTTATATTCGTAGGGTGTAGGGGAACATATACCTAAACTATTCTTATATACATCTTTGCAGGATCCGTTAGGAACATGATGGAGCTTCAAATGCTGCTAAAAATGCTGCACGGAGGAAATTGAGGTTGTGGCACTGGGGCAACAATGCCTGCTTTCAAGCAAGGATTGCAGGTATGCTGGTACGGCAGTGACATGCAGGAGTGAAGCGAGGCAGACCTGGTACAGGGCTCTGGCCAGTGCAAGGCGCGCGCACTGTCCGCCAGACAGTGTGGTTCCCCGGTCGCCCACTTGAGTCAGATCTCCCGCTGGCAGAGCGCGCATGTCCGCATCCAGACAGCACGCCTCCAGCACTTTGGCATATCTGGACTCCTCAAACTGTGCGCACAATGCATGTCTCAATTGGTTAGAAGGTATGTTAGAGGTAGTAACCGTGCGCATTGCTTGCAGGCAATTGTGGATCACCGTTGAGTTGCCAAAGGTCCCTCACAGGCAGTGAGCGCCACAAGGAATATTATCACGGGTGCAAAGCTACAAATCCTCTGCTGCCATGAGAAATTGACGCGGCAGGCATGTTGGCAGCCTGGCATCATAATGGCAGCTGCTTGACATGAGTGACGTCACTCATGCAGACTGGACTGAAGGCAGTCTTGAAGGTAGGCTCACAGCATGTCTGTCGTGTCCAAGGGGGATTGCAGCGGATGAGGCGGGACGCACCGGGCGCTTGAAGAGGATGTTGTCGCGCAGGGTCCCGGACATGATCCAGGGCTGCTGGGGGACATATGCGAGCGATCCGCACACCCTCACTCTGCCCGTCACCCCCTGCAACTCCCCTAGCACCGCCGCCAGCAGAGAGCTCTTGCCTGCCCAGCAAAAAAAAACAACCTGTCAAGCCACTGGTTTCTATTCTGCCATACACCCATACACAATGCCAGACACAGAAATGCATTCACGGAGTCCTGCAGGCTCCGTGTAGCGTATGTTACAAGAAAAATGTGCATGTGGCAAATACTTATCCCTCCAAATGCACCACTGCCCAAGGCAAGATAGTCGCATGCACACATGCTGTGCAATCAGCAAATGATAGGTGCATCGCCCCTTTGTTAGATAAAGGCAATGCTTAGAAATTGTTCCAAGAAGTAAGTGATGTACCAGATCCCACATCCCCCACAAGTGCAGTGAGGCTGCCGAACGGCAGCGCCAGGCACAGCTCTGTCAGCGCCAAGTCACTCGGCCACCAGGAGACCACGCTCCTAAAGACCACGTCCCGATTGCCTCCATCACTCTGTCCCCCATATCACCCTTACATCACCCTGTCTTGTTTCACAAATGGTCTCTATGACACAGCATGGAATGATTGGTTCAAGTTATGAATGGCCCCGGCTGGCGGGGGCCGATATAATTACTGAGCACCGTGCCTATGGTGAATTGGGTCTTGCATGGAATCGGCAAGTCCATCAAGGGTGGACTTTGGCAGCCTTTGACTGCAGCTTGTCTGCAGACGCACCTTGCTCTTGGCATATTGTAACAGCAATAATAATAACGAATTGCCTATTCCTGACGATTTAGGGGCGCCCACTCTTGCTCTGGTACTCTGGAGAACATGCCCATTGTACAGACTAGGTTGAAGGAAAACATAAGTACCTGTGTAGCTGTGTCTCCCTGCGCCCTGGAGACGACTGCACCGCCCTCTGCAGCCACCCAGGTGAAGGACGCATCCTGGAACAGCACCGCGCAGCCCGCCGCTGACTGCCCCACAGACAGCCGCCTCCCTGCAAAGAATATGATCTGGCACATCAGATAAGTTGCTACCAAGCAGTCCTCTTGCCAGCTATGCAAGATTTGACAGAAAGGTTACTGCATCACGCACTTCACCCGTCTTCACGACAGCTCTTATGACCAGGGTGTTCACACGCATGAAGATGAGACGTCTGCTTGTTTTGCTATGGTGTAACAGGTCCTAGCGAACCTCACTGGCTAAAAAGGGGCACCAGGGACAGACCTGATGCATGCAGTGGCTCTCCCATAGAAGACAGCGCGAGGCCGTCTGCGTCTCCCTCCATATCCCCGAAGAGGCTGGGGAAGGGCAGAGTAAGCATGCTTGCCGAGCTGGTGGAGCGCAGCCTGCCCTCAGGGCTGGGCTGCACACTCTCCAGCATGGCAGCTGTCCACTGAGGGCTCGTCTCCCTCGCAGACAGAAACCTGCAGGACACACAGCCCCCGTCAATGAATTCCCAGGCCAAAGGAGCTCAGGCAAGATTCCTTTTTGACAACTTTATGCATGAGGTCTGAAGGCGACTGCCAGTGTTCCCCCACAACAACTACAAGCATTGTCCAGGGCAACATGGGTTCTTGCCATGCAAAAAGAACATCCGTTCAGAGCCTCGATTAAACCACTGCAAGAGTGTATAGACTTGAATATAAAGGCGGAGATATTAAAAGCAGTCAAGGTTCATGACCCAGGCTGTGAGGGAAGCACAGCCCCCATAAAGAAAATCTTGTCAAACGAGCCCTGGCAATGTACCTTTATATACCGTATCCATCTTCATGCATGAGGTAAGACTCAAATTACTATGCCAAGCTCCCTAGAATGACAAGCGTAAAGAGGACCAACACAGGGCCTCACATGCAAAAAGATATCCCCATTCAGAGCGCCATTTTTAGTCATGTGTACACTTGAGAGTGTCTGGCAGTTGAAGCTATATGGGGGGCATGTGTGTACATACCTCTCGAGGCGCCGCACAGAGACGACGGCCTCCACGCAGCCGTTGATGACCCAGGGGAAGGAGTTGAGGGGCGCGATCAAAACCCCGAACAGCGCCAGCGATGTGAAGACCACCTCGGCCGTCAGCGCGTGGCCCAGCAGCACAAACAGGCTGAAGGTCAGGATGGAGGTCAGCAGCGATGTGGCCGCCCAGAAGTAGACGCACAGTGCGTCCAAGTACTTGCGCACCGCCAGCGCTGCCAGCTCCCCCTGCCGAGCCTCCTCCACCTGAAAGCAGGCGATTTTTTCTTGTTTTGAACCACTGAGATTGACCTGTTTGTCACAATTGTCCTTGTTCTGGGCCGGGGAGGATGTAAGGTCTGCACCTCCATCGCATCCCTTTTGGGCATTTGCTCCCTTGCAAATTCTTAGGGAGGACCATAAGTATCTCGAAACACGCATGTCATCCAGGCGCACAGTGCAAGCTACAGGAGCAGGCCTGGTGATAGCAGTGACTGATCATCACCACCACTGATGCGGGCATTTATGCAAAAGCATAATACCACCTCATGCATGTGAGGAAGAGCCATGCAGTAGGTAGACCGATTGTCCAGCAGGATCCCCCCGAGGCCGAATTGTGAGTCATCGGGTGAGTCACCCGCGCGAGGAAGGCGGGCTCCCATGCGGCGGCCTTGATCTGGCGGATGCCGCGAAGCAGCTCCCCCGTGCGCCGAACGCGCGCGTCCTTGCAGCCCATCATCTCCGCGCTGGCCGCCTCGATGCGCCGCGCCAGCCAGCGGTTGATCGGAATCAGCGCCAGCACCACCGCCAGCCCCGCTAGGAACGCCACCCGTACCTGGACGAACACAAATTTTGAATTTGGAGTTCAAATAATTGTAATACGGGGAATACGAAGTATAAAAGTACCAGTCGTCATCGCTCGTCTCTGGGAGCGCATGTGCTTGCGTACGTTCATCACTGCCCCAAGAGGGACAAACCTTTGGGAATATCAAAGCTCTGAAGACCCCCTCTTTTCATGGCCACTTTGCAGTCTTCACAGCGGCAAAAGAAGGCCATACCTTGTTCAGCAGATTGTTCAGCAGCAGCTCCAACGGGACACGCACAGGGGGGATCTCACGGCGCTGATTGTCCGTCAGGAAATACATATTCACATTCATCCCATGATAAACTGCACATGCAGCACAGTGGCAGTAAATGTCACCTGGGTGTAGAGCAGGCACAGGGCCACAGCGATCTGCAGCGGCAGGCTCCACAGCTCGTGCAGGCTGGAGAACAGGTTGACCACTCGGTCAGCGTCCACGGACATGAGCGTCTGCACCGCGCCGCTGGAGTGCGCCGCCATGTCAACGCTGCTCACCAGCAGGGTCTTGTCGTAGACCAGGCATGTGAGGGCCGAGCGCAGGCGGCAAGCCAGTGCCCCCTGCCTGAAGCTGTACTGCGTGTTCAAGATCGCCTGCGCCGCATAATCCACCTTTTCAGTGAGGGACAACATGAGAACTGTATAATCGAGTGTATAACTACATGAGAACTGTCTAACAAAGTTTCGAAGGGTGCAAAAGAATCGGGTGTGTAGATGCCATGAGAGACTTATAAGAGTTCGGCAATTGAGAGATGCATGGGTCTTGCACAAGCTGCAACTGTCGAAATGAAACATTATGGGACCCTGCACGTCAGTCACGCAATGTTTCAATCCGGTGGATTCCAGCCTTTGCAAGATTTAGCTCCATCAGAATCAGACTGGGATGACACTGCGCTGTTGTCAGCTCATACCAGACACCATGCAGCTTGCCTGTCTGCTATTTGATGAATATATGGCATGAGGGCTGACTGGACCTACCTTAAGCACAGCGGCCAGTCCGAGGAGGGCGACGCAACAGCAGCCATACGCAAGGGAGCCCGGAGAAGGGATCCAGGGAATCTGCGCCCAAGCCTCTGCACCCACCACGACTGGGTGGCCATCCCTTCCAGCATCATCCGCGTCGCGCGCTTCCTTCATGTGCCTCAGCAGTGCATTGAGGAGCAGCGGCCCTGCAGTGACAACAATCGTCACTCCCTTTGAAGGGTTTGGGATTTGCTTTAAAAGCAGCACATGATGACACCCATGAGGGATTTGATAGTGCGTGTGAAAAGCTGGATGGAGCATTCAGTGGTCCAAGGATGGTGTGAGGAGAGGAATTTGCCTGCAAAGTTGAGGGCGTCTCCGAACAGCTTCAGCAGCCCCAGTGAAACATACGGCCATCCATACGCGCCCCACAGGGCGGGCCATAGCTTTGCAACGCCTGCATCTCTGCCCTCAGCGCCCTCCTTCCCAGGCTGTCCTGCCTGTATAATGTGCATGCATCCCATCCTCAACACAGCCGCCCCTTTGAGATGAACATATGTACAGTAATGTATGTACAGAGGCGGCGTGACCACGTCATACTGATGCTTGTGGTAGAAAGAGGCAGAAACAAGGGGTCCATCATAGATCAACATCTATAACTCATGCAATCTCTTCTATGTCTGGCAGTGAGCGCGCACCTGCTTCCAGCTAGCCCACATGACCCGCCTGCATTCGGCCGGCTGCAGCTCATGGGGCAAGTCCAACATGTCCCCCTGCTCCAGGCGCCTCTGTGAGCCCAGTGACATCAGCGGCGTCACCCAAGCGAACGTCAGCTGGCTTGCCAGTCTTGGCCGCTCCTCACCAGCCGCTGCAAGTCAAGAACCACCCACATTCAGCCGGTGTCAATGAGACCACATGCACTTTGCCTACCTCAGTCGTTCATGACATTTGACATGCTCCCAGATCCTGCCCTGCTTATTCCGTCTGAATATTTACTAGATCTACAACATTTGAGCAACATGCATGTCAATGCAAGCGCATGTCTCTCACCATCGTCGTGCAACAGCTGCTCCTCCACATCAGACGGATCCTTGTGCCAGCTGGCCGCCAGCTCCCAATCCAGAACCGCCACAAATAGCAGCTCCACAGCCACGCTGACCAGGGCTGGGATGACCTCGGGCCCCACTGCCCAGTACCACAGAGCCGGCACAGCCACCAGTGCAGCTGCTACAGGTTGCGCATGCCACAGCAGGCGCAGGTGCAGCGGGAAAGGGGCGTGCCCCGAACCGGCGCGCCTGCTGCGGATCACTGCCAGGGAGACCAGCCAGGCAGTGGCCTGAGAGAGCCCGGCCAGGATCACATGGGGCCTGCGCGCAGAGAGGGTCGCCTTTCAGGTGTTGCAGCCAAATAGAGCCGAGGAAGTGTTGCAAGCGTGCGGCATGCCCGCAGAAGGAAACACTCTGAAGCGATTTGACACAGCACCCCTCCCAGAGGTGCTGCATGGATCATACCCACAAATGCCACAGCCTTCGAGTCAAAGCATGCAATGAGCTTATGACGTGCACCAGGTCCTCAACGACAACTCACTAAGATACATCCACTCAGGCTGCTCAAGGTCTCTAGTAAGAAAATATCACCACTCGGCATGCATGTGCAAGCTCGCTTGGGGCGGTCTGGATTGCATGCTTATGTAAGATGTTGGATTGAAAACTGCAACATGCTCATTCGGATGATCACCTCTCCTTGATGAGAGTCGTTGGACCCTCTCTGGCCGCTAACACTGTGATGAATGCGAGCCAAGCCACGGCAGCACAGGCCGCCAATGCCTCAATGACATAGCACCCAGCCAAAGTGCTTGCACGCTTCACCGAGTGCCAGATCTTCGGCCTCCTCTGCGTTTAGGATGCTGCAATCAGCTTGGATTGAGAACAGTCTGCTGAGAGGGACAGCCAGGATGTGGCAGTTTAGGAATATTTACCTGGCTCGCAGTCCACAGAAGAGAGAAGATGCTGATCAAAGCAGCTCCAGAGATGAGAACTGTGTCTCCGAAGCATGAAGACAGGCAGAACTTGCCCTGTCTCCACACCTGCAGACAGCAGGCAAATGATGGCAGCGTTACAGTAAAGATTCCATGCAAGATCCTTGGAGCATTGTTGAATTTGCAATTGATACTTGTAGACATTGTGGGGAGTATCTGGCGATGAAAACGCACCAGAGAGTCATCATTGCCGCAAGCCCAGACCCAAAACATCCCGGCATCGCCGCCCATCGCCTCACATTTCAATGTCTTTCACCTTGTTTACTACTGTCACAGTCACAAAATACTTTGAACAATACTTCCAAATGTTCAATACATTGTGATTGTCCTCGGCATTCCTCGGCAGAGATTCGCAGATCAACAATGCATGCTAACTTGAGCGTGCTGCCTGCACGTGCTGCCCTCAATTGACTTCTCCTTTGCTGTCGTCTCTTGCAAATGTGGAAGGAAATTAATGGACCATAGTCAACAGTAACTTTCTGTGTCAGTTGCAATCAGTGCGAAGTTGAAAGGACCAGATCTCCAAATTGATCACCGATCATCCTGGCACGAGTATACGTTGTATTTGCGTAATCGATGCATTCTCCCCAGCTTATTGTCTATGGAATAACCTTAATATTCAAGGCTTCGATCAGATCAGGGTTTTCATGATACACACCACTAGAGGTGTGAAGCAGCTCGTCAGCTTCCTACAGACGTCTCCTCTAGACATGAGCGCGTTGGGCCTATTGCATCTGGGAGAGGCTGGACATCAACCATTTTTAACAACCCCAGGTCTGTGCAGTACGCTTGTCCTCTTACGGATGCTCCTACTGTGCTGTATGCTGTGTCACCTTGGTGAAACACCACCTGTGGTGCCTGTCAGGTGTTTCACATTGGAGATCGAGCATCAAGGTGGCCCATCTCAGTAGCGCATCAAGGGTGGGCGCCTTCACGCCCCATGCAAATCAGGGTCAAGCCAGGCCGGTGCAGAACCCACATCAGCAGGAGCCAGCCACAAAGGATAGCAGCGCTTTCTCTTTTGGCAGGCAAAAGCGGCGGAGGGGTTTGCAGAGTAGCGACAGAACCAGCACAATAGACACTGGCAGCAACACAGCTTCAAGCTTCAACGTGCCATATGGCCAGCCCAGGCTCACTGAAATCTCAAGCAGGATGCCAGAATTAAATGGCAGCATCCCAAAACCTTCCAGCAATGGCCGGCAGGAGCCAGAATCAATGCCGCCTCACCTCGCAGCTAGCTTGGACCGATCACAGGGCCACAGGCGTCGCCCTGTCTTCGGCCCCAGAACGGAGCCAGGTCAGCAGTGGGAGCAAACCATGGGCAGCAGACGGAGCAGCGCCTCGGATGAGAGGCGCGCTTCGCAACAGGGAGCCAGCACCAGCGCAGCAGAGGTCTCAGATACAGGCGACAAGGCCGAGGGTGTTCTGCAGCTCGGCGCAAGTGGGGCTCGAATACCACTGTACGGCAGGTTTGCCCTCTTTTCTCTCATATTACTTGACCTTGAAGTGCAATGGATATGTTCTATGCAGATCAACAGCTGCTGAAGAAATATTTGTACTTCCTGGTTGGCACAGAGGTGTCAGATCAAGGAGAAGAAAAAATTGCCAGCTTATCACGGCACGTGAGGTTTGAGAGTGTTGACATTGATCTGGATGTTGCAGGGATGTTGAGACCATATTGCAGGCTGTGAACCTAGACAGGCGGCGCCTGGATGGCTACTTGGAAGAAGTGGCAGATGCGGAGGATGACATGCTGGAGATCACCTATGATCAGCTGCCCAAAGGCTACATGAACCGCGAGTTTGATTGGAGCGGCCAGACCAACTATGCTGGCATGCATCGCAAGGCAAGCAGACCCCATGAGCAGATTATAAGTAACATGCATTGGTGCTTGCTTGTTGAAAAATTTAGGAAGAGGCGAGGCCATGGTGACTCATGCTTGTCTGTGGGTTTGTGAAGGTGCAAGAGCAGCGCATGCGATGGCATTCCAGCAGAATAAGCGGCAGCACGGACAAAATTGAGATGACTCTGGATGGGGAGCTGGTGTCTGTACTGCCACTATGGGTTGCTGTGTTCCAGGAGGATGATGGTGGCCTCGCAAGGTAATTTTGAATGCTTCCCACCATTTACCATTGTCAATGCACGTGAATCACTGATGTGAAACATATCATTATTGATATGTTTCATTCTTCTGCATGCACGTGCAGCCAAAGCGAGTGGCCTGGCAACACGAGCACTGCTCCAGTCCACCATCATACATGACTCTCCGAAAATTCTTAACACTAATGTTCCGGCTGCAGGCTGCACGAGAGCACCATCCCCCTCAGCCCAGACCTGGTGAACGAGCTGGAGTCCAAGCTGCAGCCCTTTTGCGCCGTTGCTGGGCTGCGCTTCGATGGATGTGATCAGCGCAGCGGCCCCTGGCGCAACTACTATGTGGGCGTTATAGGCGATGTTGACTCGGATGAGGACGATGTGCTCTGGCCCAACCAGGTGAACATGCATGTCTGCTTCCGTGCATTGCCGCACTGCTTCATGTTGAACATGCTCAATTTGCCAGTAGCCGGGGTGTCAATTCAGGAAAAGAGGAATGCAGACATCAAAGCAGTACGAGCGCCAGGGAATAGGGAGGAAAGGGCTGGCTCACGTGAATACAATGCGTGCAACCTGCAAGACACCTCCGGCCCAAAACAGTTGCGGTACCAAAAAATTGGGCTGCTGCTGAGGTGTAATATGACGCAGGCGATTCACGGCAATCGCACCATTTACAACGTGCGCAACGGCTGGGACATTGCACGCTTCCTGGCTGACGCTGTCAAGGAGGACGTGGAAGGCCATCTGGGGAACCTCAAGTGCGCCCCACAGATGCCATGTTTCACGATGTCACCAGTATGGAAGGACACTGCATGCTAACATGTGTGTTCGCTCATTCTTTCATCAGAAGCCATCCTGTCATTGATTTGCCTGGGCTGATGATCGCTGTTGTGACGCAGGAGATTGCAGGAAGAGCGGCAGTACAAAACGGGGTGGGCCTACCACATGCTGCGCTCCCGCTGGGGAGAGCCTGCGCTGCGGAACTTTGACATCCGCGTTGACACTTAATGTGTGTCGAGTGAGACGCTCAGTGGTGACTTTCAGGCTATTTCAATTTTGCGAGCTAGCTAATGTACACCCAAGTCTGCACCGTGCACTGGGCAAGTCACAGTCACTATGCTTCATGATGATGCCCTGGTGGCCACCAACACACCATGGCTGCATGTAATGTACAATGCAATAGCTGGCTCGGGGACCGAGCAAATGTATGGAGGCCTGTGGAAGAAGAGAACCTCAACCCCTGTTTTTAGCGAAGCTGACTGCTAAAAGGGAAGGTGCTCTCACATGAGCCTCATTTGGCGCATATCGTCGTGACCCTTAATTTTGGCACACATGTATGACGATTCTCCTGCTTAATCACGCCCGAAAAGCAGTGTATTTTAGAATCCTAGGAGGACATTTTCTAGAAGACGATTAAAAATGCTGAACTCGGCTCGACGGACAGCCGCCCGTCTGGCACAATTGATTCCTCGCCAATGTGAGGAAGCCTGCATTGCACAGCAGAGCCGTTCATACAGTCCATGTGCATCGTTTCAAATTGGTGGGCTGCCTTGCCCCAGCAGCGACCCCTCTAGAGGCCCGAGCTTTCAGATCCATCAGCCTGCGATGTGCGACATCAGCAAGGGACCTGGGCAGGCTGCTGGCAAGACGCGATCATTCAGCAGCGTAATTTATCCGCCGTCGGAAGCTAAAGTTGGTGGTTCTGCTCCTGACTTCTCTGCTCCAGGTAAACATGTCATTGGATGAAGGGGCATGCCTTGCAATTGATCTGGAAACTAGGGCTTGTCCCTGGTGCTTGTCTGCCAGACATCCCTAGCCTTTTTTGCAAGACTTATGTTTCAAGGGGAACATACTTTGGTGTACCTAGAGGATGCCATTGTTGCTTGATCACAAGTAGAGTGTGTGAGGACCTGCCCTTGCGCTGTATTGCAGCTGTCATTGATGGCGACATCTCCTCGGTGTCTCTGAGCGACTACAAAGGCCGGTAAGTCTGACTAGGCATTGCTGTCCTCCCTTGATACTAGATCTCACGCTGCTGGTGCCATGCAAGCTTCCATTCTTGATCCTGTTATCATGTGTGCATGTGCAGGTGGCTCATTCTTTTCTGGTATCCCAAGGTGAGTGCACTTCCTCATCTGTGTTTGTTGCTGCATCTCTCACACCGCACCCTTTACATCATGCAGCACCGTGCCTTTCTTCCTTAGTGTGAGTAGAGTGCGTTATGCAGGACTTCACTTTCGTGTGCCCAACGGAGATCATTGCATTCAGCGATCGCGCAGAAGAGTTCAAGGATCTCAACTGCGACCTCATCGCTGCATCAACAGACACAGAGGAGGTGAGATACGATGCTGTTCAAGTTCAGCAGCATTTGCGGATGTCGCATGTGCTGAATTGATGGAATTGAGGCGCGTGGTGTCCTGCGTGCAGGTCCACCTGGCTTGGATCAAGACACCTCGCAATAAGGGAGGCCTTGGACACATGAAGATTCCTATTCTGGCAGACACCAAGAAGGCATGCTCCCTACCGTGCATTCTGAACGTGTTGCTCAGATTTCCAAAAAGAAACAGCAAGACAAATAACAACTCCACATCCTCTTCATTGTGGATCAGTTGCTGCGACACGTTTCACGTTGTGCCAAGGAGTATACCGTAGTACAAATAGCTCATTGAATTCACTGTGTCTAATGTCGATGCAGGAAATTGCGGCAAGATATGGTGTGCTCAAGGTGCTGCATTTCAGCCCTCATCTTGTTACAGTGCAAAGCTGGGCAGTGCAAGAACTGAAATCACCTTATGTTGTGACCATGTCTGAACGAATAAGTTTCTCTCGTGACTACATTTCCAAATTTGAATTAATTTGCAAATTTTCCCACAGGAGGATGCAGGCGTGGCGCTGCGCGGGCTGTTTATCATCAACCCCGAGCAGAACATAGAGCAGATCACCATGAACAACATGGGCATCGGCCGCAACGTGGACGAGGCCAAGCGCCTCCTGCAGGCCTGCCAGTTCGTTGCAGAGCATGGCGAGGTGATTCTGCCTCTTTATTCTCTCCTGCCACATGAATGGGGCATTTTCTTTCCGTGCATGCATATGCCTTGTGCTAATTCATGGCAAGGTGCTCAGCACGCACTGCTTTGTACCTTGCATCATAGCTGCATGCACAGAGAGAGTGTAGCGCCTTCCTTGTTGTTTGTTTCGTCCGGATGCTGTTTTCAGATCACAATGAAATTGTGCTGCGTGCTTGTTGCTGGGCATGCACGTTGTCCACAAAGTGATCTCATGCAGGTGTGCCCCGCTGACTGGCAGCCGGGCGGCAAGAGCATCAAGCCCAGCGCAGAGGGCAGCATAGACTATTTCCAGGAGGCCGGCAAGGACACCAGCCACGAGGAGGACTTTGGCAGCGCCCTGAAGCCCATCAAGTCTCGCCAGGAGTTTGAGCAGCTGATTCAGGGCGACAAGCCCGTGGTTCTGGACTTCTATGCACCCTGGTGCGCTTACTACCACGCTTGCTTCAGGGTCCCAGTGTTGTCCATTTTCGCATGCATTTGTGAGGTCTTAGGAAAAGGGCGCCCAGGCAGTATGAGAAGTAAATCATGAAGGCGCTGAAACTTTGGCTGCATGCATTCTGCAGGTGTGGGAAGTGCCGCCAGATTGCGCCATTCGTCGAGCAGCTGCAGGTGTGCAGCTGTCCTGTCCTCCTTGAGCATTGATTGCATGCCCGGATATCCCATTCAATCAGCAAGGAAATTAAGAGTCCAATCCGCTGCGATGCACGGCGGTGAGCCGCCTGTCGTGGTGTTTGCAGGAGAAGCACCCTGAGGTGACGTTTGCAAAGGTGGACACCACGAATGAGCAGCTGGAAGGGCTTGCCTCAGAGCAGGGAGTGAAGGTGCTGCCAACCTTCAAGTTTTTCAAGGGTGGCAAGGAGGTCAAGGACCAGGTCTCGGGCTACAAGAAGAAGCCACTTGAGGACAGCGTCAAGAGCTTGGCCAAGTAGAGATATCATCGATGATACCATCTGATTAAAATTCTGCATTTGTTAGAATTGCCTGTTGGATGCACATTGTACTAAATTGACCCAAAACTTCTTTTCACGAGCACACCCGAACGGCTTCGAGTGGCGGAGCCGAGACTTCAGTACTTAACTTTGACTGTGACCTGTAATTAATCACGGGGAGTTTCGAACAAAACTTTCGGGCCATCCCTCGAACTTTGTTGACAATATTGACGACACATTTCTGCCAGATTTGGGAGATTGTTACCTCTCTTTTGAACCTCAATAATCTATAGTCCTGCCCAATAAGGGCAGCTTGTTTTTTGGTTTTTATGGAATGGTGTAATCATGACATAAGGATGGCGGCAAGCTAAACTTGGCCCTAGGTTCCATCAAAAGCGCAATTGGAGATTCCGAGAATAAATTCTAATCAAGCACCTATCGGTCGATTCCCCCATATTTGTTTGTCACATGGACATTTCATTTTAGAATTGAAGAAAATGTGGGGCGGTAGATTTTGGTGGGTGGGCATGGGAGCAGCATCAATGTTGTTGGGGGAAAGGATCGTATCACCAACGTCCCTACATGAAGTGTCAAATTGTTCTGCAGCACCGGATCAATTAAAATTAGTGCAAATAGTGTTCAGGTGCGATCATCTCGCTCACCACAATGTCTCACATACACAAGACGCCCCATCTGCGGCGCCATAAAATCACAAGATAATGATCAAAGCTTTCTGGCACATCACCACATCAATGTCGATATTTAGTTATCCATCTATGCTGTGGTTGATCTGGGTGCTGACCAGTGCCTGTCAGACACAACCTATTGCCATTGAAGATCTCATCAAAATGTCCATCAAAATTTCGCTTCCTGACATGTGCATTTGGGGGCTTGGAGGTATATGATGCTCAAATCTCACCTGCCACGGTGACCAACGAGAGTGAGGGACGCTGTGCAGGCACGGAGCGCGCACGCCCTTGACAGACTCTTACTGGGACGGTGTGAAATGGGAGGCGGGCAATGACTGCGGCATACTGCCTGGTGCTCTGCAGATAGCTGTCACAGACATGGCTGGAGGTCCCCAGCCACCACTCTCACATGATGCTATCCAGGTGAGCACATATGCCACACACACCCCCTTCTCATCACCAGATTTACAGCACAGTCCTCCACATGTCACCATCTGTAACATTCTCACAGATGCTCACATGCTCTATACTGCGACCAAGTGGCAGACCTGGATGTCTATTTCAAGAGAATGGTCTTGTAAAGGGAGCAAATATGTGATGCAGGCAAGGACACAGCTTCCAGGCGGTTGCACCAAGGGGGAACTGACAAAGCCGGGACAGCAGCAGGCAAGGGAGCTGGGCAATTGGCTCAGGCAGACATACATTGAAAAGCACAATTTCATGCCGCCTGACTACAGGGTACGCCACTACCTTGCATTTTCTGTCCCGCCTTCTCACCACCTGTAATTCTCTGGAAAAAGCAGGTCACTTGTCAGCATTCAGATATTGGCTTGAACCTCATCGATCTCCTTCCTCCCAGATCGTCCCGATGGCTTTCATCACCAAACTGCCTGTTAGGACACTCAAAATCAAACATGCAGTTTTAGAGTCCCCTGTGCGCATTCCATCACTTCCATGGATATGGGGTTTGCATGGCCGCAGGAAGGATTGGTTCTGGGCAGGACGACAAACTACAGGCGCACAATAGCAACGCTGCAAGGGGTGCTGACGGGGCTATATCCCGATGCACAGAATGCGATCTCTGTCCAGACTGCCCCAGACGCGGACGAAGTCCTCTTTGGTCGCACTGACAGCTGCGAGCGCTTGCGCAACCTCATGAAAGCACAAGCGCGCGCCCTCAAAGGTGCGGAGCCTTCGTGTCTTTTCTGACATACAGGATGACCTTCCCTGCCACTGGCCAAGTCGTGGGAGGAGGGAGCAGTGATTCCTTGGTGTATGAACTCCTCCTCCTTTCCACCTCTTAAAATGCTGAACTCTGTCAGGGTGCTCTATTTGAGCTTGGAGGCGCATCTTTCACCCTCTGCAGGAGTCTATGCACAGACATGCAGGCAGGCATTGTGTGCATGCTAGAGAACTTCCCCGTTGCATGTTGGCCAGCCCTGCGCTGGCCAGCTGCTGGGCACCTGCTGGATTTTCCTGTGGCATGCCAGAGACATTTTGGTAGAGATCGGCTGGGATGACAACTTTGAATGTCTGGGAGAGTGTGTCACAATATAACAAACAGTAGTATCTGATGCTGGGATGTCCAATACATTGTGGGTGCAGAGAGCGCGCAGACGGACGAGCGGGTGCAGGCGCTGGAGCAGAGCGTGCAGAGCGCTCTCAGGCTGCCAGGGGACCACCGCGTGCACTTCACCGACCTACACGATGCTATGACCTCTATGCGCTTCCACGGCAAACCCCTGCCGCAGGTGCGGAGAGCACCCTAATCTGACGGTCGTTTATGGAGAACTTGGACATCTTTTCATCATCCTGCAAGAGCAGAGAGGCCCCAGCTCGACGTGCGGTGAACAGGTCGATGTCTCCTCAGCAGCCCGTCAATATTGCTGTGAAAGTCGCCACTTTGTGTGAAAGAAACACGTTCTACTCGACAGGACATCATTGGGCTATTCTCAGACCTGTCCTCCAGACTCGTTGCTGGGGCCCAGCAGCTGGGATGAGGTTTGCAGATGCCCTTACTTGACGGGGAGGCGGTGCTTTCACAAATGCAAGCCTCCACAGGTGAAAATGAGGGGACCCTGTTGAATGATATATTTCTAGACTTAAGCTGACAAATGGTGATGCATGGGGCAGGGCATGTCGGAGGAGCTGCTGATGGAGGTGAACCGGGAGGCGACGCGGCGAATGACAGCGCTGGTGGCGCCCCAAGCCAGCGAGCAACATGGGCCTGACATGCTGCGCCTCAGCATGGGACCTCTGTTCGAGCAGGTACACGCTCTGCTGTGCTCTTTGCTTTTGCTGCTCCACCACTTTAGCCCTCTTTGCCAGTCACACAGCATGAAACCATTGCCATGCATGAGTGGGCACCTAAGAGCTGCCTGTTGACTGCGTATGCCAACATGACTAGGATCGTTTGATGCTGATGGCGGGTTGCCCATCAGTCTATCAGACCAAGTCGGAGGCATAAAGCTAGTTGCATCGAGGATTGATTGTTTACCATCAAATGACGACTTCTCAAGGGGATGCAGCAGTAAAACCATGGTATTTTTTACACATCTGGTGTGTTGCAGATTGTGGGTCGGATGGCGGCAGCTGCAAATGGAGCGGATGCGTGCCCGCTCTTCATGTACAGCGGCCATGACACCACCATCATGCCAATCCTTGCCACTCTGGGGGTGCAGCTCTCTGACTGGCCCGAGTATGTCAGCAATGTGGTGAGCAGCTTCTTCCTGAGCCTTTGTTTTGGATCGGTTCAAATGCTCTTTATGGTGCATTGCCCATCTCAAATGCATGCGATGGCTTGGAAAATTGGCAAGTGGTATATTATGTGGATGCAGGTCTTTGAGCTGTGGGAGAGGAAGACTCAGGAAGGGGAGAGCAAGCACTATGTCAGGGTGCTCTACAACAAGCAGCCGCTGTCCCTGGCAAAACACCCAGAAGGTGTAGTTCAATGTTGGCCCTTGAACATGAGCCTTCCGCTGCAGGAACGCAGGATGACTGCATATATAACAGCCAGAAGATTTGGTGACAGTCGCTGGTTGCTGCAGGTGAACCCATAGAGCTGGAAGACTTTGAGGCTGTCTACCTGAAGCCGTACATCCTGTCGACGCAGCAATACAGGGAGGAGTGCAAACTGACATTTGACCACACTGCACCAGCACCAAGCAGCAGCGTGGGTGGTGGCAGTGCAGTGCAAGGCTTGTGAGGCGCTGCAAATAGATAAATGTGAATTCAAATTATTCAGCGCACTTACATAGTGCCTGAACGTGCCATTCTTTGGAGCCATATCAACGGAACAGTAGAGGAATTATTTGCTGTCCACATTGGACGGGGCTTTACATCTTACATCTAGCAGCCTATTATTTTGCCAGAATCATCTGGCAACAGATCAAAGGCAGTAGGTAGTAGATAGAAGCACAGCTCTGCCTGGGTCTTTCTAGCTCAGCACGGACGTCATGACTGTCTTGATCTGCGCCAAAATTACTTGCTGCGGGTGGCCTCCAAAGTCTGATAGGATTGAGAGGACTCCAGGCCATGAGCCGAGCTCTGGCTTCTCAGACAGGAGCACTCCAGCGCCAACTATGGCAACGGCGGTCAGACTGCCTCCTGCAATAGTAACAGTGGAACCCGCTGAAACTCTAGGCAAGATGATTTCGGCTGTAGATACAGGACATGCAGGGTAGAAAGTAGTTGACAGTCTTTCCAGGCATGTCTGAAGTTTGGGTGCCGCGTCTGGAAGTGCTTGCAAGACGGCCAAGCCAAATTGATTCCGCTGTGCTAGAGCAGGCGTGATAACAGAGGTGCTCCGCGCATTCTTGAAGTAGCGGCTAAATGTAAGGGGCCACACCTCGAGTCAAGCAGCCCTGGAACGTGGGGTTGCTGTGCAGAGCCTCCAGAACTGTGAAACACAAATCAGGCAGGTCCTGACTGCTGAAGGCAGGCATGCCTGTGCGCTGCATCCCTGCCAATGTATCCTGCATGATGTCTGAGACCAGTCGCATCCCCCGGCTCACATCCACTGCTGAAGCAAGCCAAAGCTCTGCAGAGCCAAGATCCTTGCATGTGCACATTGCTTTTGAGCCCAACACCTGCCACATTGCATGCATGCAAAGCATGAAGGCAAAGCGTGCAGCACAAATTGCTTGACCCACAGTTGCATGGTGCGGAAAAGGATTCAACGACAGACATCGTGTTGGGTTGCAATGCATGGTGTGCATGCAAAGAGACTGAATACAGGTACCTGGTTGGCAGCCTGGAAGACAGTGTCGCTCGTCAGGCTGGCATCTTTATCAGGCCTCAGCTTTGCAGCTAGGGTGATGCAAGCACAGGCAAGCACCCACAGAGGGCTGCGATCGATTGGGCTGGCCTTGCATCTGCTGAGAACTGGCAGGGCCCTGAACAGGGAAAACAATCAGTCCTCGGCATAATAGTTGAGCCAGAACTATCGTTCTTTCAGCAACAGCAACAGCCTTGGGCCGGACGTCAGACACACACCGAAGGCGTGCACACGGGACACTTGCTAGACGACAGACTACCTGTCCGTCAAGACAGCAAGAGCCAAGAACTTCGTGCTTCTCTCAAGGCGCAGGTGCTGGCTCACGCAAAGCAGGACCTGCAGGGCGCCATGGACGTCTGTCTGCTGAATGGCTCCTGGCATGGTCGGTCACTGTGCGCTGCAGTGTGCAGGGATCCACTGCTTTCGAGTGCCCAATTGCTTTGCCGTTCTCAACACTGATCGACAGCTGTCGCATGCAAAATAGGGCAAGTTAATCCCTTGACCTTTTCTTCTGGAAGCTTCCTTAAGGGAGTGAATATATAAATCCCTTGAAATTTCCCGCAGGAGTGATCCCGCCTGCTCAAATCGAAGTCTCTTTACATCAGCAACACAAGCTCAGAGCTTTCTCGAATATCCTCATAAAGCTTGATCAACGCGCACATCGGAACAAGGATGGCTCTTCAGCTGGCGTCGGTGTTTGCGGCAGCCCTGCTCGCCTTCACCCTCTTAGCGCCAATTTCTTTTGCAGGCAAGGCTCATCCTGCTTTCATCCTATCTTCCGGGCGGGATGCATGTTTTAGAGCTGATCAAGGCGTGGCAGACTGCTTATGTGTTGAGGGGATCGGGCCTGATCGCTCATCTTGGAGTCTAGCAGCCTCGTAATACTGTCCGGGCCCAATGGTGGTCACATACACCGAATTTATGGTCATATGGTTGAAGGAATAAATGGGGTTTCACCTCCCCTTGAGTGTTCTTTTTTACTTTTGGTCTATCACTGAAGTGGGCCATGAAGCCTGAGAGCTGTGGTGTACCAGCACCTACGGATCATGCCAGAAACTTTGTTTGTAAGATTCGAAGTGTGCTTAGCGTTAATCAGCGTGTATGAGTTTGTCCATCTCCTGCTTGCAGCCCCGGCCCCTGCGCCGGCACTGGCAAGGAGAGCTGCCCGGCCTCCCGCCAATGGTGTGCTTCTGGTCACCTTCCATCAAACATCACAACACCTCCATCTGCCTGCTGTCCTTGCAGGCAGAAGAATCCATTACACAATCCGCTTTTGTCTTCAACAAGCTGTTCCCTGTCGCAACTATCCTGAGAGCTCCTTGGAATGCCGCTCAACAGCGCACTGTGGCAAGATATCTAGCAATCCTGGTCTGGGGATTCATTACATTGTTTCTGCATGATGTCGACCTGCGAAGGCTAAGGCAGCCTTTACCTCTGGTGCTTGCTCTGTCTTGATGTCTGCATCTGTCTGTTTCTCTACTTAACGCACAGAAATCTGTGCTTGACACATCTGCACGCAGCTCCCGCAGGCAGCTACAATGCAATTTGTTTGCATCAGGCGCACGATCACCTAGTGGTTGAGTGCACGCTTGTGTAATGCTTGAGACATGTGTGCGCAGCTGCCTACCTGGGCCCCGCAGCTGCGTCTGCGATAGACCGCAGGAACGCAGTGCTACGGGCGGCAGGGCCATCCGCGCGCGCAAACTTTTTGCGCCAGGAGCGGCCCTTCAATCTCCAAGCCGCCGCCCCGACCACTTTACCGGCGCGCGCACCCCGGCCGGCTGCTTACCGCAGGATACCCGCTGCCAAGGTGAGGCCCCTCGCACAGACTCCGAGTCCCTTCCACCTGTTGTAGAATGAGGAACTTACCTGCTGGGAACAATAAGTGTGCCGAAGGCCCAAGTCACTGTGAAGCCATTGCATAGTCTGGCCGTCATGTCCTTGATGTCTGAATTCAGACTCATGCAAGGATGACGTCACCCTGATGGAAATGGCTGTTCACCTGTGAGGCGCCCTAACAAGAGACGAACTGCCATGATTCTGATTGTGGTCTTTGTTTTGGTGCAGGCACCAGCTGCTGCGAGGGCACCTGCCCCGGCAGTACGGGGATGAGATGCCGATTTAACATGGCCGTCACACTTTTGGTTGGTCCTTTTTCAGCTTGTGTTGCTCTGCCATTGCATTGCTGGACTCGTCTGACAATAAACCAAGCAGCTGCTAAAGGTATTGCTCATGGCCGGATACTCTTGCATACTTCTGCATGTCCGCTGCTGCTAGCGCATCTATTTTTTGACCAATGTCACAACTATAACATGGATTGTGTCAGCACTGCGGATCAATCCCACCCCAAGAAGTTTGTGTCTGCTGTGACTTGTGGCATCTCCTGGGGGACTTCTGGTGTACTCTGAGCTTGCCACTACAGCCTAATGCTAATTCGCTTTGTTGTTGGCGTTGTTGCATCTTTGCTCAATGCCATGATGGCACCAGCACGATCGCAATGTGCTGGTATGATAATGATGATGATAATTATCATTATTACAGGCTTTTCCTGCCATGAGGCAAGTTTCTTCCTGCAGACAAGCTGCAGTTGAAGGCTGCCACAATTCTACCCCTTGTTGGACTCGCCAGATCCAAGCAAGACCCATCCAACCATGGGCACGGTGCTCAGTATCTATGTCGCCCCCTGTCAGCCGGGTCCATGTGCTGGTATATGGCACAGGGCAATTTCACAGTACTGTATCTTAAGGCAGCCTATATACTAGAAGCCTAAATGAACAAGCAAGGGTGACTAGCACTTGCTTTTCCTGACAGCCGCAAGATGATATTGCCAAGTAGTTTATGCATGTGTCTGCCACCACACCGATGATGAAGCATGACCGGTATATTATCATTATTATAGCAAGATACGTCCTGCAGACAAGATGCAGATAAAGGCTGCCATAATCCTACCCCTTGATGGACTCGCCAGGTCCAAGCAAGACCCAATCAATTGGTGGGTACGACCGGTATGCTGAGGGAGAAAGGGCTGCATTAAGGTTGCACAGCATGCAGAATGAGAACAGGAGCACGCAGGTGCGCGTTCAAGCCTCAAGAGCTGCATGAAACCCTCGAGTAATTCTCATGCAATCCAATCAGCAGTCACGCAATCGGAAGGAAGAAAATTACACATGGAATTGACGGGGCTTTCAATCGGGACTTTTCTCTTCCAATGACGTGGAAAGGGATTCGAGAAGGTTTGAAATTGAAGAACTCGCTGACATAAGCAGACGACGCCCCTGGAAAACAAACGACAATTCCAATCCAAACAAGAACTTTCTCAAAACATTTCCTAGCAACTCAGTCGAACACCTCTTCCCACAAAGAGACGCCATTAACACCCGTTCAGCATGGTGAAGCGTGGAGGACTCGCGATCCTCGTCTTGACGATTGCCTTCCTTGCCTCCAACGGCGTAAACGCAGGTCAGTTTTACGTGCATCAATCAAAGTATCAAGGTAGATGTATTGCCTTGCCTTGCGTTCATCTTGCTTTGGACAATGCCGTCTGCTGCTGCTGCGGTCGTTGTTTAGATCACTGCGGCGCCCCTGGACAAGAGCGGCCACGGAGAAGGCTCTGCGCAGTGGAAGCCCATCAGATGAAGTACTCGTGATTGATTCTTCTGAATGTTGTGCCTATCTCATAGTTATGAATTGTTGCTTCGCCGGGACAGGAACCGACTCTCGGAATCGCAGCCCCAAGGTTCCGGCGTCACCGAAGCCTACCCATACTCCAAGGCCTTCTCAGTCTCCGAAGCCTACCAAGTCTCCGAAGCCTACCCAGTCTCCGAAGCCGACCCATTCTCCGAAGCCTACCCATTCTCCAAGGGTGGAGGACCGGTCCCCGAAATCCCCGGTAAGCGCTGAAGTTCCCATCCTAAGTTCAGTTGTATCCTGTCGACGCGTCTTACGCAGAGCATCAGAAACCGAGCAATCAAGATTCAACGGTTTACTCCATCACAAGAACAGGAGACTCAGTGGGATAGAGACACCAGCCACGGGAAGCAATCTTGCTGATTCGACTGGAATAACGGAAGCTGTGACTGACCTCAGCTGTGTTCCTGGACAGGGCTCCGAGAAGTCTCCCAAGCCCCACCGCACACCAACGCCCACACCAACAGCCACTCCCGTCGCCACCACCGCCGCAGCTGCCTCAATCAAGCCAGCCAGGCTGCACAGGCGCATGATTTGATCTGCAGAGCCTGCGAGAAGTTGCAAGCGCTTGAGAGATGGCAGCTCGACGTACAAACGGTGCTGTGACTGGATCGGTGTCATCTTGACAGAAAATGATCGAGTGCATACTCGTGAGGAGAGTGCAAAATACAACGCGCAGCTGCATACTCTATGCAGCTAGGGAGTTTGGCTTGAGGCAGATCTTTCCCAGCATTGCAACTAATACCATTTCATTTCAATAGGTGAAACAGCTCAGAGGAGACACTAAAAAGAGGTGCAGCAGCACAGAAGAGTGTGAGACAATGAATAGGTGAAGCTGCACAGAAGAGACACTGAAAAGACATGAGACAATGAATAGGTGAAGCTGCATAGAAGAGACGATGAATAGATAAGAGGACAGAGAACAGATGGTTCCTGAGATGACTGCACCTGTGATGTACTTTCACGCAAGGGCCTGAGCCTGCGCCCTCAGATGATCGGGGGCAGCAAGTGCTCAGACGTCGAAGTATTATTTTCTCATATTCAGGGTTGTTGCTGACATGATCACATGTTCAAGAACAGACCAGAAGGTGACAGATTCAAAGAAGCAGGCGTGCTGCCCATTGTGATCTTTCCCTTCTGGACTGCGAGAACTATACTGTGCTTTTTTGCGGCAATTGTCCAATATCAGTCCTTACAATGTGGCAGTGTGAGTGATACTGTGAGTAATTCCCTTGCCACGTCCAAGGACGTCAGTGTACATCTGATGTAAGAATACAAGCTACCATGGTCTCAGTTGATGAGCACAGTCCATCAGACATGCCTGTGGTCAAGAGAAAATCTACTACTTGCTTCAGCACAATCAGGTCCATGTCTGCAGCACAGGATCTGTCCGCCAAATAGATATCTACAGTATCAGTACAAGTACAATACATTCAATCTGGTGTTCTTCAGAAGATCAATTCCCTGCTTTGTTCTTTGTTTTAATCACTAGCTGCTGCCCTTCATAACGGTCCAAATACATGTCTGGCACTTGGCAGTGATTGTCAAGCCACAGGATTAGGCGAGCAATCTCCGCCCTGCTGTAGGACTGTTGGTGAAGGTGGTTGTGGCTGCAGGTGCTGTGGCATTGCTTGTCACTTGGTTGTTGACTGCCAGCGGGGCAACCTGCAATCGTGAAACAGCTTCAGCAGATTATCGGGAGTTGTACAAGCAGATGGAGACAAGGGGGTGGACTAAGCTTCTCTTCGGATTGGCAGGGCAACAGGAATGCTGTGCAGGCAATCAGATGCGGCATGCGGACAAGGAAACGCCAGTGCTTGATATTGCTAGGAAGGTTCCAGCATGCAGATCAGTCGCACAAGCTGAGCAATGCAGCCAGGTGCCTGGGCCAACCTGATTCACTCCTGTTGTTGGAGTGGTGGGCGTGCTGCCGATGACTTGGGCTATGGGCCCCTTCGAGGCAAAATATGCCAAGGCGCTCAAATTATCATTGGCGGTCGTGGAGGGCGGTGTTGTGGCTGGAGTGGTGGTCGATGGTGTTGTTGTCGTAGTGGCAGTGGAGGTGGTTAAAGGACTGAACGAGCTTGTGCCACCGCTGCCAACAAGCGAGGAGCCCGAAGTGCTCCCACTGCCGCTCGAAACGGCCGTTGGGACAGTGTTGATCGCGCCTGCACTGCCGAAGAGGCCCCCGACTGTGCCTGTGCTGCTGCTGGTGCGTGTCGGGGTGCTCGTGAGCTGGTGCAGCACACGCAGGCGTACATCTGCATGAAAATATGTAAGTAAATCGCACAACTGGAAGTTGAAGCAAGTGATTTAAGGCAATCGACAACTTTGACGAGAATCTGGGCTGCCAATGCCCCTCCCATCACCAGAGTTTGATTACTTAATTCTTGAGGGATCATGCACTCAAAGGTCAGTATGAACTAGAGAGAAGTCTCTTCATAATACCTTGACAATTGGCTTGGCAAATCTTGGAGGCCAAGGCAAGAAGGGCTACACAAACAAAAGCAGTTCCAGCAGGTTGAGCCATTCGGGCAGGCTTCTCCATCCCCGACGAATTGCGCCCTGATGCTTTCAAGGTCCAGAATCTGGGCAATTCATTCCCACTGTCGCCACAATCTGTGAGCCTTCGCGATGATCTCGTTAACGATGTGGGGTTACGAGTGTAACCCCCACTCCCTATTTTTGGCAGCAACCCCTGGAGAAATCCACGTGGAGGGCGCCCCATGCTGGCACCAACTGAGCTGCTTTAGAAACTGAAAGGAGATCCATCAAAAATTTCTCGCTGATCATCCATTCAGATTTACTCTACTCGTGTGATGAGCAACCTGTAAGACGTGTGTCTCTGGGCTTACAAGGGCATTGTCGTTAATATTGACGGCGCTGCGCAGCTCGTGCATGCTCGTGCATGCTTGTGGCGTGCACGCGCCGCGCAGACAAATGTGTGGAGTTGTCAGAAACTTCCACTGCCGAAACGTTCATTCAAAAATGCTTCACTCATACTCTCTTGCACTACAAGCTACTGCGTCCACGTGGTGCAGACAGATGTGTGGAGTTGTCTGACACTTCCATGGACAAAATGTTCATTCACAAATGCTCCATTCACACTCTCCTGCACTACTAGCTACTGCGTTCACGTGGTGCTCACACACCATCCCACAGTTTGCCCAGAAACATCCGTTTCATAGGAGCTTTCATGGCTTTGCCTTGCGCGCAGCTCTGCAGAAGGCACAAGCAGCTCTGCAGCCACCGCATGCCTCAGTAGCATATCCTTAGTCATTAGCGCTCCTTAGTGGTCAATCCGTCATAGCTGGGCTGCCCTTGGGCCGCTGGCGATACGCGGACAGTGCGAGCGCTAGCACTGTCCTCAGTCACAGCCATCCTTACTACAAACGAGTCATCGCTTGGGCTGCCGGGAGCGGCCGGACATGCGCGCGCGCTTGCTGGCGGGGCCGGTGCCGGTGCCGGCCTTGGAGGGAACGCCCAGGATCTGGTGCCAGTCCTCGTCAGCCGCCGCCGCCTGGCCGTCGATCTGCGCATCTTCTGGAAGCCGCCCGAAGCCGGAACTCGTTTCCCCCTGTCGCCATTCACCATACCTCTTCAAGGAAAGCGCGGAACTTGGACATTTCTGCCGTCTGGGTTGCTGAACCCCCAACTAGGCAGTACGACAAGGGATAGCCTGCCTGCAAGGTAGGCTCTGCAGAAGACAAACCCTCTAGAATCTGTGAGACAGACATGCAGATTAGGGTGCTCAATCTAGACAGGCGCAGACTCCCAGAGCAGCTCAAAAATTTCCTGCCTCTTCCCAGTTCATACGTATGGCACTGCAAGGCGTACAGCGCACAGCAGCAAGTGGATGCAGTCAGGTGTGTGACACCATGAGGAGCAGCATGCAGCACACAAAATGTCTTCACAGGGCTGCACCATTTCTTCTTGAGCTACCTGGCTTGCCAGTTCAAAAGGCCGCGAGGCGTCCAGCAATCTGAGAACAGAGCAGCATTACCTGGACGGCGGCTTGCCCAGATTTCCAGGATGCCCAGTCGCCGCGGATGCCATCCCCCGCAGGCTCGGGCACTCTTTCGCCACTGCTAGCCAAATTGCGCTGTTGAGCTCTGGATGGAGTTGCTTCCATAGCATCCTGCGCTGCCTGCACAAGGGGCACACACCAACTATGTCTCAGATGCCTGCTCAGTCAGGAAATGTGGATGGCAACATGAGAGAGTTGTCACTGTAATCTTGATATTTTTATGACAGCCTTTCCTGCCAGAGGCAAGGTGCATATGCTGTGCATATGCAGACAAGCTGCACGTAAAGGCTGCCAATATTCTGCAATTGTTGGACTCACCAGAGCCAAGCAAGGCCCCATCAAGATGCAAGGATAGCGCCCAAGTACAGCATTGGATTGACACAGGAGTGTTGCATGCATTGCACTGCACCTGTTCTGTGGCTATCGGATGAGCGCCAGATGTGGATGGCTCATTTCCTGCTGAAAGCGGCCCAAGGAGAACTCCTCCGCGCGCAAGCAGCGCCGCATGGCTGGCCGACCACACCTCCAGGTCATTCAGCCCTGCAGCAAACTCATCACCTGATGACACTAACATTGATATATTGAAAGGTTGATAGGGTCTGAAAATTTGAATTGCTTTTGGAACATGCAGTTGCAGAGTGAAGAATGACATGTCTGCATGGAGGTCTCGAATTCTGAGAGACCTACAAGCACACATGCATCTCTCCGTACTGCAACAACAAAAGTGACTGCAGTGATTCCTGACAAGACAGAAGCATGCCTGTGACGATCGGCAGGGCACCACCGCGTGCGTCGGCGCCGTCAGGGCCGCTCCCTGCCTCCGCAGCGAGCTGCAGGGCCGGCCCACCATGGTCATCCGGCAGCACGCAGAGCGCTCTCTGCGCCCGCGGCAGCAGCCGCGCTGACGTGGACAGCAGCTGCGCCAGCACCGCCGCTGACTCATCGCCTCCTGTGCGATACACATCATACAATACTTAATCCTTCACTTGATCATGCAGAGGACACTTCCATCTGTGCACATTACTTCCTCTCGGTCAAAAACTGGTGTGCCCAAAAGATGCATGCTTTGAAGCTGGCCTGACTGGTGCTAGACAATGGAGGCATGACATATCAGAGGATCAGATGTATCATCGCATACTTCAATGCCGGCATAGGAAGGCGTAGCAGACACTGGCGGCTCACCTGGCATGGGGCTGCGGACGAGGCGGGCATGCGCGTGCAGCCCCTCGGTGATTCGGCCGCGCAACAAAAAATACAGGGGGAGGAACCGCGCAGTGGTCTTGCCAGCCTCCATTTGTCCTTCTAGCCACTCACACAGCACCTGCAAATGCACATCAATGTCAAGCCCAGTCCTGCATATTGCCAATGTGACTTGGAAATAAGTGATCAAGGGTGTACTATTTTCTGCACTCAAGAAACACTCCTGGTATTCAGAGAGGACCCTGGAGGGCTCTGATATACCAGCCACATGTCATTCAAGCTGCATTAGAAGGGAGGCCACGATAACGCAGCTTGAATGACATGGGGCAAAAATGCGTACCTTCTCCTCCAATGTGTTGAAGGGCAGCTTCACAACATCAATCAATGCGGTGTTTTTGGCAGCCCAGTCCGCCAGGGCGCGTATGAGCGCTCGAGTATCCCTGGGCCTCTGCTCAGGGCTGACCCGCTCACAGTGCTCCCTCGCCTGCCCAAAATCCAAGCGCATCAGCTTTGTGTATAGCAGATACGACTGTACAAGTGCTGATGACACAAGAGTGCTCAAGCATTCTTCTTTGTTGCCTGTGTGGACAGCGAGGCCAGACCACCTGAATAGCAACGAGTATAAGTGGACATCCATTCTCTCAACGCTTACCCCAGCACAAAGGGTAAATGCACACAGGATAAATGTAAAGACAGAGGGTGAGACCTCCATGAATGCTTCAGTGACGAGGTTGCAGTCCAGGCGGATGCCCAGTGCGACCTCTGCCTCCTCGAGCGGCTCGGCTGCAGGGCCGGCCCCGGGGCGGCCGCCGGCGGCAGAGCGCGCGCGCAGAACATCCAGCGCCACATCAGCGCATCCCCGGGCCGCCAGCGCCTGCACCACCTTGAACCGCGTCGCCGGCGTCGCCGCAGCTGCAATGCAAAATACAGATCGTCTTGTCAGACTTCTGCGCTTCATTTAGAGGGCCCCCTCTGTTGTTTGGAGTATTGACTCCGAAGGCGGCCATGTGTTCGCCGCTGCCATGGGGCTAATATGCAGGCATAATGTATTGGACAGTTGGATGCAGCGCTGTATAGGTTTGCAAGAGGACCTTTACAGTTGTCAAGGAGCAAGCATGAAAAGGAAGCAGCGGCACCTGGCAGCGTGCGGCATGCCTCTTCCAGGGAGGCAGTGCTTCCCAGGAGGGCATCGTCCAGGTGGAAGTAGGCCTGCCACTCCACCATCTGCCGAGGACTTACGCTGAAGCCTTGCCTGTGAAACGTGCACCCTCAACGCAGTCAGGAAGACCTTCTCAGCTTCACCACTCCTCTCGAACAACACCAGACCCTCGGACGCAAGAAATGTGGCCCCATTGGAGGTCCCGGAAGCCGATCAGAGGACCGGCAGTCAGACAATTAAGGTCACGAAACAATTCGTTAAACACAGCAAAGTCAGCCTGCACCGTTATGGAACGCCGCGTTCGCCACATTTCCTAGATGCTGGAGGGTGGGCAAGGAACGGGGACCTCGCCATCTACAGCATTGCAGCAAAAGGCGAACGTGACATCCCACCATGATGGGATCCAACATTAGGCTGGTTCAGGGGGATAAGCTTTGCTTGAGCATACACCGTCTAGCAACCATCTCGCAAGCTAAGCCGTGCAGAGGAGTCTGGTAGCATCTCACATGAACTCCCCGGGGCTGGGGCTGAGCCCGGCGTCCATGAGGTAGTAGAGCAGCAGGGCTAGCTTGCTGTGCCAGGCGGCGCGGTCCGTGGCGCCGTTTAGGAAGATGCCCTGGACAGCCTTCTCCAGGGATGCAGGCGGGTACTGCAGCGCTGTCACCCCCTGCTCCCAGTGGAAGAAACCCTGTCAATCCACAGCGCCCGCTCTTGATCGACATGCGTGGAATTGTGCCAAGGTTTGGACATTTCAGCTGCAACACTGCATTTACTTTGTATGGTGGAGCCACAGCATAGCATTGCATGTCCAATCTGGGACGGACGCATCAATGTCATATATAGATTCTGTTGCAAGCCAACACCACTCGCTGGAACATTCTGTGAAAGCTCTAACTCACTGAAGCGTCATGGCCCTTGCTTGTCATGAATTCTTGCAGCTTCCAAGAAACTGCATTGAGCCATACCCGTAAGGAAGCAAGTGCAGATGAGGTGTTGCACAGCAGATGAAGGGGGGCTCACATGCTGGGAGGCCAATTCCTGGAGCAGGTCCTGCAGAAAAGGCGTGGCCGGCTGCGCGGCATTGCAGCGCTTGTTGACGGCCGTGCGCCACTCCTGATTTGACGCGTACCTCCCAGGACCGCCCCCTGCCTGCGCCACATGCTGCGCGACCCACTCCAGCACCTGCCGGCACATGCCACTTGCATGTCATGAAAAGTCCAACGCCGATTACTTGTCTCGATACAGCAAATGCCTTCTTGATGAGCCTTGATGGGTGCAAAACGCGTATGTCACTCACTGACTCACTATCCGCTTGAGTGAGGCAATGCATGCCAAGGATACAAATTGTATGTCCCATCTTGGGCCTAGCAAAGGGCTCACCAGAGCGCATTGGTAGAGCTGTTTTGCCAGGATGAGCTCGCGGGAGTCCTGTGTTTGGGCTGCTCCACTGGGCTCTGATGGCTGGCCCAGGGCCTCCAGGATAGATACAAGCGAACTGAGGCGGCCCACATGCCTGTACAGATCCCCCTTTGTTGCCAGAGAGGCCAGGCCTCGCGTGAGGCCCTGCAGGATGTGGCTGTGCTCGCGCTCCAGAGCGCTGTGGCACCACTTCTTCACGCACTCGCCATCCAGCAGATAGGCCTCCAGGGCATCACTGCAACATCAAGACAGACGGATTGTCAGTCCGTGAGCAGCCCCTCATTGGCTGCTACATGCAGGACTGAGACCAATGGAAGTTCAGATAATGGAGCTCACCTGGATGTGCAGTATTTGTCTGAGCAGACCTCCACAACATAGTCGTACACTAGGCTGCCGAGTCCATACTGCAGGGCTACATCAAAGAGTGCATGCAAATGTGCCACATCGTTGTCACTGTTGGGCGCGGCCGTGAGCCCTGCCGCCCGGCACTGAAGCAAGAGATCGTGGAACAAGCGTCGCCCTGACTGTGTGACTCGCACCAAATCACGCGGTGCCACTGCTGCAAGTTTCTGAAGGGCTGAAGCTGACATTGAAAGTTTCTGTGCAAGATCTTATATGATTTTATCTATCTGCTAATTAGATTTATGCAGCAAAATTATTTTCTTATTGTCTAAGCAGCTTGTATCGACAAGTTTCCAAATTTATGTCGGTGATGCAGATTCCATCAAGCCAAGAAGGACGAATGATTCACGAGCTGTGAACTTTGTCTGCAAAGCACAGCCTTGACAACTCGTTTTTGCATCAAAATTTGCATCTTGTTAATCGCTAAACTGGTAAAATTCATGTTTGCCAAATTTATGGGGTGATTACATTAATGTATGAAAACCCCAAAGCCCTGCCGAAAACAGTTACAGTCTCGCAGAAGTCTCGCAGTTTCCTATCATCCCATAAAGACAGCTTGAAGAAGTTCTCGTGGCTCAAGCTGCAACTCTAATTCATGTTTCGGCGGGGTAGACCACCTGTTCCTATGCGTTGCACCTCATTTTGACATTCGCTCGAACGGATCCTTCAAGGATGGTATTTTGATTCTGAAGACCACAGATATGTTTGTTAGAGGCATATATCTGGATATAACACGGAATGGTAGGCCTTACCACATCAAAAAAACGCCCTGACAGTGTCCTTCAGGAGAGATATGCAGTCTCCCATGTCCTCAGTAATTAGATTGATGACATTTGCTGCATAACTATTCGCAGAAAAAATTGTTCTCTACCGGATCTGCAACGGTACGAGATCTTCCTTGCACGATCGCTTGGAGCCCTTCTGGCACACATCTGGCAGTGGCTGTTGGGAACGAGAATGTGCTTGTGCACGACCGCCATGGCACATTGGTGAATGATATTGCAATACAAGATTTTGATAAGGGAGCAGAAAGCACCCCACAATTGCAGGTGCTGCTCAGTGCTCAATGGTACAATAATTGCCGGCGTGGCATTTTTGGATATCCAGCAATCCCTGTTCATGCAATGATCTGATGCTGTGCTGTGCAGTGGGATTCACAAGGTGCACTGCTGGCCATCTCATGCTATGCACAGTCGCAAATATTCTTGTACACGCTTGCCAGCCGGTCAACTGTCCGGTTGGAAAGCGGAGTGAAGGTGATTCCTGCCTGCAGACTTGCTCCTCAGCGTGCATCTCAACGTCTGTCTCTCTCATGACCTTTTTGCAGCAGTGTGGGGTCATTTCTGATTGATGCAGATGTTTTGATGCAAACACAGGAGATGACATGCCTTGCATGGGCAAAGTCTCATCAGCTGCTGGCTGCTGGGAACAAAAAGGGAACACTGGTGCTGTTTTCACTGGCCGAGCAGAGGAGGGATGTGATTGCTGGAAAGCATGGCCGAGCAATCACATGTGCAGTCTGGAGCACATCTGGCCTTCTGGCAATGGCAGGTCGGGACAATCAGGCAAGCACGCAGCATTGCCCTACCAAACATGTGATTCTGCCCATTCTTTCATAGCCACTGCCATTGCATGAATCCCAGATCCATTATGAATCTCGGTTAAGAAAGATCGCCTCCTGCTTGATGCAGATTACTATCAGCAGAGGAAGCGATGGAGCAACGCTGTCCTCACATGTATTCAAGAAGGAACCTTGTGACATTCAATTTGCACCCAGCAGACAAAAGAATGGAGCGGTCGCCTCAGAGTCTCTTTCCGCTGTGCTCGGTGCCCGAACCCTCAGTATATGGAAGGTACGCTGACATTCATATCCGCGTCAATGCTGTATCTGTACCGGTGAGGCAATTTTCATTACTGTGAACATGTGATGTAGGTGCCTAACGAGAATGCGGATCCAGGCCAGCTCAGCTTCCAGGAAACGTATGGAGACATCAAGGGGCATGCATGGTGCCACCAAGCAAGGCTTGTTGTCTCTTTCCAAGCTGGTAAGGCTGGACACTACATTTTCATATCCTGGCAAGCCCTGCAATCTTTCCCAGTTTGCTGGCTGATGATGCCATGCGGGTGTGCAGGAATCATTGTGGTGGTGTCAGCACCTTCCAAGGGGCCAGCAAGCCAGATGCAGGTCTACAACTGCTTTGCAAACGCCCTCACAGCCTCAGCTTTCTGTGCAGCAGCTGGCCGGGCAGGTAATGTGTGTTGAGTCAACTGCTCGACCTCATATTTCGCCAAGCATATCAAGGCCCGCTTTCGTCAGAGCTTGTTCAAATGAGTCTGTGATCTCAATGCAGCTGTTGCGAGCGGGGGGAGGGTGGCAGTCTTGGCCGTGGCAGAGACCGTGCAGGAGTGTCGGGAAGATGCAGTCAGCATTCCTGGGGATGTATCCTCGCTGTCTTGGTCCCCTGATGGCTTGCTGCTGGCTGTGTCATCGATGGTGAGACACTTTGCCGGCATTCATTTTGTGAGTAAATCCCACGCCTGCGGATGTCAGAGGCCAGGTCCTTGTGTCACGCATCCAATTTGGTACTTTACTCTGCAGCATCATGGTTACATGGCCAATTCGTGCATGTCAGAGGGTCAGAGGCTACAAAGATATTCTAATTTTGGATAATATAACAGGATGGACCAGTGCATGTCTTCTTGGCAGCTCTGCCAGCTGTGTGCGCTGTGAGGGAGTGCTCCATTGCATGCCTGACAAATCTCAGGGAGGTCACCATTACTGACTTCAGCACTGGGGCTGGATCAAAGCTGCGCTGTCCTGTCGTGGTTGAGCCAGCCTTCCTTGCTCTGGGGACCCACCATTTGGCCGTGGGGTTAGATTGCAAGGTATGCCTTAGATTGCAACCAATTCAAGATTCAGCAATGTATGGTTTGTTCTGCCAGCGAGGATGCAACTTGCCTGCCAGCTTCAGCCAAAGCTTTGTGTCTTGAGATCAAGCAATGCGACCAGGCAAGGTGTGGATGCAGGTCTATTATTACCTGCTGCCGTTGATAGGCGGCTCAGAAGCAAAGCTGCTGATAGCGAAGGAGTATTATGGCCCAATCGAGCGTCTGCAGCTCAACTCCACTCATGTAGCGGTCCTCATTAAAGGTGTGCCTTTGCACGTGCATAACACCCTTTCACATTGTTGGAAGCTGCAACTTTATCAGTTGGGTAAGCTCATGCAGCCCTGCAATGAACTCCCAATGACTAACTCAGACACTCTCTGCTTGCAGGTAGGGTGACGGTGCACACATTAGAGGCCTTAGAGAACAGCACTGAAGGCTTTGTGCTGCCACCACCTGATGTCCATGCTGAGATCACAAGTATCGTAATGACACAGCAATTTTTGGTAAGCGTTCCTGACCTTTGCTAGACCATGTGAACCATGCAATTCTCAGCCTGAAGTGCAAAGGCCAATGAAGCATCATATAGGGCCCCTCCTAAAAATAGACATCCTGCGTGGGTCAGATAGCGTGCACGAGGCAGGGAGATCTGTGGTACTACAGCTGTGAGGAGCGCGCCTGTGTGGCAGAGCACCGCTTACATATTGGGCCAGCTGCTTTCATATCACCAGAACGCTCTGGTGTCAGGTATGTCATACATCACAATTGCAAGAGCCTGATATCATGGGTCACGAATATGAGCTGCTCACTCTGGCAGAGATGTGAGGTTTAACTTAGTTGTGTGAAGTGCAGGACTATCTGTTCAACAAACGATGGCCACACGATAGTGCACAGCGCTCTGAACAACTCCTGTATGGCGATGCCAGCGTTTCAGGGGCCCCTTGTGGCAGCCCTGTGGGACGCTCTGGACAGGAATATTTTTCTGCTGTCGAGTGGAAAGATATTGCATGTCTTTGTCCTGGAGCTGACAGCCATCAATGGCCCAGGTGAATTCCCAGCAGAAGAGCTCCATCAGGGAGGCAGTAAGATAAGAGAAAGCCATGCATGCTGGTGCAGAAACACCCAACAAAACTGGACTGGATGGTGCCTTGAATTGGAGGAGTGCCATGCCATGCAGGCATCAAACATTTGGGAAGCCAGCCAGCATCAGCAGAGCTGTCCCCTGTGCTCCTTGTCGGAGGCAGGCTCATCAGTCAACACACCAACGGCTCTCTTGACAGCACAATCCTGGACACTCACAAGCCTTTGGAGGTGTGAAACATCATCTCCTTGTCAATTAATATGCATGGAGCACTGTCACTATGTGTGTCCCAAAATTCACTTCATGCAGCATCCACCACCATTGCTGGCATGCATTCTGTGTTACAAATGCAGGAAGTGAAAGGCGAATCACAGTCCCACTGGGGTTTCTGCAGCTGAAGCTGTATCCTTGGCAGGCCGTTGATGTGGGAGTGCGAGGGGATGAGCGGCTGCTGATGCGCGTTCGCGCTGCTATTGCCATTGGCAGAATGCAGCAGGCTCGGGACACGGCTGCGATGCTGAACAAGACAGCTGGGTGGCAGGCATTGGCTGCTGCTGCCGTCCATAGCATGGACATCCAACTGGCCATTGAGTGAGTCCGCAAGATCCTGCATGCCTTGCTCCTGTCGCCCCTCACGAAGCAGCGCTGAATCACTATTGGCAGCGAAGTGAGGCCATGCCCTTCGTTTTGCACAGGTGTTATTGTGCGCTTGATGATCAAACAATGGCTGACGCACTAGAGAAGCTGACGTCTGTTGAGGAGAAAGAATTGCGGCGCGGACATCTGTTGTCTATGATCACTAAGGACCATGATAGAGCCCAGGTTAGTCACATAGAATATCTGTGCCATTTGCTTGGCATGTGACATATAGTCAATTGCTTGCTGGTCTGGGGCTCTGTCAGATGCACAAAAGGCAAGGCCCTGATTGGATTGAGGAATGCGTAGGAGTGTTTTTTGAGGAGCAGCCACCCAGCAGCTGCCCTGGACATGCGCATGCAGCTGCAGCACTGGCCTCAAGCCTTGGCATTGGCCAGGGAGCTTAAACCTGCTCTTGAACCCATCATCACATGCCGCATTGGGCAGGCATGCCCCTCTTTCCAGTCAATGTCTCTCCGTTGCTGCCAGAAATCTTGCTTCTTCAGAAGAGAGAGTGTGGCTCACATTGTGCTGCAGGCGAAGGAAGAGCAGGAAGAATATGCTGAGGCTCACAGGTGCTACAGTGATGCTCTAGCAGCGGATGATGAGGCAGCAGAAGAGTGTCTCAGTGAAGCAGACAGAGCACTGTGCAGGGGCGGGCTGGCAAGAACCACAGTCCTCCTGGGGGATTTTGTCAGAGGCAGGGAACTGGCAATTGCCACTGGGGATGCAGAGTTGATAGCGCAGTGTGCTGGCCTCCTGGACAGACTGCAGCAAGTGCAGGCAAGCAGGCTGCCTGACAATTACCTGCGTGTGACTTTTTTTGAACCAGGATTTTTTTCAACATCAAACTTGAGAGAAGTCACAAGTATACTGAATGACTCCAGAATGCACTGCAGGCTGCTGCAGAGCTGTATGCGCTCGCAGGCGACAGAAAGAAAGCAGCAGCGCTGTACCTCGGTGCAGGCTCTGTGGATGAAGCATCCGCCATCATTGGGCGGGGCGAGCAACCGGAGCTGCAACTTCCCTTGGCTCAGGCTTTTGAGGGTGCGAAACCAACACAAGCTTACACACACCCCACCTCCCATGGTATTTGCTGGATCAGGAGCGGACAGTGAGTGTCCGCTGGCCCTTTCTGGCTCTCTAAATTGCATGAGTCACACCATGCGTGACTAAATTCAGAGATGGCGTGCAAAGTGGCTGTGCTTATGCCATGCCCAGGTGCCGGGAGGTACAAGGAAGCTGCGGCTGCATATGAAGCAGCAGGAGCCATTGCTGAGGCTGTGGCAGTCTTGCTGCAACACCTGCAAGACGGCGAGGGTGCAGCCGCTTTAGTCGCCAGATCGGGCGACGCAGCTGCCGCCGCCCTTGTGGCCCAGCACTGCCAGACTATTGGCGAGCATTCTGTGAGCAATCTGCCATCCCTGCCATAAGCCACGGCCATAGACCACATGCTTAAACCTGAGATCCATGCTATTGCCATTTCCAGTCCATGCAAGGCTCCTTTCGCACTGCTGCTGCTGATCTAATGATTACAAGGGAATCTATCCTCATGTTTGCTTTCTCTCTTGGCTTAAAGGAAGGCAGGCAGATATTACTTTGATTGATTTCCATGCCTGTGCATATGCAGGCAGCGGTGCACTATCTGGTGCTGGCTGGGCAGCAGGAGGCGGCGTTTGAGGCCGCGCGCCTGCATGACGCCATGCCGGCCTTTGTTGACAGCCTGCCCGGCAGCGGCCCAGCTGCGGAGCAGGGCTGCGAATGGGCGTGCCAATTTTATGAAGAGCGAGCCCTTTGGGAAGCTGCGGCTGACCTGCGCGACAGATTCGGCTTCGACGAAGCTGCCGTGAAGCTGTACCTGAAGGTGGGTGCGATCAATATTCCATGTGCTGCTTGATCCTGGCATGTGGTCCGACTGAAAGAGACATCGTTCTCAGTTTGCTCGAGGTGTTGTTGACAAGGGGTAAGCTGCAGCTCTCTGTAAAGCACATTAGCACACTCAAACAGTCGGTAGAGGTGTCCCCAACTAAAAATGGTGTTTAAAGAATCTGTATTGTCGCCAATGATGAAAGGATCCGACATTAGGGGTATGAAAAGGGTTCATCTCCCCATGCAGGCTGGCGGTGATGCCATCTACAAGGCTATAGAGATAGTGGGCCAGACCGGGGATGCTGCACTGGGTCTCCAGATTGCTGACAATCTGGAGAGTCACTCGCCCGCTGAGTCAGCGGCGCTCCTGTCCAGGCTGTACCTAGCGCTTGGCAGGCATGAGGACGCCGCTGCAGCCGCGCTGCATGCTGCACACATCGACCAGCAGGCGGGAAACTACAAGGTGTAGAGCTCAAACAAATCCACTGCAAATTGTTCAGTGAAGCTGCTTCTGAAGCATCAATCCGTGCTGCTGCCATGGCCCCATAGCAGTGATTCGGATTCTGTGGGCTCTCAAAGGACTAGCCCTTGTTCAATGATCCAGAGCAGCAAACTCCCTGGAAGAAAGCTCCCGGGATCTCGCAACATTGCTGTCATCAAATTTGCACCAAGTGAAGGACGCAATAAAACGATTGGCACTTTGACCTGCGTTGCAAGATATCAATGCACTGTTGTGACTTGCATGCACAGATGGCGCATGAGACGCTTGTCGCAGCATGGCGAGAGTGCCAGGGTTGTGACTCCAATACCCTTAGATTATTGAGGGGCGCGCTCATTCTGCTACACTCCTACATCCTCATCAAACCCCTCGTCCGCCTGGGGGACCATGAGGTATGAAGTTTGTACCCGCAGAACTCACACTTGGCTTCATGCATTGCAATGGCCACATGCTGCTATGGCTTGAAGCCTTAGACACAGATCAAGGAGGTGTCAAGTCTGCATGGGTTGTCCTGAGCTAGGTGCAGGACCTCTAAAACCAGACCCTCTCACAGCCCCAAGACTAATTACTCCACCTGATCCTTTTCCCTCTAGTGTTTAAGAAGGTGAGCTGATAATGTACCCCTGAAGGTCACAGCAAATGCCACATGCAGGGAGCGGCGCGCATGTTGGCGAGGGTGTGCACCAATGTGGAGGCGTTCCCGAGCCACATCGTGCCCATCTTGACAACCGCAGTGGTGGAGTGCAGCCGCGCAGGCCTGAGTGCATCCGCATACGATTGCGCAGCAATGCTGATGCGCCCAGAACACAAGGATGCCATCAACCCGGCGTACCGGCGCAAGATTGAAGGCATCGTGCGCAAACGAGACTGGTGCGCTCTCACCATGTTATTTTATTGAATTGCACTTCTTTTCCTTGCTTTGAAGTGCATCTGTCTGCTTTTGTGCGTTCAAAACCTTCTCATCTTTGATAATTATGACAGCCAGGAGGTATCCATCACCGCGCTCCCCCTGCCTAGAGCAGGGGGCATTGAAGGTGCCGCATTTGCAAAGGGAAGCAAATATCATATTCACTGTGGGAAATGAGTCCAGGATTTTGGGGGTATGCCAGGGGAGAGGACCCTGAAGAAGGCCAGATTGCCTGCACGTTCTGTAGCATCGCTGGTCCATGCAGCGAACTGCGCTGTGGACACTGCGAGAGGGCGATCCCATTCTGTCTGGCCACGGGTAGTATGCCGGCCCCAAACTGCTTGCTGGTTTCTCTCAATTGCCCTCTGACCTTGGCCAAAACTGTCTTAAGCAACTGCATGCACTCTCAAAACATTCCTTGGAAGATACAGCTCATGCTGCATCAGCACACACAGCAAACATGCTAGTGCAGCTCTGTTTTTCCTCGCACTGAATGTGATCATTGTGGTGAAGTTGCCTTGTTGTTTGTTTGGCAGGTAAGCGCATGTCTCAGGGAGACTGGGCGGAGTGCCCTGCTTGCAAGTGCCCAGCAAACGGACTCGCATTTGCGCGCCTGCTGGCGGTACAGCCGCAGTGTCCCCTGTGTGGATCAGAAGTGAACGAGTCCGAAATTATAACAAAGTAGATCGGGGCGGGAGTTGCATTTGCAAGTTTGGGGCAGATTGGAAGCTGCGTGGTGCAAAGCGAAGCTAACTAACGATGACGTTATGCTCACTGGCGGGCCTGTGTGCCAGACATTACAAAGGATCTGCAATTCTCGTGCTGTTGAGCATCTTTCAAACGTGCAAACGCACTTTGGCAGCGTCGTGGTCGCGCCTAGCCCTTGCCGAAAGCCTAGCAGGATGTTGATCGACAATTTCAAGGTAGACTCACCAAACGTCCAGTATGAGAGCGACGCGATCGCCGCCACATATAACTACGACCATACCGATCTGTCACAAGGGCCCGACGGAAAATGGATTGTAAGGCCGACCACAACACAATACGAGCTCAGAACGAGCACGCGGGTACCCAAGCTTGGGTAGGTTACAGGACAGTAGCTGATCCTTGACCGTGCCCATTGAATTTTGGCAACATCGTGCATGATTATGCGCTTGTATCTTCATAACCACATGATAAATATCTTTTTACCATTACCAGAAGGTGGCTTCTTGTGTGGTTTGGCCATTACTCCTGCATTTTATTGGTGTTTGACTCGTCGTGCTGACAACGTCTGGACGCGGGCGAAAGAAGTGATTGTAATCCCTCGCATGCTCAGGGTTATGCTTGTTGGATGGGGAGGCAACAATGGATCCACAGTGACGGCAGGGTGCCTCGCCAACAAGCAGTGAGTGCCTCTTAGCTACATCCTTTCTAGACTTTTCGATAGCACGAGGCTGCCTTCGGTTTGGTCTTGCTTCTGATCCCATGGCGGTCTTAACTAACAATTATGATCAAAACCATGCCTCGAATACGAATTCATGGGATGTATTTTTTGGGACTTTCTTGCTGTGCACCACATCTGGACACACCAGAGGGGCTAGGCAAGCACGCACACTATTATTCTTTACTGGACCTAGAAGTCCTCAGCGTCACCCTTCATTGTTTGTGCACCAGCACAACGAACCCTCGTTAAGCCTCTCGACCTGTGTCGGTGCAGCGGCATCACATGGATGACCAAGGAGGGCCTGAGGAAGCCCAACTACTGGGGCTCGGTATTACAGGCATCCACCTGCCGCATTGGCAACTACCGCGGGGAGGAAGCATACACCCCTTTCTCCTCCCTTCTGCCGATGGTCCACCCCAATGACATCGTCTGGGGCGGCTGGGACATCTCCGGCCTCAATCTGGCCGAAGCCATGGAGCGCGCTCAGGTGCGCTTATAAGGAAATGCAAGGGTCCAGCAGTGAGCCTGTCAGCTTTCTCAGGTCATGCTCAGGCAGCAGCAGTGGGCATAACAGCTTTATAAGGTCAGGCTCAGGCAGCAGCAATGAAATGCCGATGGATGGGTTTCTGTGCCGGGGGCCTGCACATCCTGTCACTCGGTTGTCGGAAGATCATCTCATCCTAGCGACACCACAGATGATGGTGTGACAGATGGACCGACATAATGCGCGTGCTTCTGTTGTCAAGCTGGCTCTAGCCCCAATGCTCCGCGGCACTCTCAGCACCCCGCCACTCGCCTGCTGATTGTGAAGCCACCCGCTTCAGTATGCTGTATATTCAAGAAGGTTTTCTTGCGCCAAAACCAGTGATGTAAGAGACGTGTGGCGTGTGCTCTTCTGTGTGCAAGTGCAGGACTTTGAGCTGCAGCGGCACTGCAACGCTGTCCGCTGCGTTCTGACGGGGTGGTGACGCTGATTTTGAGAGGTGTGTAATTTGTGCGTTCCCTGCCGCAGGTGCTGGACTTTGAGCTGCAGCGGCAGCTGGTGCCCTACATGAAAGACATGGCGCCGCTGCCGGGCATCTACGACGCCGACTTCATTGCGGCCAACCAGGACACGCGCGCGGACAACCTCATCAAGGGCAGCCGCCAGCAGCAGCTTGACCAGCTGCGCGCCGACATCCGCGAGTTCCAGCAGCGCACCGCCGTTGACAAGGTCGTGATATTATGGACGGCCAACACCGAGCGCTACAGCGACGTGAGTGCCTTTTCCCAGTCATCACTGTTGTGATCTCCCCGTGCACATTTGAGGGATAGCATGCAGGAATGCTTTGTCTTTGTCCATTGCATTGCAGGCTGTGAAATTTCTGGGGTGCCTAGATGAGGCTGCTCCACAAGGAGGAACCTGAGAATTGCGTTATGTAAAGATAGGCCTGGCTTGGGCATAAGAGCTTGCTTCAGGCATTTGCACTGTACGCCTTGCCTTTTGTCAAAAAAGAAAGTGTCGGTCATTGAACAAGCACGCTACGCGTGCAATCATGGAATGGCAGGAATGGCTTGAGACGCATGCTGGCCTTTCTGGGCGGCGCATAGCACAGCCCTTCACCTCCATTCAGATGGGTCTGCAAATTTGGCCGCCACATATGCAGACCTGTGTCTCTGGAGATGATTTGCTCTGCAAGACTGACGCTCGGCAGCCAGTCATCTTCAAGCCTTCAGAGGGTGCTGGGTGCAGAGTGCTTTGTATGTTGAGCAGGTTGCGGAGGGCCTGAATGACACAGCCGAGAACTTCTTGGCGGCGATTGAGAGGGACGAGAGCGAGATTGCGCCGTCCAGCATCTACGCGGCGGCTGCCATCCTGGAGGGCGTTCCCTTCATCAATGGCTCCCCCCAGAACACCTTTGTGCCGGGCCTCATCGAGCTCGCCGTCCAGAAAGGTGCAGCCCATCTCCGTGTATATCTGCTCCCAGCACCCCTCTCTTCGCATGCACCGTTTGCCGTAGCAGTGTTCATTTGTCACTTGTGTGTCTGCTGGGGCAAGAGGCAAGAGGCTCCTGGACAGTGGGTTGTTGGTTGTGAGCTCAGCAATGATGGAATGTGCACGTGTGCAAGTGCTTCAAGTGACTGTAAGATGCATGCTGTCCCACATGTCTCTTTGCGCCTCACGCATCACCAATGCAGGCTTGTCAGCACCTGACCCTGGTGTCATGGGCGGACACTGTACATCTCATAATGCAGGCTTTGCCTTTTGCGCAGCCAGGTGCATAGGCACCTGCTGAGGGCGGTTGCTCTGTCTTGCGCGCAGGCGTGCTGATTGGCGGGGACGACTTCAAGAGCGGGCAGACGAAGATGAAAAGCGTGCTGGTGGACTTTTTGGTGGGCGCGGGCATCAAGCCCACCTCCATAGTGTCCTACAACCACCTGGGCAACAACGACGGCATGAACCTGTCCGCGCCCCAGACCTTCCGCTCCAAGGAGATCTCCAAGAGCAACGTGGTGCGCGTTCCCCCTCCTTCCACAGGCTCTGCTTCTATGAGGCCCTCGCCCTTTCTGTGCGACACTTCACGCAGCACAGCTTGGACACCGTCACTTCAAGCCTACTAGCTCTCCCGGCATGTGGATGTATGCATGGTGCTGCATGGAGAGCCGCAGGGGGTTGAAGCCAATTTTGCGGATGTGATGATAGCTTTGCACCTGTTGATCACCAGACTGTGCAACACATGTCAACGCTCACCTCGCCGTGCAGCTCTATGTGCAAATCATTGCAGAGGTAGCACTGAGCACAAGCATAGGCCGCCGATACACCATGCCAATGAGACCCTCACCTCCTCCCCAGTATTGGACCCTGCTTCGGGAGGTGTGTTTATTGGGATGATGTGCGTGGCCCCCAGGTGGACGACATGGTGGCGAGCAACCCGCTGCTGTACTCGCCCGGGGAGCACCCGGACCACTGCGTGGTGATCAAGTACATCCCCTACGTGGCCGACAGCAAGCGCGCGATGGACGAGTACAGCGCCGAGATCTTCCTGGGCGGCCGCCAGACCATCGTCATGCACAACACCTGCGAGGACAGCCTCCTAGCGGCGCCCATCATCCTCGACCTCGTCATCCTCTCAGAGCTGCTCGGCCGCATCCAGGTGCGTTGCACCCTCTTGACCCGAGAAGAATCCGTACTCTGCTTTCCATTCGTTCTTGGGACGAGCAAAGTCCTGGTTGCATTTCGCGGCAAGTGAAGGCCCACGATGGAGTCTGACGTGGCTGAGCAGGCAGGCAGGCTGGGGAGTTCTTGCTCATGATCAGGTAGGGCCGGCGGCAATGAGATGGACGTATTTCCTTGGCGGAAGGTGGTTCCATCTGGTCAGATGCTGGCCTCCCTAAGTTTGAGTGTGAGACCAGCTTTCTCAAGTAGCTTCGGGCAGGTGCAGCTCGTGCAATGTCTTTCAAGCGATACTCGCATTGCCAGGTTTTCCCAGATCTGGCTGTTGGTTTTAAACTGTTGAGGAGCAGTGCATGCTGCAGCAGTAGCATCATAGTGCTGAAGAGGATGCGTATTTCGGTGTCGGCAGGTCCGCGCAGAGGGACAGGAGGAGCTGCACGCGATGCATCCGGTGGCTGTGCTGCTGAGCTACCTGACCAAGGCCCCACTGGTGCCGGAGGGAACGCCTGTGATCAACGCCCTGGGCCGCCAGCGCGCCATGCTGGAGAACGTGGCGCGCGCCTGCATCGGTCTGCCGCCCGACAACAACATGATGCTCGAGTTCAAGGCCTGAACGTTTGATCAGGACGCACTCATGAGCGTCTCTTTTGAAACAGGGTAAATCCGCATCACCTGCATTCTGATAGATGGTGGGCTGGGGCTGGTGGGAAGGAAAAGGGGTGCAGGGATGCAGGGAGGGAATGGTGAATATACTCGTGATTATTTGAGGATGGCCCGAGGCCCCAGGAGTGTGCCTGCGTGTGGCACATTTCTCTGGTGGAGACTGCGGAGAAGGGGGAAGAGCAAAGCGATGAAGGCGTTCTGGGGGAGTTGTTATTTGGTCTATCATCGTTTGCAGGTTGCTCAACGGCCACAGGAATCAGTCAGCTAAAGCGCTTGTGGTTTCTGGAGAACATGTGAGGTGAGGCTGGCAAGCTGGATGTTGGGGGCATGTTGTCACATTCAAATTCATCCCATTGGTGACAAAATGGGGAGACCATGTTTTTCCTCACGTTTTCACTGCCGCTTCTCTCTAGTGTTTTTATGCAGAAGTGGGACAAGAGGGGCAAGATGCAGAGCTTCCTAAGCCCCGAGTGTGTTGCAGAATTTTGTGCAAGCTGTTCAGTGCGCGTGCACAATCCCCCCAGAGAAGAGCCACTGGTCGGTCGGCTTGGAATTGCAGCTTCAGGCAATGCGACAATTTTTGCTCGAAGCAATTTTGTGGACGGGCTGCAGTCGACACTGTCTTATGGGTGGTGTGTGTTGGCCTGAAGTGTGAAGCACTTGGCGCGGTAAGTTATAGCTTTGGAGTCGTTGTGTGCAACAGATCTATGTATTAAATCTCGAGTGCATGTGGCTGTACACTAGCCTGTTTGCTGTGAGTCGTAGGTATTGCTGTCAGAGTCCGTGATAGATGCAGTGGAGAGCATCAACATTGCTCTTTAAATTGTTTAATTATCTGTCCAAGATCGTGCAGGGCAGCTCAATAGTAAAACCCGAGTCTTGACACCAGAACAGTCAGTTTTTATCTGAGATTGAAGCTTGAGCCAGCCGTCATGCGTACTGAGGTGAACGAGTGCAAGAATTGAAGTATTTTTTAGAGCTTGCAATTGAGGATGTCTTGTAGATGCAGAATTTGCAGGACTGTCCGGGGAATCATCCATAGATAGACTGTCTATGATAGACATGCATGCCCAGCAATGAACTTGTAACCAAGTACAGTGTGTACATGGCATGTTGATATCAATATTATCGATGAGATGAATCATTACATAGATGTTGAACATAAGATACTGTACACCAGGTCCTTGCACCATCTGACTGAGTCCTCCTGCACCACAGTACTACCTTGCATGTGACTGCCTCTTGTCCATTGTACTTATTCTTTCTGCATGTCAAACGCTGCACACATGATTTGGCCTTCAATGGGGCCAAATCCCACGCCATAGCCCGCATTCCATATAGCCATGAGACGCCCTTAGCCAGCATATATGGCAGCATGTAGCCAGCATATAGCACCTTTGCACCGGATTCACTTCACAATGTTGATGCGTCAAACAGAAAACAGTCCAAAAGCAGGGGCAACGAAATGATTGCCATTACTTCGTGGATACAAATGCCTTTTGCCTCTGCCATGTCCACACACTTCTGCACACCTTGCATGTATCGTCAAAGAAGCAAGAAAGTAGAAATCCATACTCAGTGCCTTCAGAGAGGCATACATGTACTTGGTCCTACCGCCCTTTGCCTGCAATTGCTTCCAGTCAGAAAAAGTACCCATACTTTGTGCGAGGTTCAAACAGCAACAACGTACTTGGGATACACAGGGAGCAGCAACTTTCCCACCCCTGCCGAATTCTCTCTAGCGCGCAAGCTTCAATGCTGCTAGCTACATGAACTTCCATACTTCGCCGTGTCACCCAAATATAGCGCTAAGTCACAAGCCTGTGGCTTCATGGCGCATGAAAATCGACAACTTCGCTCGGGGGTGGCGCCGTGCATGAAAATGCACAGGCAGCCGGATCCCCGCCCAGTTGCCATGAAGCCAACAGGTATAATCTCCTTTGCGCGCAGTGGGAAAAAGCACTTGGTAGAACCCGATCGAGCATTGATTCCAACAGCACAGAGCACAGAGTCCCTTGAATGGTAAATCTACTTCCGTATGACCTCATCATTGCTGCTGACTTTGTGGCATACTTTGTCTTCCGCTGACATCAGCAGGTGCTGAGCTGGCCCGATGACATCAGCATGCGCTGAGCTGGCGCGGCGCCGACACTGGCAGGCCGCGCTGAGGTGGCGACTGCTGGTTGCTTGTCAGAGGACGTGGCTCGTTCCAGCTCGCTGCGCCGCTGACAGGTGACGGGGCCCAGATGGCGGCCAGCACTGGGGGCACTGACAGGGGGAGGATTGCCTCCTGACTGGCGGCGGGGGACGACTGCGGCCGGCTGGCATGCGCGGCGGTGGCATGCGACAGCGCCGCCATCTGGTGCGGCGGCGCGCTGTGCTGCGGCTGCAGGTCCATCGCTAGCGACCCCTGGACAAAATATATCTCCAATGTCAGCGCACCCAGACATGCAGACTCTTGAAGAGCATTCCCTTGCTTGTCACGCAAATGTGAGCATACTGCTTCGAGATATATGCCAAGTACCTGGTCACTTCTGAGGTGATTGCAGTCCAAAGTTCTTTGCAACATGTGCAATCTGTCTGATACAGCCAGTGTAAGAGCGCTCGGCACAAACACGAGTGGTGGGGGCACAATGGGTGCTGTGAAGCATCAGAAGTGCAGATGCATGCTTCACGCTGCAACCCGTATTAATAGCTGGGTGCACAGGTAAGAAGCGCACCAGTGGCTGGCTGGCAGCGGCCCAGTGGGGATCCTGGAAAGAGGGTGAGCAGCGCGCTAGGCCGGCTGCTTGGCCACTGCCGGGCAGGCGGTCCAGCATGGTGCCCAGCTGCGAGGCCGAGCGCATTGCAGTGCTGGACGCGCAGCTGCGCGCTGCGATCCACGCCGATAACGCCGCCTCGCTCGTCGGGCCCGGTGCCGCTGTCATGCGCGGCGCAACGCCGTTCGCGTGAGGCACCTGGCCCTCAAACGCCGCCCTGCTCCCACACAACCTGTCGTCAGTGACTGCCAGATGCCCAGATGATCGACTGCTCTAGCACCCCTGTCACTCGGAATGGGACCTGCTGTACTAATTTTTTAAAGCGCTGAGGAAGGTATACGTGTGAATAAAAGCAAGGTATGGGGACAGGGGCACACCTGCGCAGCTGCTCAGGGCTGAAGGTGAGCTCATCGTCGCTGCCGGAAAAGTGCGCGGCGGCGCCCTCTGACTCGCAGCTGGCGGAGCCCATCGGCGACGACGGCTGCTGCTGCGCCAGGCCCTGCTGCTGCTGCGCGAGGGCCGCGTACTGCTCCCGCAGCCGCATGGCAGCCGCCTGCAGGTTCAGCTGCTCCTGCCGCAGCGCCTCCTGCCCCTGCTTCAGCGCTACCTGCTGCTGCTGCAGCATTGCCATGGCCTGCTGCTGCTGGCGAGTTGCCTGCTGCAGGGAGGCTTGCTGGCTGAGCCCCGGCTGCTGCAGCTGCTGCTGCTGCTGGGCTGCCTGCAGGCTGGGCGCCTTCATGCTGCCGAGTGAGGGGCCGCCAAAGAATGCGGCAAAGGCCGCTCCGTCCGGGCTGTTCGCCAGCGAGGCTGGCAGCGTGGGCGTGCGCAACTCCTGCAGGACCAGCGAAATACGGAAGTTCAGGAAAGGAACTCAGTGGTATCAAGATTGCATGCATCAGCTAAGGCTCGTGCCTCAGTCATGGCGATGATCTATGGCGTCAATTGCAACGACAGAAATGTAACAGGGCTGTACGATGCGATGGGCTGGGCACAAGTAAACAGTAAGGCTCAAAGACTTGCCTTTATGCTGTGCGCGAAGAAGCAGACGGGGCGATCACATTCGAGGCCGTCTTTGCACAGTTGCGTGCGATATCTGCAACAAACAGGAGAATCAGCTTTCAGAGCAGCAAGTTATCAAGTTTGAGAAAAGGGTATTGAGAGGACCTATCTTGCAATCACTGCACTTTGGGAATCTCATTGTTGGAACAGGCACCACAGTCTTTAGCATGCGCAGCAAAGAAGCACACACCTGCCAGGGTGCAGCCAGCTCTCAAAGACTCCATGGGCAAACGGGCACTGGTCACCACGCTTGCATGTCCCCTGCAATGAATTTGGTGCAACATCAATTGTCAGAAAAGCGCGTATCCTCAACCTTCGGCTCAAAATGGACACACAGGCGCAGAGCAGGTCAGGTAGTTCGTGTAGGGGTGCCTTGCTGCCCGTAGGGGGGTGGAAATTATATAAAGTGTGCGAGACATGGGCATCTCGTATTTTGCTTCCTACTCGCAGAGGCAGCTCTTACCTTGCGGAAGTCAGGGCATGCTGTGGCAACATACTTAAATGCAGCAGTCCCCCTTCTCCTGGCTTTCTCTCCCACGTGTGCGAATGCGCACAGGGTCCAATCGTGTGGCTCGATGTTGGAACACTCCGTCACCTGACGGGACAGCACGCGCCTGTCAGGCTGAGAAATTGCAATTTGAAACTCAGTATCCTGCAACGTCCAAGCCCTTCACAATAAATTGCCCAGGCCCACGACAGCGCGCATGACAAAAGACGCACACCTTGAAATAATTGATGCGAAAATCGTCGGTCCTGAATTCCGCGTCCAGTAGGTTGCCCTGGAGAGGGATGACATCGGGAACATGGGCGCCCTGCATATTATGGCAATACCGTTGAGCTTCACGAAATGACTGCAAGTTACTCTGCAGGCCGACAGGGAGCGAGGAAGGATACACCCGACCCACCAAGGAGGATGCTGCGCAGCAATTCTCCGTTTTCACTGGCGTTTGCGCGGTGGCCTGTTTGGGGGCTCCCGAGGTGTTGGAGGACACTGGAGAGGCTGTACCCGGAGATAATCTGCAAAAGCTTCCGTCGAAGCACATGGAATCCCTCCGGGGCTGGTACAGCTCAGCCAATCCAGCAGACAAAAAGACCTCCCTTGACATTAGTCAACAGGATTTAGGAGCACAAGCTACACCGGGCATGCGAGTCCTTCCCCGCAAAGTGGCCTTTGCAAATGCGTGCAACATTTGAGTGCCCCGTGCAGGGAGACATGCCTGCGCTGCGTTCTGGAGCGAGGTAAGCACGAGCCAGTGTTTCGATCAAGGAATTGCCAATTATGCCCTTATGGCTATTTAATTCGCCCCTCAGGGTATGAACATGACTAATTTTGGTGACTAATTGCCACTTTTCCCAACAACGCACGAAGGAGAGTGGCTATTTCGCCAGAGCCATTAATTTCCACAGCCAAGTTGTAGCTGCCCAAGGCATCCCCAATAATTATGAAGCAGCCACAAAATATCTTACAAGGTCAAAGTCGTTCTGTGTCACAAACATATAATATTAGTTGAGAAGTAAGACGAGCTCTCTTTCCTCCTGTCAGGCAACTTGCATAGACAAGTACATCTCAAATAAAGCCGCTTTGTTTGCGGCTATCCCAGGTGCGAGGGCTGCAGTGACCAGTGAAGACTTTCTAACATTCCAGGGGCCCTTGACAAAGGCCACTCGTGCTAGTAACATAGTTCTGCAGTGCACAGCCAGAGAGACGCTTCACAAAAGGACCTACTCAGCTTGCTGCTCATCATGCAGCAACGAGCACCATAAGTTCACAGCACTGGCAGGGAAGATTCCTCTCAAATCTTTCATCTTTGATCGGCAATCAGAGCATCATCTCAGTGGCACATGGTCGGCGGGCATGCAGCACGCACTTCACCCAGAAGCCAGATCAGCGGCCCAGGGTCTGGCGGTACTGCTGGTACCAACCCCTGACCACATCCGGATTGAAGGGCGTCCCCATCATCTTGGAGTACTGCTCCCACACGCGCACATACTCCTCCTCTGAAATCTGGGCTCCCCCGCTGCCGCCAGTGCCGTTGGGCATGCCCCCCATTGATGGTCCCCCGGGCCCCATCCCCATCATCCCCCGGGGGCCTGCTGGCGCGCCGGCTCCCATGCCACCCATGGCTCCCATGCCTGTCATGCTGCCCATGCCCTGCGTGAGTGCACAAACTGCTCAGCCTTTGCAAACACTGGCCTAATGGTTAGTGTACACACACACCTGTGACCAAGGGCAGAGGCCACCACAAGGCAGAGGCAGGCTCTAGAGAACAGCCATACTCTATCCAGACAACCTCCTTTCGCACACTTTTCAGATGCTGAGCTATATGCACAACCCTGGCTTGTGGAAAATTGTGGAGACACAAAATATCAGAAAGAATTGGAGGCTACCTGTGACATCATGGCTTGCGCCATCATCATCATGGGGTTCACGCCCATCATCATGGGGTTCACGCTGCCGGCTGATGCGCCACCGCCGCGAGCCTTCTGCTGCAGCTGCACATCAGCAGACAACAAAAGTGCTCAAAACCAGACTCACCCACATGCAAGCCTGCATTATCGCACACCCCAACTTAAAGTGAGCAACACTCGCATCAGCACAGAGAAGAGCATGAGCCAGCACCTTCTCAAATGCCTCAAGGTACTGCTCGTAGGACATGTCTGCCAGCCCCTTGCGATCCCGGCTCCGGCTGCGGCTTCGGCTGCGGCTGCGCCGCCGGCTCTTCTCCCGACGAGGACTTGGGCTGCGGCTCCTGTCATACAAATTAGATTGTAAGCACACTCACATCCTCCGAAGAGCTCTTTGTCTTGCTAATTAGGCGAAAGTCCACAAGCCACCTTTCCAATGATGAGCTTCATCCCTTTGATGCCCTCAGAACACAAGAGTCCGCTGTTGCCCGCTAGAGAACATGCCAGGATGCATGCAGAGGAAACCGGAGGACCAGTTTTCAACTGGCATGGGCAAGGTTCACACCTGCGGTCCCTGCGCCTGTGCCGGTCATCGCCTCGGTCGCGCTTTCTGCCATAGCCCTGATCGTACCCGCCGTCCCAGTCAGCGTTGTCATAGTCTACCTCCATGTGCACAGGGCCCCTGCCGCGGCCTCCCTGCGCTGGCCCTCGGCCGCCTGCAGCCATAGGCTTTCCCCTGCGCAGCAGAATCCCTTAAGACACCTCAGAATACGCCGCAGTGCCCGGCGAACATAACCTGCATCGGATATCCGTCTAACTCGGCTATCTGACAGCACCTTCTGTCTGCAGACCAATCATGCAGCAAGCACAATGCTGCAAGATATTTACTTACAAAGCTCATGAGAGACAGTGATTACTACTGGTTGCAAGACGAGGTGGGAGATTCTGCGCACATCATGGAGGTGACTCTGCGCGAAGCTGCAGGCATGCCGGCATCCTCTGCCGGCGGCGGCTGAGGACCGCGGAGCCCGGCTGAGCCGGCGAACGGCACCATCTGGTCCGGCCCCGCGTGCTGCATTCCCGGGAAACCAGCGCCAAACCCCCTGCTGAATGCCGGGCCGCCAAACCCACCAAAACCCTCCATGCCGTTGGACACTATGAAGGGCGGCCGGCCAGCGCCCATGGGGAAGTTCATGGCCATGGGGCCCATGCGCATCATGGGGTCCCCCATGGGACCCCCCTGCATGCCGAACTGGCCCATCTGTGGCCGCGGCCCACCAAAGCGCCCGGGGAATCCGCCCCCGCCACCCCGGCCCCGACCGGGGCCACCAAAAGACCCTGTTGCATGCATGCATTACAGCTTGTGACGAGAGAACGGTGTAAGCACCCTGCAATTCACTACGTGTTCCGGACTGCCACTCATGCCTTATCATTGTCAGGCAAGAAAGGAATACCATATCAAGCAAGAGAAAGCTAGGCTGAATGCAAGTTATTCTGCGAAGCAATCAACCGTCAACCTCATGCCATGCAACAGCCTGCTGATCTGAAGGTTGCAGCAGCGCGCACCTGCCGGGCGCTGGAGAGGGGGGATGCCGGCTTCATCAGCGCCCTTATCGAACAGCTGGCACAGGGCGCGGCCCACATCTGCCGGCAGCTCCTGGCCGTCTCTGCCGATGCGCACAGGCTTGCCCTCGTTCATGGAGTTGTACAGGTGGTTGGTGGCCAAGAAGGGCAGGTCGAACCGGCGCTTCCAGTCCACCCTGAAGGTGCCCCCAACTGCTGCTGTATCCTCCCAAAGGCCCGTGTTCTGCACCAGGGACGCATAATTCACATACAGGGAACAAGACTCTATTCACATCCTGCACAGGGACTGACAGGCAAGGGCAACCCCACATCGCACAGCACAGGAGAAGGCCTGCTGGCATTGTCCGCAAAGGCAATTGGAAGCACACTACAGGAGGACATAGAGGCAAACCACTCCGCCACTCCGTTACTCACAGACAAAATGCAATGATTGAGAGTACGCAGTCTACCTGGTTACTGGAGACATAGGACTGCATCCTGGCATACCCCTGAAAGTGGCCACTCATATTGACAGAAAAGATCAGGAACACTCCGCATTTCTGCCTGAAGGCCTCGTTGAGCTTTTCCTCGTTGTGCTTCTGCAATCCAGATCAGAGACAAAGGGTGAGCCTGCCACAATCACTCAGCACACACCAACAGCTTTACAGGGGTTGTTCACCACCCATGCCATCTGAATTTTCAAATCTCCTTGGCCGTATGCTGTGTGCAGGCCGCATCCCACACCTTTTGGATAAAAGCTCATCTTGCGCTTCCACAGAGTACAGGATAGTACAAAAGGCTGTTCTTTAGGGGATGATGCATCTAAGAAATGTCAGTAAGCATGCTGCCACAGGCACACCAGCTGAAGAACAGCCGGCAAATCAGAGCTAAGCATTCCTACCAGCATTATAGTCAGCGAACGCAAAAGCACTGAATAGATGGAGATTGCACCTCTGAATGCCTGGCTAAGAATGTTCAGAGGTTGTACATGGCAAAGGAAAGGGCGTCCAAATTGCACAACAGGAACAGGAATCCTGTCTGCCAAAGGAGCCACTAATAAATGTACATAATTCCGGTGCACTTGCAGAGACAGACAGATGAGGTCCGGAGGCAGATGTCTCAACAAACCTGCGTTGCCCAAATGCCCTTCTCAACACTTTGGTCAACATTGAACATGCTCTTGCTCTTCAGGATGAAGAAGCGCGGCGGCTGGCGGCCGTTTTTCTTCTGACCAGCTGCCTGCACGCCCTTCCCCTGCTGCTGCTGCTGCTGCTGGGCCCCTTGGCCAAAAGAAATGATGCGCGCAGTTCCATTCTGCTTCTGGGCAGGCTGAGTGGCTGCACTGCCATTGGTGGTGTTCATTTCTTGTTCCTGCTCCTCCTCAATATCAGCCTCCGACATGCCAGCATCCTGCTCTAGCAGGTCTTGGACTCCCTCTGGCTCGTTTGACATTGCAGCTCTTCAAATGGAGCACTTTACAATCGAGTGAGCCACTCCCAAGCTCCCGCTCAGAAGGAAAATATGAGTCGGCTGCGGGTTTTGTTCAACCCCAGGCGGGAGCGTTGGCGTAGTTGACAGTCAAGCGGCCCTCGCTGCCATATGCCTGAACAGGTCATCCCATTACTCACAGCACAGGGTTGAATTTACAGAATAGTTGTAGTTGAACGATTGCGAGCATGCCTTGGTCAAAATGCAACGGATCCTACCTCATAAAGCACAGAGATCTTCTCGTCTAGCGAGGGGCAGAAGGACTCCTTCAGGTACACGAACTGGAAGGAAAATGATTCACAGAGTTAGTAGGCCAGGTAGAGCAATCAGGTAAACGTTTCAACTCTGCCACCAATGCAGCGATCGAAAGTGTACATAGGGAAAGATGCAGGTGATCAGGCTGGACATCAAGGACCCACCACTTGCTCAGACTTGGTCTTGGTGCGCAGCACCTCCACAATCTTTGAAAACTTTTCGTTTGCCGATATCTGCATAAAGCACTTCGCCATCTCAGTGAAACAAAGTTGATCGGCAGGAAACAACAAAGGCAAAAGGCAGCAAGGCGAAAGAATGAATTGGAGCCCTCAGAATTCTACCGGACCTTGACTTTCTGTTGCTTCAGAATAGGAGCGTCGCCGGTGGCCCGTAGCCAAACGATCACTGCATTCAGCACACACAGCAAGTTGGGTTTGCTGGATCAAAGCACCATACTGCAGCTTGACAAGAACGCAAATTCCCGGACCCGCAGCTGTATAGAATGCGGCGTCTTTGAGGGATGATCTTGTGTAAAGTCGGAAAACTTTCAGGAGGACAGACGACAACTGGTGAGATAAGATGATCGCTTGCCAATGTTACCTTGGTTTCCCTTGCTCTCACTCATTCAGCGGTTGCATCCCCTGTCCTGTCTTTTGTGACGCCTCCAAAAAGATGTAGGCTCATACAATGGGCACCAATTGTATCGCTTTCCTAGCGATCTCTTCTTCTTCAGGCCCCGCTCCTTGCGAAGACATCTGTACAAGGGCGTGCCATCCCATGGTTTTTGTTGATCGCTGAATGAGTAGGATTACAAACTGCACTAAGTACATGCAGTTGATTTAGATGGTGAAATTTCAGTATCAATACCTCAGAGGTTCAATTCAGTGAAGTGTACGAAAAAGATTGTCTTGCGAAACTGATCTGACGTTGCTGTCAGCAACATCTAGACAATGGAGCTTGAATAATCGACAACAAACTCAAAATATGACACAGTAACCACGCGCTGTGTTTAATATTCAACCAGTTCTATGAGCAACACCGGCCAAGTTGGCAATAGAAGCCCAACATTAAACAATTGGCAGCCTGATCTTTGTTTAAAAGGACAAGTTTAGATTTTGGAGACAGCGAAGAGGACAACTGCAGCTGAGGTCGGGCTTGAAGCTCTGGATTGACGAGGACACATACAATTCAGATGGGACGTTCTCCAAGCTGCTGACCGCCGATGGCAGATCGTAATTTAGACAACTGGGTGTCAGACCAGTTATATGCTCTCCTCGGTGCGCAAATAAATCCCTGAAGCGCATGTGGAATAGCGGCAGCATACCTGGGAGTGCACGGCTGGTGCCATAGAGCAATGTTTGAAGACTGTTCTGGGTATGCAGGCTTTGCAGAGAGCGCAGTGGTCAGCTATGTGGTATCCTTAGGGCGAAAGGCGTCCAATGCAGCAGTCCTGGCTCGCCAGCTCGAGGGCCAGGTGACCCATTGATATCAGCACTCGCCCTGCATCTCTCACAACGCCCAGTGCCACACTCCTGTGTTCATGCACCGTCATGCTTGCTTGTTCCCTGTGTACAATATTCCCGGGCAAACTTGGGCCCATAATTTGAAGGGATGGGGCCTGTACTTGCACGAACAAGGCGCCAATCAGCTGGCTGTCTCGCAGGGGCTCCCGAGTGGCATGGAGACGTGGCGATTTGCCGAGGATCTCCTGGCAAAGATTCCCCGTGCGGGCGCCGCGCCCGGCCGCGCCACACTGCAGTACCAACAACGCGAGCGGGATGCGGCCGCCTTCGTGCGAAAGAACGCCGCATTCGCGATGCTGGAAGATGACGAGGATGACTTTGACGAGCCGCCTCCCGCGCCCACCACCGCGCCGGTGCCCAAGGTCGCCAAGAAGAGCCTGCGCAAAAGCAAGGTGTGCTACTCGAGGACTTTGTACGGCATGTGTGCAGACCTCAGCTCTGCTTTAGCTTGGTTGTTAGTCTGACGTCTGCTGCTAAAAATCCGCCAAATTGGGGGTCTGGACCATGTTGTTCTCATCGGTGCCGTGATGGATATGCATGCCTGCATGTGGTGCCCACCTGAAGGACAGCTGGTATGCGGGCGTTGCTCAGAAATGGTGGCTTCATGGCTGCAGGCTGCGGCGGTGAACGGGGAAACTGACGATGGTGTGGCGCCTGGGCTGGCTCGCAAGAGGCAGAAGAGAGCATGGGAGGAGGACTCTGACGCAGAGGGAGGGGACGCACCAGATGAGGAGCAGACAAAGCGGCTGGCAGAGGAGAAGGACGCGAGGGAGAGGGACGAGTTTGCAGAGCGACTGCGGCAGAGGGACGAGGCGAAGACGAGGAAGCTTGCCGAGGCCAAGCTCAGCAAGGAGGAGCTTGCGGTGAGATTGTAGCTACGTGCCCTTGTATCAAGAAGAGACCTGTGTTGCAAATTGCCTCCGGCTCAAAGTTTCACGAGGCAGCACATCTTGTCCTGGCAATGCCTTGAGGAAACACTGTCAGCGACATAATGATTGCAATTGCGGACCATCAGCAACCTGTAAGCAAGGCTGCCGGGGTTTAAACCTGAGCTGTGCTGCAGGACATAGAGAGGAGAAAGTACGAGACCGAGGCGCAGAAGAGGGCGCTCGTGCCAGAGCTGCGAGGGATTGCGCGCGAGGAGTACCTCAAAAAGCGCGAGGTGCTCAAGCTGTCAGAGATGAAGGACGCCCTGGAGGATGAGGAGATGCTCTTTGCGGTGGGACCCATTGTCTCTTTGTGTCTGCTTGCCTGCGCAGTCTACTTGCGGGTGTCTTGGAAGCAGGAAGAGCTTCACCCAATGGATCTGAGCTTGAGCACTGACAGAGAGGTGGACAGGGCTGTCCTTGCTGACACTCGTGTTGCCGGTTGCTTTGTGTTATGGTCCGTGGGGCAACGGCAGTAATAGGAGGTGTGCCATCAGAGTTGCAGCGTACAGGAGGATGAGTTGTGAGGGCTGGTTTTTCTGCGGTGGTGTCACAGGGCCAGAAGTTGACAGAGAAGGAGCAACGGGAGCTGGAGTACAATCGGCAGGTGTACGAGCTAGCCATGTTGCGCAAGAAGCAGGAGGAGGAGCTGCAAAATCGGGACGAGTACCACATGCCCACCTCCTACGACGCAGAGGGCCAAAACCAGAACAAGCGCTACGAGGTCCTTTCTGCACGATACAGGTCCGTTCCCGCCCGACTGCCACACCGTTTTCTTGTTGTGGATCCAAGGGAGGTCTTATGGCTTACTGAGTACTGCTGCAATCGTGTCGTGTGTAGAGACGCATTGAGCAGCGCTCTTTGCATGCCATGCTGGAGGGTGGCAAACCGTCCGTCATCCTAGCATGACCTGCTTTGAATTGTCTACATCGAATCTGAGCACAATGGACCGGTAGCAGGAGGCCATCCTACTTGTGCCGGAAGCAGGGTTAATATGCCAGAAGCAGGGAGTACCGTGTTCGCAATGCTGCAGACCATCCAGGCACATCACAACAGGATCATAAACACTGCAGTATGAGAGAGAAGCATGCGAAGGCATGCAGGTCCCAAGGCATCCAGTGGTCACCATCCTGCCTGAATGTGCCTGCGCTGTTCAGGGAGGTTGATGAGGAGGATGAGGCGACGCCGTGGAAGGAGCAGGAAAACTGGGAGGTTGACAAAATCAAGACAGCCTCCATGAAAGTGGGGTCCAAGGACCGGGCCAAAAAGGCGCAGGAGTACGACTTTGTGTTCGAGGACCAGATTGACTTCATCAAGGACATGGCCCTCGCCGGGGACGTGGTGCGCCCCTTTCTCAACATCTCCTGTGTCTCGTCTTCTCTTGTAATTTCCTCAATACCTCCTGTTGGCTGTGAGCTACACCAGACTTCTTCCTGTGCCCCTCCTGTGCCCTGACATGCATTTCTTGTACCCTCACCTCGTGTGCTACACGATTTCAGAATCTTGTGCATTCTCACATGCATCAATACTGTGCAGTGTGCACAGTTGTCACAATACGGTGGCACAAAATATTAATTATTAGCTCTGATTATGAGCTCTTATTATGTATCGAGTGAGCGTCGTTGGTTTTCAAGCCACGGATGCATCATGTGCTTGGTACACCCCAGACTTTGGACAAGCTGGTCCTTCAGAGCTGATCATGCACGGAGTGGCTATAACTGAAAATCAGGCAAATGAATCACCGTCTTCTTGCGACACCCCAGGGTTCCGACAAGCTCAGTTTGGAGCATTCTCCATCTAACAGTGGCTGCTATTCAGCCAAGCAATTGAAGCAATATGTTCTCTGTGCGCGCCAGGATTTGGACGAGGAGCAGGCGCTGGACAGGGAGAGGAAGGAGCGCGAGGATGCGGCCAAGAGCGAGTTTGAGCGGCTGCAGGCGGACCGCAAGCTGCTGCCCATCTTCCCCTACCGCGAGCAGCTGCTGCAGGCCGTAGCCGAGCACCAGATCGTCATCATCGTCGGCGAAACCGGTTCCGGGAAAACAACCCAGGCGCGCACACCCCTGCCTTCTTGGCCACACAGATCGCAACCCGCTGTCCACCTGACATGCAGGCCCTGGCACAGAGATCAGTCATGCATCCGCGTGCATGCGTGCATGGGCAGACTTCCTGCCGCCAAGTACGTTTTGCGAGCTTGAGCAGCTGGAGAGAATATTCTGCCGCTTGACACTTGCAGATCAGATCCTAGGCCTCTACACAGCTACGAGAGGCAAATGCGGAAGTGTCAGCTCCGCAGTTCAATGTTTACTGGTTGGTTCCGCTTTTCACGTGGTGTCTGCTATGGAAGGGACGGCCACCTATTACGAGTGGCCTGTCTGGTAACAAAAGAGATTATTTCGCTGAGGTGGCGGTGGTGGGTGCAGATTCCGCAGTACCTGCACGAGGCGGGGTACAGCAAGGCGGGGCGCATCGGGTGCACGCAACCGCGGCGCGTGGCAGCCATGAGCGTTTCGGCGCGCGTGGCCACCGAGGTCGGCTGCAAGCTGGGCAGCGAGGTCGGCTACTCCATCCGCTTCGAGGACTGCACCTCCGACAAGACCGTCCTCAAGTGCGCCCTCTGTCTTGATACAAGATAGCTGTTCTCATCATCAATTCAGCAGGAGATCTTACAATTCCCTCCGCTATTTTCTTGGCACGCTGCCATCCCCTGCCATACATGACTCTTGCCACCTTGCCCTGATCATTGGTCTCAAGGCACATTTGTCCCACTCCCCCTTGCTCAGCATTGCCTCCGTGTGCTGTTGCTCATGTTGCATGAAGCAGCAAATATCAGGGCAGAGATCAGGTAGAGGATCGTGGCTGTGGCCCAGTATCTTACGATGATACCTTTCTCTCAGTTTGAAACAATCAACTTCTTTACATCGTTTGTGAACGAACAAGGATTCGCTCTTTCCTTGCTAAGGGCTGTGTGGTCTTGTGCAGGTACATGACGGATGGCATGCTGCTGAGGGAGTTCCTGGGAGAGCCCGACCTGGCCACCTACTCAGTCATGATGGTGGACGAAGCCCACGAGCGCACGCTGCACACCGACGTCCTCTTTGGCCTGGTACGCCCATGATCTTTTAAAATTGCAGCGCTTGTCCGCTTCAGTATGTGACACGGCCCTTCCATGACGTTGTTGTAGTGTGCTTGCAAGGCACTGCTATCCCCCATACTGGATCACCTGGTGTTCAGAAGGTCCCTTTTTAAAGCCAGGAGATCCACTATGGATGGGCACCAAGATTGCCAAAACCCTGTGCAAGCCTGTGGTGCCCGCTTCCCTGCAGCATCTGTTTTGCCTTCAGTGCTTCTTAATCTGCAGCTTGGGGGCCCAGCAGCACAATTGACCTTGCCTTGAACAGTAGCATGCAATGAATATTTATAAATCCAGTGTGACACTCTATCTGTGTGGTACGTGGTGCAGGTGAAGGACATAGCGCGATTCCGGCCGGACCTGAAGCTGCTGATTTCCAGCGCTACGCTGGACGCAGAGAAGTTCAGCGAGTACTTTGACTATGCGCCCATCTTCCGCATTCCCGGCCGCCGCTACCCAGTAGACATCCTCTACACCAAGGCCCCCGAGGTGGGTAAACTATCCGCCGCTGCATGCATGGCCGGATGTTGCATGCGCTGTGTGCTGCGTGGATGTCAGCCCCACATGTCAACATTGTGGGCCCGACATCCAGGACGCATCCAGTGCATGCTGAAAGCCGTCTGCCCTCGAGCTTGCCGGAGAATGTACTGTACAGATGCGAGAAAACGGGCCAATTGGGGTTTTCTGCCGTACTTTTCCCTGAATGAGCATGGTGTCAAAGCAGGCAATCTAGCACTGACCCAAGCGGGGCTACGTACCATCAGGCTGTGTCGCTGTGAGTGAAGTAGGACAGCCGGTGAAGCTGCACTGAATCACAAGTGTCTTACAGGCCTGTGGGTATCTGCGCAGGCGGACTACCTACATGCCGCGGTGGTGACAACGCTGCAGATACACGTGACGCAGCCGCCGGGCGATGTGCTCATTTTCCTGACGGGCCAGGAGGAGATTGAGACGGCCGAGGAGCTGCTGCGGCAACGCACGCGCGGCCTCGGCTCCAAGATCGGCGAGCTCATCATCGCACCCATCTACGCCAACCTGCCCTCCGACCTCCAGGCGCGCCAACTCCCTCTCCTACCCTCCTTCACTTTGTCAGCTCTATTTATGGTGTTCTCTTGCCCACGTCTGTCCCTTCTGTTACGGAATCTGTGGGATCTAGCTGCGGGGACTTGCGGAGGCTAGCGTCACCAATCGATAGACTTGTGCTCGTCCTTCATATAAATCTTGGAGGGGTGGAAGTCTCAGCAGGTGCTACAGTGTTGCGAGCTTAATGGTGTGCCTGGTGGTGTTTGAGAATTCATTGCTTGCATTGGTGCCCTCCTGGCCTGTGGAAGTGTGTATTGTAAGCCAACCTCCAGTGGTGAGGGCAAATTCCAAATTATAGAGCGAGATGCATGGTTGCCTGGGTTATTGGCTCTGCGCGTTGCTTGCATTGCTTGCCTGATGGTGTCTGCATGATGTCTGCTGCAGGCAAAGATCTTTGAAACGACCCCTGTGGGCGCGCGGAAGGTTGTGCTTGCCACCAACATCGCTGAGACCAGCCTCACGATCGATGGCATCAAGGTGCGCCTCTTATCTGTGTCTCCCGCCAAAGGACCATCCTTCTGCTCTCGTGAGCGCTGAGCCTGTGCATGCAATTACATGCTATGCTTGAGAAGCATGCTGGGATCCTTATTGTGTGAGAATAAGCTCCCAGAAGCTCTATGTTCGCATCAGGTAGAACTGGCTGGGCAGCAGAGGTGACGCCATGCTGTGCTTCCTGTGTCACGCTATGCACGCTATCGTACGCTCACAGCGATGTGTGCTGCGCAGTACGTAATCGACCCGGGCTTCTGCAAGCAGAACGCGTACAGCCCCAAGACGGGCATGGAGTCGCTGGTGGTGACTCCCGTCAGCAAGGCGTCCGCACAGCAGCGCGCCGGCCGCGCGGGGCGTACCTCCCCCGGCAAGTGCTTCCGCCTCTACACTGCCTACTCCTTCCAGCACGAGCTGGAGGACAACACCATCCCGGAAATCCAGCGTACCAACCTCGGTGCGCCCCCCTTGCGACCCCTTTTTTGCCCTAGCTCTGCACTCACTCCGCCTGGTGTAGTGTGTGAATCGGCAGAGCAGAGCTTCAGGTTCCTGGTGGGAAGGTACAGATTGCTCATCTTCTTAGCCAAAGTCCTGCTGACTTTCAACACTTTTTGCCTACCCAGCATCTAGGAGCTTTTCATCCTTACACCTAAATGCCAGTGGAGACATCTGTCGAGTTCTTCATGCAGCGATTGAGGAAGTTCCATGGCTTGCCTTGCGCATGCCTGGCTGCTATAGCGCTGTTTGCCTCACATGACTGCTCCTCCAAGAACGCGCATGTGCTGACCTGTACCTCTGCATCTGCGCAGGCAACGTGGTGCTGATGCTCAAGTCGCTGGGCATCAACGATCTGATGAACTTTGACTTCATGGACCCCCCGCCCACCGAGACGCTCTTCCGCGCTCTGGAGCAGCTGTACGCGCTGGGGGCCCTGAATGACAGGGGGGAGCTGACTAAGCTGGGCCGGCGCATGGCGGAGTTCCCTCTCGACCCCATGCTCGCCAAGATGCTCATCGCCTCAGAGGACTATAAGGTGCATCTTATGTTGCCTCACAATGATGCACACTCATTTTCCTTCTGCCTCCCTCCCTGCCGAGCTCATCCTGCCTTTGCATGCAACAGCTCCTGGTGCAAATACCCCTGCAGAAAATGAGCCGGTTTTTAGCTGCCGTGCATTGCTGCAAGGAAAGGCTCGGCCTGGTGATGTTACAGGCGCTGTGTGATGCCTGAGACGCTGCATTATCTGTATTGTATATGCAAATGCCATCACATTCAGTGGCTCCATTCTTTAGCTGGGAATGTCCATCAGCGGATCCATCAGCAGATACTGATCAGGGTATGATAGCAAGGCAGTAGATATTCAAAATGTGTAATAATGTCGGGTGCCGGTGTGGGTACAGTGCTCGGAGGAGGCTGCGTCGGTAGCTGCGATGCTGGGAGTGGGCGGCGCGGTGTTCTACCGGCCCAAGGACAAGGCGGTGCACGCGGACAATGCGCACCGAGCATTCCACCGCGGCAACGTGGGCGACCACATCGCGCTGCTCAACGTGTTCAACGCTTGGGCCGAGTCCGGCTTCTCCACGCAGTGGTGCTACGAAAACTTTGTACAGGTGCCTCCCCGGTCCCATTCATGCATTGGGTGCACAAGTGCAAATTTGCTGTTACAAGGGCAGAATATGCCATTTCGGATCTACTGCTGTTGGGCTCCCTGTTGGCTGAGGGCAGGGCGCAGAGATGAGATTTGCAAAGCAGCGGAATTGCCTTGGAATGAAAGTTGCTGGAGGTAGCCCTCAAATCTGCAGAGGCAGCGCTCAAATTTGCAGAGGCATGTGCAGTGACTGTATGCTATTTTGCTCTATATGCAAGGGGGAGTGGCTTCCTTCCTGGATGTGGCTCCTGATGAGCCTTGCCTGAGAGCGGGTCTGGCAGGAGGCCCTCCTTTGTGCCAAACAGTACCCAGATCGCCTGCATGTCACGATGCACATGCAGGTGCGGAGCATGAAGCGGGCGAGGGACATCCGGGAGCAGCTGCTGGGCCTGATGGAGCGAGTGGAGATTGAGCTCACCTCCAACGTGGGCGACCATGACATCATCAGGAAGGCCATCGCGGCGGGCTTCTTCTACCACTCCGCACTGCTGCAGAAGAACGGCACCTACCGCACCGTCAAGAACCCCCAGACCGTCCACATCCACCCCTCCTCCGGCCTAGTCGAGGTCCATGCCGCGCTGCTCTCTGTGCTGTCAAGAAATATAGTGTTATCTAGGTGGATGGGAAATGTGTTGCGCATTGCACAAGGATGTGCTTCTCTGGAAGTGCGTTTGCGGTCTGATCCAGCTCCTGAAAGCCCCAGCCACAGACTGCATGCGCAATTTCCATAGCAGCATCTCTTTGTGCAACTGTACAGAAAGCATCAGGAATGTAGGCAGTTATTTGAACGTTGCCGTTACCTCTGCAGGTTCATTCATACATGCAGCAACCCTGCATGTGGCTTGCTAGTATCCTGCTCAGCAGACATTGTCTTGAGCAGCCAGACATGTGCGTGCAGGTGATGCCGCGGTGGGTGATCTACCACGAGCTGGTGATGACCACCAAGGAGTTCATGCGCACGGTGTCCGAGATCAAGCCGGCATGGCTGATCGAGATCGCGCCGCACTACTACAGCAAGAAGGAGCTGGATGACCCCTCCGCCAAGAAACTGCCCAAGGGCGTCGGCCGCGCAGCCGCTGCGGATCTCTAGCGTGCATATATCATGATATAGATCTGATCAGCTCGACGTGGCCCACGTTGTAGTGCTCTACTCGTGAGGGTATGATCCATTGGGGAAAACCCATGACAAATTTGTTGTATGCTGTAGCTAGAGGATCTGTACGGGGACTTTCCTTGTTAAGGACACCTGATCAGGCCTGGTAAATGAAACGGACTCTTTGACGTGGGGGTGCTGGTGCATGAACAGCAGGAAGAGTGATATTGTGGCTATGATACAGCAGCTGCAAAAGCTAGTAGGACCACAAAACATAGGTCTGTGCCTTTTACATTGCCAGATCTCTTGCTCAACACCTGTATAATTTTGATGTATCTCTGACAGATTCTCTGTTGTACACATGTGGTACTTGTTGCAACATTTCCACCTAGCCCTTTAGTCCACAGAATCTCAGTCATGCGTTCAAGACTTTGACAAGGTCTCCGCTGCCTTTATGTCACTTTGAAACATTCTGCGCCGCCTGTGCACGCTCAGTAATGAGGCCTAGTATTTCAGATCTCAGATTCTGGACGGCATCAGGGGTCAGCCTGAGCCTCAGCTCAGAGTCTGTATCTTGCAGGGCTTTGTCCTTCAGGAAGCTCTCTGCAATTATATCTGCCATGCCTGCATCATAAATTGGATTGTCAGCTGTTGAGGTACTCATCATGATCCATGATCTGAATTCCAGTGCTGTAGTTCCATCTGTGAACTCATTCCAGATGCTCATGCTATCACCCACCTAGCACATACAATCCACAGTCATGAGAGTTGATCTGCTGTGGAGCCTTTGCACACTCGTATCGCAACTGCCTGCCTTCGTTTCTCCTGCAGGTGGCACCTAGATTTTCGTGCTGAGCACTTCCTTGAGTGATTATGATCAGATCTTGAAGAGAACAGAATACCGACCATGTAGCTGAAAAGAGAGGGGAGAGTCCTAGAATATCGTAGCACCAGAACTCACCCCAGCAACTTCCAAGCATTCTTGGCCAGACCCCTGGCTGCTTCCTCATTCATCCCAGCTGCTGAGTTGTAGTGCCGGAATGTGGAGTCATGCTTTGTGAAGGCTAGCAGGCTCCTTTGAGTTGCAGAATAAACATAATGAGATTATCCCATACCGGTAACACCTTTACCTTAGGGTGGCTTCTTAATGGTATTGTATAACCACGACAGAGTTGCATGCTTTGCCAAGGTTGCACACCAGTGGCTGCCTCCGCTGGATTGTGAGGGGTCGAGGTTGTCATTGCAAGCAAAGAGTATCAGCTCCCTCTCATCCAGCTGGCAAGCAACAGAGACATTGTCAAAACCCTGTAAAACGGCTCGTCTCTGCCCAAGGAGCAGGTATTGCAGGATGTACCTTCATGGGTGCCAGCACAGCTTCCATGTCCATGGCATCTGCACATGGGCACAGCACATGATGGACACCGTGATTTCATTGCAAACAGCTTTGGTCTCCACTGCTGTCTATTGATTCTGGACCCGCAGGCTTGAATCATACCTCCATGCAGCAGGAGATAGGTTAAGGATCCTCCAAAGAAGAATAGCTCGTGATGATGTTCATATTTTTCCTTCTGGAGATACTCAAAGAAGAAGGAGACGATCTGTGGCACAAATCCAGAACCTTGTTAGGTGGTACGGGCTCTGAGCGGATATGTTTAGGCCCTGGACTGTCTGATCATTGGGCATCAACATCAGATCAGACCTGATCATTCAACCAGGATTCACCCTTTAGAAGATCGACATCGCTTCTGTATAGAAGGATGTCATGATAATCAAGAATTTTGGGCTCTTTTGCCATGTGATGGCTAGCTTCTCATTTCCCTTATCACGGAAACTGCAAAACCGGTTTCGGCAGTCTTTAAGCTAGTCTTTAACTTGACAATTGGATGCTCAACCGCAACATTTCTGATTCTCTTCTTTCCAAGGTCTCCAAACCTGAGTGCACCCCAGAATCCACGTCGACGCCGACAGAAGTCGGGAAGACGGGCGTGCGGGCTCAAGATGGCAGTATATATATAGCAAAAATTTGAGAACGGTCATCTGGTCCGTGATCGTGGCCGAGCGGTTAAGGCGATAGACTAGAAATCTATTACGGAGACGTGCGCAGGTTCGAGTCCTGCCGATCACGCTTTTTTCATGTTTTACTTTTTGCATATGCATTGTTGCACGTCCATCAAGGTCCTCACCAATCGATCCACACCACTTCCTCTTTGTACCAAGTCACTTCTCTGCATCGCAGCCATATGCGGCTCCGAGCCGCATGCATGCGGCTCGGAGCCGCAGCTGCAACCGGATGGCCCAAGCATTCATGATGATCATGATAGGACCTTGCATAGCATGCGCAATACTGCACATTCATCATGGGGACTGATTAGAAATCCTTCACAGTGGCGAAATGCGATGGAAGGGTGGCGTCAAAGCACTGTACACCCATTGCATGCAAAGGCCTGGAACTCATTCGAATTCTATGGGTCAGCCTAAGTAGGCTTCCTTGGGATCTGCACAGCACAAGCACAGCATGGAAGGATTTCGTTACGAAACTTTCGTACCTCCGAACACTTGAAAAGGGTACATTTCCTGCAGGATCAGCTTGATCTGTGTTCTCATGAGGTGAAGGAGATCGGCTGCAGAGCGTGCAGCCCGTTGATAACCTGAAAGGGAGGGTCACCTGCACTCTCTCTCAAACAGAGCCGTAAGGCGGAGGAAAAGGAGTGACATGCTGAAAGAGAGGTCTTCCTCATCATTGAAACAATTCAAGGCAAGACTTGCTACTGCTCCGACGGCACAGCATTGCCCATTTTAATGTTGTGTCCCAACCTTCATCTTTTGGCGCATGCGTTCTATACACTTGGATCTTTTGCTTTGGATCTGATCAAGGCGTCCAATAAATATTCTTGATCAGTTGAAGATCTCATAGCTGTCTCTCTGCGTTGCAGTCTGCGACAGCGAAGAATACAAAGTCAAAGAAGACCCGGGCCCTCAATGGTCTCTCTGCAGGTGGGTACTTTCCTTTCTAATTTATGCTGCACATTCGAATTGTTCTTTGCACGTATACGTGTGTGGTGATTCTTGCCCGCTTCGAAGTTTCTGGCGATTTTGGTTCTTCCCTCTCATACTGAACCAGGATCAACCTATGGCGCAGCTGATACAACATCCTCTGGCCCAGCCAACAGCGAGGAGAGTGCGCAGATGGGCGCTGCAGTCGTGAAAACATCCAAAGAAAACGTTGCGAGCGTTCTTGGTGGAAGGGTGAGTGAGGTCTCAACCCATTTAAACTTCCATGTTTCTGTCTGACGAAGCACATTGTTAACGATCTCCCTCCAATGCTGTCCTTCTGGTTGCCTGACAATCAATTTTTTTGAAGTATTATTTTTCGTTTCATGGACATCATGCATGGACCATATCAGAGACCCCTGACGATGTCAGTCTGACATCTGCGCAGGAGGGAGACCGGCAGGGAAGCAGGGCCTCGCGCCCGAGCACGATGGCTGTGGAAGTGGACACCAGCCTCACTAACGGCGAAGCCATGACAGCGCGGTTGCGCGGGTGCACCTCTGATCCCAGCCACTGCGACAGCACACCGCGCATTCCCCAAGATGTACCCTCAGCCATGAACAATGCCACCGGGCCAGACGCAAATGAGAAGGAAACCGAGGGCGCTGTGCTTGCCGGCTCCAGGCGCGCTGAGTCAGTACCGGCGGTGGACGAGGAAGAGCGGGAGCGGCTGAGGGAGGCGGCCAAGCGCTCGGTCAAGTCGGACTTCGACATGAACTACCTGAGGACCTTTGATAACGTGACCTGGGTACCTCTGGCAAAGGCTCGGCAGGCAGCTGCCAATGTTGGGCTTGCAACCGATGACCAGCCGCATGACTGCGGAGGACCCCATGGCTGTGGTGCAGAGGGCGGCGCGAGGGATGCAGCAGCAGCAGGGGGAGGCAGGCCGGGGCAGGATGCAGGCACCCCGGCAAGGGAGGGGGGACCTGACGAGGTTAATTCCCCGGGAGCGGTGGCCGGCACGGCCCGATATCACAGCGGCGGCGCTGTCACAGCGGAAGTGCGGGAGAAGCTGCACAAGAGGCTGGAGGAAGAGGGGAAGCTGCACCTGGTTCCGCTGACGGCGAAATGGGAGATGGGCAGGAGAAAGGAAAACACCCTAACCCGAATGTGGTTCCAGCCGCCGCCAGAGCAGGGCCGCAAGAAGAAGCTCATGTCTTGTGCAAAGGCAGTCACGTTCCTGGAAGACCTGTATGCTGAGGGACAGGAGGCTGTGCAGCCAGGTGCGCTCTTTTCCGCTGCTTTCCTGCACTTTGCCGCTTACTGCGCTGGCATAGAGGCTGCTAATAAAGCCCTCCCATGGTCTATTCATTGCATGACACCTTGTGCTAAACTTGTCAGGCGAGGCAGGCAAGGGAGCCGAGCAGGGGGCAGCAGCAAAGGAGCCGGCCGCACCCAGGAAGCCCGCCAGCCTGGACCAGCATTCTGCTCTGGGCGCCCCGCACGCAGCAGCTACGCGGCAGGACAGCGGGGAGCATGTGTCGCCTCGTCTTGTGAAGCTCGCTCCCCACGAGGAGCAAGTGGAAACATCGCCGGGCCTCAGCCCGCCCGAATCTCCCAAGAGCCCGCCCGAGACGCCGCGCTCGCGCGCCAGGCGGCAGACGCACAAACCGAACGTGTACAACCCCACGCCACCCAGCAAGGAGGAGAAGAAGCGCATGCACGAGGAGGCCCGCAGGACCGCCGCCAAACAAACCAAGGAGATGCTGGCTGGGGAGGCGCCAGCTGGCGCGGGGGAAGCGCTGCCGGCAGCTGCCAGGCAGCCGCACGGCTGGGAGCTTCCGGCCGCTGGCGCTGCGCTGCAGATGAGCCCTGTGGAGGTGACCTTTGCCAGAAGGGGCAGGGGCCGCGGCAGGGGATCCTCTCGCGGCCGCGGAACGAAGACGGCCGGTGGTGGCAGGGGCAGGCGGCGCTCTGTCTCTCCTGCTGAAGCATCTGCGCCAGAGGATGGTGCAGAGCCCCAGCCAGCAGGGATTCCTGAGGGCACTGATGGATTGCACGGCGAGGAGATTGACGGGGAGGTGGCAGAGGCCATGCCCAAGGGCACGCCGGCTTCGCCAAAGAAGCGCGCAGCCGGCGCGGCCGCCACGGCGAGGGTTGCGAAGAAGCCGCACCGGGGTGCTGCTGCCGACACATCCGCAGGCACCAGCAGTGGCGAGGCCATCGCCGCCACCGCTGCCTCCAATGGCCTGACGGAAGGTAGGGGGCACGGACCCCCCAGCAACAATTGCCCTGCCAAAGAGTGTGATATAGGACTTGAGAAGGGTAAAGCATGTGGGGAGAAGCTGCTGGGTTTGCTGAAGCTGCTGGAGAGCAAGGTGGACAAGGCCTTTGAGCAGGCATCACTTGGGACGGCAGTGATCTCAAGAACGGCGGTGTGGGGTGCAGGGGCGCAGCGGGGAGCAGCGACCGGGAAGAAAGCCAGGGGTGGGAAGAGGGCGGCTGCGCCGAAGGCCCTCAAGGAGGAGTCCGATGTTACCCCTGAGGAGAGTGAGGAGGAGAGCAGCGAAGCAGAGCCCATGAGCGATGGCGAGGCCAGCGATGAGAAGCCGCGCTCCAGGAAGAAGCCTGCAGCGGGCAAGCGCAAGGTGGTTAAGTCTGGCAAGGGCAAGAGCAGCGCTGCCAGCCAGAAGCCAGTCAAGAGCGGAGGAAGTGCAAAGGCTGCTGTGCTGGCTCCTGCCAGAGAAGCGCTGCCACCCCAAGAAGGGTACGGCCCTCTGCCGCTCCTCTAGCATCAAGCTACACCCCATAGAACTTTCTGTTCAAATTCATCTTTATATTCTCTGATCTATAATGCTATTGTCCTGGGACTGATGTGGAACACTGATACTGCATTGTGAGCCGGGAAGGCTGACTTTTGCTATAGGTGGATTAAAGAATCGTATTATCATGGCTGCTATGGGTCAAGGCATGGTGCCTGTGAACTGCAGGCGATCTACAGAGGCACACTATTGGTTTGACAGGACAAAGGCCCAATTGGTGCAGCTGCCAAAGCACAAGAAGGACTTCACAGCAACACAGCTGGAGGTGAGCGGAGCACTGGCGCTCCTTCGCCTGACATCACTGCATATGTTCAGATTCGCATGGAAGGCACTGCGCTACAGAATGACCGCATCCTTCAGGAAATCATTGGCACTGGTGGTGCATCACATCATGGGCCTTCTAGGGGATATCTGATTGGTTTCTGTGTTGCGCAGCTCAATGCAAAGTCATGTCACAGCTGCATGCTGCAGCATGTGGTGCTGCCGTGCAAGTCGAACAAGAAGGACTGCGACATCAGCTTCTGCATACGGCAAGCTCTCCACTGCAAACGCCAGACTGCACTTGCAGGATTTTCTTGCTTTTGGTCTTATCATTTGTCTGTCGCATTTGATATCCTGCTATCTTGGAGCAACCACTTCACCAGGTGAGCTGCGGAGTGCAATCTCTCTGCAGCTTCTCTGGGCGTGCAAATCTTGTTGCATTGTTGCTCGCCTTGACTTGCCCTATCTCATTGTATACTTATCTGCTAAATTGGATCACGCCTTGGCAGGTGCTCCGAGACGATGGGGTACATCGCGAAGGTGTGCACGGACGAGGAGTGGCGGAGGTACGCCGCGGGCTGGTGCCCCCGCTGCCTGGGCTTCTGCACCTGCCGCGCATGCATGCGCAAGCCGCACCCGCGCGAGCAGTACTCAGCGCCCGAGCACCAGGTTGAGGAATATGCGCGCCACGTGCTGCGCTACGTGGGCCCCCTGCTCGCTGACCAGCACGCCCACAAGGTCGCAGAGGTGCAAGATACCCGCACGCCCTCCTTATCTCTCACGTCATCTGTTATCTACAAGCATCTGGGCACATTTTCCAGAGTGAATTTTTCCAGCTGGTGTTTCCGCTGAGGGCCCCTAGCACCTCTGAGCCAAGCTAGGAGCGGTACTCGGATGGCCTGTTCTATACCGGGAATAAGGCAATGACCGACCTTGCTAGCCCTGAAGATAGACTATCAACATTGCCTGCCTGCGGCAACGCTCAACTGCAGAGGTGTCCTCAGATTGTCCATGGTTGTCAGAGGCGGGCTGGCTGTGCCCCGGGCGGTCAATGATCAACATTGCCCGCTTGTGGCAACCCTCCACTGCAGAGCTGTCTCCAGGAGAATCACTTGCCAATGCACTTGGATTTCTTGAGGCTGGCTTATGACCAGCTAAAGCACAACTTCTGGGCTTCTGCTTTGCCGCCAGCCTGTCATTTACAGATTTTCTGCTGCGCGCAGGCGCTGGCGGGCCGGAAGCCGTCGCCGTACGCGGAGGTGAGTTGGGCGGACCCGGAGGACTTTCGTCACCTGTGCGACCGCTGCGCCACGTCCATCCCCGACCTGCACCGCACCTGCGCCGCCTGCGACCGCAACGCTGACGGCTACGACCTCTGCCTGCACTGCTGCGCGCAAGTCCGCCAGCCCGGCGAGGTGCACCCTCTGCCTGTCTGCATGGGCTTCTTCTTGCTTTGCATGCATCCATCCCCTTCAGCAGTCTTCCTCTGCAAGGCATGCAGTTTGTGCACAAGGCACCGGAGATCTGCCTTGTCGCTGGACACATTTGAGATACAGCCCTGGACACTGCTGTACTTCCTGCTGGGTCCCTCAGCCCTGCGACCAGTGGAAATTCATGCAGCGCCACATCACATGCAGCGGCAGAGCCAGATGAACGATGTGCATTTTGCATTATAACATGTCTTCCAGTCCTTGAGGACTAAGTACGTCAAGCAACAGCAGCAATATTGCCTTCCAGTCTCCCCGATCCTTGCACTTCCTCTACCGTGCCACAGTGCAAGTGCTTTAATGTCAGAGCTCTGGATCTGAGGAGGGCAGTGTGGGAAGAATAGTCACACTTGGCCGGCAGCGCAGAGCCTTTAATGTCAGAGTTCTAGAGTTGAGGAGGGCAGTGTGTGGAGAACAGCCACACCTGGTCGGCAGGGCAAAGGACAGCAAGAAAACATGCATGCCAGCCTCAATACAGGGTGTCTAAGAGTTCAGTCCCTGCTCAAAGATTGTGGATGGCTGCCGACTGACCGCTTGAATGCTTCTCTATTTGTAGCTGCAGAGGTCTGAAAGGAAGGTGTCTGTTGCACACTTGTTGTGCATCGGCGTGGCGTTGCTGCATGTGCTGAGTGCTGTGTGTGTGTGTGTGCCACAGAAGGATGTTCTCTGCAATAAGAAGCACACCATGAAGCTTGTGCGCTTCTTCAACGACGACATGGCCTCAGCTGTCAAGCAGACCATCGAGGTACCGCCCTCCCTTCATCATATCCTGGCTGCACCATGACTTGCATGTTGCTCCAGATTCCTGGCAGGGCTCGGAACTTTAGAATATTCGTGCGGGAATGCCACTGTCGCTGACTGGCTATTCTGCCCTGATCGCAGATGGCGAAGGATGGAGACAAGGAGCTGTGGGAGTGGAGGCCGGAGCTCAAGCTGGGCCCCAAGAGGAAGAAGGCTGTGGCCTCTGCTGAGGCCGCTCTCGCTGGTCGCAGGGGTGTGTATACCTCTCTGCCTGTAGAAAAGCTCCTCCACTCCCTGACAGTCCTTTATGGTGTTCAATTTGTGCATTCCCTAAGAATGGTGCGTATCAAAAGGGACACAGAATAAGGTGGATCCATGGAGTGTGCAAGATTGTGTATTAAAGCATTGCCAGCAACAGCTGCATACTTTTGTGCAGGCAAGAGCGGCTCCCGGAAGGGCGCAGCCGAGGGGACCGCAGCTGGCGGATCTGGCAGCATCACCGCGGCTGCCAAGCCAACCGCCGACAGCGAGCCGCTTGCAGAGGCTCTACACAGCGCCAGCGACCCGCAGAGCAAGGCGGCTGCCGCAGAAGGGCAGGGCACAGTTCTGTCAGGCATGACAGGAGATCGGGGCACCGACAGCGATGTTGACATCGTCGATGCTGCAGTGCCGGCTGCCGGGTGGCTCGGGGCCGGGCTGCCGCAGCAGCAGCCGCCGCCCGACTACGCAGGCTTCAGCGCAGAGGTGCAGCGGAGCGTGAAGAACCCGCAGCAGTTCCTCGCCAATGGCGGCGCGCACGGGCCCCCCGGCGTGGCAACGGTGGCGGCGGGGGGGTGCTCGGGGGACCCCGAGGCCGCGCATCCCAGCAAGCGCGCCCGCACGGTCGCCCCGGCCGCGGCAGCCGTGCAGGAGGAGAGCGATGCTTGCGAGGTGCAGAGCTTCCGGCAGAAGGTCAACGAGGGCTTCCCCAAGGAGAAGGCGACCGTTGCACCCTTCCTGCGCACCATGGCGGACTTCTGGGAGGACAAAGTGGCTGCAGCACGTGCCATGTTCCAGCTGCAGCAGGCCGCGGTACCGGCTGCCGACCCGCCAGAGGCGGCTGCGCAGCTGTGCAACAGGGAGGAGGCAGGATCCGCGGCTGCAGCGCAGGAAGCGGCCATGCCTGACCAGCGCGCAAGCAAGACGGCAGAGCCGGCTGCGGGCACAGCAAAAGCTGCCGCGGTGCCTGCCGGCATTGCGCCACTGCCTGCCGGCCAAAAGTGGTGGCATCAGGTGCCCATCACAGCCCAAGCTCTCCCAGAGCTCTTTAAAGTACCTATATATGATGATCTGCTCAAATATAGGCGGCTCAGATGGCTGGTCACGTAGCAAGGATGAAGGAAGACAGGCTGCCAAACCAGTTGATGTTTGGTACTATACAAGGATCTGGGAGAATCACAGGCCTGTCAAATCCCGAAATGATTGTGTGAGAAATGACCTGGATTCCATGGGATTGAATTGCCAGGACAGGGAAGATTGGAAGGGATTTATTGAGAGGTTGCTGCAACGCACCTAGCCCTGAGGGCTGGAATAAGCGTGAAATAATAATGATTATAATAGTAATATATGATGTGCTCACAGTCAAGAGTGCGCCTTTTGTCCCATCCAGCAGGGCTTTGAGTGCTTCCTCCAAGAGCTGGCCTGCAGGCGTCTGCAGAGATTGGGCATTTCAGGACGAATTGATACTTTCATGAATTCTCGTTGTGTGGTGGAGCAGGCAGTTCCAGACGAGTGCAAGAGGATGGCGGCATCGCGGCCGAACGGGTGGCAGAACTACGTCTACACGCCCCACGCGGACGATCTGGCCATGTACAACCCCGACCGCAAGGCGCAAGTCAGGTGCGCATCAGCCACTTGGTCATCTATATCCAGATCTCTCTGCTGTCCTGTTGTGCTGCCTAATTTCTGTTGGCCAAAACACCTGTTGGCAGCTGCTGCTCATCCGCTGTCGCCGAAAAGGGTCTGCTGGCGCCTTTTGCGGCCGGCCGGCAGGCACTGCGGCGGCTGGCGCATGAGGAGCAACTGTGCCACTGTCTTTGTAATTCCCGCGGCTGCCATATCCTGCATTTACGTGCACTGACATGTCGCATGCATCTGGTCTCTGTAAGAGACGTGTTGATCTTGGCATGTATTTGGTGCAATTCAGGGTGTTCCAGGAGGTGTGGCGGGAGGGTGTGCCGGTGGTGGTGCGCCGCTGTCGCAAGGGGTACCAGTGGGACCCGGCCACGATGGGCCGTGCCACCACTGAGAAGAACGCCCGCTTTGGCAAGGACAGCGAGATCGAGGTGCGCCGCCTCTCAGTCCTACCATGTTCTTTCTGAGTGCCATCACGGCTGCATGAGTCAGCTTCCCGGCACGGTGCTGCTTGCGGTGGTCAGTCATTGCTGCATGCCGTTGTTGTCCTTTCCTTAAGCTGTTGTACCTGATCGTCTGCAACAGTGGCCGTTTCCGGTATCGGAAATATTTGGTGCTGACATGAATGTCTTAACCCCCCCTCAGGGAGCAGATAATGCGCCCATGAAGAAAAGTTTTGAAGTCTGGGGTGCACTGGCGGGGCAGGTGATAGACTGCGAGGACTGGAACGTGGTGATGATGAAGCAGGGCACCTTCTTCAAGATGTACGAGAAGGACAACGAGGAGGGCCCCATGTACAAGCTCAAGGACTGGCCTCCCAACGCCCACTTTCGCAAACGTCTCGGCCGCCACAACCAGGTGCTTGCCCTGCTTTTGCACCACTGCATATGAGCACGAGAGTGCACACCTCCTTGAAACCCACATGAATTTCCTGATAGCTTCCCTTGCATCATTACCTTCAACAAGGCAGATGTCATGCTGTAGATGCCGCTAGGGCAATTTTCCTTTTAACGAGCGGAATGCACATGTGACTGATCCCAGGAGCACCATTGCCAAAATGCTCCTCTGCACTGCGCAAAGTTGCTCCACAGCCCATCAGAAGGGACCTTGTTTCAGTTGCTGCCCGCCATGTGGCATAGTGATTGAGTGGTTGATCAATCAATGTGTGGGTGCCCCGCAGGACTTTTTGGAGATGCTGCCGATGCCGGAATACAGCCACCCCAAGGGGCCCCTCAACCTCGTCTCCTACCTCAGAGACAACTCCGTCAAACCCGATCTCGGACCCAAGTCCTACGTCGCCTTCGGCAGGTGCGCGCAATCACCCCTGCTTCCTGCACGTGCACCTGGCTCTCCGTCCTGCTTGAGCACCCATAATCTCCACTAGTGCAGACTGTTTCTTTCTCAATATACATGCTGGATATAGTACTATATGGGCACTTTTGCCGTGTGGGCTGCCACCACCCTGCATATTTGCAAGAGGATCTGTGCATCCCAATGTGTGTGCAGTACTTACCTTACTGCTGTATGCCATGCTGTCTGAGTCAAGTGGCAGCTGTACCATGCTGGAGCATGCCCATTGGACTGCTGCAGGGGCAGGCAGGCTGACTAATGCTTACATTATGTGTTGACATGTACAGGGTGAAGGAGCACCTGGGCGACGGTGACAGCGTGACCAAGATGCACTGCGACCTGAGCGACGCCGTCAACCTCATGTGCCATCAGTCCGGCGAGGGCGAAGGTGCCGTCATCCGATGCGGCGACACGCCCGCCGACACAGACACCGACCCCAGGTCTGACATGCACATCTCATCTAAATCTCGCTGCCTGGTTGATTCCACCCAAGCTGACGAGAGGAGAAGGGGTGTGATCAGGCCATATTGTGTGCCTTGCAGTCTTCCTGTGCTGGCCGAGTGGCCCCTATCTTCTCAGTGCGGAGGCTTATGCCATTTCCAGTATATGTGGAAGGGGATGGGCCTGATATTCTCTGCATCGGCAGCAGACAGCATTGCAGTCTAGACTTGGTGACAACATGGATGGCCAATTTCGTTCCAGAGCGTAGCTTTCAGTTTGGGGTGGACGACGGCAGCGGAGATGGATGGCGGTGACTACTCTGTGGCGGCAAATACTGACACGATCTATTCTGTCCTGGGCGCAGCTACGGGGGCGCGGGAGCGGTGTGGGACATATGGCCGCGCGACTGCCGGGAGCAGCTGGCGGCGTTCCTGGTGCGCCACGCGGACGAGTTTGCGGCGGAGGGCCTCAATGTCGACCCCCCCAACATCCTGCACCCCATCCACGACCAGGCGCGCCCCCACCCCCTGTCCCTCCCTCAATGCAGATGCCAAATTTGACTGCGCTCTGTTGATCTGCACTTGTCTCTGTGTCAGTGATAAGCCGGGAATCACGCAAGTGAGAAGCATGCAAAGAAACGCTGTTTGGAAGAGTATGGTGGTTAGTGCACGTCATATTCTATATGCTGATGTCATCCTCTGCATGCTGACCGGGACCTTCTGCGGCACAGTTGCTTTTGCCACTTGCGATGTCAATACTGGTTTCTGAGATGGCGCTGTGTTGTGATTGTGCGCAGGACTTCTTCCTGACGGCCAAGCACCGCGCGATGCTGAAGGAGGAGTACGGCGTCGAGTCGTGGCACTTCGAGCAGCACCAGGACGAGGCTGTCTTCATCCCAGCCGGCTGCCCCCACCAGGTGCGCCAAAACTAAGTTCTACTTGTGCTGACCAACCCGTCCCTGTCAAAGCATGTAGATACAGACAACTCATGCGCATCCTGAATGCAGCAACCTGCTGATATGCTCCTTGTCCTAGATGCCATTGGCAAGCATTGGCTCTCAGGAGTCTCATGATACAAGGTATCAGGGGGAGGGATGAGAGTGATGGATGGGACAGACATGCAAGCCAGAAAACAGAGCCCCTTATATATTCGGACCTTTCACTTACTTCACATGTTTCGTTGGGGCGCAGGTGCGCAACCTGAAGTCGTGCATCAAGGTGGCGATCGACTTTGTGAGCCCGGAGAGCGCGTCGCAGTGCCTGGAGCTGACGCAGGAGCGCCGCCAGCTCACCCTGCGCGAAAACCAGCTGCTGTCCGCCGCCGGCCAGGAGCCGGACGCCCCCATCGACCGCCGCCACAGCGACAAGCTGCAGGTAGGACTAGTACAAGATTTCTTGATGACGCCTGCACTAAGCAGTACATTATAGTGCAATTTGGGGATTGGGGGGGTATTATCCTCTAGTAGTCATATTGCTTGGACTTAGTACCGTGATGTCACCTATTGCAGGCCGAGCTCATGATTGCACGCGCGGCTGCCGCCTCCCTCGCGCAGCTGCGCTGAAGCAGCCCTCCAGCGGATTCACCCTTTGACCCCCCGGCTGAGAGGGCAAGATTGCCATCAAAACGTTGCTGTGAGGGGGTGATACAAATTTGTGCTGGCTCCGGTTGTGATGGGATTCAGGAGCAGATCTTGTCTCGGTGGCTCCAGGCGCCAGAAATTTTCCTTCTTTGCTCCTACGAGAGCTCTGTGTTGATTGGTATTTTACGCCATCTTCCACTTGCCAATACAGAGGAATGCTGGAGCGGGCTGTATGAAGTACCTGTTGAGATTTCTTTTTTTAAGGCAACCAAAAGGACAGGATTTGCGTGTGACATGCTAAAAAAGATAGGCATCTTCATATCTGACGTGCAGCAACTTGAATGGTGAGATCTGCAGACTTTCCTTCTTAAATGTTGGACTTGGCGTTGTGTTTGATATTATGCTGCTTTCTCGAAGGGTCAAGCGATTGGCTTGGCAGCCTGCTGAAACAGATGTGCATGCAACTATTGAAAGAATTCTATCTTTTGACACCCTTGGTTTTCTATCTGTGTGTTGGTTGTTTACTCCTTTCAGAGATTATGTGCTACTCATCAATTTGTAAATGAAGGAATTTCAAGCGATCAGTGATTTATGCAGCTGGAACATTTAGGCATATCCCTTCCGTTGTCAGGGACTTCATTGATACGTCCTCATTTGGCACCACGATTAATACAGCATTGATTACAGGATACCTGGGGACCACACGCGCATGTATACAACTTAATTGCACTATTGCACTAAGGCACATATCAAGGGCATGCTCCCAAATGTACAGAAATCACAAGAACTTGTCTTTATCACAGATATATCTGCACCACAAACCTTGTCCTGCCAAATGTATCACCAGACCCTGAGAAGGGGCCCTTCGCCAAACACTCTGCGTTGCTTTTTTGGTTTTTTCCTTTTTTGGTGTAAAAAGAACACATTTGCAATGTGTCCCCTAATGCGGGCAATGGCGGGCTACCAGCAGATTCACCCGTAGCCACCACCACGCCAGATGTTCCAAAGTATTGCGCAGCCTTTGCAGGACTGCGCTGCTCACAGCTGCTGAGCAGGGTCTTAGAACAAGCAATCCTACTCCCCCTTCCATAAGCTCCAACAATTACGAATCTGCCATCCAACCACCATATGTTTCCATGCCGGGCTGTCTTGAGGACGATATATACTTTGCGTGCACACAAGCTCCTACCAAAAAGTTGCATTGCCCTCACGATTCGCACCCTCGATAAAAAGCAAGAGGGGCTCCAAGTTGCATCTTCCAGGATTCAAAATACCCAATGCCCAGGGAAGGGCGCCGAGCATCCAGCCCTAGCCTCAACCCCAGATTTCACTACAAGAACGCATCAGCAGGAAGAAAAGAATGCGGAAACCACGCACTGTTTGCAGCTGAGGCCTTCAAATACGGCCATTGCCCAGCTTGCACTGCTTTGCATGCAGACACTTTGAGCGCCTCATAAGCCTTTCAAGTCCTTCCGTGTCTCTAAGCTTTCTAGACGTCTCAATCAGGCTCCTTGCATTGCACGCCACCCATTACTGCGGGCAGTCGCTAACCTTCAAACTTCTAATTAATCTCTTCACGCCCATTTGGACAACGAAAAACTGCGACACTGGGTGCGGACAGGACAAATGATGCAGCTTTTCCGGTGCTTCTCTCAGGACACCTGATGGACAAATGAGACGACACCTGCAGGATATGCTCCCCCCGCCCCTGCACCAGAGGCGGGGTGGAGCCCGCTCTAAAAGCTCGTGCAATCCTGCTCACCGCTAAAGGAAATATATATGAACAAGAAGAAAAGAAACAGCAGGGTCCAGAGCCGGGGCTGAGGAGGCGCCCAAAGACTCCCCTTGTCCTGATCCGCCCGGGTACCCCAACCTGGGCACACTGACTTGTCATTGTCACCCTGCGCCAGCTCACACACGGCAGCTGGCCCCCAGCAGCCAATCCTGCAAGCAGCAAAAACTGCAAGCAAGTCCATCAGAGCCCCAGAGGAGCCATCGATGCGGCACCCCACAATTTCACCACCGACCCACTTGGTGGGCGGTGGCAGGTACGCCGTTGCATGGGCGCCAGGCACCCGGGAAGTGGCGTTCCAGTCCATAGCGTGGCCGCTCAGATGGCGGGAGCGGCGTCGATGATTTTTTCGAGCTGGCCGGCGAGGGTGCGGAAGGATGGGCGCGAGGAGGGGTTGACCTCCCAGCAGGCCTCCATGAGGCCGCGCCACTCCGGCTCGCACCAGTGTGGCACCTCCGGCGCCATGTTGCCCACCATCAGCCCTGCAACACGCGCGACACAACTCAGGACATATCAACTCAGAGCGACTGCACCCTTGCACCCAATCCAGCTCCCCATCTCGTGTTGCAAATGATGCAACAACGCGTGGCAACTACTAGCTCGCCAGAGACGCTGCGCAGCTTAGCAGGAAGTGCATACATACGTGATAAATTATCTGACAAGAAAAGAGGCTGGACAACAATGATGTCACAGCCGCCCCTGTCCCCAGCACAGGTCAATGGGCGCTTGCGTCGTCGCCATCGAGTGGCCTCTGATGGGACCTGGCGCGTCTGCAATATCATTACACGCAGACAGCACAAGCTGCCACAGACAGCACACCCTGACAGAACTAGACAAGCGAACACTGGGTCGCAAAGGGGGATCAGAGGAACTCACCGGCGATGATCTGCTGGGGTGCGAGGGATTGGAAGGGCGCTTGCAGCGTGAGCATCTCCCAGAGCACCATTCCCAAACTCCACACGTCGGCCTTCTCGCTCACGTGGTCCGGGTCCGACACCAGCTCTGGCGCCATGTACGGCAGCGTGCCCCTGTCACAGCGCAAGCAGTTTCAAAATTTTTGTTGTTGCACGCTTTCAGGTGAAATGGAGGGATATGGACAGGCTAGAGATGTGCAGTAGCCGATGAAATGTTTCAAGGCCAACATATTCACAGGACTACTATCTGTTGTTTAATTGTGAGCCACACTTGAGAAAGCTGATCACATGGTGGCTGGCCAACATTATCATTCCTGCATGCCTGTTCAGATTAAGTGCAAGTTGTAGCACCTGCGCTTCAATCTTCGCTTCCTGGGCACATGACATGCCCCGACACCCTGTCCCCAGGAAAGCTAAGAATGATGAGCAGGCGCTGCAGGCACATGTGGAGTGCATCACAGGGTGAAAAAGAGCAGCACCTGAGGTCCTTGACGCCGGAGACGTAGTTGCTCCACTTGTGCTTGGACAGGCCAAAGTCGGCCACCTTGAGCATGGGCACGGGGTGCGCGCCGGCGTAGCCGCCCAGGATGAGCGGCCCATCCAGCAGCAGGTTGTCGGGCTTGAGGTCAAAGTGCACCACATGCATCTCGTGCAGGTACGCCAGGCCGTTCACAGCGTGCAGCGCCAGCTCAGCACGCACGCGCAGAGGTATCACCCCCTGGTTGTATGCCCTGCGCACAATATTTTACACCCTTGTCAGATCTGCTGCGCAAGCAACACACTTCACTTTTCAAAGGGCGCCAATGATCAATGTGCCCAATGCACAGGTATCAAATCGCTCTCCAGTGCCCAGCTCAACCCACCAATAGCAACGTCACAAAGCTGGCACCCAGCTCTGCAAAGCATGATTCCACCACTGCATAGGGCAACATGATCAGGCCTCTGCAATGCGTCCAAACCTCTCAGCGACCAAGCTGTTGTTCAAATCAGAGGCTGCATCGTGTCTTGAAGACAAGAGTCCAGCAGTGAGAAAGAGCACGGGCCAAGTGGGGTATATAAAAGACGGCGGCTCACGTGAGGAACTGGGAGAGGGAGCCGCCGCGCATGTACTCAGTCATGATGCCCACGACGGCGGTGTCTTCCGGAGAGGCCACAACGGCGCCGTAGAAGCGCAGCACGTTGGGGTGGTTCAGGCTGGCCAGCATGTCCGCCTCACGCCAGAACGACACGCTGTGCGCCGCCACCTTCCCAGGCTGCATATGCACCCATGACAGACTCAGAACCAAGGAAAGCGCATTATCACATATTGTGTCAAGCCTTCACTTATTGTGTCAAGCCTTCAAAATTACAACACAGGAGCCTCTGCTACAGCAGTTGCTGTGGCTTGCTGTAACAAGTGGGAAGTGGCAACGATGAACAAGACAGAATGAAAATGTTTCTTGAGAGTTCCTACCTTGAGCCACTTGACGGCGACCTTGCCAAAGATGGCGCAGGTGGCAAGGGAGACCTCGCCAAAGGCGCCCTCCCCGATGCGCCCCAGCACCTTGACCTCATCCTGCACACAGCACTCCTTGATTCAGAGGCGCCTCTTCCCACCGACAGTCAGAGCCGACAACACCATGTGAGCAACAGCAGGGATGCTAGATCATCCAACAAACATCATACATCATAGGCCCTGGAATACAGACGGACCACTTGTGGCCACATTAGTGGTATCATCAAGCCTGAGCACAATAGTGGTCAAATCTACTCAATAGCACACATGACCCCAGAACAGCACAGCGCACATGTCCTACAGTGCTAGCCAACTGAAGGGGATCAAACCCAATTTCTCAAAGTCTCACCGACCTGGTTGCATGGTGCAGCCGGGAGCCGTGATGAAGGATGCACACCTTGGGGACGCGGTGAACGTTGGCGTAGATGGAGTTGGAGGGGTTGGTGGAGCCGGAGCCGCTGCGCTCCATCATGGCCACCGACCCCCCCAGCATCAGCACCTCCCTGTCGTACGACATAACCACCCCCTGCCCATACGCGCCGTAGTGCATGCCTGCACCCATACACAACCGACTTGTCAGCAACACAGCAACACCACAACACATGCCCCGCAAGCTCCTGCGACAGGTCAATCAGTCGAGGCCTGCCGGCCAATGATATCACGTCAGTCCCCTTTGCTGCCAAGCAAAGCGCTCCCCCCAAAGCGCTGCCGCTGTCAGGCTTGCTTAGAACCTGCAGCAGATGGCGACTATCGTCCGCAGGCAGCAGAGTGTGGACAGCAACAGGTAGAAAAGAGCAACGCACCGAGGTTTGTGTTGTCGACGGCCGGGTGCAGGTGCGCGGTGCCCTTGAGGCCCTTCACAGCGAAGGCCAGATCGTCCTCGTCGCCGTCCCCAAAGGCAGAGATGTGGCTCGGCAGCCGCACGCCGCCGGCGTGCGCGGCTTCGATGGCGATGTCATCCTCGGGTCGGCCGTCGCCGAAGACAGAGATGTGGGAGGGCAGCGCGGGGGGCCCGCCGGTGGCCATCGCTCGGGGGGACTGTGTGGGGGTCGCGTAGGCCGAGACGTCGCCCTTGCTCTTCTTGGATGTGACCGTGTTGAGCGTCACCAGCGCGCCTGCCGTGCCGTCCTCCGGGCTAGCATACCTGCAGCGCACATTCTCGGTTGATTCCAGACTTCTGCTGTGCAACAGGTGAACGTGACTGCGCAAGCAGCAACTGCCAATGCACTGTTTCCAAGGATGTGTGCAGCCTGAGCGACATATCCTTGCACACATTGGAGTTGGTAACAAATCTCAGCAAACTAATCTATTTGAGCGTTGCTTTTCATGTGAACCACAATGAGGGCGCACCAGGATTGGGTGCGGTAGGTGTAGCCCTGCCGCTGGCTGCTGAGCCCAGTGATGCTGGAGGGCTCTGACAGCTCCCCAAAGGCGCTGTCCGACAACTTGTAGGGCACCAGGGATGTCAAATTGGACGCCCGTTGCATTGAGACCAGGATGGTGTTCTGCACACCACAATCCAATTCTCACACAGTTTTGAGAAGACGCTCAGCTGTCAAATCCGTGAACACTGTCTATGCTGAAGCCTGAAGCCTGCACGGCAGTAATATACGGGAAGACATGCACCTGCCAGTGCAGAGGCTCCTCCATGTAGTTCTTCTCGAAGCCCTGCTGGTCTGCAGCATGCAGGTACTCGACGTCCTTGGCAGCAATGGCGGCCTGTTCATCATGGTGCCTGGATGCTGCTGCAGTGCCAGCTGAGTTCATCGAGGCATTGGATCCTAGCGAGGAGGCTTCCCACTCGCCGTGGCTATACGTATGCTTGCGCACCCTTCTGCCACTGCAGGCACAGGGCACAAGTCAGGCATGAAACAATGCTGACGTTGTCACTTCCATGCAGAAAATGCAGCAGCAGCTACAAAATGACTGATAATCACAAAATAACTAGGCACGAACATAGGCATCCCAGCTTCCAACCTAAAATAACAACGGCTGACCAGACTTTCTGGCAGGGAAGAAGCACCTGGCAGTGCAGAAGAAGGCACATCCATCCTCATACTCCGCTGGGGTGAGAGGCTCCTGGATCATGTCAAAGAAGAGGAACACGCGCAGCTTGAAGGTTTGGGCAGGTGTGCCTGGCAGGTTCAAGCCTCGAAAATACTCCTCAAACATCTCCTGCACAGCACATGTGAGACGTGAGAGGCATTCTTGACAAAGAGGAAGACAAGGACATCAGCTTGCAAGAAGAGCACAAGACTGAGGTGTCAGCAACAAGGGCAAACGCAATCATCCTGGGCGTGGCAAAGACGCTGCTGCAAATAAAGATGGTGTCCACTCACGTGAAGATCATTGTCGTCTGACACGCTGATCAAAGCATCGGGCTCGAGCTCCTCCCCGGGCAGCTGGTACTTGAGCCCAGTCAGGTCGCCCTTGACTTTCTCGGTCCACCGGAAGGCGACGTCGTTGTATTTAAAATGCAAGGGGAGACTCTCCAGGTGCGAGTTGCCGTTCTTGTAGCCCCACTTGCCGGTGGAATCCTGCCAGGCAGCACAGGCAAACCTTACGAGATGTTCGGCTGTCCCCGCCAGATGTGAGCGTGCTGAGGACAACGCCAAAAAGGCACACACAACGAGGCAGTGAAAGATGGCAGGGCTGCATCGCCGCACGCACCATGTGGAATGAGCCTCCGTAGCTGACACGCAACTTGATGACCTTCTGTTCCCGGCTGGCCTCGCTGCTGGCCAGCAGCTCCTGCCTGTCTCCCACCATGTGGTGAGGAGTTTGTGAGGTCTGAGTGCTGGGCGGCACTCCTGCCTGGCGCTATCTAGCGGCGCACCGCTGGTCTGTGGGACGTGGCCATCAGCTCAAGCGCTGCTCAAGCTGATAAGACACATTGTGGGTAGGGAGATGGGCTCTAGTGCTGCTGCACCACGCCCTACGCCCGAGGTAAAGTGACGAACAGGCTCCTCCCCAGGCTCGTCCTGTGTTCCAAGTCTTCCTTTTTCAAGTCGTAGACTGGACAGGGATGGGGAGAATGGAATGTTGAAGTTACAGGCTGTATCCAGAAGCTGCATGTGACGGCTAAAAACCCTGCAGAGGGAATTGAAAGGGGATTGAGGAAACCGCCCTAGAAATCACGAGTGCCGCCAACTCAGCTCCAGCTAGGACCGCGCCTATTTGTCTCAAACTCTCACGATCTGGGCAGTTTTCTTGCGTGTCAATCGATAAATTCGCCTTTTAAGGGATTCCCTTATTCAATCTCAATCGAGGACAAGCAGATGGGAAGCTCGGCTGAGCGTCGGCTGCACAACCTGCAGAGGCAACTCGCGACGGTGTCGGTCGTCGATCCTGGCCTGGAGAGGATGCTGGCTTCCAGCGGCAATACCCAGAGCATCTGGCAGGCCATCCCTCAGGTGCTGCCCGGGCTGTTTGCGATGGTGGCTTTTACTGTTTGGCAAGTTTACTAGTTGTCACGATCGGTTGTTTCCACCGTGAAAGGAAGCGTATTATTCAGTACTTTTCATTAATAGTAGACAGACATGATGGCAAGCATCGATGTCGCTTGGCAGATGCACATGGGGGTTGAGTTTGTGTTAGGCATGTCGAACCGTGTGTGCTTGCGTGTCACTTAGTGAAACACTGCGAATATTTGAGATTTTGCACATAGCAGGACCTGTTCTGACATTCAACTCCTGCTCGACGCTTGCAGGGTCCTCCCGATGCAATCCTGGGAATTTCAGGCAAGCTCAGATCTGCCCTTTGATGATACCTTCGTTGCCACCCCACTCCTGTACAACTGTGATTCTTCACACAGATAGTGTAATAATGCTCTCTATGTCCCCGCAGAGGCATTCAAGAAGGATCCTAGTCCAAAGAAGATCAACCTGGGAGTGGGAGCATACCGGTGAGTCATCAGTCCCTTGTTTCGGCAGTGCAAGGCATGCATCGCAAATGCTAGGTTCAGACTTGGTCATACACTGCCTCTCCGACCCTTCTCTTATCAGCTAAGACTGGATGCTGACTCTTGTGTATGCCACTGCAGCACTGAGGAAGGCAAGCCCTTGGTGCTTAATGTTGTCAAAAAGGCTGAGCAGAAAATCACCAACGACCCAAACGAGAACAAGGTGTGTCCTTGTGCTACACATGCAAAGGTTATCAAAGGCTGCATGTCGATTGGATCTCATCGCAAACCTTCATTCTTTGCATCATTGGCTCGAAAACGTATTCAAGCCTGGTCTTTCTGTGTCATTGTGCCTGAACCTTTGTCATGCATGTGGCAGGAGTACCTGGGCATCACTGGCAACCCCAAGTTCAACGCCCTGAGCGCACAGCTGGCCTTTGGGGAGCACAGCCCTGTCATCAGGGAGGCGCGCAACGCAACTGTCCAGTGCCTGTCCGGCACTGGCTCCCTCCGGGTGAGTCATCTCGTTGGCAGACTGCGCATCAGTATCAAGCATACAAGATGTTGATTGTGCCCTCTGTTGCCGCGCCTGCTTGCCTGTCACATGTGCATAAAACACCATGTCTTGGCATGTGCTTCATTATGTGTAGAGGACTGTTTCGATCAATGCATCTGGTCTGGTCAGGTTGGTGCGGAGATCCTGGTATCCTCTGTTGTTGTGTCTCCTTGTTCCCATGTGTGTACAAGTGTGTCAGAGAATAGATTTGGTCTTGTCGGATTGGCACGGAGGTCCTGGTTTCACATGTCATTGTTTCTGCTTGTTCCCATGTGTGTACGAAAGTGTCTCAAGGGGTGCATCTTTGTCTGGTCAGGTGGGCGCGGAGTTCCTGGCGCAGCACTACCCGGTGCACACGGTGCTGCTGCCATCGCCGACGTGGGCCAACCACAACAAGATCTTCCCGCTGGCCGGCATCAAGGACGTGCGCACCTACCGCTACTACAAGCCTTCCACGCGCGGCCTCGACTTCGAGGTGCGGCCCATGCGCTCAGTCAACAGAGGCTGCTGAATGTTGTAGAGTATTCTCCCACTTCTGATCTGCTAGATGTGGTAGATAGACTGTGAGGCAGAGATCACCTCTTCATCCTTATGGTGCCGCCCATCAGATGAATATAATCACTAGGCAGCTCTTCAAAGACCGCTTGCTCTTCCGTGCGTGCTAGGCTGAGCATGACGTCCTGTCGCCACTTTGTTGTTTCTGTCTGCTTGGGGTCCTGTGCGCATCATCCCTATCAGGCACAGCATCTCATGAAGGCGGCTACATTAAAATGGGCACTGGACAGTCATCGTCCGTCTAGCACGCATGTGGATGAATTGAATGTGTTTACGGAGGTGCACTGGTAAGTCCATGCGGTGCAGTGGGAGATACAGAGAATCACAGAAAGCTGGGAGCAGATGACACTTAAGACTAGGTTCTGATCAGGCAGATGTGGTGAGCAGGGCATGATTGAGGACCTTCAGCGCGCTCCGGAGGGCGCCATAGTTCTGCTGCATGCATGCGCGCACAACCCCACCGGTGTCGACCCCACCCCCGAGCAGTGGCGGGGCATTCTGCGCACCGTGCAACAGAAGCGCATGCTGCCCTTCTTCGACTCTGCCTACCAGGTAGCTTGCACTCACACCCATTACTTGCCTCATACACCCATCTATGTTCTGAATTGCGGTAAATTGTGTGCAAAAAATGCCATTTCAAAGATCTTACTTAAACCCGGGTTGTTTGCCAGTGACCAGAAAGGCTTTTGTGAGGGGCTGCTGAGCCTGTCTGATACACTGTGCATCTCTGCAGGGCTTTGCGAGTGGTGATCTGGAGCGGGATGCCACTGCCATCAGGCTGTTTGCAGATGCCGGCCTCGAGCTGCTGCTGGCCCAGGTAAGGCATCCTCATGCATTTCCCAGACATTCCAACTTCGCTATTCATGCTGCTGCATCAGGAGCGAACACTTGCCTGCGCATCAAAGGAGGCAGGGCAGGGCAAAAAAAGGCATGCTAAGTATGTGCTGTGATGTGCAGAGCTATGCAAAGAACATGGGCCTGTATGGGGAGCGCGTGGGCGCTCTGAGCGTCATCAGCAAGAGCGCTGACGTCACCAAGCGCGTGGAAAGCCAGCTGAAGCAGGTACCACCCTCCATAATCCTGAGTCTAAACATAGCCCGACTCCATTCTTACAGAACAGCCCATATGTGGAAGCGCACGTAACACTGCCTCTTGTTTTACCTTGAAATATTGGAAGCCCATGGGTCTTGCTATTGGTGAAAGTGATTATGAAAGTGAGGATACTGGCTTGTGTGCAGGTGATACGACCGATGTTCAGCAATCCCCCCAGGCATGGAGCGGCCATTGTGGTTGAGGTCCTGAGTGATCCCTCCCTCTACGCGGAGTGGCGGGTAAGCACCCTGCGTACAAATGCGCCACCAAGCGGCACATTTTTTTAAGATTGTCTGGGCACCACAGCGAAATGTTTGCTTCGGTTCCAGCTTTGATTTTGTGCTACACACAAGGGACCGCTGTTCCAGATCCTGCAGCAGGTAGTAAAGGAGCAGCAGTTCTACCTACCTTCCTTGGGACAGTGCCTGAAAGTCTATAATAATAAAGATTGTGAGCGGTTGTGGGGGCTGGTGTGTGCAGGAGGAGCTGAAGGGGATGGCGGGGCGCATAATGCAGATGCGGCAGGAGCTGTTCAGGGCGCTGCAGCAGGTGGGCGCGCCCGGCAGCTGGAACCACATCCTCGACCAGATCGGCATGTTCAGCTTTACAGGTCTCACTAAGGCAAGCCACCTCCACTTCTCCGGCAAACCCCTACACAATCACGCAACCGTTCAATGAAACTGTGCAGTGCATGCCAGCCACACATTCACGGTATGAGACACGGTATTTGGTGTCTCAGCATTGCTTAGTCTGGCCGGCTTTGGCAGAGAAATGCCATGGGGACTCTAATGATGTCAATGGGACAAGGCAATGAGTTTGTTCTGAGGTTGTCCTGAAAGGTGCATCGCCCACGTCTGCAGTAGCACTAGATGAAGGGGCGCTGGTGCATGTGTCATGGACTCGTTGGCATGGGGGATACTGGTCCCCTCTGTTGTCTCAACATCGTCTTAAGACTGTTCAGGCCTTAGCTGAGGTTGTTTCTGCTTGTGGTGCTGCAGGAGCAGGTGCGGGTGATGACGGACAAGTGGCACGTGTACATGACCTTTGATGGCCGCATTTCCATGGCCGGCCTCTCCAGCTCCAAGTGCCACTACCTGGCCGAAGCCATCAATGACGCCATCCGCTCTGCCTGATGACTCGTCGGCAACTCATCATTGATGAAAGACTGCATGCATAATACTGCATGCAGAAGACTGCGCAGAGACATCCTCGGACGCACCTGCTGCGCAGAGCACCCCCCGCTTGTGGGGCAGCTTGCCCTGGAGCGTGACTCGTCAAAGTGTTTTGCAGGACTTTATAAAATTGATTAATGCCAGGGAATTGGCAAAAATGCTGATCCAGTTTTGTAAGTGTAGGTGCAGATCTGTGTGACAAATAGCTAGAGCTTGTAACAAGGGTAGGTTTGGTTTAGCGACGTTATGGTGCATGAACCAAAAAGTCTCTAGAGGTATCGCTCAGCAGATTCGCTGCAGCTAGGATGTTAGAAATTGAAATTTTGATTGTACATTGTTGTACTTGTTGAATGGCTGGCCTGCAATGTGTGCACAGCACATCAGTAATAACAATCAGCACAGGTTCAGTGCCAGGTCAGGAGCAGTCATGATCAGAGCTTTATAGGCATTTAGGTATCTGCAGCTGTGGGTAGCAAGTGGCTTGCGCTTGCTGCTTGTGCAATGCTGCTAAAGTCAAATTCTACAGACATTTAAGGTAGGTATGGTTAGAATTGTTTTCATCAGCATCTCAACTCTTAAGCATGCGTATGGACAGACGATAGTGGCATGCGCATCCTGCCAACTGGATCCGAAATCCATCAAAATGAAGACTGTACCTTACTTGGCATAAGAGATTCTTCAGAGCTTATACACCTTTGCCATCCTGTAATTTCAAGATCACTTTCATGCTCACGTGCAGCCATTGTTGCATTCCAGCGCTTGGTTTGCTGGCTGTCACATGAAGTCACTGATGCCAGTAGGGTTGGAGCTGACAGTCGTGAGACTCTTCAGGCTGGTGGTGCACTGATACCATACCAATTCCCTGTCTTTGACAACTGAGCCCCCGTCTGCATGCACAAGACAAACTCAGCATCAGTACATGCTTCTGCAATGCTTCTTTCCAAATTCGCGCATGGACATGTTCATTTGCTTCACTGGTCCATTCAGTTTGACAGATTTCTTGGCACCTGACAAAGCCAAAGACAGTTTAGTGCAGTAGCATCCCAGGATGCAGTGCAATGAGAAAATCACCTGCAGTGCTGTGCTCCATATCTATTGTCGCAGAAGCAGTTGCTTCACATGTCTCTGCAGCGAAGGCGTCAGTCTGTGGTGTCCCCAGCTGTATCTGTACCTGCAAGACACCAGGCTCATTCTGCATGCTGCTGCTGCGTAGTAAGGGTTACAGCAATTTAATGTGAGCTCCTAGTACTTACCTGGAGGCCCCTTCGCTGCTTCAGCTGGAAGGCTCTCTTGGGCATGAACCCTGGAGGAGGTGCCTCTTGCTGTGGCGCTTGCAGAAGCAGAAAGAGCTTTGTGGTACCTGCATATTTCATGACAGCAGACTTGAGCAGTTGCTTGTCAGCTGAGAGGGGAAAGCAAGATCTTGGAGAGATCGTGGGCTCATGCACAGACCATGCTGCATGTCTTCATGAGATTCTCATGCATGCGCAGGACGGGGACAGGAATACTTGAGCAAGTGGCACATGCATGCCCACAAGGTGCAAATATGGATGATACTGAATGTGCAATGTAGGAATTTTACCTGCAGACGCCTTGCCCTCAGGCACAGCCGCTGTGTTGATGATGAGACTGCGCAGAACCTTCCTGGAAATGTCCCTAGCCACTTCTGCACATCTGTCATCTGGCTCTGCCGCTACATGTGCAGTGGCGCTGCATGAGAGAGCATAGATCTCCACTGGCCGCAAGGCCGACGGTCCCAGCAGGAAATACAGCGTTGTGCATGGCTGCATCTCAAAGATGTCCAGCGATAAGGCAGATGTCAGCTCCAGCGCCTTGTGCACGAACTGCATGCCATGCAGAGGAAGACTGGTAAGAGCCATGCATGCGAAATAACAAGAATTTTTGAGGTTATCCAGCTGAGAAGCTGAGCTTAAGAAAACTGCACATGCACCTGCTCACCTTCTCAGTCTTCCTGTTGCCTCTCGGTCTCCTCTGCTTCCTTCCAACGATTGGATGTAGATCTGGTTCCAATTCGTGGTCCACCTATTTACGATGTGCAGAATAACATTCGGCTTGGACTGGGGCTTTGACAGCATACTTGAAACCCTTTGACCCTGACGACATGCTTACCAGCATTTTGTCTGCCAGATCATTGAAGAGGGACGGTATCATATTTCTCATAAAGAGTAGATGCTTAATGACTTCTTCCGCAACATAAGCAGCCTGCCAGCTGGACATTGGGGCTGCCAGCTGAACATCACAGTCTATTCTTTGTACAGGCTCCGCATTCTTCCGTCTCATTTGACCAGAAAGCATGCACATTCACGTGGTACGACTAAGTACTCCTAAGAGTTGATATGAAATTTCATCGCGTCGTCGATAGCGTCACATTTTCAGGTCAGGACATTGCGGTGACCGTGAATCGTCAACGATGCTCAATGCGATCTGCTCTTGCTTAGGAGCAATGGCGAAAAGGAGATTTTATCATTGATTTGTGCAAGTCTCCCGTAAGAGTTCGTTCCAAAAGATCTGTTCTTTTCAATACTGCATCAAGCTGTTCTGAAACCCTGATCATATACCTTTCGCTGTCATTCACGACCCCCATACCCTTGACCAAAGGCTTTCACAGATTTCAGGCATAGCAAGGGCCCTTCAGCAGGTTGACAGGAAAATCGCGTGCCTCTGGGGTCCTTGATACCTTAGGGTGCTGGGGGAAGAGGTATCGTGCGATGTTTCGGCAGGTGGCGCAGCGCCTAGCTTGCACTGCTCGCAGAGGCCTCAGCACTTCAGCAGTTTGCAGAGAGGGCGACAAGGGACCAGCAGGTCTGCCCTTTCTTTATTGCATGCAATCTGAGGTGGTTAAGGATTGCTGAAGTCCACAATCTGAGGGTTTATCTGCACATATTCACCTAGAAGAAATTTTGCTGGAAGGTGTCTTTACCACAGGATCCGAAGTGTTCGATTGGATGGGGAAACAATGGCCAATTGATTGTGTTTGTTGCTTGGACGGAGTGTCTTGCTTGGCACGGATCGCTGAACAGTCTCATCGCTGTTGCTGCTCGCAGAATTCTTAAAGAAATTCAATCCCCACGTCTCCTCGACTCTGTCTCCGCCAAGCTTCCCATCTGAGTTTCTACCTAAGGCAAAGGAGGCCGAAGAAGGCGCAGCCGTACCGGAGAAGCTCACGCTCAACTTCTTTCTACCTCATGAGACAACTGTGAAAGACTCAAAGGTGCTCCCCTGCTCTGGATCTCTGCATTTGATGAGGACCTGGATTGCTCCATATGTTGCTAGTTTGCTGCGTATGCAATGAGGTGCTCACTTTAGGTGCCGACCTGTACCAGTACACAATATTCTGTGAACCCTAGCTGTGATCCTGAAGACGGCAAAGTGCGCATACATGCATGCGCTCAGGCGCAACAAGATAAAGCTGGGGCCTCATATCTTTTGGGGACGCAAGTCATGATCTCAGTCTGGCATACAAATCCAACGCATGACATGAAGATTAATCGAGCAATCTCCGGTGTTGGGGAGCCCTGGAGTTCCCAGTCGTTGACTCTGTTGGCGATCACTGCATTCCTAAAAGTGGGTTGGGGGCACAGGTGGACCTGGTGCTGCTGCCAGCGCTGACAGGAGACTTTGGAGTGATGCCCGGCCACGTGCCGACGGTGGCGCAGCTGCGGCCGGGGGTGGTCACGGTGCACAAGACGCTGGACAAGGAGATCGAGAAGTATTTTGTCAGCAGCGGCTTTGCCTTTGTGCATGCAGACAGCAGCACGGACGTGTGCGCGGTGGAGGCTGTCAAGCTTGAGGACCTGGACCCCGAGGCTGTGCGCGCAGGGCTTGCGGTGCGACAACTACTTGCCCTTAATACGTGCCTTTTTGTTGCCAATTAGACCCGACTAGTTGCCATTAATGCGTGCCTTATGGTTGCAAACATGATGTGCTTTTTGCTCCTTTCACGGTGACTAGCGTCAAAGAAGCCTGTCAAAAGAGGCCTCGCGTTCCGAGGGCAAGGGCCTTCAAAAGCAGCCAGCCAAAAGAAAGACTGACCTGGCCCATTTTTGGGGCTTTTGATCCTGTCACACTCTGCAGCTTATACCCACTGGCATGAGTGCTGCTGCTCCTTGTAGTATGCAGCTGGCGCTTGTGCAGCAATCTGCTCCTCCCGCATGCGTTGATGTTGGTGCATGCTGCAAGCATGCAGCGCTGCACACATGCATTCCTTTGTAATGCTAGAATGGGAAAAGGAATTGTCCTCTTGTAAAGTTCTTGTGCTTTCTGAGCGGGTCATTTGATGACTGAAGTATGTGATTTTGGCTGAGCAGGAGTACACAGCAAAGCTTGGAGCTCTTCAGGCGAAGGGCGATGACTACGAGATTGCTGCAGCTCAGATCGGTGTGGAAGTCTACTCAGCCATGAACGCGGCTGTGGGCGCCTGACCGTAGCATGCGATGTACGCAGTCAGACTGTTGTGTCTCATGCAGTCACCCATTTGAATTTCCAGGGTGAATCAGACTGCAGACTGTGGCATGTAAAAATGGCCACCAAATTATGATTGCTGGGCGTTTTTGGCTCTCCCTGAGGGATTCGATCCTATTTACATAAAAAGCAGTCAGATGGGGCAACCATGCATTGTCATTTGCACAGCTGCAAACAACAAACTGCGCAGCTCACCCATGCGTCATAAACATTGTGCTCCTAGCAGGCCTACCTCATTATAAACATGCCTTTACACATCCTGACCCTGGACTTTCACGGAAACATGCCCATATTGGTGGCCTAGTCAAGTACGACTGGGTCGCAACTGTGCAAAGAAAAAGCTTGATAGCAGGGTAATGTTCTGAGGGACTTGAAAGTTCCCCAATAAGAATCAAGTCAGAGAGACACTGCATGGTGCACATGTGTTGTGCAATGCCCTAAATCATCTTTCACTTGCAGTCAACCGAGGGGCATCTTTATTTCCCATAGTCCCCTTGTCTTGTCCACATGTACATCTTTGCGCATGCGCAACAGTAAATCTGATTCTCGAAGATCATCTGTCTGAGCGTTGCGGGCCAAGAAGACAAGCTAGTATGGAGACTTTTTGAAAGGGTGCCCCTCTTGTGCAGCTGACAGTGCCAGCTTGCAATTATGCGCGCAGTAAGAAAGGAACCCAGCGTCTACAATTTGTAAATGATGCCTCGCAAACAAAAGGCCTGCCAAAAATCTTCAAGATGCCTGATCAGAATTGGCCGGGAGCCACTGACAAAGCAGCCGCACACCGGCAAATAGAAGGTCCAAGGAAAGATCAGTGAGCAGCCCGCTTCTATACTCTGACACTGCTGTACATGTCAGCCTTGAATGTTGGATTTGACGACACCTGTATCTGCTCAGTTTGTGGCCTGGCCATTCCATCAGCACGAAGCTTGTCACAAGCCTGACCAATAATCACCTGAAAACTTGCTTGCCTTTGTGAAGACAGCTGGGCTGCAGTGCAAACAAAGGCTCGAGCACCCCAAAAAAACACCCCCCAGAGCTAATTACATCCAATCAACCTCCGCACCAAATCTTCCTTGGCAGTCTTGCTTCTTTCTGTACATCCCACGTCCTCAGATCAGAGCGTGCTTGCATGCCCATAGCCTGAACAACAATCCCTCCAACACAAGCATGCCTTCCCAAAATCCCATATTTCACATCCAAGGCCCTTTCAACCCTGCCCTGTAACTATTTGGATTTGCAGCGTGGTGGTTTGCTGCCTCAAGACCACAGCCTGCTCTTGACCATTGCCAGTCACGCTGCTGCAGAAGCGGACACCGCAGTGAAGAACCTCATCAGCCCAAAAGGGCTACATTTGAGGCGGCAGGCTGAGCACAGTATTTGCAGTGCCTAACAAGTCATATTTCTCAACATGTCAGTGTTGCCAGAGATGATCGGCTCTGCCAGCCCTCACACCTTTAAGGGACCGACAAGTACCCCGAAATCAAAAAGCCCCGAAAAGAGAGGTTGTGGACCACACAAATCGAGTCCCATTGCAGCTGTGGCGGTAAATCGTGCTGTGAATCAACCTAGGCAGAGCAGACGCTGCCCCCACTGAACTGCAAGTGATGAGTCACAGTGAGTCACACGCGAGTCACGGCGTGAGTCACGCGCGAGTCATCCCCAGGGGTTGAGCTCGAGGCTGCGGCGCGAGTCGCGCGGCTTCCCCTCCCCGGAGTTGTAGTACATGGCGCGCAGGTAGCGCTCGATGTCGCAGAAGGGCGGGCGGTTGGTCGGGTCCTCGTCCCAGCAGGCGGTCATCAGGTCCTTGTAGACCTGGGGCATGTCCGCGGGGATCGGCGGCCGGTAGCCCATCAGCACCTTGAAGAACACCTGCACAGCGCCGTTCCCTCCGCCTCAGAATTCCATGCGCAGCCACAACCAAGTGCTTGGATGGCATGCTTGGTGCTGACTCTCAGATTACATTTAGACACTTCATCAGCCTTTTGTTAGCTGGCAGCTATGTAATGCGACTGAATAACTGAGCAGGATGATGACCCAAGCATTGGTCAGATACATCTCCTGATCGACAATAGGGCGTCACAATTGCCCCAGCAAGAGAATAGTGGAGATGATTTGCAACATGCGGAATGAAGAGGCCATGTGTAGGTGCAGCAAGGGGAGAGTCCTTGCCTGGGAGCTGTTGAGTCCGCGGAAGAGGGGCGTGCCGGTGTAGATCTCCCACATCATCATGGCAAAGGAGTAGACGTCCGCCGATTTGGTCAGCTTGCCGTCCTTCAGCAGCTCCGGAGCGCAGTACGACACCGTGCCTGCAGTTTGTTAGCATGAACTCAGTGAGAAACCTCCAGGTGTTTGGAGTCATGCTGGGTGCTAAGTCTGAGGATCAGGATCAGGCATCGGATCAGCCCTTCACTGGCTGGAGGCAACTGTGACGCGACTGTGAAAGCCAGTCGGGACAATTGGCAACAGCACATAGTGTTGTTTCCTCCTACGGTCATGCACTGCTCAAAGAGGTGCTCTGGCCCCTCCTACAACATAATCTTAATCTGAAAAGACTGCACATGCAAGAGATGCGCGCCCTTGCCTGCACCAAAGATTCTCTGGGCAACGTGACGGCGATTTTGCTGAAAATACCGAGTTGTTGCAGTGCGCAAGGGAGACAGGTAATCACACACCATATGTGCCGGTGGAAACGTGGGTCGAGTTGCTCTCGAGGACGCGCGACAGGCCAAAGTCACCAAGCTTGCACACAAAGCCACGGGGGTCGTCGTGCATGGAAGTACTCTTCAGCAGCACGTTCCCTCCCTTCAAATCCCCTGCACAGCAAGGGGAATGACACCATTAAGATCTGTGAGCTTCAGCAGGTCTTGAAGAGGGGTGTCCAACAGAGCAGAATCCGCCGGGGCATCAGTACGCATTGCAGAGACTGGCCGTTCTCAGCTCCTGTCGATAGCGAGCTGGGACAGCAAGAAAATGGGCCATCGGGTGTGGCCAAACGGTGCAGGCAAAGACAAGCCCACAAGGCAGGTTGCTCAACGGGCAGAACCAGCCAAGGAGCATGCATAGCAGCTGTAAGGTAAGCAGAGTGGGATCACAGGCAGCAAGCGTGATGCCAGGAATCCAATCTACTCAGTAAGTCAGCGCTCACCGTGCAGAACACCAAGCGAGTGCAGGTAGTCCATGCCAGCGGCAATGTCCAGCAGGCAGCGATAGATCGCCATCTGCGCACGTCAACATTCCTCAATATCCAGCCTTATTCCCTCTAACCTCAAGCTTGCACTGTCCTCTCAGCGTGCACAAATTCTGCCCTTAAAGCCCCACATACCACACCAGCAGGTGCCAATTGAAACCTTGCGCCAGCCCTGCAAGAAGTAGTAACTCGGTGATACTTTAAGATCGCACCAATTCTGGCGCGCCAGTTGATTTCTCATGGAATCTGCCGCCCGACACTGCCCTGTCCAGGTTGCCCTTGTCACAGAATTCCGACAGCAGCCAGGTCTCCTGCAACACCACCCACGCTAAGCTCAGGCTTCGGAGGTGACATCATCTTTATCAGATGCCTGCAGACCCTCTCACACACAACACAGCCTCCCCTCTCCGCAGCCGCCTTCACACATCTCCAAAAGGATGCCTGCCAAGAAATGCACGGCATGCGCAGAATAGAAGAAGAGGCAGTGCGCCATTTGAAGACATGGAGAACTCTCTCTCCGCATCTGCCTTCAAGTACGTTTACAAGGATGCCTGTCAAGACATGCATGGTATGCGCAGACATATGAGGAGATGCGATGCATGAGACGGGGATAAGAAATCGCGTTTGAGCAAAGGAGGCATAAGAGCGCGCACATGCACTTCTTCAAAGTCGCCCGCGGTGCTGCGCGGCGGAGAGGGCGCGGTGCCGGCGACCTGCGGCGTGTGGCCGGACGAGCCGCGCGCCGAATCGAGGCTGCCCGGCTGCGCGCCCGTCACCTTGCCATGCTTGCCAAGCGTGATCACCTGTTGGGTACGTACATGGAACAACTCAGCAAGACGCTAATGCTATCATATTCCTAAGGACCTGCGTGCAATGCTGCACTTGATGGCAATGCACACACCTCACAATAAGCCGTTGCCACGACAATTCTCCAGCGACATAGTACTGGCCAAATGCCACCCACCAAGAAGGTTCTTCCACACGGAAACAGACCCACGGTGCAGCACGAACCAAGCAGAATACGATATGGAAAGAGGAGTCACTTATGTGATGCTGAAGTGTCTACGCTAATTTTAGGAACGCCACCTTGTAGGTAATGAGGACGTTGGGGTGCTGGATGTTGGAGGAGACCAGGTTCTCGCGGAAGCTCTCCATCTTGCTGTTCTCGTCCGCGCTGTGCTCTATGATCTTCACCGCCACCATCGCGCCCTTCCACCTCCCTGCACACCACAGTATGAAGCTCAACACATCACACTTCAGCGCTCTGCTCGCTGCAACGCTGCATCTGATTCCAGTTCCGGACAGGAGGTAGCAGCTAGTATGTGCTCAAGTGCAATGCATTGGAGCCTCCATCAAGTGGCAGAAGAGTACGACTGGATCACTGCAGCCCGAGCTCAGTTATGGGCCGAGCAAGCTGCCTTGGTATTTGGCGTGCTCCAGGGACAATGCATCGGGCAACAGCACAATGTAAGTGGAAGAGAACGAGGATGCCAGCATGAAGGCGAATTAGCGCCAGAATAAGAGGGAAGAGGTGCCTCGCGATGTAGATGGAAATCTTGCAACGTACAAGACACCTCAAGCCCAGGAGCACGATCGACCACATTGGTTTGTTTGTTGAAAATGCAGTGTCAGCAAGGAGGGCGCACCCTTGTAGACCTTGCCGAAGGAGCCGCGGCCGAGCACCGCGCCCAGGTCGGGAAGGCATTCCTGCGTGGCACCGGCGCCGCGAGTGCGCAGCAGATCTGCCATGCCCAGCAGCGCGTCCAGATTCTCGCTCTTAGCGCGGCTGCTGCCGGTGCCGCGCCCCGAATTGGCGGCCGACCCGGTCTTCCACGACGTCTGCGCAGCACACAACACGCGCGTCAGCAAAAGAGGACACCTTGTCTTACTTAAGAATGGTCAAATTCTTCCTTTGAAGCGTCTGCCTGATAGCCAACATGCGCTTCAGCAAAACACGGCACCTTTCTTGTGTTATTAAATGCTCGTATTGTTCCTTCGAAAGGTCTGCCTGATAGCAGCCAGCGCGAGCTTCAGCAGGAGGTGGGCTGTCTCTGCAGCACATGGGATGAGTAGAGCTCTGAGCCAACCAGAAGCTGAAGAAGGAGCCCCTGTAAGCGTGAGGGAGCTCCTGTATTATAAAAGTCACAGCCAAAGCCGGATGTGTGAATAGCAGGTGCGCATGAAACTGGTCAAATTAGGACACATTGAGAGGATGTGTGCGCACATAGTCGTCCATGGGAGCCGGGTCGGAGAGGCCAAAGGCGGTGGAAATGTCCGAGGCCGGGGCAGGCTCCGACAGGGCTGTCGCCGCAACGGCGGCGGCGGCGCTCGGCCCAGACGGCGGCAGGCCACAAGCGGCCGGCAGGCTCTGCGCGGAATCGCACACCGGCCGGTCGCGGTTGAACGCCGTGTCGAAGGGCGTCGGCAGCGGCTCGATGCGCATGGAGGGCATCTGTGGGCGACGCACACAAGACGTGAGCTCTCCGATGCAGAACGCTGACTTGGCTGGCTGAGCAGCAAGCCTGTGTCAACCCTGTGCCAAGGTGAGCATGCCGCTTGGCTGATCAAGGCCTTGTCAAATTGCAGCTGGCGAAGCTATGGGGGCTTTTCTTCTCTCTGACCAGTAGTCCTGCAAAAGCTGCTCCAGGGAAGCTTGTGTTCTCTAGTGAGAGGCAGACAAAACACAAGGGAGGGGTGCACGAGGCACAGCACTTACCAGCACTGTGTGTTCACGTTCTTTGGCTAGGGAGACGGGGAACACTGGCTGCTTGGGCGGCGGAAGCTGTGCGGAGTCAGGTTCCGATGCCGAGACGTTCTCCACTGCGGCCGTTGGCTGGCAAGCGGACAGAGTTCGTCGCTTCCTGTAGAGGGTGTACGCCGCCACGGACGCCAGTGAAATCGTCCCAGCGCCAAGCCACCACCACCCTTGGCCAGTGCCGTTCCCAGAGTGTTCTGCATTTCCGACTTTGGTCTTCTCCATCCCCGCTTGTGATCGATGTGCAAATTGTCAAAGAACCACTCAGCTGAAACACTTGGAGAATAACGATATGGGTGTGGTATGGCTGCACTACGGACTCTCGGCAGTACTCTTGTCTTCCAGGCTACGCACTGGAGCGCGCCTCCCAAGTCCCGACACCAAAGAAGCAATCCTCCGTTGGGAAGAGAAGGGTTGGAAGGTGAACCTCCTCAGGTGAACCTCCTCAGGTGACAGGGGAGTCTAAGATTTTGACGTCAGCAGGATTTTGCCTTCATAAGCAGGACTCCGAACGCCCTGCACCTCTTCTCGCAAGAGCAAGTTCTTTCACGATCCGAATGGATGCGGCAGCCCAATTGTCTTCTTTGATGTCACGCGTATCTAGAAAGTGTGAACTGACTGTGCGTGAGCAGGCGGAAAAGTGAACACGTCCTTCAAAGATCTGTCTCCAGATCCGAACGGGAAGTTCGCAATTGACGACCGTAGGCTGAGCTGGAAGCGCACGCTTGAAGCGGCGTTCCTGTTAGCCCGGACGGTTACACATCGCGTTTCGGCGATTTGGAAGACTTTTGGACATGAATTTCTGGCCAGCAAAGTGAATCCATTCATGGATGCAGAGGCCGTGAGGAAGATCAACCTTATCGAGGTACAGGGACTTTGCGACCACCTGAATGTCTCGATCTGGAAGGCACGCAGCAACTTAAAGATTGGTGCCGGTGTAGGTTCTCCAAGAGAAAGCAGACTCTGAGGGGAAACGTATCCAAGATCCTCCCTTAGATTGGTACGGCTGGTGTTCACATTGTGCACAAATTTCGCAGAGCAATGCCAATGTGCACCAAAGACTAAGCTACAAAATCGGTGTGCTGTGAAGGAGTGAGGATCGCATACGGCTGCATTTCTCTCAGAACGGGTCTATCAGACCCTCATTCGCGCCAGTAGATGACGCCGAGTTCAGGAAATGGTTTCCAGGCCTCCTTCTTAGCCGCACATCCTGCCCACACCCCAGGTGGCTTTCCACTATCAGAGACTTTCTTCCCCGCGATCGCACCTGGCACTTCCGCGATGCTGTCGAAATGTTCAATTAGTGATATTGTGAATATTCCAGGTGGCGAGTAGTGTGCTTCCCAAACGCTGGCAATGCAGAGGACATGTACACCAGTGAGGGCACTGGCGCTAGAAAGGTCTCCAGTCCTCTTCTGGTGCGTTCATGCTCCTCATCGCTCCATATCTAACTAATTCAGAGCACAAAAATGGGTTCCGCCTCCAGTGGAAAGGCCAGTCGAGCCAAGCGGAAGGAGACTCTTAGAATTTTCCCTGAGTGGGCTCTAACAGCCAACTTTTCCCCCCAAACTATGCTTTTGCGGCCACCAGTCACAGGCTTTGCCATAGTCCCAGGCACCCAACACACAGAGGCCGCCTGACAATGCTCTGCTGCACAGGAGATTTTCCTGGCAGCAGAATTTTATCGCTAGTGTATGCTGTGCGGCCACCAGTCAGTGATGCTCTTATTGCGCTACACACCCAAAGAAATAGAGATTACATGAGATTTTTTTGCTGCACAGGAGTGGTGCCGTGAGAACAATGCAGAGTGCCTGGCAGTGCAGCCCCCGGGGCGCAACATGCGCATGAAGGAGCCATGCATCACCACCTGCCGGCACATGGCTGCAGCCCTGCTGCCTGTTCTGGCACCCAAACTGCTCGACACGCCTTACATTGTGAGCTGCAGTCTGATCTCATACCCCTGTGATACAATCACATTACCTCCCACCCTCCTCCCACGCCTCAAGGTCCATGCACAGTAAAATGTCACACTGAAGCAGCCCCTCAGCTGAAAGACTGTCATCCTGTTCTGCTGCAGAACCTAGGCTTAACACATAATCCCAAGAACCTCCTTATTTTCGAATGCACAGGTGATCGGTCACAGCGTGGGCACATGGAACGCCTTTGAGTTCCTCATGCTGGCGCAATCAGAGGGCGTTCCAATGCCGCGGCATGTCTTCCTGTCAGCCATGGCTGCGCCCGATATCCCCACGGAGCAGAGACCATGGAGACGACAGCACTGCCTCTCGGAGGCAGACTTCAAGGCATGCCACCCTGAACCTCACATGCACACTTGCAGGGCTTGCTTCTTTTGCATGCATCAATGGATGCACATACAGTCAAATTGGGACTTCTCTTGCTGCTTATGGTTCTGCAGCTTGATAGTGTGCCTGGGCATGTTTTTATGCACATGTCCGAATCCAATTCCAGTTTCAAGAAGAAATGGTGTCGTGCAGGAGGAATGCAGGGCATGGGATGTAAATGAGGTGTTGTTCACACCTGCTCTGTGGCCGACCTATCACAGCCTCATGCGGGCAGACTTCACCCTTTTTGATGAGTACGAGTTCACACACACTGGTACAGCCCTTACCCCGTGCCAATGTTGCTTTCACAGCATCCACCCTGCAGGATTGTTATTGGACCTGACTTTTGTTCACTCATAGACGGTGGTCAGCGCCGAGTAATCAGCAGATTTTGCTTCATGTGCAGGTGCCAAACCTTTCGCATTTCCCATCACAACGTTCTTTGGAACAAGTGACCGTAGGATAAAGGAGGAGATGGTGGTGAGGTGGGCACGTTTCACCACAGGAGGATTTGAGTGCCTTCCAATTGAGGGACACCATTTGTGGCCCCTAGTGAAGGAGAGCAAGGTTCTGTGGCTGGATGCAATTGTTGAGCGACTGAAGAGAATGAAATGAGTATCACCAAAGCCCAACACATGGGGACCAAATGTTACTTTCGATTGCAAAATGCAACAGCTGCAGGCATCGTTTATTGGTAGATCAACTTGTTCAAAATCCCCCAATTGAGGGGCAGGGCATCCGCTTCATGCTGTAATGCAGTTGCACAATAATGGTATTGTGCCGGGTCTGCAGTTCAGGGTGTTCATTGCACGTCGCGCGTTCATGTGTTCTCATTGCATTTCACACCATGGACAATCTAGGAATAGGACATGTCCAAACGTTTTTGGAAAAGTACCGGCCTGCGATCACCAGTCTCCCACAGTGGCTGCTATGCTCTTGTTGCGCTTGTGGTACTCTGTGAAGAACAGTTGCCTGCCCTGCTCGGAGCCCACTGGCGCCCCTACCCACCGCTCATACAGCGCTGCAACTGTGGGGTTGTCCTGTGGAAGCCTGGGCACCACCTGTGCATACACCATGCTAGCATCAGCAACCTTTCCCACAAGCACCATTTTGCACATGAATTTCCAGAACTCAGCATCACAATAAAGCTCTAAAGACGCCAGTCAAGCCTCGTAAGATGCTGGCAAAGCCACAGTCAAGCCAAGCACCTGTTGAAGACATGGCACCAGAGGCATGCACCACTGGCCGACACTGGCATGGCACACCAGGGCATGTGAGGACTTCTAGACATGCATTCTGGAATCCCACGATGCCATATAAAATAGAATAACACTGCACAGAACATACGCTGGTCTTGAGAGGGGCTATGACGCATGCCTGGGGGTCATGATAGATGGCATCCAATTCGTCCAGCAGCTGCTGACTGGACTGTCCAGGCTGCGGCTTGATCTGGCCGCCCCCATTCAGGCAGCCTGACGGGCAAGCCATGATCTCCACGTAATCGTACTCGGACGCCCCCCTCTTGATCTTGCGCACCTGCACAGCCATAACAGCCGCCAGCTCACCCATCATGCATGCTACACTCCTCGCCATGCATTTGCATGATTATGCAAGAACAACAATCAGAGCATTCAATCTGTTGCAGACGAAGTCACAACGAATGCAGCATGGTATGCATGCAGCCCTGCAAAACCGTCTGCGGCAGGAGTGCTACAAGTTCATTCTGTTGCCTGCTGGCACGTGTTCGTGTACCTACTAAGAGCATGGGCATCTGCCAAGCAATGAATCACACCCTTTCACGGTGCGACTGGGTGAATTACGAGCGACTGGGTGAATAGTGGAGAGGTCTCACCAGCGTCTGGATGTTTCTGAAGCCGTAGGCGATCGCGAATCGCAGCGCGGGTCGGCCGCCCACATCCAGGGAAACCTCCTGGAAGTCCGCATTGCGCAGCGTCCGCAGCGGCAGCGGCCCGGCTTCCACCTCCTTCCCAAACAGCTGCGCGGCAGCCGCCCTGAAGATGTACTCCAGATAGCCGCCTGCGTGCACACGTAGCACACAAGTCTGATTATGCGGCCGAAAGAGAAGTCTACCATCTCCTGGCGCTGATGAGAGGCACACTTCAGGGATTGACCCCATTCACTCTGTGCAAGGATAAAAACATCCCTTGCACAAGGAAGGTGTAGACATTCCCTGGAACTAGCGAGGCACCAAGTCCACCTCAGAGCTCCCACCAACAGTGGCTTGCATGGAGCCCAGGCTGCTTGAAGGGCACAGGAAGCAATAGAGATGCCCAAACAGGACGTATAAGACTGTACAGGTGGGCAAGGCCGGCACCTGAGCCTCCAGGCAGGCCATAGATCTGCCCGTCCTCGGGAACGCTGCCCACCAGGCTGTCCAGCCGGGCAGAGGGCAGCTCTCCCAGCGGCCGGCCATGCACCTCCAGCATCAGCTGCACCTCCCCGCTCGTCAGCACAGAGTCCACCTCAGCCACACTCGTGCCTGCATCCCACAAGCGTTGCTCCATAAAAAAATCCAAATCCTTCGCGCGCACACAACGAGGCACACAGCGGCTGCGCCCCCAAAGAGATTTGCATTCACCATTGATAGTAGTGGGCGTGGGACCGCAATGCACATCCTTGCGAGCTCTGTAGAGCAAGCAGTGCATGCTCTAGAACACAGTCACCCCGCCCTTCCAATCAATGATGCTAGCAATTTGTGCTCCATTACTGACTCCAGAAGATGCATTCCCACGGGCTCGTGAACTGATCGCCCTGTGAGGGGCAAAGTGTAAGGGTGAGACAAGGGTGCTGACCTGGGACGTTGAAGTCTTCGCGCGAGGCCTCCAGCTTCTTGTCGTAGCAGGGCATGATGGCGCAGTGATACACCTGCCCCGGCTGCAGGCCCCACTGCGCCGCCAGGTGCCGCTTCACCAGAGTACCCATCACCGCCTGATCACAACAGCCAACATCTTCACCTCATGCATGTATTGAAGCGCAAGGAACCTCTTTAGGCTCGCCCACTCAAGACATGAGAGCCTCCCTTAGGGGAGGAACCCCTGAGAAGGAATCAGGAAGGCGGCACTCAGATGAGTGACCATCTCAAGTCACTCGTCTCCCATCTCGCAGAAAATGACCTCAACTTTGATAATGATCCAAATTGGTGAGCACAAAGAGGAAATCAATACTGGGTGTGTTGGCTGGGAATTTGTAGAGTTGGGGGCTCGCCTGGGGGCTCTTGGTGGAGCTGGTGTGAGGGAGCACATAGTCGCCGTGTGTCTTCTCTGCATAGCAAACCCACCCCGGGCAGGCAGATGCCAGCATGGGCAGGCTCTGCTGATGGACAGGCTGATGGGCCCTTCTGATCCCATTTGCACCTGCTCCCACTCCTCTGCTGCTGGTTCCATTGGCTGCATGTGCAGTGGAGCCGCTGCTCTGCAGTGCGTCTCTGCCTGATGTGCCTGCCTGGCTGCTCCGGCTGACTCTATCGTCCACATCCATCAAATCATCCTCGCTGGGTTCTGTATGCACAGCAACTTTCAGACCACCACCTAAGGAGGCCGCATTCTTGGCTGCAGTAGTGTTCACGGATCTTAGAGGCAATCTGTGCCTTGCCAAATAAAAAATTTCCACCAGCATAGGGCAATCCAGAGCGACTCAGACAACAGAATGATGCCAATGCGGCCTGTCAATGTGACTCACAGCCACGGCGGGAGGCCCCACCCTCTAGGATCTCGATACAGCGCTTTCAGCTAAAGCACAGCTAGGCTGCCCAGACTGCAAATAAACTGACAGACATACTCTCACCTGCAAGCTCTGGGTGGGCCTCCCTGTAGCGCTGCACAAACTCAGCAGCAGCCTCCAGCAGGGCAAAGTCTCTGCCAGTGCTGGTGTCCAGCACTGCACGCACTCCCAGCCCCTTGAAAAAGCCTGTTAGCTTCTGCAGCGTCTCCGCAGGTGACAGGCCATAGAAAGCGGCAAGCGCGGTCCGTGATTGAGGGGAGACTGAGACCACCACAGTCACCCCTGGATCTGCCAGCTTGGACATGAATTCCGCCGCTGACTGGTGCTCCAGCAGCACAGTCTCTGCCGAGGTGACACAGCCAGAGCACGCCAAGCAGTCCTGCCAGGACATGATATTTATTAACTTGCTGGCCTTGTCCTTGTTTGGCATCACAAGGTGGCAGACTGGCAATGCTGTTGTTGAGAGCAGCATGAGTTGATCCGAAGGGAAAGAGGCTGCGGGAGCGTTTTGCACGAACAACACACCTGTAGTGTGACCTTGATGGCGCCATTGGGGCCTGTAGGTGCAGTTTGTTGGAAGCCTGGAGGGGCACGCTGCTGTGGCTGCACATCACCCACCTGGGCAAGGTTGAGAGAGGTTGAAAGGAGAATTGCGATCAGCAACGAGGTATAGAATAATTTATAGGATTTAGCGCAGAATATGATGTGGGAAAAAGGCGACGATTATTATGATAGGCCTTGCAGTGAGACCACTTCAGATGCCGGGCAGAAGCGAACGCACCTCAGGAGGCTTATCAAGATCATCGAAATCTAGCTTAATATTCCCTTCTTTCTTTCCATGAATGTTGACTACACAGGCTTGCGAAGGCGCAATGAAATCATTCAGGTCTGCAAGTTTTACAGCACCAGAAAATTGGGCCATTTCTGCAACAGCGATGCAGCAATGCAAGCCTCCCTGTCTACAAGATGCATTCAATAATCATGTCTCCAAGAAGTTCCTTGCAAGCTGTTCGACTTTCGCATTTCGGAGACAACCATGCCGATGACGTGATCGTTCAGCTTCCGCCAGCTTCTCCGTCCTCTCTTCTCGAGTTCCTCAAGTTCGACAGATTTCCCGGACCTTCTCGAAGATCCACCTCACCTTCAAGCAACGGCAGGTCTACAAACGAGATTTCATCACGCTCCGAGCTTGATTCAAGTACGGACTCCTCCTGCCAATCGTTGTTCTCCGCTTGCGTCTGGAGAATACCCACCTGCTCAGCAGGCGCTCGGAAGATTTTTGAAAATTTTGCAGACATAACTTTTTAATCATGCAATTCTCCACATTAAAAGTTCATCGTCAGGAGACATCAAGAATGAGCAGGCCATCACCTGGTCAGCCCACTTGCCACCAGCAGCAAGAATGATGTTGATGGTGCCCCTTGCTGCATGCTCAACAGCGGGGTTTGGATCTTGCAACAGGTCCAAAATGTAGTAAAGTGCCTGTCATGAAAGAACATATCGATTGGATGCAATCAATTTCTGGTTAATTCTCACTGTGCTGAGCCCCCAACTGGCTTGCAAGGCTGTCAGAGGTTGCCAAAGGAAGCATATCAATTGCAATGGAGCTAGGCAGTGGACATGCCTCAGAGGTGCCCAGCGTTGCATTGCGCGTGGACTGATATCCGAGCAAAGTGTGCAGCGAGACAATGATCTGCAGCACAAATTCATCATCATCCTTCCTGTCTGCCAGCAGAGATATGAGCAGCTGTCCCTGCCGAGGCACACAGGCTCCTTACAGCCAGAGCAGGGCATGTTGTGCATGTTAACCCACCAAAGAGCATTTCAAGGACTATCTTTAGCACATTCTCTGAAATAGCATGCCGGGAGCATGATGTTGAGGGTACCAGGCCGGCATCTGCTATGCTATGGGCGCTGCCTTCGTTGCACACGGTTGCAGTGAGAATAACGGCCTGCAGGATGATGTCATCCGGCGCTGAGCCCACCACCATCTGCCGCGCCAGCCAGGCAGGCAGGGTAGAGTCAGTCATGACTGCCTGCCACTCCTGGCGTGGAAAGCTCAATGTGGCCAGGGTTCCCATGGCCTCCACTAAGAGTTCTACCTCAGTTGTAGGGTCCTGCATTGAATGCCACACTTTCGTTTTGTAAAATAGATTTTTCAGGAATTCTTGGTCCAAAGAAGCGCTGTATAGCATGCATGTAAAAGGCTGCGTGCCAGAAAGGGCATCCCACCAGGAGCAACTTTATGATGTCTTCTATGTGGAGCACAAAGAAAGCCTGCACTACAGGGCCGCCGTGCTGGCTCAAGTTCCTCACAACCTTGAAGGCCAGTGCATCTCTCCTCTGCAAGGCTTTTGCCATCAACTTGGACATCCTCTCACTGCTGCAGCCCAGCTCCTGCATTGTGACACCATGTGCTTCTTCCTATCAGATGCTTCAGAAGCTGAACCTGAACAACCGAGCATGGCGCAGGTCATTGCATATTTAATTGGAAAAATAACTGCATGTCTGGAAGTAGAACTTTCCAGGGCAGATCTACCCACCTCAGCAATGCGCCTGTCATGTGTGATGTTAACAGCCAGGGCAAGGAGCTCTGGGGCAGTCCTGAGATCCTCGGTGTGTACAAAGTGTTCGTATATGAGAGGCAGCTGAGCCATGAACAGCGGCTTGTGCGCATCCTCCATGGACAGATGGTACAGCACTGCCCATCCCCCTGGATGCTTCTGCAGTGCTTTTGCAACCTGCCAAACACAAGCTTGCATTCACCTCAGCTCGTGTCAGATCATGTGTGCCGGTGGAGTGACCTATACAGGTGTCAGCTACATGCAAGGCCTGGCAATACCTGCTGCAAATAATGCAGGGCCGCCAGTCATTAATCTCTAGGGAATTTAACTGGCATGTAAGACTACAATGTGTACCAGGTATATTTGATGGGATGACTACCTTGGATATGGCCCCGGCAGACACCATGGCGGCACGCCCCTTTTCATGGAAGGACAGATTGTGCAGCAGCCTCAGCGCCAGCTCAGCAGTCTGATGTCCACCATCAGCGACCATGTGCACCAGCCGCGGCACCACGCCAGCAACCATGATGTCAGCGGGCGCCTGATCAAGCATCGACAGCCGCAGCAGGAGAGTCACCGCCAGCTGCTCCACGTTTGAATTCGAATTCGGGAGCAGCCACGCCAGAACAGGCACCACCCCTCGCGCGAGCATCCTCGGCGCCACATCAGCGCCCTCCGCCAAGTTAGTCAGCGTTGCCAGTGTGAGCCAGATCAGGGTCTCCTGTCTCTCATCAAACTCCTGGTGAGCAGCTGGGGAGTATGCCGCCTCTCTGCTGCTGAAGGGTGGCCGCGGTGTGATCATGCTGGAGCGCTGGTCTGCAGCTGTGCGAGTGGGAGGCCGGGAGCTTGTCGCAGGCCTCCAGGCAGCTGCACTCCCCGGTCTGGAGGAGAAACTCTGCATGCACCATGTGGGTGACTGCCAATGTGCTACAAGCAGTAACATGCGCTAGAGAGGCATCGGGCTGCTGTTCCTCACATCAGGTCTGTTTTAATTTGCATTGGAACCTGCCACCTAGATATGTGAGCATTGCATCCTGAGAATTTTGTTTGCACTGAGGCACACTTCAGGATGCCTTTAATCGCACTCTTTCATGCCAACAGTCATAGTGTCTGGTGATTGTTGCTGCCGGGTCCACTCACCTCCCTGTGGTCCACCCTGCGAAGTCCAAGCTCCAGCATGTCCATAGCAAGCGCGCCGATTCTGAGCTCCAGCAGCTTTCCATGGAGCTGTGAGAATTGGCTGAGTACGAAGAAGGCACTCAGCCCATGTATGCTGAGGTCTTGGCTCCAGCGGCCATCCTCTCGCAGGCTGCGCGCCAGGAGGGACAGCAAGGAGGTGTGATCCAGCAGTGCAGCTATGTTCTGCACTCGCCTGAACAGGATCCCAATGTGGGCGGTGGCCGCTGTTTTCACAGTGAGGTCGTCACTGTACAGATCCTCCTGCGCGCACCATGGCGTTCAGGGGCCCGAATGTATACCTAATTTGATCCTGGAGGTCAGGATGTATCACACAGCATGGAGGGCGAGGCAGCCTCACGATGTGCCGATTAAGGGCGTCCATCCACAGCGGTGATTTGAGGCAGCTAGCTCTTTATGCCACAACCAAGCGTTGTGTTGAACATGAAACGGTATTTATTCATCTGACAGACATCAAATCTCTAGCGATCGACCAACAGCATGGACTGTGCGTGGGGCCAGTGGGACACTTTGGGCGGATGTGCCACCTTGTGAGCTTCTTGACCACGACTTTTGTGATCTTCGAACGAAAAAATTATTCTTTGATAATAGAAGTGTGTGGTGCACAGTTAAAATTTCTGCCACGATCTATAAAAGGAATGTAGATTGCTGCGTTTCGACAGTTGCACATGCAATTGTTGTCTGCCATCACAGTCAGCATTTGCAAAGCTTTTTGTTCCTCATTGTCTTACAATTTTGGGGCACTTGAAGAGGCTTTTGCTACGATCGTTACTCCTGAGGTCTGATACTTTGGATCTTGTTGGGCACATTCACCGAACACGCTTATATATAAAACTGTCCATTTGAAGACCTATCCCAGCGACTATCTGGGATAGCGCAGTTGAGGAGCAGAGACATGCAATCTAAAAGGTGCGATTTTTAAAGGACCTGATGGACGACCACTGTCTTTATTTTACGACGGGGCCTGGACGTGTCTGATGATGCATCTTTGAACCCCCTTACTGAGGAACAAAGCTCAGAGCAGGAGCTGGCTTTTCATTTGACTCTGAGAGCAAAAATACATTTTTTGTTTGCTACAGGCGCAAGAAGACTTGCACAGAACATCCCGTGTGCACAGCGTCCTCTTAGCCTTGACCACTTTGAGAACGAATACCAGCCTAGCGAGAGTATATGGGAGCTTACTGCAGTCGTGCAGCTGATGCTGTTTGTGGACACTGTGGCTTCTCATGTCAATGCACTACCTGCAGTGGAACTGGGGGAGAGGCATCAGCCAGCTGTGATTGCTCCTGCAGATGGCTTGTGGTACGACACTTCACCTTCTTGTCCACCCAACCCTTGTCAATCACAGCAGAAACTTGCCATTATCTGATTTTGTATCAATGTAGAATATCAATGACATGACGTTTGCCCATACCATATGCAGGTTGGGGGCTTTGCGTTGATTGCTCTATCAGCATGGGTGGCATTCATGGCCTACAAGGAACGGAGGAGATGGCTACTGACGTGGTCCAGTGTCTACTTTGCCACCTCTGTCTTCATGACCCTCCTCACATATGTCAAGGGCCCAGATCCTCATGACATGTTTGGCTGCAGGTAAAGGTTCCTTGCTCGCAATTCCCTCCCAAAGCCACTCATGCAACCTTTTTTTAAAGTTGATCAGATTCTTTTTCACCTCACAACAAGCTTTCGCAGCTGCCAATTTGCTCTGTGGTGCATGTGGATGTTCCCATACTGGCTATGTAGATGCATGGGCTGACTCGGGGTGGAACATTTTGATGCTGCAGCGTACCTTTCTCACTCTGGGTTGGGAGTCTTTTTGTGGCCACGCTCAGTTACTACACCAGTGACTACATGCGGCAGGGGCAGGATGCCCCTGAGAAGCGCAATGAGCGCTATGTCTATGATCCCACTGCTGGTAAGCAAAGTCTCTACCCCATTTTCTGCTGCAGCTTGCACAATCTATGGAGCAGAGGGACTCTCTCATTTTGCTGCGGGAAGGGTAGGTCTAGCTGACATTACAGGAGTTCAGTACCCGGACAAATCTGCTCACATTATGCTTGCTCTGTGTAAACAGGAGAGTATATCCTGGCAACCCAGCTAAGCGAGTATCATGTCGTGTGAGAAAATCATGGTTGCACATTGAGATTGGAGCGCTCTTTCATTGGACTACATCACTAAGTTTTGTTGCAAAGGGTGCCGTAGAGCATCATGGCGCAGGAAGTGAGCGAGCAGAGACACCTGCCAGACTGATCTGGGGTGCACTGGAAAAAATTCTATTGTAATATATATCAGTATGGTACCAGTGGGAAAACCAGTGGGCCGATTGCAATTCATTCTGGAGTGCCATAAACCATTTATTTTGACTTTTCAGCCTCGATTGTGAAAGGCAGGATGTACAACTATGGTTGAAGAGCTTGTAATTTGCATATGGCTTCACATATGAGTGCGTCACAGTGCATTCATAAGCCATCCACATGAGGTGTCTGCCTGAATTTCATACTAAGGTCAGGTGCCAGCACTGTATTGAGAGCAGCAAGCATGGAATACAACGTCATGATCATTGGCTTGCCACATTGCCAGCCCCAGCTGAAACATCATTGTCTTTCTTCTTCTTCTTCTTTTTCTTCTCCTTCTGCTGCTTCCCATCGGGCGACTCCTGCAAAGCACACAACCTCTCACGATGAGCATGCGAGTTCCAGCAGTCAAAGCACGTCCAGCATATAAAAAATGCTGACAGAAACATTGGCTGCAAGAGCCACGCGGGCATGCACTCCTGCCCAGCATTCACGTACTGACCAACACGGTGAACCATCGCCTCAGGGAATGGTGGCAGCGCGCACCTGCTTTACTACAATGTCCTCCATGCGCAGCTCCTTTGTGCCTGGTTGCTGCACATCCTGCTGCGCTGCTTTTGCCTTCTTTCTTTTCGGTGTGTCCCCACTGCCATTGCTGGAGGGCCCAACGGCTGGCTGCTGTGCACTGGGCAAACCCTCTTCTTCCTCCCCTGCCAAGACCCCTGAGCGCACAAGGGTCACGCGCCGATGTATCTGTGCTGGCACGCCATCCTGTGACAGGCACGCAGTCAGCTTTCAGCAGCAGAGCCTCGTTTCTAGCATAGCAGAGAGCAGCAGTGAAGGCGGTTACAGTCACTGCCATCAGGGTCAAATCAATGTGTGGTTGGTACTGGTGCTTAAGATCCAGTGAAGCTACCTTCAGCGTGGCGGATGCCACATAAAGGGGAGCTGCTAGGCTGGCATGCTCCTGAACAAGGGAGTATCCGTCCCCTGCAGAATGCAGGAAGACAATCATTGACAGAGATGTTAAGAGTGAGCAACTAAACAAACGTGCTGCAAAGAAAGAAGGCGGCATCCCAGACAGACTTTCAGCAGCTTCCGCTGTGCATGAGAGAACATTGTCAACACAGTGTTGACAACACCTCTGTCACTGGTGCACTCGCCCAACACGCTGTCTCCTTTTCTCCTCTTCACCGTGATCTTGGCCGGCGCCTTGAATTGCCACTGCAACAATTTGATACGTTCTAAGCACCAATTAAAGGCTATAAATGCCAGTTGGAGACACATGCAGTGCAATATCCACTGGCAGGAACTAGACAAAGCACCTGTAGCCATCTGTTTAAGCAACAGGGAAGACGTGGACCACTTACATCTAGAGGGAGCTGAAGCAACCACAGTTCGTGAGTGCTTGAATCCAGCCCATTGCAGGGGAGGCTGGGGGACTCTTGGCTGAGGACAAAGCCGGCGCCTGGCTCATACCTGACCACAGCAAAAGGATTGTTCTTTGACCTTTCCATCATTCTGAGCGATTTTTGCGGGCTCAATGGGACAAACTGTCCAGCAGGATAGATCAGGCAACTCACGGTAGCTTGTCTTCGAGGAAGATCGACCGTGCTTCTCCAGGAAGAACTTCGACTGCTTCTTCCCTCACGCTATCATTGGCACCAACATTTGCAGGCTGAGCCACTAATGCTTTGTCATCCTCATCTGCTGTGTAAATTTTTTTCAACGTGTGCTTCTTTTTCTTCTTCTTTTCTATGCCATTCGCGTTTGGTGCCTTGTGCGTTTTCTCGCTGACCTTCGGCATTGTAAATATCTTATTGGACCTAATGTAACATGAATCAGTCTTCTTTGCTGATGATCTTGCCAGATGCACAGTCTGAAAGGCCGTCACACGATTAGGATGGAGCACTGTAGCCAAGTTGGCGCAGCTTCCTCCGGCTAGGAAGCTATGATCAGGAATTGCGAGTGCATGAAGCTTATATTCATACGGATTCGGCTGTGAGGACTAAAGCTCGATCAATGGTAGTGAAACTTCCCCTCGGATTTATACAAAGCTGTACCAACAGCTCTATTTATTTGACATATCCATGGCCACTGGCATATATGATCACATTTCATAAAAGTGGCAACCCAGCCCTGAGGAGTGGCCCCATGGGGTTAACAACAACGTTAGGAGTGTCTGTCTGTCACACCTCCTGAAAAAAACTCTCGGTCGGCATGCCCGTCTACTTCACCTTGTGCCAAAGCACGTCAGCACACCTCAACAAATAGCACACTCATATTTTATCTGACGAAGTCCTGGGAATACGCTAACAACCAAAGTCAGAGGTCTTCCAAAGCCAGTAATTGGACACCAGCATGCTCAATCAACTGTTCTGTTCACAGAATTAGCAACACTTTATTTGCATGCACGCCTGCTAGTAGCGCAGTACAACATTGCAGACCTTGCCACCACTGCAGTGCCTCTCAGAGCGCTCATCCAACTGACAACTGCCTTGTCAGCAAGGGACTTGTTGCCGCAACAAGAGCGGCTCTTGCAAAATCCCAGAAAGTACGGCCGTTGACTCATCAAAACCGGAGTCAGATCTCCAGGGATTAATGAGTCCCCTCATTCAGAATCCACCAGCATGGCATCCTTGAGGACGCGTACTAGCTGGCTCTTGCGCATCTTCGAGTACCCCGTGATTTTCCTCTCCTTGCACATCTCCTTCAGGTCAGCCACCTGCATAGAGCACTCACCCGTCACCAGAGGAGAGCACACCACACATCATATTCTCTGGTGGGCATGAACAGGGAAATGAACGTTCCAACTGAAAGGTGGCAAGATGAGAGTAGCATGTTCATTGAGAGTGACAGCTGTCAACGTGGGGGTGGACTTGCACACCCGCAACGAAGTCAACGTTTTCGCAATCTCATCTTGAAGATCAGGTGCGTCTTCATCACTCAGCAGCTCATCCGGATCTTCTGGGTCCTCGCTGAAGTCCGGTATCAAAGCGCCATTCGAGAGCGTCGCTGATTCATCCTCTGAATCGCAGAGATTTTGCATTGACGACTTCATGATGCGAATGAATCAGTTGCCATGCAAAGTGTTGGTGAAGGCTACATCACATTGTGCATACCATGTGTGCTACCCGCTCAAGTGCTGGCAAGAGATGCATGCATGGCGTCCTTTCAAGCCAACATTTGAGGAATCTACCAGCAACCCGGGTGACACTGGAAAGAGGAGCAAGCTGAGTCAAACCTGCTGCAGCAGCTCCTTCATGGACTTTCTCAGTGCGCGCCTCCTCATATGCTGCCTCTGGCTCAGGAGCGGGGGCCTGTGCGGCCTCTGCTGATTTGTTGGCTGCTACCGCCGCCTCATCTCCAAAGACAAAGAGAATGGCTCCGTCGCTGGTCTCTGCAAACACCACAAGGCAGCCTCAAAATAGCCCAGGAAACCTTCCCTTCAAATCCCGCACAAGCTCACACTTGAAGTAATCTTAATTCCCCCGGCCACAACGTAAATGTATCACAGACATCGCGCAACATGCAATATCGATTGCCAGGTGCATTGCAAGTGCAGGTCATGCATACCACTCAGAGGTATTGATGGAGCCATGGATCAAAGCTCACTTTTTCACATAAACTTGCTACAAATAATGTCTCCAGGCCATGCAAAAAATCCAGATACATTGATTTTCTGAGTGGTCCCGCTTCTGAGACTCCTGCGCACATGCAGATCCTTACCTTCTCTTTTCACGAGCTGCAAGTCTGCGTCAGCATTCTTTTTTGCTCTGCAGATAACTGCATTAGGTCCCAATATTCGTCTGAAGGGCTTGAAAGCTGCTTGCTGTCTCTCTCCGTTCCTGTGCGAAACGAATGCTGGAAGATGCGCATTGGCCAAATTGCCCTGCATGCTGCGCGGATGCGAGTTGCAATTGTTAAATCTGGTCCACCATGTTCAGATGTTCGAAATTAACTTACTGATACGTCCTTCAAAGGCTTGATCAAATCCATAGAGTTCAAGATGGCTTCTGGATTTGCTCCGGCCGCCAAATTTGGCATGCATGCGAGAGGCCCGCCTCTTGCCCGCCTCTTGCGGGGTCCAAGGCTTGGACAAAGCTGGAATGCTTTTAACCTGCTCACTCTGCGGCAGCCTCGAAGCCTGGATTTTAATGCTGCTTTCAAAGTTTTCGTTGATTCTATTCGCATGGGAGGCCAGTCTGATATTTATTTTGTGAAATTTACATCATGGCCTTTGAAGGTCACTTGGAGGCGTGGGAAGAAGAACGGTGGTGGAAGTTGTTTGAAAAATACCCAGAATTTCAGTAGTAAGGCCATAGGCTGATAATTGCCAGGCTTCTTAGCGTCGATCGTTATCCCGACGCACTATGGCATCTCCAGAGGAGCTGCCTCGTGTCCTAGAAGTCCAAAGATTTGCTGCTGCTCGCGAAGATGAGGTACAAACAGAAATTTCTCTTTCGATACACCTTTCATTGTTCTGGCCTTACCTGTGGTGTGACCTGTGAATTTGTAATGTGCTGCAGATCATGGCCATATCAGCTGCCTTGAAATCCCCCGACAGCAAACACAAATGGGGACACGGCGCCCTGCCTCGTCATCTGCGCCGGCAAGTGTCTGCCAACCCTGCTGCTGTTTAATAAATTTTTTGGAATTCCAGCTCCTCCAATAATGCTGGGAGTTGCACAATGCAGCAATCGCCTTGCCTTAGTCCTGACTTGCTGTTTACTTGCAGACGAGCCACAAGTCACAACAGCTACGTCCATTGCCGACGTCCAAACATACAGCTGAATGCAAAGCGCCAGAAGGCTGCTGTCAGCACCAGCGCAGAAGCAGAAAGCCCAACGTCAGACCGTGCGGTAAGTTACCCTTCACAAACAGCCTTCCATCCAGAATGTTTAGGGTTTAGGGTTGTGTCTGCTCTGTGCTTGCAAGCACGGGCGGCCATCGAACCCCCTCGTTTGCCTTGCTCCACATGGGTGGCCATCGAACCCCAGGCCACGCAAAGGGAGGAGTGGGTTGGTTCTGTTTGACCTTCTTCTTGATCCAACAAATTCTCTGAGGATGAACACGTCTAGCTTCCCCTTTTGGACAGCCGAAGGGGCCTAAAATACTACCGTGGTAATGCCTACGAACAGCGACAAGGAGAGGCTGACCTTTGGTATGCATGCATATAGGAGCCAGTTGTAGGGGCGCCGAGGTATGAGAACAGGGCCATGCGCAGGCGCAAGGGGCGGCTTCAGCAGAACATTTTGGAGGCGGCTAGCAAATTTGTTCCCGGCGCGGTGCCCTGCGCGGCGCGCCGCCTGGAGACGCATGTGTGGCACGCCAAACGCATGAAGATGGTCACCAGGCGAGTTGTCAGCAAGCCCCCAAAGTGGAACTTCTAAGGATGATTTTTTTTTATTTTTTTCAAGCACTTAAAGTCACTCCTTGAGTGCGGTGAGTTCCTGCCATTCATGGCCTCCTGAGCCTCCAAGAAAGGATCTGCTTCACGGTGAAATATCATGAGTCGTGCATGAGATAGAGCTGCATGGCGGTGGCTGCAGGTGGGGGCATGTGCTGGCAGAGGGGGCCTGTGGCAAGGGGCTTGGGAGCAGGGCGTTCTTGGCTGCCCTGAAGTCAGGCGTGGTCATCCATGACGCATCCTACAGGATTGCCTTCCAGTTGACGGGGCCGCATGCAGACCTCATCGCAATCATGTTTTCAGTCAGGTGAGAAGCATCACTCATTATCATCTGTTTCTACTCAGAGTTGCAGGGATTTCCTCTCGACTTTGATGCACAGTGAGCAAAATTACGGCGCTTTCGAAAGAAATAATGTTCAAACAAAGTTATCTGTTCATGCCAGCAGTGATCAGGCGGCCCTCTTTAGCCAGCGGCCACAAATGGCGCGGGGTGTCTTGGAGCATGATATCATGCTGCACTCGCCTGGCAGCTGCCCCAGCGGCGTGCTCACCCCGGCAAAGATTTTGTTTTGGAGCGCATCTCCTGCAGCTGCCGCGCAGCTTCCCGCTGAGTCAGATGCCTCGGCACCCGGCTTGTCAGAGGCTGTCATCTGGGTGCACCCTGCTGCCATTTCAGACGCCCATGCAGCGCTCCTGAGTGCCTGCCAGGGGACTTCAACAAGCCTCTCTTGCAGGTGACCACTCGATTTTGTCTACTCTGACTGCATGCTGGACCATGCCATTTGTTCCTTATGATCCTCGAGACATGCTTGCATGTACTGCTGAATGCAGAGGAAAAGCATGCAGCTTGATGATTGGGACAAGCTCAAGATATTGTAGATGTGTTCTTGTACAGGGCTGATTTGAGGCGGCTAGAGCTAAGAGGCGCAAAGAGTGACAGGGCAGTGTCAGCTGCACTGACCCTATTGGACAAGGAACATGCTCAGCTGCCAGGATCAGGCAATCTGCAGCCAACCAGCAGAAGCATCTGGCAGCTCATGCAAGCAACCAGTGAGTGTCTTCCCTGAAACCTGTGACGTCCCTCTTATACATGCATGTCCTCCAAATGTGAGAAGAAATTCTTGCGGTTGCCCATGCGCTTACATTATGTTACCTTACGCAGACGGGGCCACAGGATCACAGCTGCCTCACAACATGGTTCTGCCCCTGTACCTGAAAGACCCTCGGCTGGCCAAACCCATCAAGGCTGCAGAGGCTCTTGCAACCCTGGAGGAAGCGTCCAGCCAGGCCAGTGTAAAAGTCCTAACACAGCCACCAAGCTACAGTGCGCCTCATCTCTTGTGCTGTGCTGTGCGCACCTGTATTGCATGTGTATGCACCGTCGGCTACTAGTGCCTCGTGGGTTTTTGGGCTGTGTCTTTGCTTGGCGACCCAAACACTGCACCATGCTTTCGGCACGAACGGATGCTGGGTCTACCCGTCTACAAATCTGGATCTTTTTTTTGACAGGGGCGGAGATCAGGGATGCAAATAAGCTGGTTAAAACGATGATGATTGCGGCTGAGTCACCCGCATCCGCGCCAGTGTGGGAAGCAGGCAGCGTGTCCCTGCCAATGCCAGAACAGGCTGTCTGCCAAATCAGGCATAATGCCAGATTGGCCGCGCTGCACCTGCCTACAGACGACCTGCAGCCGCCTGCACCTGCACTTGCACAGGTCAGCATCCCATTCCTAAACCTCCATTTTTGTGACTTTGTTGCCACACCCTGAAGAAGCACAACGCGGACATGTCGTCTCCAATAGCCTCGTAGAAAACTTGGCGCAAGATTGCAATCCTGTGCTTCAAGCAATTCCCTAGTGTGTGTCTTGAGGAGCCAACCAGCTCCTTTGCAGATGCTTTACAGATGCCTTTTGTGAGTGGGTGTATTAATAACGCAACACTTGACGTTGCTAAGTACATCTAATTTCTAGCAGCGCTGTAATTGATACGGGGTTCATTGCTGGCTCAGCAGGAGAGGGCTCCAGAGGGCTGCCCAGCGCTGGCGGTGCGGCGGGCCGCGGCCGACGGCAAGGCGGCGCCCGGCTGGTCGCTGATTCTGCCAGCTGGCTGGGCCAGCCTGTTCTGGCAGGCGCTGGTCTACAACGGCGCCCGGCCCGCGGGACAGCGCGAGTGGCGCTGGGCCGCTGCGCACCAGGTGACTAACCCATACTGCTCTGTCAGCATTTTGGATGCCATGTGTGCGCCATCGCATGGTGCAACCATCACGGATGAATGCAGCATGCGTTTGTGCTCTCTGCGTTCCTGCAGAGGTCGAGCTTCAAGCTCTGGAAGTCTCTGAGATATTGAGTTGAGAGGTCGGCTGCGACTCTCTTCGATTGCCATGCAATGCAAGGTCGAAGATGTCTGGAAGATTCACAGCTGAGATCTGGGCTGACTGCGAATTTTCACATGTTGTGTGTGCAGGGGGTGGGCTTCTTTCCGCACGACTTCCCAGATACGCCGGCGTACGCGCGTCTGGCTGCAGAGCTGCATGCGGAGCAGGAACGCCTCCGGCAGCTGCGCCCAAAGGGCCGTTTCCCCCCAGGGACCCCCCACCCGCCTGACTGGGCAGCCGTGGGCAGCTCTGGCTTGCTCAAAACGCCCACCCCTTCTGCAGGCCCTCCAAAGCCTGAGGAGCATGCTGCTGCTGCCGATATGCAGCCGATGGATCAGGACGGGCAGGAAAGACCCAGCGAGGAACAGGCTCCAGCGCCGATGGATGCTATCAGTGTGGAGCCAACTGGGGCCCAGAGTTTGGCTGAGGACACAATCATTGCAGTAGATGAGATTCCAGCAGAGGCAGGCAGCCCAACAGCCATGGACATAGAGCCCTCTGCTCAGGACGAGGCAGGTCTGGAGGCCGCCTGCGCAGCCGACAACGATAATACAGCAGCCAGGAGTGCAGCAGATGAGGCCCCGCAAGCACTCCCTGCTGTAGAGTGTGCAGCACTGGATGCTGTACCAGCACCTCGATTCTATGTGGCTCGGACTTTGGCACAGCTCGATGCAGCCATGACACCTCAGGCCAGCCCCGCAATAGGACCCAGCGACCCAGTAGAGAGCGCTGAGGTATCTGAAGGCAGCAGTGCCCCTGCAGAAGCTCCAGCTGGCAGCAGAAGAGGGCGCCAGATTTGGCGGTCTGTGGCAGAGACGGATACACTCTCCTTCGTGCGCGTCAGCGTTCAGGTCATCGGCCTAGGTGTGGCCGAGGAGGGGGCGGCCCTATGCGCGCTGGCACCGTCGGAGGCGGCCGACCTCCGCAGGGCTATGATGCGCAGGAAGGCCCCGAAGAGGGTCGATATTGGGCAGGGGCAGCTGGCGGCAGCTGCCCAGAGCGGGCAGCAGGAGAACGTGCGGGAAGTGGTGTCCCGCTGGGGTGAACATGAAGCGGAGGGCCGACAGATCATCGGCTATATCACCAGCGCCGCTCCCCGAGGACTGGTGAGCTGCATCTGTCCAGTACGATGAATACTTCTTTCTACTGCAATGCTGCCCCCTGTACATATCAAAATCAGTGTCCTGCTCAAAAGTCTGTCATTGCCGCATGTGATGATCAAAATTTTATATACGGACGGTCCATGACAGCAGAGCCAATGTGTCATATGACTCGCTTTGCTGACTGCCATCAGGTGCCCTGGCGGGGAGCGACGGCCATCTGCAGAGCATGCGACATTCTGCGCCTGCGTGCGGAGCAGAAGGGCGCGGGCGGCGGCGGGGGAATCATAATGGAGCTTAGATGCCCTGCCTCGACTGTCATGCGGGCAGCGGAGGCCAGAGTGGTGCTGGATAGCGGTGCAGACCTGGGACAGGTGTAGCTGTCATGACAGGCCGCAGTAAGATTTTCTGGAGCGCAGCATTATCCAGACTAGCGGAGCCATGCTGCCACAATGTGCCCCTGCGACACATGCGCGACTCGTGCTTTGCAAACATCTAGAAGTGTGACTTGAACGTGCACATGGAACCGAGCCTGGCTGAGCAAACTCCGAAGAACTTCTTGAACATATGAACCACCGTACTTGGGAAATCTGAGTAGAATACTATTAGGCTGATCATCATTATGCTCATCAGGATCACCGTGATGGCAATTGAACCTGTTGGAGTGCAAATGCCAATTAGTAATTGAGTGTGATGTCAATGTGACCGTGACGGCATGCACACTGCAGCCGTCTCACAGTGGCCACGGTATCGGTGGCCATTGGTGGCATCATGCACATGCCCATCATCATGATGTATGATACTATAACCAATATATCAGTATGATGTACACAGCATGTAATCAGTAGTTAGACATATTATATGCGAGCACATGCCATGCAGTGCCAACCTCCGAGGTCGTTAAATTCCGGATATCCGAAGAGACTGAGTCGCCGTTGAAAATTTGCTTGCGGCAAGTTCATGAGGGGCAGTGCACTGTACTGTGATAAATTCCCTCACAGTTCAAAATTTACACCTCCCTGCAAAAAATTTCCCATCCTTTTGGCACGGTATCGCCAGGTTTGGTCAAAGAATTGTCACCCTTAAAATAGATACGCCTCTGGAGATCTGCCAGGCGCATCGTCAGCCAATCAGAGCAAAACTAGTGCAGGACAGCGGTCTGGAAGTATCAAGCGGTCCCAGGGATCCTGCATAGCTCTTCGCATCGCAAAACTTTGCCAGAGTAATTATTAGTCGGCGTTAACATCGTAATCTGCAGTTACTTGATCCTCTCCGGACAAATATACTCGGAGGCTCGAAGTTGCAATAACAGAGAGTCTCAAGTGCTGGGCTCGAATCACAAAAGGAGGACCAGTATCACTATATCTGCCTCTCATAATTTAATTACGCCTGAATAAAGAGCAGAGCGATTTGATGGCCCATATCTCTCACACACCTCAGCTGTCAGCTTCGGCACAGGGGCCACGCAGGGTACCCCACATGCGTGCGCCTGGAGCATGCAATGCTCGCCACCTTGGATCGTCTCACAGTCATTTGATCAAAACCAATGGACGATCAGCGTTCCTCCAAGGTATGCAGACCAGGCACAACTTGGCCATCCTGGTGATTTGGTGCCTATTTACAGGTGTTGGAAAGCAATTCTAGTAAGAACAGACCTCTATATGCGTACAAAGTAGCAGGTGCAGGTTTTAGATGGACGTTGTAGAGACTGGCTGGAATCTGCTTACCTAGCAATTTTGTTTTCTCCTAGGCACACAATTGGCCAGGCTACCTGCTCGGCCGAGGAATGCAGCATGTGGAGCTGCTGGCGTGCAGATGAATTTGTTCAGCAGGTTGTTTCGCGTGGCACGCTCCTACGCAAACGCTCTGGGTGAGTAAATCACTGCCACACCTGCAGCAATGAAAAACTCTATTGTGGTAGCATACTCAGGAGCTATTTCAGCAGCATCTGTGAGAAGTAATGCAAGTAATACATAACGCAATGCTTTGCCTGCAGTGAGCTCCGTGGAAGACCCAGAGAAAATGCTCGAGCAGACGGTGAATGAGATGCAGAGCGATCTTATCAAAATGCGGCAAGCCTCTGCCCAGGTATGGGGCACAACTGCTCAACTTTGCTGGGATACAATACTGGTCGGGTGTAATTCACTGCAGCAGGACGGTTGCCGTATGTCTTAAAAATCTTATTCAGGATTCGCTGTGTGTGGCTGCAGGTGATGGCGTCACAGAAGCAGATAGAGGTGAAGTACAAGCAGGCACAGCAAGCTGCGGTGAGTCATCCGTGCATCCACACATCACAATGCTCCTCCTCAGGCACCTGAGCACATTATATTTGTGCAGGACAAACTGCTGTGCTTCTTTCCGGACCTCTGTGTTGTGTGTATTGTCTTGGATCACTCATCACCTCGTCCTGTCCCAAGTTGACTGGAGCTGTAGCACCCATGCCCTGGCTTTTGAAATCGTTGATATAAACGCATGCGGAGGCCAAGTTCTGCCACGTCTTCTAAATCCTGTAAACTGATCCCGCATGTTTAAGGCACTGGAAAATCAATGCAGCATGATTTCGAATTAGGAATTCAAATTCGAAGTCGAATTTGGACGCGCAGGACGAGTGGTACCGGCGCGCGCAGCTGGCGGTGGAGAAGGGGGACGATGAGCTGGCGAAGGAGGCGCTGAAGCGGCGCAAGAGCAACCAGGAGAACGCCGACACCATGAAGGCCCAGCTCGACCAGCAGCGCAAGGCCGTGGACCAACTCATCTCCAACACCAAGTGCGCCGCACTTCTGCCTTTCACCTTGTGCTCTACATGTTCTGTTTTGTTCACCCGGGACACCGCCCACAGCTGCACTCTGCCTAGTGCCCTACATATTTTGGATGACTGTGAACCCCCGAACTTGGACGTTAAGCAACTCTCCATGCAATTGGCTCAGCAGACATGAAGAGGCCCGCAAAGCTTTGTCAGCACTTGGGACGTGTGATCCTGCCCACACTGCGCTGTGATGCTATGGCTTTCCTGTCCCTGAGTGCCGGCGAAGTGCTGGTTGACTCCTTGCCATTCGTGCTGCTGCACTGCTCTCAAGTCAGGGGCGTCTTAAGTCGCCCGACTCTGGCAGTGTTGCTCCAGAGAGGCAGTAATTTCTCGAGCGCCTCACTGGCATCCATGGACAGCAGCACCTAGAGATCTGCCATTGAGTTGCAGGCTGATTGGGTTGGGGCCAGCTTTTCAATGCTGGTGTTGCTGAGCGCGTGTGCAGGATGCTGGAGTCGAAGATGGTGGAGGCTAAGAGCAAGAAGGACACACTCAAGGCGCGCGCCAAGACCGCGCAGACCTCCCGCCAGATCGCAGACATGGTCCAGGTACGCTCCTTACCCAAGCCTGCACTCTGACACCGTGCGCTCGCTCTATGCATGTGCATGTGCGCATGTCCCTGCAACAACTTCACCCGCGGAGGAGGTCCACCTGCCGCGATAGGCTTGCTAGATGCAAGAGAGCCTGCGGAGATTCTGCAATGATCCAAGTGCTTCTTGAACCAGTCCGGCGTGAAAATAAGGCTGCGGGGAAGCTGTCAGCGCTGAGGGAGATGAGGTGATGTGCAGGGCCTCAACACGAGCAATGCTGTGACCGCGTTTGAGCGCATGGAGGAGAAGGTCATGTCCCTGGAAGCCGAGGCAGACGCCACGCTGCAGGTGCGCAAACGACATGGTTTTCACCCATGTCTGTCCTTTACGATGGTATTCAAGCACTCTTTCGTCTATGTCCTTTCAATTAGATGTGCACAAGAAGGACAACAGGTGCAGGTTACTGCATGACCGCGCAGAGCCATGGCAGAAAATTGGCCGCTGTCACAAGCAATGCAGCCCAACTGGGACTAAGACATTGTGGGTGAATTTTGATGTGCTGGTCATGGCTAGTCGTGTGATTGTGGAAGTGCAAGCGCATCCAAAAATCCAGAGACCTGTGTGAAAAGTGTGGCAGCAAGTCATAGTGTTTTCAATGTGTGTGCATGGTAGTTGACTGGTGGGATGCGTGGTGCAGCTGGGCACGAGCGACAACCTGGAGAGCAAGTTCAGGGCGCTGGAGGGCGGTGACGTGGAGGATGAGCTGGCGCAGATGAAGCGGGGGGTCCTCACCGGCTCCCGCACCAGCGCGCCCCAGCAGCTGCCAGAAGGCCGGCCCATCAGGTGTGAATGTTTCCCCTTTGCGCAGCAGTTTGGCTAGACTGGATGATAAAAGTCGTTTCAGTCGTAGGCTGCAAGATATGGTGGTGTAGATATTTTCAGATATGGGCTTCCAGGCAGTATATGTGCATGTAAGAGACACCTATGTCGATCACCAAGTGGGCATCTGCGCTCTGTGTTTGGCTGAAGCTGTGTGGCAGCCATGCTTGGAGCTGATACACACTGACGTGTGCACACATGCAAAGTCCCATGTGGCATTGTGCAAATCCGTGCCAGTGCTGGTCCATTCACTGAGAGCCCTTGCTGTGTTGCAGGGATGCCATTGACTTTGAGCTGGATGAGCTGAGAAGGAAGGCGCGCGAGTGAGCATGGAGCTTTGATGGGGCAGAGGATGATCCTGCCTCTATTCTGTGGCCTCCTACTGTGTGTCAAGGTGTAGCTGCCGGTTGGGCCCTGTCATGGGGCTGCCTTGTGAGCTGCTGGGATCTAATTCTCATGAAATGCGTTTTCATCTCTGTTGAGGGATTGTGAGGGATGGTGTCAGCATTGTCATGCCGCTATGGTGTATGAGAGTGTGTGGGTGCTGGATGTTTCGGCACCACCATATTTTTGGGTGAGGTGCTAGATAGATGTGGTTGTCTTCCCTTTTAAAATGATTCTCCGTTCAGCTGATGCACACGACAAGCACAGGCACGATACATGGAATTGATTCTAGCATGCCGGCATCATGGCATGAGCATCTGTCAAATGCTGCAACCTCTATTGGATCGATAATGTACACTGTACATGTATGCATCCACAGGTCTCTCCTGTTGCTTGACCAAGGTGACCCACCAGCTCATGTACCATTCTGGCTGAGACCACCGCTGGGCCAGCTCTGCTGATCAGACAAGTCATGACAGAAAAGGTCCTTATCATACACATGACATGTGCTGCCGCATGCCTTGTTTCTGCTTGGCATCATCCCTGACTATAATTGGAAATGATGAAGTCCCTGATCTTCCCTCCAAAACTCGCAAACTGCCAGCTAGCAAAATTGCGTGCTTGCAGAAACTTGCCTTTTCACAAGCAAATCGCGGCGTGCGCACGTATTGTAAGGCAAGGAAAAAATTGGCTCACTTAAAGTGCCGACGAGCACTGCATCAGACCTTTGCAAGCACCTGGGCAAAGGTCTCTGGGTCTTGGGCGCCTGACAGGTGGTACTTGCCATTGATGATGAAGTGGGGCACCCCTGTCACTCCTGCTGCATACTCCCGCAGCTCCTCCCTCACCTGCACACCACACAACAAGAAATAGGACTTCAGCACCCTTCTGATGTGAGAGACAGAATCCAGCAGATGCTTCTTGCAGAACCTCTTGAAGATCTGCTACAGCACAGTCGGAGTGTGCACATTCTTCTGGGTTGGTACAGCGCCTGCACCAACGCAAAGACAGCATGCACACAGCAACCTTGCTGGCAGCGTCATTGTCAATATACGTGTTGGTTGCTTAAAGTGCGTCTAGGGCCATTCCAATCCTTACTTGTGCTCATCAAATGTTAATTTATATTGATTTTATGTAAGATCTTAGTTCTTGCCTGATCCTTGGCTACATTGGAATCTGAGAGAACTTGCTCGGCATCGGCCACTCCCGCCTTCTTCGCAGCTTCTCTCAGCACCTCTGGGTCATTGATGTACTTGCCCTGCAGCAGAAACAAGCAATCCGTTGTTAGGAAACTCATCAGGTGACAATCACTTCACAAAGAGTAATCTCTTTTGTGACCCACAGCGCAGCACCAGCAGTATTCTCACGGAAAGCAGACACATGAGAAGTTTGTGAGATGAATATGGGCAGTGACGGACTGACCACAAGACCCCTGAGCCTCAGGTGGCTCTCAACAGGTCTCTAAAATGTATTGTTTATTGGTAAACTTGTTGCCTCACATAGGCAGGCCAACGTTGCATGACAAGGCAAGATAAAAGTAGCACCTTCAATGACACAGACCCTCCAATAGATGCAGTTCATCACAGGCTGCTGCCTTGGGCACACCTCTGTGAAGTAGGCCTTGAAGAGCTGTTCCACAATTCTGTCCTGCACGTCAGGCCCCTGCCTACCAGCAAACGCTATGAGCCGGTGCGAGTTCAAAGTGTTGCCTGTGTCGCCCTCCATCGTGTAGTTCAGCCCCTCCTTTGCAAAAGTCTCCTGCACGTTGTTCTGCATGATCATGTCTGGGTCCTTGCTGCTGCTGCTTTTGCATGCATTGTATGCCTCTGTGGCAGTTCCAGATTCCCCTCCATCCGCACAAATGTCTGGTGTTGACCAGGCACCATTGCCTACCACAGGGGACTCTTCCACCAGCATTGATGTAGAGACCTCCGGTGCCAAGCAAGCCAGGGGAAAAGAAGATCATGCAAGATTTGAGGGAGGGAAGGGATGCTCACCGTCATTGTTGGCACCATGCTCTTTGTCCGCTGCTCCCCAAACTTCTCCTCGTAGTAGTTCAGTTTGTTGATGCCGGCCTGAGGCGCGTCCGGGTTGAGCTGGAAAGGGTGCCATCTGACCTCGAACTGCTTCTGTCCCTAAAACATGATAACTCATGTATTCAGCTGTCAACTTGACTGTGAGTCACACTACAATAAGCATGTAGAGGATAAAGTCCCTCGGTCCTGCGTGAAGGTGATAGAAATATCGCCTGTGTGATGCATTTGATTATCAAGTGTATCTCCACAAGGTAAATGCCAAGAGAACTTTTTGTGAGATCACACATGCCGGAGTAAAGACATCATCAGAGTATTCACTCCCGGAATGCATGCATATGTGGCAATCACAGATATACAAAGCTTTGGGATTTAACATAATACAAGGTACTGACTTTTGCCGAACATTACCTGCAGCTGTCGGATGGCAGTCTCGAGCCTTCTCTTTCCAATGAAACACCACGGGCACACGGTGTCCGAGACGACATCGATCATCACCTTGCTGGCCATCTTGACGTTTTATTACACCAAAATAGTGTTCTCTCAACTGGGATTGGGAACAATGCCGGTTGAATTTGGACTTCGCGTAATATCGAGATTGGACGTGCACAGGGTTTGAATTCAAGGGTTGATGTCAACATTGAGGGTTCCGATACTCCGGAAAGTTGCACGTTGATCTGCTGGTGCGTTTGTCTTACTAAATCAACGCCTCTTGTAATGATGGTACTGGCAGTTGTCTTGTTGCTGTCATCGATCTGCGCTAGTTTTGCAGACCCTCTCCCTCTTGACAGCATCGGCCTGCCGCCTGGCTTCAGTGTGAACGTCTTTACTAATGCAACGCCAAAAGCACGTTCTCTAGCTGTGTCTGGTGGAGACAGTAATATCGTTTACATTTCAAACGATCTACTGGTGACCTACTTACCTCTCTTTGTCTTTGCTGCTCTGACCAATGCTTGAGTCATCAAGCTCTCAAAGCTGGTGCTTTCCACAGCACATTGCTCATCACCGTCAAGATCTCACTGTCATTATCTGTCGGATGTTTAAATTGAGTCAGTTACACCTCAATATACATATGCTTCGCAGCCTGGAGGGGTGTATGGGGCCTATGACAAGGATGGGGACGGAGTTGCAGATCAGACTGTGACTTTGTTGTCGGGTCTCAACCAACCGAATGGGGTGGCGTGGCACAACGGCTCACTTTTTGTTGCCGAAGTGAGCCGCGTCACTCGCTTCGACAATGCTGATGCCTCTGTGATTGCAAATAAGGTGCGTACTGCTGATGGGATGGTGCTCTCACACCTCCTGTTTTGATGTCCCTGCATGGGTTGACAACTTATAGCATGATGATAGCAGCATGCCAAGCTGCCAGCCGATCCCTAGCAAGTCAGACGAAGTAATGACGAAGGAGCATGGAGATTGCAGCTGACATGAGACAGCGCTGATACGAGAGTTCTGCTCTGCTAACTCCCACCTTGATAGCTCTGATGATGGGAACCCTGGGTTGCTGCAGCCACTGCCAGCAGGCAAGGTGATCTTCGAACAGTTCCCAAACATAACCTGGCATGGCAACAAGTACATCCGGATAGGCCCGGATGAAAGGCTGTACATAGACCTGGGCGCTCCCTGCAACGACTGCATCCTGGAGAACGCTGTTGGCAACGTCTCTTTTGGGTCCCTCAACTCCATGCGCCTGGATGGGAGCGACCTGCAGCCCTATGCAACAGGTGCGTGCAGACAGAGCAGAGGTCATTTGCACTTGCAAAATTTCATTGGCTGCGCAGCTGGGTGGCAGAGGATCGAACGCAGCGGCTGCAAAATTCACTCTGCCCAGATGTTGTACATTTCTCTCTCTTATTCGTTCGTTTAAAGTGGTGTACAGCTGCTCTCCCGCAATTGCTGTGCTCAGAGGGACAACTCAGGCCTTGCAACCTTACTTGTGGAGGAACACGAGTGTGCCATTACAAGAGCATGACATGTCTGCTGCACACGTTTTTGTGCTTCTCTTGGGGAACCCACTGCTGGGATGTGATGATGCTGCAAGCACAATTGATGAGGCATGAGGGATGGGCTTTTTTTTCTCTTGTTGGTGGTGTGGGGCTGACCGCGTATCTACATGGCGTTGCAGGCATCAGGAACTCGGTGGGCTTTGACTGGGATGCGAATGGCACGCTCTACTTCACCAACAATGGCGTAGACCAGCTGGGGAATGACCAGCCGGACGACGCACTCAATGCTGCCCCCAAGCCTGGCCTCTTCTACGGCTTCCCCTACTGCCATGTGTAAGCCTGCTGCTCCCATTCTCTCTTACCCATCTCTCCGCTGGTACAAAAGTGGTGAAGTTTTGTTGATAGCGTTTCGTGTCCCACCTGTGGTGCAAATGACGAGGCGCCTTTTGCACCTCATTCTGATATTGTTGTTGCATGGAAGGGTGAGAATGTGGTGACAGCGCATCTGCATAGGCCCATTGGATGGCCGGAAATAGATAAGTAACGTGCAGGCTTTTATGTTTCCAGGCCTCCATCAGGTCTATTCTGATGTGCAGAGCTCAAGGCAACAAATGTGCCTGCTTTTTCTGCATGACAAAGTGCCGTACCTTATACGTGTGTCCGTAAGTGAAATGTGTGCATGCATGCTGCAGGGTTGGTGTGGGGAACCCAGTGCTGAGGGTGCCTGGCGCTTCTCAGTTTGTGGCGGATCCAGACTTCAGGCCCAACAACGCCACCAGCAATGCAACCCATCTTGCCTTTTGCGAAGGTGCATCCTCTATACTTGAGAAATGATTGTGGCTGTGAGACATATGCCGCAGCTTCAAGGAGACGCGCTACTGATGAGCCAAGGCAGGCTCTTGGCTTTTCCGCTTCTTTCTCCTTCATTAGTGTTCATGTCGGGGAAGTGCCTCATGGGTTTGCTGCATGAGTCTCCCACCTGCCGAGCTGTGCAATGCTTTCACAGGAATCGAGGATGGGTCCTGTTCTGATGTGTTGTGTCATTGCTGGGTGCAGAGCGCGTGCAGCCGCCGGTACAGGCGTTGGGTCCTCATGTTGCAGCTCTGGGCATGCGCTTCTGGAAGGGTGAGTCATAATATCCTCGAGCTGCATGTACACAGATATGAAACGCCGTTGCTCGCATGATCCATGATATAAATCTTGCTGTGTGAACACCTCTGAAGCATTCTGGATCCACACCTGCCAGCAACGAGATTATTCAGACAGAAAGCTTTGTAGCACGTTAAAAGGATACATAATACAGCACAGCACTCCCTGCATGTGGGAGTAGTATTGGGCTGCTGATGGCTATTCATACTGCAAACCTCTTGTCTGACAACAAAGCAAGCTCTGTTTACTCCACGACGAAATTCCTCTTTGTTGTTGTCACCTCTGCAAGGTTCCTGCTGGCACTTACACTTAATGCCACCTTGTACAGGCACTGGCGATAGATTTTACTGCTGACACCCTTTCTGCTGCACGTGTTCTAGGCAGGCTATCGCTCGTCTGCACTTACACTCAATTCTGTGCGATTGCCTCTTCAGGTGGGGGTTTCCCGTCGTCCTACACAGGCACGGCGTTCATAGCGGAGCACGGCAGCTGGGCGCGCAGTGCCGCCATCGGCTACCGCATAGCTTCCGTCGCTCTCGCGCAGAATGGAACCGCCGTCAGGCACACCATATTTGCGTCAGGGTGGATGCACAGAAATGGCACCGTGTGGGGTGCGTACTCGTTCACCTCAGACTCAAACATACCGAATGAGAGGGCATACATGAAAGCCAATGCGAGCGCCAAAGTTAGGGAAGAAGGGCTGCCTCGCTGTGTCAGCAGGGGTGAACCGAAAACGCAAATAACTCCCGGCCCAGGAGCACCAATGATCACATTGTATCCCAGGCACAGTGTCTCTGCAATGCAATATGTTAATCGTCATGAGCCTGTCTGCAAGCTGTCTGCCGCCAGCTTGCAGAATATTCTGGGGCCCTGTTGTGTTGTCCTGCCAGACCTCTGAAACCCACAGCTTGGCCGCCTTTCCCCACAAGCCCCTCTCAGGTGCCTAAGAGCCCCCTAGCGTGCGGCCATACTCTGGCATCTTACTGTCTGGCAGGGCAAAAATTGGATCAAGAAGGGTCTGCAATAGTTCTTGCGCACTGCTGGTGGCTGGCGGGCAGTGTTGTTCTGACACATGTTCCAATTTGTATGGCGTGCTGACCAATGAGTGAGTCATCTCTCTGCATGCATGCAGGGAGGCCGGTGGATGTGGCACAAGCCAAGGACAACTCCTTGCTGGTGTCAGATGACAAGGCCGGCGTTGTTTATCGCATCTCTTACAACAGCTCCTTTGAAGCGGCGGCCGCCACCGCTGCCGCCACTCCGGTGACAGCCTACCAAGGACCTCCTTGAGGTGGCGAAGGCCGGCTATGTCCAATAAATTTCTGATCTCATCGCGTGTGTGGACCCCTGGGCAGGGTCAGTATTTTGGCGCTGCTGGCTTTGGCAAGTGGCTGCCTGTGAGGCTGCCCAGCCTGATAGAAATCAAAACTACGGCCACTACTCCGCGCATAGGAGGCTGCAGCCTCGAGGCAAACAAGAATGAGGCAAAGAACCAGTAGTTTGTTGAAAATCTAATAAGAACATCCCTAGTATAACGACCAACCGCGTTTCTCAAGCGGCCTTCTGTCGTGTTATGAACAAGGTGGCAGTCCCTTGTCTCCCAGAACAGTGTTAGGCTGTTTGTTGCAGCATGCTGCCCACACTTAGTACCCAAATAAATAGGAGCGCCTGCAAGACAGCTGTGAATGAGAGTGCAAAGTGCTTGCAGCTCCTGCATTGAGCTGCTTATCACGGCTCAGCCTTGTAGCTTCCTGAGTTTCTCGCCGTGTAGCATGCACTGGGAGTTGGCTCTGCAATAGAACTGAAGAGGGTAGATCCAATGGGGCGAGGTCTGTTGCTTATTGGTCCAAAAGGCCTGGCCTGGCATCACACAGTTGGCTGCTTTTGTTGATTTCATTTCCAAAGTGATGGTTTATTTGTTGGCATCAAGTGTGTGGTGTGTGAGAGAATAAGACGCCCATTGGATCACTGTGCTCCAATTCTGTGAGTGCTGCCCATAGGCCCAGTTTTGGTGCTCGTGCACGCATCTGAAGCATTTATGTCGTCACATCTTTTCTTCGATGAAGAGGAACCACAATGTTGGTTTCAATCTGATTGGCAGTCTCAGCTAACCTGTTGGCTGAGGCAGCCGACTGTGCAAAGAACGATGAGAGCTTACATTAGGATGTCCAAGTGATGTCTCAATTGATTCAGTCTGACTTCCTAATGTATGAGATTGTTTTATGGCTTCAGAGCATGAGTGTGGTGCTGACTCAAATATAAGAATGGCATGAAGGTCATGCACCGCTGTGCTGGATCTGGTAGACGATTCCGATTGCATGTGATCCCCAGATCTTCCCTCTGCAGATATCAGATCGATCTGCATGATCAAGCATAGAGCCGATGTGTGCCTGCTCTCTGCCTCCCTCGAAAATGAAATCGCTGTTTTTGTGTCATGGTTACCGGCGAATTGCAATTCCAGGGCCACTGGCTGGGCCTTACACTTGTATCTGGCTTCTCACTGCATTGTCACATACTAAATTGCTGTACGTAAGGGCCACTGGCAACCTGTTGGGACACTTATAAATGTTGTAACAAGGTTGCAAAATGACACAGCTAGTGACGTGGAACTGCACAAGCTTTACTGGGTTTTACCAGGGTGCCACCGCTGCCCGAAGCCCTTTTCCCCGACCCCCCAGATGCATTGTTGGCCTGTGCATTTGAGATCTACATTGAGCACTCATCCAGATCAACATTACAGTTGTCAGAGCAAGGGCAGGCACATGCGATAGTGCACGGTGTCACACGGTAATACACGGTAATATACAACGCTATTTACAAATGTATGCTCATATTCACTGCTGACTGTCAGGCCTGCTTTACTGCATGGCCTGATCAGGCAGTTGTTCATCATCGCATAGTAGTCAACTACGTGCAAAGTTTATAAAGTAATATGTACCTCGACCCCAGCAGCCCGTGCCCCCACTGCTGCATTTGCAGCGTCGGCTGTCAGATCCCCAAGTATACCCCGTGCTGTCTCCAACACATGATCCAGCTTCTGCTGTGCTCTCCACATCACCTCCTTGCCCACTGACGCATAGTAGTGATGCCTGGATCAAGAAAAACTGGCACTTTGGCGCAGGCTCCGCAGTCACCAAAATCGCCCCGGAGAGAAGTCTGTTGTTCCAACGCTGTCAGGACTTCTGATCTGCACTGGATTCCACTGACGGAACGCCTCCCACATTGTGCTGTCATCCAGCACGGCTCCTGAAAGCTCCTGTCCTCTTTCAGATTCTCTGTCCTCCTGGAGCCTGGTCATTGCAGAGCAGAAGTTGCTCGCTGACATACCTGTCACCCAGCTGTGGCGGAAGCTGCGTAGCAGGTATGCCTCAAAGATGACCTTCGGCTGATCGGGCGTGTTCCCAAAGAAGCCGATATGCGTCGGCGGCAGTTCATGCTGAAGCTGACCGCATGGACACACCATTGTGAGCAGCTGCACCCTGTGAAAATCTGCCAGGGTCCAACACTCGACCTCTCTCTGACTGATAAGTGTTAGGCTGGTTGCTGGGCAATCTGTGCACGCAATTGAGAGTGCATGAGCGATTGCATGCTCGATCTGCTGCTGATTTGCAGCGTGCTGCTGCCTTTTGTGAGCGGCAATATAAGGTGCTCTGCTGATTAGACCCTGTCTCATTTCTGGCAATGCCTGCCTCCACACCTCCTCTTTGCGCCAGAGGACATCCTCATAAGACAGACGCTGATGGGGTCTCCACTGCATGTGCACTGGCAGCTGACCCTCTTGGCTACCCAGGTCAGACTCCACAGGATCACCTGCTTCATGATCACTAGATCCAGGGCTGATATCCCCAGGTCTGTGAGGAAAAGCAGCATCCCTCTGTGTCCGCTGTCTCACTCTTCTCTGAGGACCAGAACACGCTGCACTGCGTGCTGCTTCTTCCTCTGTCAGGGGCCGAGGTCTAGCCACCAACCTGATGGCTCCACTTGTTCGATATAAGTTCTGCATACAGCCCGGAAACAGCAAGATCTGCTAACGAATAAAAATAAATTACATAAATGGATCCTGAGTTCGACCTAAGTCATCTACGCTTGACGTGCTTAGCTTCGAGCATTGGCATGGGTGTTCCGAAAGAAAGAATTCGAGCGGCTGCAAAGCAGTAAAAGCTACGAGGGCTATCTCTGCCAACATTCACAGAAATGTTGATCGTTGTGGTGCTTAGTCTTTCGTTCAGGCAGCAAAAGTCATCCTGAGGGTTACAAGGGGTTTGGGAGAATCTACAAGGTTACGTGGATAATGGATATACAAGGGTTTGTAGATAGGTTTGTTACAAACCGTTTGTAGACCGCCTTAGCGTGACTCGCCCAAGGTTGCAAACCCCAATCCCAGACTGAACATTCTTCGGTGAATAAGGCACTCAAGTTGTACCCCACTGACTTCTCTGAGGGTGTTACTTTCAGCGATCGGCGCTCCACCGCGCCCAGACCGTTTATCGGCGAGACTGCTGCACTCCTTCAAGGTGCGTGCAAGCCACTGCGAAGCGAAGGTATATATTTGATACTTAGAAGTGCCTTTTGTAACATACACACTATTATTTTACCGCTAAGGGGCACCTTTAGCACCGAGGATGTCGAGGACAATACTTCTCACAAGTCACTGTTGCAGTAATGCTCCGCATTCTAGATGAGTGCATCCTGCAATGAGGTTTTCAAACCCTGAAATACTACTTCTACCGCCACAGGATATTACAGCTTGCCGTCCATGGCGAGGAAGGTATCAAAGAAAAAGCGTGATGCCGCAAAGAGGGCTGCGTCAGAGGACGACCGCCAGGACAAGAGGCAAAACTCCCCACCTGCACCAGCGCAGGAGTGTGCCATGGATAATGATCACCAGGATGCTGGATGTGATAAATTCAAGGCTCTTGCCCTGTACGAAGAAACCAAGGTGATGCCCTACGAGAAGGCACACACCCTGCACTGGTGTAGTCTTGTCCGCCCACTGCGTGTTCCGGTTGTGAGTGGGGCAACATAGCTGACTTATGCCCAGACAGCCAATAGCTCACTTGAGCCCGCATGTCTTCCTCACACGTCCTCCCCAAAAGTGTTCATTCTGGTGCAGGAACTCACAGAGTACGCCAGCCAATACTTTGCACGCGCAGACTTTCGGGTACGCTAGAGACCCGCTGCTGTCCATTTGCCACATTCATCAATCTGCATTTTTGAGAGTCCAAGTGACCATCACTCCAACACCTTTCGATCTTGCACGCTGCAGGCTTGTCTTCATACCTGTTGTCACAGTCTACCTTGCAGAATTTTTGCTGCCCCGCTGCATGACGGTGTCAGCGGTACATAACGGTGCTGCCATGCGATGTTGTGTAGGGCATTTCGGATGAGCTGAGGATCCAGGGAAATGAGAAATACACCTCCCTGCATGACGGCCTCGCGCCAACCATCTATGCCAGCCGCCTACAGGCATCCGTCGAGCTCTATCAAAAAGTGCGCATGCCCCTGCCTCCTACCCAAACTCGATGAAGACTGTGTGCTGCCAACTGCAAGAAGGCGTTGACTATGTTGATGGGTGTCCATGATCATTCCTTGTGCAGCATCCATCATGTACTGATGCGGTTGGCCCATGAAAGGACCTCTTCTGAGTGAACCCAGCAATATTGATGGAGCAGTCCTCAATGATCTGTCCAGGAGCCTCCAGGCTGGAGTAGGATCGGATTAGGATGTCGCCAAAGGCAAGCAAAGCTAATGGAGTGTTTGTTCGTGCAGGCGGTGTCAACAGCCAGCACAGCGGACCAACTGGCGAGCGCATCAAAGAATCTGGGCTTTGCGCACCGCAAGCATGCGTCCATGGAGAGGGATTTTGAGCCGCGCATGCGCAACCTCTGCACTGCTGTGCGCCACCTTGGCAACGCATTTGTCTTTGGGGCGGCCTGCAAGCCTGCGGCCTGGTGCGCACAAACTCAGCTGCTAATTCCCATGGAGATCCCTGTGCCACGATGGCTCTCGCCTGCTCATCTGCTCGCAGTTGTTTGGTGTCTTAGGCCATTGGTGTTGACCTTCACGTCGAGACTTGCATTCTGCTGCTCCCGTACCCAAGATGCAGCGCTTACAGGACTGCATGCAAGTAGATAAAGGTATTTTGAACCAGAGTGGACCGGCATTGCTCAGCAACAACCTCGCATGTTCAGCTTGTTGCGGACATGTCTCTGGCGCTTGCATTTCCTGAGAGGGCTGGGACAAGAGCCTTCCAGCAATCGTCGCCCGGGCCATTTCCACTGCTTGCAGCACTTATCTTTAGCCAAAGATGTCAAGTAGGTCGGTCACTCAGGGTGCTTACTGCATGCCTGCAGGTGTGTGTCAGTTGGGGAGGATGCGGTCGGCTGCATCGATGCTTTGAAGGATGCGCTGGGCACCTGCAGCATCAAGCAGCGACTGCGCTGGCTGGAGAAGATGAACGCGGCTGTGCCAGACGCGTGGTCCACGCTCAAGGCTGACGTCAGCCTCTTCCAGGCAGATGACATCGTCAAGGAGGCCCTGCTGGGTGCGCTGCGCTGTTGCTCTGATCCCAGCACATTGAATCTGCATTGCTGCAATTTACTGCTTGCAGAAGATAGTGCCAAAAATCGTCCTTGGTAGTGTTTCCCTAAAGTATTGCACGCACAAGATAGTGCTCAAGTGCCTAACATTGTGCCTCCATAGTGCATGGAAGAGTTTTAAAACCAGGTCTCATGAGCAGCTGGCCATGTAAATCAGCCTGTTGAGAATTTATTGTCCAGGAAGTCATTGATTGTTTTCCGCCCTCATACCTATTTTCAAAATTACTGACGTTGGAAATCCTCTCATAAGTCTCCAACATTCTCTAATTCAACAACGTCTTGGAGCTGATCTTCCGGACAGATCTGTATTACATAGCCAAATCTCCCGTCAATTGAGTTTTCAAAAGTTGCCCTTGCTGCGCAGCGATGAGCGGGGAGGAGCTGGGGGCGGCGGACCACATGCTGTGCAAGCACCTGATGGAGGATGCATCGCGGCCTATTGAGGACGCGGCGCGCTTCAGTCGTGTGGCCCGCTGGTGCAAGGGCATGTCCGACGCCGAGGTCTTGCGGGATGATATGCTCAGGAACGTCTGCATCTGCTCTGCCATCGAGGTGCGCAGTCTGTACATATCTACAACGCATAGGCAAATGCAATATGCTCCATCCGAGTTTGAATGTTTTGTTGATATGCTGAGACATCCTGGTCCAGTAAAAAGTGCAGCAGTTTGTGGCCCGCATATGGTGCCAGCAAAGAGTCAACAGTCTATGGCTGTCGATTCCCATTGGTCTGTCAGGGCAAGTCTCCTGCAGCGGCACCTCTAAGGGATTTTCTCCCTGAATTCTGCAGGAAGTTGTCCCTAACATGCTGTGTGGGTATGCCACTCTTGGAATGTTGCGAAGGCCAGATCATCACATACCCCACATTGTCCCCTCTGGTGTCCAAAGGAACGCAAGACAAGAAGTTGTACATCACTCCTTTGACTATCTCAACAAACTTACCCGTCCTGAATATTATTGAAGAACTCCTTGAGCTTGTAAAGTGTTTGCGAGAGCAATTCCTGCCCTGGGTAACCTTGAAGCCGAGCCTGACCTGCTCACAAGCAACATCTTGGGTTGCCTCTCGATAGAGATGAAGAAGGTTCCCTCTCCATGCTCATTATCAAACTCTCAGCAGGCTGAGCAGAACTAGTGCCGTGCAGAAGGGTCATATAACAACTATATAGAGAGGCGTACTCATGTGGTGCAGGAGATGAAGCGTGCAGATGCGTTCTTGGACCGTGCGCTGTACAGTGCCGAGGACATCGACATGGACGCCATCTTCCTGGCCATTGATGCCTACCGCAATGCCATCCTGCTCACGCGGTGCGGCCTGCCATCCACATTACTTAGATCAGTAAAATTTTCAATGAAGATATTGCGATAGGTACTCGCCGCATGCGAGGTGAGTTCGCCGATGCACGTGCCCCATATCGTGCCTCCCTTTCCAGATTTTGGAGAAGCCTGTGGCCTTAATAGAGGGGTCCTGAGGCCTTCCTCTCCAATGATGAGCGCAATCAGCTACCCGGCTGGAAACACACATTTCCATTCATTCAATCAGTCAGTCAATCAGTGAGTTACGAGGGAGTCAGTCAGTCATCCAATCAGTCTATTGTGCTAGCCTTGCCATGTTCATGCGACTGCCGAGCCTGCTCCTCTCAAAAAATGTCCTGCCCAGCAGTTGCAAGGCGTGACTGCCATGATGTGTGGCGCAGGGGTAATGACCTGAAAGCCGAGTGCCGCGCGTTCTCACGCCTGGGCCGAGTGTACGGAAAGGTGAGCCCTGCAGACCCAGCCTCCCACCTGTGGCGCAGCCACTCGAGCGGCACTCCTGCCTAGATACATCTCTTTGATGGATCACATGCTTGCATGGCTGCCACACCATGCCAAATAGGGGCATTCCAGCAGCATTAAGCCCTCTGGGTTGCACGTTGCCCTGCAGATTATGATGCAAATTTTGGAAGCGCTCCTGTCGGGACAGATCTGTTGACAAATCCCATGCATGCACTTGCGTCAGATAATATCAAATGCGGTGCGGTCAAGCGCCCCCTGCTGAGCTTTTTAAAGTGCTTGGTGGGGTGCAGATCATGAAGGATCGGCAGCGCGCAGCAGACTGCAACAAGCGCTGCATCGTTCTGGCCAGCACCATCTACCCCATCCCCTATGGCGCAGACTGGTACAGGGTGCGTATTGCCATTTTCTAATATCACAGCAGTCACCCAAGCTCTGGCCATTTCAGATTGGAGTCACAGCCTACTCCAGGCAAGAAACCTGGCACAACACGTTGCTGGAGGCGCTCAAGTCGTTGCCTGTAGCCCCTTTCTCATGGTTATCATCGGCTTTTCCGGTGCGATAGCAAGTTCACTTTTCGTCCATGATCAAGCCCTGGCATCAATTTGCGGTGATCCTGGATACTGCGCGGCTGAGCCGATGGTGCCACTGGCCAAGCCTGCATTGCGGCACTCTTGACACAACTGACATGAGTGGCTGGGGCCTGTTTTGGCGGCAGGAAGCTACAGCGGAGCTACAGGCGGAGCAGAAGCGGACGGCGCTGGAAGAGGAGCAGAAGCTGGCGCAGGAACGCGGACCCATCCTCGGTGCGCCAACCCTTGTAACTCAATTTCAGGGGTAGTAAATCAGGGTCTCTGCCAAGCTCAGATGCAGTCCACGTCCTCCTGAGCGCTGGTCGTGCCTGAGGAATTAAGCGGAGAGGGTGGTTGTGCTCACAGAGACGCTGAAGGAGGAGCTGCGTGCGCTGAAGAAGGCGCACTCAGAGGGCGCGCAAAAGCTAGTAGATCTCATCTACAAGGTGAGCACCCCCTGCTGAGCTGCGCTGAGCTCTCGTGAGACTGCCTGGACTGTGCCTCCTGAGTGTAACAATCTGCTTAATGTCAACAAGTGTGGAATTTCGCCAGCGCTGTTTCTTAACCTCCCTGAGCTCTAATGCCTGTCACTATAGTCCAGTCCCTCTGCATACTGTCTCTGGCACGGATCGCCCACAGGTGGTAGATATGTGTGGGAGAAGTGCTTTGCGGGGGCTTTTCCAGCATAGTAAATGGGTCGTGGTCAACTGCGGTGTACTTTTCAGTGCTGAAGCTTGTGATGCCTGTACAGGAGCACCCTCCCAAGAAGGAAAAGGCCGTGAAGCCGGATGTTACTGGGGAGAATATGAAGAAGGGCCTGCAGATAGCTATCCTCCACTACCACCCGGTGTGCCACCTTCAAAACAATTTCACAATGCCCTGGGATTTTGTAACGTTTATCAGCATGACAGTGTCTTTTTTCTGATTGCCGCTTTCAGCAGGCACTCAGGGAATATGTCAAGAGTATGATCTCGCCATCCTGCCTTTGCATTCCCATTACTTGTGCGAAGCAGGATGCATTCTTAGGCATGCACAGACCGCAGGCACATGAGGGTACATTGAAAGCAGAAGAAGTCCGAGACCTTTCCTTGGATGTAGGGTGTTATTGGTAGTGTGTGTCAACCAGGATAAGAACTCGGAGACCATCTTTGGGAAGAGGTGGTGCTACCTGTGCAAAGAGATCACAAAATTGCTGAACGACAAATACCAATATTTCGCATGCTGATGTGAGGCTTTCAGGTCAATCAGCAGCCGCTGAGAAATGTTATGATTGGTTTTGCTGAGGGGTTTCGGCTCTGAATTGATAAGCAGCTGGTACAGCATGAACGCAATGGTTGTTCTCTTCGTTTAATCTTAAGTGGCTTAGTTGAACGTGATACACCCAGTGAGACCTCTTCCAGCACTCCGAGTTGGATTGCTCAAGTTGGATTGCAAAGCAGGAATCTTTATCTGGGCTGCTTGGCTGCGCAGGATAAGAATGCTGAGAGCATCTTTGGGAAGAGGTGGTGCTACCTGTGTGAGGAGATCACAAAGCTGCTCAATGATAAGTACGAGCACACCAAGGGCTGCTGAGACATGAATCATCCCACGGCCAGCTGCAACGTCCTCAGAACAAGGTTTCCCTTTGCCAGGGTGACAAGGCATCAATTGGGGCCGTTCAGATTGTTTATTATCCACCAGGATACTCATGTCGTTTGCTGGCATCCCGATTTCAAGCCCTGGCGCGTCACAACGAGTCAGGCCGCCCAACTCGGCGTTTCAGGGTTTTTCAAAAATATGTCAACAGCAGACGTCCCAATCTGCTCAGGAGCAGTGTGATTTGAATTTGATTGGAGCAGCATTGAGGCTGCATTCCTGCTTTGCTCACTGGATGGCTTTGCTATCGCTTCTTTTTTAAATATGAGCAATATGATGGGGGCTGTTGAGAGCATCTATATTGTCTGTACCTGCATAGAAGAGTGTTTGAAAAATGCTCATGCTCTGACGGCCCATTTATCTTCGGCCTTGAAACCTTGTGCTTCTCAGAGATGTGCCAGTACATTACATGCCATGCTCCTTAAAGATTGCAAGGACTTGAAGTGGAGAGCGAGAGATCGATGTTTTGTTGTGGGCATTCAAATTAAGTGTGATGAGCGTGAGGCTCCAAATGGCGGATGCAGACTTTGAGATTCAATATGCCAGTCTAGAAGTTCGTCAGCAAGAGAAACATCAAGTCTGGAATTGGAGTTTCGATTTTAGCTTGTTGCAGTGTGATCTTCTCAGATCTCTTGCTCTTCTGCATAAATTTACTCTGTAGCTGCAAGCATGTGTATGTCCCTTAATTGCTGCATGAAATGCTGACACTGCGCTAGGCGGCCCTGCAGTGCGCAGATTGCATTGTCCTTCTTGGAACAAGTACAACAGCAAGTTGCGTGGTGGCTGTTCTGAACGTCAGTATGTGCTCAACATCTTCGTTCCTACACTGAAGTTTGCGCGCAAGAGCGCACCAGTGATTTTGTGGAGGAGGCTGAGCCTGTGCGCGGCATGCCGGCGAGGGTTGCCAACGACGGCCGCGGCGGTGTGGCCTTGCCCGGAGGCGACTTTTTTGCTCCGGCAGAGCCCCAGCTGTCGCCATTCTCCCAGGCTGCTTCTGCGCAGCTGGAAGGAATGCCAGATCATAAGGGACCGGACAGCACAAAAATGCTGACCGTGTTGTGCAAAGAGCAGAACCCAATATTGATGGCGCGCAATAGACATCAACCATCACTGCCTGAGTTCAAGAAGTTCTGGCTCATTACCCACACTCCTTCCCACTCAACTTTCGTTCCTGGTGTCAGCTATTGGGAGGTTCATGACGTCCAAAAAGTGCAGCTTCCTACTCAACTTCCATTTCTGGTGTCAGCTATTGGGAGGCCCATGACGTAAAAGAAAATGCAGCTAAGATGCAGATGCGCACCATCCCAAAGCCAGAAAAGCCGCCCGCACCGCCGTGGGAGGCCTCGGGGGCGGGAGGAATCCTACCATAGGCTCCGGGGCGGGGGGCACGGGACCCCCCGCTGCGGTTGTTGTACCAATATGGAACTCTGCGCTTCTGCTCCTCAACTGATCTGCGTCCCAGACACCAGGAGTTATCATTCCCCAACTCCTGGTCATCTCTCGCCTTGCAGCACAGCAGCTGCCGGGCTGTGACAGGGACCCAAGACCTGGAGTCCACATCAAGACGTGCATCTGGCTATCGGCCGAATTGCAATTTCAGGGCCACTGGCTGGGCCTTACACTTGTATCTGGCTTCTCACTGCATTGTCACATAGTAAGCTGCTGTATGTAAGGGCCAATGGCAACCTGTTGGGAGCACTGATGCATGATAAGGTCCAAGGCTGAGAGGGTGCATGCATGGGAGCAATGTGGCATCAGTAAGGTATGGGTATGGGGTAGATGCATATGTACATGCATATGATGAACATGGTGCCAGCAAGTGAGTTGCATGGCGCTCACGTGATCATCCTTATTATTACAGCTACCCTCGCGCATACTTTGAATGCATGCATGCAAGTAAAAAGAAAGCGGACGTAAAACATCAACGCCACATTTTGGCCAAGCTGTAGCACGAGCAGTCAGCCAACACTGAGGGGTGTTTGAGCTGCAACATGCTGCCGCCTGCCAAGCCAATGAAGGAATCCCAAAATTGCGCAGTCCAAACCCAGAGGGTCAGCAAATGCCAGCCCACAAAAGGTGGAATGGAAGAAATCTAAGAGCATCCATAGATAATGTACACTCATACCCACAGCCAACTGCCCCAGCAAGCACACTCTGCGACTGTGGTGCGGTGCCCTAACACCTACCAGCAAATCTACATATGATCACCCGGTCAAACAAGATTGCCTACATAAACAAAAGAAGAAGAAAAGAACGCCTTAACCCCGGATGAACTGTCTTGTTCTCTTTTATCACTGACATGCAGGCTATATCTGGGAGAGGCTCCATGCAGCAGCAGAGAACACCCCGAAGAGAGAACACCAAGGTTGCGAAAATAGCATATGCCACAGCAATCTCTAATCTCAATGCTCCCTACCAGTCACTTCTTGCAGGACTACGTATAATGTTTTCCCTCTCATCAATCTGCTCAGGTGTCCACAGAAACCGAGGACGGTGAACGATTTGGTACAGAGAAATGTCAGCTGCACGGAGCCTCCCCCAAACCAAGAACAAAGCACAGCATCGAAAAGCAGCAGCCACTGCGGACACAGCCACGACTAATGCAGCGAACGCGCGACAAATGAACTATCCCTGAAGACGCATGATGGGAGCAAGACGTGTACACATGAGCGCTGCAAAATTCCTCTTCTGTCTCAGGGAACAAACTCAATGCCGGCATGGAGTCACAAAACCCGGGTTCTGTACCCCCTTATACCCCTTTGCCAGGGGCAAACCAAAGATGGTAACCAGCGCAGAGGAGAAACAGAACCAGTGTTGATAGACAGAATCTTGCGCACTCCACAGAGGGCACCAAAGCCTCCCGAAGAAAGCGATACAGAGCTGAATAGGCTGTCAGCGTCCGACGCCAGTCTTTCCAGTCATCAAAGAAAATCAATGCAGATGCACCAATTAAGACATCATCAGACTCTCTTCTACCTTCCCTCGTTACTTCCCCCACTTCTTCCCCCTGAGATTGCATATTTTGCGTTCGGCGCCCCTGGCAACGTCTCTGCTCTAACGGCAATCACCCGCCCAACAGGAATACAGAGATATTGGTTTGTTTCATCAAGTAATCTAGCACATCACAAGTAGCCCGCAGGGGCACTCAATCTCGCATTGTTAGTAGCCGGGTCCCTTCACAGGAATGGGTTTGCTCAATGGGGAGCATTCCCCCTGGAAACATAACATGATTGGAACTCCCTTAGAAATGATGGAACCATTGAATTCCAGGTGGCTTCCAGGCGGAAGAGCAGCAGCCTGTTCAGAGGACTGCGCTAATAGGACAGTATCAAAATTTCCTAGGAATGTAAGAATGGGTGTTTTTAGGGACCTGGCCCCCATGCGGGGGCCAGCAAATCGCCAGTAAATCATGGTGTTATTGTTTCTGCCTGCTTCCAGGGCAAAGAACAGCAGCACTCCCACCTCAACTCCACTCATTTACTCCTGCACTTTTGTGGAAGCGGACACACATGACACCAATCTCTATATATCAAGAGTACTCCTGAAGAATAGAAAAGCATGCGCTTAGATCTCCTTGCAGGCCTGGGACACTCGAGGCAACACATATCTTGTGCTGTCTCTGATACCATAACCCCATGATGGGGCCAAGACTGGAATGCAACACAGCAAGCAGAGGTGCAGGAGCAGTGCAAAAGGCAGAGAAAACGAGAGCCCCTCCCACCCATCGCTGAACTGTCAACCATCGTTGCTGATTCAGTGGGATTGCTTTTGTCAGTACTGCCTAGTGGGGATCTCAGCACAGGCCTGGCATTGACTTGGCTAGATGCTTTGCTGCTTTTCCCAGCCGATACTGAACTGCAGTCATTTTCACGCCTCTGTAGAGGATGCTCATGACTCATAGCCTTGGGAGGCGGGCAGCCGACCTCCGGGGTTGTTATATATTATAGGGACCGGCGGGGGGTTGATGCGCGCATGCATGCCGGGGCTGCCGGATCAGGTGCTGCTGGCGGGGATACTGTTAGGCATGCGCGCGCTGCCGAGATTGTGGTCTGCCAGATTCATGTCGGAGATGCTCCTCGGCAGCTCCGCGGACAGACTGTGGCGCACAGAATCTGTTAATGGTCTGCTACTCTTGTGTTCACAAACAAGTCCAAATGCCGCCTCGTACAGGCACACCAGGGGACTACACAGATGTAAATTCCTGATTATACTCCACTGGACACTGAATGCACCCGCAAGCAAGCTGTCCTGCCCCTGGCCAAGTGCCCTGGAGAAGTGCAGCCCCAACAGCTGATGCTGGCAGCGACTACAAGGCTGCAATCTTGCAACCAACAAGCGGTAGCATCGGGGTTGCCAGATATCCACGCAGAACAGATGTGATATCCCCGAAGGGAGCCAGCAAGGAAAGGCGCAGCATCGCGGCCGCACCTCTCAAAGGAGGTGTTACGGGCCATTGCCAGCGAGGCATGCGCGTGGAAGTGGGGCATTGAGCTGTGGCGCTGGCGCTCATAGAGCTGCAGCTGCTCCAGGAGAGTGGGCATCCTGCGCGCATGGCACGCCTCAGCAGACGCGGCCTGCTGCTGCTGCTGCAGGGTGTGCGGCCAGCCGGGGCCCTCCTCTGGGATGGGCGGCTGCCCAGTCAGACCCATGGCCATGCTCCTGTCAGCAGCGCACAATAAATCAGTCATCGGCACAATATCCTCGAGCCTTCTGCAGATCCCAAACTGCCTAGGACTGCTGAGGCAGAGAGTACTTGACTAGGGATGCTGCAACACACCCCACATATAGCTGGGTGAAAGAGCTCAGCGCTCACATGGAACACTCTGCAATTGAGGAGGCTTGCAGGCTAAAATAGGTCCAAGGCCCATTGCCTGCCTAGTTGCTGAGCTAGAAAAGGGCACCGGGGATTTGTGGCATGCCAGCCTGCTCATCAAATGCCCAACACTCATTCGCCTACATGGCGATGCAGGAAGGGGAAGAGCTTCTGGCGTTGGGAAACACACATGGGGCTGGTCTCGTAAGTGGTGGTGTGGGAGGCCGGGGAGCTGGCATAGAGGGAGCTGTGCATGGATGGCGGCTGCTCGCGCGGTGACATCATCCCATGCTGCGGCGCGACGCCTGCACGCCAGACATGGAGAGATCCCCTCAGCTGAAGGGCCGAAATTGAAGAAAAGTCAAAAGAGAGACAATGAGCAGTAGCACAGTTCACATCCGCTGAAGCTGTCTTGTTAACTCTGAAGATGACGTGCCCCGCATGGAATGCTCATCTCAAGGTGAGTAGGAGATTCTGGCATGCACGATCAGGAGTAAAGATCTGCGCCTGCCTTCAATTCGAGACAAGGCCATAACCCCAACAATCTTCACAAGGAACACTTACCGGGTGTGGGTGGCCCGCGGGACGGCGTGGAGCTGCCACTGCCAACGTAATGCTCCTCACCAGCCCTGGCGCCCTCCTCAGGGTGAAGCAGGGAAGCTGCCGAGCCCCTCTCCGCCGGCGGCCCACCGGCGTTGTTCCCCTGGTACCCCCCGCCTGGCTGGGGGTCCCCCCCCTCGTTCATGGGGGCGCCCCCCCAGCCCCCGCTGTTGATCGCATCCTCCATGTGTGCCAGCTGCTGCTGCTGCTGCACGTCCGAGAGGCGGCCAAGGCTGTCTGCCGAGCTGAACGAGTGCCGGGCCGGGCTGTAACGCGGCTGGCCAATGTGGTTTTGCATGTGGCCGATGTGTCCGGAGGCTTGCGGCAGAGGCTGCCCAAAACTGCCCAGGCCGCTGGAGGCCTGCCCGAGGCTGCTGAGCGGGCCGGAGCCCTCGCTGATAAACTGCCCGAAGCTTCCCAGCCCGGACAGCCCCTGCCCAAAGTGCCCGCTGCCCTGCGCGCTCATATCCGACGCCTGCCTTGTCAGCTGACCCGAGTGCTGCCCGCCCAGCTGCTCCAGATACCTCCGCACCTCCTGGCTCTGCCCGTTGATCTGGGCGCTGCCATAGCCGCTCGGTGCACGCTGGAAGTTGCCGAGGGAGTCCTGGCTCTGAAGCACGCTGGCGCTGAGTGTGGCCTGGTCTGCGGGGGCGAGCCCGATCAGCTGCTCCATGCCCGGCGGCTGCCGCGAGCCTGCCATGAAGCCATCGATCACCCCTGGGCCCTGGTTGAAGGCGTTTGCGAAGGCCGTAGCCTCTTGCTGCGGCTGCGCGCTGGACTCCATGCCCTGTGAAACGGAAAATTATGCAACGCCCGTCAGATCAGCGTCCCTCTCATACCAACTCCATAGGCGGTCTAAAATATTGCTGATAGTGAAAAGTCAGGTGTCATATAATATGCATGGCAAAGGGTAAACCGAGAGCCCTTCGGACATATCTCGTGTGCTACCTGACTTCCCAGCTTCTGCAAGATTACCGGCACAATCATACATTCTGTACAGCTATCTATTCTCTACCTCAATCTTGAGTTTAAACATGGCAGGCTTGGCGTTACACTAGGCAATCAGCAAGACATCGCACAGCGGCCAAAACGATACCTGCCAAAGCTGGTGCTCAGATGACCTGTCACCCTTTGCACAAAACAACAAACACTTCTGCAACTTCATGGGCATCATAGGGGAGCGGGGAGAGAAAACTCACCGGGCTGCAGAACATAAACACACAATAGAGTAAGGTGAGTAACAGTAAAACTCACCGGGCTGCCCTCGGGAATGGAGGTCTGCTCGCCAAACTGCTTGGGGAAGCCGGCGCTGTTCCCTCCGTGGCGGCCGGCTCCGCCCATCGCCGCCGCGTGCGCCAGCATGCCCATGTCGACTGAGCGCCTGTACGCCGCGGTATTCCTGCCCTGGGGCTGGCCTCCCGGAGCGTTCACTCTCTGCGCCGCCGCCAGCGCCGCCAGAATCCTCGGGTCCAGGCCTGTGCAACGCGATTTCATTTTCAACACGACCCGTCCGATTACACAGCATGATGTCCTCAGTTCAATACATCCAGACACACCAGCTGAGCTTCTGCTTGTTCAACCTATTATCAGTGTCATGGTCCCTCCCTGGCCTGTCCCATGTTCCAATGCGTCACACTTTGCTCCAGAGCCTTGAGAAAGAGCAATCAAGGGCATCTGTATATTCCGCTGAGGCCGTGTTTTTATGAGTCCGGATGCGCACCGGCGCTGCCGTTGATCTGGGATCCTGCGTTGTCCATGGACATGCGGCGAACGCCAGGCGAGAAGTTGTTGCGCGCGTTCCCTCTGCCGTCCCCGTACCCACCATCACCATTGTTGGGCATGCCAACACCTGTTGCCCGAGACACAAGAGAGAATCAGCACTGCCAAAAGACGGGGGGTGTGTAGCTGCAGGCATTAAACTGCGTGCACAGAGTGTTCTCCTCGAGAGTGAGTTCCAAGCAAGCTGACTGCCTTTTTATGTGATCTGGCAAAAAGTGCACCTCCTGCCAGCCATCACGAATGGAAGAAAAATCATATAATGGGCAATCCACACAGCTTAAAACCCATTCAGGTAATGAGTATATTTTGAAAGGGCGCACCGCTGTGGCTCAAGTAGGAGTCTTGGCGGCCCAGGTCTGAGCCCATGCCGGCGTCAGATGACATGCTGTTGCGCCGCAGCGCCTCAAACGAGCTCCGCTGCAGCATCTCACGCTCCGCCTGCCATCCACATCTCCCTTCAATCATCTTCATTCTGAGCCAGCTTCCCGAGTGCCCAGTTTTCAACGCTCCCCACCAAGATATTATGCTGCCAGAACAATATGTAAGCTTGCTGTCCCCTCTCCCACTTCTCATGTCTGGGCTCTGAACCAATCCATGCTGGAGGTGACACCGGCAACATTCCACACCTGCTGCTGCACAAGTGCCTGGTTGGCGGCCAGCAGCCGACCGAGCTCAATCCTGTCCAGGTTGCTGAGCGCGTCGCTGTGCGCGGGCTGCGGCGGCAGCGGGGCAGGTGCCCGCAGCTGCAAGCAAGTCACCAAGACAATGTCAGCGAGAAGCAAACATGCACCCAAGAAGCTCACAGGAACGTGAAGCGGCAAGTCTGTGGGATATGCAGGGCCTCTATGCTCAAAAGCCAAGTTCGCCGCATATAGGGTGGGGCCTAAGATCAAGCAAAATAAGGCATCTGCGCCCGCCCACTTCTCTCAAAGGCTCGGGGATTCTGTGTTGGCAAATAAGCCAGTATGTGTGCGTGTACCTGCAGTGCAGCCAGCAGAGCCTGCAGCTGGTACATGCGGCCGCGCTCCTGAGTTTCGCCGTTTACAGCCCAATTAACCGGCAGCCGCTGCGCAGCTGCACCGTTGTCCTGCAGCAGCGACTGCAGGATCTGTGCGCACCCCACATCAGCCATGTCAGCCCGGCGCGACAGGGAATGTGCATTTTTTACTTGTGTTTGCTGCAATTGGGCTGTGCCCCTGCATGTGACTTATCAATAGGCTCTCTGTCTGCTTTTCAGTAGGGCCTGATGCTTGCAGTATGAAACGCAGAAGAGCTGTGCATTCAGCATTGCAAAGTATGAGCATGGATTTTCAACAGCATGTTCATGCTGTGTCTGTAAGTCTGCGCATCAGGAGGGGCAAACAGTTGTGCAGGAAAAATCAGCCGCACCGCAAGGTTCAGCTGTGGGTTGGCATTGCTTGCAGGAAGTGCCTCTGGCACCGAGTCTAGGCTTGCTGAGGCCAAGATCTGCTGATACGTTTCCGTGCCTGCGCAGCAAAGTGGGGCCTCAGTTCTGGGCAGCTGCCCTGAAAATAACACAAGAGTGAGCCCTTTGCAAACGCCCTGCCTTGTCTCATCGCATTCAGATGGTACAGCAACTATGCATAGCCCGAGATAACAGTTGCAGTGGCATAAGGGGCATACTTGCGAGGGCCTCAGCTTGCAGCTGCGCTGCAAGCAAGGCAGGGTCGTCCTCGGGCTTCCGCAGCTCCGATTCCTGGTGGGCGAAGAAGCACACGCGGCGCTTGCACGCCACGCCATCCGTGCAGCACTGCAACTCAGCAGGCAAGCCGTAAGCTCTGGTTCGTTTACTTGTTGAAGGCCAATCAGGACTTATCGTGCGATTGAAGTTTTCCCGGGGGTTCGCTCTATGCTGTTTTCTGCGGGATTTCGCCGCGGGCAGAGCTGCTAGACGTACATTGAAAGCTTTCAAGCTAGACTAGGGTCGGTGGGCTGGCCGTCCCGGGCTCCCCAACCTGATCCCTGCTCATGGTGTCCACAGAGAACCCACAGGACGGCCATCCCCCGTGCTTGTGCTCGCCATCCAGATGCCTTTCAGCCTTGCAAATCCAAAGACTGAGAAAGTGGCATTGGCGCCGCGCGTTTTGGACCAGACAACAAACATCGCAACCGATCGGAAGCTGAGTCAAGGCACACCTGCGTGCGGTAGCGAGAGGGGTGCAGCCAGCTCTCGAACACGCCGTGCGCAAATGGGCATTTGTCCCCTCGACGGCAGCTGGCATTCTGCGTACGACAGCCCAGCTGTCAGGTACAAAGTGGGGGCGCCCACGGCCGGGTTTCACCGAAAAGTGGGGAAACGCACTACTTTCTCACCTTTCGGTAGTCTGGGCAGGCCGCTCCCGTGTAGGCAAATCGCCTGGGGTCTCTCCGCTTTGCTTTCTCGCCTGCGGGCCGGGATGTAAGGTGTCAGCACATAAAACTCAATTTTTCATGAAGAGCACTTTATGGGAAACCAGCAAGAGCAGCGCTCGCCTGAGTGGCTGAAGGGGCACTGTGTCCAGTCATGGGGCCTGCTGCGTGAACACCTCTTGACCTGCGCATGTCCACAGGTGAGCTTCAGTCCCCGGGCCACAACAAAACACACAGGTGTACTGTCGGATTTGCAACTCACTTTGTATGAAAAAATTCGGAACGTGTTTGACTGGTGATCTTCGCTGTCGTCCAAACTGGATGACTTTACTTCATCCATTTGAACAGGCCAAAGGGCCAGGAGACTCCCAAGATGTTATGGCATTGTGAGGGAGCGCTTCGACGTTGGGGAGATCCATGAGATCTGGGCAGATCTAGGAGTCTTACTCATCCGTATCACGTATCACGGGGTCGGTAAACCGCCAGCTCGCACGTTCGCAAACGTCATCTCTCGGCTGCCGTGCAGCTGGAAGCTGCTCCTGGGACTTTGATTGATGATGATGGAAAGACCATCCTCAGGGTTCCATCCATCACACCCCCATTTGTCTGCCTAGCCCGCTGAGGCCTTGCCAAGCCCCGCAGTCCCTTTGTTCGCCTTTTCTGTATTTGGATCACAATTCTGCAGCTGACTCTGTACTGAGAGTCACCCACTGGGAAGACCCACCTTCCAAATAACAAGAAATAAATAAACCTTTATGGTCCACTGAATTTGTTTCCTAGTATTCTACCTTTGCAACCAATATGGGTTCCGCTCAGCTGTCCGTCGAGAGCGCTCTTGCGCAGATGGCGGTTGCAGTCCAGCGGGGAGAATTTGTGGAGGTTTGTTAATCGTTCACACATCAAAAATTTCGAACATCACAGGTTTTAAATATATTTCAACCCCAGTGTTTCGTGTCTTGAATTCGTGGGAAAATGACTGCACATTTTGGGTGGGCATCCTCACTGCAGGCTGCCAGCATTGGGAACGAAGCAAGCATCCCCCTGGGAGTGGCAAAGGCTGATTTGCACCTCGCAAAGACGCTGCACCGCGGGCAGCAGGGTAGCGTGCTGCAGGGCACTTTTCAGACCGAGGGTGTGGCCGTGAAGAAGGCCCGCATCAGCACAGCCCAGGCATGGTCCACCTCTTATGTGCCCCTTTGCGCTTATTATCAAGCAGCGATCCAACGCATGGAGGTCATGATCATGGTCAACAGGGCTGGCCTTTGATGTTATGCCAATGAGCGTGCTCCTCTTTTCGCAGGACCTGGGCAATTTTAGAAAGGAGATATACCTGATGAGCCGCATCGACCACCCAAATGTTGTCCGCCTTGTGGGCGCCCGCGTGCTCCCTCCAGGCATGTGTCGCTCTTGCAACTTGCCTGTACAAGCCAGTATTGATCAACAATACCTTCAACTGTTTTAGAATTTTCTGATTATGTGGTGTGCTGCAGAATACATGCTGGTCATGCCCCTGGAAGGAGACAACCTCGCAACGAAGCTGCACGAGCAGGTCTGCAAGGCCGCCCTCTCCCAACAGCTACCTGAAAAGACATGTCTGTACATGAGGACATCGTTGCTGGCTTCCTTATGTCATGTGTCTCCCATTGCATGGATGCAGTTGTGTGGTCACGTGGGCATGGTGTTATCGAAGGGGTGGCGTCCTAGCTGGCAGCAGGTGGTGCAGCTCTCTTTGGACCTGGCCAGCGCTGTGGCCGCTGTGCATGCGGCCGGCATCCTACACCGAGACATCAAGGCCTCCAACGTCATGCTCGGTGCGGCAGTCAGAATGAGTCTCTCTGACAAGCTTGGGGGCTTTCATTTGGACATATCCTTGGAAAATATATTTGGGAAGCTCTCTCCACCTGTAGCACTCACAGGAGCCCACACCATCTCCATAAACCTTCGGCATGTCTGCTAACGGGCACGGATGTTATCACGGATTTGGAAATCAAGCAAAGTATGCGATTTTCCCGAAAGCCAGCAGGAACTGAGCGCGAGGCTGACTCATTGGCAGGGGCTGATGGGAGCGCCATACTGGGGGACTTCGGCATTGCTGAGCTGGCGGATGTGCTGGCGGAGGAGCAGGCCGACAGGTCCAATCTCATACGCCGGGGCAAACCTTCCGGCGGCTTCCACAAACGCCACCTGGTCAGTATTTGGCCACCTTCTCCCCCTGCGTCGCACTCAATCTTGTCAGCTTTGACCATCTGATGCCCTTGACCAGCCTCTAAAAGCAAACTCCTGCTTTATTTGGTAACGAATGTTGACATGGCAATGAGATTGATGAGACGGCTGTAGAGACGACATCAACCAATCCTGCACATGCAAGGGAAGTGGCTGTTCTCCTCGGATACCCCAATTCTCCTCTTTTCCAAAAAGCAAGCAACACAGTAGGATGCAACCAGTCTGCAGCAGCCTGTCATAGTATGCAAATATTGCTGTTCCTTGTCTTCTAATATATCCCTGCTCAGGTGGGCACACTTGAGTACATGGCGCCAGAGGTACTGCTGAAGGAGCCCACCACGGCTGCATCAGATGTGTACGCGTGGGCGGTGACGGTGAATGAGCTGGCTACTGGAGTGTTTCCTTTCTCTGACTGCAACAAGGACAACCCCCAATGCCAGACCATCCTCAACTTTGGCTACGGCAGGCGCGCCACTTACGGTCAACATGCTTCAACATGTGTGCACAATCTGCTTGTGTATCACGTGCCTTATAATTATGCCAGCAAAGAACGGGCACGAATAGTAAGACTCCTGTGCAAGGCATGTTGCCAGGTGTTGGAAACTCTGTTCCAGACGCAGGCCGAACCCCTTCAATCGGGTCTGCCGCATCGACTATGTGGGTGGAGGTTGGTCATTTAGCCAGACACCCCGACCACCCCGACCGACTTGGGAACGTCCTAGCTGATGGACCAGCCCTGCCCTACATAGCCTGGCATGGCAGAGACTGTTGAAGAAATTCTTGGGCTGCAACATTTCAGTGCATAGCAGGAATGGTGGGAGTCAAGAATTACAGATCGGCCCTGATGGCCGGCTTTTGGGTCCCAAAAAGACCACCGGTCACCGGAATGTACTAGTCTGGTCTATATGTGACATCAAGAGTCCGTGGTGTGCAGGCAAGAGCTGGCGGCGGCGGTGGCGGCAGAAGGCCTGCGGCCAATTCTGGCACCAGACACTCCAACGGAGCTGGCAGCGCTGCTGGAAGCTGCCTGGCAGCTTCAGCCGGCTGCACGTCCGGCCGCCGTGCAGTTGGAGGCCCAGCTGGGCGCTCTGCTGAGCCGCATGGAAGCTGCGCCGGCAGCTGGAATAAAAGATGATGCCAATGCCGCAAACGGCCATGGCCCTCACATTGACAGTGTGCTTCTTCTCTGACCCCAAGATCTGCTAATAATGCCATGTGAGGGTACTAAAGATGTCTGGAACAGTTTTCCGATCCAAAGAAGGGAAAAAATTGTATCTTGCAAACCAAGACTGGCCGGAGGAGGCTAAAAAGATTCTCAGGGCAGAGCAGGTGCAGCAAGATCTTCTTGATATTGGTGCGCAATCACAAGGGTACAAAGTGCTCTCCATATACTATGGGGTCTGGTGATTGCATCTCAGTCCAGAAGATCTTGTTGTGTCTTGAAAGGATCTTGCCCCCAGCTGACCATTCTGTATCTGTACAGGCTTGGTATTGTTAGAACACAGCGCACATGGTCTTGGCGGCACCTGACTGTGCCTTTTTGTCATGTACAGCCGGAGCCACACATCTTCCCTCCATTACCATGAACAACTCAAAGGCCCCCGCCTAAGCTTGGAAGCGAAAGGTCTTGGCGTGGAGGCCCACCCGCTGCCCTGTTGATGCAGGTCTGATGCACAGCATATATGCGCAGGTCTGACGACACTGTGCTGACTCTGCAGGCCCCACGAAAGAGGCGGCGTCAAATGGAGCCGCGCACGCCTCAGTGCTCAGCAATGGCGCAGCCGCGAACTTCCCGGAAAGTGCCAGTGAAGACTGGGGCCAGCCTGCGTGGTCAGCAGCTAGCAGCAGTAGCTTCCAGCCAAAGGCACGCATTTTTACTAAAACCCCTTTGCTGTGTCTTTGTGGCTCATGTGTTTCCATTGCTTGTCTCTAGAATATGCCAGTCTCATGACTGTCAGGCAAATTGACAGGTGGTTGGACCATTCTTTTGAACCCTTGAAGATTGACTTAACTGCGCAGGTGGAGGCAGGGGCCTTTGAGACTGCCGGGCTCCGGGGCGAGGATAGAATGGAGGATTACCACTTTATCGCATCACCCCTGCCCGCTGCAGGACCCAACACCCATCTCATAGGTGCCCTTCTTTGTCACCCACCAGCCCCTTTGTGTCATAACTTCCCAGATGGGGGCCTAAGACATATGAAACACCCAAAATGGCACCAACTCTTCCAGAGGTATGGTATGCCGCTTGGATTGGTTCACTGCAGGATCTTTAATTAGCTGGCAGACGGTCTGCCGCAGCAGATTATGCTACATACGCTAGCAAGCATCCTTCCATCCTTCATCCCTGCCCAGGGCGCTACAGGAAACGTCCTATGGGTGTGCTTCAAAGATAGCACTTTGAAGCACACCCGAGCACCCAAGGCAGGAATGCGTCAGAAGGATGCTTGCCATTACATGTGCACAGGCCCGCCCTTCCGTATCAGTAATGCCACGTGTGTGTAGGAATATTTGACGGCCACCGAGGGCGGCAGACGGCGGAATATGCGGCGCAGCACTTTCCGGGCTTCCTGCAGCGGGAGTGGCACAGGGACAGCGCAGAAGCAGCTCTGCAGGCGGCTTTCTTGGCCCTTGATGACGCCTTCAGGCGGCAACAGGTGCTTTTCCCTCTCTGCATGCTCCTATTCTCACACAACGCCCTTAACCGCCCTTCTAACTAGCGCTGGACTGTCCTGCTGGCCAGACCTGTCCCATCTTGCTCTTTGCGGTCATTCTGCCTGTTCATGGGAAAACTCACACACAGCCACATCACAGCCGTCTCATGGTCACGCATGTGGCGCACTTAGAGAGGCTTGTAGAAATCTATTCTTCAGCTAGCAAACCCCGACTGCATGTTTGCAACGTGATCATTAGTGCTTTTGGGCCGGGGGGTGTTTGCACAGTTGCTGCACTTTGTTAAACCAGCGAGGCCGCCCTCCCTCCCCTAACCCGCGCTCGCTTTGTCTACATGTCCGCATACTCTCTTGGCTCAAGGCTCTCAGGGTCCAGAACATGACAATCACAAACATCTCCCTTTGCGCAGGATGCGGAGTGGGCGGAGCGGGTGGGCCGCATGGGTGTGGCGGCAGCCGGGGAACGCCCCTGGCCGGGCTGCACCGCCATTGTGATATTAATCCATGCCGGGCACCTCTACGTCGCCAACGCCGGAGACTGCCGCGCCGTGCTGTGCCGACAGGTGCGCGCATGCCTGAACTTAAATTGGCAGAATTACAAATACATGCAGCACAAGGATGTGAAGTAGAGAACTTGCGGGACACCCAACTTCACTGAGTCTAGAACATGTGACCACATGCTTGTGAGATGGTCTTGATGCTCCCTGTCTTGTCCGGTGTCGGGAGTTTGCTTTAAGTACAGATTTAGAAGTGCCTGCAGTGTCTTTTGATGCCGTGGGATTATGCTAGACATTGCATGGGGAATTTCCAGACCATCATTGGGCACGCTGGCATATCTGGATCTGTGCAGTGCACATTGCATGCTGCGAACCTGTGTCTACCTGAATACTTTACGGGTGCTCTGGGAAGTCCATCACCCGATGTCATTACTGGATGCCAGGGGGGCGCTGTGGCGCTGAGCACGGACCAGACAGCGGAGCGGGAGGATGAGCGGCAGCGCATAATATTGGCGGGCGGCCATGTGCACTTCAGGGTTGACAGCTGGCGCGTCGGCAAGGCCGGCATCCAAGTCTCCAGGTGCGTTTGAATTGAGTTAAATTCTTTGTTCAAGTTTGAAATCTATTGTGGGATTTTCAAGGGCGGCTTTGCCGCTGCCAATTCTCCAAGTGAGATGAGACCCCATGCCAATATCGGTGGCAAGGGCAGCATGTTATGGATGACCAAGTTGCCCAATCCCTCGCCTCCAGATCTGGGTTCTTGCATGCACAAAAGCAGGCAGACTTGGGAGGATTGTGTTGAGTATTCTCCTAAGTGTTAGTGTCGTTTGCGCAGGTCACTGGGGGATGCAGATCTCAAAGCAGAGGGGCTGACAGCGCTGCCAGAGGTGACAGGCAGGGCGCTGGACGAGCAAGATCTGTTTGTGGTGGCGGCCAGCGACGGTTTCTGGGACAAGGTCGACAACACCGAGGCCGTCAACATGGTGCACGACACAGGTGGCTCACTGGACACGCCTCCCTTCATATTCTAGCATGAGCATGCGCATGGTATTATTTTTCGCAGACAAGTGTGCTTGTCACTTTGTTACATGGTCACTTTGCGCAGATGGGAGAGGGGCATACAGTGGTCGTGATTCTCCTGTTGATGTGGTGTGGTGCTTTGTGTTGATGGCACCTCCAGCCAGCACCATGTTAATTTGTGTGGATGCAGTCAAATCTTCAGTGGGTTGAGACTTGACACGGCCTTTATGGACACTGTACCCTTGCTGCAACACAAGGGCAGCGACCAACTCCTGCAAGCACAGAACCCCACAGCCTGGCGCGTTCTTCTATACATCATCCGCTTGCATGCATGCTGACTGCGGTTCATGCATGTCTCCCCCCAGTGAAGGAGCCTTCGATGAGCGCCAAGCGGCTGGCGACAGAGGCGCTGACGCGCGGATCGGCCGACAACATCACCGTGATAGTGGCCTTCCTGCAGCCGGTCAGCACCCTGGAGCAGATCTACGCCAATGGCCGCCAGAAATATGCGCCGCACCAAATGTTTGTGGGTCCCAACCGGGCCGTTAAGCCCTCTACCTACCAGCCCGCCAGCGCGGATGAGTTGCGGGACACCTACTGAGAGACTCGTGGAGACAACTAATTTGTCAGCACTCGAACTCAGAATCAAAATTTGAAGTTCGTGAAATGAGCTCTCGAGATTCACTTTTATGGTGAGGAAAGGTGGCAGCGTGTTGCATGGACCATGCAAAGACTTGGGAGGAGCGCAGATGCTGTGCGTTCATTCTGAGTACTGAGTCTGAAAGTTCAAGAGGTTCTGGCATGAGATATTCTTTTGGCTGCAAGCAGAGTCTGCTTGGCCTGGCCCCAATTCTTTACAGTATACAATTGTGGCAATCCAGATACTTTTGCCAGTCCAGACTCGCTCTTGAGCCGGTGTCACGCAATCTTGATGGAGAGCTTTAGAGCTGCAACAATGTATGATGCAACGCTAGAATTGCACCAAGTAATTTCACAGTCTGTACAGTCGACTACAGTAGCACATGTGTACACCCAGTGTGTCCCTATGGAACAAAATGAAATGGTTTGTTAATCTACAAAATAATTCACGAATCAATGTGTCAACGTTGATGGCAAAATAGCTTCGTCCAGATGAGCGTCCAGATGGCCTGTCGTGCTTTGCGCCTTGCCAAAATGTCCAAGCTTACTAATTAGGCACGCCTGCGCCTCTGCCCGCGCCAGCTGTTGGGCTTTGTGCTTGGCTCCAGCACTTTCAGCACCTGCATGCGCACAGCCAGTCCCTTCCATGCATTCCAATCCTGAAGTCTGAATGATTTCCTGACACTCCAAAACATGTACCCTAGTGAGACATACGGACGGTACCTTCAACTGGGTACACCTTACAGGCATTGCCAACGCCATTGACAGGATGGTAATAAAAAAAGCCAAGGGAAGTTGAAATGAGTGCCTCGAGAGGATAGAGGAGAGAAATGAGAAGCTCCACCACTGGCACCCACCTCGACATCCATGCCACCGGCGGAGAGCGCTGCGGCCCACGCGCGCTGCTGCTCCGACAGCCGGTCGCGGGGGCCCTTCACCTCCGACGCCTTCGCGCGCCGCCGCTCTGGGTGCCACAGCAGCAGGTCCGGCATGCCACCTGCGTAATCCCGGCCATTATCAACTTTCATCATTGTTACACAAGTACATTTCAGACCTGTTGGGAGCCACCTCATGCTGATTAATGTCATGCAAGATTTGACGGTGCAACATCTGTTGCTGCTCAGAGGGCACACCTGACCATCCGGCGTGGTCCTCTGCCAGCAGGCGGCAGATGGACGCCAGTGCATGGGCCCCGATGCAGTCCGCTATCACCACCAGCTCATCCAAGCCTGCAGCCGCCTTCAGCCCTTAGTATAGGTGTCACGCTGGCTTGACCAGTATGTAAACCTCTCTCCCAACACTTGCTTGGAGCATGTCCCCCGGAAGCCCGTCAAATATGACAAGCTGCAAACGAGGATTCATCATAGCAATTTAGCTGGGGCAACAAGATGTGCAGGACCTCTGCTTTGCACAATTCTCAACTGGGCACATACAATAAAGTGCATCTAATGCATAAATTGCTACAAAGGAGTCAGTACAAGCTTGGCCGGCAACTCCAGGGCGTTCAGAAGTGAGCAAATTTCCCTGGTATGTGCAGATTTTGCAGAAGTCTGATTCCAAACTTCGTCAGAGTCCAAAGTCCAAAGTCCAAAGAAAGGACAGAATAGAAAGGAAAAGCAGGCGCACCTTGGCGCTCCCAGTTGACGCCCACGCACATGATGCCGTGGTGGGCCTCCCATGACTCGCGCACAAGCGCACCCACGTCACCGCTCCTTATCTCCGCCAGCCGCCCCTCTATCAGCTCCCTTCGCGCCTGCCACCGCCCAGAGACACTTCAATTCAGTTTTCAACGAACACAAATATTCCAATATCTCTCTAAGTTCTTTTTATTTCAAGTTCTGTTTAAGCTCTTATTTTTTCTGCCGGTGGCAGGAGCGGTCTGCAGACAAGCTGGAGGACAAGGCTGCCACAAAGCCCACCCCTTGATGGACTCGCCAGATCCAAGCAACACCCAATCAGTTGTGGGGCACAGTGCTCAGTTTTAACACGAACATTGAAGACATGATGATGCCGGCTGCCTCACGCACAGGGGCAGTGAGCAACACCCTTCCCCAGTGTTGCGCAGGGGCAGAACATTCTTGAACGCACAATGTAAATAGGCAACATTCTGTGGTTTTGGTGTCCAACAGCATGGTAAATGTGGCCACTACAGGGTGACAGCTGAAAGGCACTGTAATGTACGTGCCTCATGGCATGTGCAACATGACCAGAAGGGGGCTTCATGGATTATAACGGACTACAAGTACATCCCAAAGCAGCAAGGGTATGTACCGTGTAGAAGGTGGGCGTGTGGAGGTCGAGGGGGCTGGTCTGGAAGGGCGTGCGCAGGCTGTCCGCCACGTCAGCAAAGAGTGCGTCCCACATCAGCAACCCCCACAGCGTCGCCCACACTCCCCCCTCCGAGTGCACCCCTAGACAATATTTCGATGTTTGAATTAAAGATACTGAAAGCTGTTTAAATGCTCAGCAAACAAAGGAGCCTATTTGCAGTCACTGGGAGGTTCCTTATCTGAGCACATCTTGGTTTGAGCGCATCTCAGTGCATCTATCAATTGATGATCAGGATCTTCAGCAAGTGTTTGGGGCAGCTACGAAGGCACGCATTCAAAAAAAAGTGTCTCTCTTGGATGCCGCGATCAGGATCTAGAAGCGAAGCCTTTGCAGCTCTGTGGCTGAAGCGCTGCTCATATCAGGAGGAAAGAGTTGGGATGTGGGCACCTTGCCAGCCGCCGCCGTCTTCACTGGCATAGTACTGCAGCGCCAGCTCCTCCACCTTGACTGCCTCCCCATCCGCAGACCAGAACATGCTCTTTGTGCCGATCTTGCTTGCTATCGGCCGGCCCTCTATGCACACCTGCACCGCACCGGCCGCCAACCCGTCAACCCCTCACCCAGTCACTGGACATGCTCACGCAAAATGGATGGACGATCCAGTAAGTCGTCTGCCCATGGTTATAAAGGCACTTGTAGCCCGCTCACAATGTCTAGGAAATTGAAGAACAACCACAAATTTCTGTTGCATGGCCGTTATTCCAATACTGCAGGTCACCTTAACGGTTCGGATTGCAGGTCACTCGACGGGGTGGATTCGAAAGAGTGGGGTGGGTGAGTCACCTCGCGGGGGTCAGCCGGAACTTGGGCGGCCCAGGGCGGCTGCTTCCATCGGCGTGGCGGCTTGCCAAGGCGGAGGGCACGCCTCTGCAGCGCCAGCCGGTCCCCCCCGCGCACATGCTCGTCCGCCAGCGCTGCCTCCGCCACCTGTCAGGTCATCATCTCCACTTTTCTTTGGACCGCAGTTGAAAAGAATTCCACGCACCTTCCCTCTCCTTGTAACTGAGGTGCTTGCAATTCGACTGCAAAAGCTTTGCAGGGGTCTGCCTCAAGGAGGGCCTCAGGACATGCCTCGCAGCATTGTTGACTAAAGTCAGGAGACATCCTCTCACTTTACTCAGCTGCTATGCATGTTGAACAAGGTCCTTTTTTCCCAACAGAAGTGGAAATGCAACGGCCATAGGTGCGCGCCTCCAGGGCCATCTCTGGGCAGCCCAGGTGCTCGGAGTTGATGGACAGCCGCACCCACCATTCACCCCTCCTGTTGGGACAGCACACCCCTCCTGCGCACACAGCACACCGGCAAGCTTCAAACCTTGCGCAATATACAAGCCTGTTTCCAACAGGTGTTTCCTACCCACTGCATTATCATCATGCATTGACAATCCATGTGTCAAAGCAGGAACCGCTGAGCACATTCGTCCAGCATGCTGATTTGCATCCCCATAACACGTGAGCAGTTCTCTCGCGCTTTCGCTCAAACCCAGAATGAGGGAAGCAGCTCCCTCACCTAGCAGCTTGCGGATGGTGTCACAGGCCTCCTCGTAGCGCTTCTGCTTCTCAAACAGCGACACTCCCGCGGTCGCCATGGCAACATAGACCCACGCGGCAGAGAAGCGCAGCAGGAATGGGCAGTGCGCCAGCGGCTGCGCGGCAACTGCCGAGCCAGAACAGGCGTGGGGTCCCCCCCGCTGAGCTGGCGAGAGGGGGGCCTTGTGCAGATTCGCCTCCACCGCGTCCCACGCCGGCCGCAGCGCCGCAGCCGCCGCAGCATGGTCGCCGGCCTGCGTCACATTACTGTAATATTAGTCAGTGAGCAGGACCTCTTTGTTTGCGCTCATGGTGATGCAAGACGATTGCATGCGGATATGTGTTCAGGTTGCCGTGCCAAGAAGATGTTGTGGACTGTGATACATTGATGAAACAGACGGTGCAAGCCATTGCCTTGCAAGCGCTGTCAAGTTTGAAAATACTGGAGTGACGCTGAGGTATACATTCAGCACCATTGTGCAAACACATGATGCTGTATGCCTGAGTGGCTCAATTTTTGTCTGCTATGAATGAAACAGGACCCTTGAGGGTATCAGGCACAGGCTGCCATGCCTTGGAGTGTGCCAAAGGGGATTGGACGCCCAAGCGTCTCAGAGACTGTGGATGGTACAGGATGTTCGAGGGCTTCCCAAAGTATGTGCCTACCTACACTTCCCCTGAGACACATGGGCCGTCTCATACACCAATATCATTCTGGCACCTTCGCCTGTCCTACACATTCCAGGGCTTCCTGCCTCCCAGCATGAACACGCCCGTATCGCTGTGTCTATCCCTATCCACATCGTCCAGCAAGCCACCCCATACCTGATCACCTGCAACAATTTCAAATCCACAGTATTATGAGGGCCTTCTGCAGGTCCCAGTTGCGCACCTCGAAAGCAGCGTCCAGCGCCTCGGCGTGGCCCAGGGCCGCCTCATAGGCGAGGAGGGAACAGCGGGAGGCCCAGACGGGGCGCGTGCGGCGGACGGTGTAGCTCGGGTAGCGCATAATCCCCAGGTCCGCCACCAGGAAGCGCGACAGGTCCTGGCCCTCGTTCAGGAAAAATAGCCGTTGCAGCCGGCCCGCCCACTCCGCCGCGGCCGGCGCCAGTGCGCAGCAGCGGCCTGTCACCTGCTGAACCTCCTCCCACACCCGCTGCCCCTGTTGAAGGGAAGAATTGCCCTCAGCCCAGAATATTGCTCGGGGAGAGTCGGTCCACCCTTGTAAGGGGCACTTGAGAGGAGAATATAGAATGCAGCAGGAAGCAATGCAGCTGCAAATTGTGCGGCCAGTGAGGCTGGCTTTCAGGCAGCAACAATTCTTGCAGGTAGGGCACAATCGGTAATGTATGGGATTGCATGGCACGGACATGTGCGCGGGCAAGTTGACATAGGTGGAGACCTCTCTTGCCTCATACACCTCACCGTCATTTCAGTGAGATGACCCCCAATCCATAGTCACTATTCATATAAGAAGTATGAGTCACAGCAGAGAGTGAGGGAATGACATGCCTTGGTCTGGCAGGAGTGCACCGGCTGTGCATCGAGGGCGTCAAGCAGCGTTTCCAGCAGCTTGCTGCGAGGGATGCCGTACGACACGCGCCCCTTGGCAGACAGGCCCAGCGTGGACAGCAGCGCTAGTATCTCGGGCACTGTCAGCGTCTCCACCACCGTGCTGCGCTCTGTGTTACATAGCCAACGTTGGTGCAGCTGTCAAAAGGAGAAAAATTCAGAAAAGACTGTACCCTGGGCCTGTTTAGTTTTAAACCCCCAGGGTGTGGAGGGGGCAATTCTCTTTATGTGAGCCCACGGGCTTGTGTTGCCCGCTCTCTCCGTGTTGGTTGAGTTCCTCTCTACTCACAAGCGTTTTGGCAACCCATGAGACCTTAGGTCTCGAATTCTGTGCTGAGTAGCCGGGGCCACTGAATTAAACAATTGAGAATAAGAGGTGCATCTACTGTTGCATGCAAGAGTGCTTTGTGAATTCCATTGAAACCCACAGATTAACACCCAAACCCAACATACACATTCTGACCGATACAGGTCAATCGGGTGTGCAATTGATCACCTTCATCGAAGCGGCACAACATCAAACAGGAAATTGGTTCACCTGGGTGGCCACTCCATTGTGATGCAGTGATCCTCATCGATATTACACCGCTCTAATCTGCTGCACCGAGGCAAAAACAGGGGCCTGACCTTCAGAAGAGACGGAGTCCGAGGTGCGCGCGAATCCGGCGGCCACAAGAGAAGCCACGGCTGCATCGATGTCAGGCACCTCTGTGTAGCTGAGGGCCGCCATCCTGAACCAGTCCCTCCTCCGCTGGAACAGACGCAGGAACAGACACTGCGCTGGAGCATCCAACTCCTGCAACACCGGCTACACCCACTTTCCAGACGCTGCACTGGACAGGAAAATGTGCAAATAGAACAGTCATGATCCTTGCATTGCATGCACACACAGAAAGGGTGGCGTAAAGGTGCGTAACATCCGGCAAATGATGAGCATCACTTTGGTGCCTCAAGAGTGAGGTGCATCAGGCATAAGCAGAGCAAAAAAGGGCAACATAAGAAAACATTATTCTGGGATGGTCTACATCTCCAGCTTTGCGAGAGCGTGACTTGAAGTGGACCAACCAAGAGAGGGAGAGAGAAGAACGCCAGAGAAAGAAAGTGTTGGCAGCCCTCGAAGTCCTTGCCTTGAACAGGGCGGTGGTGGCTTGCTCTTCCTTGGACAGCAGGTGTCCATCCTGGCCCAGCACGAGGTCTGCAACCACCACAAAGTTGCTGCGCAGCATTTCTCCGGTGCCCGACCCGCTCCTCTGCTGCGCTAAGCTGGCGTGTGTCTCAGCCGCCACTCTCGCTGCATCAACTCCCTCTGCCGCTGCCTCTTTCTCAACTGCGCCCTCCGCACACAGCCGAATCTGCACACACACAATCCAATTCAATTCAAGGTGACGTTGCATGATATAAGCTGTCCTACACAACCGAAAGGATGCCACGAAAGCGCCTGAGCTGTGGCGGTCATTGCTAAAGAACAGACACCAGCACACAGGGCCAGAAGATCTCATAAATGCCAAAGAGCGCTGTGTCCATGATTAAGGCTTCAGCACAGTGAGCAGGCTGGATGGCGTGCCTGAAGCTTGATGGGCAGGGAGGCTTTGGGAGTCTTGGGAGGCTCTAGAACAGTGAGCAGCACTGAGATGGCTCCCGAGGCCAGGAGAGGCGCTAAAGCGGCAGAAATCGTGGCCGGCAGGTAGCCCAAGCACTGCTCACCCTCTGGTGACTCGCTGTGACTAACCACCAGGAGCGCGTTGGGGTCCCGGGCATTGCTCGGCTCGGCCTTCAGCGCCGCTGTTTGGCCTGCAACCACCTTGACCACTGGATGAAACCGGCGGCCCACTGCAAAAGTGTTGAATGTGACTGTGTCACCGTCCTCTGCTGAGCTCCTTTGTGGGCTGGCGGCTTGCTGGTACAGTGGGGCTGCTGCACTGGGATTGTCCCTGCAGGAGGCTGTAGAGCCTCTGTTGGGAATCCAGTCATCGCTGTCTTGGCTGGCAGATGAGGACCAACTGCTGTCCGTGCGGCCCTTCTTTCTGATGGGAGAGGTGATCTCTGTCGCTGCTGACTTGTCTGATGTCCTGGGACTCCTGCGAGTCGCCCTGTCTGCGGCTGCAGCGCTGTCTGGGTTCTCTGTTGGTGCGCTGGTGTGGCGGGTGGCGACTGGCTGCTCGGCGCTGGGTTTGGAGTTGGTGTTGGGTATTGCGGATGTTTTGCATGCCTCGGTCAATGCAGGTGCAGAATGCGCAAAGCGCAGCGTCGTCTGAGATTTGCCTCGAGAGGTTGCTGCCTTCGCCAGGCAGTTATCTGCGATGATACTCACAGAAGGGCTCAGCTGACAATGCATGATTGATGGAGAGGCCTTCAATCAGCGCAGCAATGCAATGGAGGGCCACTGAGAAAAGAGGAGGTGGGCACACCGAGGTGGCGGTTGATTTCTACATCGTTCAGTGGCAGCTGCTTGCTGCAAACAGGACACGTGCTGCCTGTCGCCTGTACAGACTGTTCTCCAAAACTGTGACTCCTGGCCTTTGTTCGCGGCGATCTCCTGAGCAGACTCTGGCTGCCTTGCAAGCTTGGTGCTGCTGCAGGAGACTTCTGTTCTTCTTGGCTTGCAAAAGGGCTTTCCAGACCATAATCTGGAGCCTTGCCTACAGGGGAGGATTCCTGCCGCACTGCAAGGCCTCTTCTTCGCTTTCCAATGGCTGTGGGAGGAGAGCTGGTTTTTGCGCCTTCCTGCGCTGCAGCTGGCGATCCCTCAACACCATTCTCCAACTTTGCTGTTCGTGGCTTCGAACTGCGACGCCAGCTCTGAGGGCGACCAATGATCTCCTGCAAGCTGGCCTGTCCTCGCAGCATGTTGGATGAAGTTTATTCCCCAACCAAGCGACCTCAAACAGCTCGCACTCAAGGCTGATCATCACAATAAATGGTGATGAACGTATATTCCGAGCAGTAAGAAGGAAGCTTCCAGTCTGCAGCACTCCAATCCTGCACAAGATACTTCAGGCCATGCCATTGGGACAATCTAAGCAGGGGCTGATGTGTCACAACAGGAAGATGCACTTTTCATCTTCCATCCACTATTTCTATGTATTATGTGACTTTCTCTGTGAACTAGGAAAGGCAGCCTTGCGGGCCCAGAAGGCCGCATGATGATGCAGGCCAGCATGCGCAGCATGCAAGCGTTCCAGGCATGCATACACTGGTGCTTTAGAATGGCTTGTATGGAGAGCACCTTTTTGATTGCATTTGCTGCCTTTATCAAGTGTAACACTCGTCATGTCCTCCCTGTCCTCAATATTACACTTGACTTTGGCTGTGAAATGTTGTATAAGAATCCTAAAGGTAGGCTAGCTAGCTAGGCAATGACCAACCTCAGGCTTGTACATCCATACGGCGCCACGTGGCACATGCATGTGGCACATGCATAATGTTTATCGTATCATAATGGACCCGCAGCAGTTGCAATATAGTAAACTCATCACACTTGACTGTACATTGCTACATAGCCATTTTCACAGCTCGCGGAAGCGCGCTTTGATGTACTTCCGCGCAAAATTCTTGGCAGCAGGTGCCGCGAGCTTCCAGATACCTTCCAGCTCAGATCTGCGTGTCCTCAGCCGCTCCTGTCTTTCCTGCTCCGGTGCCTGCACCATGAACACAGCTTGAAGAGATCACAGCCGTGCCAGCTTGCGCAAATTAGCTCAAGCGAATGCACGTCGCATATGCAATTCCTGCACCAAGCTCTCTCACACATTTGCGTTTGCCGAACGATGCATTGCTGCACTTCTCCACCATTACAGATAAAGAGAGATGCAGACATTCAGCCTAATCCAGCACCGGACAGAAGAGGAGCTGCCTTGCGGATGAACATCATGCAACAACAATCCCTGCTGTGCACTTTCATTACTGTCAAGTCCATCGGGTTTGTCACCTGCAGCCATGCGCGCGAGTTTGTGCTGCTGCTGAAAATCCAGATGGCGTCGCGCATGGCCTGTAGGGGGTCTCTTCCCACTGACAGCGCAGCAGTGAGCACCTCTCGGTTGTTCAAGACCTCCTCAATGATGTTGGACACATGAAAGTCCACAGCAGAGAGAGGGATGTCCCCAGGCTCCATGCAGCCCAGCTGCTGCAAGTCCCCGCCTGCATGAAGCAGTGCATGAAACTCAAGTGCAAGCGGCTGAAAAGGACAATTCGTTGCTTGGCATATGCACAGGTCTGCAAGCAAAACTTCTGCAGTTGACCCTGTGCAGCAAGCTCTCCCTGGATGGGTTTTCTGTTCAAATGTATTTACCGGGTGCTGTGTGGAATTTGGATTCATACTATCCTCACCTGCTGCTGCTGAGAATTGCTGGTGCAAGTAGGCCATCCAGGCAGCGTCTGGCTGCGCAGTCTGCTGGGTCACCGGGGCTCCCTTCAGGAGGGACAGCGTTTCAACACACTCAAACCTGAACACACATTCAGGCAGTTTCAACACCTGTGGTTGCTTGGCTAGATGTTGCTGTGATCTTGCCATCATGTGTACATGATTCTCTTGAGGAGAGAGGCTGAGATGTCTGGTACAGAAATCCCTGCTGTCACGGACCCTTGAACATTGACAAGAGAGTGGGGGCTCCGACCTGTGTTTCCAGGTGGCAGCAAACTTCTGCAGCATTGACACGTCGCCTCCCATGCCCCCGTATGCCGCTCTCAGCATCATGCACCGCACCAGATCGCCAGCAGCAGGCGCCAGCTGCACTCCCGGTAATGAGCTTGAGCTTCCTGCTGGCCCTGAAACGGAATCACATTATCCCTGTATAATCATTTCATCAATTATCATTTTATGGTTGTCATTTTGCAGCTGATCCAATATGGCATGGGAGTGTCCGTCAGCTTGAGCTCAAAAGGTGCATGATTGCCAATGAGACCGCCTGTAAAAACTTCTCATCAGAGCAATCTAGCATGCAATGAATTCGCACTGGAGGCTCACCAGTAGTGTGTTGGTCCCGCACAGGCACGGAGGCAATCTCATGGATGATGCTTAGGCAGGCCAGCGCCAGCATTCTGCCCAGGGCATAGCCCTTTGGCACAGCCGCCATCAGCCACACCAGAAGTGGCACGGACGGGTGCAGCAATGCATCCTACATTATTCACTGCTCTCGCATCAGACCAACACTGCATGTGACCAATGAAAAGAGTTTATTATGGGGTGATGCACACAGTAGGGCACCTGTTGCAGCAAGTTTCTTCACAGGGAGTCCTAAAAATCAGGGCAGCTCTATTGGTGGTTCTCTGGGCACGTTTGGGGAGAGTAAAACTTGCCTCGAGGCAGATGATGCATGTCCGCCTAAGCAGCTCGCAGGCATCCAGCTTCAGCAGGTGCAGAGCAATCCTGCGCAACTCATTCTTTTGTTTAATCTCACTTCTTGAAGCATATAAAGCTATACTGATCACTCCTATGCAATTGGACATGGACACTGAAAGCTGAGTGCTTCCAACAGGATTCACCATTTCTCCACAACGGCGCTGATGTATCTGGCGTGGCATGAGGCTCTGCTGCTGTTGCAAGCAGCCTTAGACAGAAAGTGGAGTTGGATACTCGGTGAAGGTGAATTTGGAGAATGACACTTAACGCGCACCTCACAGCAGCGTCTGCCCGGCCGAGCCGGACATTCTTCTGCAGAGCGCTCTTCAGGAGGCTGCTCGTGCCAGTGAATTCCCAAGCCTTGCTTGAAGCCTTCTCAGCAGCCCCATCACCCAGAGCCTTCAATTGTTCCTCGGAGCCCACTTGAATGTCTGTCAGCAGCCTCAATGCCACCTGCAATCATTGCTCTCTTCTCAGAAAAGAACCTCAGACCAATTATGCATAATAAGAGCCACTTACGATACGCCCTTTATCTTGCAGGAAAAAAGGTCAGAACAAAATGCATCTGAAAAAAGCCACCACGCTGTCAGCGTCTACTGCCACATCTGCTCTTTCTTATTCCCATGGTGATCACTATGCTAGGAACAAGGGGTAGGTTGGGAGCTGCCAAGCTGGTCAGGTCACCTTGGTTTCCGCTGCGGCAGGGCTGCTCTCGCATCGGCACTCCAGTGCAGACAGTGGCACCTGCACCGAAGCTGACCACTTGGCAGCACTCACCAGCCGCTGCTGTGCAGCCTCATCAAGCCCTGGCTCTGCCTTCACACCCCCTGTGAGCGCACAACAAATCTTAACAAAATAGAAGACATCAACTTTTGTAACTTAGGCCTCAGGATCCAGGCGCCAACTTGCTATTCACAGGATTTGACTGACGGACGAGACCAAGCAGACTGAGCCGATCTAAAGACAAGAAAGCACCAGCTCAGACAAGACAGCAGTATATCTGAAGACAAGATAGCTTGAGGGTTGTGTTTCACAGGCCCTACCGGTGTTGGCAGCATCAGCAGGAATGTGCTTGTCTCGCCACATGTGCCAGTAGTATGCCCCATCTGGATGCCTGCCCAGAAAGAAGGACCAGGTCTGGCTGCGCTCTCTCTGTCTCTGCATCATGTGCGCAAATGCATTGCCTGCCGTGGCAGTTGCTGCCTGAGGTGCTGAGGGGGTCTTCACAGGCTGCGACTGCGCGCTGGGGCCTTCAGATACTGGCTGAGACAGCTCAGGCAGGCTCTGTGCGAAGGTCTGATGTGATGTGTCTGTGACTGGGCTTTCTTCCAAGATCCCATCCAGGCAGCCGTTGATGTGAAATCCCAGCAGCGGTTTGGGCACTTTCTTGTTACACAAAGGACAGTCCCCAAAGGAAGATTGCTGCAAAGCACAATTGAGTGAGTAAGTTATCCACTGCAAGATTGTCAATACAATGCTTCCGAACGCTACAGCATTGAAAAGCTTTGCTCACCGATGCTCCTTCACTATCAGTAGATTTTTTATGCTTCTTGTCTGCAGAAGCCCCGTCCTTTGAAGAACGCTCCGTGGGCTTGCGCTTGCCACTTTGCTGCAGCACAGCGAAAGCGTTTGGGAGACCCATTTTCAAATGATGATTTGGCAAATGTAGAGATTTGCAGTTGTTATGCAAGACTTGACATTAATTGATCCCCACTCACCCGGTATTCGAAGAACTTCTCCTAAACATTTCGAAATTGGACCCGCAGCTTCTATCAGCTTCCCCAGAAGCTGGCCATCCCCACATTCCTCGCTTTTGTACCAATGCGTCCCAGTTCATTTTGTATGTGAGCACAGCGAAGCATAGAGAGCATTCCTTGCAGGAACTAATTGAGAAAGAAAGATCATAGCTTGTGTACAAACTCTTTCGAAGTCATCTCGCGAGATGCATCCGATCGGATGCATATATATGCACCTCCAGCTAGCCAGCTGGCTTGTTAAATTAGAGTGGTCCGCACGTAGGCGCTTGCTGAAAGAATTCCTAGTCTTTACCTTCAGTTATCTGTGAATCTGCTGTTGTTTTGAGCTCCCCAGCCCCTCATTTTGCAGCTCGATTTGGATTTGGGCAGGCCATATCTCTTTGCTATCGGACCCAATTTCTCAGGTGCTCCTCTAGATTGGGCGGACTTATCAGCTGACAGGCTGAGGGCCAGGTGCGAGAGCAGCAGCTTCAAGCAGAGGACTGCATGTGTACACAGCTCGCTTTTGTGCACATGAGTCTTCAGAGCCTTATTCTCCTCAATTGCAGGATCGGCATGCCAAAGAATAGGCACTGTGAAAAGGCCCTGCAGGCGGCCGCCCCGGAGCAGTCTCAAATGCGAAACACGAAGACTCACAGTGATACACACAGTCTTTCAGCAATGGGCGCGCGCCACAGGACTGACTTGATTGAGTTAATGTGCCGCACATTATCTTCGCATATACCCGCGATCATGATCAGTGCACCACCAATGCATTGCTTACTCCTGACAAGCTAGGACTGAAATTTCCAGAATGGTGCGTACACACTGGAACATCGTATCCCTCAAGGGTCTGGTGCTTCCTATAGAAACGCAGTATCCCCTGTAAGTCACACCTTCCAACAATACTTTTAGGCCTGTGCTACAACAAACATTCGTGTTCTAGATGTACTCCAGATAGGGAATAAGCTGGCAAGACAGGCTCAGCAACCCATTTTTAATTGGAGTTCCCTCGAGACACTTGGTGAGCTATCCAGATTGCACATCAAAAGTCATGTCACTTGAATAGCAAATCAGTACGAACTCAGAAAGTCACACAACAGCTGCTCTTCAAGCTGTTTTCCCGGCTCATGTTATTTGAAAGCATAAAAATTTCAATGAATAAAATGCTGAACTTACCGCAGTACTAGCAATTTCACAAGTAATCTCTAAAGTGCACTATAATTGTAAGAGGCATGAGCATGTAGCAGAACAACCATAGTAGTGATGGGCCCCGCTCTGTTGCCCCTGCACCCACACTGCTGCAACCCGCTGCCAATCTTGCTCTAGCTCAAGCAAAACTGTGCGAAAAAGACAAGTTTTGGGACTTCTGTTTCTGTGCCAGTCCTTGCTTGCATCAGCGAACCCCACCCTGCCACTCTCAAGGCCTGGCATGCGAGCTGTCTGGTACCAGCAGTTGCCCGGGCACTGCTCCGCTCTTCTCGAGTTCCGGGCGCGAAAGCTGCCCTTCACATCAGGGCTGAAGATGCCCTTGCAGTCATTTCTGCTGCAGAGGCTGCCTTTCAAATACGGCTGAGGTGCCCTGGCAGTATATCAGGGCGTGCAGCTGCTCAATTGAATTTGGTGAAGACAAAGGGGGGCAGTCCCTCCAATTCGCTCTCCTCCCCATCCAAGAAATACCTGCGCCCCAGTATCACAGCACTTGTCAGTGCTACTGTTCAAGGCCCACAACAACATGTCATTTAGTACTGTGCAAGCTCTCACTCCATCAATAGCCCACCAACGTTTAATGCTCTGCAAGCACTTTCAAATGAGAATAAAGTGCCCAGTCAGAGCCCACGCACATGCATGCATTAGAACGGGATCAAATGGATAGGAAAACTTCCTAACCAGGCAATGTGCTCATTATTATCATTATTTTTCCCACTGTACACGCATCATTCCAGCCCACAGGGCCAGGTGCGTTGCAGCAACCTCTCTCAATGGACCTTCTCCAGCCTTATCTAATTTGGCACTCTGTCCACCAATGGCATGTCAACCCCATGGAGTCCAGGTCATCCCTAACGCAATCAATCCAAGAATGGACAGGCCTGATCGCCAAAAGGGGCGCTTCAGAGAAGGGCGCGCACGTCCCGATCAGGCAATGTCCGGATGAGGCAGCGGCTGAAAAGGGGCCTGAAGAGAAGTAGGGTAAGTAATACGCGCATCAAACCCTATAACACCCCTGAGAAGAGGGGAGCGCACGTGATGTCGGGGCCGTCGTAGCTGGGCTCCATGACGATGTCGCGTGCTGTAAAAATCGCTCTGTAGTTGTACACAAGCATTGCCAGCTCCTCCTCCTTGGACACCGGCAGGTGCGCGCTCTGGCGAGCATAGTCCACGAACACATTGGAGAGGTGCTGGGAGACGGAGATGGCGTCGTGGGTGTGAGGGATGGTCAGATCGCTGAACTCGAAGGGCGGCTTCTCCGGGTGCCACTGCGCAAGTGCACACAGACAGATGAGCATTAAATCTGGCAAGGATGTTGTGTGTCACAGCGTTTTGGCGTCAACTTGAGTCAAGGCATGCTGTGAGTGCCATTGCGCGGGAGCCGTACACATGAAGCAATTCGAGCATGCAGGATGAGACTGGAAACTCTGACTTTGGTGTGGGATGCATGCTAGGTTGAAGCCTCTCGACTTCTGCACCAGCGCGGGCAGCTTCAAGCCTTGAAGCCTTCAAGCCAAGTTAGCAGACCGCATGCATGGCCCTCAGATTGACACGGTGAGACAGAACGTCTTGACTGGATCGCAAGGTGGGGAGCTGAACCATGCAAAAACCAACTGCCTGTTGCCAGCGCGAACCGTGTAGCGATGCAAACCCTTGCAGCAGCTACCATTGCATGCGCGCAAGTAAAGACCGCTAATGTCTTGCGGAGTGCACTTTCTCTGCATCTCAATTTGCTTCTAACACAGGAACAACCGCTCTGGGCACTGTTCCCTTTCAGCAATCAGGTGCTCCAGTAACAAGAGCATGCTGGTAATCCAGGAGAGAGAATTCATTGCTGACCTGGGTGCCGAAGAAGGGGAAGCGCTTGTGCTCGATGGTCGACACATACTCAACTCCCTTGCGGTCCTTGGTGGTGGTGAGGATGTCAAATGTATCGTTCAGTTTGGGCCACAGCGCGTAGTGTGCCGGTGGCAGCCCAAACTCGTGGTTCTCCATCACTATGTTGGCCTCCGGGTTCTGCATCTGCTGCACCAGGTCCGGCTGCGCGCATGCGAGAGTGATGGTTAGTCAGCGGTGACTCGGCGACACCAATCACAAAAACCCTTTCAAAAGCCTTGTCATGCAACACGTAACATCACATCTGGTGAGAGGCCTTGTGTGATTTCACTCGGCTGCAAGTAAGGACAACTTGAAGGAAAGAGCATGCAGCACTAGCACTGCACACAGCAGCCATAGTTGGTTGGGAGCCAAAGACAAGCAAGGTATGAAAACCATGATCAACAAATTCAAAGCTTTGGAGGACAGGTTGTGAGTGGGGCGCACCCTCTTGCTAAACATGGTGGCGAAGGCCTTGCTGCTCTTGGCGACGTCCGAGAACTCCACAGTGGAGGGATGCGACTGCATCAGGCACACCAATGAGTCAATTCACCTTGCCTTCTGCTCAGGCCAGACAAGAAACATCCATTCAATGCCAGCGCATGAGCTGAGGTGCTTTGGATCAGCAATGCAAGCTATACCCTGGATCTGACCGGCTGAGGACATTTAGTCAGGGGGTACCAGATATAAATGTCCTATAAATGAAACAGCTATTCCCTGATTGAATGCAAAGAAAGGGGAGATGGGGCGCAGCTATTCCCTGATTAAATGAGAGTAATGGCGCAGGTGGCTCACCACAGCATCAGTCTGTACAAGCAGCTCGTTGTAGCTTGTGTTGGCGGCCAGGATCTGCAGTAGCTGGTGACCCAAGCACGTTCCCCACACCTGCACCCACAAGTGACAGCTCCTGCTTCACCAATTCAACTCGGCACTGTCCTTCCGGTTTCAGAGCAGTATCTCTTGAATTTCCATCGGACATGGCACTTTGAGTCTGCTTCCGATGCCAACCTTCCTGGAACTGTCGCCACTGCTGCAGCGCAAAGCAAACGAGGCATGCCGGAGTGCAAACAAGATCAGGATTGGTATCATCTGTTCTAAGCTCACCGGGAAGACATTGCCGGCTGCATTCTCCGCCTCTGCCATCTTGACCAGCTTGCTGGCAGCCACCACATAGGGGTCATCCAGCCACAGGTCTGTCAGTCCACCCTGCATGCAACCAGTGCATGCCTTCACGAACTGCCCCACATGCGCCATCACATCTGTACAGAAGATGGCACGCAAGCACTAGGCAGGTAGCTTTGAAGCTCGCACAAAGCTCTGCCTGACAGGTTTCCCAAAAGAGCATGCAACTCCACTGTCTCGGTGCTGAGAAGCATTCTGGTCTTGGCCAGGTGACTAATGGAAGGACGATTCAACAGATGTAAGATGGGAAGAAGAGGCTCACCGGCAGTATGAGACCATTGATGCTCTTGAAGAGGCGCACCAGCTCCTCATCAGAAGAGTAAAACCTGTTGGGACAGCAGACATGCCTTTCCTTAGCAATAATTCAAAACAAAATGCCCTGGAAAGCTTGCAACGCTCGTGTGGCACATGCTCGAGCCTATAATGAGAGGCAGTGATGGACGAATGCAGAATCAGCCTTGAAGTGCTTGTGAAGACGACAAAGACAGAAGGTTGAAAACCTAGATGCTCACAGAGGTTGACCAGCTCTCAGCATGTTCTTGAGCAACCCGTGTGGCCAAATCGCACCTAATTGGAACTGCCCTCCCGCCTGCTTGCTCAATCCACTTGATGTACGCAGCAGCAACGTAGGACCTGCAGGTCAAGGGTGGCACGTGTGAGAGATCAGATTCAACTGGCAGGACCGAAAACGCAACATCGTGCAATTCACAGAAGTTACAAGGCATATTACATATTGACTCTCTAAATGTATTCAGCGCAGAGCCAATGCGTAAAAAGCGTGTATCAGACAACCCGGCCATCAAGTGTTGAGGCACTTGACCTGTTTTTGCTAGAATCTAGTCGATTATATATGTGATACTGGATTGAATGGGCTAAGTCTACAGCAACTTACTTGCCCGGGCAAGCGTGGCACGCCTGCGACAGGATCCCGATCAAGGGCCTGAAGTTTACGTATTTCGGAGACGGTGGCTCGAGGGTTCGTATTTGGGGTTCATGTCGAGCACTGTCGTGACCAGGCAAAGCGAGTCGGGCTGTGGCTGCGAGAGCAGAGCTAGAGATGGCTAAAAACACAATAACGCCCGCCGTCAGACGCAACCCCATCTTGTTGAAGGCTTTCGGCCTCTAAATTGCTTCGACCTTCCCTGAATTCACTCCCCACGTGTATGAATGGTCCAGATAAATAAACTATACCTAGATAAGCAAAACAAACCAGTTTCTTTGACGCAGGCGCTGAAAATGGCAGTCGCAGACAGGCTCGTGCCCGAAAGATGCTTTCGTTCACGTGACAACGTGACATCGCCGTCAGAGACCCGGCCGATTTCAATTCTGACCACGGCCGCAGAAGCCGCGATCTGAAAGTGCCTGTGCGGATGGTCTCCTCTATTTGTCTTCGACCTCTATTCCGCGCAGGGAACACATTAGAGATTTTTGGATGGCCACTCACTAATTCAGGCGCGCAGTTGGACCGTCCAAGAGTGATTGTCCGAGGATGATTTCCAAGGATGCATCCGCATGTTGACAGCAAGATCGATAGTCTCGAAAATTGAGGCTGCAGAAGACCGTTTGAACGGTACAAATCCGACAAGGCATTTTGACAGCGGAATGTCAGAACAATCCAGCATGTCGGGTGACTCCCTCGCCAGAATTGCAAATATAGCCAGGATCTGAACATGGTAACTTACAAGATTTGAAAATTACCAGTCTAACAGAAGTATTGTTGGTACAGACAAGGTCGTATCCGAGCCAAGGAAGGAGCCTGAAAATCCACCAAGAACACATTCTTGGATTCCCAGCGCTGCAACCATGAAGGATGTCGCCATTGGAGCTGTCGCTGGAGGCGCCATCTGTGATAGTCTTCTCCTGTATATAGCCGGCTTCTCAAGCACCGGCCCAGTAGCTGGCTCATTCGCTGCGTGGTGGATGTCAGTCGGTGGTCCTATTGTGAAGGGCTCATGGTTCGCTTGGTTGCAGTCTGGTGCTATGACTGGTGGTTTCATGTCCACCAGCTCAGTTGCTGTGGGCAGTGCAGCTGGAATTGGAGCCGTGGTGGCCCCCACTGTTGCCGGGAGAAGTGCTGGCCATTAATTATAATATGTTGTGCCACACTGCTCTCTATCTATCTATCTCTGCACAACTCTCTTGAGTGTCAATACAACCATCAACTGAACCCCTCTCTGTAGCTGCCCAGAGTGACCAGTACACCTGTGCTGAGATTTGTACGGACAGCATCCTTCGCTTGGCTCCCTACGCCGCAATATCAGCAGACGATGCTGAATCGTGGGCTGCAGCTGCTGGCTCTGACAGCCGCTCAAGGGCGTCCAGGATGGCCTGCCTGAATGCTGGCTGCTGCAGCAGGAACGCTGACACATGCCCGCCTGGCACCCACCTCACCTGCACACAAACATCCCAGATCTCTTGTAAATGTTCTATGACATGAAGAGGATCCGCTTAAGACCATGAGAAGAGCCCTCTCTTAGTAATGTCATCTGATGAATTGCATTACCTCCTGGACACGGACACCAGGGCCTAGCACGGTGGCAAAAGCTGCACAGCAGGACATCCCAAGGGAGCCAAGCATCAACAAACGAATACAAGTTTCTCCACTAATCCTCAGGCAATCTTGCAGACTGCACCCGCAGAAAGAGATGCAGCCCTTAACCTCCATCTGTGACAACATCAAAAGAAAAGTCCCTTTATCGAGGTAGAGTGACACAGATGCTGGAGGCACCCACCTGGGATCCTGGCCAGTGCGCCGCAAGCTCTCTCACGCTGTGCGCTGACACATAGGCGTCATTGTGTGCGCCCACTATCACCGCTGCATCCGGCCGCCGCGGCCTGCGCACGGTCAAATTTCCCTCAAAACCTGCCATTTTCGACATGACTGAGGGGGTTGACAGAGTACTCACTAATCCCTGACACAGCTGCACCCAATTACGTTGCTGCAGAGCGGTGGCTTGTCAGGTGCCACGCTTCTGTCCCTTCCACGCAAGTTGGAGCATCTGACAATGACAATCGAACAGCTCAGCAGCACAGACACCGATTTGGCCCTTGAGAACATCACAGCTGCAACTGTCGCCGGATCTCTACAGTGCATCCTGACAGTGCACCGGGCAATCCATGATCTGTGGCTCTGCCCTCAAAGTAACAGGACTATCCGGCGCGCCTTCGCGGGCTAAGAATACTATCATCGCTCAGAGCTGAGAGCTTCAGTGTGATGCAAGGAAAGTCTTGTGCACATGCGCAAATTATGTGCTTACCTTGGAAAGCGTGTGACGTCTGTGTAGGTCTCCAGCACTTTGTCCAGGCGTTCGCGCGCCAGCTTCTGGGCTGCCACGGTCTCGTGGCTCTGCTGGAATCGCAGCCAGGAGCGCACAAGCGACTGCAGATGACTCTCTGCTGCCGCTGCTCGCTCCGCCGCCGGACCCCTGCTTGAAAGATACAACGCATTTCAAGTTGCGAGATTAAATCTAAGCTTTTTTGGTGTGGCCCTGAACAGGATAAGTGCTGCTCCCGCTCGCATGCTGTCATGCCCTGAAACATGGTCCCTCCGAGACCACACTTGTCAAGGGACTGTCGAGAACCCTTGAAATTTGTTTTGCTTCACAAATGATGCGCAGTTAGACATGCAACTTGTCAAGTTTGAAGGAAGGTACAGAGCTCTGATAGACCCCTGCACGAGGAAGGGGTGTTCATGATCCTTCCCATGAAGCTGTTGTGTCCCACAAAAGAACGAGTAGATTCATTCTCGCCACTACCCAGAAATAGTTCCAGCCCACAGAGTTTAGCGCAATGTAGCAACTTCTTCTCAGTTTCTCCCCTCTATCCTTCCCTGTCTGGGTATTTTCTCATCAATACCCAAATGATCCTAGACTTGAAACATTGCAGACGCAATATTTGCAGCGTCAGTGTGACACAGCTGGAGCCACAGAGCTCAGTAACGAATGGACCAAAACGCTGAAAAGCACGCAGACAGACACGATTAGAAGTTAAGAGTCAGAATACGCACTGCTGACTTTCGGTGGAGGGGTCAGAAGTGGAGGTGCCAGCTGAGCTGGCAGATCTGTCCTGGCTTTGTGAGAAGAGGTGTGCCGGCAGCTGCAGGCTCCTCAGGTCAGCAGACCACTTCAGCAGCTGCTCCGCTTTCCCCAGGTAAGACGCTGCCTGCACAGTGACAACACTTCTATTTGAAACACTTGCCAAAAAAAATCTGCAAGACACTACTACTCATGAAGACCTGGCTGTGTGCTGTTATTTGCTAGAAGTGCAAATATGGTTTGCAGTTGTGAAGCTCGCCGCACTTGCAATGTCACACGACACAATTTAAAGGGTAGCTCACATGCACATGCACATGCACATGCACATGCACATGCACACTTTATTCAGGCTTTCCAAATTGTAAGCTCTTAAGCATTCACGGAGATGCCTTTTCAGATGAGCAAAGAGTGCCGACCTGCTCTGCAAGCGTGGCTCCTGCACTAGAGGGCGTCCCACTCTTGTTCCTGTCTGGAGCCATGGAGGCAGCTGACGCCAGCTTCTCAAGTTCCTCCACCTGAACGCAGACACTCTGCCTCGTGAGAGCCCCCGCAATGTTTTGCAGCAGTGTCAGAACGCTGCCCTGCTGTTGCAGACAGCTGGCATTGCTGTAATACTGGGGATAATACTCCTATACAGATGGGGAAGGTCTTCCTGCAGGGACACCCATACTGTACAATGCGTATGGATGCTTTACTGTGCATCCCCTTTGGCTATCACTCCTTCGAATAATCCTTCACTTGCTTCTCTGTCCATTTTGCAGCATAGCTGCTGAGATGCAAAGAGGACCATAACCCAAACGAGTGGCTGAAAGGATGGAAGCTTGCTCTTGCCTCTTTTGATGGTTGCTGCCCAGCCTCTTTGCAGGCCTGCAGGACTCGTTGCGCCGCTGCTGTGACCAGATTTGCTTGGGCAGCTTGCAAGACAGTTGCGTCCACGTCCTGGACAGTAGCATCAATCCTTTTCAATCGAACATCCAAGCACTTCACAAGAGAGTCTGTCTGTGTGCCAATCACACTTCTTATGCCCTTTTTATAACGCTCGAGCGCCACAGCAGGTGAGAGACAATGCACACAAGCTTCAGCAAGCTTCATGCAGTAGATAAGTAGCCAAGGTCATTCAAGGATGACCACAGCAGGTGCCAGGAGCCCCAGTGCAGGGAGCATTTCCTGCCATACATAAAATGCTAGTACGAAAGGAACAGCGCCGGGTAGGACCTTGTCGGCCTTGTCTGCTGCTGCGAGAAGGGGCTGCCAGGCGGTGGCTTCGCGCAGCATTAGAGCAGACTTCCTCAGTGAGGGACACTTAGGGCATGTGCCAGCTACCCCAGCACAGAGCAGCTGCTGCCATAAAAAACAGTGCGTTGTCTGTCACCGAAGGAAAGACAGATGGTCAATACCTTGTCGGCCTCGTCTGCCGCGGCCAGAAGGGGCTGCCAGGCGGTGGCTTCGCGCAGAGCTCCGTGGCAGAACGCGACCGCGGCTGAGCGCGGCGCGAGCAGCGGCACGCATGCGAGCGCCTTGGGGTACAGGCTGGCAACCATGCATGCATGCACCCCGCCCATTGAGAAGCCGCAGATGCCTGCATGCAGGGCAGCGCGCTCGTTTCTGGCATGGCTTCAGTGACATCCACAGCGCCACGCAGGAAGTATGGGTGGTATGCATGCAGGCAACAAGAGTTCCTGACACCCGTTTCATCAGTCTTAAGGTGCCCAGGTGCAAATGCAAGATTGTTTCCAGACCACATGACTCACAACATGGCCAGGAATCAGCTTCCCTGGGTTCCTTGCAGTCACAAGAAAATGCTTGCGCAATGTGGTTTGCCAAAACATACGTCAGACAACACATTCAGCGCTGCAGTTGTGCAGACACTTCCCACATGCATGTGCACGCCTAACGGCAGGTAAAGCCTCTGCAAAGAAAGTGGTAGGGCACAGAGGGCTCACCCAGCCGCCGGAAGTTCTGCTGCTGCGCCCAGGCAAGCAGGTACAGCGATTCCTCAATGGTCGTGCGCCCCAGTGTGAGCAGGTCGCTCACTCGCTCAAGCTTGGACCCCTCCTGCCACGGCGGCCTCCTGCTCCCGTAATACGGACTCTCCAACGCCATCGTCGCAACCCCCTATTGCATGTTGAATTGACTTCTTGAAGGCATATTTCTCCTCGGGGCTTATAGTGAGTTCATAAAATTCCTATTTGGTCAATTAAAGGGGCCATGCCATGGCCCAGTTGCCTCTGCACAGAAGTAGATCAAACACTGAATCTGCAGGTGCCCGCATATGTGCCTGCAGGTTCAATTTGTGCTGATTACAGCAGGCGCGATCCATATTGCCGGAGGTGCACGATCCACAGTGCAGAGGAAGGGTGCAGAGATGCAGGTGGCTCAGGTCAAAATGGGTAAACACCTTGGCAATGAGGGGTAGGCCCAGGTGCGTGCGGCGCTCAAAGCCGTGGTCGCCAGTGCCGGCCAGGTGCACGACGCAGTCTGTGGCCTCCGAGGCGCCCTTGGGCAGCAGCAGCCTCACTCGCGCCGTCCTGCTCTCCTCTGGGAGCGCGTCATACAGCCGCCCATGGCACGGCGTCCTGTGAATTTACCCACTCGCTTCAAATGTGTACCAAGCGCTGTGATTGTGCACAATGTGTGGGTCAAGCTTGGGACCTCAGGCAGGTGGTCAGGTGCTGAGGGCCAAAAGTTGAGATTTGTGGCTCAGAGAATTGCTGTCAAGACTTTTGCAAGTCAGCTTGTGAGCACGGGCACTGGGAATGGGCACAGGAGGTCACCTGAATGCGCCTTCGAGGATCTCGTATTCTGTGCCATGTTTACTGCCCTGGCCCTTTTTCTGCCAGTCCACCTGCGATTTAGACCATGTATTAGCTATTGAGTATCAAGACTCGGGGGCATGCAGGGGTGATCGCCCTCCAAGCAGGTAAAATAGCTCGCCTTGAAGTCGAAATGCTCGGGAGGCCAGCCTTCGAGCAGTTCGGCCGCATCTTCGAAATTGACAACGCCGAGATCGCCCCAACCACGCTTGAAGAAGGGCTCACTGAGGCCAATCCTGCAGGACAGTCCCACAGCTCATGCATGCAGGGGGTTCTCGTTGGACTTTTAGCTAATACATACCACTAGCAGATGCGTCCATAAGGCAAAGTAGATACTATCCAGAGACATTCAACCAAATTTTTTCTCTCACTACACGTCAGCTTTCCTTGGAAACGGATGAGATCTCTGCGTCTCACCGATGTACAAATGTAGCGTATAGGGTGTCCAAAGTCCGACCAGTGGAGTTAGAAAGAAGGTCCACAAGAGATGCGGAGTGTTTCTCCAGGTGCTTCAGGGTCTTGTCAACTCTAAACACCATCCTCCCCGATTGAGCTCAAGGGCAGCACATCAAAGAATGTGTGGGCCTTGCATACAATCAAATCGTATCTTGGCAGCATGAAAATCTCCTGACATGCTGCGGAGACCTCAACGTTTTAGTCATTGAAGCTGTGTCAGAAACACCCCTCGGCATGCACACGTTCTCTCTCTAATAGCGGGAGGAGCCCTGGTGTGCTGCTCATTGAGCCCTCAATTGAACGAAGCTGCATTTTTTCCTTTCGTAGGAGGCTGTTACACTTGGTGCCAAGGTCACATGCGTCCAAGACAGATGCGAAGAATCTGGGACGCTTGTTTGGAATTTTATCATTGGAACCCTACAAGGGAGCAAGATCTTAGGGCTTCTGTTACTCAGGTGTCATGCTGCTACAACACACTCATCAAACTTCGCAACATACCCTTGTCAATGGCACAGCACGGACAGGGTTTTGAAGGACAATAGAAAGCGACACTAAGTGTCACCTGAATGAATTCATGACAAAACTTCAGCTGCCAGTTTCAGTAAAACGCCCGCGCGCTTTAGCGCCTATGATACTCTGCATTCAAATGTGCAGACTGTCATGTTCATGGATGTTACTTGCTGCCCAGTGCAGCGCTATCATTACAGTTGCTATCCCTTGATGACGTTGGTGGCCAAAATGCTGGAGCACTGGTAGCAGCTGGCAAACAGGCCCAGGTTGTTCACTTGGTCGACGAGGTTTTTGATGGCCGCCCATGTGCCAAAGCCCACCCCAAAGATAGTGAACCACAGCAACATGACTGTGTTGAGCAGCATTGCCGCCGTCCAGCCCCCAATAAACCTGCACGTGCTAGCAAGTGAGAAACTTAATATGCAGGCTTTTCTCTTCTACGTAGATAGTATACTCCCAGCTACTCCTACAGCAATGGGAACCCTGAGTGCCACAGTGGCTGCAGGGCAGACTTCAGGTCAGCTGACAAAGGCTTGACCTTAGCCTTAAGTGGAGCCTGCTGGATATTTTTAGGACAGCATAAGTATCATGTCCAGCAATCACATACATGCCAGTCGTTCAACATACTGGCCCATTTGAAACGTGCGCTCTGCATGCTTAAATGCCCTTGGGCTTTGGGGCGTCTCTTGAGCTCAGCTATGTGGTGCATGCATGCACAAAGCTTGGTTTTGATTTTGAAATTATTCTGCAGAGCTGGCAGCTTACCTGGGCACTTTGGGTGCGTTGTTCCGGGCTTTGGCGCTTTTGTAGACCCAGAGGTAGGCGGCTGTCGGGAAAACAAACGCTGTGAAGGAGTAGCCGACGGCGCCTTGTACGGCGTTGATGGTGTCAAAGAATGGAAAGATCAGCGCAAAGAACCAGACGAGCAGCGCTGCAGCAATGGCACAGACATAAAGTCATCACACCTGATCATCATTACAGGCCGGCAAACCCAAAGCCCAAGGCCATAAGGCATACACGCAGGGCGTCTGCAGCGGGGCCTAAAAAAGTCTGCAGCCTAGCGTTGTATGCCATCTCATCGGAATCTCAAGGACCGAACCGCAAGCTTTCTCACCTCGCCCACTTTCTTACTCAGTCATTAAACCCTCATTGAGCCTCAGTGATAAGAGCACTGCTAGCAAGGTGCCAATACTATTAGTAATGCTTGCTGTGAGAGTTTTAAAATTCGATACTTTGTGCCAAACAGTGTCTGTAGGCGATAGGCTTACCCACAGGCAGTCTTGAGGGCAGCCGGATCCACAGCGGTTTGTCATGTGTTCCCACCAGCTTCTCCCACATGAAGAACACTGCAGAATATCGTGAGGCCTGAATCACTCTTTTCTTATTTTAGTAGTCAGCAACCTGCTTATCAAGACTATTGAAATGACTCAAAGTTCTCAACTCAGCGAATCAACTGGGCGGACTCAAATGCATGCTTGTTGGCTGGCTTTCAGCCCCAGTGGGGACAGCACTGTTTTGTGTGCAGGCCATGCAGTCATTTTAAAAAGAGATAAGTCAGTCATTGCCTGTAACAGACAAGGCCAGAGATTTAAAGGAAAGGTGCTGCCTACCAGGGGTCACGTAGAGGGCGTAGGCCACGGCCTGGTGAATGATCATCAGCACAATGGATGCATTTCTGGCAGCGTTATTTGGCACTGCTCCATAGATGTTACCTGCGCACACACTAAGACTGCTTCAATTTTGTACAGAAATTCTGGCATGCCTTCAGCATATTTCAGAATTCACACCAAGAAAGATTGCAGACATGAAAAAGAAAATGCAGGTGCCAATGCCTAGCAGTGTGAATAAGATGTGCATCGACAATACAAAATTGCCCTGAAGGAAATGTCACAGAGTGAAAGTTCCAAACTCTTACTCCTTTGTGTTCTTGCCAACGTCTGAGGCTGTACATCATTCACAAATGAGCCCGGGCAAATTGCCTGTTTTGGCCCGCACATGCACCTCACAGCAACTGCAAGAAGGGATTCTCCCGGAGAGAGACTCACTGTACTTTGCATTGTCGGCAGGGAAGGCCAGCTGCGCAAGCAGCGAGTGGGGAATGGTGACAAACCACGTGAAGAGGTAGCTGTAAGGGTAGACGGTGTCATAGCACCCGGGGTTGAACAGCGCATCAATCACCTCAAAAGACATGCTGCGGTCACAAAACATAACAATAAGCTATCAGATGACTGCAGCCTGCCAATTTAAGATTCGACAAAGCCTCCACAGAAACCCAGACTGCACTTTCGAGTTTCTGCGGACAATCTCAGGGATTTCTGATCTGAAAATAAAGTTGGCATTTTAATGTGCCAAAAGTTCTGGGCTGAACGAACTCCGTCCCGGAACCCAGAAGCATGAGCCCAATCCGAGGGGGAATCCCCCTGGGATGTTAAAACCTGATCCTGGCAAGCTTTAATTGCATACAAGTAGTTGCTGGTGCCAGAACAGGAGTGAGATGATGGAATTTCAACTTGAGAGTAATGGTCACACCTGTGGCCCCCAAAGCCGCTCATGAATACATTGGCGCCCAGAAACACATTCTGCGCTTTGACTGGGCCGGCCGTCAGAGCATAGCTCGCCTGAGGCAGCCCAGTGGACGCTGCAAGCATTCCCCGACCCCTTAGTTTCTCTCTAAATATGCAATATCCTGCACAATCCACCCATTGCATGCTACACGTGAACGGAGTCTGTAGACAAGGATTTCTCGACTGCCCACAAGACCAACGGGTCTCTGAGTGTAACAGTAGCCTCTAGTGTGAGAATCATAATCAATTGCTTTCTTGCTCTGCTCAGTAAGAAGGGGCAGGCAGGAATATATACCTGCTGTTGCAATGAGGTATACTGCTGTGTATGCAGTGCCCACAAGGGATATAATGTTCAGCAGCCTAAAGTGGCGGAAATTTGGAACCAGGGACATTGTGACCGAAAGTATCCCTCCCCATATCAGCGTCCAAGTCCTGCACACATCAAAGCAGCTCTTGGCAAACAGTTTGTTCCAGAGCGGCAAAAGAATGTACTTGACATTCCCTGCATGCAGCATCGAGCCTAGACCTCATGCACATTCACCTGCCTCTGCATCCGCTACATGCAGCTACATTGGCTTTATCATCAATCCATGTCCCTTATGCCTCGGCGAGCCATGCTTGTCAAGTTTGCCAGGCGCTCTCAGCACTCACACAAGTTGTCAGGTGAATGTGCAGAGAGGGATCTCGCACCGTTTGTCGATGGATGTGTTGAGGTAGTAGGACCCCGTGGCAATGGCCACGATCTGGGCAATCCCCGTGCACAGCAGGGAAATAATGGTGATAACCGTGACAAAAACCTTCACGATGCTGCTCCCTGTTAGCTCCCCCACCACATTGAAGTACTGAGTCGCCCTCTTCTCGTGGCCTCCCGCCCATGTACCGGCAGCAATCTGGACACCACAATTTGAACCTCTTCTTACGTGTACTCATTTAAAAATCTTGAATTCATTTATAGCATCTCACGACAGAACAGATGTTTCTCAAAGCCCAGATTAACAACATTCAAGAATTCACTTTTCAAGTCAAGGAGCTCGCGAATGTAGTATCACCACTTTACTGTGGAGAAGAGGTGCAATGTTGTCAGGCTGCAGGATTTGAAAAGGGGAAATAGCACCGCACCTTTCTTTGTTTGAGCTCCAGGTAGAGGGTGGTTAGCAAATGGATGGTCCAGATGGAGCCCAGTGAGTAGAGGACCATCATGGGTATGGCCACTCTCATGCCGCACAGTGAAACTGCGTGAGGCATGGCGAGCATTACTTGCCCAATCTGCAAAGCACAAAAATCGCTGAGGCCATCTTGAAGTAGCGCAGTGTGCGTGCCATTGAATGCTCATCCTACCGGTACCAACGCAGGTAAGGGTGGTGCTGACAGGAGCAGCGAAATCGGCTGGCAGTGTCAAGCATGTAAGTGCTGTTGAGACTGTTTCGGAATGCTGCCTGTGCTGCAGATGTGGTGAGCCATGCGTCCAGTGGGCTTCCCGCTCCACCTCCAAACCAACCTCGTTTCAGGAACGGCGTTCTTGCGTTCTCCCCTGCAAAGGGATCACCAGTCCGTTCTTGACAAACAATGTGTGTGGAAAAGTTGCCGCACATCGATGTATTGCAGTTGGATGCCACCCACCCGAATCCGAAGCGTCGAGGGAAGAATTTCTGACGCTGAGTTCATCGTCGGGCTTGAAAGGCTGCTTGTGGTCGGATTGGAATGCCTCTGCTATGTCGGGCGACGTGCCGGACCGGCCCATGCTATAGGCTTCTCGTTGCTCTTCCTGCTGAAACGGCGGCCAATTTTGTCACAAATTTTAAATTATTGTGAGAATAGTAGTCGTTACGTTAATACAGGAACGTTAATAAAGGAACAAACCACACTTCAAGTTGCGACTACATGGCCCTTGAATGCCGTTGACCGGTCTTGAGATCTCAACGATCTTGACCACAAAAAGCAGCTCTAAATCCAGGAAGCATTAGATATGTGTTTCTTCATATTGTAGTTGACATCACTCATAAGATCAACATGAAATAACACCTAGTATCGGACGGGATCGGACCTGGTGGAATATCTGGACAAGGTTATTATTACCGCGACAACAAGCGGGGAACCACCTGGAATAATTTCAGATACCTAACTTACAGCTTCTTCAAGTGGTGATATGCTGAGACATCTGCGCAATCAGCAAATCTCTGCACAAAAACAAGGCACGCTGCAGCACGTGCTGGAAGCCAGTTGGAACGTGCCGTGATCCTTTCGTTACAGTGCTATTTAATTGTCGAATGAGCGACATTTATGTGTGAAATATTTCACTTTTCGCAGTGTTTTGTACTTTGTGCCCTGCTCTTCGAGTGTAAGACTCTTGCTGCCCATCAAAGAAAAGCCCTAGCAGGTTCAATTCACCTGAAGGGCCTGGATAGGAAAGCAAACTGCAGATTATCGACTTAGGATTCACCAATTATTGCGTTTAAACAATAAAGATGCCTGCTCGCCTGTCAATCGTCGATCTGTCGGATTTCGAAGCACGCAAGCAAGACATCAGCAGGCAACTCCTAGAGGCAGCTACTGGCTCTGGGTTCTTCTATGTCACTGGGCATGGAATCTCAAAGGTGCCCTCAAATTCCTTCTTAACTTCGCATCGCATGCATGCTATGCTTCAAGCCGTTCCTTTCTCCAGCAAAGCCTTTGTGCCACTTCTTGCACCGGCTGTTTCACTGGTGCCCATACAATATTTCAATGTCGACATTGACGTCGCAAAGAAGCCAGAAATGCGAGAAGCAGCAAAATCATGCGTGCCATCATGGTACACAGGAGGAAGTGGAAGAGCAATTTGCAAATGGGCGGCGCTTCATAGATTTGCATGAGGCCACCAAGGCGCCCACGAAGTTTGTGCCAGACCTGTTCATGGGCTGGCGCGGCCGGCAAGACACCAATGCTGCTGTGGGTGAGTACATCAGTACAACATACCTGTAAAAGGGCTTGACCTGCAAAGGTAGCGATCTCTTTGGAATCTGCATGCTCAGAGGACGTTCTGGTTAGTTGCATGCATGCATACAAGTGAACATGGATGGCACGGCTGTGTTGCAGGTAATGACTCATGGGAGCAGTATCTGGTTGGAGTAAATGATCATTACATGGACACACACAACCTGTGGCAGCCGGAACGGGTATTGCCAGGCTTCAGGTACCAATAAAAATAGGCTTCTATCCTCTGATCTGGCAGTTGAGCATGGCAGTGAGAGAAATGAATGCATTGGTGCCAGCGCCATGTAGGCTGTTGTAATACATCCATTCCCTTCACCTGCTGCATGATTTCTGCTCCTGCCCACAATGAAGCCCTGGTGTGGATTGGCTTGCTTTATCAGGGAAAGCGCGCTGGCATTTGCTGCTAAAGCAAACGCAGTGGCTGCAAGCATCCTTTCGTGCTTTGAGGAGGCCTTGAAACTGCCAGCCGGGTTCTTTCAAGAGGTCAGGCCCTCTTACATAACAGAGCATCCTGCCAAGTCAGATTGTTACCAGAACCAAATTACAGCTGCAGGCAGCTGTGCAGCATTCAGTTGTCCATCGTCCAGTAACTCTGTCAGTGGCTGCCAGCTAAAAATTCGTGAAAATTGCCTCCAAATGTATTGTCTACCCGGCTGGTTCCTTCCCTGCATCTTGCAGATTTTCTGGGCGTCAATTGACAGTTCCTTAGTGTTCACCTGGTGACAGGACACCACTGCAATTTTGTCCTCAAATATAATCTGAATCTGTGCCTTCTGTGCAGCATCTGGACCTGCAGGCATCAGATGCGCGCACGCTCTTCGGATGGAATTACTACCCAGCGCCTAAGCCCGGCAGCGGCCAGGCGCGCCAGCTGCGGCTGCTGCCGCACGCCGACACCGATGTCATCACCCTGCTTTTCCAACGCCCCGGTACGGCCGCCCCCTCCCACCGGGCATGCATGAAAACTTTACTTTTTTTGCCCGCACAATCGCAATTCAATTGCAATTTGTCTTCCTCTGGAGGCACTGTTAGCAGCTGCCGCAGAAGCAGTTTTAGAGCCATTACCAGTCTGTGCAAGTCCATTCTTGCAACAAGTGGTCCTTGCCAGACTACGCCTGCAAGTATCATGAGCCACCATATCTGGAGCGATGCTTGGCTTAGCATCCCTGTCTCTGACCCATGCATTGAAGTCATAGGGCTACATCCGAAGCCAAACAATGACCTCGGATGATTTCCCTCAGGCGAGCCAGGGTTGGAGATCCTGCCGGGGAAGGACGCCGATGCGCACGCAGCCGACGACCCCTCAGGAAAGGACGCCACCCGATTGAACGGTGCTTGGACGGGGGGACTGCCACAGGGGACCTGGACCCGCATGGACCCCCTGGAAGGCGCTATCACGGTGAACATTGGAAATATGCTGATGCGGCTCAGTGATGGTCTGCTGCTCAGCACCTACCACCGCGTCAGGGCACCCCTGCCTGATGAACAGCCGGTGCGGACGAATTCGGTTAAAATCACATTTTTGTGAAAGATAGTGTGTGAGCCTGGGACACTGTTACCACTACTGGCGGCCTTCTTGAAAAGGCATTGAATCTGCAGCTAGCTGCATTGGCACCAAGAGATTCAGCGCTTAGGCAAAAGCATTGAATCATTTGCCCATTCCTCGTGTGTAGTTCTATAACAACTTCAGGTCTCAAAACATTTGAGAAGCGATATCGGCTGCTCTGAACGGAATTCTCTTTGTCACTGCAGGTGGATAGGAACACAATGGTGCTGTTTGTGCATGGCAGAGGGCACGCCGTCATGCAGGGGCCCAAGAAGGTGTACCCGGCGCAGACGGTGGCAGAGATGATTGCGGCGAACGGTACGGCTCCTTTCAAATTTTGTCTTAAACAGGCTGTGTTTGCACCAGAGACAATCCCGATGTCAAACCCGCCTGCTCATGTTCAAAGATCCTGCTTTGGTAGTGGGGCAATGTGTGCTTGATGAGTCCCAGCTGGGCATGCATGCGAGACATCAGGCGCCTTCATAATTGTGACAAGAAGGCGTGGTTGCCTGCAGGGAATGGATATGAGAAGGTGAAGCAAGACAAGGAATGGCAGCAGCAGGCAATGATTTTTCTACCGCACACCTCAAGCCGGCCCGCTGCTATTGAGGCTGTGTGAATTGTATGATTTGGCTTGTGAATATGTTGCCAGACTATGGTGTGTCAGTGTGGGAACACGTGTGATTTGAGCGCCCAACCATGAAGCCAATCCGGCACAACAAAGATCACAGTGCTGTTGTGAATGGCCCCATAGAACGGTCAACCATTTACAAGCTTTCAACATCCTTAAGAACCATCAAAATCAGTACTCCTGACCTGATGCCTACTAAGCACAACTCAACCAGGGTTTGGGGCTGCTCTGCGGGGAGATGAGGTCATGGCAGCACCATTGCACATAATGGACACAATTCAGTGAGAAGTACATAACAACACAGATATGAAGAGAATGCCCAGAAGGAAGAGCTTACCTGTGATGGAGAGCCAACCAGCGCCCCCGGTCTGCACAAATAGTGTTAAGAGGTACCTGATTGTGCAAAAATGTTGGTAAATATATGTGGGAATGCATGCCTCCCCGCAGAGCTGAACCCATATATGGTCTACCCACCTTCCTGCGTCCCTCTAAAATGTGACACTTAATCATAAACGCTGGTGATTGCACCTAAAAGTGGTGGACGATATTCAAACCTGTACTCAGATGCACAAAAGTAGCAGATCACCTCGCTCCTCAGACTGCCCAGTGCAGCAGCCACATATAGTTGGGCTTGGCCGGATCAGATATCACGCTGATAGCACAGACTGCCTGTGCAAGGCAAACATCTAGAGGGCTAGGAAAGCTTGACCAGCTCCCTCAATAACCAGCCGCAAAATTCTGGCCCATTATCTAACCGCTGAATCCCTTTCCATGCATGTCCCCCAAGGAAAGCCGCGGCAAACACTGGGTTCCCAATCTTTTTGGCCTTTGAATGGACCCCCATCAATTCAACCTCTGGGTCCCTTCTTACCAAGCTGTGTCTTCGCAGGGCTGCCCCTTATGCCAGAATTTAGCCTGCTTAGGATGACCCTATGCCAATGCCAGGATGTGGCACCTCGCCTCAATCCTCACGACATGTGTGGTACTTGCAGTGGCCGGTGCAACTAAAATTGACACCTTCCGCTTATTCCTGTGTGCGTGGAGCTTGGATGCCGCAGGAGTGCAGCCGCGGCAGGAAGACTGTGTGCGGGTTTGAGCAGTGGAAAGGCTGCCCGGCCAAAATGCCTTCAAGTAGGTGCTGCTGCAGGTGCAGTCTGCTCTGGTGGGGTGCTCGGCTTTTCTGCATGTTCCTCTGCGCCTGGAAAGGAACACAGCAATTAAGTCAGGCTCTTGGGGCTGTGCTGGAGCCAAGGGAGCTGAAAAGTCAGCTGCCGGGTGTTCGGAGGATGTTGAAATCCTGACGACATTGCCAAAAAAAGCTGAATATTTTCAACATCCCTCAAAACACCAGCAACAGACTCTTCAGCCAGGCTCCCTTCCTTCGGTTCAAAGCCGGCAGCATGCTCGCAGCATCCTACAGCACCCTTAACTGAAGACCCTGTGTGTAATCCAGTTTCCTTGCCATGCATCCTGGAAGGTGTCAGCGGAGAAATGTGGGAACAGGCTCCCACCTTCGGCGCCTTCCTCCTCATACTCTCCCTCTGCCTCTTCTCCCTCGTAGTACTCTGCGCACAGCAACAGCAGAATATCAGCAAACCCACATGCGCTACAACACTGCAGTGTGGTGAAGGTTGCAGAGCTGCACAGTTGCCGTATCGCATAGCACCTCTTGAAGTCTCTGTGTCAAGAGCTGTGAACAGCCAGGGGTGTCACAACCTGGTTTTGCAGCATGCAGCAGCACTTCTGCATGCAGTGCAATGTGCACAACCCATCAGGAGCGCCGTCTCAAGAGATCGTCCACAGGACACACCTCAAAACAACAGCCAGCATGTTGCTCAAAGCTGTTTTCCCGGCTCATGTTATTTGAAAGCGCAAATATGTCAAGGAAATAATTGCTGAGACTACCGCAGTACTAGCAATTTCACAAGTAAACTCTAAAGCGCACTAAAACTCTAGAGGCATGAGCATGTAGCCACACAACCATAGTAGTGATGGGCCCCGCTCTGTTGCCCCCGCACAACGGCATAACGGCTGATCACCTTCTGATGTGCCCAAACCCCCACCAGCTGTTCTGGGCGCTCCTGCCAAGTTCATGCCGCCGTCCCACCCGCTGCCGGTATCAGAGAGCTTCAGCAAGCAGGCAACCTGTGGTGTCCTGGGGTGACTCACCCTCAGCGCCCTCGCCCTCCTGGTACTCCTCGCCGTCCACTGCCACGTACTCTGCCTGGATGGGGTTGCCGTGCTCGTCAAATATGTACGGCTGATCTCCCTCCTCGTACTCTTCCTCATCGTCATCGTCATCCAACAGCTCTATCGCCACGTCATCGCTCTGGGCCACCTGCACCCGCGCATCATCACGCTTCACTTCAAGTGCTTGCTTGCATGATAAATTCCACCCTTGAGGCAAGCAAGAGGGTCCTCAAGTCATCTACTTTACCTGCTGTGGGCTCACAAAATTGTTTTAATGCTTCTCATCTTGCATCCTTTGCGTGTGAGGAGGTCTTCATCTGCCGGAGTGCCGGGATGTGTATTCAACGGGTGTATAATATTAATAAAATCGGTGCTGCACAGGCCAACTCGCGCGACATGGCAGGTTCATCACATTTCAATTAATCACAAGGATACTGCACTCAAGAATGCATGAGGCAAAGGAGTGCAGGGGGCGCGTACCGGGTTGTGGTAGTAGGCGAGGGGGTTGGGCCAGATCTGCTCCTTGATGATCTCCGCGATCTGCAGCTCGGTCTCCTGCGCCACGTCCCCCTCCAGCCAGGCGAAGAAGGACAGCGTGCCGCGCTTGCGCTTGCTCCCCGTCGGCTTCCCGCCCTCGTACACCGCCACCTCCGTCAGCGACTGCGCGTGCACACATTACATAAGGAGTATGTAAGAATTATGTAAGTGTTATGTCAGCCAGCAGTTTACTCAAATCAGCGCACACCTTGCAGGCTGCATCATGATGGCAGACAAGCACATGACATGTCAGCAGGCAGATCCTCCCTATCCAGTGATATCATATTAGAGGAAGAGGGATGCAGACATCAAGGCAGAGCGATACATTATCAAATATTTGGAGTCGGCAAGATTCTAGATCTGTTCTGACAAGATAATGCATATTGCCCACAAGAGAAAGTGCATGCATGATCAGAGAAGGTGCACGCAAGATGCAAGGTCTGGTCTCTTAGGTCTGTGTACTGACCGTTTGCTGTGCACAAGGTTCCTGACATCAAGGCAGTTGCAATGAATGATGCCACTACTTTTGCTGCCCTATATCATGCAGGCAGCTATCTACAACCCCTGTTGCTGGCCCTCATTGCAGCAAGCAGCGCGCACTCAAAGCAGGCAACTGTGTGACGGCAGATTGTTCCAACTAAGCCAGGCAAGTGAGACAGATTGAGGTCTGTCACCTGGCCCGCGTGCCACTGAGGCCCGGCGCTGCTGATCTCAAAGGTGCCGTCCTCCAGGTAGCTGATGTTCTTCTCCAGCTGCGTGTTGCGAAAGAACCGGTTCTCCAGGAAGGTGAACACGATCTTGAACCCCGACTTGATATCCGGCGCATCTTCCACTGACACCTGCCATGAACACACCATTTTCTGGTGTCATCGAAAACCTCGGCTGCCACAGAAAAGAACTTCTGTCTTGCGCGCGCACACAGTACTGCTGAAGGTTGGTACTGCTGAAGGTTGGTGAGAGAAATGCTGAGAGGTCTTTGCTGAGCTTCCCAGAGGGCATGATGGCAATGGAAGAATGCCACAGGACGGCAATCAGGTGTGCATGCAAGGTGTGATGCCAGTGCGGAAGTGGTACCTCTTGGAGATGTGCCAGGCCTTCCTCGTCCTCAGCGGTGATGACTGGGCGGATGGCCTCATGTCCCCTGAACACCTCATGCCAGAAGTCAGGCATCTGGCGGATAATTTCGTTGCGCTCCTTGTAAATTGGCTGCCGCTTCAGGTTGTACTCCTGCTCAATCTGCAGCACTTTGTCGCTGGCCTCGTCGTTCACCTGTGAAGCAGGAACATCTAAGGCTTGAGCAGGCAGAAGGTAGCACTGTGCACGGCTCAGGGCCCTCGGTAAAGGTTAGAACCTTCCCGTAAGTGTACGAGGTGTACTCACATTCAACACATCCAGCACGCGGTTGACAAAGGCGTTTCAAGTGCAGATGAACAATTGACAACAGCCCCAAGGAAACAGTGCGTACCTCGCTGAGTTTGTCTTGCACATCCGCTAATGCCGCCAAAAATTCGTTTTCCTCCTCATCATATTCGTAAGCCTCCTCGGCACCGGTCAAGTCGCCAAGAGCGTCTGCATCGCCTTCTAACGGTACCTCTTCATCGTCTCCGACCACTGCTGCCTGGTCTTCCTCGGCATCTTCAGCGGTTGCTGCTTCTCTTTTAGTCCTCTTAGTGTCCGACATGACGCCTTTCGGACTCTCAAAATGCAAGGAAAAGTACTTAGATCCTGATCGAATGATCTAAGAAGCCCCTCTCGGTCTCTCCTTTCACCGTACCTGCATGTTTAAGCACATTCAGACTCACTAGATCTAAACATTGGTGGGGCTCGGAAGCTTCACGATTTGCCTGGAATCTCACGCGAGCCAGTGCCCGCAGCCTCGGATGGAGACCCGTCGCCGCACCTGTCCACAGGCGTTCCAGAGCATGGATGGGCAACATTCAGCAAAATAAAGAGTGTGTGAATTTATTAAGGAGAAATTGCTTTAAGTACGTAATAATTGCGGACGTGATGCGAGAGTTTCAGTGATGGCTAGGTATGGAGCCCTCGAGGTGGGTCTCTGGTGGGCATTGTGCTCGTGTGCACTTCCATGTCTTTCCTTTTCCACCTATTTATGATCTGAGAAGAACCCTTTATTCTGCAGGTGTTCAAATTTGGATGCTATATCTCCATCCCCATCGTGATGACAATTTTTGTAGCTGGTGATCCTGGAAGACTTGAAGCCATCATCAGAAATGTAAGGCGCTTGCCCAAAGCCCTCTGACAAGTCCGATTGAGAAGGGACAATTTGAGCTTAAATATGCCATCTACCATCTGCTAAGAGGGCCTGCAAGGATTCGTACTCTAGCTGTCCCTTTCCTGGTTGAAAACGCGCGTGTGCTTGCAGAGGCAATACGTTGTGTATCCACCTGAGGGACCCCGCCCACCAACAGCTGAGGAGCTGCACGAGCGCATCAGGAAGAGCAAGCAGCAGTGAGATCTAGTATCAGCACAACTTCCAAGACACCCGCCCAGCGAGCACAGCAGCAAATACTCAGATCAGATGGTGAGCACAAGGAGCAGCGTGGGAAAGAAGAAATGCTTAGTCACTGGCGGAGCTGGCTTTCTGGGGAAGCACCTTGTGGAGAAGCTGCTCGCTTCGGGGAAGTACGACGTAGTGGTGTTTGATATCAGGGACATGGGGGATCCCAGGGTGGCCACTATTGTGGGGGACCTCAGGGATGCCAAGCAGGTGGAGGACGCCCTTGCAGGTGCGCAATTTTAACCTTGCATGCATCACAGGTTACTAATACGTATCATTTAGTTCCTGCTCCGCTAAGAAGACTCAACATGCGATACGTCAGGGGTTATGTTGTGCTGCCACTGCGCCTGTGAGACTTCATGTACTGCAAGAATCTTTTTATCGATGCACGGCAACATCACTACTTGTCATGAGAAATTTCTAACCATATGTGATGGCAAAATGGCATGCAGGTGTGGAGGTGGTATTTCACTGCGCGACGGCGGCGCCGGCAGCGGCCAACACGGCCAACAAGGCGCTCATGCACGATGTGAATGTGAAGGGGGCGCAGAACATCATCGATGGCTGCGTGACCCAGGGCATCACCAAACTGGTGTACACATCCTCCGCCTCGGTTGTCTTTGATGGCAAAGACCTCATCAATGCAAATGAGGACACGCCCTACGCAAAGAAACCCATCGATTTCTACACAGAGACAAAGGTGAGCTCACATAAACAACACTAGTGTCTTGCTAAATGCAGGTGTATCTGTTGGTGCTGTGCCTAGATAAGGCTATGCATGCAGCGGGACTAGAGGTGTGCTCGGGTGTGCTTTGTATGAAGTATGCGGGCATATTTTGATGTGAGACATCTCTCATCTGCTCTTCGTGAGTGGAACAAGAGTCCCCTTGCGCCCTGATGGCACGCAGCATCCTCACTAGGCATTGCAGTTTTCGCCGCCACACCCTCTCAATGCATCCGATGCTGCCCGGTTGCCCTTGCCGGACCTTCTTCTCTCCTATCAAAGCTCATGGGCTTATGTTATATTACCAGCTGCTGAGCGAAGGGGTGTGGGTGTCCTGCCAGATTCTGGGAGAGAAGCTGGTGCTGGCGTCGAACAACAGGAGCGGGCTGGCAACGGTGGCGCTGCGGCCGAGCGGCATCTTTGGGGAGCATGACCCGCTGCTGGTGCCCCTGACTGTGGCCAACGCAAAGAAGGGCAAGATGAAGTACATCATCGGCAGCGGCAAGAACCTCATGGACTTCACCTATGTCGGCAATGTGGCCCAGGCCCACCTCCTGGTCCGCCCCCTTGCTCACACCCTAGGGCCTGGTGGTTGGGTGCCATTAAAACTACTGTTGGTATGAAATTCAGAGGCTTTTACATGCTGTGTCTATATTGGTATCATAAGCATCACACTTTGCCAGGACTGAAACACGGTATGAAATGCCCATAGTGCCTCACCATAAGGGAGAGCAGGCTGCTGACAAATTTTATTGTTGCCTGAGGCCTGTTGTTTGGAACCATCAAGACTGTCACTGTGAGCTTAAGGCTCTCTTCATTCTGCAGCTACCGATATTGAAATTTTTAAAATCACAGGATACCCATGACTCCATTGTGATGAGGGGGCCTCGTGCTGATCCATAAAAGGATTTCAGGCCAATGCCGGGCAAGTGTATTTGCCCAGCTTATATTTTTATAATTACGGCATGTGTTATTAATTACGGTATGTGCTGTAAAGATTATTTGGTTTTGTTATTGCAGGCGGCAGATCTGCTGCAGCCAGGGGCAAAGTGCGCGGGCAAGGCGTACTTCATCACCAATGCAGACCCGCAGCCATTCTGGCGGTTCCTGGGGGACCTGTTAGAGCCGCTCGGCTATGCGCGCCCGAGCAAGAAGCTGCCCTGGCAGCTCATCTTTGTCATCGCTGTCATCGTCCAGTTCATCATTTCCCTCCTGAAGCCCTTCAAGGTGCCTCTCCCAACAAAGAACTCTCATGCCTTGCCGTTTTCCCGATCTGTCGCTGAAGGGTCTTGTCATTCTACTGAAGCTAACAGGGATTTTCAACAGTCTGGCGTGCCGATTTGAGCAACTATTGGAAATATCTGTAAGCATTCAGCAATGTGACAGGGCTTGTTGCTGGTTCTATGTCTTGGATCACTGGCAGGAGCAGCCAGCATATGTTCTGTGCTGTGCTTCAGTAAAACTCTTTCATATCAAAGGTTCTGAGATCTTTCTAGGGTATCTGTATGTTGTCCAGCTTGTCCCAATTAAAAAAATATAACCTGGGCAAACACACTTGCCCGGCATTGGCCTGAATTCCTTTCATGGAAAAAAAATGAGATTTCGAATTGGGGCATTGGGCATATGCGCAGGAGATTCCACCCTCAGAGTTCACTCCCATGCGCATCCGCATTGCCAAGGCCAACAGGCAGCTGGACTGCAGCAGGGCCAGGGCAGATCTGGGGTACATAGCAGAGGTGTCCATCAAGGATGCTCTTGAGCGAACGGTGAAGCATTTTGAACACCTGAGGAACCCAGAAGGAGGCAGCAAGAAGTCCTCGTGAGAGAACGGCAGCCCTCTAACAAAAGGATATGTTGATCCTGGCTCCAGAGGTGAGATGGATGATTTTTTTTGCAGTAATATTGATGGGTGAAGTAGTGTGACAAGAAACAGTTGTAATTACATGCAGAGTGTTGCTGGTAGTTTGTAATCCTCTTAGCGGATTTTTACTATCAGATCACACGAAGCAACTTGCATCATGATGGGCAATGCCACCATTGAAACATAGATTCAAAGACTTTGATCATCATATGCATGATGCTCGACATTGCTAACCTCTCAACAGCTGCAGACACTCTCTGCATGCAATCAATTCTGAAACGCAAAGCACAGACATTTTTTTATGCGATCACGCATTTGTGGAATCTGCCGGGTCTTTCAACAGCACTTCCACCATTGCCAGGAAGCCCACTGCCAGAACCTGCGCGCACAACAGCAGCAACAACCTCACTTGCCATCCATTGACACTGCCAATGCAGCACTCGTGTCAGGAGACAGATGTTCAACATGATCCATAGAGTCCATAAAGTCTGTGCGGCAGCTGAATTTGAGAGGCCGGGCTCAGATGCAAATGTGTGACGTGCCTTCAAGGTTGGTGGGACTGGGTTGTAGCCCTTCTTGGAAGCAGCAATCGCCGTGATGCCACCACAGAAGATGTGGAACAAGCCCAAGAGGCCCAGAAGAGGTCTGAGTCCCAGCTCAACGTCCTTTGATATGACTCCAATGCGAGACCAGTCCCCAGAGTACGCTGCATCAATTGCTGCCAAGATCACCAGCACCACAGCTCCTGCAACCATGTCGAAATGTCTTGTGCGATATCGAGGAAAAAGGTCTACAAATCTTAGTAGATCAAATGTCAATGCCACAAGTTAGCCGATGTACTATAGCTGTGTTTTTATACCTTGCAGCCAGACACTGTAGGCCTGGGTCTTGGTGATGTCCTTTGTAATGCCAAGAGATGCTGCATAGTCAAGCAGAAATGCTACAGGGGTGCTGGCCTCGACTTCGCTCTGCTTTTGTGCTTTGCAGACACCAAGGCCCTGCGTAATGCACGAACTTGCATGTCGGGGCGACAGTCACTGCAATGATCTGCCTTCCGAAAGGTAGTATACACAGCGCATGAATCGAGCTGTACATAAGTTGAAGTAGTGAAAATATCTAGTGATTTCCTACCAGATCTCTCCTTCGCAGAAATGCGTTCTTACTGCATTGTCTCCTTGGTGTTCTCAAGAGCACATGGCCATTGATCTCTCTCGAAAGTGTGCAGCCGATGTGTTGAAGTGTTCTTTGCGATCGATGACATTGCAGCAGTGATTCGAAGCTGCAAGCCCTGAGTGCCATGGTCAAATTTTGGAAGGAAGAGCGACAATCGAAGTTGCAGCGTTCCACGACAAACGCTTTTGCATGCAAGCTGGGCGTCGCCACATTTGGCTCACCTAAAGGGCTTCCTAGGGTTCCTGAATTCTCATTGAACGCAACCAGTCCTTCGTCTTCGTCTGCTTTGTTGCTCGAAAGCATTGTAAGAATCAACAGCTCTCTTCTTGTTACTTGTGCTCATCAAAGAGGAAGAAAGGGGCACTCCATGGTGGTGTAAACCCGTGCGATTCAGAACGACACCACCACCGGCAGACCCAAGGAGAAGACGCTGGAGCCATGGATCCCTTGACTATTGCGTACTATGTCACAGGACATGGTCTTGGTCATGCAACCAGATCCCTGGAGGTGTGACCCTTGAAGCTCCTTCATATTCCTGACAGATTCCGCCATCGAGCCTGCTGGGTTTTCCTTTTCTGTGGATGGAGCATGAATGCTGGATGTTTCCAAATTCTGCTCTGTGATAATAAAGCCTGTTTTGCTCGGAAGCGGTGCTTGCACTTTCCGATGGGGTGCTTGTACATTGCCCAACAGCGACTACTTGGTTGCCTTGACATCACCATCGAAAGGGAGAGAAGCTCACTACACGGGGGCAGCGTTTGGCACACAAAGCACACGGATTGAATGAATAGACCGTAGATCCCAGATGTAGCCATGGGCTATTCCATGCCACTGCAGTCCAGGCAAACCCAGAAGGTGGGTGCACCCTCCAGGTATACAAATCCCCAAATGCTGCTGCGTGCAGGTCTGCCGCGCCCTTCTTGATCTCGGTCACAGCGTCACCGTGATCACGGGGCAGCCAGCGGGCTTCTTCCTGCGGGAGCTGCGATCCCCCAGACTGGCTGTGCGCAAGGCTGGCCTGGATTTTGGCGCCAAGCAGCAAGATGCCTTCTCCGTGGACATGTCAGGCGCGCATCATATAAAGCCCTACTGTCTGTCTGGATTTAGCCAGAATTCATTTGTGCCGCACGGCCTAAGCATCACACGGACAAGGATGGCAGGCCCTACTGTGCCATCCGTGTCTTTGTGCATGGGGAGAGTGACAAAGGGAGCGAGCGTGATGCTCTTGTCACTTGGTGGTTCACTTGGATCCCTCACACCGCACTGTCTTCCTGCACGTTGTCAGAGCGTGGCCAGTAGCACGTGCCAGAGCATGCATGACACTACTTGCATAATACTGCATGCGACGTGGCAATGTGTATCTCACTCAATTCTTGATGTTATTTCTTCCGTTGTGCAGCTTCCATGGAGGGGTATCACAGGATAGCGGGAGGGGAGCAGCGGGGAACGCTGCTGCAGACGGAGCAGGCCTGGCTAACGGCCACGCGGCCTGACCTGGTCGTGTCCGATGTGGTGCCCATGGCATGCGCGGCCGCGCGCGCCGCCGGCCTCCCGTGCATCTGCGTCTCAAACTTCAGCTGGGGTGCGCATTTTTAGATTTTCCTATACTCTTGAACCTGTCACCCCTTGACCCTGTCAATGAAATCTCCCGTCAAAGTCCACTGACAGCTGTCATTTTAAAACCTTCAAGAGATGGCTGTGACCAAGGATGGACAGCACAGGATGCCAGCATTGAGTTTACGGACATCAGGCTCGATGTATGTCTGCATCGAACAATCTGAAGCATCAGAGGGGCGAATATCATGCAAGACTGCACCAGGATCTGACACCCTTCATGTCATGGGAGACCGAATCGTTCCCAGATCAGGCACTAAAATTCGAGGATCACTTTCTGTGGCGCAGACTTCATCTACAGCCAGTACCTGATGAGCGGGCACAGCTCGTACCGGGGCATGGTGTGGCAGATTGCAGAGGACTATGCATGCGCGGATCTGCTGCTGCGGCTGCCAGGCTATGCTCCCATGCCGGCCTTTCGAGAGGTGGAAGATGTGCCGCTAGTGGTGCGCCATGCGCGCAAGACCAAGGAGCAGGTGGGCCCCTTTCCTGAACGCCCATTTCCACCGCAGAACCCGTGCCAGATCCTTGTTGACTTTGCTCTTTGGTACCTAAGCGGATATACTCATGCATGCATATGCGGCCATGTTCTCTTGCGGCCAATGCGTGCTTGGCAGGAGAAGATGGCCGCATTTGTGTGCATGCATATGTTTCTGCATGGCATTGAGCAGCAGAAGCTAATCATATCAACTGCAGATTGTGGAAAATTCAATCTTGGGCATTGACACAGTCAGGCCGTGCCTGCGCTGCAGAGATATAAGATATTAACCATCCAAGTGTGTTTCAGGTGTTTACGGACCTGGGCCTGAGCCTGGACCAGCATATGGTGGTGTTCATCTACGGGGGCCAGCCGCCGGGGGACTGGCAATTGCGAGAAGAATGCCTGCCCAAGGGCTGGGTCTGCGTTGTCTGCGCTGCTGGCAGCCCCCCGGGCGGCCACCCGCTGCCCTCCAACTTCCTGCTGGCTCCCGCAGACGCCTACACGCCTGATTTGGTGAGCGCTTGTGTCACTGATGAGGCCACGATTTTGAAAGTAGTTTGTCAAGGCCTGCTTTGCGCATGCCCCCATACATGGCTTCTGTAAACTGTCCTCAATACAACCTGACCTCTCGTGCAATGCGCAGTGCCTGATGGTGACGACCTCAGTGTCTCGTTTTGTTTTACCAAGCGCCTTCTACAACAAGTCTACGCATTGGTGTCAAAGGCTAGCTGAAGACATTCATGCTGTGGTAGATCAGCAGCCCACATAAACAAGTTCACATGTGCATGTGATCAAACAGCTCAATCTCGCCGGCTGCAGATCGCGGCGGCGGATGTGCTGCTGGGCAAGATCGGCTATGGGACGGTCTCGGAGTGCCTGGCGCACGGGACGCCGCTGGTGTTTGTGCGCCGCGACTACTTCAACGAAGAGCCCTTCCTGCGCCGCCTGCTGCAGCTGCACGGCGCGGCCGTCGAGATCCGGCGCCGTGACTTTCTGGAGGGCACTTGGGCCCCCTTCCTGCTGCGCGCCGCCGAGCTGAACTTCTCCTACGAGTGCGCGCCCCTTCCGCCCCCTCTGCATAGGAAACTTTGCAAACGAGTGAACTTGACTCACGCATGTGTACAAAAGCAGGATCCACAGAAAACATACCGTCCAATTCCAGAGCAAATTGTCAAGCAGACATGCACGCAACAATGCAGATGACAGATAAAATTTATATAGGCTGGCTGGCTCGCTATCTAGGAGTGTATCCTCGTTCTGAGCAGGCTAGGACAAGAGATAGGCAAGGAGTGAATGGCCAACCTGCAGCACAGCAGAGAAACTCCAGTCTCGGAGCCGCCGAAAAAGTACAAGGATTTTTGTGTGCAGCCTAAAAAGATGTCTGGCAGTTTCCCTTGCCTTGTGCACCAGCAATGCAGCTGCAGGCGGGTGTCTTCATCCCATCTTCACTGCAAAAAAGTATATTCCAAAGCAGACTTTCAGGAATTTATCTTGCATGAAGTTCACAAGGTGCATGCTTCGTTGGATCGCCCCTTCAACCCCTCTGCATTGCGGCATTGCAAAACGAGACTGCGCATAGGCGCCAGCCGAATCAGTCAGGTGTACTTTGTTGGAAATGCAGTGGCCCCAATACGGCATACCTAGCAGCACATATGCAAAGTGCACTCCTCACAAAGGTCTGTCATGCCACATTGACATTACCTATTGAGTAATGCGCTCCGCATGTGCGCACAAGCTTGAGGAAATGGGGCAATTTTCTAGAGTGTGGCACAGCCATCAGATGATTTTGATTCAGTGTTTCTGTAGTGTGGCAGAGGCGTTATACTGTAAAGATTTTGAGTGCGCTGTCTTGATAAAGTTCACCTTGTTGGCACAGCGGGCCCACAAACGGCGCAGAGGTGGTCGCGAGCAAGCTGGAGATGGCGGCAAGGAGGGGCAGCCAAAGGGGCGCATCAAGTTCTGGACAGAGATCTGCAAATGGGTCCGCGCAAGGATTGGCGGACATGCACGGGGGAGAGGGGGGTCCCCTGCGGGCAGGCTCCGTGCGGCTGAGGGATGCCATCGTTTGGGGGTACATGATGCAGCGCCACGACGCGCGCGACAAGGTGACTCACTTCAGTCAGAGTTTTGTACCGAGAGCAGTCAACTGATCCATAGCAGGCAACAGCGCCTGGGGTTGAATGCAGGCAGGCCGACACAAGTCACAGAGCAGAGAGTGCACTAGCTTTGGACTTGCAAATTTCACGGATACCCATATGATTTTGCTGCCTCTCCAAGTCCCTCGAAGGAAGCAGCAAGGATGATGAACAACAATCCCGCCACAGGCTGACAAATCTTAATATTCATCAACTTTGTGCTACTAGTTATAGCCTGCTGGTTTCTTTTAAAACTCTCTCTCGGCTGACAAATTTTGTCGTCACTTGCTACTACTTCTATAAAGCTGAATTTGCCTGACACTTTCTACATTGCTGCTGGGAAGGTGGAGGTGCCGGAGTGGTACACGGCGGGGCACATGCCGCCGACGCGCCAAATGACGTCCTTCGAGCGCGACATGGCGGCGCTGCAGCTGCGGCGGGACGAGGCCGCGTCTTCTGAGAACGGCGACGCCACCGAACGCGCGCCGCGGCAGCCGCCCTGCCTGGAGCACTGGGACGTCGTCTCCGGGGGCGATGCCCTCGCCGACTGCTCCGACACGGTCAGCTTTTCACTTTTCTCGCTTTACCCCTTGATGGGTAGCATGCGGAAGTCTCACATAAGTGAAGAAAATACCTGCCTACAATTATAAAAAAAATGCTTTTTTTATGTATGCCTACAAACGTAGCCGAGCCCACACCTATTACTCCTTGTTAAATCCTCGAAAAATACTTTATCACTACTTCCAGATAAATAAATTTGGACAGGCAGAGTTTCCAAAATTACAGGGGAGCTGGCGCGCAGGTTGATTTTCTGTACGAGCTGGTGCGGCTGGATGAGGTGGCGGCCCCCTCCGGCAGCGACAGCGATCGCGAATCCCCCGGCCGCGCGCCAAACGAGCTGCCGGAACGCCGCGCCGCCCGCGGCCTCTTCCGCTGGGATGTGAGCTCTCGGCCCTCTCAAATATTTATTGATCCTTTTCATCTTCTTAGTGGACACTCCTGATGCCGTAGAATCATTGAACAGATGAGCATGCCAGATATGATGTGCGTGCTTGAACGTGACAGACGGGGCATTGTGTTGCCTGCAACAAGCGGCCTTCTCAAACAGACCCTTCAAGAGCACTGTAAGATTGCTCACGGCAGGTCTTGCAAAACAACAGAACATGCACAAATCAGCCACATTTAACGTTTGTCATGTATCAGCGGGTCAAGAATGCGCGTGACCATGCAACAGGATGACATAGTAGTGACGCGCGCGCCTGGCCGGCTGAATGTGATGGGGGGCATGCCTCTGTAATGTTGAGCGCATTGGGCTACACGTTCATGCAATCGGTTGTACCGTATTTTGCATTCTTTCACTTTGAACCTTCCCCACAGAAGCAGATCCTGGATTGCTGTGTGGCAGGATGACGTAATCGTGACGCGCGCGCCGGGGCGGCTGGACGTGATGGGGGGCATAGCGGACTACAGCGGCAGCCTGGTGCTGCAGCTGCCCCTGGCGCAGGCCTGCCATGTGGCCGTTCAGACCCACCTCCTGCCCCTGCAGCGCGTCTGGCGCCACATGCACTCCCGCCACGTGCGCGAGTTCTCACCTGATGTTCTTAAAACTACCGCTGCTGCTTGCACTTCTGTACGCATGGCGCGGACCGATTGCCGGGGACCTGCACCTCGCCCAACGACCGGCATCTTTTGAGGCCAGCCCTGCAGAAATTGATGCTCAGGATAGGATACTGTTCTCAGATCTGGCGGCATCCAGGGGTGCTACACTTCCAGCAATCCACGGCAACATTTGGCTGAAAAAAATACATCACAGCTCAGTTCAGCCCCTCTCATGTAGCATAGCTGCTCACGATGCAGTGCAATGATGTGACATTTTGTGATCTAGATATAGTAAAAGCAATAACAGCAATAATATTAGTAGTTAAAGTAGTGATGTATGTGCAGGAGGCGGATGGGGGCCCCAAGGCGGCGCTGAGGGTGGTGAGTTTGGGGGCGGACCTGACCAACCGCGGCCCCACCTTCGACATGGATCTGGCCGAGCTCCTGCGCGACGGCGTTCCCATCCCCTACGACGAGGCACGCCAGTACTTCAAACGCGACCCCGCCCACAGGCATGCACCCTCAGCCTGCCCTTGATGCCCACCATCGAGAGGGATTTGAATAGTGCTAGATGGGGGGTACAATGCAGGTTGCAAATGTACACACAGCTATTGCGCGCCCGCTCATACTGCCTCGGATTGAAGTATTGAAATACGACAGATATTGCCGAATGAGAGCCCTTTGTAGAGTGACAAAGCCACAAAAGAATCGCATGCATTCACAGAGATGCATTCACGGAGATGCGCCGGGCATTGCCCTCTAGAAGAGCTGCCATTGCCGGCTTGGGTTTCCAATGCTTTGGCAGAGCTTTGCACTACACGACAATCTTCTAGACCTCCAAGCCTTCAGGCTTGAATTATTTCATGCCGGCGCTGTGCAGCTGGGCGGCGTACGTGGCCGGTGCGCTGGTAGTGCTGATGCATGAGAAAGGCTGCCGCTTCACTGACGGCATCTCCATCCTGGTCTCTTCCGCGGTGCCCGAGGGCAAGGGCGTCTCATCCTCGGCTGCTGTTGAGGTGTCCATCATGCAGGCGCTCGCGGCTGCGCATGGGGTTCAGTTGGAGGGCCGCGAGCTCGCGCTGCTCTGCCAGAAGGTGGGCGGCTGCTCTATTTGCCAATGCTGGCATTTAATCCACAAGGAACCAAGGCTCACAAGGCAGTGCGAGCGACATTAAGCGTCATGTAGATATTACTCTCCTGGGGAGCGCATGTGGGCTACCGTCTCCTCAGATATGGCTGGCAGGGTCTTTGAGGTACTTCTTTTTGAATCACTAGCTAATCCGGGTTGCTTTACTGTCAACAGCAATATGTTTGGCATGTTAGGCAAAGCTTGCCGCAGTGTCATGCAAGGGCCACAGACAAGCGGAGGTAAAGGATGCGTTGCCAGCATCAAAGAGTCCGGGTGTCAATGACGGCAGTGTTAGTCACCACGGCTCATGCACAAGCGCAGGTGGAGAACTGCGTGGTGGGCGCCCCCTGCGGAGTGATGGACCAAATGACATCAGCGCTGGGCGAGGCGGGAAGCCTGCTAGCGCTGCGCTGCCAGCCGGCCGAGATGCTGCCGCCCGTCAGCCTGCCGCACCACATCCGCCTCTGGGGCGTCGACTCTGGCATTCGACACAGGTACGCAGCAGGGTGTCTTTCAGTCGCGCCCTGAAGCCAATATGGCTCTGAACAAATAAATATTGCATTTTTGTGGCGCATAAACTACCTGAGGGTGCCCTACTTTGAAGCCACTGATTGGCTTCCAAGAATAAGTCACCCTCGCAGGAAGCCACAATTCATCCATTTTCAGCCGAACTACGCCCGAAATCACCGCTTTCAAGAAATAAGTTGAGATAATTCCGGCTTTTAGGCACTTTTGTAGCTTCAAAATACTAATGTGGCATATGTTTGTAGCCACATTGGCTTCCACTGGGCAGAGTGTCTGATGGATCTTGTTCTCTGACTGCTGGCTATAGAGGTCCTGAACGCAAGGAGCACTGTAAGAACTTCAAGGAACCTCGTCTGGAGTCTGGTGTGCATCCATGAAAGTAGCGGCAGAAATAGCAGCAGCTGCTGTGGTGTCTGCAGAGGCTTGATCACTTATAGCAGAATGCGATTGCAGAATGCGATAGCTGCAGGTTCTTGTCCTAGCTTGTGTACCTGTCATTGTCCGTGCTCGGAAGTAAAGATGCAGTTCTGGCTCAATTCAGCTGACTTTGCTCGGATGCAAGCCTGCAGAGTGGGCGGGCTGCGTTATGGGATGGTGATTGCACCTTCAATGGAATCCACAATTTCTGTGTCATCAGCTGTCCCTGATGGTGCACATGTCTGCAGCGTGGGTGGGCTGGATTACGGGACGGTGCGAGCGGGCGCCTTCATGGGCCTGCGGATGCTCAGCGGCCTGGCCGAGCAGCTGCAGCGCCAGAGCTCCTACACGTCTCCCTCCAAGCCCCGCGCCTGCGCACCCGCCAACGGCCTCGCCTGCTCACCCATAGGCAAGCATTCGTCCGTTCTAGATTTGTGCAGCGTGCATGGTGGCGGTTGTCAGCGACAAAGTTTGCATTGAGTGTGCACTCTGGAAGGACTGCGTTGGCAGTCAGAGATAGCCTTTGTGCAAGATGTCCTGTGTCAGTTGCACTGTGCCCGTGGAGCATGCGCTGAGCAAGCAAGCAAGCAGGGGTTACCAACAAAGTATGCATGTTAGAACGAGACGGCACCCGCTCTTAGAAGATACTCGGTATGGGAGGTCCTTTTGAAAGGGCAATATCTGGATGTTCTCACCCCATCTACAAAAATCAGCAGGCAGCTTTGAAGTATAAATCAACGTTCCTAGGATGCTGAAAGTCGCATCCTAGTCTGAATGATTCTAACATTATGCAGGTGGGGGCTACCTGGCAAATGTGGCTCCAAGCGACTTCTGCCGCATCTATGAGCAGGAGCTGCCCGAGTCCATCACCGGTGCAGCCTTCCTCAAAGACTACTCCGATCACTGGGACTCCGCCACACAGGTGCAGACCACACAAATGTTCAACACCCCTCCTGAAATGCTCATTCATAGGTATGTAATGCTCACCGCAGCTTGTCTGCAGGACGGACCTTCCCTTTTGGCAGGAACACTGCGTAATAAAATATTTTTAATGTTCACCATTTGTGCTCAGGGACCCAAGCCTGCTTCTTATGAACGCCCACTCAAAGTCTGGGATCCCATTGATCTGCTTGGCTTGCTGAAATTGCTAGTCGGATCCCACGACCAGTTGACAGCCATGCAGGCCTCCCTCCAAATGCAGATTATGAACCTGCTCTATTGAACATGTCCATGCTTGATGAAACTTATACATGGTGCAGATCGACCAGGATACGACGTATCTTGTGCGGCAGCCGACGGCGCACCCGGTGATGGAGAACTGGCGAGTGCGCACCTTCCGCCAGCTCCTGCGCCCGCTCGCCGCCGACGCTTCCATCAGCGACGACGATAGTGCGGAACAGCTGGCCATGCTCGGCGAGATCATGTACCAGGTGGGCACCCTTCCCCTTCCTCTGGAAGTCTCACATGCAGCCGAGTCGGCCCCATGCATAAAGTTTGGAACTTTGCATCCGGCATGACCTGGCAGGAAGGTGCGTGTTGTGCATCGCCAAAAGCTGCCGCAGTCCGGCAAACACATCGGTCTGTCTTCCATCGCATCTCACTGCAACACGTCAAGTTTTCTTTACCACCGCCACACTAGGGTCACTGTTCTGTGTGTCACAGTCAAAAGATCTTCTCAGATATGCTGTTATTGGTCGCAGAGCCATGCGAGCTACAGCCGCTGCGGCCTGGGCAGTGACGGCACCGACCGCATAGTGGCGCTTGTCAGGGACGAGGCGGCCGCAGCGGCAGCGCGCGGCGAGTGCCCAGCACTGTACGGCGCTAAAATCACCGGGGGCGGATCCGGCGGTAAGACTCTCTCCTGCGAACGCTTTACCAATTCCAGCCAAAAAAAGTAACCCTGTTCTCGAAAAGACCATTCATGAATCTAGTAGATCGCTGAGCTGCTCACTCCTGCTGGATTATGTCCCTTTTAATGCCCGTGCTCACGAGTCTCTAGCACGTCGTTGTTTTTTATTTCTGTTGCTTCTCTGTAACCTTGGCTAACTCCATTTCAGGCAAATCAAGTCCTGGATAATCTTACATATTGCATTTTTAGGCTCGGACCTTGGCAGCTTGTGCTTCCCTGTCTTCAGGCTCAGAATGATGGACTGTAGGGGCTTTTGGGTACATGACAGACGACCTTGTATCAGCTTGGCAGTAGCAGCTCTGGAGCTAGCACGTTGATACTTGCCCACAGTGAAATGAAAGCTGAATTAGCTGATGTGCATGTGCCGGCACCTGCAGGCACAGTCTGCGTGCTGGGCTCCGCTGACGCAGCGGGCGAGGCTGCGCTGGCAAGGGTTGTCGAGCGATACGCGCAGTCCACCGGGGGGTACCAGGCGCAGGTTTTCTCAGGTTCCTCGCCCGGGGCAACCAAATTTGGCGTCCTCCGGCTGCGGCGGAAGACTGCACCAGCCGCCCAGCCCTGAACCAACGCATGGTTTTCCAAAAACGCATCTCAGGCAAAAGAACGTAAGCATTTTTGCTCGTCTGCCTTTGAGCAGACTGGGGTCTCAGCCTTTTTAGAAGCCTTTGCGGCTGTGAGTAGAGTAGACTAGGAATTGACCTGCAGGTCTCCTGTGATTCAAACTGCTCGTTCTCAAGACACTTTTAATCAGTAGGTCTGCAGGTGTCCTCAGTGAAGAAATGCAAGCTGCAGCTCTCTGTATGTCTACTCGTTTTGTAGGAACTGTCCTGTGGCACCTGTGCGTGTGTGCAGAGAACATGTAGCATAGGAGGTGTTCTGCATCCCAGTCAAGTGCTCTTGAGACCAATTGTCTTTTGTGGCAGGGATATCCCGCCTACATCCTGTATGTGCAAATGCATGCTGTAAAGGAACTAGCCTGACACCATGCTTCAAGAGAATAGCCATATCTGTACAACTTGAGAGACACACACATCGCGCCAGAAGCAGCTTGAGGATACTTATACATTTCCCTACCCTGCGGCAATTATGCACGTACGTATGCGAGCTGAAGTGCCTGCTAATCTTCCGGCGCGGCATAATCAAATGCGCAGCAGAATGGCTGGAGTTCATCTGCATTCATGCCTTTATCAGAAGCCAGGCAAGCGCCACACGCGCCGCTCGCCACGTCACAGTGCGAGAAGCTTCCACACTCCACAAAGTCACTTAAAGGCAGGCCTGGCTCTGCACGTCCGTGTTTCCTTCATCTTCAGCTTGCTGCGTCATTGTGTGCTCCTGCACCCAGATTCGTCCAAGTTTGAAAAAAATTTAAAGGACATGAATTTCTGTCTTTGCTGAACGTGCATCTAGTGCCTTTAAGATTGTCTAGAACATTATGACACACAGGCAGCAAACCTCAACCTTCATTGAAGGAATTTGCTGATCGCACATCCAACACGGCATAAGGTGCTCTGGCGCTCTCTTCAATGTAACGGAGATCTAAAGGGCTTCTGTTTTCGAAGGAATGAGGTACAGCTTTTGATGTTGAAATCACTGAGTCGTTTCAGGTCCGTCAGAGCAGCGAAAAGCCCTCCTATTATTGGAAGGAAGCTCGATGACGTCAGCCGTTTCCATGTCATTCGTTCGTTGCGAAAAATGAAACGCCCAATGCAGGGCGACAACCTGATTCTTCTAGTAGCTCCCCTTCTTAATTTTGTTCCTGACTTCTGCAGCATGCAATGAAATGGCTGTGTTCCTGCAACCAACGTATAGGTAAATTGTGTTTTGAGATGGTGCAGCAATGTATTTTTCTCTTGACCTTGTTACAGAGCATGAGGAGATCAGAAGATACTGGAAATTGTTGATTGCCACTGAGTGTGTAGAAATAGGGAATAGATGGCGTTTGCACACACACTATGTCAGCTCTAATCCACCTTGGCTGCAGCTAATAAAACCGCAATCTACTTCACAATACTTGGAAGGCCACTGCTGATGATCAAATGCGCTACCTAACCTGTACAGAATGACGACAAGTGAAATTTTTTTCGACACCTACCCTTGTACACAGCAATGCGCGGCCAATACAGTCATTATCTTTTTTCAATTCGCCGAACTTGACAGTATCTGAAAGACTTGGACCCTTGCACGGCTACAGGGCACACTCCAAATTGGCATACAGCGTCTCAAAGTTGCCTTGTGTCATCTGTGAACAGAGCAGAGGGGGCTCATTGAACGCGCCCAGATTCCATCTCTTGTGCCACCTGCAGGACCAGCAAACCAGCATGTGGATCACCTCATTGCGCGCATAGCTTTTTATTGAAGCCCCAGGCTCTGTCTACAATGAACGGCCCAATAAGCAGGCTCACATACACTTGGTGCCATGTCGTTCTCAATTAAACTCTTCACATGCCAAGACACCCAGCACCCTGCTCCTGAATACTAAAAAACCAGGAAGCACAGATCGCCTCAAGAACAGAGCTTGCAGCCATGATCACGAGGGCTGCACCCGACAACACTCCTTCAAAAACTCCTCTGCACAAGAGAGGCTGGAACCAAGCAGACATATATTTGTGGGCCGCGAATGACGACAATCCCTTCAAAAATCCTTCAAACTTCACAGGATGGCATTGAGGACGACACAAAATTGCAGGCCGCATTTGACGACGGCTTTGGGCGAATTACAAAAAGGAGAAAGAGGAGATCTGATCATGATGTCCCTCACCTGACGACGACGTCTATGGAGGGGATGCTGTGGTTTGCGGCTGCTTCGCCGGGGCGCATGCTTCGGAAGCGCTGGCGTCGGCGGATGCGCTGCTGAGTCAGCGCTATGTCAGCGCCTCCTGGCACCTCCCTCACCCACATGGGCAGCCAGATGTACCTGCACGCGCAAAACCCCACAAAGCTCAAGTTTCCGCAGAAATGAATGCTTCAATATCATGCTGAAGGCACTACTACCACTCAGCTGCACAAGACATGAAAAAAGCTAGTCTGCACCTAGCTGGTGCATTCCAGGCCGGCTTGCCCATTCGAGGAGGAGGCTCCTGACATGTGACATAAGCATCTGTGACTCCAACAAGAGCTAATGTATTTTGCCAGATGTATCTGTAAAGCCACCGCTGCGCGCCATCCCCGGCTGCAAGTTCATTGCGCGCATGGCGGGGGTATTTTTTGCGGCGGGTGGATGTTTGGGAAAGCTGGGTTTATGGGAACATGGGGTCTGTGCACAGCACGAGTACGCTCCTAGTCTGTAAAAATGCAGGCAGTGGAAGTTCTAATTTCCTGAGGGGTTGGAGCTGGGCTCACTTGGAGGAGCCGAGGTTGGAGGGAACCCAGCGGTCTGCCAGGAACAGAAATTCGCCCGGCCGCCCCGGCATCGGCAGAACGTGCGTGGCCTGCGCGTAGAAGGTGCGCTGGCGCGCCATTATCGTGCCCCCTATGCAGGGGTTGCCCAATGACTCCCACTGCCCCAATGGCGACCTGCAGCCAAACATTTCACAATGGATCACAAGGAATCAACAGTTTCTGGGAACCCTCGACTAGGCATCCCTTCCTGCTGATATTCCAGAGGAAGTAATAGTGCTTACTTTGAGTCACTGCATACTGCAACGGCATGTGCTCTCTTTTCCGCAAGCCCTGACAGTGCTATGAAATCACTCGCTGTCGATCCTTTGAAGAGTTCTGACGCGCAAGACAAGTGACCGAGACAGTTCAGTGACACTCTGTGCTGCGAGTTGGTTATGGCGGAGGGGCGCACCTGGCAAAGAATATCTCTGCTCTGTTGGGGTCCCACCCAGTGCACCCAGAGGTCAGCATCAAATACAGGCCCTTGTATTTGAACATCGCTGGTGCCTCCCTGCTCATTCCCACCTGCACACACCCGCCATCCCTTTAGCTGCCTGCTTCATAGTGAAAAATCACATGACATGAAGTCCTGCATTGCTCAGGTACAAGAACAGCCTTGACATTTACCCTGTTCTTTGCCTGGCATATCAATCGCTCGTGTGCGGGATGGCAAAAAGGAGGGCAGGATGCAGGGCAAAGAGTCAGCAGCAGGGGGGGACCCTACCATGGTCCGGACAAAGTCCTTGCCGACTGAGATGTAATCTTTTGTCAGCTGCGCAATGTGCATGACCTTGTTGTCCTCTGATGAGTAAGCTATGTAGGCGATGCCGTCATCATCCTGTCACAAGGCATCGTGCATGTGTCAAGCACTTCTTGCTTGCTGCTGCCATATTGCAGTAGAATTGTCTTAATATTATAAGAGAAGCAATTGCAAGGCTAAAAGCAGCAGCAGATTCATTGACAGTGCACAGGGAAAGAGCACTTCACAGTCTTGTGTCGAGAAGAGTTGCTGCAGACATCAGGCAAACACCCTCTGCTTCTGTAAAAGCAGGATGACAGGGAACCACCGCTGATAACTTCATGCTGACCTGCATTTATGCGGAAAACCGACGCAGAGCAACCAAAAACCGGCAGCAAAGCCTGCATGTTCTCTTGTGCCAGAAAGGGGCGTGCCTTGAACACGGTGAAGTCCCGGCACATGTGGCCGTGCGGCCGGAAGCTGCCGCGGTAGGTGAAGGGCCCCCCCGCGCGCGTCGACGTGGCAACGCCGCAGCGCGCCAGCTCGTAGTCAGCCTCGTCAACGTGCATCCACATTACGTAACGCTTAGTCATGTCATTGTAGAGCACGCGCGGCCTCTCCACCACCTTGCTGGGGGCCAGGTCCGGATGCTGCCCCGCCCTCAGCGCCAGTCCTGTGCCATGGCGCTGAAAATCTCACATTATTTTAAGGTCATTGTTCGGAATGCAGGGGAGTCTAAGCTAATTTCACAGTCCTGCGAGAACGGTCATCTTTGATATGCCTCGTGCTTATGGGAAAAAGGTCACCAGACTTTTTTGGCGTTACACATGCAATCAGGTGATCAAAAGGCATGATGAGCTGCGGATGAGAAAGCAGAGATGAGCCTGCGGCTAAATTGATGGACAGGGGCACGATGGTGAGGTGTGGGGAGAAGGGAGACAGACAGAAGCTTGCCTTCATAGTGCCAGTTGAGCAGGTCCCTGGAGGAGTAGCAGCTGATGCCGATCACATCCACACGGTGCACAATGGATGGAGGCCTCCCACTGCACAGCATTCACAACAAGAGCTTTCAAATATCAAACACTATACTGACCAAACTACTGTGCTGGGAGTTTGCTTACACTTACAGCTTGTACAGTGGCCTGCAAGGTAGGGTAACGCCTTCAGGGGATGTGCACTGCATCTGAAAGTCAGTAAGGAATATGAGAACTCACGATCCGGGAGGACGTGTGATGCCGCCTTTGTTCTCGCCATACCAGTAATACACTCCCTCATGGTACAAAATTGACCCCCCGTGTGCCTGCAGGCTTCTATGCGTCAGCACCCGACAGAAATACGGCTTTTTGTCCAGATCACAGTGGAAAAGGCAGCGCATGAGGGCATGGAAGAGTGCAGGCGGTCTCCTCACCTGGATGAGTTTATTCCTGTCATCCTTCCAGAGCACCTCATTGATGATGTCTGCAGGGCACAATGAGCAGAAGAAGTCAGAGGCAGACCCTTCAGACAAGCAGATGGTGTCCACATGTCACGACGCCAAGCAAAGCGAATGGCTCAACGCACCTGTGCGCGTTGTATTACCCTTGCTGGCAGGGTATCCTTCACCTACCCTAACCTGTGACGGCACAAACACAGAAAAGAGGTTCAGATCAGTGATCGGGCACAGCAGAGTCAGCAGAATTAGCGCACTCCTCGCCATAAAGGCGACAGCAGAAGGACTAGGAACACGAGCACCACCTGTCCAATGCCCCTTGATAGAGCATGTGGATCTTGCTTTACAGAAGCCAGTTGAATTGATGGAACGGTGCCCAGCAAGAAGTCCCACGGGATAATTCTGGGCAGCGCCCAGCAGAGCAAGATGGCAAGCTTCAGCAATGTGATGCTGGCAATGATAACAAATTTTCTCGGTGATGTGCGATATATGCGATTTGCATGTTTTTTGGCCCTCGAGTAGATGCTTCTCCCAGGGCTCAGTGCTCTAGATGGCGTTGAAGGGGCCATGGAAAGGTCCCATCAACGCTCTCTCAAGCTCTTGGATCTCCATTGTTCCTCAAAAAAAGACAAAATGACGGCTTTAAGGGTCATAGAATGGAAATAATAGCCCTATGTGACAAGTACCGTCACCTTGGGGTGTCAATCTGCACTTTACAAGACTCGGTGTAGCAGGGCAGTGAATGGATCGGAACGCGGAATCTGGTGAAAATTTGCGATTCCAATCCCAGGACATACAGCATATGTTCAACATGTAACAGCATTCCTGCTTCTGCCTCGAATTTGCAAATCACAGCTCGTGCTGACATCACGTCTGTCACGTGCCGACATCAATGGATCTGGAGACTCGCAGCAACTCAACCAAAGCGAACACATACACAATTTTAGTTGAAGGCTCAAAAGGACTAAAACTGTGCCAACTGTGCTAGAAAGGCTCAGACCTGTTGTACATGTGCTGCTTGCCAACAGCAGTGTGCAAGCAACGGGCCCGAGCTCACACTTTTTTGAACGAATACATCTGGGATTGTAGACCCTGCACTCCCTTGCTGCTCTCCTCTAGTAAATTTGTCACGTACTTTCCAATCAGTGCAAAAAGCAGAGGCGCTGCTGGCAACCACACATATTTCCACCAGTTCCTCGCCTCTAAGCTCCCAGCCTGCGCATGCGCATGAGCCATTTGTACATCATTTTGCCGGACCCTTAAATTCAACGCTGCCATCTCCTTGCTTCTTTCTGCAGCCGTAATCCCTTAAGTGGGCCTGGACAATGTATTGTGTGCACTGTCCCTGGCCAGACAAACCCCTGGCCAAAGGATAAAAGTCCTAAACAGTGGTAATGCAGGTGCAAGCAGAATAGGCAAGGAAATGTAGCCATGCAAAGAAATGCAAAGCAGCAACAGCACAGTGGTCCCTTCCAAGCATGGCTACGTTGGGTGGCCCAGGAGCACTGTTGAATAATCGTCAGGACCACAATTCACACCTTCACAGCGCCAATGAGCGCCTGCGTCCAGAAGATGCTGAGGCCCAATCCCAGCGCGAGGGGTGCAGCGCTGAACCAAGCACTAATCGGCTGCCTCCTGCGGCCGGCTTGCCAATCCACATGGCGCGTTATTGCTGAGCCTGTGAGCATGATGCATGCGCCAGAAAACACCTCTCCAAAGGCTATGCCCCATGTGGAAAGAATGCCTGCAGGCACCATGTACATTTTGCAAGCCCGCGAGCACATCTGCGCCATCTCTACTTGTAGGACACACGCCAGGCGTTCTGGACATTGAAGACAACAGTGAGCGCATGCTTGGCTTGTTGGTGCCTACTTGCAAATGCGGCGTGGTGCTGCATGCCGCCTGGGCTCCTCATCTCGCTGAGACCCAGGCAGATGTAAGCTAAAGCCAGAACCCCTGACAGGGCTGCGAAGATATTGCACCAGAGCCTCTGCTGCAATACCTGCGTGACCGCACAATACTCAAGCAACGATGGAGATTTTACTGCATTTAAAGGGGATTTCAAATCGCTGAAAAACCCCATTCAAAACGTGAGAACGGGATCGTAGTACCACTTCATCTCTTAACAGAGCCACGACCTCAGCTTGTTCATCTTCATCTAAGAGATCATCCCTATTTAAATACTCTTCTAGTATTTTCGTTTCTTTCCTCTTGCGTATCATCTTATAGCTATTCTACAAGCGACTAATCATGCGATCTGGGCATGCACTGAGACGTTACACTACTTTTCACGCGACTTTGCTGTGGTGGCCCTCTCGTATAGCGTCACAATGCCTCTATGATAGTCACAAGATCCTGCTACAGCAATAAGGATTGTAAGTAGTTTGTCCCATTGAAGATGAAAGAGAACATGGACTTGGTATATGACTTGGCCAGGGTCACCGGGTCAATCGGCTTTGCGTGGGTGGACTCCTCGGCTGCCTTCGTCCAAGGACATGCAACTGATCGTGAACCTCGGACAGCAGCGTAAATCGTACACTTGTGACAAGGACCTTCTTCTGTAAAAAAGGTTCCACTATCTACTTTTATCACGCGATTAGAATTCTCGACTTGAGTACCTTCGAGCTGTGGCGTTCTGGAAGGTCCTTGTCCTGACGTACATCATCTCGAAGCCTCAAATTTCCTGACTTATTTGCAAGGCATCTGTGAAGACACCCAGCCATTTCTGCATCTGGCAGGTGGGAAGCAAACTCGCAAGCTGGCGGCACAACTTACACACCTAAATATATCTAAATTGAGACAGCAAAAGAGCTTGTTATGCAACCTTGAAGCGATCATGCCAATGTACATCTATCATATATTCATCTCTTCCTTAGATCAGCCAAGGGCCTCCTTGGGTATCGTTCCCAAGACTGTGCTCAGCAGCAACATCAGGTCGTGCAAATATCGCTCACCTGCGATGCTGCTTGGCCTTGCATCTGCATGTGCGTTATATGTAGGCAGCAGTAATTATTGGGAAATTTATAAGATCGAAACTGAAGGCTTACCCGATTTCTGTACAGGCGCCACCTCTATATGTAACAAGATGAGGATGAGGAATTGAGCGAGAGCACAGTGCCGACTGTTCCTGATGACCGAGTCTACTGTATCAGGAATAACATCAATATTTAGAGAGAATCGGAGGTGGCAGTCTCCCTCAATATGAAAGAAGGATGACCATACAGCACCTCACACAGCAGGCACTTTGTGCTCGAGGAGACAGGAGCACATATGAGACATAGCGGAGCCTCAGAGGCACACAAGGCGCCTCGGGAGAGGTGGCCAACGCTCAGCACGCTGCGATTCCGCCTCACAGCAATCACCTGCCTGCTGAGCGGGGTGTCAGTATTCTACACATTCCACAGGACGGTGCCGCCGCATGCTGTTGAAGTCCGGCAGCAGAAAATCTCCTTCATGGCCACATACAGATCCAGGACCACATGGGGTGATGAGAAGGCAGCGGATACCAAGCCACCCGTCTGTAAGCACCCCGGATCCTTCCTTTGTTGATCTGACTGGTATCTTGCAATGCCAGGGTCTTTGGCTGCAGAGCAAGTAGACTTGGCAAAGCTGACAGATGTAGTTTTCTTGCAGATTTCAGGCCGGGAGAGCCATGGAATGATGTTGATGGAAACCCAATACAGGTGAGCTTGATAACCCTTGGTTGGATTGCTTTGGACCAGCAAACAGAAGACATTCCCAGAAGAATGTGTGCCTGTCGCATAACAAATCGGGACTGATGGGCATATAGCCCTATCTGTGTTATAAGTGACCAGCGGCTGACTTCTCTGCAGGCTCATGGAGGCGGGATCTTGCTCCATGAGGGTGTCTACTACTGGTATGGAGAGGACAAATCAGGGCCGACATATAAGAAGTTCTCTCTCACGTGAGCGCCACTCACCCACACGCACCTTATCATCAAATTTCAAGACAATAGGTAAAGGAAAGGGAACAATTCCAGACTTTTTTGAGAGATTTTGAAGAAATAGTCCCATCGGTCGGGCGTGTGTTCATATTTTCCAGTGGATCACAGTTCCTGAGAAGCAGCCAAAGCTTTGCCAGTCCTGTCTTTCAAGGATTATTGAATGGAGGTCTCATGATAGGAGGGTGCCATCTTGTACAGGGGCGACAGCGCGGCCCGAGTGGATGTCATTGGCGTGAGGTGCTACTCCTCCACAGACCTCGCAAACTGGAGGGATGAAGGTCTGTCAAGCAGCCCTCGCCTGCACCTAAACTCTGCCGGACCATTACTTTCATGGGGCCTCTGTGCCCCCAGCAATGGCGCTTATGCTAATATCATACATCTGCATCTCTGTCTCACCGTCTTAAAAATTCAAGTAGCACTGCTTTGCAGCACAGGATGTGCAGCACCGCAGTGCAATGTTGGTAATCTAGCTTCCGCGGACCTTAAATTAGCTCAGATCTACCATAGCGTAGATAAAGATTACATCAAGAGCCCAGCAATTTAGATGAAGATTACCTTAAGAGCTCTGAGTGCTGCATTGCAGGGCTGGTGCTGAAGAGCACCCCAAACCATCCAGACCTGGCGCCCAACATGGTGTTGGAGAGGCCAAAGGTGATCTACAATGACCGCCTGCGGACATTTGTCATGTGGATGCACATCGATGACGCAGAGTACAAAATGGCGCGCGCGGGCGTCGCCGTGAGCTCGGCGGCCACGGGACCCTTCAAGTTTCTGCGCAGCTTCCGCCCCAACGGGCGGCAGTCGCGCGATCTGAACCTGTTCAAGGTGACGCCAGCTTCCTCTCAGCTGCGCTGCAGGCCTCTTTCGGAGTGCTGTGCAGACATGCTCTGCTGTGTGCCCTGCCAAACATCATGCTGCAACAGGATAAAGTGCGGTAGTGCTGTGAGGCCGGCATGGTCTGATCCTCATGCTGAAGAAGCTCTGCAGTCTGGAGGCCACGTGTTATCGGCTCAACTTGCAAGGCGCATGCATGCAGCTGTTGGGTGGCATCCCAAACGATTTATTTGGCTTGGAGCACTCTGCTGCGGGTCTGCACTGGCAGTTATGTCCTCTGTGGCAACCAGCAAGGATTACTATGCAGAGAGGAGTTCATTACTCCTCGTGGCTAGAAAAACAAGGGTGGTAAAAAGGGCGCATAACATGTGCAGGACGATGACGGAACGGCGTATGTCATCTATTCCAGCGAGGGCAATAAGGACATGCACATCGCCAAGCTGTCGTCGGACTACACTGACACTCAGCCGCAGCACCTGAAGATATTCATCGGGCGCAGCAGAGAGGCGCCGGCCGTATTCAAGCACGGCGGCCTTTACTTCATGCTGACCTCGGGCTGCACCGGCTGGGAGCCCAACCAGGCCGAGGTCCACTGGGCCAGGTGAGTAAGGCTTACGTGGCTTACTCATCAGTGACAAAGCATATGTTTACACGCTTCCAGCGCTATTGCGTTGAGTGCCAGGCATGTGCAGAAACTGTGCCTCTTCAGCCAGCTGGGATATCTCTGAGACAGGGGATTGCCAGGAAGGCACTCTGTCAGCAATTGGTCTGATCCTATGGGTTCTGCGCAAGTTGAGATCAAGCTAGGGTGCAATCTGTTGTGGGCTGCTGTGCAATCCACAGATGTGTACAGAATAATTCACAGGATCACAATTAAAGCCACTTATTCACAGGAGCAGCGCAAGAATGATGGGGCTCGCAACGACAATTTTAATTAAGATTTTACTCAGGTGTTGTGTGCTGTGCAGTGATATGTTTGGGCAATGGAACCTGGTGGGCCATCCGTGCGTGGGAGGCACGGAGATGGATGCGGCCTACACATTCCAGTCGCAGGGCAGCTTTGTGCTGCCCGTGCCGGGCCGACCGGGCAGCTTTATATTTATGGGCGACCAATGGGACCCTGACAACCTGGCAGAGTCTAGGTGAACTTCCTCTCCTTGTATGTTCTTCAGCTTGTTGTGCTGTGTTGCTCATGAGTTTGTCCTGCAGTCCATGTGCAGGCTTCCAACAAGACTGTGTCAAGTATTCTCTGTCCCGTTTGAAACTCAGGGCCGCCAGGGAAGCATCATGTTAAGGAACCTGATTAAATAGCCCATTATTGAGAGGTTGCTGCATCGCTCCTAGCCCTGAGGGCTGGAACAAGCGTGTAATAATAATAGCAAATCCATGGATAAGCATGCTGGATTACGTTGAAGAAGGTTTCGGGCTAACACTCTGTCATGGCATGCGCAGGTATGTGTGGCTGCCATTATGGGTTGTCCCAGTGCAGAACACACCGCACGAGCTGGAGGAGGCTGACCCGAGAAAGGGACAAAACCTTGGTTTGCAAGGCAGCGAGGGACGTTCGGCACAAACAGGTGGTAACGTGATGCCAGCAGATGTGGTTTTGAGATGGCATGACTTGTGGCGGTTTAGTGACTTTGACAGAGTGCCTAAATCGAGATGGGAGTCAGGCCGGCTGTATCATATGTAGATAGTGTATACACATAGCGTTAGACCTGAAGTATGTAAACAGCTCTCCACGCAACTCTGGACGTCCAGCAGAAGCTCAAACATGAAAGTTGAAGAAGCGCGTGCCACATGATGGCATCTTGATGGCGGCATGCACTTTAAAGAGCCATAAGTGCTCAAAGCTTCAATTGCATGGCTGGCATCCAGCACACAGCATCCAGATGCATTGTCAGCCGTTCAAGTTCTCAGATGTATAATTGACTGGATGCACTGCAACAGGTTGTGCAGGTCGATGGCTGCTTGGAAGTCTAAACCTGTGCCTCCAGATACATCACCCACCAGCAAACCTCCATTGTCTATCCTGAAATGCACTAAGATCAAAGTATGCCAGCAACAGAGTGCTCCAGTACCACCACCCTCGGCAACACATGCAGCGCGCGCTTGTTAGCTGGCACATTTCTGCTGACTTCCCTCCAAATGCTCAATTGAGCCAGTCCTGCCCAGAAAACCCATCCTTGCGCTTTCCATCTCATCTGCATGGGCTTCAAGCCGTGATCTATTCAATTCTGCTCGTTGCTTGTTCTGCTGCATACGAGAAGCAGCACACATGCGCATTCTGCGGCACAGGATTCATGCTCTACTGCAGCACCTCTCTCTCTGCACCCCTCAGCCCTTCTTGAGCAGAAGGTACACATTGGAGTCCACCTGAAGCTCTTGCAGCTTGTCCACATCTCCTGTCAGCTGCATCAGCAGGCCCCCAAAGGAGACGTACACCTGCACCTGCGTCTGTAAACCCCCAGAAGTTGTCTTCAGATTTCTGGGACATGCAGATTCTCTGGCTTCGCGCTGCCCTGTGCTTTCCATGCGGCGAAAAATTTGATTGCATGCAGCAGTGACCGAACAAAAGGTCGTCTCAGACGTCTGTGCCATCCAGACACTCTGGCATCGTGCTGCCCTGTGCTTTTCCATGCAGCAAAGTTCTAGACCGCATGCAGCAGCCAGCATCAAGAGTTAACCTCAGACATCTGGGTCATGCAGAGCCTCTGGCAGAGTGCTGCCCTCTGCTGTTCCCATGCAGCATTGTTCCTGCTGGTATTGCATGAAGTACTGAGCAGAACAGATGTGACGAGCAGCGTGACGATCTGTGGCCCACAAGAAAATCCCTACCGTGTTGGTGTTTGTGTCAACTCCTGCGTCTGCATATTTGAAGATCTTCCCGTATGTGACATACTCAAACTCGTCCATTTTGGTCTTCCGGCTGCTCTGCATCGCCTGTAAACCACGCAGGTGCTTGCTTGAACCTGATTGTAAGCCACGCAGCTTGCATAATCAACAAGTGCATATGTAGGCACAAGCACGCACCGCATTGTACGTCCCATCTGTGGGAGTGTCGTCCAGATTGATGGTTGGAGCTAGAACCAGCCTTAGCCGCTCTCCAACCTGAAGGCTGTCAATGTCAGCTCGCCACATTTTGCGGCAAAGAAATTAGATACAGGTGCAGAGAGGTGGCTAGTGCCTTGGGGTTGTGGATGCAGCACTCAGAGGGAGCAGAAGAGCACCTTCACTGGGTAGATGTCTGTGTTGATGTCCAGCATCAGCCCCATGCCAAACAGGTCGCTGTGGCATCTGAGCCTCGACACTGTGATGCACAGCAGAAATTGAAATTTATCATTGACAAAGTACGACAATGGACGCTTGTTCTGGTAAGGTTGGCAAGCTACATCCGACTTCGAAGAAGTACCTTTATCAAACTGCTTGCCGTCGGGATCCTTCTCTAGGACTTCAAAGACGTCATTGAAGAGTTCTCTTGACATAGAGGTAAATCGAAGGCTGCAACTTGGCTAGCCAGGTCGGTTTTCTTCACACCAAAATGCGACCCTCAGCCCCAGTCTTTAGTGCCTTCTAAGGACTTGGGGATATTTTGCAGCGTGGCATTGCCGCTTGTAAATATTGAATTCCACAGCAAGATGTGAATCAGACTATAAGGAGGAAAAGCTTGTGTGATCCAGATCAAGCACCAATTTTATTTCCAGACCACAGCCAGTACTTTCGATGGCTGTACAAAATACTACCGTATTTAAAGATGCTCAACATTCACGAAGTATCGTATCATTTAGATTTGACTGAGGCTTGCCAACTTGAAAGGCTGCCCAGTCACGTAAGCATCGGTCATCCGAGGCGTCAGCAATGCAAGCCAGAGCCAGACCCATTCATCTGAAAGCTCTAACAACACTCTAATAAATCTAACAGGACTGTAGTGTATCGAGAAGAGACTTCGCATGACAAAATTTTGTTAATATAGTATGATCGATTTTTGAAGCAATTGACTTGAGCCTATGCGGGCAAAATTTCCCTGGAAACATGCAGGGCCAAGGGATGTCGGTAGACTATGCTGTGCAGATTATTGTTATGGCCCAGCACCCCAGCGCCTCCCGCGAGCAGCGCCTGGCGGCGTCAGAGCTATTTACTCAGGCATGGCCTCTGTTAAGCTTTACAGCTGTCTTCTTGGGTTTGAAACAACACTAATCCAATGCAAAAAAAGATGTTCTTTATCATTTTAAGGCATATCAGATCCATTACTTACCGTTGCAAAGCTCCTCTGATGGTGCATGGCCATTTTCACGCTGTGCATATTTCGTCTGATCGGTATAAAGGCCTCATTCAATGTTCGATGGAACGCAGATCAAGAGCGGAGACGCACGAGAGGCTGCCACATTGGCAATGGGCCTTCTTGTCAGCGGGCGACCGCTGGAGGTCCAGCACTTTGGCTTTCAGCTGCTCCAGACGCTGGTGCGCCCTGACATGTGCTCAGCGTATTTTCCATACAAAACCTTGTTGCACCAAGTCCTCATCTCCTGCAGAAGCTTTAAAGGAAGTGATCCTGCATAGTCATTGTGCTTGGGGTTGGGCGCAGGTGTCCTCCCAGTGGGAGAAGTTCAGTGCTGATGAGCACATCCAGCTGGCCCGCCTGGCTCTGAGCCTCTTTCAACAAGGTACTGCCACCTCTGCTGGCCCCGCCACATTGCAATTCTCCCTGATTTCAATTGCAACACTCTTGTGACATTGCATTCATACTTCAGTGGCCTCAAGATTCTGGGCCATTCCAGGGGTTTCATTAAAACGGTTTAATGATGGAATCACCTTGTCAGCAAGGCCGGTGTTGTCAAAGGGGTTGCAGGAACGGGCCCAGCATCATACCTCAGTGGCATTATACCATCTTTGGACAGGTCCAATGCTGATGTTTTGATTTGCATGGCAGTGGGAAGGGACCGGGAGGGGTGGGCGGTGCGAAGCAAAGCTGCACTGGTTCTGGCGCTGGTGGCGAAGCGGCAGGGGCCCAGCATGGTGCAGGAGCTGCTGCCACAATTATTAAACATTGCCAGGGAGAGCCCCACGCACACAGAAATGGTGAGGCCCTTCCTTCTGGCCAGAAATGAATCTCCTGCACAAGCGGGACTGTCCAACGCGCCTTCACATGTATAATGCCTGTGCCTCTTCCCATGTGTCCTCCTTTTGTCATTGACCTTGTGCTAGAGGGCATCAAGACTAGGGATTTTAAAAACTTGCGATGTTCCGCACATGGATCTTGTATCACATGTAAATACATAATTGATGCTCTTCCCTCGTCAACTTGTGGAAAGCCTGGTGTTCCGAGCTCATCAGCCTCGATTTCCATGCCGATTTGGGCAGGCCATGTACTGGGGCCCTGACATCTGCGAGCACATCCCCAGTATTGGGCGGACTGAATAAATAGAGTTCTCGACCGCAGGTAAAGTGTTTGAACGCAGGCTGTGATGTGGCTGCCAGGTGTGCATGGTGCTGCGGTTGGAGGCAGAGGAGCTGACTCAGTACACTGATGACCTGGACGCTGACCAGAAGAGGGAGCTGCTGGGGGCGCTGCTGCACTCCCTCGACTCCGTCCTGCCCTTCCTGCAGAAAGTGAGTCATCTCACTGCGATCCCTCTGTATCAAGCCACTGCGAGTTCCAGTACTGCTGAGCTTACATGCTAGCATCTTCAGAGATCCTGCATGGGATCCAGCTAGCGTGCAAAAATTCTTTACATGATGAATTTTGACAATCTGGTGGCTAGTGCGGGCTTCTTGCGTTTGTTCAAGAAAAATTGTGCGGGCTGCGCCAAGGTATCCTTTCCCTGTACCTTTTAATATTGACACAAAGTACAGCCTTGAAGGGGTATACATTTGTTGTGCTGGCATGCAGACACTTCAGGATCATTTTGGGGAGGCTATGGCCGCGCAAGGCAGGGGAGACAGCACAGCTGCAGCACTGCACAATGGCGTTGTCACCGCCGCTATAGGTGTGCTGCTGCCCATGTTCCTTCGCTCAGCATCAGCAGTGCATTTCCTACTCGTCATGTTGTATTTGAACCTTAAACAAGTCTCCGCCCATCACACCTTTCGCGTTTTCTTCTTTATGATACACAGGATCATCTCATGTTCATGTGCCACATGTTTGACAGCTGCCATGTGCGATGCAGAGGCAGTGCAGGCGTATTTGGAGTGGGCGCCTCTGGGGCGGGTGGGAGCGAGCGGGCTGCTGAGCGCGTGCGCGTATCTGCTGACCGTTCCCTCCCACCGCATGGGCTCCTGCGGCATGCTGCGCCAGGTGTCGCAGCGCAGGCAGCTGCAGGTGCGCAGCTGCTGTTCTGACTTGACATAGATTTAAGTTCAAATTGTCAGGTTTTCGTCCTCTGGCTGCATGGTATAGAGCAGCATGCTGCAGCCAACTTGTTGATGCCTTCATATGCAAGGGCGCTAGGATTCTGACTGTACGACCCCGCAGCTTGGAGGCTGTGCATTTGTATATAAAGAGTCCCGTAGTTGTCTTCTTTTCTCTCCTGTTTGTCAGAAATATCTGGCTTCTTGGATGTCGATATCAGCCATTGCCGGCTCCTAGTAGCAGAAAGTCGACTGACCGGGCCAATTGTGCACAATGGCAGGAGGAGACAGGAGTGTACAATTCTGTCATGGCGACAGCTGGCGAGGCGCTGATGCACGCGGCTGGTCAGCTGCTGGCGCCCGAAAGCGCTCGCCAGCTGGACTATGACGGGGATGCGGACGAGTTTGGGCAGTACTTGTGTGAGACCATGGCCGGCTTCGGCACCAGTCATCTGCACACGCTCGCGCCCGACAAGAAGATCCTCTTCCTGCAGCAGGCGAGCCCAGTTTCACTCTCATCATTGCTGTTGAAGTAGCTCACACCCAGCAAAACGATCCTGTTCCTGCAGCAGGCTTGTGCTTCTTGGTGTTGGCGCTACAGTGCATGCATGCGCCATAGCCCTTCAGCACGCATGCACATGGACTTACCTCTTCTATAGAGATATGTGCTCAAATCCTCCTTTACTTGCCTTGATCGTGATGCAATGTGGTGTCCTGCAAGGGCTCTCAGAAGCTTGTGGGCTTCAATCTAGAGCACACCACCTCAACGTTGAGGCCCATTGCCATACTGGCCTTCCACTGCAGGATCAGCCTTTTGGCATGTGTTGGGAACGCACGTATTCCTGCTCAATTTTCCAGCCGGACAAAGACCTTATCAGACTGCCCAATTATTAGGAGTCATATGTTGCTGCACAGATGCTGGCGTTCACGCAGCACGCGTACATGCTGCTGGCGGCCAAGGCGATGCCCTTCTGGACGAGCCTGCTGACCTCCACGGAGCGCTCTGCCGCGCGCATCGAACCACTGGCGCCAGAAAACTCGCCCATCCCCCTGGAGTGTGTCGTCGTGCTCATGGACCTTGCAGGTGACTCACCCTGACCCGCCTGGCCGTCAGGCACTTTTCTCTGTGCAGCTGCGAATTGGGCGTGGATTTGCGTGCCCTCCCAGAAATGGTCGCAACCGCACGATGTCTTTTTTTGTCAAGCATGGATTTCAGAAGATGTGCCTCACCACCTACAGTGTCCGGTGTATGGCCAAATTTGGCCTGAGTACTGAGCACAATCACACACTCAAATCCTCTTGAAGGGCACAGATGGGGTGGTAGCAATACAATGCTTTACGCGAGAGCAGACTGGATTAGTAAGAACGCATGTTTGCCAGATCAGGAGTACTCTGGGTATCTCATTCACGTCATCATTTTTTTGCCGGCCACTGACCTTGCGGACTGATAAATATCTTAAAATCACTTTGAACGCAGAAGCAGATAGAGTCACCCAACCTGATCATGTCCTGCAGGCGAGCAGCTGCGCAAGGGCGTGCATCTGGTGGAAGCTGACACGGAGCTGCCACCCTTCTTCGACACCTTTGAGGACTACCGCGAATTCTGCCTCGACTACCGCTCCTCGCTCGGCAAGATCGTGCGTCTCACCGCCTGCCTGCTCCCTGAGCCGGCCCTGGCCGCCGCCTCCCGCCGCCTGTCATCCGCGCTGGGACTCTGCTCCGCCTCCGGCGCCAGCCTGGAGGTGGACTTTCTGTTAGTCACCGTGGACTTTCTGTTAGTAACATTGTCATCTGAAGTAAAGAAAATTACTTGCATGCCGCCAAGGAGTAGCGGAGGCAAGCAGCCACTTGAAGTCATGGAATACCGCCATGGAACAGCAGAGAGTGCAGCATTTCAATGCCCAAGTGTTGCGGCTTGTGTACTGCAGTGGCTTGTCCCAGAAATTCTCTGGGAGAGCAGGCATCATGTCCTGACAGAGATGAATTTGAGAGGTTCTAGAGAAGGCCTGTGCTTGGAAGGATGCAGCTGTCTGAGCAGCCAGGGATAATGCAGTATCAATGGTCTGAACAAGAAGAGTGCATAATGCCTGACCATGTGATGGCTGCTGACACCGCAGGAGCAGCAGAGCCAGTTTGAGGCGGCGGTGGTGTTCCTGGACTCGGTAGTCACCCAGGTGTCAGCGGCGCACCTGGCCGACCCGAAGCCCGGCAGCGCTGCAGCAGACAAAGCCGGCATCCTCCGCGAGCTCCAGGCCCTGCTGCAACAGGTGCGCTGCTTCGCTCTCTGCCAAGATGTGACCTGGCAGTGGCGAATGGTAGAGGAACGACTGTTATGCTTTGCGATGGGCAAACTCGGGCATTGAAATTATGCAGAACAAGGTGCCAGAGAAAGTATGCTTTCAAGGCGTTGTGGTTGCCCGTTGCAAAGCCCTCAGTTCTTGCCATCTCAATAATACATTGATCTAATGATAAACACAATATTGGCCAGGCTCTTTCTGTAACTGCTATAACAGAGCAGCGTAATAAACAGGCCCCAGCGACAGACTGCGTGTTGCGACTTGCGTACCGTAGTGACTTGCTGTGAAATACCTCTGGGAGGACATGCATCATTTTCTGGCAAAATATGCGATATGAGGAGGAGACCCATCCATGGGAGGGTGCAGCTCAATGAGCTGCCATGAACACAGGCACGGATCTAGGTGATGAGTATTTGAGCGCATGTGCCGTGTGTATCTGCAGCTGCTGCAGGCGCGGCTGTCGGACCCCACGCTGCTGAACTGGCACTGCCGCGCGCTGGAGGCCTTTGCACGATGCGTTTCAGCCTTCCCAGACCTCATGCCAGTCATCATGCAGAAGGTGCTCTCTTAACCATTCACTCCCACAAAAAACCCAAAATGGCGCTCGTTTACGGCTTTCTCATATATCACCTTTGTGATGACAAATCTCATCATGCTTTGCCAATTTCAGCACCATCGTGAGCCATCACAGCATCTCCAGTTGCACGGGGTTGAAATATTTCCGGTCCATAGAACGTCATGATGACCGTGGAAGAACTGGGTTGAATTGCATTGGTTAAATGCTACCTGAATTGAGTTCATTTGACTGCGACGCTCCCTGAGGATTGACTGCTTGCTGTGCTGCAGGTGTTCGACATGTTCTCTTACGTGCAATTCGAGGGGGATCCCCAGGACATACCCCCGCCCCACCCCCCACCGGGCTGGAAGGATGCATTCACCGCCCAGCACAGAGTCGCCGGCACCATGCTGGCCTACGCCAAGGCTGCTCCCCAGGCAATCCTCTCCCTCCCTCTCTGTTCGTGACACTGTGTCACTATTAGTGGGACGGTATATCGTGACAGGTTGCCTGGTGCACCAAAAGATCTGCAGCTTTGCTACAGCCTGGTGATTGCCGAGTGACTTTGTTCGGTCCAGAGCTTGTTGACGAACATCAGAAGCTGTAGCACTGTTGCAGCATGGGCTCCACTGCCCTCAGCCAGCGTTCTGGTATTACAGCCACATCTCAACAGCTGCTTAATGCACCACTGGCTCTGCAACTGCCTTTTGTTCCTGGGAAGCTTTTGTCCTGGTCCAGAGCTTTTTGTTATTTGTCAACAGCTGTAGCACAGTTGCAGCATGGGCGAGTCCACTGCCCTTATTCAGCGTTCAGGTGCACATGGCATGTAATGGAGAAGGGAAACAAATATCTCGAAGTGAGGGGAACGCATGCATGCAGGCGATGCGGCCGCACCTGACGACGCTGGCAGGGCGCATGGAGGAGATGTGGGCAGCGCATAAGTTGGGCACGGGCGAGCGCAACGTCCTCTGTGATGCCATGCTGGCAGCCTCCGCCTCTGGGGGCCCTGAGCTGCGCACACAGGTGCCCTTCTGCTTCCCCATGAGCTGCTTTCATGCCTTAATTTACCTTTTGGCTGCATCTCCCCTGATCTTCTTGGCTTTCTTTCTCCGTACCTGTGGAGTGATGCTCGGTATGCTTATTTGAGATGACCCCCATTCGTAAGCAATACACTGCTACCCCTTATGCAGTTTTTGAGCATCTCACTCAGTCATTTGAAGAACATAAGTACTAGTGCGGGTGAAATGGGCGACTACTTGTGAAAGTGCCTGAGAGGCAATACATCATGGGCAGGTGGTGGAGTGGGTGCTGGGCAGCATCAGGAGCGTGTGGTCGGATGCAGCCTGGCAGCAGCACCTGTCCAGCACCTCAGCATTCCTCGCGCGCTTCATGCCCCTGCAACACAGCCAGCAGGGCGCTGTGGAGGTGCGATCATCTACTCGATGCCAAGCCATACTTGTGCTCTTCAGCAGGCAGAGGGGAGGTCCTGTGCATGATTGTGCATTGCACGACTGTTTTCTTTCAATCAGGCCAAACTTGGGTGTACATAGATGATAGGAATCCTTGTGCAGAATGTCCACACAAGCACATGGACAATCCCAGAGAGGCTGAGATGACATGCAGCACACCTTGCTGATGGTGTCAAGCACGGCATAGTGTGCTGGTGTAATACTTGTGCGTTCGGAAGCAGATCGAGGGGCGGCTGGCGCGGTGGGAAGTGTTCCACCATGTGCACATGATCAGCCGCACAGTCAAGCGCATGCCCGCATGCAGCTCACTGACTAACGCTGAGTCAGTCCCCGGGTCCGCCGGCTGGCACGCGCTGAACGGCCACCTGCCGTGGATGCTGGGTCCCCTGCTGCAGATTGTGCGCTGCCTGCACTCCATCTACTCCCCACAGGTGAGACTACAAAGCCCTTGTGGCATGTCTGTTCATCAGAGTATGTCCTCGGATGTCCTTGTAGGACTCCCACTATCCATGCCTGACCCAGTCTGTGCATACGTCCAGCACACAGCCATCCTGTACCTGGCCTGCATATATTTGCGTGCAGACAGCGAAGAGGCCTTGCTTGGTGTGTGAGTGGCCCCCATGCTGCCTGTGTGGCTCCAGCAACTTCCAGACGATTGTGTATCCCTCAGAGCGTGTATTGCAAACGCTGTTGTGGGTTAAAGTTTCACGCTGCAGGGAGCACTGTGGCAAGCAGCTCTGCCGTAGCACAAGCGCCTTGGACAATTGTTTTTTATGGTACCGTCAGAGAGCCTTTGAAGTTGGACGAGATCAAAACTGCAAGCACTCCTTGACTGGGCAGCTCTGCTCCATGAACAGGCCCTGGCGGCCCTGTCAGAGGTGGCGGCTGCGCTGGAGATGGGTCCCCGGGAGAAGGCGCTCTACCTGAAGCACCGCGCAAAGGCCGCCGCGGCTGCGCAGTCCGACGAGGAAGTCGCCTCTACTTTGGCTGGCTCCACGCCTGCCGGCCTGCGCACCTGGATCCGCCAGGCATGCATCTTTGCTATCCCTGCAATGTGTTACTCCAGATCGCTCTTCTTTGCAGCGTTATGCTCTTGGTACGTTCACAGCCTTCTTTCACTCCGTTGCATCATGGACAGGTGTTCTTTAAGCCTGCACAACGCCCAGAAGAGTTCGCGCAAGGCATCCACAGCTTTGGCTCTTAATATCTTGGTCCAGTGGCCAACTGATGAGGAGGGATTGGAGAATCTTATCTCTGCAGAGATGTGATTAATCTGGTCACATAGTCAGGCTTTACACAGAGCACTCCACAATTTCAATCAGAGCACTTGTGACAAATTAAACAACAACTTTGTGGTGCAGATGAGGGAAGAGCTGTATCAGACGCTGGGCGCAATGGCGTCACAGATTGCGGGATTGTACCAGATGACGGCGGTGCTGCCCGCCTGGGCAGCCGCAATCGTGGGGGACCTGCCCATAATGCCCAACCAGCACCTTCGCTTACTCACCCGCCACGTCATCAGCCCCCTAGTCAAAGCCTGCCCGCCAGCGCACAGGTCCGCATCCTGCTTTACTCTCAAACCGTCTGATCACGCCTACCAAAAGGGCGAGAGCATAAGTGATGTCTCATCCTGATGATGCATTTCTTACTACCCTGTGTTCCTCCATACAGCTTGAAAAACTTTCCTGCATGGGCTGCCAATAAGCAGCCTTGACGGTCCCTGCAGGCCTGTTCTTTGGCTGGTTTGAAGGAAGCCAGGGAATATCTCCTTGCCGAGTCCTCTCTAATGGGCACACAAAAGCACTGAGGCCAAAATGAAGCTGCATCTCGCCACATGTGCCGCTGCATTGCTGTCTGCCTGTTTGGGTTTGATTAATTACACTCTGCAAGGATACGATTTGCCTGAATAAGAAAGTTGCCCATTCAGGAACACATGGCTGCTGCCAATACTGGCGCCGCTACTGCCGCATGTGCTGGCACGGCTCAGCGCTGACTGGACGCGCGTTGTGGCCTCCTCCGGCGCGCAGGTAATGCCTTTTACCAAGTTGTGCACATGCGGCACATGTACAGAGAATTGGATGTCATGCTTGTTCTGGTGTTGCGAGAGATTGGGTCAAATGGACCAGGTTACACAACCCTGCTATGCATGTCATCTTAGTCTTGCCCCATCAAGAGGTCGACTGACACCACAGGATCCAGATAATTCCAGTGATGATCCCAATGAACGAACTTTTGACCCCTGGGTTGTTGAAGGTCTCAGATGAAAACATGACAATAAGGGCTAAGCCTGTCGTAGCTACTCTCGATCCTAGACTAATCACAAACGCAACTGTGATGGCAGGCGGCGGCTGCGGCTGTGAACGGAGCGCACACGTCTGAGGCGGCTCCCGAGGCCGAGTCTGAAGTGATAGCGGAGCGGCTGCTGCGGGAGCTGACTGCCGAGCATGTCGGGCTACTCACAACATTGCAGGACACAGGTGTGCAAGATTCCCATCAATCATTTCATCTGTCATGCTGTGCCAGGCTTTTTACATCTTAGCATGCTTTTTTTGTCCATTGGATGCCTGAGCCTGGTTACCGTAGGTCGCGGATATTCCAGACGTCCTGCAGTTGTCAAAAGGCAGTTTTGGCTTTTGTCTTGAGGCGTGCATGGTTGGACAGACATAGCACAGAGCTGGCTTTTTGAACACTCATAAATTCGTGACATTGAACACTCGTTAATTCGTGACAGAGGTGATCTTAAGAAATTTATGGTTATTTTCGTACGGACTGGTTTAAACATTTTCGTTTGTTCGTTGAGGCCTGATAATTTTGTCGGTCGGCTCATTGAAGAGTGGTTGCTGGTTGGTGTTTTCCCGATCATTGCTATGCACAGCAGGCTTTTCCTGCCGAGTATTATTGCTACGGCATGTAAGATTGCAACATGGGGAGAAGAACCAAAGCCCAAGGGAAGGAAGAGAAGGAATGGAAGGAGAATGATGGAAGATTACCGTTGCTGCAGGGTCGGGGGGTATAGGGGCGGAGAGTGCGATGACGTGGCTGGCGCGGGAAGCGCCGGACACAGCGCTGTGCGCAGCCGTCACCGCCACTGCCGCCCTCTGGTGGCCCGATGAGATCGTGGGCAAAGCCGCCACCTTCTGCAGGTGCCCCTCACATGCCTCCCCTCAGATGCCACCCACCTGCACCCGAGTGTCTTGCCCCACTAGCATTGGTTGTTGAGTAGCGAGGGGTAACAGAAGGCTATGGCCCGCAGAGCAGAATCAATCGTGTACACTACCATGAGCAACTCTTGCGGCTGAGCAAATGACTGGATGGGATTCCCAAGTCAAGCTCAAATCGTGCAGGACTTTGACCGGCCCTTTGACCGGCCCGGGGAACATTCATTGCCTTCATGAGTGTCATAAATTAGCCTTCAAGGAGTAAGAATCACAGAAATGGTGACAGCACTGACAGCACTGACTGCGTGGGGCTTCAATTTGCGCGCAGGGGGATCGTGGCGATGGGGGCGCAGAGCGAGCAGCTGCGGGGCTTCATGGAGCGCGAGATGCTCCGCGGCGCATTCGCAGCGGTGGCATCCTCATCCGTGGCCCAGCGCGCGGACCTGCTGCATCTGGCGCGAGACATCCTCGCCCTGCAGCTACCGCTGCCGCCCACTCCCCGCCAGGTGTGCATGTTGACCTGGCGCTGATGTGGCATCTTTGCATGCCACGTCACCCCATATTGAAATTTATTCCCCGGGCTGTCACCATGGTTCAAGATGAGGAAAGGACTGTCCTGCAGTGGGCTATAAGACTTTGGTATGGCGTGCTCATGTCATCCTGGTTTGTTGATGTTGGGAGTCAATGTTGATGACTGCATTCTGGGGTTTGCGGCACTTTCAATGAGAGGCCATCAAGAGAAGCGAGTCACCGCCTGCAGCTGGCATCTGCTTTTACATGCAGTCGGCTGCGCAAGTGGCGACTCTCTTTTCTTGGTCGCCACTCCCTGGAAGCTTTTAGAGCTTGAGGGGCTGGTGCACCAACCGCACTCCAGCTGCATGCATGCAGCCGGCAGCCAGTGTGTACAATCCGTATTTATCTGCTGGATGGCACGGGATTGTTTCTGTTAACTTTTCAACAGGATGCGTGGCATTGTTGTGCAGGAGCTGCTGCGGTTGCCGGCGGTGAGTGCGGAGGTGGTGGCGGGTTTTGAGGCGGCCATGATGGCCACACGCAGCGAGAAGGACCAGCGCAACCTCATACGCCGCCTGCTCTTCAACTCTGGTCAGCCCCCAGCTGCGATAGCCTGTCTCTGTGTTAGACAAGGGATGTGGCACACAATGGCATCACACCCATTGTCACTTTCATGCACTGGTCATTGGGCACACATCTTTCTTCAACTGCTCCCCACACTTCTCAGGAGCTGCAGAAATGGCGCAGACCAGAAATTTTTTGCCCATGATCGTAATGGTCGTAATGTTTGAATTGCAAGGGCAGAGCAATCTGCTGTGGGGGTCTCCAAACTTAAGTGATATTAAGTTGGCAGTAGTTTTATTGAAGCAAGAAAAGTGTGGCGCGCAGGTGCGGAGGATCTGCAGAGGTCACTGGGCGACTGGCGGCCAGTCATGGCGGTCGTGAATCTGGCAGAGCCCAAAATGCGCGTGAGGCATGCATCTGTGGACGAAGAGGGATCGTCCTTCCACATCCCAACATGAGGGTTAAGAGAAAGGACTATTATGATGTCACAATAAGGAGATGAAGTGGAATGGGGCCACAGAGGCTAACACCCTCTTGAACACACAGGAAGCAGGAACACATCATGAACAAGGAAGAGGTTTCTGTTGAGGATCGAAAAAAGTGTCAGCTGTTTTATGATGTTATAGGTTCACTGTGTGCATGGCAGTAGTAGGGGCAGGCCTAAATTTCAAAGTGAGAGGAATAAATTGACAATATCTTGACCACAAAGGGCATTTGCGCCGCAATAAGAATCTTGGTGGACCACCCTTGCATTGTGGGGGGCACATTGCCCCATAATCCCACAAGCTGATGCTTCCTACTTTTCAGATTTGACGCATGAACAGTCATCATCTCAAACAAGTACGAGAAGCACTCCTAGCAAGATGCTATCAAGCCGAAAGTGAATACAAGACATACTGTCATTCTATTGTTGATGTGAGGTTTCTGTTAGCTAGCAATGCCGGCACTCTACTTGATCCTAACCCTTGCGTTCAAGAAGGTTTAAAAGTTTCAGGGACGAGCTTGTCACATGCATTCCCATGTCTGATCTGAAACAACTTTGAGTGCTTTTCGGACGCCAGACAATGCTGAGCTGAGAAGGATTCCTTCAGGTGTCATACTTGTACGAAATGTGCTTCATGTCATGATACCGGTCCCCAGCAACCTGCACAGCACCAGTACAGCTTCAGTCAGGCGCACACCGGATTCTCAGCCACTATAAACCTTCTGCAGCCACTGCTCCCTCTCTCCTAGCCTCACACTTTCAACAAGCAGCAGAGCCCAACACACCAAATAAACTTGGACCTCTCCCTTGCTTGAAGCGTTGGAAGGCATATGACCTAGCGCCCAAACAGTTACAAAGGCAGCACTGCTGTGTAGCTTCCCTTTTATTTTTCTAGTCACATCGAAAGCAATTCCAAGCAGCCAAGCAGATGCACAGCAGCAACAACATCACCTCATGCTGTGGCACGGCGTCCTCCAATTCCTTAATCTCTTCTGCCGTGAGCTTGACGTTGACCGCAGCAACATTCTCATCCACACAAGCAACCCGCTTGGTGCCTGGGATGGGGATGACATCATCGCCTTGCTGAGTCACCCACGCCAGCGCCAGCTGACCCGGTGTCACACCCTTCTTCGCCGCCAATTGCACCACGTTCTGCACCAGCTTTGCGTTCTGCGATCACACAGACACACCAGGGGCCAGTCAGGGGAGCCAAGTTATCTGCCTACCACCTGCTTTTTATTCTTGCATGTGTGCTGCTACACGGACTTCAGTGCTGCTGACCGTATCTCATTGATGATCCACCCTTACGGTGAGAAACGCCATGCCTATGAAAACAGACCAGCAGGAGACCCCTTCATATGTCAAAGAGTCTTTGCTTTATGTGATCATTAAAACTAATTACTGGCAAATTCACCTTACCTTGTAATAACAACAACAACTGATAATGTGTGAATTTTCAGTGATAATATGACTAAATAGACAATGGAGCAAGGCACACCTTGTCAAAGTGTTCTCCGGCCATGCGCGGATTGAAGCCTCGGGCCTGTTCTGGCACGTCCTCTTTACTCTTGAATGCGCCCGTCAACAACCCCCTGCCCAGGGGTGAGTACGCCAAAAACCCTATGCCCAGCTCCCTTGCTGTGGGTACTAGGTCCTCCTGCAGCACGCATCATCTCAGTGCATGGTCAGCTGATGTGTAAGTAGACATTAGTCATGTCCCCATGGACTCCATGCTCCAATAGCAACGCCTCTGCCGTCCAGGAGAGTTGGACACTGCCATATACAGTCAGCAGCATGTGGAGGCAGGCAATAAGGTTTGATACAGAATTACTTCCGCTCTCTTGAGATCCCCAACACTCATAAGTACGCCACTAGCAGCAGTGCAGAAGTGCCACTGTGGGCATGCAAGCAGCGGTGCAAAATCCCCAAGCACCTACAAGAAGTGCAAGCAGCAGCAGCACTGCAGGGATGCCCCTTATATTGTGATGGTGCTAGCAGAAGGGCGGGTTTTCTCACCTCTGCGTCGCGCGAGAAAAGGCTCCATTCCATCTCAAGCGCTGTGATGGGGTGAATGGCGTGCGCCCTCCGGATATCTGCCGGGCTGACCTCTGACAGGCCAAGGTACTTCACATGACCCTCCTCCACCAGCTCCTGCATGGCACCTTCAAATTCAAAGCCATATTCAAATTCAAGTCCTAGCATCAAGCTCAAGTTAGAATTTGCCATGCCGTCATTTGGAGGAGGGCAAGGAATGTTCTGCTGTAGCGGATATGTGCTGTAGAAGAAGAATTGAACTTCCAGCGGAGCACATGAATTCGATATCCGGTAGTCGCCCAATTGATTATTTGAGAAGGAGGGGAAACTCCTTCTGCTGTTCCCAAGCACACAGTGACAGCGATAACAATATTTTTACACGGTAGACATACCTTCATAAATCGAATGGTGTCCTCCCAGGGGGTGTCGGCATCAGGGGGTCCCCTGAAGATGAACATGTCCAGGTAGTCAACCCCCAGACGCTTCAGGGAGCTGAAGCACTCCGCCCTGCAGTGTTCCCGGCTGCCGTCATGCTTCAGCTGGCCGTCTCTCCAGGTGGGGCCCCACTTGGTTGTGATCTTGACCCGCTCTCGTGGGAAGTCCTTGATCACGCTGCCTGCACCCAGGCACAAGTGGATAAGCCAATCGGGCCTAGAAAGAATTCGTCAGGTTATCTTGCGCGGTGGTCCTGCCAGAGGCAAGGTGCGTCTGTAGACAAGCTGCGGGTGAAGGCTGCCACACATTCTATACCCGTCATGGACGCGTCAGATCCAAGCAAGACCCAATCAACCGTGGGCACGTTGCTCACTAGTAATACCGCAATCCGCCAGCCAGGCACATGTTGATGAGGCTATAGGCCCTATAAAAGATTTCGGATGGATAAAGGGTCTTTCACTGCATCCTGTTGCATGGGGTGAGGAACTTGCTGATGCATAAATGCACTCTATTCACAAGTTGAACAGCTTGATCTGGAAACTGTACTCCAGACATGGTGCAGCGCATCATGCTTCAAGTGCTGAAATGCCCTTTGCATCTAAAAGCCTCTTCTCAATCAGTCGAGCATCGTTACCACCAACTTTGGCAATTGAATTGGCAGGAGATTTTTGGGACGGGTGGCATAAGGGCCCTCGGCAGTACCTATGATCTCCTCATTGAGGTTCTGCCCATAGAAGGTTGCAGTGTTCAGCAGGGTCACTCCCTGCTCCAGGACATGCTTCAGAGTCTGTTCCGCCCCTTCAGCTTTCTCTGGTGCGCCAAAGGCAGTCAGTGACATGCATCCATACCCCTGCAATGTTGCAGCACTTAAATCTTCACATGGCACAGGGACAGCTGAAAAATTGCGATCTGCCATCAGGCGTAATAAATGTGCCGTAGATTATTTATTCCTTTATCAGCGCGTTCGATCAAGCAAGCTGGAAGTGCATCCAGGACGATCAAAGTCACAAAACATGCCCTGAATGTCCTGAATATTGATAAACTAATTACAATGATGCCCGAAAAGACATAGATAGAGTATTACGATGTGTCGGACCCCGCAAACCACGACAGCTGGTGTGCTAAGCACACACATGGAGATCTAGCCATGACAGAAAAGCATCCCCGAGTTCTCAAATCCTCCCGAGCAGACTCGGAGACTACCTGGATAGAGCCGGAGAAACCCTGGGTTCCCAGGGATCTTTCTGGGAGTGTCTTCGTCGTGCTCATGCTTACGGTGTCGGGACGAACTGTAGGCGTTGTGAAACGAAAAGGAATCGGTGCAAAATTGCGAGCAACTTCCAAGCTGATGTTTTTTTGGAAGTTATTAAGGGATGGACTCGGTGAGAAGCAATCAGAAGAGGATCGACCTGAAATAGAGGTCCAACGTAAAGTCGTTTTTACGTAAGTTTCGATTACAAGACGGGTCCGTCAGCCGGTCACCTCATCGACGAGTGAGTCCAACGGAATTGCACTTGAGCTCAGCAAGCAGACCCGTCTCTGGAAGCCAAGCTATACATGACATGTTACGGAAATGGCCACTTGCAGGAGATTGTAAAAGCCCTATGCCTGCCACAAAATTCCCATGATCATGCATGCACTGCGGCACACGCTGTGCACAAGTTGATAATTCTGTAAGTCCAATTCTCGTGTCATATCATATGGATGATCCTGGGTCAATTATTCTCAACTCTCTGCAGAGGTGCATGCACTGGCGCCCTCTTATCTCCTCACAAGAACCTGTGATCTCATCTCACCGCACGGCCCGGCAACTTCATTTAGCAAGATGCCAGGCTTCGAAAGCTGCTAGCAGATGAAACACTGCCTGCTGCTGCAATGGTGCCACAATTGCACCGATCTACATGATGGGTGCGGGCGGTCTGAAGCTGTTGACGACTCCTTCAAGGGTAGCCCTGTACGTGGGCAAGTCAGCCTCTGGGCACTGGGCAGTCAGAGTGTAGAAGCGATTGTACCTGCAGCCATCAGCAGCTCATGTCACCTCAATGCATACTACTTGCATCCAAGTCCCACAGACACATCAAGCAGGCGTCTTATGCAAGTGCGTCAACGACACGGTACTGCCGTGTGCAGCTCAAAATATTTGGCATCAAAATAGCAGGCAGCGAAGCACAGCTAAGCAGAGCTCTCTGCAGGTCTGATGGCAAAGATTGGCTGATTGCTGAATGTGCATGCACGATGTCCCCACGATGTCATCTTTAGGGACATCACTCACCGCCCATTAAAGCCGAGCGCCACAGCCGACAGGAAGTGGCGAGGATCGGTCTCCTCCGGCTTCTGCACGGTGTACTCCAAGAAATACATGCCAGACCGCGACTTGGCGTCCAGCAGTTTTGCTCTCTGTGCAGCACAGTCAATGCTGCTGATACCTGTCATCACGCTAAGCCGAACAAGAGGCTCCTAGTCCAAGAAAGCCGCAACACTGTCCTGACCCCTGACTCTGCAACTCAATGTTTGCAGGTGCAACTGCAGGAGAGACAAACGACCATGCCACGAAACAGGAGCATTGAATGCCTCACACTGGGCCATGGAGGAATTTTCTTCAATGTTGCTGAAAAACATTTGGGAGAAGGTAAATTGTGTCTAGGTCGTTATTGGCCTTGCCTGGACTGATCGAGGCCTATTCATGCCTCCGCGCAAAAGGAAGGATCGATCCAAAGAGGCGATGAGGTTCTCGCCAAAACTGTCCGCACTGCCAAAGCTGCCCAGTGCGGTGTAGTCAGCACCCACATTGGTGACCAGCACCGTCACATTTGTGTCCGTGCCGCCCTCAGGGTACCTGCACAGATCATCTTCAACTCTTTGTGACTTCTCAAGAATGCTGAAAGGCTGCTCAACAACGCTGGCTTTGAGATCAGGTTGCCCTTGCACCCTCTAAATGACACGTGCAGAATGCAGCCAATTTCTGATTTTGTGCTGACTGAAGCAGGGCACCCACGCACCATGCCAGCGCTCTTCTTGTGCCAGTGGCACCAGTGAAGCCCTTGTTCCCAGGAGCTGCTCCTTGCGCGGCAATCCAGCCTGCGTACCGGATCTTGATCTCAGATGAATTGCATTGTATATTGCTAGCATGCCGTACTGTGAGACCTGGAGCTATCAGCAAGCCATGGGGACCTCAGCGGTGTGCATTGGCAAGCAGGATATGATGTGGACACTGATGGAATAAATTTGGTGCCACACCTTGGGGGACAGACATTTTGAACTTGTCCCTCTCGTCTTCAAAGGGCGCCAGCTCGTCTCCTGTGGACTGTACAGCGTTAGCAAGCAATGTTCTGATATTGTCAACGCCAAACCAACCCAAAATTCCTTGGAATCGATATGGAGGTTACGCTACAGTCACCTGCTGAAGCTGGGGCTGTCATTGAACAGAGGGCAAAGGAAGCCAGACCGGTCAGGAGAGACCGTCTGTCCAGCTCCATTCCTCCTGACCTCGGCTTCTCAGATATCTCTCTTGCTGGCGCCGTCGTCTTTGCCATTACCTTGACGTGTTTCTGATGTGAGGATCCACGTCCAGGTCCTGCGGTGTCAAGCCCAAGGTGTTGTCAAGAAAGCTCAAAATATGACCTTATTCAATGCGCAGAAAAGGCAGATAGCTCCCTACCTTGATGTATAGATGGTCTGAATGGTTGGAATTTATTCGCAGGAAAGTGTGAAACCGATTGAAGTAGGCTGCCAGAAGATGAGGACAGCAAGTCCAGTTCCATCTTGCGTTTGCTTCTTAGAACAGATTCCTTTCGATGTAGATTCACTGCGACTCTCGACAAAAGGGAATTTCCAATGCGCTTCAGTAGAGTTCAAAATGTCATCAGAAATGCCTTGACAAGATAGGATCATAATGACCGAGTTGTTCAGAAGCTGCCCCGTTATGACCTCGAGTAACGTGACCTGACAGTGCACTGCGTGTTCATTTCTTGGAGCCAGAAGGCACAAGGAAGGCCTGGCCGTAAGTTTGGATATATTATACTGAAAATGCTGGGGACCAAGATGAGAAGAGCTGGGTTTCTGAGTCTCCTGTGCCTTAGCATCGGTTTACTAGCACAGGCCCAACAATCTCCGCTGCGAGTTCCTCTCAAGAAACGCACGCTCGATGCCGAGCAAGTCAGAGCCACTCAGACGGCGCTGCATGCACGCAATGTGAGGAATGTGGCCAACGCTCTGCGCGGCGAACCCGAGGAGGCAGACATCCCGCTGCTCGACTTCCTTGATGCTCAGTGTATGCAACTTGTCATTGCCCAATGAAAGATCTCTTCAGTTACTCCTATGGGTGAGAACTGAAAAGGCAGATCTGAAGCAGCGATTGAGCAGGTCTTTTGGTCTGTCCAGTTGATTGATCGGAGCTACTTGCAGCTCCAATGACAAAGGAGAAATCATTTTCTACATCGCAATTTTACATCAGTTGAGCTTTATACGATTACGGGAATTTTCAACGATGACTTGTACCAGTGGTCTTCAATTTTATTAGGTTCCAGGTATGCAATCCCTGATCTGAGTCACAATGTCTTATTGTCGCAGATTATGGAGAGATCGGCTTGGGCACGCCAGAACAGAAATTCACGGTCGTGTTCGACACTGGGAGCTCCAACCTGTGGGTGCCCTCCTCGCAATGCAGCTACTTCGACCTGGCCTGCCTGCTCCACAACAAGTTCTACGCCTCCAAGTCACGGACGTACCAGGTGCTCCGCGAGACCCTCTTCATGCTTTTATGCACGTCCTGCCAACATATGAATGAGATTGCAGCCATGCAGGGGCAAGTGAGAAAAGAAGGCCTCCCTCGTGGCCTACCAAGCAAAGTGCAGGGCCATATTTAAGTCAAAGATGTGCATGCATACAGGCCAATGGCACGGACTTTGCCATCCAGTACGGCAGCGGGTCGCTGTCGGGCTTCTTCAGCACAGATGTGCTGTCCCTGGGCAGCCTGAATGTGCAGAACCAGACCTTTGCCGAGGCCACCAAGGAGCCAGGCCTCGCCTTTGTCGCCGCCAAGTTCGACGGCATCCTGGTGCGCAGTCGCTGCATTGGACTCCTAATTCATGCCAGTGATGCTAGCCTTCAACGACTTACAGCATGGGTACCAAGGACCTTGCCATGGCCTGTGGCACCTGCAAAGCCTTCCATGCAGTCCAGCCATGCATCTTGCCGCCCCTTGTGCAACAGCTATCGTAGGAATCGCAGATCATGCTGCAGCTTTGTCTCCTTTTGCATCATGGTGACCTGTGCAGACTTTCATGCGCGAGTTGCTGTACCAAACTAGGAGGGTGCTGAAGATGGTGGCGGCAACCGCCATATTTTTCTGAACTTTCCATGGTGTCAGTTGCGCACATCACAGGAGTGCTGAGGCATGAATCCATTTCAACCGCAGGGCCTGGCGTTCCCGGAGATCAGCATCGGCGGAGTGACACCACCATTCCAGAATATGGTGCAGCAGGGGCTCGTGCCGGAGCCGGTCTTCTCCTTCTGGCTCAACCGCAACGACCCCTCCGGCCCAGGCGGCGAGCTTGTCCTCGGCGGTGTTGACCCCTCTCACTACACCGGCGAGCACCTCTGGTGCGTGCTGCTGTCACTCCTTTTCGCTGATAATGTATGTGGCATGCATGCTCACTGACGCCAGCCTCTTGGCCCTACAAGGAGTGCTTTGTGCGCAATGTGGGCTTTGTGCTGCCATGCCGTGGCATGCTAGGTGGTCGAGAATGCGCTGCATTGGGGCCCTGTCCTAAGGAGTGGCGTTGTGTTTGTGCCTAGCATCCGTATGTGTTCTTTGCGGTTTGAGAGGGTGTTGGATTTGGCATGGGCCTGGCCTTTGCCAGCCACAGCATGTCCGACCCTACCCTTGGTGCATGCTTATAGCTCCATGCACGGAGGAAGGTTCTGGACGTGCTGTGGCTGAGACGCTTATAATGCCATAATTCTCTCCATCATCCCACACTTTTGGGAATATCCACGGCGTGTTTCAGCTAGCCGCTCAATATGCACTGCATCAGCCTACAAAATACCGTAACCTGATGCGTGCATGGCAACTGAGCATGCATGCATGCATGGCCCAGGGTGAACGTGACGCGGCGTGCATACTGGCAGTTTGACCTGGGCGGCATCAGCGTGCCAGGCACCAACAGCCCCTGTGCGGACGGCTGCCAGGCCATCGCTGACTCTGGTACATCGCTGATCGTGGGCCCGAGTGATGAGATCGCCGAGATCAACCGAGCCATCGGCGCCAAGGGCGTCCTGCCTGCGGTGAGGCCTTCGCTTGTCTGCGCTTGAGACGAAGTTCTCGACAGAAATGTATCACTTTCTATGATCGGGATCTACCTACTTGCAGCGATGCCTCAGCTCTATCATGTTCCCATTTTTGCCACCGGTGCTCAGATAATCCTATCTGTCGCGATACAATGACAAATACCTGAGCCCTTAGGATTGCTGCATTCATGCATGATCACTGCTGGTCCTGTTGCTTGTATTTGAATGAGTTGCATGGCCTGTATTGCACCCCACATGCTTTCAGACTAATACAGTCCAGTGCAGTATGTTCAATTTTTGTGTGACACTCCCCTGCTACTACCAAAGCAGGCCACTTTGGTAGTGCCAGGGCGAGTCGACAGGATTGAACATGCTGGAACTTCACTAGTTTCTGAGAACGTAGTTCTTAGAAATGCATGCTCAATTGGTTCATTGAGTGTCAGTCCTCGTCGTCAAATATCTAACAAATTTACAGGGGATTTCAATTATAGCACACCTCAATTGGTGCTAGCTGCGCAGTGACTGAGTGTGAGCTGTGGCCCCAACGCAGGAGTGCCGTGAGCTGGTGCGGCAGTACGTACCAGAGATCATGAAGGCGGTGATCAGCCTGCCAGAGGAACAGGTCTGCGGCGCCATCGGCCTGTGCAGCGCATCTTCCCTCCACCATGGCGGTGCGCATAATGCTCTTTTAAATGGTCTCACAGCGGCCAGGCAGTGGTGAAATTGTGATCTCCTACTTGTGGGTATTGTTGTTTGTTAGATAGCATGCGTTCAGGAGGGAGATGTTGCCGGTGTTTGAGACTTTGGACATTGTATTGGGCCAGGTGCGGCCAAGGCGGCAGCTTCCAGGCGGCTGCTGGTTGAGGATGAGGCGCTTGGCGCGCCCGACCCGGTCTGCCAGTTCTGCGAGATGGCCGTCAGCTACGTCAAGGTGCGCCTGCTTGTTTGTACTTTCCGCTCACCATCCGATTGGCTTCGCCCAATCCGCAGGACCTGGTCAGGACTTCTGTCATGTACTTGCTGGCACGCACTGCATGTCCTTTTTTGCTCTTGTGTCAGGTCTGTCACTGGGCAGAGCCGCAGGTTCTATCATTGTGCACCAATGCCGCTGCCCTTGCGTTAGCTAGCGTGCCTTACTCATGGCTTCAATGTGTTGCCTGGAACTTTATCACATGAGCCATGTGGGTGGCGCACCAGTGGGCCACACTTTGGTGCATGTGGAACCCACTCAATATCTTGCCTTGTGGACAATAGCCCAAATAGGTACACCAAAGAGAGAGTAATGCAGACGTCAAGGCAGAGCGAGCGCCAGAAGATAGGAGAAGCGCAGCCTTGCAAGTGCAACAGGCGAGACACTAAGGCATGCATGTTGTGGCCCGCAGATAGCTCTGGCGAACCACGAGACGCAGGAGCAGATCATCGGACAGCTGGACGGCCTGTGCGACACGCTCGCCATCTTCTCATCCTCCCAGGCGCTTGTGGACTGCGATGCAATCCCCTCCATGCCCCCCGTCACGTTCACCATCGCTGGAAAGGAGTTCACCCTCTCGGCCGAGGACTACGTGCTGCAGGTGCTGCTCAGCACCCCTTGGACACTGGGGCTTCAAACTATCGTGTGTCTGTTATCGTCCTGTCTCATATCAGGGAGTATCCCTGCCAGGCCCTTTGCAGTCGTGAAAAGTGTTGCTGCAAGAAGAGAGGCAGCCGCGCCAGCTGGCTTGTGGCATTGCACCGCTCTGCAGATTCATGTATTTATTTGATCCAGCTGGACGAGTGTGTCAAGACTTGCTGCATGCACAATGGCGGCTGTTCGTGGCTCTGTACCCAAATTGCCACATAGTCTTAAGGCTGGCACGGTCTGAAGGTCCAGGCAAGTCACAGCTGCGATTGCTAGAGTTGCATGTCTGTTACTTTGTGTGCAGTATCGTGCTACACCGCATTTGTCCCTGCCTGGACTTCAGTCCAGCTACCTGGCCTAGTGATCTGAGTTAACCGTCACCGTCCACTGCCGCCCTCACTGTGCAGCCGTGGGGCAATTCTATGCGTTTTCGATTGCAACAAGATTGGTTTTGTCAGGACTCGATCGTCACAAGGGCGTGATAAATCTGCAGCAAGTGATGGTGAAATCCGTAAGTCACGAATTTTCAAATACCGTACTACGGTGTGCACAGGTGAGCGCGGGCGGCGCGACTCAGTGCGTGAGTGGTTTCATGGGGCTCGATCTGCCGCCGCCAGCCGGGCCGCTGTGGATCCTGGGCGACGTGTTCATGGGCGCCTATCACACCGTCTTTGATGTCGGCAACGAGCGCGTCGGGTTCGCTGACTCAGTCCGCTGAGTCACCCGCTGACGTGACCCCTACTCACCCAGCATTCTGCCCTCACAGAGCAACTGCTTAATAGAGCAGCTGCGTTGGGAGGTACTGCTGTAGTGCCAATTACTGAGGTGGTGAGACCTGTTGAACCAGCCTTTGTCCCGAGGAAGTTTTAGCAGCTGCGGTGGAAAGAGGAGCCAATGCTTTGTGGCAGGGATCCTGAATTAAGGCAATAAGCGGGGCAGGTGTCACATGGTGCTAGCTGGTCCAAGCTGTGAGTTTCTCAAGGATGCAAGTGCTCCTGGGTGACAAATGCACGGGGAATAGTGGATGCTTTGGCATGTTTTAATTGTGCATCAACAAGTCATGCATCAACACAGTGTTCCACTATTGCAGACATGACGTCCTGAATGAAGAGAGCTGAAAAGTGTGCACCTGCAAAGAGATGATTGAAAATGCAGACTTTCCTGCTGTGATTTGATTTCCGTCACCCATGTGTACGATATGTTTGTGCGTGCAGACCGCTAGGGTGAGCCATTTTCTGGCTGCTGAACCCAGAGATGTGATGCATATGTAATGTTCAGATCGCTAGCTAAAGTGTCATAAATGTTCCAGTCTGCCTCTGGCCCGAGCAGCAGAATAAAAGATGCATCTACACACCGCTTTTTACAAGAGCATAATGAGACCTTCTCCCTAGACAACATCAAGACTTCTGCATCTTCCCATCCATACAGAAACAATGCCCCATCGCACTCCTAGCTAGACATTATGATAATCAGTTTACTGAGATGTCAACGAAGATTGGCCCAGGATTGGGCAGGCTCATCATCAAAAAGTGTACTGCCACCTCATATGAGCAGAACAGCTGAATGCATGTCTCGACTATCACACTGGCACCAAACCCCTGCTCATAGCTTGTTGAAGGAGGCAATGTCGATGGACTGGATGGTGTCGCTCTCTCCGTCCCTGAACAGACACCCAAAATCAAAAGTCATTTCTTGATCAACAAGAAGAACCCACCTTTCAGCACAGGCTTGCAGGGCTGCTCTGAGCAATCCTGCTGTGAGCATCCATCACGATCCTGGTGTGATCCGTCCCGCTTGCAGTGCAATGAACTCTAGCTGCATGCAAAGCAGTGTGAAACGAACACGTTGTGAGCATGATCGCTGCTCCTATCGTGAGCGACCGTCACAAAAGGGCTGTGGGCAGTCCTGCATGCGATGAGATGGTGGCATGCAGAGATCATGCGGCCATCGTTGCGTGCAGAGATTTGCTTGCATGCATGGAGCGGTGTGGGCAGAAGAAGCGTGTGAGAAAGATTGCTGCGCCTGGCTCACCTGACAATCTCCTCCTCAATGATGGCGTCCATGGACTCAATCTTGGAGTCCTCAATGACAGCCGTGATCTGCAGCTTCTTGATGCCAAAGCCCACAGGCACCAGCTTGGCTGCGCGCAGGCACAAGACACCAATCAATTCTTCTCGCCTTTCGCATTTTCCAAGAAATTCAAGAGATATCTGAACCAAGAAATGTCTGAACGCACACGCACAAGGGGTAGAATATCTGGCAACAATTACTGTACCTTGTCTACAGACGCCTTGCCTTTGCCAGGAAAAGGCATGTAATGATAATGAGAATAATATGCACTGTTGTACATCAACTAGCATTTTCTCTGGACACGAGAAAGTGATCTCTTGTGGCCATATATGAAAAAGTCAGAGTGCAACTGTCCGGAAATCATGCATAAATGATGGAGAGACAGAGAGAGAGAGATAGAGTGGCACTCACATGCTCCCCACAGCAGGCCGTCCTTATGAATAGCGCGCACCTCAGCCTCCAGGGCTGCCATGTCTGCACAGTCAAACAGGATTTGCAAATTCAAATCCAAAAAGCCATTCTAGAATCGCAGCCAGCCTCAGAGTGCATGGGCAGCTTGTGTTCTAAATTGTTGATGAATTGCGCCGTTACACATGCCGCACAAAGCAGAAATTGTGAAGGCATGGTACAGTATCATCTGAGGCATGCTCAACCAGTACCTGACAAAGCAGGTCTGGCAGTAGCCTCATGTCTTGTGCCAAGCATGTTAGTAACAGGTTCCTGACCCGCGGATGCATGGTTTCATCTGAGGATGCTCGACCAGCGTCTCGCAAAGCTGGTCTGGCAGCAGCTGCACTTCTTGTGCCAAGCCTGTTTCTACTAGATTTCTGACACCACTGCGGTCTGCAAAGCATGACAAAAGCTGCAGGGAAGGAAGGGCGCCCACCGGTGGTGTCATCCCAGGGCTTGACGTCCATGATGATGAGTGACTTCGTCAGCTTTGCCTTCTCGGCTCCGCGTTTCTTCGCAGCTGCAATGACGGCGTCCTTCTCCGCCTTGGCGGCCTTCTCCTCCTGTTGCGAACAACAGCAGCACAGGGGTCGTTCTGGGAATGCATTATATTGCTGTCCTTACACCAGCATGTCTCCAACTGTGGGACATGAGGCACTGCTCCAGTCAGCTGATGTGAAGGTGAAGTGGGCGCCCACATGTACGCAGGCACATGCCTGTCAAGCTGCAATGCTGCTGTCCCATGCACTAGCAACTGCTTATGCTGGACACAGAGAGGACAGAGAGCAGAGTAGGCACGCATTGTTGGCCACGGAGTCACTCACAATTCCATACCGTGCACCTATTTTAATAAAAGATTGTGCCACAGCGTTCTTCTTCAACAGGTACGCATTAGTAAGTGATGACACCAGCGCGCACCTCTGTCAGCTCGCCGAAGAGGTCCAGGTCCTCGTCGCTGTCATCGCTGTTGTCATCGTCGGCGGCCACCGGGGCCTTGGCGGCCGGGGCGGGGGCGGCCGGAGCCGCGGGCGCAGCCGGCTTGGCTGCTGCAGCTGAGGGGGCCGCGCCTGCAATGGTGACGCCCTCGCCCTTGCCAGGGAAGCTGCGCAAGGCGCAAACTTGCTCAAGGGAGAAAATATGATATCCAGATGGCCCACCATCATCCGCTAGAGGCATGTGCCTCGTTAGCACCTTGGATAGCGAAATGGAGTTCAAGATGGGCTGCACAGGTTGAGGTGCTGCTAAGCGCTTGCAAGGCTGAGACAAGGCATCCTCAGGATGGAAGACTTGAAGTTTGAAAAGTGATTTATTTGAGATAGAATATGGCGTGTTCCGACAAGCAGCATTGGCATCCAGCCAGTATCAGGGCTCTTTATCAAGGAGCATCAACGATTGTCTTGGGGTGCAGCAGGATACCTCAATAAACTGTCCTGACCATTGGATGCAATTGTATGAAAGCATAATGTGCTGATGAAGAGGCACAGCGACGCCAACACACAAATGCAGAGCAGATGTGTTCAGATCACCAGGCAGTGAGTTTTACCTCTGTCCGAGCAGGGCCTCTACGTGACTGAACCAGCGCGCTGCATGGGGGTAGTCTTTGCTGCTCGGTGCCGTTTCTAGGGCAGAGTATACCGCGAGATCGTCACGCGATGCCTGGTATCTGCAGAGAAGACACACACCATGTATCAGTACAATTTTGAAAGGATCAGCGAGGATGCATACGAGTTATATGGATGCAAGGATCTGCTATACACAGTGATATTAAAGAAACATGTGGCACCATATATCACGATCCAAGCACTGCAGTCAAACAGGCAAAGCACTCACCCCACAACATAGCTGCGAGTCAGCAGGTGGTCATTCAGTGCTTTCAAGCCATCAGGGCCATTGAGTGCAGGGAAAGACACCATCCTTGCGTTGTCAGCTGTACAGTGGATCGAGAATGTGTTGGGAATGTGAAAGAGGTCTGTGCGTGCTGAAAGATGCGCCGGAAGGCAGGCCACAAGCATCTAGAAGAGGGGTTTGCACTTAACACAATACGACTCAAAGCAGCGACAGAACGGCAGAAATCAGAAACGTTTCCTTCGGCAACCTGTCGGCCAAACCCGCCATCTAGCCTACGTCCAACCACCTGCACCTCCTTGCACATCGCTGAAGACCCCTACCGCAACTTCACTCAGCAGACGCCATCAATCAGAGTGGTGCGAAATTGAGGTCTCCTTTTGTTTGGGTTCTGTCGAGCAGTGATACAACCGACCTGTTATATTCTGCACTCGTGTGCAATGCTATGCGCGCGATTGTGACTCGCCTCAAAAGTTCCGGCTTGCTTGTGCCAAGATCACCCGGGGATCATAAACTTTACAGTGTTGGCCGCTTGCTGATTGAGAGCATTTACTGATATCTTTGTGCGCTGCAGGAAACCCGATCTTATAATGGCACAGGGGCGCAGCCCCCGCTGCGCTTTGTTGGCCGCCCTGGTACTCTGCCTGCTCGCCATCACCGCTCAGGCGGCGCGATCTGTCCCAGCACCTGCGCCAGCACCAGGGCCCAGTGTCGATTTCACCGCACCTTGTGTGAGTTTCACTCTATCGAAGTTGCTATTGATGGTCCCCAATTGCTGAGTGGAAGCGAGAAAGCGGAGCCTTCTGACTGCTGGTCAGCCGTGATATTAATACCTCCCAGTCGCTTTACTCGAAGGTGCCACACTGTGACTTCAAGGGACAAATATTGATGCTCTCACTGTGGCCGCGCAGAAGTGCAATCCAGCGTTTCAGGCTACCACAGGAGAGTGCAAGAAACTCTCGCTGGCCACACCATGGAGCTGCATGGTTGACCCTTCAAATCCCCATCCAGAGTACCCGCGCCCATATCTACAGCGCGCGAACTGGATGAGTTTGAACGGCATTTGGGACTGGGACCGCCTAGAGTGAGTGGATCTGCCTCATAATTTCTGAGTTCATCATCACCATTCACTCTTGCACAGCAAATTACTGTGACTGCAGTGCCCTGGCAAAAATCAATGACCTGTACTATGCGGAATCAGAACTGCATTCTTAAACTGCATGGCAAATATTAGAAAAGTAATTAGGGGTTCCATTGCATGATTATGCAGGTCTGTGACTAGCATTAGTAGTGATTTATCACCGGCGGCTGTTTGGCTCTGGACTGATACACTGTATGCTCTGTTGCAGGGGTTGGAAAACAGAGTTCACCCCAGCGGCTAGAAATTATTCATACGAGATTGTGGTGCCCTTTGCTCCGCCCTCTGACCTCTCAGGTATGACAGCATATCTCCGCGATCACACCTTCTGCCATGTTTACACATTCTGCCAGTGTGGCAAGTGGAAGCGATTCTGCTTGGGCTTTCTTACCAACACTGGATGCGCGACTCGCAGGTTTGGCGGCTCCATACATTAAAGATGGGTTTACCCGCATGGTTTACCACCGCACCTTCAAACTTCCCAAAGCATGGAGAAGCCTGCCCACAGCCCAGAATGTCATGCTTCATGTGGACCGTGTTGATTGGGAGGCAGAGGTATTTGTCAATGGGGTTACTGTGGGCCTCCACCGGGGCGCGTGAGTCACTTTCACACTGCTAAGGCATTACAGTCCACAGCACTAAATGTTGAAAACAATGCTGCAGAGTGAAAATGCTTTTCTGGGATTTGATCTTGGAAGTAGTCCGAGGCAAAAGAGACTGGTGGTTGCAGGTATAACCGATTCTCCATGGATATCACCTCCGCTCTTACGAAGAGCCGCACCGGGCAGCACGACCTTGTCATAAGGGTCTTTGATCCGAGTGAGTCAGCCCACATTGTCCTTGGAAAGCAGCGCATGCACCCAGATTCCACGATTTTTTACAAGGGAGTCGAAGGAATATGGGGCAGCGTTTGGCTGGAGCCGGTGAGTGTCCTCTGCCACTTTGCATCATGCAAACGAAAAGAAATGAACATCTGTGACCCACCTTATACCTGGATGCTGCACCATTTTTCATCGTCGTGGATAAGTTTTCCTCATGGTCATTATTAAATATCTTATTAGTCATCTTGTGATAATTGCCACGTGGTCAAGCGATGTGCAGAGTTTGTATTGTCTGTAACATGTGTGCGTGTTGCTCAGGTGTCCAAATCGGGTGTACAGAGGTTGGAATTTTCGCCCAACATCGACACAAGCTCGCTGAGGATCAAAGCAGTGGCGATTGATAGGAACGCTTCATCTGGAATGATCCTGGCAGTCACTGCCAAAGCTGATGGCGAGACGGTGAGCAGATCCACAGGCTTATACTCTGGCTGCAATTATCAATAGGAAGCCATGCGTTTCAACTTATCCAGAATCAGCAGTTTACTTCTCATTGGTGGTCCCGCATGGCAAGTGTTGGTGATCAGTTGGTCATCGCATAGGTGGCCTACGGAAATATTCTACAATACTTTCGCTCAGATTTCAAGGGTATGGAATTAGGATTCAGGGGAGGGGCCTTTATAGCAAAGATTGTTAAGGGGAATGCAAGGATGCATATAGGGTTTAGGGGCCAAGAGGGGCCAAACTTCTATTGGAACAAAAGTGTTATAACACTGTTTCCTGCGACAGGTGGCAACAGGACATGGAGTCCCAGGGACGCCTTTGGAAATTGCGATCCCAAATATGCGATTGTGGGCAGGGCGATCTGATCCTTTCCTCTACACGATCGAGGTTGACGTCACTGACAACTTCACACAGGTATGGTATTTCTTGGAACGTGCAAAAGGCACTTATTTCAATGCGAGTGCATGCATGCTGTCCACAGAAGACTGAGGTGACAGATGGAAGGCATGGACTATCTGGTGTGTCCATGATTCCCTTTGCATAATCACGTACCGTATTGAACCTTGTGTTACTCTGTGCACAGGAAGTGGTGGACCATGTTGAGAGCTCCGTTGGGATGAGAAAGTATTCCCTGGCACAAGTGGATCCCACCAGCCCTGACAGCCCCATCCGGATTTTCCTCAACAACAAGCCCCACACTCTATTCGGGTTCCTTGACCAGGTACGGTTGCGGTTATATAAGTTCAGCCATTTGTTCGTTTGCTATATTACTGAACCTGATGAGAGGCTCATTTCATCGTCCGGTCATGTAATGACATTATCCATGACTTTGATGCAGGGGTTCTGGCCTGATGGCAAATACACTGCCCCGACAGACGAGGCTCTGCTGTACGATATCCAGGCTGCAAAACTGATGGGAGCCAACGTTCTGCGCAAGCACATCAAAGTGGAACCTGACCGGTTCTACTACCATGCCGACAGGTATGCCATTTCTTTTCTGCCCCAGCTGACCTGATGCATCACACATACAATGCCTCTGAATTTTTCTAATGGCACTAGATTATGCACTCATGCAGACCATGACACAGTGGGTCACCAGCAATGTCCTGATATTGTGCTTGCTCATGTCTTCCTCTAATTTTGCAAGGGCACTACAATGTTCACTCATGCAGAATTTGACACAGTGGAACACCGGCAGTATCCTGATACTGTGCTTGCATGCAGGGAGGGTATAATCATCATCCAAGACATGCCAAGCATGTACTTTGCTGGTGATCTGCCGGGCAGGCTCCATCCAGAAATCCTGCCTGGAGAGAAGCAACAGTTTGAAGCCGAGTTCAAGCGCATGATCGAGGTGGGCCTGCCTGATGGCTGCAATGTATTCTCCTCATGCACATGTGCCACACACTTTAGATTCGCAATTTAAATTACCAGCGTGCAACCTGTTGACGGTGCTGCATCGCGATGAGCTCATCGTCTAAAAGGAATATAAACGGGCCTCACACGCACTTATGTGCGTGTACAGGATCACAGCGCTGTGACTTCCATTGGTTTGTACTATGCCTTCAATGAGGGCTGGGGCCAGTATGACACTCAGCGCATCGTTCAGATGGGCCATGACATGGACCCTTCAAGACTGTGGGGTGCCGCTTCCGGCTGGATTGACCCTCAGGACAGAACAGCAGACGATTTGAAGAAGGAATACGAGCACTACACCGGCTATGTGAGCCTTCTTCCCTTTGCAAAGTTGTCACAGCGTTAGAGTTATTTGATGGGCTTACAATTTTGAAAGAAGCAAACACTCATCACCTGCAGTCATTGACAGATTCAGCACATGTGAAGATCCTGCCAGGGGTGTATCTCAGTTGCAGGGGGCATAATCCGCTGCATAGTGATTTCTATTGTCAATGGTTTCAGGTGGGCGACGTCAAAGACGACCACAACTACCCAAACCCAGTCAGCACCGGGGCAACCTCGACCCGGGCATCCATTGTTGGGGAGTACGGCGGCATCGGCATGTGGCTTGAGGGTCACAATACAGTCTCTCGTTCAGACGCTGCGGAGAAGCCGGGCAATGGGCCATACGCGGACAACAGCACACAGCTGCAAGTGCGTCACTGCTTTTGACACTACATGCACCTGCTGCTGCAGATTGACAGCTGCTTCGCTCTGCTTCGCTCTGCTTTCAGAGTCATTCTATGCGGCAATTCACTGCTGAATTTTGTTCTGGCACAATCACAGGAGCAGTACTTGAAGCATCTGTCAACCATAAAGGACCTCGTGCAAGGGAGCACAGGGGTCAGTGCGGCCATATACACCCAGCTCACTGATGTGGACACTGAGCCTAATGGGATCATGTCCTATGACCGCAAGGTGAGTCACCTTTCAACACCGTACCAGAGCAGGCAGTTACGCAAGGCATTCGAATGCACTGTGTTTTTCATACCAGAATAATCGTCAGATGTTTGACATCATTGCTGGTGTATTTGCAGGTCATCAAGTTTGCTGACCTGGCGGTCATCCGAAAGAAGACTGAAGAGCTCCTGTCTGCGCCTGTCAATTAGATCCTACTTTGCATGTGGTCAAGCTTCAAGACGGAAATGTGTTTCTGCCAAGGCTGCTTTTTTTTTCAAGACTAGACAAGATCAAAAGCCGGTCATCAAATATGTAAAGAGCATGTGCAACGTTTTGGCATTCGAAGTGAACGCAAGCCAGACGAGGCCAGATTGGAAAATATTTGCTCAGAACGAGAGTGCGATCAAAATGCGAAACGCAATGGTCGAGGCTCTATCGCCGTGCCAAGGCAAGAGTATCGAAAGCCATTTCGGTAGTATGATGACATGGGTGACTCAGCTTCCAGCAGCTTCCTGACTTCGAAGCACGCAGCATGCCTTCCAAACTAGGATTGAAAAATCCAAGATATTGCTTCATTGTGCAGGCAAGCTAGATTAAGCTGCCCTGCAGCCGTGCTACATCAAGTTTTGTGAAGGCTCGTGATGAATGCAATAGCCAGATCCTGTTAGAGAAGACATGCAAGGCAGGCTATTGTGTGAGGGGCAGGCACCCTGTGTGGGATGGCCACTTCTGTACTACTCACTTGATTGCTTACAGAAAGAGCCAGTTAACACCAGTAGAATTCAGTGGCAGGTGAATGCATGTGAATGTTCAGGAACCAAATTGCCTTGCGCATAATAGAGCAGCTCCGAACGGTGGCACGAAAATGCAATCTGGAACCCGAACCAACGTACGCGTCCCCCTTCTACAGGTTGCCAAGCAACACCCTAAACACTATCACCCATTCAGCACATTTGCTGCATTCCAGACCTTCTGCACTTCTCACAGCCTTGTGACAGCCTTGTGCCACTTTAAAGGATTCAGTCTGGAATCAAAAATGAAAGAAATGCTCTAATGACTGCAGAACTCTGTGCATGACCTATCCACCCTATTCAAACGGGGCAGTCGTGTAATTGCTGCTATGACTCACTCACTCCTGAAGTGCGTTGACAAGGTTCTTGATTTCGTCCCTCACAAGATCTTGATCATCGTACTTCAGCACCTGCGCAGCAGAGACATTCCCAATCAGCAGCCCATACATGAGTCATCACTGCATTGGAGGCTCACGTGCAACAATATGGTTGCCAGGACTTACTAATAGCTAGTAGCCGGGCGGGGGACCGTTGTTACAGCCAGCATGCATTAGCAGCTGTCAGCAGCCAGTTACCATGAGTAGTCATATTGGTCACCATGGTTAGTCATTACAAGAGGTCCAGTCAGCACCTTGCGGTCATAGGTGAAGATGCCGTTGACTTCTCCCTCCACGTCAGTGAGCTGAGTGTAGATGGCAGCACTTAGGCCAGTACTGGCCTTAACCAGCTTGACCCCATTGTGCAACAGCTCAATGAAGCGTGCCTGCCAGCCGTTCAGACAAAACACGTGTCAGATGCCGAGCTGAATGCCTCTTGTGAAGCGGCACAATTCCCCAGTGCATCATGCAGCCATGCTGGGAGTGCCCTGACAGGCACCTTAAAATGGATACATTCCGAATACCATAGTTACCATAAAGGACGTGCAAGAAAAGGAGTTTTAATGGTTGCATTGAAAGCCGCAGTGCAGCTGCTGGACCTCATCTCTGACAGGCAAAGCTCTCTGAATTGTTTCAAAGTGGTACAAGTGTAGAAGGGCAGAAAATACAAGGGGGGAATTAGAAGGTGGGCACCTGCAGCATGGTGGAGTTTTCAACGTCGCTTCCGCTTGAGTCATCCCTGGAGGCCCACGAGTGCCCGTCCACGTACATCTTGATGCCTCCGTACTCCCCGTTTACGGAGGCACGGGTCGTTGTAGCCCCGGAGCTGTACGGGCCGGGGTACTTGTGATCATCCCGGACCTCACCGACCTACACAATACCACAGAAATTTGTCTGAATGTTGCATACTTGAGCTCCGCAATCTGTCAGCGCTCTTTACAAGCCATAAGATGCTTGCACATCAAGCATCCAACTGATGTTGCATGTACAGCTCCAGACAGCACGTGCTGATGAGTACGGCAAATATTCTTAATACTCCAAGGAGAGCCTGTCACACTGCAGTTAGCTTTCGCCAATCTGCTTCTTGCCGTCTTGAAAGCCATCTTGGAAGCAACTGAGTACAGCATGCACATCAAGGTGCCAAGCTTGAGCGCAACACAAGAGCTTGAGGCGAAGAGAGACAGGAGAGCCGCGCACATAGCCGGTGTAGTGCTGGTACTTGGCGCCCTTGTCAGCGGTGATGTCCTGGGGGTCCACCCAGCCAGAGGCGGCCCCCCACAATCGCGAGGGGTCCTGGCTGTGGGCTGCCTGCACCACCTTTTGTGTGTCGTACTGGCCCCAGCCCTCGTTGAATGTGTAGTACTGGATGATGCTCGGGAAGGACAGGTGCTCCTGCGCATGCAAAAAACCTTCCCTCATGCTCAGGCCAAATCCCTTGTGCAAGTCTTACAGGAAACGCATCTCCGATCTGGCCTTGTAATGCACTTGGGCAGTTTTGATCCGATCAATGATGATCACACTTTCCATGTACGACTGCTGTCAGCTTTAGCTTGAGCGAATCTGGGAGTTCCATGGCTGTCCTTCACTTAAGGCAACTTGGAAAGCTTGTTGCCTACTGGGCGTTTCAAATTGCACAGCAAAAAATCAGAAGCAAAGATGGCAGAAGAAAAGAATGGTTCACCTCGATCATGCGGGTGAGCTCGTGGGTGTGCTGAGCCTTCTCCTGGGGGTGGCGGTAGTATAGACCATCATTGAAGGGGTCTTCCCAGAACAAGCTGGGCATGTCTTGCCACACCAGCATGCCCAACCTGCAACCCCAAACACGCAGCCACTCTCAATCAGCCATACACAAGCACTCCAATCCGTGGTCACTTTACCACGACACATGACAACCGCCCTCCATCCAGCAATGCACAAGCAGTCAGACTCCTGGTGATCATGTCAGGAACTTTAGGTGCTCTGTCACACTTGTAACAAGAGCGGCTGGTTTGGGAATATCTTCCTCTAATTGATGACTCCCTGCTGCAGCTCATGCAAGGGCACAACCACCTGCAGACCAGGATGCATTCTGATGTGATGTATCCGCAAGAGCACTGAGCGCAGACGAGGTTTAAAGGTGCACTCACTTGTCTGCGCAGTAGTACCAGCGATCCGGCTCCACCTTGATGTGCTTGCGGAGAGTGGTGAAACCCAGCCGCAGTGCCTCCTGGATGTCCCAGCACAAGGCCTCCTCCGTCGGCGCTGTGTAGAGGCCATCCGGCCAGAAGCCCTGCAAATGCATCACAGATGAGTAGATTAACAAGTGAGGCAATGCGCAGCATACAACAGCTCAACAAGCTGTGCTGCCCGCTACTGTCTGCACATGCCAGCACATGCGCGCACATGAATGTTTGTACAGGCAGGGCCAATAAAATACAATTCCATATTTCAGTCACTTCTAGTACAGGCCGTAGAGCTAGAAAAACACCCTTCAGTGCTGCAAGCCATTTAATAGAGCAACCCGGGGACCTGAATGTCTATTCCATGTAACCAAGCATGCAAAGCAGGCCTGCACAGATCAACTTGCAGAACCCCTATCTGTGCGAGCAACCGAATTAGATTGAGGGAGTATATGATACAATGTAGATTTGGCGAGGGAGTAAGCAAGGAAAGGGGAAATGCCTGGTCGAGGAGGCCCAGCTGGGTGATGGGCTTGTTGTTAAGCCAGATGACCATGGGCCTGTTATTGGGCAGCGGGGCAATGTGTGCCTTGCGCATGCCAAAGTAGCCCTTTACAGTGTCCTGCGCCTCCTGCACCCAGCAGTGCACAAAGTTAATCTCCCATTCAAGGGCTGCACGTGTGGGTAAAAATACGGGTGAAGCAGAAGTGCAGATTGTGCCATTACACATTGCTAAACGTATTCTCCTTCCCAAGGTGCAGCAACAAGCCCCATGCAGCCAAACGTATACATGTCAGCAATATGACCTTCCCTTTGAAGTGCAAGTTTCAGCACAGACTTACACACACCAGCAACTTATCAGCGTGTGAAGGGGCTCATGCCTGCGTTTGACAACCAATACACTGGTGTGAAAACCATGCAACCATGTATTGGCAAGTACAGATGGTGGTCAGTGCGTGCCTGCGTCTGATAGTTGGCCACGGCTGTGGACTTGGCTGCGGTGGAGTTGGCGGCTGCCGGGTAGAGGCTGACTTCAATGTCGTACAGGAATGGCTCCCCTCCAAAGATGACAGGGCTCCACAGGCGCGGGTTGGGCAGGCTCAGGTTGAACGGCCTGCCCACTATTCCCTCACCAAAGGATACCTGCACATTCACAATGTGCTCACGCATTGCACCTTCATGCAGATTTCATCTGCCCTGCTCAAGAGAAAATTACGCAGGCCGGACAGATGCTTGTGAGCCGCTCGTCTCTTGGCAGAAATGCTGCAGCAGTGGGAGCATTAATTGTTCTATTGACAGCCCAATGACTGAGAGATTGTTGCAATCGCGTGACACTCATGCAAATAAGAAAAGTACCATTTCTTTGTCGGAAAGCTAGTAGCAGGGGTTTGCGCTGCAAGTGCTGATGTGGTGCATGCATGGCATGCGATCCAGAAGAGGTCACACGTGCGGGTCTGCGAGGGCGTCACCTTCTTGCCGTCCTCGATGGCTGCCACGCGGACGGGCATGCCGAGCGCCTGCTTGTTGCCCTGAACAGTCACGCTCAGATGCTGCGCGTCGATGTCCGGGATCATGTCGAGGCGGCTGATGTAAGCCTCCGACACCTGCGCGCACATGCTGGCACATGACCAATCGCTTCTGGTCCAAGCCTCCTGGCTGACCCGCTGTGAAGTAGAAACATGTGCCTCTGTCTGCAGCTCTCAGTCGCATGCAGAGCCCATGTGGCTAAAAAAAGAGACAGCTAGCGGCTTGAAGGAAGTGGGCCAGCCCTTGAGATTTCATATGGCATGTACAGCTCAGATGCAGAATTGCCCAATTTCAAGAAGGGCAATGTCACCTTGCTGCAGCCGGGGTTACCCTTGCAGCCAGGGAAGAGATTTTAAACATTCACACTGATGCAAGAGGAGGGAAAAAACTCACCCGCTCCAGCCAGACGGTCTGCCAGATGCCCTCTGTTCCCACATACCAGATGTCCTTCTTCACTGGACTCTTCCGCTGCTTGCCCAGGGGAATGTGGGCGCTGTCTGTTGGGTCGTACACTCGCGCTATCAGCTCGTGCTGACCGCCGTTGCCATGTTTCAGTGCGTCGGTGATGTCCACAGCAAACTTGTCATACCTGCACCAACACAAGTTCACTCTCAGCATCTGTCCGTGTCACTCCCCAGGCCCTGCATAATGAAGACAGGAGTCAATGCAACATCTGTCAGCAGCTCAGGATTCTGAAACTTGGTCTCTGGAAAAGAGGTGCCACTGATGTATGGCAGCACCACTTAATGCACAAAGTTCCCTGTGCATTCATGTCAGGAACCCAGGAAGGGTCCACAGCAAAGGACACGGGACAATGCAGGTATGCTGCACATTTATGAAAACAATATTCAACAATGCATGCATAAATTGAGGAGTGTCTGGATTCGCACCCGCCATTGTGCTGTGGGAATTCCACTCCGTTCACCCAGACCTGGGCTTGCCAGTCCACAGCGCCAAAGTGCAGCACCGTGCGCGAGGCGTTGCGCAGGTTCCGCCAGCTTCCCGGCAGCTGGAAGCTGCGTCGATACCACATGTGGGTCACCCCCACCCTGTACGGGTCCTCCACCCCTGCACGCCACATCAGCCGCCACGTCAGCGCATCACTACTTAGTCATCCTTACAGCACATGCAGATTGAAGCCCGAGGCACTTTCCTGCGGTCTGTCCTGCTCAACAAAAATTTGGCTGTGGAAGTGGACACTAAAAGTATCTCATAGCAGGCTGCATTGCTTTGTCCAAAGGTAGTACAAGTGACAAAGGCGGCTGCTCAGATCTGAGCGGCATCTCCTGGCATTATTGTGCTTTTCCCTGGAGGAGCAACAGAGGAAAAGTATGCAGTTTGCAGGCGCGGTTAGTAATGGAGGGGCGGACCTGACAGGTCAGCGCGCACGCCGAAGGGAACCACGATCTTGCGGGCCAGTGTTCTGTTGATGGGCGGCGCGCCATCCTCCCAGCCCCTGCAGCCAGATAAGAGATGCCCGGATTCAAACGCCAGCACGACAGAAATAATCACACAGAATTAACCACACACTTGTGCTCCTTGCAGCTGATCAACTTGAGGCGCCCAGAAAACAGCTGGGCATGGCTGCCATATCTTGAGCAGAAGGCAAAGGCACTGTAAGACTCCTTTGCAAATGCTTTGGGTGCAGCTCAGCCCAGAATCAAAGCTCGACGCAGGCAATTTGTTTCAGCAGTGATTGCTACAGCATTGGGTGGCAGAGGGGGGGACTTACACATTTGCTTCCCACTCCCAGATGCCGTTCAGGTTGATCCAGGTGTCGTTGCCCCGCAGCATCTGGGGCCGTGGGTACATCTGGTGTGGCTTGTAGGGGTCCACATCACAGGCAAACCTTGATGGCAGCCTGAACGGCTTGCACTCGCCCGTGAGCGCCTTGATGGACGGGTTGCAGTCCTGCATAGCCACAGCAGCACTTGCTCAGACTTCTGTGACGCTGTGAGCAACAATTGCCAGCATGTGCCTGTCATGACAGGCTTTGCGAAGGAAGTTTGGCAGAAGAGAAATTGTCATCGCTGATGCGCATGAGAGGCAGCGTACAGCGACCAGCGTTTGCAATCCTGACATGGTGTTTTGGGATTGCTGACAAGGGCAGTGGCACAGACAGCCCTGCCGAGAGTGACGCGGCTGTAAGAGCCAACGCTATGCTCTGGCCCTCTGTGCTCTGGGTTCACCATCACAACAATCAATATTATTATAAACAGAGAGGCAGTAATGCTGGTGAGGAGGATTCGACACTTACGCAGTTGTCGACCGGAGCAGAAGATGGCGCTGGGACGGGGGCAGGCGCAGTTCGACCGGAAACGAGCGTGACAGTTACGAGCACCACGGCAGCCGCCCAGCTATAGGCAGTCGGCGGCATGGGGGCGGATGAACGAAAGTTGTACTCAGTGGCCGCCTGCAGAGCAGAGGGATGTCCTTTAAGCTCGACTGAGATCGCCATATCTGATCGAATTAGCACCTCTTCAAACAATCATCAATTTGGTACTCGTTTCTTGTGTGCACCGCAGCAGGAACGAAATCAACGCCCCTGACAATTATTGAAAGCCACCGGCAGATCATGTCCATGGGCTCGCCAATACCAGGTATATTGTAGCCAGCTGATAACGCAAACCCTCGTAGATGAGCTTGAGATTTATATTATGAAGTTTTGTTTACAATCAATCGATACATGTGCCTATATCAGCACCTCGCGAGATGAACCAGATCAACCAGATCAAGGGGTGCCACTTACTCTGAACGGTCTGGGCTGGGTTTCAGTCGTGACGTGCGGCTAGAAGAACATTCTGAATCACATATTGGTTGTTCCCATTCATCATTACTGCACATTCAGCTGTCCTGAGCCCAGTCGCCGACTTCATATTTCCACCCTAGATAAAGTAACACCCCGGGCAGCCTGAAGAGGCTTTCAATTTACCAAAGCCGAAGAAGAGGCTTCGCCATGTTTTAAGGAATCCTTTTGCCGCATTGTCCCTGTGGTGTGTCCCTTTCAGACTTCATACATTAGCTGCAGCCATGTACAACCCAAAATGGGTTACCCATTATATTAGTGGCAAAAGAATTGAGCCCAGCAGAGTGGAGTTGGGGCAATCTTGTGGAGCCACTTGCGACTACCATCGCATGGGCACAAATGGTATATTACATTCTGTCTGATGCGTTGAATATGCAAGAGATCTCCAGAAGTATCTTGACACCAATACAAGTGACTCACCAGTCGGACCTTCAGGGAAAAACGGCGACCCTGAGTCAACTATGGGGATATGATGCCTTCAATCGCAGATGGCATTCTTGCAATCAATTATAACAGCCATTCCTGTCTGCTCACAACACTCTGCAGCAGTATCATGCAAATGTTGCAGTCCATCAAGAGTTCTACTCCAGTAGTGGCCAGCCAAAAAATCCTCAAATCAGGAACACAGATTACGTGCCTGCAAACGAGCCTCAGGCAACTCTGCACTGATTGTCTCTGCAAGCAATCAGCACTTAAGCCAAACAGAGGGGGCTGAGATCACCCCTGCTTTTAGACCAGTATCAGAGGGCAGGCTCCTGCCCCCGCGTGTCCCTAACTTCACTGCTACTGGCTACCATAAAGTTTGCATACAAGGACGGACGACCTGTTCACATGAGCATCCGGCCATCAATGCTTAGATGCACCCGAGAGCAATATACCAGGGCAACATTAATGCCATTACTTCAAATAGTGTCAAGCAGTGTAGTGAGTCAATATTGTTTGCTTTCCTCTCTCATGCGCTTCGATTCATAACAAGGAAATTACAGGACAATGGCTGCCGTGCATTACTCTGCCGATCAGTAATTGCTGCGGAGGAACAATCTGTCGACAACTGATGTGGACATCAACAGCCTGGGACTTTAGTAAAAAGTCTTCTAGAAGATGCCACAGCCTCTGACTAACCACCATTGTTACCACCTAATCAGGATAGCCTAGGGCGTTGTTATATCTAGTGTGCGAATATGAAGGCTGCTACAAGGCTCAGAACAGCAAACAAACTTTTGGTGAACGTTGTTGGTACACCGGAGAATGCACAATGGACTTGTAAGACACTTCTTTACTTCTTGATCACCACTGAAGCCCAGCCAAGCATCAAGCTCCGTGTGGCGCATCGTTGATCTCCTTCATCTCCTTCACCTGGTGAGCTGTTGGCATACTCACGTTTGTCCATTATGTAGGTTCTAACATTGAGTAGCTTATAGGTGGTGATTTAATTGGATCACTGAGGCTTTTAATGATAAAATTTCGTAAGCCGGCAATTATGGCGATGCCGGCGATGATGGCGATGGTGTGCCTCTATGGCCTTGGGGTCCTATTGGGCCGCCACCGTCCTGATCTGATGAAAGCTTCGTTGATATAAGAGAAGAACGATACAAAATTTAAGGTTCAAGTTCACGGGTATCCTTCCGACAGTGAGTTCACTGCACAATTGCCAGTGGTATCGTCAAGCAACGAGGAGTGATCCTTCTGATAGTTTCAGACGTGCTCAGTTGTTTGCGGCAGCAGAACACTACACGAATATCTGGTTGATTGAAGGGTTTGTGTGCGCGCTTTTGATAATGGCGATTGCAGCCTCCCTTCACAAATCCCACCGCTGTGCAGGCGATCTGCTCGGGGCCAGTCCAACCTTCGTTGGAAAGACTCCATGGCGCGGCACGCCTATATCCAGGCAGCTGCCGTGGTACTGGTGTCGTGCACCCTCGTCTACGGTCGACCTTCACCTGCTCCCGCGCCATCTTCGACGGACTTCGCCCCAGTGCCAGCATCGGCTCCTCCGGAGAACTGCGTAAGTGCCGAATCCTCTTCGCCAGCGGCATAGCTTTTTCACATATATTTCTCGTGACAGGGTTGTCTTGCTGCAGCTCCTGTCAGCTTGCACTCAGCTCAATATACACCAGGCTTCCTTTGCACTGCCTGTCATGAGCGGCACAACCTGGCAGTTGTTGCTCACAGCATCACAGAAGTCTGAGCAAATGCTGCTGTGCCCGGTGCAGGACTGCAATCCTTCCATCAAGGCGCTGACTGGCGAGTGCAAGCCGTTCAGGCTGGCCTCAAAGTTTGCCTGTGATGTGGACCCCTACAAGCCACACCAGATGTACCCCCGGCCACAGATGCTGAGGGGCAACGACACCTGGATCAACCTGAACGGCATCTGGGAGTGGGAGGCCAATGTGTAAGCCCCCCCCTCCTTTCTGCCACCCAATGCTGTAGCAATCACTGCTGTAACAAAGTGCCTGCGGTGAGCTTTAATTCTAACTGAGCTGCACCCAAAGCATTTGCAAAGGAGTCTTACAGTGCCTTCGCCTTCTGCTCAAAATATGTCAGCCATGCTCAGCTGTTTCCAGGCGCCTCAAGTTGACCAGCTGCGAGGAGCACGCATGTGTGGTTGTATCTGCATGGTTGTTTCTGTCGTGCTGGCGTTTAATAAAGGGTCTTTTGGCTGACTGCAGGGGCTGGGAGGATGGCGCGCCGCCCATCAACAGAACACTGGCCCGCAAGATCGTGGTTCCCTTCGGCGTGCGCGCTGACCTGTCAGGTCCGGCCCTCCTTACCGCGCCTGCAAACTGCATCTATTGGCCCTGTTGCTGGCTCCAGCTTGTACTGCCTTTGGACAAGGCAAAGCAGCCTGCCAACCCCTCTTTTTGGTGTCCTCTGTTAGGGCTCCCTGTTTCTGTTGAGCAGGACAGGCCGCAGCAAAGTGCCTCAGAGCTTCAAAGTGCATGTGACGCAAAGCGCATGACTCAGCAATGCGCTTATGTGGAGGATGATGTGGCGTGCAGGGGTGGAGGACCCCTACAGGGTGGGGGTGACCCACATGTGGTATCGACGCAGCTTCCAGCTGCCCAGCAGCTGGCGGAACCTGCGCAACGCCGCTCGCACGGTGCTGCACTTTGGCGCCGTGGACTGGCAAGCCCAGGTCTGGGTGAATGGAGTGGAATTCCCACAGCACAATGGCGGGTGCGCAGCCAAACACCCTTCCCATATTTAACATGCAGCTGAGGACTTTGTAATGGTTAAGATAATGCGTTCCTGCAGTGTCCTGTAATATCTCCTGGGCAGCCTAACGGGCTGCAGATCTGCATCCGCGACTCTTCAGCGGTGCTGCCATCCCTTACTGGCACCACGGTTGCAGATTGCACCACGGCTAGATTGTGTTGCTCTTCACAGCCATTCTTGTCTCACACTGCGGGGTCCGTTCTCAGGTATCATAAAAGCGATTGCTGACAGGGACACTCTCGTGTTTCTTGCAGGTATGACAAGTTTGCTGTGGACATCACCGACGCACTGAAACATGGCAACGGCGGTAAGCACGAGCTGATAGTGCGAGTGTACGACCCAACAGACAGCGCCCACATCCCCTTGGGCAAGCAGCGCAAGAACAACGGAGGCATCTTTTACATGGGCACCGAGGGAATCTGGCAGACCGTCTGGCTGGAGCGGGTGTGGTTTCACCTCCCTTGCATCAGTGTAGATCTTTTAGAGGTTTACACCCTGTTCCCCTGCTCCAACTGCAGCCAAGGGGCAATTCGCGATCTTTGGTAGCAGCAACAAGCTGATGTCCAGCAAGAATCTCCCGGTGTGTCTGAGCAGTACAAGCAATTAAGGCCCACTTCCTTTAAGCCTTTACCTGTCTCCCTTGTCAGCCTCATGGGCTCTGCATGCGAGTAACAGTCACAGAGAAAGGGGAAGATTTCTGCTTTGTGCGGGTGTTTAGCCGTCAGGCCTGTTCAAGCGAGCCAGTGGTCATGTGCTGGCATGTGCGTGCAGGTGTCGGAGGCTTACATAAGCCGCCTGGACATGATCCCGGACGTCGACGCGGAGCTTCTGAGCGTGACTGTTCAGGGCAACAAGCATGCGCTCGGCATGCCCGTCCGCGTGGCAGCCATCGAGGACGGCAAGAAGGTGACGCCCTCGCAGACCCGTGCATATTGCTTGTTTAGGCTCGTATGCCATGCACGCGCCCCGTCAGCACTTGCAGCACTGACTAAGAACCTGCACAGCCGCCCATGCCATCAGCTTTTTTTACTTCAATGCAGCACTTATATTTTTCTGCATCATCGGATTGCAGCATTCCGGCGGTCACAGGCCGTCAACAGCGCATACAATGCCTCCTCTTCGCCACAGCATTTTTTGCCACAAGAAGAGTTGCTCTGCATGCGTGGTTTTCCGTTGATTTGGGCAGGAGAGAATTGCACAAGATGGGTGGCTGGGTCTGAGCACACTCTGGACATGCAATGTGCAGGTGTCCTTTGGAGAGGAAGTGGTGGGCAGGCCGTTCAACCTGAGCCTGCCCAACCCGCGCCTGTGGAGCCCTGTCATCTTCGGGGGCGAGCCTTTCCTGTACGACATCGAAGTCAGCCTCTACCCGGCAGCCACCAACTCCACCGCAGCCAAGTCCACAGCCAAGTCCACAGCCGTGGCCAACTATCAGACCCAGGCATGCCTCTATTGAGCCCTTCAACTTGCTAATATTTTCATTGCGTTCACAGCAGTGTGTGCTGTAAACAGAGGGCCACGTCAGCATGCATGCATGTGGCTGCTAGGGACACTTTTCAGACTTGTAATTTTTGAATACTTTTTAATACAAATTTTGATTGTGGTTCCTCTGCCAGGGTATGTTGCTGCACCCAGGGAAGGTCCAACAGTGCATCTTGATGTCCTTGTCAGGGTGGGACACTGCTGCATCAGCAGCTGAGTTGAAGCATCAAATGCTGAGGTGGTTGCACTGCTGCTGGGTGCAGGATGCGCTGGACACTGTGAAGGGCTACTTTGGGATGCGCAAGGCACACATAGCCCCGCTGCCCAATAACGGGCCCATGGTAATCTGGCTCAACAACAAGCCCATCACCCAAGTGGGCCTCCTTGACCAGGTCAGCTCTCTCCCTCGCTATCTTATGAACTCTGGATAGTGTCATTTGTTCCTTGCAAGCGGCTGCAAAGACAGAGACTTTGTGAATCGCTGAATGAGCGGGCTTTTCTCTTGAAGCGCAGCTCTAACATTCAGCGCGCTCCCTTCCCTTTATTAAGCAGAGTGCACCACTGGAATGTCTTTGGCGACATCCTGCATGAGAAGTTTGCATGTGCCGGCATGTGGGAATTGCCGCGGTCAGCATCGTTTGATGAAGCTACCATTTGCAGCGCATCGAGCATCACCTCTCTCGTCAGGAAACTTGCGTGTGACGTAAGCATGACATCATTTCTGCATTAACAGGGGTACTGGCCGGATGGGCTCTACACAGCGCCGACAGAGGAGGCCCTGTGCTGGGACATCCAGGAGGCGCTGCGGCTGGGCTTCACTACTCTCAGAAAACACATCAAGGTGGAGCCGGATCGCTGGTACTACTGCGCAGACAAGTGAGTGCACCTCTTCCTCCCATTCAAGTCTACAAGTCATTGCTCTCCTGGCAAACCATACAGTGTGCTCAAGCCGCATGCTGGAAGTGGTATAAACATTTAAATTAACTTCTTGGGCTGCAACTGTTGCTGCCTCAAGTGCTTTGCAGCACCAGCCACAAATGGCTCAATGACAAAGAAGTGGTCATATTCCTATTAGGTGGTTTTCAGTGTCAGGGATAGAGTTGACAGGCGTGTTACTGGCAGCGAGTACAAGTTAGTCAGTAACAACTTGTGTAACGGGTGTGCAGGTTGGGCATGCTGGTGTGGCAGGACATGCCCGCCATGTTCTGGGAGGATCCCTTCAACGACGGCGTCTACTACCGCCACCCCCAGGAGAAGGCACAGCACACCCACGAACTCACCCGCATGATCGAGGTATTTCCTTGTTATTTTCTGCTGCTTTTGGTAGTGATTTTTCTGGAAATCTCAAAGTCCCACTTGGCAGGGCTAAGGATCTGAATTTTGCCGCAAGTAGACTTCACCTAAGGATATCTATAGTTGTCTCAAGCCCATGTTGACTGCAATCTCAGCTGGGAAACTGCAATTCAAAGGCTCTCAAGCAGGTCGCAGAAAGCCTTTCTGCAGATAATCAGGTCAAGACACGTGCATGGGTGGTTCAGCTTTAATCGCTCAGGGTTTTCAGGAGAGTCTAATATTTTCTCTATTTTCTAATTCTCTATAACAAAGAAGCGCAGAGAATTTCAGGAGAGTCTTGTTTGCATGCACAGGAGCACCTGTCATTCCCGAGCATCATCCAGTACTACACATTCAACGAAGGCTGGGGCCAGTACGACACTCGAAAGGCGGTGCAGGCAGCCCACAGCCAGGACCCCTCGCGTTTGTGGGGGGCCGCCTCTGCCTGGGTGGACCCCCAGGACATCACAGCGGACAAGGGCGCCAAGTACCAGCACTACACCGGCTATGTACGCGCCCTTTCTCAATCTCACTGCCTGCATACTGTCCTGTCTTGCCATGCTTTCACAAGCTTTGCAGGTGCTTGTGACACCGCGTGATTCAACTGGGCCGAAGGTCAAGCCATGGTGCACAGCATCAGCAAAGTGTCCTCCATACAGTGTTGGTTATTGTGCATTTTATGAGATATTAGTAATAGGAAAATTATACTCCAGAGTACAGGAAGCCTTAGCTGTGCATATCAGAAGGGCTCAAGTGCGCTGGCAGATTGCAGATCCCAAAAATGCTTGGATTAAGTGTTCTCCTGTGGTGTTGTGCAGGTTGGGGAAATCCGGGATGACCACATGTACCCCGGCCCGTACAGCTCCGGTGCTACGGAGACCCGCGCGTCCGTAAACGGGGAGTACGGGGGCCTCGCCCTGTACTATGACGGGCACTCGTGGACTTCCAGGGACGCTGCTATTAAGGACCGTGGACAGGCAGACGCCGGGCAGCTGCAGGCACGCATACCTTGGCTTTCTCTTTGTACTTTATCAATCTCCTGCACTTGTTTCCGTTCCTCAGTATCCCAGAGGGCTTCGGCTGAGAAAACTGAGGGAAAGCTTGCATTCCAGTGTGGGTTGCTGCCTGTGAATTTGTCTTCACATATTCTGCCAGAACTACATGCATGGGTTCCTGTTGTCTGGTGTTATCATATCTGACAGGCATGCTTTCTGTGTTTGCTTGCAGGCAACATTCATAGATCTGTTGCATCGTGCGAGCGATCTGGTCAAGGCCAGCACTGGGCTGAGTGCTGCCATCTACACGCAGCTCACTGACGTGGAGGCAGAGGTCAACGGCATCCTCACCTACGACCGCAAGGTGCTGACTGGACTCTCCCACCATGACTACCCTCGTTGACTCATATGAATAATCCTGCTGAAACTCTGCTGCTGGCTGCTAGTGCTTCCTGCCTGTGACAACAGGTCCTGCATTCCAGGCCAAGTCGTGGCATGTGTGCCTCTGCGTGCGAGCTTCCAATGCAGGGGTTCTCTCATAATTGTGACAAATCGGCAAAACAAAGCGGTGACTAATTCATGGGCTCAAGATCTGCTGTGTCTCTGCTGTGCAGGTGTTGAAGCTTGGCGATGCGGGTCTTGTCAGGGATGAGATCAAGAAGGTTGTCAACTCGCTCAATGCCTGAGCTGATTGCAGCAGGCAATGATGGCTGCGCCTTGGAACGAGGGGTTGATTTTAACTATTCAAAGGCAAAGTTCTGAACTTTCAGTGGAAGCACAATGTTCGGTATTCAGCATTATTGTTGCCCTGCAGTGGCTTCGGCATAGTAACTATTCTGTGTAATTGCTATGAGTGAGTCCTGGCAAGTTTAAGCTAGAACGCAGTGCAAATTTGAAGAATTGCCTTGCTTCGCGGTTTGAGCCTGCATGCAATGTAATAAGGTCCTAGCTTCTGGATACTGCACTGCATGCTGACTGCCTTGTCCGTGCTTTTCAGAACACATAGAGCGTTGAAATGAGGTGGTGCACATGCTTTCACTTAGCATTCAGACTCAGGATTCCCCAGCGACAAACCACACGGTAACATTGTTCACTGAATAGCTTCAGATATTTGCTTCTGTTCTGGAACCATGCAACAGCTTCTTACTAATAAGGGCCCCACTTATTCAGCATTTCCCTTCTGTGCTGACTGATCCAAGAAGGAAATTCAGTTTCCAGCATTAAGCTGATGGAGCCCAGATGGGCCTCAGCAACGGCAACATCCCAAGGATTAACTGCCCAGCACCCTGGACCATGCTTTTTCGTTCGTATATCAGCGCATTAATCTACTCCAGACATGTTAAACTGCAAGTTTCCGTAATCCAGCAATCTCACCGGTAAACGTGACCGTTGCCAAAGGAGGTGGAGGGTACAAATCCTAAAGCCCTGACTATTACCCTGATGTTTACTTGTCTGCCCTTTCTGGGTTTTCCTGCATGACACCCTCAACGTCACCTCCCAAAGGGGGGTATTGCGGAAAGAGATCATGCTACTGTGCAACTACGATGTGCTACTGGCAGTGAGAAGTTGTCACCCTCAATCACAGAAAGGCTTGAATCCAATCGGCGCCCCATCCCTGATGTCACTGACCGCACGAATGCCCCCAAAGAAAGCCGTCAGCACCGTCCTGCACCCACATGCCATACATCCATTAGCCGTTTGGCAACTTGCGCAGGGACAGGCAAGCACAACAGCAGTTCATATTGCTTGAGCGCGCCAACAGAGGCCTTGTCTTGCTCTCCCGAAACACTGTATGCGCTTTCACACAGCTTCCAATCTCACAGAACACACCGACTTATTGTAATCATTGTTATTAAAATTGTTTTTAAATTTATTCTTGCTGTCATTATTGAACGCCTTTCCTGCCAGAAGGCAAGGTACGTCCTGCAGAAAAACTGCATGGGTTCATCAGTGGTTCAATGATACACGGAAGGGGTGACTGTGAGATGACTCACCCTGCGATGATGAGAGCTGACAGCAGCAGCACGATGATGCTGACTCGTCCAGAAGCTCTGATGATGCGTCCCACCACAGTCACTCCTGCACAGCCGATCTCACAAGAATCAGAGCGCCGCATTCTACTGCCACTGCGGCAACTGTGCATCTCAAGCTTGAGCTTGCGCAGAGATGGCGCCATAAGAAATGCCCAGCGTGCCCGCTCCGCACGTGTAGAATGAGGCCAGATGCAGTGTGCATAGGGCGCCATCTCAAGCCTGTGCAGAGCTTACATCTCTTTCAGCACATTCTCTGTGAAGTTGAAGCCAAATGAGGGTCAATGCTCTGCCCGTAGAGTACACACATCAAAGGCTGCTGGACGCCACACTGAAAGCCCCTCGGCATGCAAGTGTCTCTTGCAGGCGGGCACAACAGAAATTCTGATTTTTATCGTTACGATTATTGTTTTAATTAATTAAAATAATGATTGTAATCTAATTCAATTTTTAAAAATTATTTTAATTGCTATAAATCGGCACGCTGTTTCTGCCAGAGGCATGGTGCGACTGCAGACAGATTGCATGCAGGGCTGGAGAGGGTGAATGAGGTAATGGGACTGGAGGGGGTGAATGTCGAAGAGGATTGCAAACCTATGAGGGAGGCAGCGAAACAGAGGGGTGCGAGGACAAGGGCGTAGCTGGTGTTGAGCAGGCCCTGGAAGTAGAAGGACAGCGCGATGGCCGACGAGGTGAACAGAATCATCAGCACCGATGTCGAAGCAGTCACCTGGGGCGTGCCATGCACACACTGTCAGAACAGTTGCTGCTGGGTTACTCATTTCTTCACAACAGTACTGTATAGGGAAGGCTGGCAATGCACCAGCTCCAGCCAGCCAGCAGCCAGCCTGCATCGGTGTTGCAGTGTCTCTGGTTGTTCTCTTTTGCCAGGAATTTGCAGGCTGGTCTTCTGCTGCTCAAGTACTTGCCATTAGAGATACCATATGCTGCCTGTTGGCTATATCTCAATCGAATAAGTCTCGCCGCATAACATGCATGTCCCATGGCTTCCTCTCTACGGCTGGGGCATATGTGATCGCCCACTGCAGCCTGAGTCCTGAGACGCTCCAGGGTCCTGAAGTTTGCGAGATGGAGAGGAATCCTTTCGAAGGAGGCTGCTCACCTGGGGTTGCACGCCCAGCTGCAGCAGCACGGGGTTGAAGATGAGGGCGCCTCCGATGCCCAGCAGCCCGGCCGTGAACCCAGCAAAGGCCATCACTCCCACCACCTTGGCCAGCCTCTTGTATGTATCCGCCGTGCCTGCACATTTAATCACATGATTGGCTGTCAACTGGGCCTGCACGCCTGCTATTTATTAATATTACTACAATGCTACCCAGCAAGAAAGAGGCATCATTGCTCCACCATGGGTGTAGCTGTCATACACTCACCTGAGCCAGTCTAAGTCAAGGACATTTCCTAGCAACAACAGCTGCAGGCATGATTCGCGTCTGTTGAATCGTGCGCTCTTAGCCTGCCTTCCAAGACGCCGCAGTGAAAGATAAAGTGTTTGCTTGTGTAGTTGTGGGCGCACTGATGGGTGGTGCAGATTCGCTCTGCTCGCCCAGGATGACTGTCCTCAGTTCCGGATCCATCTCATCAGCGTGCGGACCCGCTGCCTTCTTTGCCTCATACCTGATCAGGTAAATAGAGATCCTTTCACGGAACAAATTCAATTCTGAGTTTCATATGATGCCTGGGTACAGTAGTAGTGTCACTGCCACCAAGCTTCACCGAATGCCTGGCATTGAAAAGGCCTGGGCGGAGATAATCCCTCTTTAAAGATCACTTTATTAAAACACCCACATCCTGCCAAAAAGTGCCCATCAAGTCACACCTGAGTCAGGATCCCGTGAGTCAAGGGGAGCTTCAATCCTGCAGCACTAAATAAATATTCACAGAGCAGGAGCGCGCACCAGATGCAGAAGGCGGTGACGGAGAGCAGGAAGATGACCTGGGCGGCAAAGATGGTGAAGTACTGCCATGTGCAGTTTGGGTACCGCGCCTTCAGCTGCTGGAACGCAAGAAACACAGCCCACAGAGCCACCACCGCCGCCATCTGCACACAAGTCTCGCACACCTTACGTAATGCAAAGATCCACACGCTTGCATCACTCGAGAGATTTTTTGAGGCTGGAGGCTCACAGGCTGCAGATTGGCTAACTGCGCTCCCTGACTGAGCAGCTGCAGTGCTCGTCTCAATCCATGCAGGCCTCTAGATTTCGCACCAAACATGTGATGAAGAAGACTCGGGTTCATCTGCTCTTCCAACATCAATGATGGTCCCCAAAGGAGAAATGAACCCAGATCTGCTCCGCTAAATAAATGGCGCGACGTCCAACAGTGCAAAGACATCTTGCTTGAGACAAAGACCGCAAAATAGGGCCTCCCATCTACAGAGAGCACTGCATACATGGACCCAAAAACAAAACAAAGTGGCATATTCCACACAGTGACAGTACTAGGCTGCAGAATTTTGAAGGCACTGCAGCTGTGGCTGCGGACACTTTGCGTTTCTGCGCTATGGCCTCTGGTTCTGGGTTTGCCGACCTGCTACAACGATGAAGTTGTACAACGGCAATGGCAAAGAATGTAACTTCAACATGCATGACAGCACGAAGGAGTGACAGACAGCGCGATTTGAGGAGCAAGCAGCCTTGGCCTGCAGCTTGCCTGCACATGCACCTTGCCTCTGGCAGAAACAGCGTGTTATAGGTGAACTTGATGTACAAAGATGATGACTCAGCAGTGCAGTGACCTGCCTTGAGTAAGGGCAGGCGGTGGAAAATGTTCGAGAGGGTGGTCTGCAGCTGGTGCACTGAGCCGTGGGGGGCGCTGAATCTCTTGCTGGGGTTGCGCTCGAATCGCTCCTCGTGGAGCACACCCTCCTCATCTTCGTCCTCATCACCAAGATCCTACAGCAGCCAATGAGATCATTCAGTTTATTCAGGGTTTTAGGGGTTTAGGGTTAGGGTTTCAGAGCGGCAGAGCGAGTGCCAGGGAGGCATCCCTCCTTGCCCGCGTTATCTCAAGTGCGATTTTGCAATGGTGGTTTCCAAACTCCAACCTGCATCATACTTGTCAACCTCCTAATGCAGTGAAGCTGCAGGGCACTGAAAGGAATTGAGCAGCTCCTCACAATGCAGCTGAAGTATCAGCACAGGCGCTTTCTCGAACCACATGTTTCGACTCATCTTTTCAAAATTATGTTTTCAAGCGCTGTGGTGAATCCCAAATGGCCCTTCCAGAAGCTCTTCGGGAATATTGAAAGGGAATATTAAGTTGCACCCTAGTGCCTTTCAAGGAGATGTATTTGCGCCTGACGCGATACCAGTCAAGCACACTGCTATAGGTCGCCCCCTGGACAGCCCTGCTTGGCCAAGGACCGATGCTCTAGTGGGCCTTTTTTGGATGACGGCGTGTCTTTGCTTACGTTGCTAACATGTGTAAAAATGCGAATTGATTTAGGGCTGCTGAGCACTTGACTCCACTCCGCACAATGCACTCACTCACGCATGGCATCTTCTGCTATGCTATATCTGACTCAGTCCCCCATAGACCGAGCCAGGACTGTGGGGTCACACAGTAGATTGCCCCACATCAGGGTCATATGAGGCCTTGCATGAATACAAATGTGTCGCAAGTCCGGAGAGCAAGTATGCACAGTTTCAGGTCTGGGGGGCACCTGCTGGGCGGCGCTGCGCTTCTGCTTGATGGCCTTCTGCTCCTGGCGCCACTGGGTGATGCCCTTGCGCACCGTTTTGTTTATCACAAACAGCAGCAGCACAGTCAGCAGCGCAGTCTGCAGCCAGTCCGGCACGAGCACATTCAGCAGCACACCTGCAGGACAGCACATCAAAACGAGTCCAAAATCTGACAGCCCTGTTTCGCAACGTTCCCTGCCCTTTGTCCCAGTCCCAAGAGACCCTTCCAGACCCGCTGCTCAGGGAACTGGAAGGGACGAGAAGCAACATACATCCAGTAACATCATGGATAAGATGCCAAAGTGCCGATCAAATGGATGCATTTGGACGATAAGTAACTTCCGAAGCTTCCCTCTAGGCCAAGTCTTTCGTTGTCTGTGCTGCATGCTGCGGCCGGCACCAATGCCGCTGTGATGCACAAAGATGAGATCAAGGAAAAGCAGGATGTGCGGTCAGCTGGGATATTTTACAGAGGAGTGTGGGATGGATCTCACCAAAGCTGACGCCCAGCAACAGGGCAGGGATGAAGGTGAGGGCCACATCAAAGTCCACCAGGGGCCTGCTGGGGTCGTTTGGGTGCGTTTGGATCAGACCATATATCGAACTCGCCACTGCTGACGTCGCTGCACGACACAAAGGAGCCGTTCAGCTGTGTTCTATGTCTGGCATGGTGCGATGCTGTTTTGCAAAATACAGTTGTTGACAACAGGGAGGCGTCTGCCCGTACCAACAATGGTGTGACTCAGGCCAGTTGCGGCTTTCAAGTCGAAGCCCAGGACCACGTTCAGAAGGGGCACGTAGAATGGCCCTCCTCCGATGCCAGCACTGTTGGCCAGCAGTGCACACTGCCGAAGACATCATCAAAGAGCCTCAACACCACCAAATTCTTTTATCTGATACTATAGAGCTACAAAGCATTTTGCTACCTAATATTGTCTCGATTGAGGGACGAAAGCACGGTCCTCGTATATCATGCATGTCGTGAAAGGTGATGGGGCACTCACCACGCAAGCTAGGGCAGCTGCAAAAATTGTCCTTGGCGTCCATTCAAATTTAGTATTGGGACCGGTTCCTAGTATTTGGAACAGGCCGCTATCGCTCCTGCCGCAACGAAAGAGGTGTGTTCAGAGACACGTGCCGCAACAAAATACGTGCTTGCTGCGGAACAAGAGCCGAGCTCTCGCCTCTGAGGTGAGTACCTGCTTGCTTCATGAGTTTGATCTTCCTGAGCCAATGTGCACAAGAACGCTCCAAACGCTAGCCAGAAGAGAGCGCTCCGCATGATCTCCAGAGATCCGGACTGCCGTGCCATCCTTCCGATCACCCGACTCAAAACAAGAACAGATATCGAACTTATCTTTGCGGCCTCTTCGCAAAGTTTGAGCGCGGATCCTGCCCTGTCCGGGTGGTTGGAAGCAATACTCGGATCCAATTTTGGATGAAGGTGATCACGTGCCAGGCGGCTCCCTGCATGTGTTCCTCGAAGGCAGTTCAATAAAGTACCAGAGTTGATGCCCCCTTGAAAAGATCTATGTGCCAGTCTATCTGCAGTTTACACACGTACCCGAAATTCAGAAACTGTTCTAAAGAGCCCAGAAGAGCCCAGACAAGGCCGTCTGTAAAAGGACTGACAAACAACCTGATTTAAGTTGAGGCATGATGCGCATGCATGCCAGGCACGTCAATTTCTGCCCAGCCGCCCAAGATGCTCTCTCACGCATTTCTGCAGCAACTCTGTATTAATAACAATGTAGAAGCGCAGAAACAATCGAAAAGGTGCAATCGATTGCGGAGGCCAGCCCGCATTAAAACCATGTACGCTAATGTAGGCTGGTCGAAACAGGATTGCAGCACACACACAATACAAGCCCCTGCATGGTCCTTTCTCCAATTCCATTCCTTTCCCCTTCTCAGCAGAGACCTTTGCCACATCATCAGAAAGCTGCAGATACACTCAGAGGATACACTCTGGGCCTGCAGATACACTCACCCATGTGCTCACAGCTTGCAAACAGATACAGTGGAATCAGAACAGTCGTTCTCTGCACCTATACAGCCTGCATCACAGTGTCTGGGCTCATAGTAGAAGCACCCTGCTCTGCAGAGATTGCAGCCAGCTCTGCGCGCACAGCAGCGCTTCGGGCATCGACCTGGAAGCGGTCGTCCAGCCAGACACGAAAGACACCAGGCTCGATCAGCTGGAAGTTCACCTCAGACAGAACGGTGTCCACTGCAGAGTGGCCGATAGCTGCTGTGACCCCTGACTCTACGACCAGGCACTGGACTTCGTGCTCGTCCACACGGGTGTTCAGAACAACAGGATATCCTTGATGGTTTCCATAGAGAGCTGGACAGTCATGAATGCCCGAGACGCCGATACAGAAAATTTGGTGACGATGATAGCCCTGGACATGGCCCAGCCAGCAAAGGCGCCGCAGTACAGAGGGTTTATAGTGATCCTGCCAGTACGGAGGCTGATCTCCACAAATGGGCCCAGTGGCACAGAAGAACAGGATTGCTAGATCCCTGGAGAAGTGACAGCACAGACCTCGCAGGATGAAGCTCATGATTGAAAAGCTCAACAGTTGAAGAGGGCAAACACTGCAAGGTTAGAGAATGTGCTATCGAGTTGTGCCGGATCCAAGGCCGCCTGTGAGAAAACAACGCGGCGGTGGAAAAATAATTACGGTTGGCCCTTTCATCTCTGTGAGACGCAAGCAGTTCACAGAAATGCCAATGTGTCACAGTGCCATGGGTGCACACAAGAGAAAGCACCACTTTGACAGTTTTACAATCACCAAAGCAACAAAGTGCTTGCATTGAATGCAATGCACTCCCAGGGTGCCGGACATCGAGGCTTGTAAGGTGGAAATCCAATGTGTATACTTGTGACACATGTGACATGTGACGATTCATCTCCGCTTTAGAGCGTGTCAATCCCATGAAATCTCACAGCCTGGGTAGCCTAGCTAGTAGCTTTAGCAAAATTTCACCTTTCAGCATGTTAATATGCTCCCGTTTAGTGGGTCTAATGGGACCAATGTCATCAGAATGACAATTGGTCATACATGCCATGACAGCCCACATGACGGAGGCCATAAAATGAAAGCTTTTGAAGCAGCCAAGGAAGGATGAGATGGTGAAAACGGTGAGGGCATATGGTGCCACTTCAGCCGTGTGATGCATCTTTTAGCTTAACTTTACAATTGCAATCTCCTAGCAATATTTGCAAGCGGTCTTGTATTGTTGTTGATACAATAATAGGGACGCATTTATTCTATTGAGAGGCAAGGTGGGTCCGCAAAGCAAAGTATCTGCGGGAATAGGTACACCCCTAAAGGCTCGCTTGATGGCTCACCAAATTTGAGCAAGGTCACATTCAACGTGGGCATGGTGCACAGTATCAACGCCGCACCTTAGCCGAGGCTCGATACATAGCAGCGTTCTTCCGGCAACAAGAGTTCTTGTGCAGATCGCTATTGAAAATCCGCGCTGACTTCTCTAGCACATCCGATGTAGAGTCTAGACAAGATCTCGTGGGACGGCTTCTGTGGATGAGGGGACAGAATGCACAAGGATCACCCAGTGCCCAGTTACTGCCTAAGGGCGCGCACCCACATCATCCTGTGGACCGAAAGGGCACACAGAACACTGACAGGAACACCGAGGCATGCCAAATTGCGCAAATCGCTAAGACCATGTTGTAACCCCGTAGTTCATAGTATACACCATCCATCCGCGCATTGATGCGCTGCTCCAGGTCTCTCAGCGCTTGTTCCATCTCAGATTGATGCACTGCGGGTGCTGCAGCATTGTCGCTCTGGTGCGCCGGTGCTGCATTTGCATGACCAACCCCAGATCACCTCAGCATTGCCTGTCAAGAACATTGTCGGCTCTAAGGGGGCAATTTTCACATCCAAATTAGGAGTACTAACTTCCAAGCTCATCAGGCTGGGGCTACCTTGTGAGGTGTCATATGATCCTGCAAGCAGAAACAGTGGGCCAGGGGCAGGTGCAGCAATGTTTGGGCTTTAAAAAAGGAACACCAGCAAAATACAATAGCAAATTGTTCGTTGGCCAGACACCATGTCCTTAGCATATCTGGAAGGTCCAGTGCAGCAAGTCTGCAAATAAGCTACTGCCTCCAGGCTCTCTGATTGAAGCCACGTCTATGTCTCGTGGTTTTGCAGTTGCATTTAGTACATGCACCTCCGTTCTGCCCAACAAAGAGATGGGAGAAGATCCGCCTTCGAAATCACCGAGTGTGATATGGTGTGATTGAGGCGAAGGAGCAACTGCAAAGTTTTCCACACCTGGTCGCACTACAAAACATTTGGCAGGTAACTCAAGCTACCCAAATTTGTATTATTCTTCTGCAGAAGATGTTTTTCGGATGTATATTTAATATTTTGGAACTAATGTAAGCTCAGCAAGTGCGTGCAAGCAGATTAAAAACCTGTCAAGCAGAATGGATCCACGAAGCTGAAAAGCACAGCTGCGATCAAGAGTCCCTTTGGCTTTTGCGCCATGTGCACACGCTATGTTGGTCAGCTCACTTCTTTTGGTTCAATGATAAATAATCGAGGAGGAATAAGGTGCCAGGAATGAACATATGACGCATAAGGATGTTGACGATCGAACATAATATCCTCTCGTCAAAGACCTAACCTTCGATCCCCCCAATGACCGTGGAATTTAGGTTGGGAGGGGTGTTGATGAATAGTGCAGTAGTTGCAAGCATCATGTGTGTGGTAAATCAGCTCAAGATACCTAATGGGAGGAAAATGGAGCTGGGACATCTCGAAGGTGTGTTGATGGATCTTGAGCAGTGTGCTCCAGAGGCAACACAAGCTTACAGCTCAGAAAGTTTGCCGCGGCGCGCTAGTAGGAAAGGCAACAGGGCTCAGCATGAATTGCTTGCAGGGAGACCTCAAGTTTCATTTGCCGAGCGCAACTGAAACGTACGCAGCGCTGCTGGTTGCTGGATTCTTTCTAATTTTCATCATTGTTGCACGCTTTTTCTGCGAAAAGAGGCAAGGTGCGTCTGCAGACCCGGTGCGGCAGTGCATGAATGTCAAAATCCAAATTCTCCTTGGACATGCCAGATCCAACCATGATCCGATCACCCGCGGGCACGGTGCTCAGTGTAATATCGCCCCCCGCCAGTATATGCTGCATGTAATAAATCTGGAAAATATGCCTCTGCTGTCTGCACAATATCATTTGGAGCTTTGGTCAACTTCTTGCTTTTCACAGGCAGATCTTGCACACTTACGGTATTGGTATTGGAAGTAGCAGCAGCTTCGCTGCATGCATGCTGATTTGTGTGCCAATATTGACAATGTGCGACACCAAAGTTTTCCTGATTACCCTGAGGGCGTTAAGAGCATGTTCTCTGCAGATATTTAGAGAAGAATATTTACTGCAGGGTCAGCAGCTCAATGGCGGTAGGACAATGTATGCAAAGGCCACCTAGGAGGGCAAGCACATTCAACTTCGCCCGTTGATCTGCCAAAAAAATGAGGTGGAAAGTAAATATTGTACTTGATTGGATACACCTAAGGCAAATGTACTCATGCAGCAGAAAGCCAGATGTAGGGAACCACGGTACGGGTACCGTGATAGCTCCAGGCAGTCAGCTCAGCAATTTGATCCTTGGCTTCCTATATCTGTGCTGCCAGTATTGCTTTTGCAATCTTCATGCAGCTGACATTCATAGAATGCAAAGGCAGATGTAGAACAAACCTGACACAATATGTGCAAGCAATCTGGGCCAGAAACACTTGCTGGCACTAGCACTCGCACCCTCGATTTCTGATAACTCAAAGCAGCCCCCCAATTAAGAAAAAGTGCAGATTCAACAAAATCATTGAGAAGCTTCCATTGACTATACTTTATGCGTAACAGGGTTTTACATTCCATGGGTGAATGGAGGACCCAAAGCCTCAGGTCGGAGCCATTTCAAATGTCAACATCAGGATCTTGCGGTGATCTCCATTCCTGAAATCTAAGAGCAGATTGGATGTGCTGATGCAAGGAGAAGACGCCTGGCCCGTCATCACACCTCCATCTACATATCATGCGGCCGCTGCAAGCTCTCGTCTTCTTGTGCCTTACCGCGGTCGCTGTCAAACACGCTGGGCCAAGCGACCTCAAGCTGCATGGAGGTACGTACACCTCATGAATGAGCACATCCGAGTAGCAGCGCTGTCAGGAATGCATAGATGGACCTTGCCGACTCCTCACAGAAGTGCCTCTCGCAACCTGCCCGTCTCCAGAATTGTCAGGTCCTTGAGGAATCAAGTGGCTGACCAGCAATGCACTGTAGCTTTGCTTTCATTGCTTTGTTGTTGGATGCTTTGGTGTACCTGCCGTTCCTACATTCCAGTCAACTTGAGACAAAGATCCCAAAATCTCTCTCCCAATCAAAGTTCTCTATGTGATTATTCTTGCTCACTGAAGCTGGTCCCTTTGCAGATGCTCTGGTGAGCAAGAATAATCACATAGAGAACTTTGATTGGGAGAGAGATTTTGGGATCTTTGTCTCAAGTTGACTGGAATGTAGGAACGGCAGGTACACCAAAGCATCCAACAACAAAGCAATGAAAGCAAAGCTACAGTGCATTGCTGGTCAGCCACTTGATTCCTCAAGGACCTGACAATTCTGGAGACGGGCAGGTTGCGAGAGGCACTTCTGTGAGGAGTCGGCAAGGTCCATCTATGCATTCCTGACAGCGCTGCTACTCGGATGTGCTCATTCATGAGGTGTACGTACCTCCATGCAGCTTGAGGTCGCTTGGCCCAGCGTGTTTGACAGCGACCGCGGTAAGGCACAAGAAGACGAGAGCTTGCAGCGGCCGCATGATATGTAGATGGAGGTGTGATGACGGGCCATGCGTCTTCTCTTTGGATCAGCACATCTAGCACCTCCAGCACCTTCTCCCTCAGGTGTGTGAACTCCTAATGCTTGTATGAACTCAAACACTCATCGTAGTGCGCTTTTGAAGCTGTCGTGGAGCCCTAGGACGTGCACAGCCCTAGTCCTAGGTCAGACACCACCAAAGGGACGGTGCATACATGTGCTGAACTATGGGGTGCTGATTGCAGGTCAGCCCGCGCAGCAGACGAGTGTACGGTTGATCAACGGCATACTTTTTGGCACTTTGTTCAGCTTCTGCCCTCGCAACATGCATCCTCCCTTGGCTCTGCGAGAAGTGTCATCCGACGCCAACTGTCCCCGGCAATGTCGCTGCGCCTGCCAACCTTGTGCCGCAAGCCGCCCCTCAGACCCGCGAGGAGCGCATGCAAGGAGAAAAGGATGAGAATGTCTGTGCTCGTTGAGAACCCAGACAGTGACGTCGAGCTCAGACGCCCATCAAATTTCAGCACTCCCGACAGCTCTCCGGAGGACACGCCCAAGAAAGAGGACGGCGCCGGTCCCTCGGGATTGCATGATTGAGCAACTGCTTGTAAAGCTGGCCTCTCAGCTTTTCAGCCCCAGCTTTGCAGCATTTTCAGGCGTTAGCACAGCAGCGCAAAGCTGAGAGGCCAGCTGTACAAGCAGCTGCTCAATCATGCAATCCCGAGGGACCGGCGGCGTCCTCGTTCTTGGGTGTCCTCCGGAGAGCTGTTGGCAGTGCAGACTTTTGATGGGCATCCGAGCTTGACGTCACCGTCTGTGTTTTCATCGTGCACTGACTCTCTCATCCTTTTCTCTTGCATGCGCTCCTCGCGGGTCCGAGGGGCGGCTTGCGGCACAAGGTTGGCAGGCGCAGCGACATTGCCGGGGCCTCGCCCTCGCTCCTCGCGGGTCCGAGGCAGGAGCTGAACAAAGAGCCGAAAAGTATGCCGTTTGTCAATGGTAAAATCATCTTCTGCGCCGGTTGACGTGCAATCAGCACCCCACAGATCAACACATGCATGCACCGTCCCTTTGGTGGTGTCTGACCTAGGGCTAGGGCGGTGCACGTCCTAGGGTGCATGGACTGCTCCAAGACAGCTTTAAAAGCGCACTATGATGAGTGATTGAGTTCAGGGCATTAGAAGTTCACACCTGAGGGAGCAGGAGCTGGAGCAGGAGCGTTGCTGTTCTGTGCTCTGTGCTGTCCCGTTCGTCCTGGCACCATTGGACGCTAGGGTGTTGTAGGTGGGCGCACCTTCAGCGGCCACTGTTAGACTGCGCCCACTCTGGTGAACGCCGGCAGTAGTGTCAACCTCCTGCACATGAAAACCATATGTGCCTGTCATGCAGCCCAAAATGAAATGTGCAAGGTGTCACATGCCATTGGTCAACCCCCTGGGATTATATAGTATCTACTAGCCCTACAGCGTGCGTGCCAAAGAACAGGCATGCAATCTTGCATGCAATAAGTAATGCCGCAAAGAATGCTGCAAGTGACTGCATTGCATTCAGCAGGGAGAGCATGCACGCAATGTAAGTGCCAGATACAATGTGCAATCATCAACAGCTGTGCAAAGCTATGTCACATGTCTTGCTAGGAAACTGTTTCTCTTGAAGGACATACCTGCGGGGAGGTGCTCTCAGATGATGAGGGAGGCCAGGATAGGATGATGGACTTGGAGATGGCATTTGCTGGGGCCCCCTTCACAGGCAACACATAATGCCTCATCAGTACACTGCCTCAACCAGTCACCATTTTGGGGTCTCAGTGCTACATTTGACTGCATTGCACTCAGCATGGACAGCATGCATGCAATGTAGAGCCAGAGACAATGGGCTAACACACGTTGGCAATTATCAACTGCTGTGCAAAGCCATGTCAGATGATTTGCTGGGAGCTACTGCTCTTGAAGTAAACAAGCTTGGCTTGGCCAGATTGTAATTTGTCACACACATGATGGATTTGACTACCTGCTTGCTTCACTAGTTGCATTAGTATCTCAGCATTCCGTTGCATTCTGCATGTAGGGCCGGCCTGACAGCCTCAATATCCTTCCTGCAATACACTCCCCGGTCTTCTCTCCATTCTTGGCTTCATGGCAGCAACGCGTCGGTGCATCATCTCTCACCTAGCAGCGCCTGCAACAGTACAACGCATAGAATTGCGTCACAAAAGACGACAAGCAAGAGAAAGCAAAGATGCGGCTGGCTGTTGGGCCTGCGATGCATCACTCTGCTGCTGCCTTCAAGATAGACAAGCACCAAGAATGAGCCAAAGTCGTAAGAGTGCGCTGGTCTGCAAATTACCCAACGGCCTAGCTAGAGTAGGTGCATTGACACCTGTACATGTAACTATGCCACCCTGGCAGCCGAAACGCTGCCATCAGTGTGATTGGTGCGATGCAGCAGGGAGGGCGTGGTGCCAAAACAGATAAAATCACAGAGATCGAATGACAGTGAGGGTCATTAGAAGTAACAACCGAAGGCAGCGCACACATTCCCTGCTGTCCTGTGTCCTAGTGCCCCACATACAAGAAGGCTTGGTCTCAGATGTGCACGGTCCTGAGAGCAACAGGCGCAGAACAAGGATACTTGACGGTGATCATCCTGATGAGCTTGCCTGAATTGAACCAGCTGAAAGGCATGACTTGTCCAAAGAAGTACAAAACATGATCATGAAAAATGATGAATGAGGCGCAGCAGCTTCCTCACCTGCTGGTAGAGGCTATTCGTAGACAAGCCATTGGATTAATCAAGTCGATGGGGGCTTGAAGGTTGGGTTGCAGCTCGCCCTTGCCCTCTAAGTCTTCACCTGAGCAATGTCCATAGTCCGCTACCCGGCTGGCACATCAGTCGAGCCCTGGTATGACAAGCACATGCAAAAAATGCAGAGCAAATAGCCCAGTTAACAGAATCTTACGCAAGAGTCCACAATCAGATCTGACAGCTGCAGACATGATTGTGCCAGAAGGTGTCAAACTGGGCACCATGCAATTGAGCTGATTTCGGCAGAACAGTTGCTGCCCGGCACAACAGGTGCTTGGCAGGGCAATCGCAATCAGGGGCATAAGATGGCCCTCTTCTGTTCTAAGCTAGGCGCAGTGTCTCTTGCAAGTTGCAAACACAGAATGCGGGAAAGACAGGCATGCAGTTTCTATGCAGCGCTCAAGCACTGGTTCAAGCCGTGCCACAGCAGTTCCTGAGTTGTCAGGAACAGCGTTGATTTAAAACTTAGCAAGGCATCGAGGCCTTTTTTCAAGCGACTGATATACAACCTAAATTTAGCTCAGACATGATGCGCATGCATGCCAGTGCAATGCGGAGCACGCATTCAAATTGTTCTCTCTGCCAGGCACGTCAATTTCTGCCCAGCCGCCCAAGATGGTCCTCACGCATTTCTGCAGCAACTCTGTGTTGATACCATTGTAGAATCGCAGAAACAATCGAAAAGGTGCGAGATCGATGGATTGCAGAGGCCCCCGCATTGCAACCGCATGCTTCCCTGTACGCTAATGCAGGCTGATGGAAACAGGAGTGCAGCACACACACACACACACACACACAACACACACACACAAGCCCCTGCATGGTCCTTTCTTCAATTTAAGCGCGGCTCGCTGCTCTTCACACAAGCCAATATGGATCCATGATGGATTTCCTCTAAATCTCCTGGTACAGGCCATGGCAATTATGAGTCACGATCTGTGTCATAACAGACATGAGCAGCTCCCACCGGCGCAGTAAGTGTCCAAAACAACACCAAGACAATATAGCTGCGCACAAATGCCAACTTAAGGCTAAATAGCACTGACTCGCAGACAAGGGGCCTCCTGCGAGCTAAGAAAGCAAAAGGACAAAAAAGAAACTATGCCTAGAAGAATTTCCTGAGATTGGGCGGCTCCTGGCCAAAGTGCTGCCTCTTGAGCAGCTGCTTGTGCCTCGCCATCGCCTCGTCCATGCTGATGCTACCATCAGCCACCCTGCGCAGTGAAGGTAGCTGTGCTCTGCATCTGAGCATGGCCTTTGACGTGGCGGACTTGTGATTTAGAGTCAGTGCTCATGCAGCGTTTGCAGGCAACTTTCAGAGCTAATGTGGTCAGTTTGATTGCAGCATTCAGCATCTCTTGGACCCTGTCAAGAAACAGACCTGCTATCAGCCACTCCGCGCCCTTCAACGAGCTGTCCATCCCTCAGAACATATGTCTCGGCGCCGTGCCTGGTCCGCCTACAAGTCAATCTCAAATCACAAAAGAAATCTGAATATATATTTGCATTGTCAGAAGCTGTATTGTAAAATCGCACGCACATAGCTTGGGGGAGCACCTATCTCTGTAGCTCTTTGGAGTTGCCATTCTCAGGAAGCTGACACGAGCGACCAGATCTTTCAGCATATCGGATGCTTTCAAGGGATCTGTTTCTTTCATATTAGCCCTCATTGATGCCCTGGCCTCCTGCAGGTTGACCTCACGCCTATCAGCAGGCAACCGTTTTATGAGATCCACCAGCTCTCTGTACGCCCTCAGTACATTCGCACGCTGTGTCATGTCGGAACAAGAAACCGATCATTGACACGGAAATTGATTCTGACTTGTGGCCACCGAGAGGAATACTAAATAGCTTTACAAAGGCAATGTAGATGCTGGTTGATAAGATGGCACTGTGTATCGACACCGCCAGCGCAGATGCTAGACTTCTTTTGCGAGAATTCCTTCCATACTAGTGGATGCCTGCGAATTCTTTAGTGTTGTTCAGCACAGTCATGCCCAAATCCATCACGTGGACGGAGCATTAGATAGCAGCCCGAAGCTGCGCTCAATTTCTAGGAAGCTGCCCTGGCTGCATGGTCCAAACTGCCCCTGTTCCTCCTGAAGTTGAGGTCAACGAAAGTGGATGCACGGCACACTGAGTGACTCCACCATTTTGTGCCTCAGTCAAATGGATTGAGGAGAAAATATGCTGTACATGTGCAAGGAGATTACCAGGCCAGGCTGTGCCGGCCCGGGGGACTGTGACGAGCCTCACTCTAGCTGGCCAGATCGCATTGTGATTGCATGCAAATTTTTAGTTTAGGGCTGCTCCACTTCAGATTACAAAAGAGCATCATGAATTCATTGCAGAAATTTGCAGCACTGATTGCTGCTGGCACCGGTGGTTCCATGATCTGTTCAGTGGTACGCCCAATATCCTTAAAAAGGATCCCTTTATGAGGACTCCGGAGTCCTCATAAGGTACTCCGACTTTATAAGCCTCTCCTGTTTACCACCAGATTACTGTTCAATTGTTCAGGAGCAGACTTCACTTATTTTAACACTGCATTTCCGAATCCCATAATTGGTGTTTCCTTGTGGCTGCGCAAATGCTTCCAGTGCTGTTCCTGAGTAAAAATAATCGGTCATGACCTGAGCCCCAGGAGCAGCCAGTTTGCTGCCCGTTCTAAGCTGTTCCCAGTCGCCCGCAGTGCATTTCTGGCCTGCAGATCTGTGAAGCCCATGGCTGTCAGTTGCGCTAGAGTCTCCTGTGAGGGGCCACCGTTCCTGTCAAAGGGCGTCCCCTTCCTCGGCCCCTCACCTCTGCCCCTGTCCTCTGCTGCAGTGCTGCCCTCCTGGGCTGCTTTGCTGTGGTGCACTTCCTCTCTCATTCCGTTTGCTGGCTGAGTTTTGGCTGATGTGCACTGCTGGAGTGTGTCAGTGCCACCTGCTGTGCATGCACCTTCCTCCTTCACTCCGGCTGAAGGCCTGCCATCTGCTGCCGCTACCTCCAAATGTCTGCCTCCCTGCAGCACAGAGCCGGCAGAAATTGAACCTCTGCATCCGTTGCACAGTTAAAAGATTAATGCCCGAATATCAAGAAGACAGAGGAGCCCTTGACTCATGCATCTAACAGGCGCTCCAAATAAGAGCTCCCAAAGATTTCCCTGGAAGCCCTCGTAACATTTCTCCATGTGCCCCATCTATGCTAATGTATTCTGTAATTGGATATGGATTTAAAAAGGCAAAAACTCACGTTGGCCTCCGCAGAGCCTCTCCGGGGCTTTGAGTCCACTGCAGATGCAGTAGCTTCTTCTGGGGAAGCAGCTGCTCCGTGAGACGCAGTTCCCTCGCTCAGCAGCTCGATGCATTCGCTGTCCTCTATCACTATCTGGGTTGCGCGCATGGAACCCCCTTTCAAGCCGGCACCTGCAAAGTGCCAGCTGCAATATACAGCGCTTGCCACTGCATAAATATAAAGGACATCTAGTGATCAGGAAAGCAGTGTTTGCTGCAACGCATGTAAGCATGCATGATGACTGCGAGTGCATGATGACTGCGAGAGCGCAAAGAAGGGCACAAAGAGGGGCGCAAAGTTGCCCCGAGGCAGGACGATCTTTATGGCAGGCCATGACACATGGCTGTGGGCGATTCACAGCAATCTCAAGCCGGGGGTGTCATATTGGAGGGATCTTTCCTGGTTCATGCATGAAAGACATCATTACTATCTCCTCTATCAGCGCACCTGTGCGCTTCTGCTGCTTGCCGCGGGCACCGCCCCGGTTGACGTGGATCTCACTGAGTGCCTCCTCGCTCTTGCGCTTAGCATTCAAAGACTCAAAGGCCCCACCCTGGCCGCCGCCGGCCGCCACCTCCGCAGCCATTTTGGGCTTGAAGAAGTCCAACACAGTCTTCGGTGCCCTGGAGAGCACAAACAGACAGGTGTTGATGTTCTGTCATCAATGCTGAATGCTGTTTTGTAGCAAATGGGGCAATGATCAGTCTAGGTGAGAAGACTGTGACTCATTAAATAGGGCATGCAGCCGTCCACCACCTGGACTAATATTACTGCCACGCTCTTGCAACTCCCTTCTGAAGACAAATGCCGCTACATCAGGCACCCTGCATTACATGCTAATGGATTTTCTGCCTCACACAAATGCTGCATGTGCTATGTATGTAAGGTATGCAAGTAGCTACGCTCAATAAGTGGAGTAGATATGATGCATGCCGCATGGCTCAGCAGTGCACAGCTGCTTGTCTTGCAGCAATAAGATAAGTTGGGACGCCAAACACAAAACAAAGTAATAGGAGATGTGCACCAGCTGGGTGCAAGCTGATGTCATGACTGCAGTCAGCACATGCCACCCTCGCAGGCCAGGGATGGCCATCGAACCCCCTGCTCCAGACAATGGCGCAGGGATGAATGGGCCCCTGATGGGGAAGAGATCACCAACATGCGGGAGATCAAAAGGCCCCAATACGCCAAAGGAGTACGGCACTCAAGAAGATATGCAGAAGGGTACCTGAAGGCCTTGGCAGCAGACTTGGGGTCCACAGGGGTGACCGGCTCGGTGCGGACTGCGCGTGCGGCGCCCATCGCAGCCGCCTGAAGCGCGCTCGAACCCAGCTCACCCACGCCTGCTTTGGCATCCACCACCTGCCAGACACGCGCAGCTGATCAACACTCCTCACAAACAGTTTGCATACGCAACGCATTGCTGGAGCGTCACCAGGCTTGCGTGAAGTCATCTTCAGCGTTCATGCTAACGTGGCCATACATATTACGCCGTGCACGTGCCTGTCCAAATCCCTCACCGCCCTCGTTGATGCCAATCTTTCCGTTTGGTTGACCCCACCAATGGCCAGATGCTGGTCCAATATATATGCAAGACAATGCATGTCACCAAAGAGCTTAACCTGAGGCGCGGTGATGTTTGGCCCTCCAGGCAGCGCGGCCACAACAGCTTGTGCAGAAGACAGTGTCGCCACGACCTCTGGCAGCAGCTGTGGCGGGTAGCGGACGCCTATCAAGCAGCACAGACTCTGTCAGTATTTCCTATTCTGATTCCAGCAGCTTTTGGGGAGTTTTATCGCGCATTTCTACCGCACAAGCAAGGCGGACAAGTTGCGCATGGCTTTCGGCACAAGAAACCTCGACAAAGGGGCTGCAGTATATGTGCTAGCTTGGCGATAGCACAGAATGAATCCAGGGCAACACTGGTGGTCATGCATGGCAAAGGCACGGGCAGCAATTATCCCTGGGAAGCTATATTCGGGACAACAAACATTGCCGCAAATGCATGCCAAATGCTGCGGGCATTGCATCACTCGACAGTGCTGTACTCAGAGCAGCATACGTTCCCATGCATTTTAAAACAAGGTGCAGCGTAGCTTTCCAAGGACGTCACACACGTGGTGACGACTTGGTGGCAACCCCACGACACATCTTAGTCACGACAAGCAGGAACAGTACTGCATGTGTGCGCAAAAATGAGCAAGCGGATGTGAACCATCGAGCCAGCAAGAGACCCGCCAGCGATAGATATGCCATTGCCATGCCGAGAGTTCCTGCTGCACTTTGGCGCCGTGGACTGGCAAGCCCAGGTTTGGGTGAATGGAGTGGAATTCCCACAGCACAATGGCGGGTGCGCAGCTGAAGATGCTTCCTCAACTGGACTTGCAGATGTGAACTTCGTGGGAAAGAAGCTGAAGCATATCTGTATTACAGGGGCAACGCACCGATGAGGGAGGTGGCATCGCCGAAATCGACGCGGACGACGCGCATGGTGCGGTCAGACTTAGACAGAATTCCCTCGTAGCGCGCCAGGACGCTCTCCAGCGCGCCCCACACTCGAACAATGGACCCGCTCAGCATGCACACCTTGGTCAGCCGCCGGCCCACCTGTGAGTATGCATGCACATGATCAGCTTCACAGCAAACACAACACGTCAGTCATCGCAAGTAAAAACCAAGGTTGACAGCCCAAGATCAGCCTTTACGTGTTCCGCTTGGCTTGGATAAGAGCTCAACAGCACCCTCCATCTGTTTTTTTGTCTCCTGCCGTAGGGAAGGAAGAGCATCTTTCTTGGACTGATGGAACCAGCTCCTGTATCGGACTTTGCAATGCGATGAAGCAGCAGGGGCGTCCTCCTCAACTCCCACTAGGCTTCACAGGTACCATAAGGGGCTATGTTAAAGGGCAAGTAGATGTGCGGAACAGATTAGGAATAGACACGGTGGAATCTGGGTGAGTGGGTGTTGTTGACCTGGCAGTCGGCGCCCTGCTGGCAGTAGGGCCCGTGCATGCATGCGGACAGGGACGCCTCATAGACGTCCCCCCAGCCCTCCTCAGCCTCCTCCTGACTAATCCGCGCATACTTCATGAAGAGCTCGTCCGCCTGTCACAATACCAGCACCCGTCTACCACACATTTCCTCCACTCAAGAAAATGAATCTGCAAGACAGTGACGGAGGTGCCACCACACTATGCCGGCACGGAAACACCAACTATTGCCATGCTGCACAACCAGGTTTGCTTTACCTTACAACTAGAATACATGCAGGAGGATGTTTCTAACACCAACACTGCAGATGCTCACGCATTTCAAACAACATGTAGAAACACAAGGGGCGTGCCTCCATGTCGAAGAAGGATTCTCCGGTGTTGGGGCGCAGGATGGAGAAGTAGTTGGCAGCAGCCGGCTTCTGCAGCGCCAGAAGCGTCATGTTGCGCCCAAACATCGGGTGACGGCTGCGCATGAAACCGGACCTGTGCACACAATTGCAAAGTTGTTTTCTCGCCCACCTTTTCTGTTTGACGATGCAGAATATGCCAGGATGACACTTCCGGGGGCCCTCCTGTGCATGAGAGTGTAAATTCCCTGGCTTTCGTACATTTACGCTCTTCTAGACTCGCATGATGCCGCACACTTTTCTTAGCACATTTACCAGCTCTAGATAGAGAATGTGCAAGGCAGCAGCACCACCCTGCCCGTCCTATAAGCAGCTCTATATACATCCCTTGGCACAGATTGTTCAGGGCTCTGTGTTCCAGATGAAGAGAGTGCGAGGAAAGTACCTGTCGCCATCCTTGCGCTCGTGCTCCAGCCGGCGGCAGGCGGCCTCGAAGGAGAGGCCCCGGTCGAGCGTCAGGTCATGACGCAAAGTACGCAGGCCTCTGTAAGGGTCCACCCACAGCGTCTGCACATTGCAAACAACACAATTTAGCAAAATGCCTGCACAGGAGCCAATCAGACTGGAATTGGACACCAGGAATGCTGGGTGCCACATACAGATCCGGCAGGCTTGCCGAGCAACACGGCCATGCAGATGAAATCCCTAGGATCTGTGGTTAGTCCGCCCAACACTGAGGTTGTGCTCGCCAAAGATGGGGCGCCAGGACTTGGCCTGCCAGAACTCGAATAAACCACCATAATGAGGCTGGGAAACTCGAAAAACCAACCGAAACAAATACTCATGAACGATCATGATGTTCCTGACAAAGCTACGTCCACGTGCGGACCATCTCTTATGTGTGGCACCAATTATGATGTCACAGATGGCGTCTTCTGGTATGTGAGGCCCCAAACATGATGTTGCACGCTGCAGATGAGCATCTTCCTCACCTCCGGCTCAACCTTGGAGACATGGGAGCCGCCCAGGTCAGAGACCCCCTCAAAGTAGCGCCCCTCGGCCTTGGCAGCGCGGATTTCGGCGGCCAGCGTGCACGTGAAGTAGGTGAACAGCAGATTCTGGCGCGCCACCGGCAGGCTCAATAGCCTGTTCAGAAACCGCCTGTACAGCCAGATTGTTATTAGTATTGTTTACACTCCAGCAGACTGTTCAGGAACCGCCTGCATAGTCAGATTGTTATTTAGTACTGTTTCGCCCCAACAGCCTGTCGAGAAACCGCCTGCGTACCCGGATTATTGTCTGACCCCATCAGAATCACTTAATCAGCAGTGCTCATGTCATTTTGCATTTTCATTATACGCAAACCTGTCAGAGGCAAGTTGTCATGCTGAATAGCTCGGAGAGTTTGCTGCATGACTCCTTACTTTGAACCCCAAAAATGCATCAGTGTCTCTGTGCTGATGTGCTTTGCACGTGCTCAGTCAGAGCCGGTATCTTTATCTCATTCCTTATGTGATTTATATCCCTCCTGAGTTGCTTTGCAGAGTCCCAGTCACCCGTTGCTGACACAGAAAATACTGCCTCATTGACATCCAGAACTTCTCACTCTGGCACACGAGGATCCGTTTTTTGTCCAAACAGGAAGTGTGGCGCCTAATGCTTAAATAAAGTAGAAGGCACACCTGACATCTCCAAGGTCTTTGATAACTGTGGCGCCCTGGGTTACGGCGGCGCCGCCCTCTTCAGCAACGCTGTCATTCCTCTGCATATTGACGCCCACGCCCATGCACTCCACGCAGACGCGCAGCCGCTTGTGCAGCGTTTGCACTGCAGCAGGAAACATGTTATTCTAACAGCGATACGATCTAATTTTGTCCCGGCAGTACGGTTTTCTCTTCTAACTGCTACTCTGTACCACTTGCCCGCTCATACGCATGGTCCTGCATCAAAGCCAGGCATACATCCTCCAATCGAGCGCCAAAGACCAGGCTAAGAAACACTCAACAACAGGCCTCTGCCTCATCGCGCTACACTAAACAAAGAGACATCTTTGCAATTCATCAAAGATTAGCTAGGTTCCTAAATGTAACATCCAGACGTCCCACGTCACCAAGCACAGAAGTGTACAATGCATGCACTATAACGCACCATGTTCCAACAGATATGTTCACGTAGCCTTGCATTGCAGCAACTGTACACACCAGTAGAAAGGGATGTGAGGCAGATCAAGACATTCTGTTCGGACTATCAAATACTGTTCTACATATATGTGTAAGCTTGCACCTGCAGCGACGAGTGCAGCCGCGCTGATGCGCTGCCCGGGCTCGGGCATGGACGCCAGAACCTCCTTGACCTCGGACTCAGCCGCGCCTTCGAGCACCTCCGGCAGATTCACTCCGTTGGGCAGCAGTGGCGACTCCACCACGATGCAGTCGTACATCTTCCTGCGGGCATATGAGCCTCCACCTTTATTTCTGAGGCTATCTGAGAGGCTGAGAGGCTAGGTGCATGATGACTCTCTGATTGTGTCAATGATCTGCAGAGTGCTGCAGATTTTGGTTGGAATACTATTGGTCTCAGACCCATTGCATTTGGGTAATTGGATTGAATGCGGCCATAGCATTTCGAGCTGAGCCCGCCCTTCCCCAAAAGGCCCGTTCAGCAACCAGCCAAAGCTGGGGCCTCCTCAAACCAAGGAAGTAGATCAGTAGGAAAGATGGAGAATGCTCAGCCCTGGCGCACCTGAGCGACTTGCGGCCGAGGGGGCTGTCGAAGTTGCTCTCGGAGAGGTCCACGCCGGAGGCCGCGCGGCGGTCGCCCCGGGTGAGCGCCCCGAGCGACTGCAGCCGCCGCGCCACCGCCGCCGCAAAGCGCTGTTCCCCGCCCAGGTTAGTCATCACCAGCTTATAGATGGGCGCGCACACCTGCAACCACACAAATTGCTCAGCTCGTGCAATGAGTTTTTGTGTTGTTTGCACTGTAACAACACCTTTGACACAGACCTTTGTACTGAGTATTCTGCCGCTGGTAAGAAATATACCTTTCATGTCTACACATTGCTCTATCTCGAGAGAGAGAGAAAAAAACCCGTATTGTTTACTCAGGCATATGATGTGCATCAGCAGTCAATTGGTCCACCCATCACAGCTCGAGAAGAGCCCAGAATGATCATATTAAAACGTCATTCTCCTCGCGTCAGTAGCTCTGCTGATGCAAAGATGAATGTATTCCAGGCTGAAATTTGTGGAGAGGGTGATGACAAGCACCTGGTTGGAGCGGTGGCTGCGGCTGAGCTGTTCCCATCCTCACATGCGCAACTGTGCTGAAGCGCATGTGAACCTAGCAAGCAAGCTGAAGCAGGTGGGGAGATTTATGGGTGCACAGATGCACTTGAGACAACCTGAAGTGTGCAACGAAGGTGACTGCACCTGGTTGGAGCGGTGGCTGCGGCCCAGCTGCTGGATGGCCTTGTCAGCGGACCAGGGAAGCTCGCAGGTGAGATGGACGCGCCGCCGCTGGTTGGCTGCCTCCGCGCTCGCGTGCAGAGATATCCCCGTGCTGGCGGCGTCCGACACTATCGCCACCACCTTGTCCCCCTTCATGAACGCCGCTGCAGCCAAAGACATGCCAATTGTGTCAGTCGCGATGCTCTATTATTTTTAGATATTTGAACCCACACACCTTGCCAAAGGCAGACGGTGTCAATGGTTGCTTCAGGGCCTTCAAATTAGGCCTTGCACTCGCATCTTGTTTAGGGATGTTCTTGGAGGGGAGCAGCGAAACAGGAGGCTGTGTTGCCATAAATTGGAAGGATATGTGGCAGTCGGCAGCATCCACCTGCAACTCCTCTTGCGTCTGGCAGGAACAGCTTACAAATATACCAAAGAGACCGAGCCAGGCTTGTCTTAGCATCCCTGTCTGCCATGTCATGTAACAGATAGCAGGTTCATCTGGATGCCAAGGCCCAGAAGGATCAAGAAGACAGGAAGCTGAGAATCAAAAATCGCACCGGCCTCCTTCACGTTGAGGCTGTCCATCTCGGAGGAGTCCGGCTTGGCGCGCAGCTGGAAGGTGCCGTGGCCGCGCGAGTCCCGCTCGACGCGGCCGCGCCGCCCGGTCATCTCGGCGACCTTTTTAGGCCCTCCAAGGGAGTCGATGAGCTGGTCCAGGAAGTTGGGCGGCAGCTTCAGGGCGGCTACCCGTTGCAGCAGCGCCACCTTCAGCTCGGCAGCCTCCTGCACCACCGGCTGCCGCTCCGGCTGCCCCGCCTGCGGCTGTATGCTGCCCTTGCCTGCATCGACGAATCTCACAATCATGCCTCCAAATACTTAAATGCGCAGCAAAGAGGTACTAACATCATGCGGTCTGGTATTCGAACTATTTCCAAAGTCGCCAAACTGCTGGAAATTTGAAAATTTGAAAAAAAAAAATCTCAGGGCCAGATGCAGACGAGAAACTGTCGGAAGGACTGGCCATGGTCACTAGGATTGCATCCCTGCTGATGACATGCGGATGAGTGGTTTCGAAAGATCACTAAAGCTTGTAATTCCTAAAGAGTGGAAGGACAGATGCGCACCGCTCTTGGCGGTCTCTCGCAGGACAGGGAAGTGCGTCTCCACGAAGCGACGCAGCATCTCGCGCGTGGTGGATACCCACCCGCACGCCTGCACCCGCCAACATTTCTTCTAATATTACCCTACATTGGGGGATTGGGGTGAGGGATTTGGGCTGATTTTATGCAAGGGACCCTGCCGCAATTATTGCAAGGCAACCACTTCAGGGATTGCTTCAGGACAAAGGATAATCAAAGGTCCGTCAGGCATGCATCCGGAAACAACCCCTCTTGACCCTTCGATGTAGATAAATTCAACCTCATGGTACATTCAGGGTGTTGAGGTGAGATTGTATCTGTAGTACTAAAATGTATGGAAAGTGATGTCAGGGAACACCTGCCCAGGCTCCAGGCCCATCGCGTCAGCCGCCGCCTCGCCCGTAGTCTGCAGTCCAATCACCACTGCACACCCTTCTGCCAGCGCCTTCTTGGCCTCCGGCACTACTGTCGGCACCTGCAGGTACATGCAATTGTGTGTAACAGATGCTATGTGATGTACCCCAAGTTTCAGAGACATTCCTTTTTTACCACTGGCATGCTGCCTTCCCTGGTATAACACTGTTTTATGCGAGTGCCATACAAAATTTGGTTATTAAAGAATGCGGCGCTTTGTGGGTTGAGTGGAACTATAGTTGATAGGTGACTGCAAGGCTCACGTACAAAGACAAAAAGAGCGCATGCCTTCATGGAGATGCAGAGCAGCTTGAAGAAGCGCTGCTGGGTGCCCCAGAAGGGCTTCCACACCTCCCTGTTCTGCACGCCGGTCAGCTCCAGCGCCTGAGACAGATCCCAGCGCAGATCCTGCACCCGCCATAATCTCGCTGACTTTGTACCGCCCGCTATAACTACGTGTCATCCAAGCGCACCCCAGTAAACATGGCACAAGCGGAATGAGCTAGTAATTCTGACCTGCCAGAGCTTCACTGCCTCGTCATACTCCTGCTCCTGAGCCTCTGTAAGCGCGCACTGCAGCTCCATGAACTCAGCATTCCTACAAGAACAAGATAGCAGCATCTTTCCTAGTGTGCGAAATTTCTTTACCCTTCTTGAAGGATGAAACTCAGCTGCGGTCCGTCTCAGGATGCAAGGCAGGAGACAAGACACATTGTTATTTGTAAAAGGGCATGAATTTGCATATTAGGGGAGGACAGCTCACGTGAAGCTGAGCCCGCGGGCGACGTAGTAACCCTCGCTCTTGATCTCCATGGCCAGCATCTCTAGGAAGGACACCCCCCGCCGCTTCATGCTCTCCAGGAACGCCTGGAAATCCGCGAATGGCGATCCGGGGCCCCACAAGCCCTGCATGTACACCCCCGACCCTTCATGCATGATCCCAGTTGTGCATTACACGCCTTACAATACAAGTGGCGCCAGTAGTCGCAATTGATACTCGAGTGGGCATCCAGTTGTGCTGCTGTCATAGGGAGTCCCAGATATTTCCATCGTCACCCACTGTTCAATTCTCTCCAATTCTCGTATTACCAAGTGACTGAAACCTTCAGGCACCAACCTTCAACCTTCCACACTGAACATGTCGAATGCTGTGCAGCATCGAAGCGGCAATGTGAGGATCTGGAAATTTTGAAAGCAGCAGAGTAGCTCTCAGGCGAGGAGCCAATTTAGTGCAAGGAGCCCACCAGGCGGGTCATGAAGGCCATGTTGCCAACCTCGCTGACGCCTGTAGCAGAGCAGTAGACTACCCGGGCTTTGGGCAGCTGGTTCTGGATGGCCTGCACCTCTGTCGCCACCTGTACCCAGCAAGTCAGAGAGACTTTTAGCATCACTTAAAAAGGCTAAAGCAGCTGCATGTAGCGAGCAGATTTGCGCATTGGCCGTAGGTAATTGAATTAGAACCTCACCTTGGTGCTCTGGGCTTCCTTTCCCGGCGTGAAGTTCTTGGCTTTGTGGCACTGCGCAGCACCAAAAATACATTGCTGACTCTGTGAATGCTGGCTTGTATGATTTCAGTGAACCAAGCGTGCACACAGGCACCAAAGAGAACTGGAGGGCTCTTACCTCATCAAAGATCAGGCACCCATCCCAGTGAGGCCCGCCCACCCAGTCAATCACCTGCTGGAGCCTGCTCTTGCCATTCTTCCCCTTTGCTGGCTGCTGAATCAGCGTTGTATAGGTCCTGCATTGCACAATCCCCCAGTGAACCACACAGCGCAAACATGGTTGCATGCGCCAACAAAAATTCCACCAGATGTTCTTGCAGCCCTGAGAAGGATGATGACACATGTTTACGTACTACAAATGACGTAGCGTAGGTAGTAAAGATAGGAAGGAATGCACACATGAAGAGGACGCCCTCCTGCATTTCCTTGGACAGGCCAAAGACTTTGGTCTCCCTGTCCAGCTCCTGGCAGTTGTTGATGATGTTGATGTGGCTGCCGAGCGCCCTCAGGTCTCTTGTGGCATCGTGGTGTAAATCCTGCAGCAGAGAACAGCACTTCAAGGATATTGATTTTACAAGCATGACCAGCCACATACGAAGAATGCATGATTTGCATCAACTCACATCCCAAGATGCTATGGACGTTGAAATGACATCTATTGAGACCATGGCTGCAGGAAAGCACACATGGACAAGGAGGTGAGGCTCACTGTGGAGGTTGAAAGCCACACAGCTCGCCGCCGGCCCCTGACATAGTTGTCCAGAATAATCCCAGCAATCTGTCTCCCCTTTCCCACGCCCGCCCCATCCCCAATGAAGAACCCAGCTCCTGCAGCCATTGAAAACCCATGATTCTGCATGACTTTCTTTCTTCAGATCTTCCTTGTCTACATGCAGTGACGATGCATGGCCAGCACACTTTGCAAGCAAGGAGCATATGGTGAGCCAAAAGACATACGTTGGCCGCTGGGGAGCAGCTCTTGGTGTTTGGTGCAAGCATACAGCACGCCCTCCAATTGCAGCTGGCTTAGCTTTCCCTCATTCACAATGTCCTCTCTGAGGCTGTCAAACAGAGGATAGGATGTGCTTGGCAGCGGTATGGAGCTGCAAGAAGAACCCACACACTCGTGTACAGCTTTAATCGACTTAATCAATGTGGCAGAGGGGCATGTGCTTGCATCTGGTGTAATGTATGTGAGACACAGATGTGGACAGAGGGGGCAGAGGTCTTGCCTGAGGGATGCAGCCTCTGCAACCTCTCCAGGATGAGGGATGCCCCTGTCAATTGTTCTGCATCCAAGGGGAAGCCATCAGTCCAAGCAGATTTCGAGAAATTTGTCACAGGCCAGGAGGGATCCGGCACTTGCCTGCACACGTATGTGGAGAACACTTCCTTTGACAATGCCTCAGAGACACTTTCGTCGCCACCAACTCCACTTTCATCCTCGTTCTCTGGCTTTGGCTTGTAAACCGCCTTGAGAGCCTCTAGGGCGCTTGCCATGTCCCCTGCTGTATGCAAATAATTCTTATTACACCATATATTTAAAGATCTCATTCGGAAGATACCTATGAATGATTCGCAGCGATTCAGGCAGCATGGATGGTAAGATCGGAAGCCCAATTACATTTTTTAGCAACTGAAAAACACTGGCATGTTTACCTGCTCAAGACGTTGGCCTGTCGAATTTCGATATCATATCGTCACGACTTGACTGATCAAGCGTCAATATACCTGTATAATTACCACCGCATTGAGGCAGTTGCATTCACACACCGAGTGGCAATTCTTCCATCAATACACCTTTCAAAAGCAGTCAGAGAGCCCCCTGCCATCTGTTCATTCCATGCATAAGTGCTGCTCGCTGATCTTGGATACCATAAGCATATCATCGGATGCTAGAAAGTTGTTAAATTCGTCTCCAAATCCTTGAAGGTCGCGCACGTGTTCCTTGAGGACGTGGAAAGCATGCATTTCACGAAGCGCACAGTGAAGTTTTCCTCATAAGCCCTGATTGTGAGGTCTGCATGTATAATTTAGAAGCTAAATGCGACGATATATACTGAGTTGCATCGGAAATATACAGTTTGCTCTTCGGCAACCGACAGCAAACCCAGCTGAGAGATCTGGAGTCCATCGAGTCCATCGGCAGATAGGGAGATCGATTTCTCAACCAATTGATCCCATTAGAATGCGTCTTATTGGTGAGGTTGCCTTGTCGTAATAGGCAAATATTATTGCATCGTGTTCTGCTTTCCTTTCGATGGATATGCCTGATCTGGGGCGAGCTGATCGCAGATATCGGAGCAAATCTGCTGGATCCCATGTACTCCGGCCAGTACAATGGCAAAGAATATCATGCATCAGACTTGCAAGCCGTCTTCAGGCGCAGCTACGCTGCTGGGGTTGAGAAGATCATTATCACAGCAGGAAGCCTGTCTGAAGCCAGAGCAGCATTGGAGTTGGCCAGTACAGACGGTAAGACTTCCGGTGTCCTGCGTTGTGTAATACACACACAATACCAACATCATCATCATCATCATGCAAGCAGCAGTAGTGGTTCTTCAAGGGAAGGGTCATGATAGGTGTTCTTATGCCAGCGCTGTCTATGGACAGATGAGTGACGAGAATTCTCTGTGAAGCGCAGAGCGGTTGTTCTGCACTGTAGGGGTGCACCCAACGCGCTGCACAGAATTTGAAAGCTACAGCCAAGGCCCTGAAGCCTATCTTGAGGCCCTGCAACGTCTTGCAATTGAGGGATCTGCAGAGGGAAAGGTTGTGGCCATCGGGGAGTGTGGCCTAGACTATGACAGGTGAGAGATTACAACCCCTGCATCTGCTGTTACATCCGAAATTTAGCACTCTTTCTATCGTGACAGGGGCACTGCAATTATCTGCATGCACACATGCATAAATGAAGGGATGGTTGGTCCTTTCTGAGAAGTTCCTCCTACTGAGGAGTAAAATATCTGGATGGGTGCAGGCTGCAGTTCTGCGACAAGGCCACTCAGCTAAAGTATTTCAGGGCCCAGTTTCAGCTCGCAGGCCTCACAAAGCTCCCAATGTTCCTGCACCTGCGCGCAGCCGCAGAGGACTTTTTGGAGGTCCTTAAGGAGCAGCACAGCAGCATGCCTGCTGGGGTCGTCCACTCCTTTGATGGCAGCGCTTCTGAGCTGCAAAGCCTCTTGAGTTTCCCCAACGTCTACATAGGTAAACAGCTGCTTTGCTCTTACCCTGCTAAACGCAGATGTTTCTCAGATGTTCAGCAGATATTTGCAAGGCATTCCCAGTGCAGAGACACATGTGCAGTGTGTCCAAGGATATCCGTAAGCTACTGCAGAGGAGTGTTTTGATGTGGGATGTACTATGACTGCTTGTGGGATATGCTGCAGGTGTGAATGGGTGTTCATTGAAGACAGAGGAGAACTTGGCAGTGGCGGCTTCAATACCAGATGACAGGCTGATGTTGGAGACTGACTGCCCCTGGTGCGAGATCCGGCCATCACACGCCAGCAGGGCGCACGTCAAGACAGCGCTGCCGGCAAAAGACAAAAAGAAGCACGATGATGAATGCCTTGTCAAGGGCAGGAATGAGCCGTGCAATCTGGTCCAAGTGCTGGAAGCTGTCTCAGGTGGGGAGCATCCCTCGCTCATTGTTCAACACATGTGCTGCAATGCCCCTTGTTGCTTTCTTACCCGACAGAATGAGCGAGAGTGCCAGGCATTCCAAACCAGTCTCTGCATTGCTCCTGATATTGCTTTCACCAATTTAGATTTCCCCTCGCTGGTGGTCTCTCACCCATTTGCTTTGTGTGTGGGGCAGGATTAAGAGGGGTGGATGCGGCTATGCTTTCTGAGATTGTTTGGCGCACGACGTGCTCAGTGTTCTTTCCATCAAATACTCATTGACATGACTGCAGTGTGCTGTGGGCCATGCTTGAATACCATTCAGTGAGCTCCGCGAGGAGTTGCATGCAGGCTTGATCAATGAGCCATTGTATGAGGAGGAGTGCTCGTGGCATTTGTTCATATTCACACAGCATGGGATTATGCTGAAAGTATACATGTGCTCTGATTCTTCCAAAGCACTTGCTGGTACCAGCATGACGTCATCACGTGACCTACCTCACTCTGAGTCGACTGATCAGTCATGACGTCAGTACTGTCTACTGACTAGTCTTACTGTGAAGGCCGCAGACGCCTTGCTCTGCTGGTCCATTGCGATCACGCAGGACGTTGTACTTATGCTGATGATCTATCGCCGCCACATCTTTCCTTGGGAACATCAACATGTTACAGTCCATTCTGATGAGGAGCATGGAGAGAAAATGGTACCTTCCATGAGCTTCCCTATTCATCGCGATCCGGAGAACTTCTAATAGGACCGTAACCCACATAAGCTCTTTGCCAATGACTGCCATTCTTGTCGTAATTGAATGGAGTTAAGTTCGTGAGAATATCACATCTCGATTACAGTTCTACCAGTGATCAACAATAGTGTCAACATTAATGTCAATGCACTGAGTGTTGACAGCTGCACAAGCGAGTTAATGGTGTGTTTGTTGTGAGAGGAAACACTGGATTTCTTGTACGCATTGGATGCGAGGCGGCTAGATCGCGTATCTTGAAGCCATGACACCTGAAAGACAGATCAGTACCAAGCATGTTGAGCTCCCAGAGACAGTTTGGGAAAGAATTGCGAGTGTCATGCCGCTGAAAGATTGGGCCAGGGCATCAGGAACTTGCAGGAACACAGCAAGGGTACAGTTAGAAACTGTCAACATTGTCACCCGCGACATCACACGCGCAGGCAAGCCCTTGAAAGTTTTCAGAGCTTTTCACAGGCTTTGTGATCTTGCTGGGCATACTCCACAGGTTGTCGATGCTTCTTGTGATTATTCTGTTCTTCCGGTCAGCCCCTGCTTCCTTATATGACAGTGTTACTGTTTTTACAGCCAAAACTGTCTGGGTGCAGGTGTGAGTTGGGCCAGCAAGAACTTAAGGAATGCTCAAGTTTTGCGCCTTCGAGCAGATGCTGCTCATGAGCTCGCGGATAATATCCTGCCAGACTGTCCTCATCTGGCAAAATTGCAGCAGCTTGAGATCTTTGTGAGGGATGCCGGACCAGCTTCGTCTGGCCTCTTGATGTGGCTCACCTGGCTGCTTGCTCGTGCAAGCCAGCTGAGCACACTGTCGCTTTACATGAGCAAGTTGCCATGGTTACCGCCTGTGACGCATCTGAAGCATCTTATTCTGACATTTTCAATGGATTCAGAAAGAATCATCACTGCTTTGTCCAATGCCCGCGGTTTGGAGACCCTTTCTATCAAATACTTACAGAAAGGGGCAGAAGATGGGAGTGAAGAGCTTCCTATGGGAGAAGTTCCAGCCATTCATCTTGGGCGTCTTGTGCATTTGCACAGTTTAGCGCTGACATGCATCATGCCTGCAGCCTTAGAACTACCTCAGGGATGCAGTCTGTCCCTGTCAGGTCTGCAGCACCGACGTATGGCCAGTGAAAGTTGGGACCATGTGTTTGGCAGTTTGAAGGCTCTCAGGCTTGACTGTACAGGCACCCGGTTGGCTTCTCCTCCTAATTTTTTTGCTGATTGCCCCAACTTGACAAAACTTTGCATTGTGGCTGACAAGATAGGCGCAGAAGGGTCCCCCCTGCCCTTGACTGGTCTCAACCATGTGAAAGTTCTCGTCATGGAGGGCTCAGAGATGTACATCTGCATGCCTTCCACTTTTGCGTGGGAAACTGCATACTTTTTCGGTTCATCCACTGTGTTCCTTGCATTTGACGACATTGATCTGTTTGCAAAGAACATTGCTCAGGCGTATTTTGTTGTGGGATATGACAGCGTGAAGGGAACTTGGTTGCCACGGCTATGTGCTGCCTTGGGGGATGAAGATATAGAGTGGGAGGTGTGTGGAGGTGAGGATGGACTTCTACCTCAAATTCATTGTCCACGACAAGAGTATGACATCGATATTGCAAAGTGCTGGTGTGGAGCATGTCTAGATTGCTTGGCTGCGGCTGGGCTTGCTAATGCTGAATACATTTTATAAGGCCTCTAAATTCTTGTTGTAATACAAAGCAAACAATTTTGAACATGTGGCTAAATACCTGGGTACTGCATGTGCCATCCACAGTGCTGCCCAGGGCATTGTGCGCACGCCTAGCAAAATCATCCTCTCGCAGGCCTGCCCGGCAGGGCCTTCCCAGGTGTTGCTTCGGTGAATCTGCAATCCGCATGCTTAGCTCCGGAAATTATAAGAGCAGCGCAAATTGTGACTTTCACACCAATCTGCACTGCCCACGCAAGGCTGTTATGGCAGAGCGGGCACATTATTTAATATTTTCAGAGGTCGGCAAACCCAAAGCCAGAGGCCATAGGGCATACACGCAGGGCGTCTGCAGCCACATCTGCGGGGCCTTCATTAGTCTGCAGCCTATCGCTCACTCATCGTATACATGCATGCACTGCCTGCCCCGGATGAGTACCCGTGCATATCCGGGGCCTCTGGCCTGGCCTGGCACAGCCACGAGCTAGCGGACAAAATTCACGGGAAACACAGCTGCTTATCCATTGCGCCTACTGAGCCGCCTGCATCAGTCACAATGCCAAATGAATCCTCAAGCACCTAGCGTATTTGCACAGGCGTTCATTTCTTTGATCAGAAAGCAGAGGACACAATGGACATGCTCAGTCATCATATCAGCTATGACATCGTGATCATGGAGTGAGCATCATGTACGAGGCTGCTTGAATGTCACTGAAACCCGGCTGTTGAAAGCTTGCAAATGTCCGGTGCCTGGGGTCAGATCATAGCAATAATCTGTCCACTCAGTGGACCCCACTGCATGGCAACAGCGTTGCGTGTACACGTCCTTCAGGCCAGGCCACAGGAGGCAATGGAAGGCGAGCCATTTGGGCAGGTCGGGCAGGCGGGCAGGAACGGAATGGCAGGAAGCACCTGCACTCAAACGCCTGCCAGAAGTTCTGGCCCCGAAAGTTGTACATTTCCTGAATACTGGAAAGCTTAGAATTTGTTTTCCTGATATACTGCAGCTTGCCTGGAACGCAAGCACTTTCCCTGGGTGTTGCAGGATCCAGGTTGCATCAGATTTGACTTTGCCAAAAAGTTGGATATGAAGAAGGGTTGGGCAGACAAGTGGGCTGCCCAAAATGAAAAGAAAAGTCAAAGGGAGACGTCCACTGCTGCATCGACAGCATCTGGGCCACCGAGAATAGTGCTGCCGCTCAAAGATGCCTTGGACCCTGCAAATTCACGTGGCGAAGGGTTCTCAAGGGTAGACAATGTCGCTATCAAGTATTGATTGCCAAAATGCCTACATACACCTGGACGGACGTTCAGGATGCGATCTTCGCGGAATGACTGAAGCAGTGTCCTGCAGGTACAATCACGTTGGAAATTCGCAAGTATGTGTATTGTACGGGCCATCGCTCTGTGAGCAGCCACATCGTGGCCTGTGATGGAGTGACAGAAGACCAACCCATGGGAGAGGACATCTTGTACCAGGTACTGAGGTCTAGACGTCTGCTTTGCACCTGTGGTGCTGTCACTGCAAAAGCTGATCTTGTCAGGGCACCAGTGTGGAGTCACAATGCGCAATAGTCCAGGCTCGCTATTAGCATTTCTCCTGGTATATGCATTCAGTATCCCATGGTGAACTAATTCTGCAGTGCTTTTGAGCGCAGGCGGAAAACGATGGCGAGCCAATGTTTGGGATGCTGAGCCAGAACTTCCCTGAGGCAGCCAATGGACCGGTTGTTGGAACTGAGGAGATTGTGTTCAACCCAGTCAAGGCATTTCCCGCGTCCCTTGAGCTGCTGATCGAGAAGGGCCTTCTGAGGGACACAGGTAACTCCTATCAGGTCACTGCATTGACAAACTACTGCCCTTGGTAATGTCAATTCAGGAACCCGTTGCGCAGGGCAGTAAAATGCAGCTTAAATGGCGCGGAACCAGTGCCCCTACACCAACCGATATTGACATGTTTGACCTGCAGTCTCATGCATCTAAAATGCCCGTCAGATGGTCTGATGGAGTGCATTCAAATGACAGCTGTACTGGCTGCAAATGCAAGTGAGCATGATGACTCGGGGATGCCTGCAGGCAGGCGGGTGGACCAGGGCTTCTACAGGGGGCTCCCAGTTGTGACGATACAGTTCTGAGGCAGCTGCTCTGTGGCTGGGAGCTCCTAAAAAGAGGGATTTCATATCTGCCAAATACTGTCAGAGTCGATTTGTGGCTGTGATGGAGCGCTTATTTTGGAAGGACAGTTTGAAGACTCAACTTGAGTCAAGAGTTTTGGCAGTTTGTCGAGAATTATGGCCTTCGTCTTGCCACGAGCTTGAGTTACTCACTCAGGATGCTTGTTTTAGGCGCGTTTGCAGCTGTTTCTGTGAGGAAAATACTTAGTGGTGCTGTGTGTCTTGTGTATGTGAGGCAGCAGTGCACCAGCTGGACACTCCTTGAGTGCAGCACCTCATGGCCTTCTTAGGAAAGAAACTTTGAAAACTTGGGATTTATAGTGAACCGTATATTAGTTTGGGCCTTTGCCCTGTACGGGTCTTTTTAGATTTTGCATTCGCTGCAGCTGTCATGTGCATTTTTACTTTTATGAAGTTGCAATGCCAAATACCTGTTTGCAGAGACTCGGAGTGTCTTTTGCATATAAGGTCTTGGACGTGAATTGCCATGCCTTTGATTGACATTTGGTTGTGCATGCGGTCTTCAATGGCCAGGATTGGCATGCAACAACATGGTGTCCAGACGGGAGTCTGACAACAAGTTACAGTGAGAGCATGATTGAGGATTTTGTGATCCTACCAATACCTGCTAGCGTGCTGCAGCGTGTTTGAGCTGCTGACCGCATACTATCACCATGAATAAAGGGGGTAGTTTCAGGCTATTTCGGACTGTTTCGGAGCTGCCCGAAAATCTTTCGGCACAGCACCTGCCCGAACATGCCCGAAGTCTCCCGAACCCATGGCAGAATTCCGAACCCAGTTTCGGGCTTCGTTCCCGAAAGCTTTCGTGAAAGTTCGGAGATCCAGCAATTTCTTACTGGGAAACACGTTGTTTAAGCCCTCCAGCGAAGTTGTAAGGCATATGTCTCGCTGGGGAGGATGGTAAATAGAAGACTACTTGCCTGTCCTCCAGACGTGTGCCCCGCGGCCCTGAAAAGCTTCTCAGCATAGGACTTGCAAGGGGAGCGTTTCTGAAGCACTTAGAGATTTCCTACAGCCAGGCTACAAGGGACGCCTGCTGAGACTGCGAGAGTGCGTTGTTAACAACCGTTGAGCACCCTTCGCACAGCAATTACCACAAGCAGCTATGCTTGCCTTTATGCGGCGTCAAGCAGATGCTTAATGTGCAATTTTGAGTGACTTCAAGGTGTACAAGCAGCCCACGAGCATACTTGCGAGCCAAGGGAGTTGTTGACTGATGTACATAACTAGATGGGAGGTCTGGCCAACACGTCCTGTGAGTCACAGGCTGTGACAACGAGAAGCACCTCTTTCACCGCCAATAATGACGTTGCACTCTATTTTGATTGTCCTTTAGGCGCAGGGATGCACAGGAGCGTGCAGCAACCCTTTTTAACATTGGTTCTCCATTTGAATTGCGGACCTGCACCGCTCTGTGAAAGCGCAGGTGCTTTATGGACACGCCGATTTCATTTCACTATTTATGCACTATAGCAAGGTGAAATTTAAAAGGGCACACAAGCGCGCTCGCCCACTGCCACGGAAAAGCATTCAACTACTCCTCCAGTTTAGGGGCTTTCTTATGCCTCCTTTCCCCGGACATGCACGTGCACCGACTCATAACATGTCTAAGATGTATAAGGCTTGCTTCCTGTCACGTTATACACTGGTATATGAAGGAACAACCGCACAAAGTCCTGCGATGGTGTTCCTCTGCGAACAAAACCCGAACTAGTCCAGGATATTCCGAACTACCTCCGAAAGTGTCGGAAACCTGCCGAATATACTGCTCCGAACCTTCACGAAACTTCTACGAATTGCCCGCTTTCGGGTGTTTCGGCGCAGTTTCGCAGATCCCCGAAAGTACCTGACGAACCGGTTTCGGAGGGGGTTTCGTGAGGTTTCGGGATCCCGAAACAGGCTACTTTATTGATAGTATATGTATTTGTTAAGGTTGAGATCGGGCGCCCCGGCCCAGATCCGGTATGTTTTAAGTATTTGCCACACGGCATCTCTTGGGCTTTACACCGTGTAATCTACCTATTTCGGATTAAAATGGACTCTTCTGATGACATGCATGACCCTCAAGCATTGTCTTGCATGCAAGCCTGATAAAGCCTGATTTGGTGACGTGCCATCGACATGCTCTTCAAGCATATGAAATTCTACGCGATCTCCAATCTGCGTTCGTAAATGCATTTGCAAAAGCAAATCGTGATAGATCTCGCAATTTTTGGATTGTGATGAGGTGGTGCCAGCAGCAGTGAAGGTCCTTTCTTGAAACAACCACCATCCAAACACATCGATTGCATTTATCCCCACCCACATTTACTCCACACCCACGTCCTTAAGGTTTAGTGTGCACTGGTAGATAAGGGATGTAGGACCTTGGACTGGGAACTGAGGGCAGAAATATTGGTCTGATGGCCGCTGCACCCGATCTTGCAGCCTTCCAGGAGGATTCATTTGACCCCAAGAACTGGATAAATGCTGCTTGCGACAATAAATCATCAGAGGAGTCCCTGGAGAGGTTTGCGCGCACCGTTTCACCAGCAATCGTCCGAGTCAAAACTGATGCAGCAATACATCAAGATTATTGATTGCCTTTTGCTCCTGTATCTTTGTGCTATTTTGGGCCATCCGCAGTATGAATGAGCACTTCATATAGTCTAAAAATTGAGAAAAGAAGCTCTTCAGAACACCAACGCCCTCCTAAATATTTACAGCAAGCCTGCCTGCACATCCCAGGTTTCTGACAGACCTGGAACTGCGCCTGCACTTGGCCGCTGAGGACATTGATGCCGCTCTGGAGATTGACAGCACTCGCGCACTGCAGCGCATTCCTGCAGCAGTCCAGGAGGTCTCCCATGTGAGGGTGGGTTGCCACCCATTGCTCTTTTGCTTCTTGACTCTTCCATGTTTGATCTTTCTTGCTGGTGAATATTCCCTCCTGCTGCTGCACCTTTCACCCGCAGTAGTCAGAGACCTTGCATGCCGACCTTGCATGCCGAACCATGCACATCTAGGAACGCAGTAAATCGACCAGATTTGCAGACACAATGGGACAATCATGGAGCAAGTCAGCAAGTTGATGCCTTCGGGCCTAGAACACTTGTACAGAGAAACTTTTGAGGCAGTGAGAAGTCGGGACCGTGACCTGCATGCTTACACGCGCGTGTGTTCATGCGCAGGGAGATGTGACGGGCCTGAAGGCAGATGTGAACCGGGGCCTGGGCACTGTCAGTGCAGCGGCCAGCGCGGCGGCCGGCAATGTGGCGCTGATTGTAGAGCTGGAACGTGTGAAGAACCGCATGGAAGCCGCATGTTCCACCCTCAAGGTGCACTCATTAATGCACATTAGCGCCCATGCGCAGTACTGCACATTTGAGCTGATAGCTGGCGGGGGAGCACCTTGAAGCAGAGAACTTTATTGGGGACTAGTGGATCAATGGCCTGAGTGCCCAATGCTCTTGCCGAGAAAAGCTCTGAAGGCCGATATCCTTGCTTGCAAAGATGCATTGAAGCACACGTTTTCCAAACTCTTTGTCCCTGATGCCGGGTCTGTAAACCCCAGCTAGCCGCTCTACGGCAGACATGACCGTGTGCCAGTGAGCTCCTGTTTAGCAATCGACTCCAAGTTTTTGGTGCTCCATACGTGCAATGATCACCCTGCTTTTGGCAGCATGAGCAAAGCAAGCATTGCATAACATTGGGGCAGAATTGTTGAACCGTCTTGTGTGGTGCATGCAACAGGAGGCGACAGAGCTGAGCGCGCATTTTGCCCAAGTGGAGGCGGTTTTTGCCGAGGGCGACCTGCAGCGCATAGCAGCCACGCTGGCCAGCATCCGTCAAGGACTGGCGCTTGTGGGGGACGTCCCCGAGTTCAAAGGCGGCGCCGCTCGGCTCCAGGTGTGCGCTGCGCTCATATTCACTCACAGTACTGACCATATGAGTGGGCTATTGAGCTCGCAGATATTGCACCTATGTGCCAGTGCCAGCTGGGAGAAGCAGCACTGGATGTAAGAGATTTGCAGCAGACCTTGCGGCAAGGGGGCTTCACAACGGTGCCCCCACGCCGCCATATATGGTGGGATTCTCGTACATCTCTTACCAATGTGATAGAATGTCCTGGACGGTGCTTGCTGCGATTCAATTTAGCAATGTGTGATTTTCCAGGTGCGGTGTTGTCCCTCGATATGCTGATGCAGGGGCTATCAATTTGATGTCACTTACTTTTCAGTACTGCATTGCACTGGAGGCTTGTAATATCCAGTACACCTCTGCCTGCTGCAGAGGTTCAGTTCTGAGATCTGTGTCTCTCTCTTTCTGCAGGCATTGGAGGAGCGGTTCCACCAGAACATAGAGCCGGCAGTGAGCAGCGCGCTGGCCGCCCGTCAGGCCGATCGGGTGGCCAACCTGGCAGCTCTCATGAGCAGCCTGGGCCGCGAGTCAGAGCTGGAGGGCCTCTACGTGGCTGCGCGCATGCCCATGCTGCAGGTGACGCGCGCAAATTTGCAGACTCTGCGCATACTGTATAAAAGCTAATTGGCTGGAAGACCTCCCAAAGGAGGACCTGTTGCCCTCCAAAACTTGCAGATGCAGTGAATTTGAGGATGGTAGTGTACTCATCTTGCTTGGGAAGTGTTGGATGAAGAGAATCTTTCTGACTGCAGGATGCAGAAGGATGGAATCTTCTGTTTTGGGATCAGGTAGTGATCAACGTTGGTCGATGTGCAGGGGCTGTGGGATGGGTTCGAGGGCAGGGGCTTCGCCTCCTGGCTGCCAAGCTTCTATGAGGGGGTGGCGAGCGCTGTGGGCACAGAATCGAAGTGGTGCTCCATGGCCCTACCGGACCTGCACCCGCGTCTGCTGCTCTCCCTACTGTCTGCTCTCTTCTCCAGGATCAACAAACCTTTTCGAACACGCCTGGCGTCGGCCCTTGTGCAAGGTAATCACGCTCATAGAGAAGATAGGAAAAGAAAGGAAGACTGTGCAAACTCAGTAACGAAGTCAGTAACGTGCATACAAAGGAACCAGAATCGGCCGACGGTGGGTTCGCTCGGCCCTATTACATTGCAGAGATGATCAATTTTCAATTGCCAATGCGTTCACTATTCTATGAGCCAATGTATCTACCTGGAAAAGCACGCATTTGCCTCCTCAAAGGCACCGCAGGGCATGAAACTGGTGCAGCGAGAAGTTTCATGTCAGAATGTAGGGACATAGCCCTCGGAAAATGAGAGAGGGTCGTGGATATCATGAGTGCTTTCGTAGCTCAGTGGTAGAGCGTGCGTTTCGTAAGCGCAAGGTCCCGTGTTCAATCCACGGCGGAAGCACTGATTTTTTCCGCCCTTTTTCTCTTTTTCTTTTTGCATGGGAAATTATGAAGCAATCTAGAGAGCCTAGTAGTTAAAAACCTCTGTTTTGAAACCTGCAGGCGGCGACAAGGGCGGCGATGTTGTCATGCTTCTAGCAAGCATGCTTGAAGCAGCGCACTCGTTTGTCGAGGGGTTGGCGCAGACTATGGGGCAGGAGGGGGCAACAGACATCGGCTACCTCCCTACCACGGTCTATGCGCCATTCCATGCCCAGCTAGACAGGTACTTTGCTCTTCCTTTGTTTTTCCTTAAGTCCTCTTTGGGATGAATGTTGCCGTGAGCAAGTATCAAGCGTGATCAAGTATCTGCCGCCTGCTGCATCCCTTCTCTGCGCGCACATCATAAAGGTTGGGATTAGCTGCTGTGCTGCAGACTCTGCATTCCCCACGAATTGTCGCAGCCGAACTCAATGAAAGTACACTTAGACAAGAATTCATCACACAATGCATCAACAGGTATGGCGAGCTGGAGGCAGTCAGCCTGGGGCAGGACCTAGCGGCCCCACAAATTCCGAGCGCAACCGACGACGCCGAAGCGGCCGTGGCCGCGATCGGCGCGGCGGCTGCGGCGGCCGAGACGGCGGTGGCGGCGGCTGTGGAGCGGTGCCGCGCGGCCACCGGCCTGGCCGGCATTCCCGAGCTGCAGCTCGTCGCCGACGAGGAGCTCGCGCAGTTTGTCAGCCGCCTCCAGGTAACCATCTTGAGTAAACCGAGCACTATGTGCCGCTACCGAATGACTTTCTCAGAAGCCAGGAAGACGGAGTCTGTGAATAGAGACAGGTCATGATGGGCCTGAAAATAAAGTGCTTTGTTTGCAAAGCTCAAGGCATCTGAATTTCTGGCGAGATGGCACTGTTTGCGTGATGACTGGCCTTGAGGCAAGACCTGAGAAAGAGCCTCCTAGCAATGGCTGACCCCTGTATGTTGCCGGCCATGTTGCCCCGCGATGCTTCTTCATGCCTTGTGAATTGAGCGGGTTCTCAACGACACCCGCCTGACGCTTTTATTCTTTTTGTTCAGGCGGTCCTACTGGAATTGCGCAAGCACCACCTGCCGGCTGGCGGCGCAGCGGTGACATCATCAGATGATAGCACAGCAGTTCTGCAGCTGCTGGGCGCAGCCGCCAACCTGGTGTCCAAGCTGGCGGCCTGTGAGGGCCTGCTGCGGGCGGCACTCTCTGACCTTAGCAGGCTGATAAGCTCGGTGGATGCCGGCAAGCAGGCGCTGGACCCTGTCACGCTGCGCCTGCTGGCTTCAGAGGTAAGGACTCCATTCTCCCTCAACGGGGCGAGATAGTTCGTATCCTTCTCTCCTGTTGCTTGCCAGCCATGAATTTTTCCCTATGCTATATGGCCTCAAAATGTATCTGAAGTGTCCCGTACGTTTCTGGGAAGTGTGCAATTTCTCTGCGCATTCCCATGATTCATGATGGCAACAAAGGCCAACAGCGTTGGTTGCAATTTTGCCATCTTAACTGCGAAGCTGTAGTAATTGCAGGTAATAATAGGAACAGTGCAAAGCTGAGCGTCTGGTCTGGTGCGTGCAGGGGCGGATGCTGCAGCAGCTGCAGTCCCATCTAGCGGCTGCGGTGTTGGAGGACTACATGGCGCTGCCGTCCGCGGCCGCCCGCTGCGCCGCATTTCAGGAGACCGCTCAGGCGCTTGTGTTTGACGTGCTCATGCTCAAGGCGCGCTCATTCTCCTTTCTACTACCTTTGCTCTTTGCCCAAGTGATCTAGACCCACAGGCAGGGCCGGTGAAAAGCATGCAATTGGCCCAGTTTGTTTGGAAAGACTGATCAACGCTGTAAAGGATCATTAGAAAACTTGTGCCAGCATTGTTCCTGATTATTGGAATCAGAGACACATTTTGACGGACTGTCAAGAGCCATTGCAGCCTGATGTGCGGTAGAATGATGCCAAATGAAACACAATGAAAGATCACATGAATGCGCAGGTGCTGGGGTCTCTGGAGGGCCTGGGTGCGCAGCCGGTGTGGGGGGCACCGGGGGGCGAAGGTGGCGGAGCGGGGGGCGGAGCGGGGGGACCGCTGCCGGCGTTCAGCGCGTACCCGCAGCAGGCGGTGACGGCGGCTGGCGAGTACCTGATGATGCTGCCGCAGACTCTGGAAGGGCTCCTCGGCGGCGACAGCGAAGCCGAGGAGGAAGCAGTCGACGCAGAGTGGCTCGACAGGGTGCGCTGGCAGCTCACCCCACAGGAAACATTCAAAGACTGCAAATTGACGCAGCAAGTGAAGTTGTTCGATGTTAGCCATTCTCCGTGTGAGCGAGACTGCGCATACTTTTGTCCAGGACGGAAGTGGGCGCTTTTTGCAAGTATGGAATTTGCAAGCTGTGCAGAATTGCCCCTCTTTATTTTCACATGCAGCTGGTTGCAGTAGCAGCAGTGTTGCTGCACTTCAATATAGTTGCAAATGAAAATGATTGTTTCTCATGCCAGGATGTCCCTTGCGCACATCCAAGTGCTTGACATCGCATTACTGGATGCGCAGGTGGCGGCAGGTGCCGCAGAGCTGTACATGAGGGAGCTGACAAAGATCACAGCACTGAACGAGTCGGGTGCCGCCCAGCTGGCGGCTGACCTGGACTACTTCTGCAACGTGCTGGCTGCGCTCGGTGTTGCTGTGCCCTTGCAGCTCGTCACCTGGCAGGTAAAGCTATCTCCTTTAAGCAGTAAATTGATGGGATGGATTTATTTTGTTTTGTGCTCATGCTGGGTGTGTTGGTGGATGTCATTTTATCCTGAGTGTGTTGTGGCTTCGATGGCAACACTGCTGAATCCAAAGCCAATGCTACATGCTTTGCACTATTTCATGCTAGTGTCCTACACAATTACTGTATGCCCATTTGCAGAGAGGATTTGATGTTTAGTGGCAGATTGTTCAGTGTGCAGAGGCTGCCTTTCTGGTGTCAAAAGAATGTCAGAATGGCATGCCGTGACATGTTGATATAATGGCAGGTGGCTGTTGGGTGGGAGGCAGCAGACTTCACAGCTTCTGCAGCAGCGGCGTTGGATGATCTGATGGTGGACAGAGCCACACTGGAGCTCGTGGCAGCTGCAAGGGGCCTGCAAATGCCTTAGAGACCAGACTTGTACTCTGCGACCTGCAAAGCCTGTGTCTTTGCATGGGCATTGCTTTAATTGGTGCCACAGGCCAAGTCTGATGGTCAGCATCATGTGATGCACTTCGGCGTAACAGGTAAATGAGCTATATAATAATAGCTCATTTAATAAATAATAGCAGCTCCACCAAATTCTGCAGTGAATATCTCTCTCAAGCAAGCTTGTCTCTGTATCAAAATCAATTGGCATCACTGTACCTTGTGCGCATGAAGGCTACAAGATGCCCAAAGCATCTACGGTTTTCTAATTCAACTACCCGACCCATTTACCCCCAACATACCCGTCTAAATCTAGGAAATCTGCAATGAAAGCAGTAGCCTGCAGTATTCCAATCACATGTACCGCGTGATGTCTGCCCCGCAGTTGCCAATAGCATTGAACTTGTTCTGATAGAAATACGCAGGCAGCGCCACAAATATCAGGATTGTCACCACAGCTCCCACAATTGGAGTCCATGCCTCCCACCTGCATGCAACAAGACTTACTCTAGCGCTCATCCTATTTCTATTCTTATGATTATTTTTACTCTCCAGCCGTCCCTGTCTTATCACTTTCTCCACCAATGGCATGTCAATCCAATGGAGTCCAGGTCATCCGTGACACAATCACTCCAAAATTTACAGGCTTCTCCCTGACCCTTCTTTAATACCAAACAGCAGCTGCTCAAACTATTGTTATTATTACACGCTTTTCCTGCAAAGGCAAGGTGCGTCTGCAGACAAGCTGCATGTGGAGGCTGCCGAATTCGTACCCCTTGTTGGACTCGCCAGATCCGATTAAGACTATAACCTGAAATATATATCCCTTTCTGGCCAAAATGGGTTTTAAGGCCCTATCTCACAAAATTTTAACCCTGTGATGATTTTGAGATAAAAAATTGTCACTCTCAAAAATGACTTTTCCTTTGACATCTGAGAATTTTGACCCCTTGCATGCTGCACTGAGGAGTCCTACAAGAGGAAAGCCTCAACCAACGCATCTCACCAGCAGCTTATGCACAGCTCATGCCAAGACAAAGCAAGGATCTTGGTTGGACATTCGCCGTGCCACGGGCAGACCATGCAAACCTTGTCTGTTCAAAACTCTAAAATCTTATTCAGATGACAAGAGGTCGCACCTTTCAGACTTGAGGTGCGGCAAGAAGAGAAGTGCTGGGAAGAGACCGCTCAGAAAGCCGCCCACGTGGGACAGGTGGGACGTCCCGACAGGAGAGGTGACCACCGTGACTATGAAGTAGATCAGGAACGCTATCATCATCACACTCCGGATGATGGGCCTGCACCAGCAAGTCATCCTTCTTGAAGTTATACCCAGGAAGCTTCCTTCTTTCTTACTTTTGTGGTACAGGGTACCATATACGGGAATCTCCTCTGCTGTTCAAAGATCTAGTGCAATGTCAGTGCCGTCTTTAAAAGCATCCTCACGTGGAGTGTCTTGTGCCAGGCAGACAAAATACTGCATCTTCTGACATTCATATCACATCAGTCGGGCAGACAGCATGTTAGCTTGTGCACTTAGATGAGCAAAAAGGTGCATTACAGTGCTGCTAGGCTGCGCACCGTTTGATGGTGGAAAAGTTGACGATCATGTCGGCGATGAAGAGGCCGACCATTCCAAAAACGCCGCCACTCGCGCCCACCAGCGCCAGACAGGTGTCCTCAAACGCAGCGCTGAAGAAATTGCCTGCAGCGCATAATCGCAGTCAAGTCATCTTTCTAAAGGGTTCTGATGCTGGACAGAAAAGATACATGGACTGCAGTGCCCCTCCTAAAATTCATCTGCATTGGAGAGAATGCAATTGGAGCTTTTGCCTATCTGAATACGCAGGAACGTGAACAATGGTGTGATTTCACTTCCAATGCCTCCTGATGTCTCTGTGAATCCTATCAGAAAGCCATTGCCATGGCATGTATGAAGCACCGCAGTGGGTCTGTCTCATTTGACTGCTGCAAGGGAAGGCAAAAGGCTCAGCATTTGAATTTCATTGCAATGGCAGAAGAGCGCACCTCCAACTGCAGAGAAGAGCCACACAACCAATATCCTGCCGCACCCATACTTCTCCTCCATCTGCAACCACAGACAGACATTCCGCTTTGAAACAATCATGCCCACATTGACTGGGCAAAGTATGGCAGCACACAGATTGCAATACCCTCCTCATGCAGAGCTAACAAGGCCTGTTCAGAAGTAAACAGCACAACACACAGTGTCCTCATGCTACTCTTGCAGTTCACTTGCACTTGTTTTTCTCAAATAAGCAAGATTTGATTCACATGCACTTGGCTGTCGCAATCGAATTTGAATTGAAGCCACCTGGCAGGCGATGACGAGGAAGAGGAGCATGTTGGACAGGACGTGCGTGAAGCTCTGGTGCAGGAACCAGGAGGTGAACCAGCGGTACGGCTGCGCGCGCATCAAAGGGCCCCACCGAGCGCCCCACACTATCAGAAAATCCCCGCCCAGCAGCCACGGCTCCCCATCATAGCACCAGGGCACCGCCTGCGTGGAATGTCAGAATTTTTGGAATTTATTTATTTTTATTTCTTTGCATTTCTTAATTAAATACATTTGAACCTGTGCTTTGTGGTGACCACCTTGCTTGCGTGTCACATCCTGCCAGCTGTGATTGAGGTTCAGAGACCTCCTGCTCATTGCACTGGGAAGCTATTTGTGGGGCACTTGTCGTTGCAGCGTAGGGATCTTTCTCATGCCCAAGCACAGGATAGAACTGGAGCCTCAGGCAAATAAAATAAGGAGATACGAATGATTTCAGTCTCTGACTGCCATAGGACCCCTGCGCCTCAAGCGCCTCCCAAGAAGAATCCAAAATGTGCTAATGCCTGCATGTTGTGACCATGATAGGCAATGCTTTCAGGAAAGAGAGTGCACCTGGTTGAACCAGTGCAGCATCTGGGAGGACCCATAGCCCATGGGTGTCTTAGTGATGGCTTTGAGGCAGGCGTCTCGTGTGGTAGAGGGAAACTGGACGGCCTCATAGTAGGCGAATTCGCCGATCATGTAGAAGTAGACCGCAAAGATGATGAAGGTCCAGGCGCTTGTGAAGAACAGCCGGTGCTGGCCCAGCTTGGCTGGAGTGAACATAGCAAATATCCGCTCCCCTGTGTGCATGCCATGATGTCAGCGCTGCACAATTTGCAAAGTGCGGCTTTTTCTCGGTGACTCCAACATGATTTTGAGCGGGAAGTCAGGCTTGACTTCTAATTGCCTGACTTTTTAGTTACTAATGTCTGAATAAGCCCTGACTGGCATGCTTAAAAAAGGCATGAATGAGCCTGCTTCAAGGAAGCTTCATTGTCGACACTGCCTCCCATGCATGTGTGCATTTAGAATTCTATCTTATATTCCATATGGTTACACGTTGTTCCTGTCAGAGGCAAGGTGGGTCCGCAGACAAGCTGTAGGTAAAGGCTGCCTAAAATTCTTCCCCTTATGGGCTCGGTTGATCCAGGAAGACCCAATCAACCGTACATTGGGCCTCAAGTGCAACAGGTGTGTGGAGTGTCAAGGGTTGGGAAAATAGTGCAGACGGAGGCTGAACCTGTGATGAAGAGCTCGTTCATGAAATTTTCCACGAGTGAGTCCAGTCGTCCCAGCCGCCGGCGCTCAAGCGCATCCAGAATAGCTGCCTTTTGCGGGTGCCCCTCCAGCTTCATCGCCAGGCCCACAGTCGCCGCAAACCTGCCAGTGTGGCAGCACGACTATTATTCGTGTCACTTCATCAGTGCTTTTATCTGAATCCCCTTGTGAGACAGGCGAGATGCATCTGGAGGAAGCAGCCCATGATCGCGGCTTATCATTGCACTCCTTGCCGGCCTTACCACAGACTGGTTAAAATTTATGTGAGCGGCAGCTGATGCCAACCCATAATGTGGCAACAGGAGGCGGAAACATGAGGATGCATGTGTTCACAAAGATGATGAGTATTGGTAGCCTCAGAGAAAGAAGCTGGCGGGATATTTAGGGTACCTGTCAGTCGGGGGCGCGGAGCGATCAGAGAGGGTGCCCAAATCGCGCACCATGGCTGCGCTGTTTATGAGCGTCCCCGTCGCGCCCTGCCACCTGCCAGGCATGCACAGTCGGGCAGTCAGAGCAATACTCGCCAAAAAAGAAACACCTGGTTGTCTGCAAAATCTTATTACAAGTCTACACTAGCGGGTCTTTCCCATGGCTGCCTGCACTGTGGAGCATCGCATATCGACGATAACAAGCCAGCAGTGAATACAATAAAAGAAAGAAGCAAAGACACCTTTGACCTCCTGAGCCCTGTGGCTTGTGCAGATGCGCTGCACACATGCAAGCCAGCACAAGTTACTGTTTCAGCTGCTGACTCACCTCTGCACAATGGTGCTTCGGTACTCCTCCCAGTAAGCATCATCCCCATCATACTCACACTGCCCCCCATCCTCATACTCCTGCATCGAATCACCCGCGGCCGCATCCGCATGCACACCGTAGGCACCCCCGGATTCCAGGTCGGCCGGCGGCGGCAGTTGCGCGCTGCCGACCATCGAGCTGCGCCGGTGCGCGATGTATGCGCGATGAGCCTCCAGTGGCTTCTCGGCTGTGATGAGCGACGCGTAGTGAGTCACCCTCTCGCCGAGCCTGCGTGTGTGGCCACAGGTCAGAGGAGTCTGAGTGGGTATGACAAGGTAGTTCTGTGTCCTCCTTGGAAGGCACCTCATCGACGCAGGCGAGGGTCTAATCAGAGGCTCCTTCCGAGTGTTGTGCAGCTGAACTGCTAATTATTATACTTACTTGGAAGGAGCAGGGCAATGTTAGGAAGGCGAAAGAGCTGCTCTAACTCAGGCTTCTTGCAGAATCCGGAGTTCTTGCGAGGACTTTTTCAAAAGATTAAATGTCTGCGCATAGGAAGGGCTGGAGCGCACATAGCTAAAGAGGCCCTCCTCACGGCCTGAGTGGTGGTCTGGGTGACGACATCGATCACGGAGCTCCTCCTGTGGCTGCGCTGCACTGGTGCAAAACTTGCCCTTCTGTCTGCAACACTCCCTCGCCTCTCGGCGATGCTATCCCTGCGCTCGTCGACGATGCTCTGTTTCCTACTCGAAACGCTGGCCCGTCGGTCTTGCATGTTCTGACGTCGATCCATCGCCACGCTCTGCCTCCGAAATGCTTTGATGCTGTCCCGATGACTCCTTGGCTGCATTGGTACGCTCTCGCTCGATGACTCTTGCTGACTCTGAATGATAGATTGCCTTCGTATGGCGATGGAAGCACGGCGTCTGTCTTCACCCAGTTGAGCAATCGCATTGAGCTGGACCTTAGTTGCGTCGGGCCCGGTGAAGACACTGGCCCTCCTCGCCAAGCTATCTCGATGAGATGGCTGTGCATTTAAGCTACGCCCTTGAGGATGATGAGACGCTAGGGGCAGGCTCTGCTCCTCCGTCTCGCTAGTGTGGCTTCGAGACATATGGACCGCATGAGAGTTCACCATTCACCAAGGTAAAAGTAAATTTTGCAACTTGCTCGGAGTACAAGCCTATCAATCACGATAAAAATTAAGTATTGGTGCCATGTAACTCTCAATATATATAGTGGAAAAGTTCAGTGAAAAAGGATTGTTGTTTGACGCGCACCGTTTCAAGGCGGCAGGCGACAATCTTAAATGGTGCCCGATTAGGAAGTCCTTGTAACCCCATCAAATCTTGTCGCTCAACGCAGCGACATAGATCGCGACATCGCATTGAAGAAGGGAGAAATATTCAAGTCCTTGACAATGCTGTTCTGACCGAACCTCTGCTGGGCAAGACTTAAACGAACTGAAGCAGACCAAAAGATTTCACCGACAATTAAATAGGGGATCATCTGTATCGATCTATCGTTGATTTCGGTCAATGCCCTTTGAAATGCAGAGCACAGAGATGTTAGACCTGCCGCAGCCAGTTTGAGAGGATCGCCAGCTTTCTGAACTTGAAGGATTGGGCAAGGGCATCAGGAACATGCCGCTGTACATTAGCCGTCTCGTTGTCAGCAATTACGATCAATAAGGACATACCTTGTGCAGCTACGTCCCCATACATTGTATTGCGCGCTGCACGGAGGTCGAAAGGTGTTCAAATGCAGTTCGCTTTCGTTGCCATCACTGAGAGATGTCATCACACTCTTATGGCAGGAGTATCTTGGGCATGTAAAGGTATGGAATACGCGCACATGTTTCTCAGGATGCCTCCAACGTTCTCTTGGCAAGCGTCGTACCTTGGTGGAGGAGGAATAGTGGACCTTGTCTTTGATGATCTGGCACAGTTTGCAAAACCCATTGCGCACACGGATTCCAGAGTCAGAGACAGGAATCTCAAAGAGGGTGGTTGCCGGGGTTGCAGTCTGCTCTGACCAAGGACGTTGTACCTTGGCAAGTGACTGCTAGGACCGGTCTTTCCCAAGCTTTCATTTATTATGACGTGGTTGAATTCTGCTGTCCCCAGGCCTGGGGACAGCAGAGAGTAGTATGAGAAGTACTATGAGACGAGGGACTGCTTCTGTGGGGCATGTACTAAGTGTACACATGTCTCACTGCATCTGGGGTGCATGTGGGCCCGCCGTGGCCATGTGGATGCTGAAAGCAAGATTTGTTGGAGGGGTCAAAGGCAGATGCAAGCTGTGCGATCCAATACGAACATCGTGCTGCCAGTACTCATGTGACAAGCAGACTGTAAATGCTTACAAAATGATCGAGATCTTGTTCACCACATATATATCCATAGATATATCCATTTAACGTCACTCATTGTCGAGGCACTCTGTCTACACCGTGAAGGCAGCTGCAGCGCCCCTCCCGCCTTCTCAGCACTCGCACTGCCTTGTATGTCCTGCATACTCCCTGATCTTATCAATTCTGCTGATATGCCGTCAGAACATCAGGGTTTATTGAGCAATGATCAAATGTTTGCGACTTGCTTGCGTGGTGCGCCTCTGCCTTCCCTGGGCTTGCGCAAAGCAGGGTAGCTATTATAGAAAAGACTTTCTTAAGACTTTTTGTCACTTATTCTGCTGAGTATTCTACTGACACATATTCTACACTTGCAAGGTCATCCATTTTGGACCAGTGTATCCTTTTTTAATTCAGCAAGTCCACAATGCTTTGAGCAACTGACAACAAGATACAGCATAATCCAGGCCCATAACGAAGCCTACCGTCTTTTCAACGATCTGATACCAATCCAATTAAGCACAAGTGCTCGCTATAGCACAACTACTTCAGTTCAAATGGCCGCTGACGGTTCTGCAGAGTCCAGTTCTACTCCTTCAAGGGATTCGACCAAATGCAATCGCTCTTATTCGCCCACCCCCATGCACCGTCAATTGCCCACCGCAGTCTCAACATGACCAAATTGACACGAGCCAGGTCCGTGCGCCTATTTGTACAAAGGTAATATACAGAGCTGGTCTAAAAATACTTGAAAACCCTGGGCACATGCGTCCAATAGAACTGCACATCAATCCCTCAATTCTCCCAAGGTGGTGGATCCAGAACCTCCCTGACTGACAGCGTGACTCTCAGCGACAAGAGCTTGAGCCCAATCTGACTCCTCTTGTGCTTTGCGCTGTGATCATGCTCCACATCCACTGGCTCTGCGCTTGCACACAGCTCTCACACTTCTTGCACAGCTGCTAGCCATATCCATCTGTGATAAGAATAAATTTCTTCTGCTTTCGGCATCTTGGCCCAGCAGGAGAGCACAAGCCCAAGTGGCTTCTCAGAGACCTCCCTATGCAGGTTTTGACACACGGCCCAATTCTCATGTTGCGCCCACTTGCTACGTTCTCAGCAGTCCCCTCCGCAAACACAATCAAAACGAAACACCACATGCTGCTTCGTTATGTGCAGTATTGACGCTCATTCAATGCAGCAACTGTTGGAACCAGCTTTGCACCAATGTAGATCCGTTGAGGAGAGGCGCACCTGTCTCCTCTGGAGGTGAGACCCCTGCATGATGCTCCTCCCCTGGCAGCTGATGCAGCCTCCCTGTCGCGTTCTCCAGCCCATACCCTCCTGCAATGCACAAGCAGTGAGCATTTGGCCAATTCCACGCATTTAAATAGCAACACAGACTTCTATTTGGTCCTGTGCATCTCCCCTATTTCCGAGCCAAAGCCCATAAGGAATCAAGTTGTGCAGTACACCGTGCATGAAGTGACTGTCAAGAAATGTGCAGCAATACCTTGTAGGGCGTCCTCAGGCGAGGCATTCAGTGGTTCGCCCGATGATGTCAGCGCTGACACAGCGCCCACATACACCTGCGACCTCTGGTGCTGCGCCTGCACGCAGCAGACACTCCTGCTTTCAGATCACACTATGCAAAAGAAAACCCACTTTCACACAAGATCCACTCTCCGCTGAAATGCGGAAGGGTGTGCCTCCTCCAATCTTGCAGAAAACAGTCTGCACGCTGAAATTGCCGAATAGGCTGATAATTACTCTCCAAAGTCGTCTTCATCCTCCTTGGGCTTCCTGCCTTTACTGAGATGTATGCAAACATGTGCTTCTGCAATATCATGCACAACAGTGGGGCGTGTGATAACATTGGTGGGGCAAGGAATGGGACAAAATCTGACAACTCCCCGTTTCGCATTCAAGAGTTCACCGAGCGCAGAGGACATCTGGCTTGGATGTGTATCTTTTTATCTTGGGCCCATCTAGCGGAACAAGTATCAGTGAGAGGTGCACACATGCAGCCGCCCCCCCATGAATAGCAGAAGAGGCACTCCCATGAGTGCCAGCACGACGGTGATCAGCAGCGCGCGCGAAACCGGCAGGTGAAACGCGTTGAACGCCGGCTTTGTCGGCGACGGCACCGACCCCGACACTGCAACAATGCATTTGTGCGTGTCAGAGCGCTGCTGAGTCACGTTCAACCTCCCTCAATGTCTTTGATCAATAGTCTTCCACGCTGGTTGAATACAGCAATGCCAAGCCAGAGGTTGGTGCGTGATGGCAATGCCAAGCCAGAGGACAGTATCTTTAAAAGTGGGACACTGCAAGACAGATGATATTTGCAGCGCCCAAAGTGTCCAAAAATTGCACAGGTACATTTACAAAGTCATGTCCACCATGCCCTCCACAGCATTCCATCTATGTTTTGCATAGGAGTGCCTTGCGCACTGGAAAGCCTGCTTACAGCAGTACAGCAATACAGTACAGGCATGCACACCTGGAGCAGGAGCAGATGGCGCGTAGCTGTTGAGAAGGCGGTCCAGAAGCTCTGATTCAAAGTCCTTGGGCTTCTTGCGCAGCACCTGCTGCGACATGCGCAGCGTTGACGGCACAGGGCTCTTCGGAATGCTGCCGCCGCTGCCCATCTGCGGCTGCGGCCGCACCGGCCCGTGATCTTCGCAACGCACACGATCTCTGGAGTCCGGGGTCAGAAGAGTTTGACACAAGAACAAGTAAGAACCAGTTTAGGGGGAAGCACAAACCGTGCATTGGGAGCAGCGCATGCGGGCCAGCAAATTGAAAGCCACAAAGCATGCACTGGATTTCAAAAAAGGAGGAGGATCCTGAGATACAAGAGCCTGTGCAACCCACTTGCCTGAAACTTTTGATATCATGCTTGGAGGGAGCTTTTGCAGTGTTAAAACCTCCTTCAAGCCAACCATCAAGTATGCCGGGCAAAAGCAGAAGCAGTGTTACAAGAGTACAATACCTCTAGATAGTGGCTCGGCGGCGGGCGGTGGCCGCGGCGGCGGGGGGCCCGGGGTTCCCCCCTGCAGCACCTGCCTGATCTGGCTCGGCCCCTCCGGCCTGCTGGCCGCCTCACGCGGCGGCTCCGGCACGCCGCTGCTACTAATCCCAGCTGCCGGAGGGAACAGCGCATGCGGCTGCCGTGGCCGCGGCCCGGCTGCCGGCGCCGGCGCAGCTGCGCGCGCAGCTTCTGCCGCAGCTGCCGGCTGCTGTGGAGATTCTGCCTGATGGCTCTGTGGATGGGGTAGAGGGGTGGATTGCTGAGTGGGGTGGAAGGGGCTGGGTGGGCGGCCCAGGGTGCCTCCCAGGTCTGCCTGCAGCTGCTCTGCAAACTGCTCCAGGGGCGCCCTGCTGGGTGACAGCGCTACCTGCCTCTGCTGCTGCGCTTGCACTGCAACATGCCTGGCGGGCCTCAAGGATGGCCTGCCGGTGGGCTCTGACAGGTGGCCCCAGTCAACTCTGGGGAGTGCCGGGGCGGTGCTGGGGGACACAGCAGGGTCGGTTGGGGCTGGAGCTGCCTGTTCTGGCTCGGGTATCGGCAGCAGAGCCAGCTGCTGGTAGCCATGGCTGTGCCCAGGAGCTGCAGATGCCCCACTGGAGTCTGCGTTTGGCAGCGCTGCGTCCTGCGCAAGCTTCTTTACTTGGCGAGCAGGCTGGTAAGGGTGCGTGCTCAGCCGCACAGCAGGCCGCGGAGGCCGAGGTGCCCAAGGGACTCCCCTGGATGCTGTGCCATGGCCAGGCTGCGAAGGTCCAGCTCTGCTCTGGGCTGTGTCCTCCTTGTTGACCACCTCGAACTGCACCACATTGCAAAACTATGGTTTTGATCGTCCTTGCATTTCTCAGGACTTCCTCGTTGACAGTGGCACAGTATGGCACCTTAGAAACGGCAGTTTCTGCAAGCTTCCATCAAGTAATGGTGGTGTTCTGGAGTAACACAAGTGAGTGACTAGCCTTACAAGGTGGAAAGAACAATGCTTTAGGCTATTTGCGCCTGTCATGCCCACCCAATGGACCCCATGCCAAGTCAACCCAAAACATTCTAGTACAGAGAACCCAGCAGGTCGATGGGATGAGACTTAATTGCGTCTGAGGCGCAAAGAAGCAACACACCTCAGATAGAAAGTCTTCCAGCGAGTCAAAGGAACTGGCAGATGTGCCAGAGGAAGAACGCCTGAGACTCTGAGGCCACATTCTCCGAAACGCGTCCTCTGAAACGATTACCAATCAAGCGACGCGACGTCACGCCACGTTCAGGCGCGAGTGAAAACACGCTGAAGACAGGCGCTCTTCAAAATTTACCGTGCTGGTTCACCATAACCTGTTTGGGACATCCGAGAGACAACATTCGAGAACCTAACGGAAGGGCTCGTATCAAAGGATTTTCTGGCCTGCCAAGGAGCAACAGGCGCCAAGGATACCGCAGAAGCTGTTCCCGCGCCAGCAAAAATAGTGATCAGTTCTCACATGACACCAGATTGATGGAGACAGAAAGTGTGAGCTTACTCATCCGCCAGTCAGCAGTCCTAATCATCCTGCACAGTCAATCCAGCACAAACTATCCTTGCCACACCCATAAGTTCTGGGCGGGACCTCATGATGGCTGCTGCAGCCGCAAGTCTTGAGATCAACATGGCCGGATCCCATACCTATGCCAACGTTATCAACTTCTGCACATGCAATGCATGTGCCAGCCCTGAGCTCAGCCTCGAGGGCACCTGACCAAAGGTGGCCGCCGGCCGGGCCCACCAACATCAATTTTTGAGATGAAGTGTCCATTACTGCCGCATGCGTGCTGCTAAAGTGCTGACATGCCATGTTGTGCCAGCAAGATCTCATGATCTCCACTGTGATGACCAGCAGATCATGACAGAATTCTGATCTGAAAAATCTGAACATGAAGTGTTCACTGGTTGGCTTCTGGCCCTATACCACATCTCGGCCCAAGGTAGAGTCCTTCGAAGCATCTGCTTAAATGTACTTCCACAGGTGCGCACAGATCATATTCACAACGTTGGAACTGCAAGGATCCTTCAAATCTGGAAATTTCCGGAGATAGGCATATTGGTCACCACACACGGTGCACCATTCACCAGGGTGTATCATTACTTTCCTCCGCAACAGAACCTTGACATACTGGAAAGAATCGGACAACTGTTCTGTGGTTCGTTTGGTCTTCTGCATGCAGACTCAGACTGGATGCGTTCAATTCAAGATGCACCAGGCCCTGTACCAGCTGGAAAATACAATCGCATGTGCTGCGCAACTCGCAGCCCCTATTCCGCAGATCCCTGCCAAATGGAGGAGAGCTGCAGTGCTCATTTTACCGGGCTGCAAGCCCATGCTGGGATTTTCACTGTTTCCTGGTTCTCATTTGCTGCCCCATTCAGGGGTCGTAGGGTCTGCGTCCCTAATTCACTGCTCCTTCCAGGGGTCGTTAGGGTCTGCGCCGAGGATCTCGGGGTCAATAACGGGCTTGGCGGCCGCGGCGTCGGCGGCTGCTGGGGATGCGTTGACGGCGAGGCCGACCATGTTGTAAATGCGCGCGGCAAACTCGCGCGGGCTTTCCACCGTGAACCCGCTCGTCACAAGCGCTGTGTCATACATCAGCTCTGCAACAGCCTGCGCGAAGATTCAAATTTGAATCCAAATTGTGTTTTTGCTGCATACTTTTTGCGGAACGAAGGTATACACAATGTCCACTCGCGAGACAGCCCCTCCGTCATCTCCCTGGCGCTTGCACTTTGATGTCTGCTTTTTTCCTTTCTCAAAATGCTAGATCAGTTCTGCTAAGAAGATGGCGGGATGATCACTCATTGATATATGGTATGCAGGGTGCACCATTGTTTTGCAGAGAAGCACAGAAGTTAGAGCATGCCAGGTGTGATAATTTGATGCAGACGTTGACCCGAACATTGATCAAGAGCCCAGGGACATTCAAAGGCGCACCCAACGACAACAGTTTCTAAAAGAGGGCCAGCAACTGTCCACAGATTCACTAAAAGGGCTCTGAGCTGTATCCTGAGGCAAGAGAGCTAGTGGGGTTCATTGCTTAAGAGGCATGCGCCGCACCTTGGCGCCGGCTGCGTCGCTATTGACCTTGTCACTGAGGGCGCGGATGATGGGATGGTCTGGGTTGATCTCCAGCGTCTTGCGCCCCTTCATGTACTCCGCCGCCCGGCTGTCCCCCAGCGTCTGCATAGAACGACTACAGCTTAATATTTGTGTGACAAGCTTTCAGACCTGTCCCCGCCCACAGCAGACCTTGGCAAGCAGCAGCCACCGACCCACAACAGCAGACGAGGGTCTTCCCCACAAGCAAAACCACAAGAGCCAAATTCCAGGATCAGGGCCAAGCAAATAGGTTTTAGATATCGCCCATAAATGCAGCTAGAGCCGCTGCAATTGCAAGTTGCTGTGGGAAGGATGCACTTCAGGAGGGCAGGTGTCAACCGTGCAGGTTGCTGGGAACCCCGATAGAATGCTACAAGTTTGAGGCTGATGTGTTATCCAATGCGGAGCAGGAATGTATGTCACTGGTCACATTGCACCCTGCTTGAAATAGTTGATGTTCAGATTCAGAGGAAGAAAAGATTAGAAGAGCAGTGGTCTGCGCACCTGGCTGCGCATGACGCGCTCCTGATAGGCGGACCAGCCAAATTGGGAGGTGACTAACGCGCAGGGGGAGTCGGTCAAGCGCTGCGACACTGCCACCTTCTCCACACGCTCACCCAACGTGTTCTTCAAGAAATCTGTCAGCGGCTTCAGCGCCTCTGTCGTCTCCTCCGCCTGTCACGGGCCAATATGTGCTTACTTATATGCTGCATATATAATTGCTGCTCCCCATCACTGACTGCTACTGTAAGTACAGCTTTATCCAGGAGCTCTGCAATTGTTCTTGCATGCGCAGAGGATCTGAGATGCTCTGGACTGGGTGAAGTCAGCGCGCAGAGTGGAGCTTTCTGGGATAGCAAGTGCGAGCAATGTCAAATGCAATGCAGGCCAAGGGTGCAAGCTAGGGGGCCTTGTCTATAGAGGCGCACACTGCTAACATCGCTGTGTCGCATCTGATATGAACATTGATACCACAATGCCAACAGCAGATGCAGGGCATCAGCAATATCATCAGAGCATGTCATGCCAGGAGCGCAGCTGTGAAACAGCTGCGAAAACAAAAGAATGTGGCCGGTCACCTTCTTCTTCTCCTCCTCAGGGATGTCTCCCAGGTCCAGGCCCTCACGAGTGACATCCACAAACTTGAACTCGTTGAACTCGCCAATATTGTTAATGGCCGGCTCGTCGATGGGCTCTGTCAGGTACAGCACCTACGCAGCAGATAAGCATGATCAGTAACCGATTAGTAATTCCAAATTGATCATCTCTTCTTGCCAGAGCACCCCTGAACAAGACCACACCCCTTCTCATTGACCACTTGGAGGCAATAGCTCTTGAGGCTGCAAGTTTAGAGAACGAGGTATGATATAACTATACCATGTTATAGTGGCTTCACAAATTCGCAACCAGCCCAACAAACGACATTTACAGAAAGCAGGAGCGCATATCCAGAGCAACTTTATGGACTCTAGCTTGACACAGCAGTAATGCACATTCGAAGTTTGCTTGTGTGGAAGGTTGAGAAAGCAGATATGCATAATATGGCTGCATGGGATCCCAGCTTGAGCAGGCAGGAGGAGCTGTTCAAAAAGAGTCAGCATTCCCACCTCCAGGTCCTTCTTGATAAGCTGCTCCACGAAGGGCGCGGACGCGGCAGCGGACAGGGAGTCGGCGGCGATGTAGAAGATGGACTTCTGGCCCTCCTTGGCGCGACCCACGTACTGCTGTAGGCTGATCATGGCGTCGCCGCTCTTGGAGGACGGGAAGCGCAGCAGCTCCGCAATCTGCTTCCTGAACACGAAGAAGAAAAATATAGATACAGTGAAACCTCTCTTTACTCCATCATTTTGAGGGAAACATCAGGGTTGTGTGGGTCAAAGATGGAGGAAGACAAGGTGTTTGGATTGTCTTGGACAATGCACCAAAGACAGCCACAGAACGCCAGCGTGCTCAACAACATTGCACTGCTTGTGAGCATGCAAAGTGATCTGCTGCTGCCTTCGGTGCATTACAAGAGCGGCTGGAAAGAAACTGTGGCACAACTATATATCCCCAGTAGATAGAATAGATAGAATTCACAACCAGTGGTGCCAGGGGAGGGGCTTACTTGTTGGCCTGGTCTTCTATGGCGCCAAGCTTGATGAACTTGCCGAAGGAGTCCCAAAATGTCTCGTAGTCGCTCTTGCCGTCTTTCTCCGGCCGGCCCGCAATTTCCTTCAGCGTTTCCAGCGTGCGCTTCACCAGCTGCTTCTTTATCACACGCACCACGCGCGACTCCTGCAGGAAGAGTACACACCACATCTCTGGATGATACTCTATTTCTAAAAGGTCTGGGCCAAGAAACTTTGCCAAGCAACAATCACCAATGCAATCATGGCTGGCATGATGTTCACAGTTGCGCCCGGCAATCCTTTGGTGCAGGCTCGCATAACAGAGCGCAACTGCTAGCTTAGGCCAGCCATGCTTGCATGAACAGCAACATAATGGGGTGCACTTGCTTGATCCCTGCTGGCGGGGGGCGGTATGAATACTGAGCACCGTGTCCACGGTTGATTGGGTCTCCTTGGATCTGGCGAGTCCAACAAGGGGTAGGGTTGTGGCAGCCTTTTAACTGCAGCTTGTGTGCAGGACGTACCTTGCCTTTTGGCAGGAAAAGCATGCAATAATAATTCATCAACCCTTTTGTTAAGGGACTTCTGCTCTGCAATACTTTCTGATGCAAGCATGGCTTGCCTTCTGTTGCTGGTTGCTCTCTGCTGTTCAACATGGATCAAGGGCAGCAGAGCGAAACCGGAATAAGGAGGCCCGCCATGCTTGAATCATTTGAAAGAAAGGATGTTTCCAGCTGCCTCAGCACCTTGCACATGGCTCAATTGCAACAGGCCAATCACATGATGCTAGGGCGGCATGAAGCAAGGGTGGCGTAAGTGCTCAACCCAGTGCAGCAAGGTAAATGCAACAGTGCACCTAACAAAAAGACACAAAGCAAAAGGAAGCAGATAAAAACTGAGCCATACCTGCAGGATCTCCCTAGAGACATTGAGGGGGAGGTCTGAGGAGTCGACGATGCCCTTCATGAAGGAGAGGTAGCGGGGCATCAGGTCATCGTCAAACTCGTCGCTGATGAAGACGCGCTTCACAAACAAGCGGATGTTGCGGCTCTTCGCAAGCCAGTCCTGCGCACAGATGATTACCATGCAGTGTCAATTTTGTTTCGCGGGACATGTCCACTGTGCAAGAACCCTTCCAAGGCTGCAGAAACTCTGGAGAGCTATTGCAATTGCCATGTCAAACTTACATGAAACCGCCACATGTGAGTTCTCTTCCAACAAAGCCCTGACGGCATCAAAGCTTTTTTGCCAATGTCGAAGTAATCAGGCGTATATCAAATGCCCTGGCATGAATTTCAGGCAGCTCTTTACACTGCCGTACACATCCATATAAACGAGAACCAAAAATCTATGAAAAGGCATCTGTAAAGGCTCACCTGCTGCTCGAAGGGGGCCATGCCGGGGACGAAGAGGAGTGCTGAGAATTCGATGGTGCCCTCCACGTTGAAGTGAGACTGCGCAAGAGGCTCCAGGAACTCCCTGAAGGTCGTCTTGAAGAAGTTGTTGTACTCCTCCTGCTCAATCTGCGCATGCACATTCCCTGCTCAGTAAAACCGCAGCAATGTTGCTGAGCTTCAACATGCCATGCTCGCAACGTCATTACATGATGGCCATGCAGAAATACTTCCAATAAATCAGGCAAACATTGGTCAGGCACAGTCTGCGACGTTGCCTGAGCAGCCTTCAGAGCTGCAGCTTCTGCCAAAATTTTCACTTCCGCAGCTGCTTTTGTTCTGAATCTTGCTGACTCAACATACATGACCTGTGGGCAACGATATGCAGCATAGAGCAGGCAGTCATAGACACCATACTGCCAAAAAGAACCCAGTACATGCCCACTTCCGCACCTCCTTGGGCGTGCGCGTCCAGAGCGGCTTGTTGTCATTCTGCACACGCCAGTCCCAAACCTCCTTGCTCTCTGACCGCGTGGCCGGCTCCTCGGGGTCGGCCGCTTCCTTGCCGGCTTCCTTGGCCTCCTCGTCCGCCTTCGCCTGCTTCTCCTTCGTTGCCTCATCATCCACCACCTGCATTGCAATGTGATGAATCTTTATGCAACACCCAGACGATGTACTCTTGTGAGAAAATTGTGAGAAAACAATGTAAGGCACGAGAGATGCAAGAAAACAACGCAGTGCGAGCGCCAAGTAGGACAAAAGGTCTCGCGGTGCATATGCAGTGCTAGTGACATACAGGACACCTCCACGATGTAAACCTCTTCTACTTCTTGCTTGGATGCATTTCAGTTGAGCAGATCAGTGCACAATTTCTGCGTCATCAATTGGATCACCTTCAGAAGGACCATTGTCTTTCTTGCTTGATGCTGGCTTGCATGGCATTGTAGTCAATAGCAAAGCTAGATGCAGTGTCAAACGCTGTCCCACAAAAGCAGTTGCGTCTCCCGCACAAAGGATGCGAGGGCAATGCAGGTTTTTCCTGTCAACAGACGTGAATTAATGCACCCACCTGCTCGTACTCGGTCTTGCTGGACCAAAGCCGGATGGGGAACTGGATGAACTCGCTGTACTGCTTGATCAGGTCGCCCAGCTTGGCAGCATCTGCCAACTCAGTCGCGTCATCCTTCAGGTGCAGCGTGATCCTTGTCCCCCGTGGCAGATCCTTTGCCTCGTCCTCCCGAATCTGGCATGCAAAGTGACCAATTTCACCAGGGGAACCACAGCATAGAATCTACCATATGCATGCGCTCCTTCAGCGGACATGACCCATTTGACCAGGAAAGTCTTGGCTGTACATGTGAGCTGGCATCTGTGTGACCTTTCTCCTTTGAAACATTTCTTGACGCTATTTGGACCCCTGCTTAAACTGCCAATATTTCAAGATGGGAAAACCCCAGTGAAGATATTGAAAGGATCCCCAGAAAAACCCCAAGGTTCTGAGGTGCACAGCAAACATAACTGCAGAGCAAGGGGCTCACTGTTGCACACCACGGATTGATTGATCTGAATGAAACTTTCGCACTAAAACTGCCAGAAATCTCCCACTTGCCATGCAGCACAGAATGCCAGGAAGCCATGAATCAAGCAGAATTCGAAGGAGGCATGCAAGGTTAGAGGAGGCAGACAGGAGCGCGCACCACAAACTGGTGGCTGCCAGAGCTGGACTGCCAGTACCACTGGCTGGGGTCGGCAGCGTTCTTGGTCTGCACAGTGACCTTATCGGCCACCAAGAAGGCGCTGTAGAAGCCCACTCCAAACTGGCCGATCAAGTTCGCATCCCCCTGTGACTCCTTGACCGCCTGTGCAGCAGAACTCGGCATCATACAGTCGTCCCACATTCCTTACCAGGAGCGGGTATGCAGCGCATGCAGATTTTGTCCAAACGACTTTGTACATGAGGAGGAAGAGGGCTGCAGAGAAGGGTATTGACATCATGTTGAAGATGTACGGGCATGCCACGGCTTCTTGTAGGAAGCGCAAACAAGGAAGCACATCGATTATTGCTCTAGATCCACATTTCCTGTGTAAGCTGGGGGAAGTGATCATGGCTTGGCTGCTCAACGCACCTCTGCAAACTTGGCTGTGCCTGACTTTGCGATGGTTCCCAGGCTGCTCAGCAGGTCTTCCCTGGTCATGCCCACTCCAGTGTCCCTGCAGCAGACAGAGAAACATAGATCAGCCAACTGACTCACTCGCACAGCGCCTTCTCATCCCTGCCTACGCTGCCTTCCTTTCTAGTATTGAGCTCAAATATGTGCAAAGAAAGCGGATGCATGAATCCTTCTAGAACAAGCAACGTTCCCGACAAATAAGACTTTAAAGCAGCCCAAAAGTTGCATACACTGTTTTAAGAAGAAAATTATTAAGAAAAAGCACAGGTGGCACGCACTCGATGACGATGGTGCGCGCATCAGAGTCGGCCTTGATGCGGATCTCCATCGCGTCCTCCCCGGCCATGACGCTGGAGTCTGTGAGGGACAGGAAGCGCAGCTTGTCGAGAGCGTCTGAGGCATTAGACACCAGCTCTCGGAGAAAGACCTCCCTGTTGCTGTACAGGCTGTTCACGATGAGGTCCATCAGCCTGTCGACCTGCACATAGCAGACAGTCACTCAATGCCCAGAAATGCACATGAGAAAGTCTGAGTTCGGATACCAGCAGCAGCAGCTGGCATGTGCAGATCCTTTCGCCCCTGTCAAGCTGCCTCCGAGCCAGAGCTCAGGATTAACACAACAATTTACTACAAAACACCTTATGGGAAACATCTAGCATCGAGCGGCGATTTACAACACAATCGCTTAATATATGCTCAGGGATGCTCACCTCAGCCTGGTAGGTGAAGGTCTCCTCCTTTGTTTCAGTTGCAGCAGCCGCGCAAACGTGCATGGCATGCCTTCCAACTGATCTGGAAGCCCTCAACGGCTGGGCTGCAGCAGGGGTCAGAGCGCTGGCAAAACGCTGGCTGATGAGAGGCCTGCCCATCGAAGTTCTGCAGGTATGCCTGAGTGGGATGCAGCGGGCGCTGGTGCTGCATTGCGACAGGGTGGCACCAGAAATGCTTGCAGCAGTCCTCATCTGCAAGGACGAGGAGCACACTTCAATAAAAAAACCGAGGACTCCGTTATCGTCTGGCCATGCTTACACCTTCAAAAGGGTCCAAATACCTAGTCACGCCCGATTAAGACTCTGAGGAACTCATTAAAACACTTCTGCAAGGTGAAAAGAAAACATTTGAAGAACCGATCCTACGGCATGACACAAGGCACACAGAATCTTCTAGAAAGCATAGTAAAACTAGCTTTGTGGTTTGGAGATGACGAACAGTACACTGGAACGCAGAAGATTGCATATAAAATATCGTTCATTTCTAACAAAAGATTTTGGTCACCGGATCCGTGCTTTCAAATAAGAAAGACCAAGCAGATTTTAGTGAGGTGCGATTACCTGGCTACTTAGCTGGGTGATTGTCTTTACAGCTGTCAGGACTGTTCTACGCATGTAAGCAGGACAGCTGATGCCACCTTGAGGTCTATCACACGAAATATTCTTTGAAACAAGCCAAACGATGGGAGCAGTGATGAGCTGTCGCCGTCGCTGCCTGATTAGGCCTCACCCCAGGGCCATCAGCCAATGGCCATCCTGAGGAGCAAATTTGAATTTTTTAGCCAATGTGACTGGCAATCGAGGTCATTGAGGGATGCTCGTATTTTCAAAGTGTTTACTTCATGCTGAGCAGGTGCTTGTGCCATAAGTATGTAATCTTATACAGCGCCAGCTGTAACCAGCATGCTCATGCGCATGCAATCAATCAATGCTGCATCATATGACAACACTGCATCAGCCAAATCGTCTAGCATGCGCATGATGTGCGGAGCTCAGACACTGAAATAAAATGAACATCCATTTCCAAGGCAACTTGTGGCCCAACTGAACCAAACTAGTACTATAGTTCATTGATTGCGATCGCCTGGACAATGAATCTTTGACAACTGAAACACGACAAATTTACAGCACGGCGGCATAATCAGTCTTGGGGACGTCATCAGGGCTGCCATCAGCTGAGTCATGAATGTACAGTGTCCAGGCTTTTGGAATGCCTGTGCAAGGCACTGGTACAGGTGCTGGTTGTAGAGTATTAAATCTAAAAATTCATCTGACAATACCTTGCAGATCATTCAAACGCATTTCCCAAAGGTTCCAAAAATTTTCAGTTCCGATTAGTCCTGTCAGAATTGCATTGCATTTCATTTCCCTGACAGAGCGCGACTGAATGCAGTCACATGCCGGCGGTCATTTCCTTTGCTTCCTAAGTCATTTACACCTCTTGCTGCATGGTTCCGCTGCCTCCGGAAGAAGCCGGCAGCCGCTGCTGCAGGTGTTGCTGCACCTGCAAGATGATTTTCATGACGCCCTGCATCGCCTCCTGCCCCGCCACTCCCTGCACCTGCATGCTTTGCACCTGCGCACAGCAGCCCACACCCGCCTGTATTGGCAATCTGAAAGGTAGTGTCAAGCCAAGATTTTTGCCTCAAGCGGAGCGGAGCAGCCAACATCAAAGAAGCATGTAAAGGCGACGCCAGAAAATGGCAGGAGTGGCCTATAATAGAGAAGGGGCTTACATGGACTGCTGGCTGCCCGGCCTGGTGGATAACTATTGGCTGATTGATGTGCTGGACCACAACATCCCGCTGCGCCTGCACATAGCAACAAGTTCCAATAGTAAACACTCTCGCCCTTACAAGCAGCGGTGATAATGCCTCCACGAGACGGCACGTCCGGACCTTTCTTGATTACAAACCCAGAGAACACTGCATTGAAATCAATTGGCTTAAATAGATGCTACCACCCCAGGCATGAATCCGGAAACGTGTCACGTGCAGAACTGAGGTGGAAGCCCCAGAATGCAACATGTTGCAGACTTGGCGTTTGGCAGTTCAGAGAGAAATTGTGCGTACCACACAGAATCCATGTTCGCTGCAGCTGCGCTGTCTGCACGACGACCCATCCACTCCACAGTCCTCATTTGCACCGCACGACCCATCATTTTTGCTGTCCCTGATGTGGCATGTACTCTCCACCGTGCCAACCTGCAATTGCAGCCTGGTAGCATCAAGATGCACTTGTTTACTTAAAGACAAGATGCGCAGTGCAGCCCATATTGTGATTATGAATGTGAATATCATCAGTGCCACCTTGCATCCTTATGAGCTTCTACTGCATGGCAAGTTATCCAAGGGAAACTGTGACCCAAAGAGCTCCCCCATGTCAACCTGCAGTACCTGTGTGAAATCTGGGCACACAAGTGCGTCTAGCGCAGACGCATTGGCATGCAGCGTCCCCCACTCAAGCGGCACATCATACACCCTCCTCACGCCCTTTTCTCCTCTGCAATTCAGCTGTCCCAACCCAGGTCCCATCTCTAATGCCCCTCCTGGCCCCCTAGCTTCTAAAAGCTGCTCCTGCGCCGCCCCTTCCTGAACCACCCCTTCCTCCCCATTGAAGCTTCTTCCGTCGCCTGCACTTCTCCCTGTTGCAGGAGAGCTGCCTGCAGCTGCAGCCCCGCTGTCCCCTCCGCAGTTCCTAATTTCGGATAGATCCACCCCTGGTTCTGTGTATGCAGCAGCGGACGGAGAGTCTGCCAATTTCGTGGTTTGTGATGCATGGGCAGTGGGAGTGAGGGTGCTGGCTGCTGTGCACTGCGGCAGGCCCCGCCTCATGAGAGGGTGGTTGACCGGGATTGGGTGGCCCTCTGTTGTGAAGACATAATTTCCCCCCTGCACCGATACAAAAGCTCATTCCAGGAGGCTTTAAACCCGAAATGTTCTTTCGGCACAGACAAGCATTTACATGTTCAGTATGATGTGCAGCGGCATGCAATAAGCAATGAGCTTGTGAGAGATAATCGAGGTTCCTGATTCATGACCTTGTTTCACTCTCTGTAGTAAGAGCATCGCGGTTTGCATCACCGAAAGTTTATAGTAACAAAGAGGTTGTAAGGCACAGACCTTCCAGAAGGAGTCGTTGGCGAGCAGGAAGAGGTACTTGCAGGTCTCGGCCAGGAAGAAGGAGTGCATGTGGTCCTCCTTCTCCATGTTGCCCACGCTGCGCACGCTGGCGTAGCCCCCATCTACCCTGGCGTGCCTATTCAGGCTCTCCAGCATGTGCTGCCCAGCTTGCATGTATGCGACCTCCCCTGTCGCCTGCCGCGCCAGGCACCTCGTGTTTCAGCATGAAACGGCTTGCTCCCTAGCTCTGGCTCCAATTGAGACACTTCCTCGTTCAGCAACCCCCTAAGGGGAACCATAATCCTGCTTCATGTCTGTTCCATGGTACGAGTGATGATCGTCTGTTTGCAGAGGCAGCAAGCGAGAGAAGATGAGGCCCTTGCTGAGCTCAGCGCACAAGCAGGCAGCCCTCTCACGAGTCCCATAATCCAAATGACAACCACCTTGCAACATTACGCTGGAGAGAAGACTGGGTACCAACTCGTGTCTGCTGGGGCCACACTGAGAAGTCGCCATATCGTGTTCCCAGCACACAGGCCAGAAGATGAACCAGAAAACCGGCTTCACATCCACACTACTGAGCTGCTCATTTATCAGGATGAAGCAGGATAAAGCAGCGATGCACCTGATGCAAGTAGAAGGCGCTCTCCATGAGCTCAGGCCGGAGAGGGTAGTACTGCTCGGTGGAGTGCAGGGCACCGTTTCCGCCATACAGATACCGCTCAGGCAGCAAGCCGAAGCGCTGCCACACGCCAAAGAAAGCTGCGAAGCTCTCAGCAGCCGCCTTTACATCACCGGCCAGCACCTGCATGCCTGCATGCACATGTCATGCAACAGATCAAGAATTGCGTGTGAATATTGCACCACGACAGCATGTGACCATGTGAATCCATGCTCTTGGCTTCGGGAATAAATCATGAGACATGCATGAAATCTCTATGATGGCCACTCAGACGAACAAAAGTACACATCACAAGAAAATATGCTGGAGCAACACTGTGACTGGATGAGCTGCGTGAGGTCAACACGTTGCCCCTACCTGGCCAGAAGGCTTGCAGGGAGGTGAATTGCAGGTGGGTGTGTGCGCCCATCCAGATGTCTGCCTGTGGGTACCAGTATCCATCCCTGTAGTGTCTGATGGCTGCTGTGTATGCAGCTTGAAACATTTCCCAGTACTCCATCTCCCCTGCATGCATGGTGTACACTTCAGAATATGTCTTTCTGCACGTGCCTTAGTATTATTTGCAGACATGCAGACATCGTCAATAATGCATGCATCATTTCCTCCCTGACTGGTAAATTGCATGACTTACACTGGCACCTGGCAGCTTTGACCAATGCAGCACATGTGGATAATCTATCAGGAAATATCCTGCACTGGAATGCATGTTCCAAGAACAATAGCCGGTGGGAAGCCTCACCAAATAGGATGTACGCTTTGAGCAGGTACTCGTAAAAGCTGTCGGCAGATGCACCAATGCCGCCATTGGGGTCCAGCCAGACTGCCCTTTGCATGTCCAGGGCGGTCCCAAACAAGCCCAGGGGTGTGCGCATCGACCAGAGCACTTGCAGCGAGCGCTTGGCATGGTACTCAAATTGTGGCAACCCTGCATGCGCTTTTATGGTCTTAATGCAATCTCTTAGAGCAAGCCAGCACCTCAAAAAGCCCAGGGAAAACCTCCTGGTTGGAGGTTGTTGATGACTTTGTTTCGCTCCATGGAACATTGAGGTGAATTTTGGCAGAACAGAGGCGTGCCTGTCAGCCGAGACAGCACTCCCATCTCTACAGTGAAGGATCCACATGCAGCTGTGTTTGTCTCAACCTCAGTCTCGTTCTGAAACACCCCGTGCCTCAGGTTCACCCATCCATAGGGCAGCCCTGCACCATAAATGGCACCGAATGAGCTCACAGATTTGTACTCATGGCAATTCTCTCAACAACGGTGTAGAAATGTGGGCAAGTGTGTCTTGTTGTCCAGATCAAAGGGTTGTCTTGCCTGTTGGGCTGGCCGTGAAGGCAGGCAGCAGCCGCTTGCCCAGATCTAGGGCCAGATCTAATAGGCCGCCAGAGTAGGCGCCCTCAGGCATGAGTTTTGGCCCATGCACGGGATCGGCTGCTAAAAGGTGCGCACTGAGCAGACCGCCCAGCAGCCGGATGTTTGCCTCAAAGACATTCACTCGCACATCCACATCGAATGACAGCTGCATGGAAACACAGATCATCGCATTGACCACAATCAATCTGTCTCCAGAAACATTTGTTCTACTTGTCCAGCAGAGCATTGGAAAGAGAAGGAAGGTAGGATGTGAAAAATTGGTGTCAGTGGCACACATTCTTGGTCAGCCAGGATACAGCTTCATGGAACCTGGCGCCATCCTCGATCACGGCTAGGGTACTGAGTGCGTCAATGAGCGTCAGCGCTACACCGGAATAGCCCTTGTTGCCTGCCAGTCCCTTGACATTTCCCAACTCGCCTGCAGGGTGAACAAGTCTCTTAAGAGCTTTGAAATCGTTGTTGGGGATGTAGCAGTACACCTGATGCAGCATGGCAGCACAGCAAGAGCAGAAGCTCAGATGCTGGTGGGACCTAGAGAGTCGGTGTAAGTCTTTGCTATGGGCTTGAGCTCGTCGTGCGGGAAGGCAAAATCCATGTAATTGCTGTAGGCGTGATCGATCCTGCAACAACATGACCGATTAGCAGGTCAGTAGGACTTGACAAACGCCATGAACCACAGGCAGAGGCCCAAAGTACAGCTGAGGCGCTCAGGCGTACATTTCTCGGACGCTGTTCTCCATCAGATTCTGCTGCTCCTCTACACCTGCTCCTGGGACACCGATCATCGGATTCAGATAGAATAAACCGTCCCATCCAGTTCCTTGGATATCCGCAAAGCAGAAAGATACTATTCCATGCAAGTTGCAAACCTCTGCGCTTTGCTCCGATATTTCCTTGAGAGAGATCCACTGCTGAAAATATCGCGAGTGCAGCTATGAAATGCATCCTGGCTGTCCCCTGGCGTGTTTTCCAGACCATCATAACAAGATGGAGAGCTTTTTTCTTGAGACGAATTGTGTGGTGCTGTACTCGATAATAGCCGGTGATCTTGAATATTTGTGTCACGCATCATGCCATACTACCATCCGCACTCGAAAGGTTCAAGATAGGACGTGATGTCTGCAATGTCTTACAACAAAATTTGTATTAGGCAGATTGGAATGAACAAAAAGTGGAGTGCACTTTTCCAGACGACCTCGAAATTTTAGAATCTCTTCCACTGAAACCATATGTATGCAATCTTGAATCTTGTCGTGGGCCAGAATGCTCGAAATGGCCAATTCCTGCATGCATGTGCCAAATCTGGGGCAAGCCAATTGAGGCTCTGCCGGCAGTTTCCCAGAGAAGCTGCTTCTACGTCGCGATCGTCGACGATATCTTCAATGCACTCGTCTACAGCATATTTGTAAATAGGCATTCGTATGATGGACGAGCCGCTGTGTCCACCAAGGGCGGTGGACCCCGTACTGGCCGCAGTGCTGCAGACTTGGCTGCCGAATCCAAGATTGCCTCACTCCAAATTGTGAAGCAGATGTATCGCTCACAACAAAGATACTCTACCAACTTTTTCTTCATCTTAATGAGTTGGTGACGACTTCATCCCATTCTCCAGTGTTCACCGTCGATATCCAGGGCACATGCCGTCAACAAACTGTCCTCGCGTTGCTTGGAAGCTTTCGTGGTATAGTAGATCTCGTCAAATTTAGGGTCCTTCATATTTTTGCATAATACTTGTTTGAATCAGATTTCTGGAAGAGCCGAAATCATTAAGGAGACAAGATGCCTTGGCTTGCTGGGAATGTCTAAGGTTTACTGTCGCAACTTGCAGGCTATGCCGTCTGCCTGGGAGTGTAAAAAGCGTTCGACATCGCTGAGTTGGAAAATGGAAACTGCTGCACCCACAAGAACATGTGAGCCATTTCCTCTATGTTGCACAGTATTTCTCAAGTGCAGCGAGCACAATTAGTAAAAGATTGACATAAACACCAATGAGATTGCACTGCAGCGTGCTAAGATGTGGAGAGAAGAAGGTGCCCGCCAGAGAATCTATTAAATTTTGGCAAAGCTTTCAGTGTATGGACGGGCGGAACAAGATGGCGGCCACATGTTAGAAATTGATTTGGCGGTGGCCCGAAGTTTGAATAGCACTGCTGCCCAGAGGATCCCATAGGTGCACTTCACATGCTGCTCACTGGATCACCAGCAGGCGGGCAACATAAGATTATCATGTGCTGTTCTAGATATCACGCATTGAGTCAACTGTGCCGTCAATCGCTGGCTATAGCAGCAGAGAGGTCTTGAAGCATTGCAGTCTGCAATTCACAGATATATATTTTAGAGTTTTCCATGCTTGTGACAACATGGTGAAGTAACTTCACTTGAGTTCCCAGCTGGTCTGTCTCCTGGTATGCTGATTTTCTTAAGCTGTACCCCAGGGAAGGATGAGAAGCGTGCATACAACAGAATGCACTCGTCAGAACCGCACCAATGTTGTGCAATGTACTATCCCTGTGTGCTGTTTTCCTTTGCACTGTTGCCATGACAGCAACATGATTGATGACATTGCTGCCACTCACATGGAGCTCCCGACTCTTGACTCAAAAAAAATATCTAAGACAGCTCACTCCCTTTGCCTCATGCGGATGCCGCCTGTGAGAAGGTCTGCATGTGGGAGATTGCGAGAAAAACTGCAAATTCAAGCAGCCTGGTGGCAAAAGCCAGTGTGCAGGAAATGAATGTCACACAGATGACGGCCAGCAAAAACATTGCCAGCTGTGGGAAAGCTAACGCCGCATAGCACCCTTCCGCTGACTGTGCTTCTGTGCACTCTCGCCTCTCAAAGGCCCCGAAACCTGCATCAGCATGTACCTGTCAGATAGATTGGCTGCCACCAGCTCCTTCAGTGATAGATCTGCGCCTAGCAATATTTGAAAAACTTACAAGAGAAGCATGAAAGCCACAATGACATGCACATGGCGTTATCATAATAGAAGACCGTCTGTAAATGGTTTACCTGTCATGATTGGCTCAAAGAAAAGGATCTGGCTCACAGCCAAAGCTGCCTCATGGAACGTCGCGATGGCCGCTATTTGAAAAAACCCTTGGTACCAGTCTGCCAAATTTCTTGATTTGAGGCTCTTGAAAGGCTGAGCTGTAAGGATTTGTCGACCACAGGCTGCGTACATCTTTGCCACAAGGTATTCTGCGCACAGGAACAGCAGCACGGCCATGGAGATGTATACTGAGTAAATGATGTTATACACTGCTGCAGCTGTCATTCTGGCCTTGCAAAGGGCCAGCGAAGAATATGTTTTCCCATTTGATGTGGCAGAGGCGTTGGATTCCGCGTCAAATAGACCTGCAGTTACCAAGATGGGTGTTGAGATCACATCAGCCCATCGGGCTACCCCTTGAGGTCTTGGACGGAGGCAATGACTGATAACCTCAAAACATGACCCAGAGGAATACGTTATAAGTGTGAGATGAAAGTTTTTACGTTGAACCCTTGCCGATGTAGGAAATGGTGCCAACAAGAACGCACAGGAGACATGCTCGTCCCACATACCGTAGCCTTGGCGACGGTATGGAGAATGGAAATAGCACGACAGGTCTGTAAAGGGCCACTCCTGAGCATTAAGTGAACCAATAACACGATGCTGAACAAGTTTCTATGCAAATTAAATTGGATCAGCGTATACGAACGAGGCGTCACCGTGCCATAGGCGCACGGCGTCTCATTTCACTCATCAAGGGGATTGGAACTGGAAAGTTTCTTCCAATAAGAGCATCTTTTTCAAGGAGAAGGCCTCAGGGGGTGCATTCCCTATTCGTGCATGCAAAGGCCCAGGCCAGAATGATGGATGCCTAGAGCGCACTGCGTAGTGTTTTTTAATATATACCGCAAACAGTATTACATAGCATCAGAGACATTTGTGCTCTGCTGATTCAAATTTTAAATTTATCCGTGGTGTACAAACGAAAGATGATCTACTCAATTTCATTGCTGCGCTACTCAATGTATAATTGCAGTGTCAATCTGTCCCTGCCATATCATCTGCACGACCTGACATGTCACATGCACACTGCGTCTATCATCAACGACACCACACAACCAAGACCCTTGGACCCCAATTGATTTAACGCAAGGAAGCTCTAGCAGACTACACAGAATATAGATCTCGCCACCAGGGCCCTGAAACCTCACTGTACAAGTGCACAATAACAAGCACATCAGATCACACCGGAGCACGGAACAGGCTTCGCCTCTAAAGAGGCTTGGCAGCCACAAACAGCCCCCAACGCTGCTCTCCTTCGCCAACGCGAACCAGCTTGTCGCGCCAGCCGCTCACAATGGCGTCGTGGTCGGCTGCTGAGAAGTCGCGCACGAAATCCTCGCGGCCGGCCTCTGCCGCCTCCACCTCCTTCTTCAGGCACGCCTCAAACTGCAGCACCAGGGGCAAGTGACGTCAGCAGCAGACACAGGACATAGTCAACCTTTCGGATACAGACAGTCCAGCAATGGGCCTAAAACATGGCACTGCTGACAAAGTGTGGAGGCCACCAGCCTGTAGTGACAGGCTGTATGTACCTCAGCCCTCATTGGGGATCACGCCGACATCAATTGCATGAACCACGCAGTGCAAAGTCAGCCCTTCCAATTGTGGCCAGCACAATAAAATCTTCCTGATGATGGAGTGCAAATCTGCCCTTCCCGATTCAGCCCAACAGCCAGCACCTTCCCAATTGCTGCGCCCACATTACAACTTCGTCCAGTGTCAGATCCCCACCTGCCAGGTGCGGTCCTCAGCCTTGACATCGACAAAGCCGGCCTTAGTCAGCATGCGCCCGTAGTCATCCACGCTGTGCAGGTCGTAGCCGCGCTGCGCTATGTAGGCCGCAAATTTGTCCGACGGCGTTCCTGGGGCCCGGCAGTAATCCGAGATCAGCAGCCGGCCGCCCGGCTTCAGCACGTCCAGGAACCTGCGCGCAGCCAGCCAAACAGAAATTCAAAAAAAAAATACGAGATTTGATAAGGCATGCACTGTGCATGCCTGTTTGTTGTTCTGCCATGCTGGCACATGCTACCGTTTACTTAGCTTGCACACGGCATGCCCCATGCAGAAGTTGGTCTTCTTTGAAGGTGCTGATATAGTGACGAACTGGTCAAATGCAGGACCAATACACAGACGGACAGTGTGCTGCACTTGCCGCACAGCACCTCTGGATTGACAAGACGGCCCCTGCTAGATTGCATACTGATCGCATCTCAGGCTGAGGGTTTCCAAACTCAAGCCTGAGACGCGATCGGTATCAGGGACGTCTGCTGAATTGCAGTTTGTGTCATGTCTCCGGCAGTGGGTCTCACCGCTTGAAGAGGGCGGGCTTGTTGTGGATGTGGAGGATGGTGTCGCGGCTGTAGACCACGTCATAGGACTCCTTGGCCATTTCACACGTCGTGATGTCTGCAATCTCGAAGGATACCTGCACCATATACAACCAGATCGCGTCAGGCATAGTTGCACCATTTGGCCAGAACACTTTTCGGGGACCGTATATACGGCCAAACATACGGTTATATGGTATTATAATATACGGAATACGGTGAAAAACGGCCTATTTTGGCCCAAAACACCGAATATACGGCCGAATATTAACCGTATGCCGAATGGCCAAATCCGCATATATGGTGCAAGTATGGTGTCAGGCCTGCAGCTCACAACTCAGAAGGCATTTGCACGATGACAATGCAATTTGAAGGCAGGCTGTAGCACCCCTGCATCTGCAGATGAGCCACATCAAGCAATGCAACAGTGTTACAAGCATGCGGCTTGGCCTTGTGAGCATTAAAGAAATCAGATGGTGTGCTTAATGCACACAATGGGAGCACAAAGATATGGCCCGTGTTCAAGTCAGGCACTTGTGGATTTATTTGCACCTTTTGGCCATTGACAGATGAAACAGTGCGCTCCAGTGCTGTAGTCACCATGTTGACGCTCAGGTCCACTCCATGCACAAACGCGCCAAACTTGGCCGCCATGTAAAAGTCTCCCCCTCCTGTAATTAGACAATTTTGGCCATCAATAATAGCACTTGCAGAGCTACAAGCAAATGTCCTGAAGCTGCTAAAGTGCACATTGAAAAGAGGCAAGGGGCAGCTCAACTGCAACAGTGCCTGCTGTCACTGTTCCGAGGTGCCCAGACCCAGCTTCAGCAAAGAATGTGAGGCATGCTTCAACACCAGAGTAGAAATTCCCATGCATGACAACACCAGGGCTCTGTGATCGGCAACAGCAACTCCTCCAATACTCGCACATTGCTCTGAAACTGCAAAGTGTATCCCCAAAGGAAGAGGCAACGGGCAGTTCAGCAGCTGCAGCAGTGCTTGCTGTCCCCGCCGATGGAGGCCATCATGCAGCTTCAGCAACACATTGGTATCGGAGAATGCTGGAAATGTGGCGCCGACTTGGGAAGTCTCGATCTAACATATGGGCATGTAGACCTGGACAAAGACATCAAAGGTACCGAGATCCCTCACCGATGCCACAGCCGACATCCAGCACGCGCTCGTCCGGCTTGAGGCCCAGCATGTCCACAAACTCCTGCAGCACAGATTGAACCACTTCATTCCCTGAAATATCCCTTTCCATCTCTGATGCATGCCTTCCATGCCCTCGGGTGACATCAGAGAAGCTGCAAGGCCTGCATACTCTGTACATTCATCCAGCAAACTCACCAACTGGCATGAGACAAACCCAAGCAAAACGGGCCACAGCGCAGCAGCACTTTGTGACACAACAGCTCTGCTGTTGGATCAGGGAGCCAAAGCTGCAAGCAGCAACACCAAGGTGCGCCGGCAGGATATCTGCAATTCAAGTGTGCTGGTACAGTCTTGTTTCGAAAGACTTGCCTGGCCTCGGTATCTGCATGCCTAGCTGCTAAGCGTATGTTGTGAAACGGAACAAATCTGGTGCACAAGGTACTTTCAAATAGCACCAAACGGCAGAGAAAGTTTCAATGCCCTCAAGGCCACTCCTTGGTGGTCACGAAATGTTCTGCTGCTGATGGAAAACATTCTGGAGCAGCAACAAGGTGGGGAAATAGGATGGAATATTCCTAGGCCGCACCTTGGTGGTTTCCAAGCCGCCGGTGGAGACAAAGCCGGGCCCGAAGATGCGCTCGTAGCGCGCGATGCCGTTGGAGCTGTACTGCTGCGTGTCCAAAAATGCGCGGAAACTGTCGCGCACCGGCTCAGCCGTCACCACCTTGTTCCACTTCCAACAGATCTGCGCGGGAAAAGCTGACATAATCAAGGGCGGGCTTGGGATGAATTCTTCTTTAACAATTTCAGAGAGACTCTGACCAAATCACAACCCTTGGATCTGTTGCGCAAGCTGCACAAGACCCAGTAATGAAAGGCGCTAAGGACACTTGTGCAGAGTCTCAGCAGCGTCTGAAAGAATCCTGACTAAAATCAGTTGACAGGTCAGCCCTGTGTGCATCGGACTTTCATAGCGCGAGCTGGCGCACCATCCATCACATATGATATGGGGCAACCTTCTTAGCATTCCCAATTCTACAAGACCATGCGGTCAACGGATGTCCACAGGACAAGATCTGCAGGGACTCCCTCAGTTGATGACCACTGACGAAGCAGCTTAACAGCTGCTCAAAACCACAGCAAAAGCCAGCAACCCCTGGGCAGCGCACCTGGTTCTGATTCTTCTTGATGCGCACGTAGGTGTCAACGCACTTGCAGGAAACTAGCTCAAAGTGCGCGTAGCGACCGTCGGCCTCGCGCGTCTCCACGCTGTCAAAGATAGCAAAATAGTCGCGCGGGTTCCTGCGCACCCATGACCTTGTGAAATGACACTCCTGAATCTCCGTCTGTCTCTATTCCCTCTGTCCTGAGAGTGCTCTTCTTCTGCCCAGATTCAGCCCGATGCCTAGGACATGTGCACAGTGCAAATTCAATCAGGAGGGTGATGATAAGCCAGCCACCCATCCTACTTCTGCAATACCGCCTTGACCCAATGTGCTATTCCGGCAACCTCTGCACAAGAAGCATGTGCGGGTGCATGCAGGGTCTTGGCATGCAAGAGGAAAGGGTTGAAGGTTTTGAAACAAGTGAGCGCACCGGTAGTGGGTGGGGTTGTTCTTGCGCGCCTTGTCGCCCGACTGGCGGAAGCAAGACTCGCGGAAAAACACCGTGCCGCCCTCAACCACCTGCATGCACACAGGTATTAGTCTATGCTTCATTACATTTGCTTTTGGTATATGGGGCAGGTTGCAGATCTCTCACAAAAGGCCCAACCACCTGGCCCAAAAAAAATCCCAATTGATGCATTTGTTGGCCACTTGTTCTGGACTACCATCGGGAAGCGTGCTCACAGGGTGCTCACTCAAAAGATGACCCACCAGGTCGTTGCTCCTTCACCCTCCACAGCAGCTGTCCAAAACATCTCACATTTCACATACGGCAAGGTTGTAGTGGAGCACAGATCATATCTGGACCAGCACTGCCAGCAGATGCAAGCCCGAAAATTCTGCGCAGCAACACGTCCTCACCGTATGCGAGAGGTATTGCGGGTGTCCCGCACAGCAACGCACTGCAGCGCAGCATCACATGCATGCAAAAGAGTGGGTCAGGCCAGGATTGCATGCGCACCCAGGTGAGCGCGTCGCCGGCAAGCTTGGCGACCTCCTTGTCGGACAGGTACATGAGGAGCCAGTTGGAGAAGACCACGTCCGCGCTGCCCGCCGGCAGCTCCAGCTCCGTGGCATCGCCCACCTGCCAGCGCACGTTGCGCCTGCACAGAACAGTCACCGTCTGCGTGCATGTATAACTGCACCAGGCCGGTGCGGTCTACGCAGCAAATCATGCCCGCCCGGTGCATTGCTGCTGAATCCTGCCTCACACGATTATGGTTCGGAGAAGGGCCAGGATAGAGCACAGTCCCTCATTTGAGGAGGATTGGAGCACTTTCAAAGCACAGCCAGAGAGCCGCCGCGCCATGACCATGTTGTGCATGGCCATCTGGAAGTCATGGGACTGTGTATCTGCAGCGGCGCCGACAGCTGCAGATGTAAATACATGCAGGGCAAGCAACCGTCAGACAGCAAGCTGTGTGCAAAGTAAGAAGGGGCACGGCGCACGCACCGGTGGCTGTTGGCGCGGCGGTTCTCGGCGATGAGGTTCTCCATGAAGTCAACGGCCAGCACGCTGCGCGCCGCAACCGCCAGCTCGCCGGTGAAGCGGCCGATGCCGGCGCCCAGCTCCACGATGCGCGCGCCCTCCACGCAGCCCAGCATCGTCAGCACCTGCCGGCACATGTGCGCACATGCGTCATCCCCATGCATGCATGCGCCAGCCCCGTGCAGCTCCGGAGTGTCTGCTGCCTCCTGCGCCTCTGGCGGCACCGGGGCAAGGCTTGTGTAAGTGTCTGCCTGTCAGGTGACCGCTGAAAAGCAGAAGCACAGGTCAGATCCCCCTTTGATGCAAGGTGGCGCTGTCTGGGTCATTGCACGTCTGGGCGGTTGATTGCCGATCAGAGAGAGCCCTGGACATGTCAGGGATTGCCAAAGAGAGGCACCAGCGTTTGTGATTCCTGGCCAATGCAGTTTTCGGTCAATGAGAATTTGAGAGCTCACCAGCAAAAGCCCTCGATCGCAACTGACTAGGCACACAAGCAAGCATTCCGGCAGAGCAAAAGCAACCTGCTTTGTTGCGCACTTTAAAAAACTTTTTTAAGCACTAGAATCACTAGTGTGGCCAGTCTGCCTTGCAGCTGTTGTATAGCGTTCTTGCCGCCGTTGCTGGGTCCATCCTAATATGGAGCTTTCGCTATATGATAATTGGGCTCTTTCCTGCCTTGTACAACACAACACAAAAGGCTTGGGAGTAAAGTAAACTTTATTTCAAAGCGCTACCTCAGGTCTTTCCTCCTTGTCGATCACCGATGCCTGGGAGTCCAGCATCATGGCCTCAACCGACGCGGTAGCAGAGTGGTCAGCCCAGTAGGATTTCTGGGCGGCGCGCTCCTCAGCGGGTTCCTTGGCATCGATCCGACCATGTCCAAGGGATCCCATCGCTTCAAAAGTATGCAGCTCTTGAAAAAGTTATATGAAGTTCCCTTAATCACGATCAGCTGCCGTGAATTGCCTGCCTTGCTCTGTCGAAAGACCTGCTGCGTCTGTTGTGGGCTTTCCCACGAGGATGCATAGAGGATTACAAGGAGAGGATATGCTTTGTTCGTAACATCCAAAGTTCAGCAGATCTCTTCCTGAGAGAGCTCTGTGCCAAGTCAGCTACCCGGCCGATGAGCTGCCAGATTATAAGTTCGTAAGATTCTCTAAAGATTGATGCCAGTCGATTTATTTCCGTTTTGAAAGTGATTCTGATAGCGTAGTGGCAGGTTACTTGCATCTGCAGACAACCTGACATCCTTCGGGGCTTTCAGGGCAATTGCAACTTGATCCCTTCTAGATTGCAGAACGATGGCACTGTACTATTTCACTGTACTACAGAATCTGGTGTGATGCTCGGCCGTGAAGATCCCCAGGCAGTATTTGCATTACGATCTATAGCTTGCACCAGTCTCGATCTCCACAACAAGAGGCAGTCACAACAGAACAACTCCCAGTCTTAATGTCAATGAGCAATAAGCCGCTAGCCGTTTACAGGCTCTTTTTGAGATCCATCAGAACAGGTAAAATGCGTCTTCTGATTGCTGACAATCCGGATCTGCATCGCTTGCTTGATTGACACTGAAGCTCACTGGGGCCCACTGCTGTTCCAGCTTTCAAGGGCGACGCTTTCATGCTCACCTCAGCAAAACAAGAAGTGCGCGCTCGTTTCCAGGTGACAGATGCCCTCACTGCCCCCTAGATGTGCCCATCAAGCATCCAGCAAACCACAGTGACACAGCTGTTCTGTTCATGTACGCATGTTGTCGTTGTGCCTGCGCTTGGTTGGGGCCAAAGCTCCTCATTGACATGATCAGCATTGCATGCACTTAATGGCCTGTCTGGTCTGCAGTCTGCTGCAGGCGTCACAGAGCCTCAGGAGATAGAGAAGCTCTGCGCAGAGGGGCGGGACGCAGCGCAGTTCCTGACACAGTACGTGGTGCAGGCGAAGCTGAATGACCGCGGTAATTTTGGTGCGCGCACACCTATAATAATTGATGCATCCATTGTGTTAGCGACCACCTGATTGTGTTTGAATTGTAGCCAAGCCCATGATCTGGGCGAGGGACAGCTCCTCTCTGACATTCTGTCGGGCATGGCTGTTTCGTCTTTTCAGATGACCATAGTGACCATACCACAGCCCGGGCAAGATTCCACTACTTGGTGGTCTAGAGTGGGCATGCTGTGCAGCACAGCTCTTGAAGGGGTCAAGCATGCTCTGCGCGTCTGATCGCCGCTTTACGGGGGGATAGCATGGTCTGATGATATTGCTGCACAGATCTGTAACGCTGAGGCTTGCAATATGTGTGGTTTTGCAGCCATGACTGTGGAGCCCCACCACACAGACACTGTGGCGGAGGAGGCGGCTCTGCGGCCCGACAAGCCTCTTTGAGCTAATGCAAGCTTGGGGACTGGCTCCGAGCACAGTCTGAGCTTGACATGTGATCTCTGCAACCTGGTAAGTACTGTCAAAGAGTGTTGACAGCACATGCTGCGAAAATGTGACCTCGTGTGTCACCTTTGTCGACACTTGAAAAGGAGACCTTGGAACCGTGAACAAATCTGGATTGAACAGACCAAGCTTTCTTGCTGGTGTGCATGGCATCCAGCTGACCATTGCTCGAATGAATTTAGAGGCCGGATTTGAATTGAACTACTTTGAACATTTCCAGAACAGTCCTGCCGCAATATTGTGTTTGCATAATGTTTTTGACTAGAGATCCTTTTAGGGCACCGTATTTTTGCCTTCAAGGTTCGATCTGTCAGAGTCTCAGACTGCCGGTCCCATATGACCTGTCATGGGCTGCTACATCATGTGACTCACTTGAAGGCCCTCGGGTCACCCAATTGAATATCCTTGCAACTTGGAGGCACTGTGCCCGCACCATATTATTATTATTATTATCACACGCTTTTCCTGCCAAGAGGCAAGGTGCGTCCTG